>Ga0226835_1000013_pt1 | contig 483987 bp, 440 predicted proteins | sample LAC_MetaG_1_FD_163627 | JGI IMG/M metagenome (GOLD analysis project Ga0226835, IMG submission 163627) | Anaerobic ammonium oxidizing microbial communities from anammox membrane bioreactor (MBR) in UC Berkley, California, United States -... | ecosystem: Engineered > Bioreactor > Anaerobic >... | reverse complement strand
TGAGGAAAACACGGCGGCCACCGAGCAAATGTCGGCCAGTTCTTCGGAAGTGACCATGTCCATTGAAACGATTGCCAGCGTCAGCGAGCAGAACAGCGCCGCCATCGAAGAAGTATCTGCCTCGGCGGAAGAGATGAGCGCGCAGGTTGAAGAAGTCTCGGCTTCGGCGCACTCCCTTTCCGAGATGGCAGAGGTGCTGGAAAAAGTAGTGGTGCAGTTTAAGCTGTAAACCACAACCACCCTGAACGAAACCGGCGGAGTTTCCTCACTCCGCCGGTTTTTTGCATGGGCCAGGGTTATCAACTGCCCAACCGGGCAATGCCTTCGTAAAGTGTGTTCAGTTCCCGAATCAATTCTGCCTGACGCTGAGCCATATATTGATAGAGGGTCAACCGGCTGCTCTCATCCACGGCGCTGATCAACACTCCCAGGCGGTAACGGTTTGCCCCCAATTCAGGTCGGACGTTGCGGATAATCCCGCGCAGGTTCAGAGTACCGGCAGCGGCGGTGGGGGCTAACGAACCGGTCATTTTCTGCGGCTGTCCGCCTTGGGGCAAACCGCGGATGTTCTCACGGCTGAATCGTTCCTCGATCAGGTTTGGGGACGTCAACGGAGCGGTGAGGCCCGACCCCCCTTTGTTCTTTACCGGCAGGCTGAAACGGAGTTGAATCTCACCGCCAATCGGGTACAGGCGCGGGTGATACAGGCTTCGTTCCAGATAAATGCCCAATCCCTGCGTGGAAAGGTCTTTGATGGCAGCATGGACTTCCTGAAAGCCGGATTTGGCGCGCAAGAAGACCTGTACGGCTACTTCCGGCTCAACCCGGATTTGGGCGCGGTGGATGAAAGGCCGTGGAATCGCTTGAAAATCGCCCAGCAGCGCTTTACGGCTGGCCAGTTGAATCCCAATCACGCGGGCTGAAATGGTCAGTTGCAAGGCTTCCAATTCGACTACTGTACTGTGGCTCAGGTACAGGCAGGCAATCTGGTTCTTGTGAGTGCTGATCAGAACTCCATCTCCATCCACGCGTTCAATCCAGCCATCGTTGATCACCGGCATCCCGCGATAGTGATTGAATAGCCGGATGGGTATCTGGCGGTTAGCGTACTCCCCAAAAATGGGGGTCAGATTTTGGGGATATGGATTCATGCGGCCATCCTCTGCCAGCGGTTACTCTCCTTACCAGCGCGGCGGACGGTTGAGAGTCACATCGGTTGGATCAATGGCTTTTTGATTGATCCGAATTTCGTAGTGAAGATGCGGGCCGGTGGAGTTGCCGGTATTGCCCGAAAGTCCAATGACCGTGCCGGCGCTGACCTGTTGACCGACAACAACCGGGATACTGGATAGATGAGCGTAATAGGTACGGTAAGCGCCATTTTCCACAATCACCAGATTCCCATAGCCCTGATCGTTCCAGCCGGCATACACCACCCGCCCATCCATGGTCGAGCGAACGGGAGTGCCCACCGGCACGCCGAAATCAAGTCCGTTGTGATGGGCGTGGTAAGCCTGAGTCAGCCGCCCGCCTACCGGTCGTCCCCATGGCACGGGCGAGGGTTCACCCGTCCCAAGCGGCGTAAATAACGCTCCTGCATAAGGCGTACTGCCCGCAATTGTGCCGGTTGAAGGGGTCTGTTCGGTTTGAAGAGCGATTAACCGCTCCAGCAACACCAGCAAAAGCGGGGTGAGCAAATCACTGCCGGCTGCCGGGCTACTGCCCAGCCCGCCACCGGAAAACATCATGGCAGCCAGCAGGTTCTGGAAATCGCTGCTTTGAGATGAAGAAGCCGGCTGCGTGAGCGCAGGACTTGGGTTCATCCTGCCGGCGGAATACACCGGTAAGAGTGGTGAAAACGGAGAATCACTCATGACGCGTTCAGTTTAACGAATTGAAGCGCTTTCGTCTGTAAATATGACGTTAAAAACAGATCATCCTTGCATAAAAAAGCGTCGTTGGTTAGGATTACCGCTCTTTATCCGTTCTTTACGGGATTTTCAGCAAGCTTTTATTGGCATTTTGTACCCAGAAGATTAAGATGAGAGTGCAGATTAGAGTGCCGGATAATTGGGTATTGATTCGAGGAAAGGTTCAGGAAACGAGATGGTGGATTCTCTGCCTGTGGTCAGCGCCCCGGATTTGAAGATCCGCAAAACACTGGGGCGTTCCTATTTAGACGAGAATCGGGTGGAAGAAGCTGCGCAACTGTTCAGCGCAATCTTGCAGGATTACCCCGACGATGTCGATTCGCTGGTGGCAATGGGTAATCTCTATCTGGCAGCTGGCGAAGGTGGACAGGCCCGCCGCTTTTACGAACGTGCCTTGTGGTTAGACCCTCACAACGAGGAACTCCGCCGTCAGATCGAAAAAGCGTGGAGCGAATCGTGGAATCTGCAAAATCAGCCCTTGCCCAACGATCCGGTTTCGGTGGGGCGGCTGCTGCAACGGTTGACCGGCCGGCGGAAAGAGATTGACGAGGATGACCTGAACCGCGCTGCCGGCATCCTCTACCGTATCCTGCATGCCGAAAATCCCGCCAGAGAAATCGCTGAACGCCTGGATGAGATGGATGAAATTTTGCCGGCACTGCTCGAAATCAACATTCGGCAGGCGCAGGTGGATGGGAATGTCGAGATCGAACAGGCTTTACGCGCCTTGCAATCCGCCATTCAAACCCAAATGGCAGAACGGGATCAATCAACCGCTTGCCCGGAAGAGGATGCCCAAAAACTCTCTTTTACCCAGTGGAAAGTCCTGCTTTTGGAAAGTGAAGCCTTTGGGCGGGCAAACCGCATGGGATTGCTGGAAGCCGCTCTTCAACAGGCCGGGGCGGTTGTGGAGCGCAGCCTGAGCCAGTGTTTGCAGGAGGGGCAACAACCGGATTTGATCGTTGCTCCTAACCCGCACCTCAGGCCCGAAAACCTGGAAGGCATTGTTCGCCTGACCGGTTTGGGCGTACCCCTGCTGGTTGACCTGGAAACCGACTTTGAACAACTGCCGGTTAATCATCCGCTTTATGCGGAGTTCGGTCTGGGAACACCTGCGCGCGGCAAAGCTTATGCTGCGGCGTTGCTGCTGGCCGACTGCATAACCGTCCCCTCCCCGTTGCAAGCCGACTCGCTGCGAAGTGCCGGAAGGCCGGCCGTGTATGTGCCGGATGGGTGGACGCGCACCAATTTTCTCTGGCTGCAGGAAGGCGAACCGCGTCAGACCATTCATCTCGGCTGGGTTGCCAATCCCAGCCAGAGTGAAGACCTGGCTTCGATCCGCCGCGCCGTTGTGCGGGTGATGCGTGAGTTCCCCCACACCCGCCTGGTGGTGATTGGGGATTATCAGGCTTACCATCTCTTCGATATTCTGGCCGAAAACCGGCGGATGTACCTGCCGATGACCGGCGTGGAGGAATTTCCCTATCTGCTTGAGCAGGTAGATATTCTGATGATTCCGTTGCGCAACCACCCCTATAACGATTCGATTTCGGATCAGATTCTGGTGGAAGCCGGCATTAAAGCCATCCCATGGGTTGGCAGTCCGGTTGTGCCGTTCAGCCGTTGGATGGCCGGCGGCCGCCTGGCCGGTTCGATTGACGAATGGCATCTTCACCTGCGTGAGCTGGTCATGGACGGCGATCACCGCAAGGGCATGGGGCTGATGGGACAAAAGATGGCCCTCAGCCGCGAGTCGAGTGAGGTAACCCTGCTGTGGCTACGGACGCTGGAGAAAGCCATCCGGTCTGCTCAAACCTCCAAAGCGGCTGAAGCAGGGAGGCTAACCACGTGAAGATCACTTTTGTCCACTCTACCCTGCCGGAGGATCAGTACCGCGTTCACATCCGCTGCCAAAACCCGGCGGCAGCCTTGCAAGCCAGCGGGCGTCATGTGGTTAATTTGCTGACGCTGGAAGATTTCATTCATAACCGCCCACCCGCCGTTGAGGTGTGTGCAGCTGCCGACGTGATTGTGATCCACCGTTACCTGTTTGAAAACACGCTTGCAGCGGTTGCCCGTTGGCGGGCGCGCGGTAAAAGGGTACTGGTGGACCTTGACCTGAGCGTTGAGCATCTCGAACCCGACCGGCCGGGTTATTCCTTCTGGCATAAAGGTATCCTGCCGCAACCGTATCTGAATGGCTCGCGCCCGCTCTATCCTCCGCCTGCCGAGCAGTTGAAGTGGTTATTCAAAATGGTGGACGGCATCCTTGTGTCTACCCCGCAGCTGGCGCGGGTTTATTTTGCGTTTGGACGGGTACAATTGCTGGCGGATTATCTGAACATCAACGAATATTTGGTTGTGCCGCATCAAAAACCGGATGACAGGCAGTGGCTTGGCTTGAATCTGAGCGGGCAGGCGTTCAGTTCGTTGTATCGTAGCGGCGTTCTGGAAGGGATCGAGCAGGCTCTTTCTCGATCGAGCCGTTTGAATGTGCTGGTAACGGGGGTGGATTCTTCTGCTATGCACTGGTTGAACCGCTTGCCAGCCGAACGAGTGGAGGCGGTGCCGGTATTAGCGGTTGAAAACTATCCGGCGGTGTTGAGCAGAGTGGACATTGGACTGGTGGCTGGGTGGGGAGAGTTTGAAGCTCACCAGAGTCCGCTGCCGGCATTGGAATATATGGCCATGAAAATCCCGTGGATTGCCAGCAATCAACCGGGCTTGCAGGGGTTGGCGGAATACGGCTGCCTGATAGAAAATTCGGCAGCCGAGTGGACCAAGGCAATCTTAAGTATGGCTGAGCATCTCGAATCAGCCCAACAGCGGGCTGCCGGTGCAGCCTATCTTTACGCGCTCAGTCAAGATGCAGCAGAAAATATTGAGAAAATCGAGCGAACCATTCGAGCGTTCGAGGAGGCAGGTTAATGGCAGCGCAGCATTCACTTCCAAAAGATCAAAATTGGGCAAAGGCGGCTGCCAACCGCGTGCGGCTGCCGATCATGATTCCGATCCCGGCGGGCGAATTTTTGATGGGCACCAGCGATGAAGATATCAAACGCCTGCAGGTCAAAGAATCGGACTGGGCGTATGAGTGGTACGACAATGATCTTTTCGACGCTGAACAGCCCCAGCATGTGGTCTGGCTGGATGGGTACGAGATCGCCCAGTATCCGGTAACGAACATGGAGTATCATCTTTTCATTCAGGATACCGGCTATCGCTTACCCAAGGGCTGGAACGGTTTTCGTTACCCGCTGGAACAGGCGCTCCACCCGATTGTAGGGGTGTCCAAACTGGATGCCATGGCGTATATCGAGTGGTTGAACAAGTTGACCGGTTCAAACTACCGTTTGCCGACCGAAGCCGAGTGGGAACGCGCCGCCAGGGGAGAGGACGGGCGGATTTATCCGTGGGGCAATACCTTTGACCCGTGGCGCTGTAACACGGCCGAAAGCGCCAAGAAAGGCACCACGCCGGTGGGTTCCTACTCGCCGGGCGGGGACAGCCCTTGTGGTGCGGCGGACATGGTGGGAAATGTGTGGGAGTGGACCAGCACCCTTTACATGCCTTACCCGTATGACCCTGCCGATGGCCGTGAGGAACAACGCCCGGACGGGCGCTATGTGATCCGCGGCGGGGCGTGGTATTACACGCGTAAACTGGCGCGCTGTTCGGCGCGGGAAGGCATGGCGGCCACCCATCTTTCGCCGATGATCGGTTTTCGGTTGGCGCGGAGCCTGTGAAGCCTCATCCGCGCGGAATATCCGGCAGGGTGATGGTGATTTTGACGCCCTGCCCCGGCTGACTTTCAATGCGGATGTCCCCCTGATGTTCCTTGACCACCCGTTGGGTGATTGCCAGTCCTAAACCCGTGCCGCGTCCAGCCGCTTTGGTGGTGAAGAACGGCTCAAAAATGCGGGAGAGGTATTCCGGCGGGATGCCCTTGCCGTTGTCTTCAAAGATGATGGTGAAGTTGTGCTCGGCGTAACGGGTCGTGATCGCAATCCGTCCATCGTCTTTGTCCATCGCGTCCATGCTGTTGACCAGCAGGTTAATCCAGATACTTTGCAGGTGATTTTTGCTGGCCATCAGCGAAGGCATTTCCTCTTGAAAGTCGGTAACGACTTCGATCGAACGCCGAATTAAATCATGATGTACCAGTGCCAATGCAGCACGGATGCTTTCATTGAGCGAGAGTGGTTCAAATTCGTATTTGTTTTCCTTACGGGAAATGCCCAGCAAACCGCTGACTACATTGGCAGCCCGCAGGCCGGCGGTTTCGATCAGTTGCAGCGTTTCCATGAAGTCCGCCGAGTCGTTGAGCAGTTCCCGCTTCAACAACTGGGTGTTGGCAATAATCGCTGCCAGGGGATTGTTGATCTCGTGAGCGATGCCGGCGGCAAGTTGCCCGACAGCCGCCATCTTTTCGGATTGGATCAGGTTGGCTTCCAGGCTGCGTTTTTCGGTAACATCTTGTTCAAAGATGATTACCTGATGGGGAAGGTTGTTTTTTTCCTGGATGGGGTAGGTGGTAATTTCCCAATCAATAAAACGATCACCCTCCAGCCACTCGTGGACTGAGCGGGTAGTGGTGACCGCCTGGGTGAATGTTTCCATGACCCGGCATTCCGGGCAAATTTCACCCCGGTTGTACAGGACTTCGTAGCATTTTTTACCAACCAGCTGGCGCGGGTCGCTGTGGGCGCGCTGACTGCGCGGCATATTGATGGCAACGATGCGGTAGGAACGATCAATGATATATATAGATGAAGGAATACTATCGAACAGGGTGCGCAGGGTATTGCGCGATTTGGTAATCTCCCATAAACGCGCTTCCATCTCGGCGCTGGTAATTTTCAGGCGGGTGGCCGTCTGTTCTTTGATTATCCAGTTAGTGAGCGAATTGACCAGCAGGATAAAGGCTGAGTGAACCAGCGGGTTCTTAAGGTCGCGCTGCGGATTGATGATTTGCAGCACGCCCAGAGTCGTCTCGCCAGTGGTTAATGGGGCACAAATCAGGTTTTCAATTGGCAGGTCCGGAAGGCGGTCAATCTCGCTGTGAAACAGCGGGTGGCTGTTGTGTTTGGCTTGCACAATCTGGCGGCTTTCCAGGGCGTGGCGGGTGAGGCTGTCTTCCAGTCGCAGGCTGATTTGACCGCTCCACATCCTGCCACCCCCCAAACGTCGCTTGATGGCCAGATGGGGATTGGCGCTATCGGTAAGAAGCAAAGCGGCGTCGTCGGCGTTCATCAAATCACGGGCAGCTGCCGTAAACTGGGCTGTGACTTGATAAACTTCCCCCGCGGAGGAATTCAGATGAATTTCGTTGAGGAATTGATGAACCTGCAAGATGAGCCGGTCGGCTTCCGTAAAGTTGGGTCGGTGGTCGTTGGCCAGCATCCGGGCGAAGGGCTGAATTCGCTGCTTCCAAAGGGGAATTTCATCGTCTGCCAACGGCGGTGTGGTGAGAATTAATGCACCGAGAACTTCTTCTTCCTGTTGAATGGGTAGAATGGCGCCGATTTCGTTGTTGGGTGGCTGCAGAATTGCCTCGCCGCTGCGGATTGATTTCTGAATCAGAGCCGGCAGTGTGCCGCTTTGCAAATGAACCTGCTGATCCCACGAAAGCGGACAATTCAGGCTGACCCATTGCGATTCGGGGGATTTCAGCCAGATTGCCGCACCCCGCTGCTGATTTTGCATGAGCAGGTTCAATCCCTTCCTCAGGCGGTCTTCCAGAGGTGCGGGTGTACTTAACGCTTCGTAAATTTTTGCGATATTTTCCCAGACGGCAAATTCGACCGATAAATTTTCTTGCTGCATAAAGGTTAAATTCCCCGCTATCCTTCCTCAGGAACTGGAATGGTATAGCCGTAGCCCGGTACGGTTTGAATAAAGACCGGATTTTTCGGATCGAGTTCGATACGTTCGCGCAGGTTTTTGATGTGTACCCGCACCAGATCGGGACTACCGGCATCGCTGGGGTAGTCCCATACCTCATCCAGCAGGCGGTTGGGTGAGAAAATTTCACCGGGATGAGTCATCAGGTGATAGAGCAAGTCGTATTGCACCGGCGTCAGGCGGAATTTCCCGGTTTGCGGGCTGTAAAACTCGAAGGTGCGGGTGTTGAGGGTGTACTCGCCGATGCGGACGATCCGCTCCGGCGCTTCTTTCCGTGGGCTGGCTTCGGCGGCCGGCCCGGCTGGCTGTGCGCTTTCCTGTTTCATGCGTTGGGTGCGGCGCAAAATGGCTTTGATGCGCAGCAATAATTCATCCACATTGAAAGGTTTGCCAAGATAATCGTCCGCACCGGCTGCCAGTCCGGTGATCTTATCATCGTCTTTGGTCTTGGCGGTCAGGAAGAGAATGGGCACTTCGGCAAGCAGAGTATCCTTCCGCATTTCTTTACAGACGGTATAGCCGTCCATGCCGGGCATGATTACATCCAGAATGACCAGATCGGGCACATCACGCCGGGCGGCCTGAAGCCCCTCAACTCCGCTGCTGGCAATGGTGACGCGGTATTCACCACCGCGCAGACAGCGTTCAATGGTGCGGGCAACAATGTCATCATCTTCAATTATCAAGATCTTCTTCCCGTCCATTTCCATCCACTCCTGAAGGCAAGCAAATTGTAAAAACTGTTCTTCCCTCTTGACTGCTGACTTGAATAGAGCCTTCGTGCTGGCGGACAATCTCCCGGCACAGGCTCAGCTCAATGCCGTTGCCCCTTCCGGTACCGCGCGGAATCAGTTGGGGTTCAAAGAGGGTTTCCATTTCCTCGGCGGAGATGGGTTGGCCATCATCGCTGATGGTTACCAGAATATCCCCCTCCACGCTGCGCGATTCGATCCAGATGTTGCGGGGTGATTGATTGGGATCCGCAGGGTGTTCCGCAAGCAATAAATTAACCCACAAATCCACCAGACGTTGTTCAAAACCCAAAATCAATGGGGAGGGTTCGCTGAGGTTGAGATGCAGATCAATTTGTGCGGAACGTAAATGAGATCCCGCCAGTAAAATTGCTTTACTAATTGTATCATTAATTGATAATATCTGTCTTGCGCTGCTGCTCGGCTGTGAAAATTTCATTAAGAGATCAATCACTTCCTGCATCCGCCAGCCGGCCGAAAGAATGGCTTTCAAGGAATCGGCTTGCTCCTCGTTCTGCGGCAAACTGCGCAGCAGCAGCTGGGAATCGGCGATGATGGTGGTCAGGGGATTGCTGATCTGATGGGCAACGCTGGCCGCCAGTTGACCGATGGCTGCCATGCGCGCCGTCTGGGTAACATACACCTGAGAAGCGCTCAGTTTTTCTTCCATCTCTTTGCGGGCGGTGATGTCCTCGCAGATGCCGATGATTTCGACCGGGTTACCCACCCCATCCAGCGAAAAGATGGTTTCAACATTACGCAGCCAGCGCCACTGGCCGGCAGCATTCTTCAAACGGTATTCGATGGTCAAAGCTTGCAGGGGCGGCTGTTTGAGGTAGTTCTTGTAATGCTGCCGGACGCGTTCGCGGTCTTCCATATGTACACCGTCGAGAATCTTATGGAAGGGGATGGCTTCGGCTTCTTCGATCGAGTACCCCAGCAGATCCTTGACTTTGGGACTGACGTAGCGCAGTTGATTTTCCCGCAAGTGGATGATGTAGATGATATGCGGGATGGTTTCCAGAATGCGTTTGATGAAATGCTGGCTTTGAGCCAGCGATTCCTGTTCCTGCTTGGTCAGGGTAATGTCGCGCACCACATCCATCGTGCCGATCAGTTGATTGCCATCTTCGCCGCCGTATAGCCGGCTGATTTGCGAACTGACCCATATCATACCGCGCTGGGGGTGGCGGAAGCGTCGTTCGCCCAGTAGAGTCACATTTTCATCGGCAGCGCTGCGGCGCTGGGGCTGCTCGAACAGTGAAAAATAGGCTTCGAAAACAGGTTTTCCCAGCATGTACTCGGCTGAAAAACCGAATAATCGTTCGGCTGCCTGATTCCAGTAGGTAATAATGTTGTTCAAGTCCCAGCTGATGATGGCATCACGGGCGTTGTTCAGCAGCATCGCCTGATATTCTACTTTTTGCCGCGCTTCTTGAATGGCCTGTTGCATGGCGCGGCGCTGAGCGGCTTTTTCAATCAGGGCTGGCAGCATTTCAAACGATAATTCGGTCTTGACCAGATAGTCCATTGCCCCGGTCTGAATGGCGCGGGCTGCGACTGTTTCGCTGCCTTCGCCGGTCATCATGATGACGGGCAGATGGCGGTAACAGGGATTCTGGTAAAGCCGTTCCAGAATTTCAATGCCGTTGCTGCCGGGGAGTTTGTAATCCAAAAACAGCACATCAAAATCGCCGCTTTCCAGCGTTCCCCATAAATCATCGGGATGATCAAGATGAACGACCTCACACTGGCAGGCATGCGCAATGAAATCGCGCAGCATGGTCCCCAGCGCGCCATCGTCATCCAAAATCAGAACCCGTTTATCCGGATGCGGCATGTGTGACCTTTGGTTTACCTCCTGCACGAGTATTATACATTCGGATAGGCATCCTTCACAATGGCGGGTAATTAATGAAAATGAAAGGTGAGGGGGAATTTTTAGATGTTCTTTACAGGGCTTTCACGGCATCTTTATGTCCATGAAAGGGGCAATATGTTAGATTCTTGCGTGGGAGAACTGATTTAAGGCGTTTCGATGGCTGATGTTTAGAAAGGTTGTGATGTGATTCGGCTGACTCGGCTCAATGGAACGGAATTTTACCTCAACCCGGAGTTGATTCAAAGCGTGGAAAGAACACCGGATACCGTGGTCACTCTGATCAACGATAAAAAACTGGTGGTGCGCGAATCACCAGAGGTTATCCGTGAACGCTACATCGAATACCGACGGCAAATTTCGCAGCCCTTGTTTACCAATCAGGACAGATAGTGAGGTAATGCGATGGATCTGGCAACAATCATCGGTTTGATCGGCGCGGTTATTGTGGTGGTGACCGTCATGATTTTGGATGGAGGGACACCGGCAGAGTTGTTTGCCCATCCCTCGGCGATTATGATCACGGCTTTGGGAGCCATCATGGCAACTACCATCACCACCTCCCTGAAAATCGTAACTAAATTGCCGGTTTTGATCAGCAAGGCCATCATGGGAGCCAAGCATGATGAACATGAATTGATTGAATTGCTGGTGAAGATGGCTGACCGCGCCCGGCGAGACGGTCTGTTGGCCCTGGAAGAGGACAGCAAGAAAATCACCGATAAATTCTTGCAAAAAGGCATCATGATGGTGGTGGACGGCGTGGATCCGGCTCAGGTGCGCTCGATCATGGAGATCAATATTCAACAGATGCAAGCCCGTCACCGCGCCGGCTACAGTTTCTTCACTGCCGCGGGCGGTTTTGCCCCCACTTTCGGCATTATCGGTACGGTTATGGGGCTGATCTCGGTGCTGCAATCGCTGGATGATCCCAACAAGCTGGCAAAGTCCATTGCGGGCGCGTTTCTGGCGACTCTATGGGGCTTGTTGAGCGCCAACCTGATTTTCCTGCCGATTGGCGCAAAACTCAAAGCCAAGAGTGATGAAGAGGCTCACCTGCGCTACATGCTGCTGGAGGGGATTTTGTCCATTCAGGCTGGTGAGAACCCGCGCATCGTGCGCGAGAAGTTGAACGCCTACCTGCCTCCGTCGGCAGTCAAAGGCGAGGAAGACAAAGGGGCTGAAAAGCCCGCCAAGAAAGCGGCGGCAGCCGCGAAAGAAGCAGGAGCGTAAGCCATGGCACACGGTGGCGGCGGCGAAGGCGGCGAAAACAGCGAACGCTGGCTGGTCAGTTACGCGGACTTCATCACCTTGTTGATGGTGTTGTTCGTGGTGCTGTACTCGATGGGGCAGATTGACGTGGAAAAGTACAAACGACTGGCCGAGAGCATGCGGGCGGCCTTTTCGCTGGGCGGTGCGGCGCGCGTGGTGGATGTCCAGATCAACCAGAGCGGCGGCACGATTGAAAACGGCCAGCCCAAACCGATTGTTGTGCCGGGCATCCCCGAAGCCCCTCCCAAGTCTGAGGAAGTAGCCGGCCAGTTGACCCGCATGTTGTCCGGTACCCAATTCGGCAACGAGATCAGCGTGCAGACCAACATCGAGGGGGTGCTGATTTCGTTGAGCGAGAAGTTGGTGTTTGCGCCGGGGCGGGCAGAACTTTCCCCCTCGGCCCTGGAGGTGCTTCATACCATTGTGGAGATGGTGCGGCCGATCAGCAATCCAATTCGATTGGTTGGACACACGGATGATTCCCTGCCTTCCGATTCGCCCTACCGAAATAACTGGGAACTTTCACTGGCGCGGGCGATGAGCGTGGCCGACTTTTTGATGCAAAACGGCATTGCTCCCAGTCGCCTGATCATCACCGGCCGAGCGGAATATGACCCAATCTTTCCCAACGACACACCCGCACATCGCGCTTTGAACAGCCGGGTAGATATCATCATCGTTTATCCAATCGAGAACAGTGTCATCGGGGTTGAAAATCTCAATGTAGCCCCCAGTGTCCCGCTACCTTAAAGTAAGGAGCAAGAACAATGAGCAAAGTCCTGAATATTCTCAACATTGTAACCAAGGTGATGACCTTTCTGGTGGTGACGGCGATTGCTGCCATTTCACTGGCAACCGCCTACATCATGTTTGCGCCGGATGATTTCCCCAAACCCTTCCACCTGGTTTACGATTATTCCCGCAGTACTCTGCCGTTGGGCTCGGTGGAAGCCGCTGTGGAACCGACCCCCACCCCACATGTGTATCAGCCGGGGGAAGGAATTATGGTCAATATGTCCACCAAAATCATCAATCTGGCTGATCCCAGCGGGCGCAAGTACATCCGTCTGACGGTTGTGCTGGAATTTGCGCCGGAGGAAGCCCCGGCGGACGAAAAATCGGCTAAAGCATCCGGGGGGCATGACTCAGGGGAGGCTGCTGCGGCCGGCAATGATTTTGAAACCCGCATTCAGTCGCGCATGCCGGTGATGGACGATGTGGTGATCACCCTGCTTTCCACCAAGACGTTTGAGGAACTTTACACTGCTGAGGGCAAAGAACGCCTGCGGCAGGAATTGATGCAGGCCATTCAGCAGCGCCTGCCGGAATTTCACCTGCTCTCCGTCTATTTCACCGAGTTTGTGGTGCAGTGAGCCATGTTATCCCAGTCCGAAATTGACGCACTACTCAAAGGCGCCATTGAGGTTGACCAGAAAGACGGTCAGGAAAGCGTCAATCTTGCCGAACTGATTAACCAGGGCGGCGAGCAGCGCGGGCGCGCTGAGACCGAAGGCGGCAAGAAGGTAACGTCCTACAACTTCTGGTCGCCGGACCGCTTCTCCAAGGAGCAGATGCGCGCTGTGGAACTGGTGCATGAAGACCTAACCGAGCGGCTGACTACCTCACTGCCGACCTTTTTGCGCACCAATTTACGCCCGCGTCTGGTGCATACCGAACAGGGACGTTTCCACGATTTTCTCAAAGATTTTCCACCCAACTCCCTGTTTCACATGATCAACCTTGCACCGCTGCCCAGTCAGGTGGTGATCACCATGAGTCCCAACATCAGTTACCTGATTTTGGAACAGCGGCTGGGTGGGAAAATCGAGGGACGCTATCAGGATCGTCCGTTAACCGAAATTGACCAGTCCTTGCTGCGCGGGCTGGTGGAACACATGCTGGGTGATATTAAGGCGGCCTGGAGCAAGGTGGTTTCGGTGGAACCCACCCTGGAGGACTCCACCACCAATCAACACTGGGTGCAGATGATCATGGGCAATGAACGGGTGATGCTACTCACCTTTGAGTTGAACATTCAAGGTACCACCGGCACGATGAGCCTCTTTATCCCGTTCAACACGCTCAAACCGATTGCCAATGTGCTGAATCCCCACATCTGGATTGCCGGACGCAAGGAGCAGCAGCAGGACTACACCACCCGTGAGAAGGTTCTGCAAAACATGCAGCGTGTCACCCTTCCCATCCGGGTGCCGTTGGGGCAGGCTGAATTACGCCTGCGGGAAATTCTGAATCTGGCTGTGGGAGATGTCATTCAACTGGATACTTCCATCCGCGAACCGCTGGTGGTGGAAGTGGCCCGCCGCAAGCGATTTACCGGACGGGTTGGACGAAGCGGTCGAAATATTGCCATTCAAATCAACGGGGTCATTCGCGAACCGGCTGACCCTACCGATGAGATCGAGAGGTGAACGATGAACGAAAACGATCCGGTCGAATTTGAAAATGCGCCGGCACCTGCGCGCCCGGCAACCGCTGCAGCGGTGAAGACCGCCAGCCGGGAAAGCGCCAGCATTGATCTATTCATGGATGTGATGTTGAAGGTGACGGTGGAATTGGGGCGCACCCGCATGACTTTACAGCAGGTTTTGGACCTGCAAAACGGTTCGGTGATTGAACTGGACCGGCTGGCGGGCGATCCGGTGGATGTGTTCGTCAATGACCTGTTAATTGCCCGCGGCGAAGTGGTGGTGGTGGATGATAAGTTCGGTGTGCGCATCACCGAGGTCATCAGCCCCGAAAATCGCAAAGGAAACCTGTGATGACGGCATTGCGAAACCGCCTTCAGCAGTGGTTTGCGGCTGCCAGCCGAAAACAGAAAATTCAGGCTGTGCTGCTGCTGGTAGGAATACTTGCCAGTTTTGGACTGGTCATCAGCGGCGGGGCTGCCCCTCAGCAGCCGGCGGATGAACCCTCGACCCTCTATTTTGCGGGCGTGGTGGTGAAACTGATCGGCGTTTTGCTGCTCATTGTCGGCTGTGGGGTTATCGCCATGCGCTGGGCGCGTAACCCGCGCCGCTTGAGCCGTGGCGGCCAGATGATGGTGGTTGAAACCATCCGCCTTTCACCCAAGCAGGCTTTGCATCTGGTGCGGGTAGGCGGGCAGCAATTCCTGGTCGGCGCCACCGATCAGAACATTTCGCTGATTTCACAGGTCGAACTGGCCGATCCGGCGGATGATGAACAACCCATCCCCATTGGTCAAGATTTCAACCGACTGTTACAGGGCTTTTTGCAGGTCAGGTCGAGTGGAAAGGAATAATTTCGCCATGAAAATCAAAGCATGGTTGACCGGTCTTTCCCGCCGTCAAAAAATGTTGATGATTCTGGCCGTGCTGCTGCTTGTTTCGCTGGTGTTGAGCGGATGTGTGGGCGATCCCAACCTCAGCGTGCCGGGGGTCACCCTGACGATTGAACCGGAGGGACAGCCAAAGCAGGTAACCAGCGGGGTGCAGTTGCTGGTTTTACTGACCGTGCTTTCGCTTGCGCCGGCCATCCTGATTCTGGCAACTTCGTTTACCCGGATTGTGATTGTGCTTTCCATGCTGCGCAGCGCCATCGGCTCACCGACCATTCCGCCAAATCAGGTGGTCATTGGCTTATCTCTGCTCTTGACCTTTTTCATCATGTCGCCTGTCTATCAGCAGGTGGATCAAACCGCCATTCAACCCTACTTGAAGGAGGAAATTGATCAGGAAACGGCCTTCAAGAAGGCGGTTGAACCGGTGCGGGCTTTCATGTTGGCGCATACCCGCGAAAAAGACATTCAATTGTTTTTGGATTTGAGCGGCGAGCCGCAGCCGCAAACCGTGGAGGATATTCCCACGGTTGCCCTGTTTCCCGCCTTTGTCATCAGTGAACTGCGCACAGCTTTTACCATGGGTTTTGTCATCTTCATACCCTTCTTGGTCATTGATCTGGTGGTTTCCAGCGTGCTGCTTTCGATGGGTATGATCATGTTGCCGCCTTCGCTGGTTGCCCTGCCGTTCAAGCTCTTGTTATTTGTGATGGTGGATGGCTGGTATCTGGTGGTGCGCAGTCTGGCGTTGAGTTTTTTGCAATGAGGAGGATGCCATGACCGAAGCCTTTGTCATGACGCTGGCCCAAAAAGCGATCACCATGGCGCTGATTCTGGCCGGGCCGGTCATGCTGGTCAGCCTGCTGGTGGGCAGTCTGATCAGTCTGGTGCAGGCGGCTACCCAGATCAACGAGCCGACCCTTTCCTTTGTCCCCAAGATGATCGGCATTATTGTCGTCCTGGTTGTTTTGGGTTCGTGGATGCTGCAACAAATTCTGGTCTTCACGAGCGAGTTGTTCAACTCCCTTCCCAGTCTGACACCCTGACCATTTTCAACGGAGCGACCCAATGCTGACTCAACGTGTACAGGCCATTCTTCAATCGGTCAATCATCTTCGTCCAATTCCCTCCAATGTCACCCGCGTGCTGAAAGAATTGGAAAATCCCAAGGTAAGCCTTGGGATGATTGCCGAGTATATTGGTCTGGATCAGGCATTGGCGGCGCTGGTACTGCAGATGGCCAATTCGGCTGTACTGGGATACGGACGTTCCTGCTCTTCGTTGAACGATGCAGTGGTGCGGATTGGTGTCAAGCGTTTGAAATCGTTGTTGCTGGCTTCGGTGGCGGTTGATTCGATGAACCGCCAGCTGAGCGGGTATCGGTTGGGGGCCGGGGAGTTGTGGAATCATTCGGTCGGAACGGCCGTCACCGCCGAATGGGCAGCCCGGGCGCTTTCTTACCGTGATCCTGAGGAAGCCTATGTTGCCGGATTGTTGCACGATATCGGCAAGCTGCTGCTGGACCAATACGTGCTTTCCGATTACAGCCAGATTATTTTGTATGTAAAGAAGTACAATCAGCCGCTCTGGCAGGTGGAAGAAAAACTGATTGGGATTGACCATGCCCGGGTCGGCGGTTTGATCGCCCAGCGCTGGGGCTTCCCCACCGTCTTGATTGATGCCATCTCGTTTCATCATTATCCATCAGCGGCACATGCCAATCCGGTTTTACCGGCAATTGTCAACCTGGCCAATTACCTGACCATCAAGGTGCAGGGTAGCCAGCAGGGTTTATTTTGCGATGAGATTCACCCGGATACCTTTGCCATTCTCTCGCTGGACGATGTGCGGCTGGAGCGCTTCCAGCAGCGAGTTATGGATGTGTTAGGGGTTTCGGCATCATGAGCGGTGCGATGACTGAGCAGCGGTCGAAACGGATTGTCTTGCTGATACCGGATGCCTTGCAGCGTGATCTGGCCGGGCTGGCGTTGCAACGCACCGGATTTGAAGTGGTGATGGCGCGGGAAGCAGCCGATTTGCCCGACCTGCTTGCCCGTCATCATCCACAGGCTTTGCTGCTGGACCTGTTCCTGCCCGGCGCCAATGGGCTGGATGTTTTAGAACAATTGCAGGCGGATCGGGCGCTGGGGGAAACAAGAGTATTTGTGGTTTCTCGTCTGGCTTTCCCCGAAGTGGTGCTGCGTGCGCGAGAGTTGGGGGTGGCCGATTTCTTTGTCAAGCCATTGGATGCCGATGCGCTGACCAAGCGGATTGCGTCTGTTTTACAAAAATAAAATTTTTTACGCCGTATTTAGACAGGCTTCACTCCGCCTTTACGGAATTTTTTGCCCAAATCCGTTATCCTGAAACTAAGTTCTGCCGTGGGAGAGAACGATTGTGATGGTTTCGGTGGCGCAGGCTCAGTTATATTTCCTTGCCCTGACCCGTATTCTGGCTATGATGATTGCCGTGCCGGTTTTGGGTGGGCAATCCATTCCCCTACAGGTGCGGATTGGATTGGGCCTGATTCTGGCAGCCGTTTTGCTGCCGTGGCAGCCTCTTCCGCCGCAGACCGAGTGGATGGACGGGCTGGCTTACGCGGTGATGATCGCCCGAGAAATTTTGATCGGAACACTGGCCGGGTTTGCGGCCCGCCTGACTTTTGGCGCGCTGCAAATCGCCGGGGAAGCCATGGGGCTGGGAAGCGGCTTTGCTTCCAGCCGGCTGTTCAATCCTGCCATTGCGGAAAGCTCGACAGCACTGGATCAATTCTTCATGATGGTGGTGATGCTCTATTTTCTGGTGATTGACGGGCATCACCTGTTTTTGATTGGAGTCAAAAAGACCTTCGATGTGCTGCCGCTGATGGCGCCCCTCCCGCTTGACCGAATGGACGCTCTCATGCAGACCACCGCCCAGTTGATTCTGGCGGGCATCCATCTTGCCCTGCCGGTGATGGCTGCTCTGTTTCTCACCGATTTGACGCTGGGACTGCTGGCGCGGGTTGCGCCGCAGGTGCAGGTCTATTTTCTCGGCCTGCCGCTTAAAATCGGCGTTTCGCTGATTGCAATGGGCATGGTCATTCTCGTAGGGCTGCCGTTGATCGGCAACCTGTACCGCGAAATTGCTCCGCGCATGTTGTCGTTGATTGGGAACTGACCGATGAGCAACAAAACCGAAGCCCCAACCCCGCGAAGAATTGAGGAAGCGCGCAAGGAAGGTCAGGTGGCGCGCAGCCAGGAACTGAACACGGCTGTGCTGCTGCTGGCGGCGGCTTTTTTGCTGCGCGGCCCGGGCAAGGAAATTAACACTTCTTTCACAACCCTCATCACCCAATCGCTGGTGCAAATCCCCAGTGTCGAAATCGGGGAAAAATGGCTGCTTCAATTGGTCTATTCGATTGGCGTTCAGGTACTGCCGCCGCTGGGTTTGATGCTGTTTGCCCTGATGTTTACCGCCATTGCCGTGACGATGGGACAAACCCGCTTTTTGTGGACAAGCAAAAAAATCGGCTTTGATTTCAAGCGCCTCAATCCGATCAATGGCTTCAAGCGCATCTTTTCATTGCGCGGGTTGGTGGAAATCATCCGCGCCTTGCTGAAGATACTCGTGGTCGGGTGGGTGGCATACAGTTATCTGCGCGGTCACATTGAAGACCTGGCCGTTTTGCTGCAAACCGATTTTCGCAGTGCGCTGAGTTTGTTTGCCGACCTGGCAGTCAACCTGATGCTGCGCGTGGGGGCGGTTTATCTGGTGCTGGCGGTTGCCGATTACGCCTACCAGCGCTGGGATTGGCTGCGCAATCTGCGCATGACCAAAGAGGAACTCAAAGAGGAATATAAACGTTCCGAAGGGGATCCCTTCTTGAAGAGCCGGATTCGCGCTCAACAGCGGCGGATTGCCCGCAACCGCATGATGGCCAAAGTTCCCAAGGCGACCGTGGTGGTGACCAACCCGACTCACCTGGCGATTGCGATTGAGTATCACGAAGGGATGAACGCCCCGCGGGTGATTGCCAAAGGCGCCTTGCGCGTAGCCGAAAGAATTGTCGCCATTGCCCGTGAACACAATATTCCGATTGTGCAAAATATCCCGCTGGCGCGGGCCATGTACAAGACAATTGAGATTGATCAGGAAATTTCGCCGGATCTGTATCTGGCTATGGCGGAAGTGCTGGCGTATGTGTACCGCCTGCGCGGTCGGCGCACGGCTCAACCGCAGAGCGTGGGAGGATGAGAGGTAAGAGATGACCACAGCAACCCGTACTTCAAACCCGATGATCCAATCCCTGCAGAGTTTGCTGCGTTCAAAAGACATTGTCATGGCGTTTACGCTGGTGGTGATCGTCGGCTTGATGCTGGTACCGCTGCCGCCGCTGCTGGTGGACCTGTTGATTGCTTTCAGCATTGCAGTTTCCATCGGTATCATGCTGCTGACCATGTACATTCGCCAGCCAATGGAATTTTCGGCGTTTCCAACGGTTTTGCTGCTGGTTACGCTGCTGCGGATGGGCATCAACATCTCGGTCAGCCGGCTGATTTTGCTCAACGGCGAAGCCGGAGCGATTGTGGCAACCTTCGGTAACCTGATTGTCGGCGGCAATTATGTGGTCGGGTTCGTCATCTTCCTGATCTTGATGATCATTCAATTTGTGGTGATCAATAGCGGCGCCGGGCGGGTGGCGGAAGTGGCGGCGCGCTTCACCCTGGACGCCATGCCCGGCAAGCAACTGGCGATTGATGCCGACCTTAACGCCGGTTTGATTGATGAAAGCGAAGCCCGCCAGCGCCGCAAAGCCATCGAGGCTGAGGCCGATTTTTACGGGGCAATGGACGGCGCCAGCAAGTTTGTGCGCGGCGATGCGATTGCCGCCATCATCATCATGCTGGTCAACATCATCGGCGGGTTTGTCATCGGGGTGGTGCAGCGCGGTTTGCCACTGGCGGATGCCCTGCAAACCTACGTGCTGTTGACGATTGGCGCCGGTCTGGCGGTGCAGGTGCCGGCTTTGCTCGTTTCCGCGGCTGCCGGTCTGATTGTGACCCGTTCCACTTCCGAGTCCTCGCTGGGCAACGAACTGTTCGGTCAGATTTCCAATTTCAACGTGCTGGCGGTGGGTTCCATTCTGGTGGCTTTGATGATGCTGGTACCGGGACTGCCTAAACTGCCGTTCGCCTTGATCAGCGTTGGGTTTGGGGTGGGGGCTTACTTTGTCAACAAGGCCCGCCTGGCAGAACAGGCCGCTCAGGTGATGACGGCCGCCGCGCCGGTTGTTACCGAGCCGGAGACGCCGGAGCAGATGCTGGAAATGGTGGTGGTTGACCCGATTGAGCTGGAAATCGGCTACGGGCTGGTGCCGTTGATCGAAGAAGACGCTCAGGATAATCTGCTGCGACGGATTACCAGCATTCGCCGCCAGTTGATGGCCGAACTGGGGCTGGTGTTGCCGGTGGTGCGCATCCGCGATAACCTGCGCCTTGCGCCGAACGCCTACCGCATCAAGATTCGCGGTCAGGAGGTTTCCAGTGGCGAGTTGATGATTGACCGGATGCTGGCGATTCCCGGTTCAAGCGTGGATGGGGAATTGCAGGGCGTTCAGACCATTGAACCGGCTTTTGGCCTGCCGGCGGTGTGGATCAGCGAGGCCGAGCAGAATCAGGCCGAGTTGAAGGGGTACACGGTTGTTTCGCCGCTCTCGGTGCTGAGCACGCACCTGACGGAAACGGTGCGCAACCATGCTCCGGATTTGCTCAGCCGCCAGCTGGTGCAGGAAATGATCAACCAGTTGCGCCAGAAGTCGCCGGCTTCGGTGGAGGGCGTGGTGCCGGATTTGTTGACGCTGGGCGAGGTACAGAGTGTCCTGCGCAATTTGCTGCGCGAACGCGTCCCGATTCGCGACCTGAGCGGGATTTTGGAGGTGCTGGCCAATCACGCCGGTGTAACCCGCGACCCGAACATTCTTGCCGAAGCCGTGCGACAGACGATGGCAAACACCATTTCGGCTCAGTACCGAGACGAGAACAACACCCTGCATGTGTTCACCCTCTCGCCGCAGGTCGAATCGCTATTGCGTAGCGCCCTGGTTTCTACCGACAACGGCCCGGCGCTTTCGCTGGATGCCGGCCTGGCGCAAACCCTGTTGATGAAAACCGGCGAACAAATGGAAGCACTGGCGCAATTGGGTTATTACCCGATTCTGTTATGCCCGCGCGAATTGCGGCTGGCGTTCCGCCGGCTGGCAGCCCAATCACTGCCGAATCTGGTGGTGCTGGCCTTTTCCGAAGTCAGCCCCGGCACGCGCGTCAAGGCGCACGGAATGTTGGATTTAGGCGCCGTGTTGAGCAACGGTCAAAATTAGGTGAGGTGGAGAGACGATGATGGAAACGCGTAAGTATCAGTGCGAAACGATGTTGGAGGCTCTCCAGCGTATACAGGCTGAACTGGGGCCAGATGCGATTGTCCTCTCGGCGCGTGAAATTCCAATGGGGCCGGTCTGGAATGTGTGGCGCAAAAAGGGTGTTGAGGTGGTAGCCGCTCCGCCGTTGAAGAGTCAACCTGCCCAGTCCTCCCAGACCAGGAGCGTCCTGCGGCGCAGCGCCGATGGCGCTGGGATTGAGTTTGAAGAACAACCGCCCGAAATTGAGTGGGTGGGCGGGCAGCCGGCTTTTCCGCCGGGTGAAAAGACAGCATCTTCTCAGCCGCAGCGCTGGTCACCGCCGCATCTCAGCCGGGCCGAAATCCGGGCTGCCCAGAAGCCGGCCGCTCCGGCGGTTATCGCGGAAACGGTCAAAGAACCCGAAGATCAGCCGGCCGAACATCCGCCGGCTGTGGAAGCGGCGGTGCAGCCGTTACCGGTCAGTTTGCAGCGCATTCAGCAGCGGCTGCTGGATCAGGGGGTTGAAGCCGAATTTGTGCGGCGAACGTTACAGCGCCTGAATCAGACTCTGGGTGCTGCCATGCTCAAAGAGGAAAGTTTATGCCTGCGTTATGTGCAGGAAGTGCTGGCAGCCGAACTGCGCCTGCCAGCGCCGGGAGCTTTGCGCCTGCCCGGACGCTGGGTTTCTCTGGTCGGAGCCAGCGGCAGCGGAAAAACCAGCACGACCGCCAAACTGGCATTGCTGTACAGTCAGCACCTCGGCAAAAAGGTGGTGTGGGTGTGTGCAGACACCATCCGCACCGGTGCAATCGCGGAAGCCCGCGCTTATACCGATGCACTCAACATACCGCTGAGGCTGGTGTACCAACCCCAGGATATTCAAATCATTGCCGATGAGATGCAAGAGGTGGATGTCTTTCTGGTGGATACAGCGGGTTTCAATCCCTGCCGTGAAGAACCACTGGCTGAACTGGGTGAACTGCTCAGCCAGATTCCTCAACGGGTGACCTGGCTGGTGGCATCGGCGTTGACCCGCGAGAGCGACCTCCGGCAGATCAGCGCGGCGCTGGGCGTTTTCCGCCTTAATGGAATGATTTTTACCCGCATGGACGAGACGCTTACCTTTGGCAGTGTCTACAACTTTGCCCGGCAGACGCCCTATCCATTACGTTATTTTGCTTACGGCAAAGAAACCGCCGGTAAATTTCAGGCTGCCGAAGCCTCGCGCCTGAGCGCAGCACTCTTTGGGAAAGGATGGAATCAGGACTGATGGCGAAGGACAAAGAACCCAAACCCGAAAAGGGAAAAACCCCCAAAAAACCACCAGCCAAAAAGAAAAACGCGCAGCCAGATGTGACCCTGCCGTTGTTTGCCGAGGTGTTCTTCTCATTTTCCACCATGATTCTGCTGCTGGTGACACTGGTGATTGCGCTGGTTTCGTTCATGTCAGGCGCAACTTTGTTGGAGGTCTTTCTGCGAGCGGTGGTCGGGGTGGTGTCGTTAGGTACATTATTGTGGTTTCTCACCTATCAGGTGTCCGCCGGTTTGGTCAATGCCCGCACAGCCGAACAAACCGTCCGGCAGGAGCAGGCAACCCATTCGTCAGATTTTCAGAGTGGAGCCGGCAGCGAGGTACGGAATCAACCGAATGTCGGTGAGGTGAAGGAGTAATTTTAGATGGCTGTGCAGGATATTTCGACGGCAGCACTGGAAGTTTATCTGGCTACTCGCAGCGCCGAAGCCCGCGAGCAGCTGGTGCTTCAATCGGTGCCGTTGGTACGCTACCTGCTCAGCCGTCTGGGCATCACCCCTGAGCTGGGCAGCGAGTACGAGGACCTGCTCCATCAGGGCCTGCTCGGCTTGATCGAGGCAGTTGATCGCTACGATCCGCAATTTGGTACACGCTTCAGCACTTATGCTGCTGTGCGCATCCGCGGCAAGGTGCTGGATTACCTGCGCTCGGTGGATTGGATGAGCCGGACGGCCCGTCAGCGGGTGCGTGCCATTCAGAAGGCGGTGGAGGAATTGTGGCTGAAAAATCAGCGCGAGCCGACCGACGAAGAAATTGCGGCACACCTCAAAACGGACGTAGATACGGTTCAGCGCGGGTTGATGGATTCCAACCGCTTCCTGCTTTCGCTGGATGCGCCGACCGAAATGGACAACGAAGACAGTGACCTGCATGATCGGTTGGGCGACGAACGTCAGATTGACCCGCAGGAACTTTCGCTGGATGAAGAACTCCGCCGACAACTGGCAGATGCAATCCGCACCCTGCCGGAGCGCGAGCAGTTAGTCCTTTCGCTGTATTACCACGATGAATTGAATTTCAAGGAAATCGGTAAAGTGCTGGGTATTTCCGAATCGCGCGTGTGTCAACTCCACGCGCGGGCATTGATAAACCTGAAGGTGGTGATGAGCCATGAGTAATATCCCGCGAGTTTCCCTGGAAGACACCTACACACTTTTGCAGTTGATGCGCGAAACCGCACTGATGAAGGGGCGGCAGGCGCAAGCCGAAAAGCTCAATCCGGTCACCGAGCAGATGCGCACGCTGGTGGAAAACAGCCGTAAGACCGATCAGGCTGCTGTGCCGCTCAGTCAGCCTTCGGCAGGTATTCTGGGACAGGCTGATTTCCAGCAATTGCTGGAAGTTTCCAGAAACCGGCCGATGACTCAGCCGCCGGGTTCACCTGCCGGTGACCCGACCGAGCGCAATCGGATGATTGCCGCCATGGCGTCTGCTCAAATGTCGGAGGTGGATATTGCCCGCCAGTTGGGGATGACCCGCGAGGAAGTGCGGTTGGTGTTGAGCGTTCAGCAGCGTAGCAACCCGGCCGGGAATGGAGGATATGTACGATGATTAAAGGAATGTATTCAGCCGTATCAGCCATGATCATGAATGCTGCCCGTCAGCAAATTCTGGCGCACAATGTCGCCAACATCGAAACACCGGGCTTCAAACAGATCCTTACCAATGCGCAGGATTGGGCGCAGACGCCAGTTTTGTACTCACCCGGCAATCTGCTTCAAAACCAGCGGCTGAGTTATGTTGGCCTGCTGGGGCTGGGTACCGAACTGGGTCCGCAGGTAACCGATTTTACGCAGGGCGGCCTGCAATTGACCCAAAATCCGCTGGATCTGGCCATTGAAGGCGAAGGCTTCTTCCGGGTGCGGACACCTGAGGGTGACCGTTACACCCGTGACGGGCGGTTTCTGCGCGATGCCCAGAACAATCTGGTGACGGTGGACGGTTACTTTGTGCTGAGTGATGGCGGGCAGCCGATTCGGCTACCGGATGGTGAAGTGATGGTGCTGCCGGACGGCACGATTCAGGTCAACGGCGCGCAGGTGGCGCGGCTGGGGCTGGCGCGGTTTGAGGATCCGCGCGCCGAACTTCAACGCGAGGAAGGCAACCTGTACAGCGGCCCGGCAGCCTCTACCCAGCAGGGACCCGTCCGGGTGGTGCAGGGCGCTCTGGAGATGTCGAACGCCAACCCGACCCAGTTGATGACCCAGCTGGTTGAAGTGGGGCGGGCTTACGAAGCCGCCTTGAAGATGGTGCAAAATCAGGACGAACTGCTTGGTAAGACGATTGCCTCACTGGGCAGAATTGGATAGGAGCGCAGCGCTTATGTCATCTTCTCTATTTCACACCCTCAACATCTCGCGTCAGGATATTCTCAGCCGATTACTCGACCTGGATGTGGTTTCCAATAATCTGGCCAACATGAATACCGCCGGTTTCAAAGCCAGCCGCTCAAACTTTCAAGAATTGCTCAATCAGCGCACGCTGGAAGGCGTTACCCTGGCCAGCACACAAGGGTTGATGCAGCAGGGAGCCCTGCGCAATTCGGCAAATCCGCTGGATTGGGCGATTCAAGGCGAGGGTTTCTTTCAGGTCAGATTGCCGGATGGGACGATTGGTTACACCCGCGACGGCCAGTTTTTGCTGGATTCCAGCCGCCAGCTGGTCACGGCAGCCGGTTACCGGCTGATCTGGAACGGCCAGATACCGGACGGCACCACCGATGTGTACATTCAGCCGGATGGCAGCGTTCAGGTTACGCTGCAGGATGGCACACGTCGGATTGCCGGGCAGGTGCAGTTGGCGCGCTTTGTCAATCCCAGCGGTTTGATTGCTCAGGGACACAATGTCTGGCTGGCGAGCGAAGCCTCCGGGGCGGCTCAGGTGGGTACGCCCGGCGCGGCTAATTTCGGCATGATTGCCGCTCATGCTGTTGAACAATCCAATGTGGACTTATCCAGCGAAATGACCCGCTTGATGTCCTTGCAGCGTGCCTTTCAGATGTCGGTGCGCACTTTTCAGCAGACCGATACGATGATTGCCCAGGCTTTGAATCTGCGTAAGGGGTAAAGTTTGAGCCAAAACATCCGATACTGTAAACACGTGATTTATCTGCCGTTTTTGGCTCCCGGAGGTATGACCGATGAAGATTGAGAACAATGGGATTAACCCGCTTGCCCCCCAGGGCACAGACCCGATCCAACGGGCTGACCGAAAGTCCGCCAACGAGATCAACAGCCTGGCTCAACGACGCGACAGCGTCGCCCTTTCGGCGGATGCGCGCTTGCTGGCCAAAGCCCGTGCAGCCGCAGACAGCGCACCAGAATTGGAAAACGAACGTCTTAACCAAATCCGCCAGCGAATTGAAAGCGGCGATTACACCGTTCAGGTGGAAGAAATCGCCCGTAAACTGGCTGCCCGAGCCTACTTTAATACTTAGTGAGGAATGAAACGGGGAGAAACGGTATGGTAAATCACGATCACTTCTGCGAATATCTGATTGAACTGGAAGATACACTGGTTGAGCAATTCCGCCAGATTCAACGCTTGATTGAATTGACCATGATGGAGCGTCAGGCATTGCTGGAAAACAGCGATGACCTGATGAATATCGTCGAAGAGAAGGAAGTGCTGCTCGACCGGTTGGGTGTGCTGGAAGACAACCGCCGTAAAGCGGTTCAAAAAATGGCCCTGGAACGCGGCATTGTTTCCGACGAAACCTCGATTGCCGAATTACTGCCCCACCTTGAGGCGAATGATGCCCGGCGGGTGAGCCGGCTGGCTGAGGGAATTACCAGTCTTGCGCGAGAAGCCCGCCAGTTGAATGATTACAATCAGGCACTGGCTGTCACCCGTCTGGACTGGCTGCAAGCCGCCCAGGTCTTTCTGGTGGGTGTGGTACAACCGGAGCCAGCCTATGCGCCGCCTTACAAGGCTCGTCCGGCAGGTGAGGCAGCCAACTTCGGCATGGATTACCGCGCCTGAAGGGAGGAGATAGATGCCGGGAATCTCTTCAGGAATTCACATCGCCTTACAGGCCATTCTGGCGCATGCTCAAACCATTGAGGTGATTGAGCATAATGTTGCCAATGCCAATACGCCGGGCTATCGCCGCCAATCGGCAATTTTGGAAGCCACCGTCCCCTCTCCCATCCTGGCGGCACACAAGGGAATGGGGGCAGGTATGCGCGGCGGCGGGGTGCGGGTTGCCCAGATTCAACGATTTAACCTTGAATTTTTTGACGGGCGCTACCGTTCGGTATCAGCCAGCGCCAAATACTGGGAAGCCCGCCGGGACATCTTGCTGCAAATCGAAGCCACACTGGCGGAAACCTCGCAGGATGGGTTGATCAACAAACTGGATCAGTTTTGGAACGGCTGGCAAAATTTAGCGGGCGATCCTGCCAATCTCAGCCTGCGGGTCAGCTTGCTGGATGATGCCCGTGTCCTGGCGGAGGGATTCAACCGGCGCTGGGAGCAATTGCAGCAGATTAGGCTGGATCAAAATCAGGCCGTTACCAGTCAGGTGGAGCAAATCAATGCCTATGCCGATGAAGTAGCCCGCCTGAACAGGGAAATTGCGCGGGTGTTCTCCACTGGTGAACGCCCGAATGACTTGCTGGATCAGCGCGATCGGGTGCTGGACAAACTGGCGGAAATGAGCGGCGCAGTTGCCCACGAACAAAAAAACGGCGAAGTGCTGGTTTCGATTGGCGGGCATGTACTGGTAATGGGCGTACAGGCCCTTCACCTGACCACCCGACCCAAAGCCGGTGATACCCCGATGGTAGAAGTGGTCTGGGAGGCCGACAGTCCGCCCCAAACGGTCAACCTGCCGAGCGGTTCGCTGAAGGGGATATTAGAGGTCAGGGATCAGGTCATCCCGCAGCAGATTCAGGGATTGAACACCCTGGCGGGGCAGTTGATTCAGCAGATCAACGCGCTCCACAGCGGTGGTTACGGTTTGAACGGCGCGACCGGTTTGCCACTCTTTACCGGCAGCGATGCTATCACGATGAAATTGAATCCGGCGGTGGATGCCGAGAGTCTGGCAGCCGCTGATGCAGCCGGTCAGCCGGGGAACAATGCGGTGGCAATGGCGATTGCTGCGCTGCGCAATCAGGCGATTGCCGGGCTGGGGAATGCCTCTCCAAATGAGTTCTACAACGGGCAGATTACTTCTTTTGGCATATTGACCAACAATGCCACCCAAAACAGCTCCACCCACGGATTGGTGGCCAAAGCCCTCAACGATCAACGTGAGGCGGTGGGCGGGGTTTCGCTGGATGAGGAAGCCGCCAATCTGGCCAAGGCTCAACGCGCCTATCAGGCCGCTGCGCGGGTGTTGACAGCCTACGACGAGATGCTGGATCGCATCATCAACGGGCTGGGACTGGTTGGACGGTAATCGGAAAGGCAGGGATGAGGACATGCGCGTAACCCATCAAGGAATGATCAACAATACCATTTCTCATTTATCGAGTAACATGGAACAAATCTCCCGCCTGCAAAGCAAAATTGCCTCTGGAAAGAAGAATCTTTCGCCTTCGGAAGATCCGGTAAACACTTCCCAAAGCCTGACGATGCGTTCCACGCTGAACAACCTGCAAGCCTACCGCAGCACAACCGAATTGAGCCGGGAGTGGATGGAAGCCAGCGATTACAGCCTCGAACAGTTACAGACGATTGGGGTACGGGCGATTGGCCTGATTACCCGCGGTTTGAGCGATACGATGGGCAGCGATGAGCGTCAGCACGCATTGGCTGCCGAGATTGATGGAATGATCGCTCAAGTGGTGCAAATTGGCAACACAACCCACAAAGGCGATTATATTTTCGCGGGTTTCCAAATTCACACCCAGCCGTTTGTGATGAGTGATCCGAATACGCTCGTCTATCAGGGGGATAACGGTCTCATGCAGCGGGCGATTGCACCCGGTCAATCGGTGGTCATCAACCTTTCAGCCGAAGCCGTGTTTCGGCCGTTGATCGAATCGCTGGTTGCTGCCCGAAATGCGCTGCAAAACACGAACTTTGACCGCAACGCTTTACAAACTGCCTTTGACCAGTTACAATCGGCGCTGGATACAGTGGATGCGCAGCGCACCGGGCTGGGCGCGCGGATGCGGCAGGTAAAGGCAGCCAGTGATGGGATTGATAAGACCGAAATCGAATTGAACAGCCTGCTTTCTAAAAGAGAAGACCTGAACATGGCTGAGGCCATCACCCTGCTGCGTGGTCAGGAAACAACTTATCAGGCAGTCCTGGAAGTCAGCCGGCGTGCCATTTCTGCCCTTAGCCTGTTTGATTACCTGCGCTGAAAAAAAAGCGCTGTCCCTGCGGGGAGACAGTGCGGCCATTCCCACAAGATAAAGGATACCGGCTATGTTAGTGCTGACCCGTCGGGTAGATGAAAGTATTGCCATTGGTGATTCGATCACCGTCACGGTGCTGGCTGTGGAAGGTGACCGAGTCAAGCTGGGGATCACGGCTCCCCGTGATGTGTTGATTTTACGCCAGGAGGTCGCCGAGGCGGTCAAGGAGCAGTCTCGTTTGCAGGAATTGCTGGCAAGCGGCCCTGAGCCAGAATCTTTCGAAGCGCTGCGTAAACTGCTGGCGGACGAAACCTCCGAAGAAAACCCCCCGGCATCTTCCGAAAAACCGAATCAAGCATAAGTCTCTTAACCGGCTCATCACTGCTGACCGCCTGAGGTCAGCAGTTTTTGTTTAAATTTTCATGCGTTCTTTGGCTATATTTTACGCGCTCTTTACTGAACGCCGGCTTGCCTTATGTTAATCTTACTCCAGAGCGTATGGATTTTAACTTCGATACGGCGGGTTGCTATGCAAATGGTTTTTGACATCAGCCAAGATGAAATTCCCATCTTTCTGGCAGAGGTGGATGAACACCTCCAGACGTTGGATGAAACGCTGGTGGAACTGGAACACCGCAGCGATGATTCCGACCTGTTACAGAACGCCTTTCGGGCGGCGCACACCCTCAAAGGTATGGCCGGTATGATCGGTCATCACCGCATGACCAACCTGACCCACGCGCTGGAAACAGCCTTTGATGGCCTGCGAAAAGCCCAGTATTCGGTCAGTACCGCGCTGATTGACCTGTGCCTGGATGCGGTGGACGGATTGAGAGCCTTGCGGGAAGAAGTCATCAAAGGCACCCTCAGTGATTATGATCCGCAGCCTTTGATCGAAGCCTTTGCGGAATTTAATGCGGTGGGCGAGCATCAGCCCAAAGAGAAACGGGTTGAGATACCCCCTGCGCCGGCCGTGCCGCAATCGCCACCGACGCATTCCAATGGAAAAAAAGAATTTCACATTCAGGCGCGGATTGACCCGCGTAGTGTGGCTTCGGCGGCGCGCGCCTTTCAACTGATGATGGCGCTGCAGGAACTGGGTGAGATTGTTTCGATGCAGCCCACACTGGAGGAGATTGAAACCGCCCAACCCGTGCAAACTTTTTGGGCGCAATTGATCACCCCTGCAACCGCGGATCAGATCTTACAAAAGCTGGGTCAAATCTCCGAGATTGAGAAGATTGATGTTCAGGCAGATGGGGATGGCCGCTCTCTGGCTGCAATTAACGAATCGAAAACCGCGCAGCCTGAGCAAACATCACCAGCCGAAAAGGCGGAGGCACAGGCGCAGGCTGCCCCTGTCAGCCAGCCGGGCCGCAGCCGTTCCAACGGTTCTGGTGGCCGTGGGGTGGAAATGACCGTGCGTACCAGCGTTGAACGGCTGGACAGTCTGATGAATCTGGTAGGTGAATTGATTACCGACCGCAATCACCTCTTTCAGGTGCGCAACAAACTGGAAGCCCAAGCCCATAATGATCCTCTGGTGGAAAATTTAGCCGAGACGGTTGCTCACATCAGCCGCATCACCGATCAACTGCAAGAGGAGGTGATGCGCATCCGCATGTTGCCGATTGGCAATCTGCTTCACAAATTCCCGCGCATGGTGCGCGATATGTCTCAAAAGGCCGGCAAACTGGTGGATGTGGTCATCCACGGTGAAGATACCGAACTCGACCGCTCGATGATCGAAGAGATCAACGATCCGCTGATTCATCTGGTGCGCAATGCGATTGATCACGGCATTGAACCACCCGAAGAACGCCGCGCAGCCGGTAAACCAGAGCGCGGTACAGTGACGCTGAACGCCTGGCACGAACAGGGACGCATCATTCTCACCGTTTCGGACGACGGGCGCGGAATTGACCCGTCCGTCTTACGCAAGAAAGTGGTGCAAAAAGGACTGATGACCGCCGAAGAAGCCGCAGCCCTCAGCGACGAACAGGCGGTTGACCTGATCTTCCTGCCCGGCTTTTCCACTGCTGAAAAGGTCACCGATATATCCGGGCGGGGGGTGGGCATGGATATTGTCCAGACCAACATCCAGCGGGTCAACGGTACCATTCACATCGAAACGGCCGTGGGTCGCGGCACGACCTTCCAGATTGTGCTGCCGCTCACGCTGGCAATTGTTCCGACTCTGCTGGTACGGGTTGGTTCGGCTACTTTCGCCATCCCGTTGGTGATGGTGTTGGAGACCCTGCGGCTTTCCCCCGCGGATATCAAAACCATCCGTCAAAAACCGGTTACCATGCTGCGTGGGAGTGTGCTCCCCCTGGTTTACCTGAGCGAGTTGTTCAACATCCCGCAGAACGGCACGCAGCGCAAACGGCTGTTTGCGGTGGTCATCCAGTCCGGTAAACACCGGGTTGGACTGGTGGTGGACGGCTTTATGGGGGAGGAAGAAGTGGTGGTCAAGTCGTTGGGCAAGCTGGTTGGAGAAATTCCGGGTATTTCCAGCGCAGCCATACTGGGTGACGGCAGTATTACCTTGATTGTGGATGTGCCGGCGTTATTGCGGCTGGCTGGTATTCATTGAAAGGAGCAAGATGACGACCGCGATTGAGTTTGATGAAAAACTGGTGGACACGCTGCGTTCAATCACGACCATCGGCATTCACAATGCCGTGCGGGGGTTCTCCGGCTTGCTGGGTCACAAACTGGAATTCGGCGATCCGGATGTCAAGGTTGTGCCGCTTACTCAGATTCCAATGATGGTTGGCGGTCCGGAAAACGAAGCCGTCGGTATTTACCTGCGCGCCGAGGGGGATTTCAACGCTCAAATCATGATGATCCTGCCGCTGGAAAAAGCCTTTCAACTGGTGGATCTGCTGATGGAACAGCCGGAAGGCAGTACAACCTTTCTTGGCTCGCTGGAACGTTCCGCGCTGGGTGAGGTGGGTAACATGACCGGCACCTTCTTTATGAATGCGGTGGCTAACGCGCTCAAGCGTGAAATCCGTCCCACACCGCCGGCAGTGATGGTGGACATGGTCGGTGCGATTCTGGACATCATCGTTGCCACAACTGGCGGGGTCAGCGATCAGGTATTGCTGATCCAGACCTGCTTTAAGGATGGCAGCCGCTCGGTATTGACCGATTTCTGGGTCATCCCAGATGCTCAGTCCCTGCAAGCCCTGCGACAGGTTGAGAAGCGCGAATGAAAGAACCGATCAGCGTGAATCTGGGTGAGGTGGTCGTTTCCAGCGATCCGGCGGATGTTCTGGTGGCTTACGGGCTGGGGTCGTGTCTGGGAATTACCATGGTGGACAGGCAGCGCCACATTTGCGGCTTGCTCCACGCGGTTTTACCTCACCGTTTGAACGGGGCTGATCCATATTGTGCCAAATACGTGGATAGTGGGATTGAGGGTTTGTTGGATGCCATGCTGAAAGCCGGGGCAGACCGGCGGAATTTGATCATCCGTATGGTGGGTGGGGCTAACATGTTGACCACTGCCGGACTTTCCAAAACCTTCGATGTCGGCACGCGGAACATCGAAAGCGCGCATGAAACGCTGCAACGTCTCAACCTGCCGCTGCATGCGGAGGAAACCGGCGGTCACAGCGGGCGAACCGTGCGAGTTTACGTCGCTACCGGACGGGTTACCGTACGAGTGGTCGGCGGTGTAGAAAAGGATTTGTAATACTTTCAGGAGGAAGGACGAATGACCAAGATACTCATTGTGGATGACGCTGAATTTCTCCGCGTTCGGATCATCAAAATGCTCACCGGGCAGGGTTTTGAGGTCTATGAAGCGGAAAACGGCGCCAAAGCGGTAGAAAAATATAAAGAGGTGCGCCCGGATGTGGTGCTGATGGATATCACCATGCCGGAAATGGACGGTCTGGCGGCGTTAAAAGAGATTCGCGCCTTCGATTCGCAGGCCAAAGTGGTCATGTTGACTGCGTTGGGGCAGGAATCGGTGGTGCTGGAAGCCGTCAAATCCGGCGCGCGCGATTTCATCGTCAAACCGTTCGAGCATGACCGCGTGATGAGCGCCATTCACAAACTGGCGGGCTAGGTTTTCTTCATGGTACCCCTGCCGTCATCCTCGAATGCTTCGGTTTCCACTGCCCAACCGGTGCGGGTACTGGTGGTGGATGATTCGGCGTTTATGCGCTTTTCGATCAGCCAGCATCTCAACGGGCGGGATGGCATTCAGGTGATTGCAACCGCCCGCGACGGACAGGAAGCCCTTGAGCTCATCCCCACCCTCAAGCCGGATGTGGTGACGCTGGATGTGGAGATGCCGCGTCTGGATGGCATTTCGACTTTACGGGAGATCATGACGCGCTTTCCCCGCCCGGTAGTGATGTTGAGCAGCCTGACGCGCGAGGGCGCAGTAACCACCATTCAGGCTTTGACATTGGGGGCGGTGGATTTCATCACCAAACCGGACCGCCAATTGGACATCCAAACCGTGATGGATGAAGCTGCTGCCAAGATCAAGCGCGCAGCCAGTGCGCGGGTGCGCCCATTTGCCCTGGTGCGCTCTGTTTCGCAAAACAAACCAGTGGCAGAAAAACCGGTGCGCCCGTTGCGACCGAACGAACCGATTGTGGTGATTGGCAGTTCCACCGGTGGACCACGGGCGCTCAATGAGGTGGTGACGGCTTTACCGGCGGATTTACCGGCGGCGGTGGTGATTGTCCAGCACATGCCGGCCGGGTTCACTCATTCGCTGGCAGAACGGCTCAACGGTCTATCAAAACTGCTGGTGCGCGAAGCCCAGCCGGGCGACCGCCTGATGGCGGGTCAGGCGCTGCTTGCGCCGGGCGGATTTCACATGGTGCTGGATGAAAATGAGCAAATTGCCCTCAACCAGAACAGCCCGGTACACGGTGTCCGTCCGGCCATTGATGTGACCCTCACCTCGCTGGTTCAGCGTTACGGAAAACGAGTCATCTCGGTTATTTTGACCGGCATGGGCAGCGACGGGACAAACGGGTCGGTCTTGCTACACAGTCTGGGCGGGACGGTGATTGCCGAACATGAGTCAACCTGTGTGGTGTGGGGGATGCCGCGCAGCGTGTTGGAGAAGCAAGCCGTGGATGTGGTCGCGCCGCTGACGGATGTAGCCGACGCCATTCAAAAAGCCGTTCGAGAAAACCTTTTGACTTTGAGCGGGAGTTAAGGGAGTATGGAAGCCGAAATCTATGCCCAAATCAAAACCTCGGTCAAAAGTTTGCTCAATATTGACTTGAATCATTATAAAGAAGAGCAGATGAAACGCCGACTGGACTCGTGGCTGGCGCGTTCGCGGGCTTCCTCCTGGAACGATTACTTTTCTCTGCTGCGCGAAAACAAAGATGAGTTAGAAAAATTCCGCAATTACCTGACCATCAATGTCACCGAGTTTTTCCGCGATCCCGAACGTTGGGCTGCACTGCGGCGGGATATTCTGCCGCGTTTGCTGGCCGAATCCGAGCGTGACCCGCAGCGGCGTGGCAATTTGCGGGTGTGGAGCGCCGGTTGTTCGGTGGGTGTGGAAGCCTACACGCTGGCGATTCTGCTGGAAGAGGCCGCTCCGGGGAAATCCCACTATCTGTTAGCCAGTGACCTTGATCGCGGCGCGCTGACCAGAGCCCGAGCCGGCGGGCCGTATCTGGCTGAAGAAACCCGTAATCTTACCCCTGAGCAACGTATCCGGTTTCTTTCCCCGTCGCCACCCTTCTTCGTGAAACCGGAGGTGGTGCGTAAAGTGACTTTCCGCGAGCAAAATCTGCTCAATGACCCTTTCGAAAGCGGTTTTGACCTGATCGTTTGCCGCAATGTCATTATCTACTTCACCAACGAAGCCAAAACCCTGCTTTACCGCAAGTTCCATGAGGCGCTGCGTCCCGGCGGTGTCTTGTTCTTGGGCGGGACGGAAATCATGCCGCGCCCATCTGAGCTGGGTTTCCGCAACGCCGGCATTTCCTTTTACATGAAGGAATAAGAGGTCAAAATGATGCGTTACACACTGGACGACCTGATTCGAGAAGCGGGCAAACTGCCCCCGCTGCCGCAAGCCTCCCAGCGGGCGCTGGAACTGATGCGCTCACCCGATTGCAATCTGAGCGCTGTGGCGGATGTGCTGGCGGTGGATCAGGTGCTTTCCGGTGTGGTGCTGCGGGTGGCCAATTCGGCATTTTACGGAATGCCCAACCGGATTGCCACCGTGCATCAGGCGGTCGTGGTCATCGGCTTACAGGCGCTGTATGAGATTATTCTGGCAGCCAGTTTGGGTAGTTTTCTTAACCGCCCGCTGCCCGGTTACGAACTACGTAAAGGTGAACTGTGGAGACATTCGCTGGGTGTGGCAATTTGTGCCAGAACCATTGCCCAGAAGCGCCAGTGGAAGAATATCGAGGAGTTTTATTTTGCCGGTTTGCTCAGTGATATTGGAAAACTGGCACTGGAAAAATTACTGCGCAGCATGGTGTTCAGTTTGAACGAGTGGCAGTCAGCCTCGTTTTTGGAGATTGAGCGCTCTTATTTTGGAATTGATCATGCCATGCTGGGGGCCGAGATGGCGCGTCGCTGGCGATTACCGGAGGGATTGGTGGCAGTCATTGCTCATCATCACAACCCGGCAGCTGCCGGGCCGTATCAGGCTCAGGCCTATGCCGTCCATATCGGTGATAGCATCATGATGATGTTGGGAATTGGGGTGGGGAGGGATGGGCTGCAATATGCGTTGGATGAACGCGCTGTGGCGGCTCTTAACCTGACGGAAGTCGAACAGGAAGAACTGGTTTCAACCGTAATGGATCAAATCGAAATGGCGGAGATGTTAATTACACTGCCCGGCGCCGGATGAATTGGCCGTGCGGTGATTGAGGAGGCTTGAATGTATGGATGTTAAGTTTTTGAACCCCTTTGTAGAAGCAGCCGTAGAAGTGTTGAAGGCCGAAATCGGCGTCAATGTCCAGCGCGGCAGTCTTTCCCTGCATCAATCTGCGCTGACCACCGATGATGTCACCGTGCTGATTCATCTGGTCGGGCAGGTTTACGGTGTGGTCATGTACGGGATGAACACCGAAACCGGCATCCGTTTTGTGACGCAAATTTTGGGGCAGGAATTTACCGAGTTTGACTCGCTGGCGCAGAGCGGTGTTGCCGAACTGGGCAATGTCATTTCCGGGCGGGCGACGATCAAGTTCTCGCAGGCTGGTTATGCGTCCAATATCTCACCGCCAACCCTGATCAGCGGTAAGGGGATTCAGATCTCCACCCTCGACTTCCCGCGCATTGTGGTACCGTTGCAGACCAATCTGGGTGAGTTAACCGTTCACCTGGCCTTGCGCGAGAACCGCAATGGGAAGCTGGAAGAATTTGTTGCGCTGACCCCTGCGGCTAAAGGCAGTTGAGCAGAAAGGATTTGCCATGAACGTTAAGTTTCTCAATCCTTTTGTGGAAGCGGCTTACGAGGTGCTGCGTGCTGAAACCGGTATGGAAATCAGCCGTGGCGAACTGCGTCTGGAACAGGGGATGTATGTCACGGATGATGTGACGGTCATCCTTTCGCTGGTGGGGGCGGTTGAAGGCACCGTGTTTTACAGCATGAACCGCTTGGCTGCCGTGCGTTTTGCTTCCATTATGATGGGAGAATCGCTGATCGAGCTGGATGGGCTGGCGCAATCGGGCATTGCTGAAATTGGCAATGTCATCACCGGGCGGGCGAGCATGAAACTTTCGGAAAACGGCTACGAGTCGAACATTTCGACGCCTTCCCTGATCCTCGGCAAAGGCGCTTCTATTTCAACGCTGGATTATCCGCGGCTGGTTGTACCGTTGGTAACCGATGCCGGTTCGGTTGAAATTCATCTGGCACTGCGCGAGGGGAAGCGCGGCTTGAAAACGCCCCAAATTGCGGTTCCCAGCGCTAAAGCCGTCAATGGATAACTTTGATCAAAAAAATGTAAAGAAAGGAGTGTAATCAGCAATGGAACATCAACTGGTGGTTTTTGAACTGGAAAACGAAAAATACGGTGTGGATATTGCCTCGGTTGAAGGCATTATCAAAATGCAGGAAATCACTCGCTTGCCGCATGCCCCGGAATTCATCGAGGGAATTACCAATCTGCGCGGGACGATTGTGCCGGTGGTGGATCTGCGCACGCGGTTTGGTTTGCCGCGCAAAGAGCCGACCCGCGATACCCGGATTGTGATTGCCAACATGGACTCCAGCAAGGTTGGCATCATCGTTGACGCTGTTACTCAGGTGATTCGGGTGCCGGAGGACAAAATCGAACCCCCGCCGCAGATGTCGGTAACGATCAATTCGGCCTTCATCAAAAACATTGCCAAATTAGAGAGCGAACTGGTTATCCTGCTGGATTTGGGCAAGGTGCTCTCTACTGAGGAGCGGGAAGCTTTAACGGTAATGGCATGATCCCCCGCTTTCGCTCCAACACTTTCCGCTCTACGGCACTGACTCACTGGCGGCAGAAAATCGGCCAGCGCGCAGCCGCTCGTTTGCCTGCGCCGAATCTGCTGGAAATTTTGCTGGATGGTTACTGTGTGCTGGATGAGAACGGTTGCATCCAGCACACCAACCCGGCGTTGGAAAATCTACTGGCTTGCCCGGCTCAGCAATTGACCGGCAGTCCGTTGATCCAATTCATCGAGCCGGTCTGTCAGACGGATTATGTTTCGCTGCTGGAATTGATGAAATACAGCCGCAGCCGCATGGGGCCGCTGGAAATCGAAATGAAATCGGCCGCTGGGGAGCCATTGTCCGTTTTTCTAACCCTGGCGCCTTACCCCAATGGCAGCCGTGAGATGATCCAGGTTCTGCTGCGGGATGTGTCCCAGTGGCGACAGGTGCAAAACGAACTGGTTGCCGTAAATTTGATGCTGGAGCAATCCTTCACCGACACGCTGGAAGGCTGGGCAAAAGCGCTGGAATTGCGCGATTATGAAACACACGGGCACACCCAGCGGGTAGCCGAAACCACGGTGCAGCTGGCTTTGGAGGTGGGTTTTTGTCTGGAAGAGGTGCTGAACGTGCGCCACGGGGCTTTGCTGCATGATATTGGCAAGATGGCGATCAGTGATACGATTTTGCTTAAACCCGGCCCGCTTGACGAAACTGAATGGGAGATTATGCGCCGCCATCCGGCGTATGCCGAACAACTGTTGCGCCAGATTGATTACCTGCGCCCGGCCATCCCCATTCCTTACTGCCATCATGAAAAATGGGACGGGAGCGGATATCCGCGTGGTTTGAAAGGGGAACAGATTCCGCTGGAGGCGCGTATTTTTGCGGTCATTGATGTGTATGATGCCCTGCGATCCAGCCGGCCGTATCGCCCTGAGCCGTGGAGTGAAGAACGCACCTTAGAATATATCCATAAACAAGCCGGCACTCATTTCGATCCGGATGTGGTCAGGGTATTCTTGAAAATGAAGAACTTTGGTTGATGCTTATCTTTCAGTTAAAAACAACCCCCGTGAAATGGGATAAAGCGAGCCACTCCCGCTGACGCTTCCATACAGCGGGAGTGGCTCAATTGATAAAAGGTCAACTTTTCGGGGAAAGCCGATAATAAATCAAACCGGCAATCACGCCGTAGATCAAGTGTCCCAGCAGGCTCATCCACTGGGCTTGCCCAATGACAAACACCATATCATTCATCCCCAGCATCAGCGGCATCATGATCAAAGCTCCCAACACCCACCATACGATACCGTTGAGTGCTCCTCCAAGAAATGCAGTGGATAGCTGATTGGGGAAGCGAGCGATCACAAAACCGTAAACCGCACCAATGAAAGCGCTGATGCCCATGTGAACGATGAATCCAATTACAGCGTTGTCCTGTCGTACCAGCATGCCGACCATCGGCAGCATGCCCATCATTGCCATCATGATGCCAAAGACCACGCCGCCTGCCAGACCGCCGATAATGCCGTTGACGACGGACTTTGAAGAACTTGTGCTAACCGTTATCGTAGTCATTTTTTCCTCCAAATTGATGGATTGAAAGTTTGGGTTGTTTTCTGCTTTAATAGAGCAATTGAAGAACCCGAATCTTACGCTTTACATATAAGCCGGTATAATTCGGTTATGACGGAAGAGCGTCGGACTAATCAGGAATGGCTGGAAAATTTACGTGCCTCCGGAGAGATTCAGGCGACGGCAATTCAGGATCTGAGCGAAATCATTCGCAAAGGATTGTTGAGTGGTTTGAGCAGGTATCTGGCCAATGATCCAGCCCGCATTGAAAGTTTGATCGAGGAAGTAACCCAGGAAGCCGTTTTGCGGGTTTTGAAATATCTGGATACCTTTGAGGGACGCAGCCAATTTACGACATGGGTTTATAAGGTTGCCATTCGACTGGCTTTTTCAGAATTGAGAAAAGGCCAATGGAAGGATGTTTCCCTTGAAGAGAATCTCGAACCGGATGACGGGGAAATCCGGTCTGTTTCCCCAAATGAACTGGCTGAACCGTCATTCAGCCCTGAAGTGGTAACCGAACAGCGCGAGGTGATCCGTTTCCTATGGCGGATCGTTCATCAAGGCCTGACCCGTCATCAACGCCAAGCCTTTGTCGCCGTCATCATCAGGGGAATACCGATGGAAGTGGTGGCTGAAAAAATGGGGATGCAGCGCAATGCCCTGTATAAATTGCTGCACGATGCCAGAAAACATCTCAAGCAACATCTTCTTGACGCCGGTTATTCCGTTGAAGAGATATTTTCAATCTTTGGTTTGGAGCAAAAGTAAGAATCGGTAGTAGAATCTTTCCAATGAGTCAATGATGATGTTAAATTCGATCCTAGGTTTTTTGAAAAAAATTTTCAGGTCACCTTCCGGCAAGACCCGCAAGCAGATGTCTGTTTCACTGACGGAAGCCAAAATGATGGCAGAAATGATCGCCGCCACCCAAGAGGTGGAATTAACCTGTGACGAAGTTTTTGACTTATTGGATCAGTTCACCGAGCTGGCCGTGCAGGGGGAGGATGTGGCTCACTTAATGCCGCTGGTGCACCGTCATCTGGAGATGTGCCCGGAGTGCCGCGAGGAGTACGAGACGCTGCGGAGTATACTCGAAGCCAGATTGAATTAGGGCATGGACACGCGGGTATCCGGGTGAAAAGCTGCCCATGAAAACCAGAGGTGATTAATGGAAATGACTGGGGTCAACTGGCTGCCAGCCAGGCCACTCCCACCAACCCCGGCCCGGCGTGAGCGCCGATGACCGGCGTCATTTCGGTGATGTAGAGTTCGGTTGGGTTTAATTTATCTTGCAGGATTTGCGCCATTTGTTCTGCACAGGCCGCATCATCCGCGTGGAAGCAGATCAGCACACTGCCTTTGGCTTTAAGATTTTTTTCCAGCCAGGTCACCATGCGTTCGATTGCCTTTCGGCGGGTACGTTCCATCCCTTCCAGTCGAATCTGGCCATCGCGCAGGGTGAGAATGGGGTACACCCGCAGAGCCGCGTTGAGGAGCGGGCGAATGGCATTGACCCGTCCGCTGTGTTCCACAAAGGAGAGGGTATCCAGCACCCCGATCATCCCAACCTGCTGACGGGCTTCGTTAAGCGCGGTTTTAATTTTTTCCAAAGAAGCTCCCTGCCGGGCAAGACGGGCTGCCAAAATCGCCATCAAACCCTGTGCCGGGCCGGCAACCCCGCAGTCAACCACCTCGACTTTCAACTGTTCCGCCAGTTGTTCGGCGGCTAAACGGGCAGAGTTGTAGCATTGAGTCAGGTCGGCAGGCGGAGTCAGCACCAGCGCAGCCGAAGCTTTGCCGTCCAATGCCTGCATGGCGCTGAGAAATTCACCGGGGGAGGGGGCTGCTGTGGTGGGGCGGGTGTGGGTGGTGCGTAGGGTTTGATAGTATGCCCGCCGGTCAATGGTCTCATCATCGGGCAGAGCCTTTCCGTCCAGGATCAAACTCATAGGAATAATGTGGATGCCTTCCCGCTTTGCCAGTTCATCCGGCAGAGAGGCGATGCTGTCGGTAAAAATAGCCGGTGCAGTCTTGGCCAGCGGACGGGGGGAATAAGCCGGGAATAAATCCACCAGAATTTGCCGTTTGTCGCTCAGTTTCAGCCAACGCGGCAGCAAGCGCGGAATGGAACACACCGCCGTGGTGAACGCCATGATCAACGGCGACCAGATGACCAACGGATGCAGGTCGCGCAGGTAGTTCAAGTAGATAAGCAAAGGAAAGGCAACCAGGGTTGCCAGAATACCGCTACCCAGCGTCGCAAAGTAAACCAATCCATAAACCGGTAAGGCGATCAAAGTTGGAGCGGGGGTCAATGCCAGCAGCCCGCCTAATGAAGTGGCCAGCCCGCGCCCGCCTTTGAAACGGAAGTAAACCGGGTAGTTGTGCCCCACAACGGCGGCTACCACACAAAAGACGGCACAACCTTCACCCAGCAGAAGGATGCGGGCGACTACTACCGGCAGGCTTCCTTTGGCAATGTCCAGTAAGGCAACAAATGCAGCGGGAACTAATCCCACTGAACGAGCCACATTGGCTGTACCTGCGTTTCCATCCCCCAGCGAACGGATGTCGGTTCTCCTCCACAAGCGGGTGATCAAAACTGCTGAAGAAACCGACCCCAGCAAATAACTGAAAATCATGGCGAGCACACACTGCAACATCGGTCCACCTCCTTCCTGTGTTTTACCTGAGGAGAAGCCGGGCTCAATGCGGTTGCTCGAAATCCTTAATTCGATTGTAACAAATCAATGTTGGATGAAGATTAACGATTGAGAGAAACCCTTTCAGGGCAAGGTTGAATCGAAGCCTTGCGGGTAAACCGGGGCAAAAATGGGATGTACGCTCTCGGCGCGGTAGTTTGCCTGCCGTGAGGATTGGATGGCGGGCAGTGTAGAGGCCGAGGCAAGATAGATTGGCGAAAAAACCAGCGCAAGCAGGGTGGTGGTGAGGATGGCTGCAATCATCAGGGTCAGAATTAATTGCAGGGTCAGCCGGACAAATGGGGTGGGGGAAGCCGTCATTATTTTCATTTATAAGGTGACTTCTACCTGAGGGATTTCTCGCGGGGCAGATAGACGATAAACCATCACTCGTTCCAGTTTTCCCTTTACCGAGTGCAGTCCCAGGGGCTCCAGGGTAAAACGCTGCTGATTATCTTCCAATGCGGTGAAAGTGGCGTGTCCGATGACGGCCCCGGTTCCTTTGATCAACTGGCGGGTGAGGGCTTCAAGCCGCTGGGCGGTGTTGACCGTATCGCCGATGATGGTGTAGTGCAGGCGGTCTTTTGCGCCTAAACCGCCGGCGATGACCACTCCCGTGTTAATGCCGATACCAGTAATCAGGGGCGGGTCACCGCGCTGCTCGCGGATGCGGTTGAGTTCGTCAATGGCGGTGGTCATCTCCACGGCTGCCTGACAGGCCGCCAGCGCACTCTTTTTGGGGCTGAGCATACGCGGCAGAATCCCGAAGAATGCCAGCATGGCATCCCCATCAAATTTGTTGACCACCCCGCCGTGCTTGACAATGATTGGCACAATGCGGTCAAAATACTCATTGAGCCAGTTCATCACCCGTGCCGGGTCGGCCTGTTCACTCAGGGTGGTAAACCCGCGAATGTCGCTGATGAGTACGGTGGCTACGGCTTGCTGGCCTTCCAGGCGCACATTTCCGGAGCCGAAGGTCTGGCGCAGCTGCTCGCGCACCTCCGGCGAAACCGTCCGTCCCAGCAGGTCGCGGTAGATGAAACCTTCCTGCAAGCCGGCAATCATCGCGTTGAAGGCGTGCGCCAGAACGGACAACTCATCGTTCCCGTCCACACTGACTTTGACCCCTAAATTTCCCTGAGCGACCTGTGAGGTGGCCCGCACCAGCCGTAACAAGGGGCGAGTGATCAGGTTGGCTAAATAAATCCCCACCAGAATCACCAGCAGGATCGAAATGGTGATCAGCAAAAAGACCTGCAAACGGGTGATCTGGCTGGTGCGCACCAGAAAAGCCTGGGGCAGTGCCACACCCAGCACCCCCAGATCTTCTCCGCTGCGCGCTTCCCACGCCCCAAGCAGCTCGGTGTAGTTGATACCGTTGATGTCCAGCGGCCGCGACTTGCTGGCCTGATCCTGAGTTTGCAGCACTTCTAAAGCCAGTGCCGGATCGAGAGTGGGCTGAAAAGCGGGGAATGTGGAAGCAATCCGGCGTCCGTTGAGGGTGTAGAGGGTGGTGTCGCTGAGGGTGTCCAGTTTCATCTCTCGCACCAGCGAGGCGGCCGACTTCCCGATCAGCACCACTCCCCTCAATTGACCCTCGGTGTCCAAAATCGGCCCGCTGATGTAAAAATAATCCCCCCACGGTGCCTGAACAAAGGCGGCAAACTTGTCGCCGCGGGCATCCTGTTCACGGCGTAAGACCCGCTGGACGAACGGTTGCTGGCTGAAAAATGGGTCATCCCGCGAATAGGTGTATTCACCGCGGGGTGCATCGGGCGGTCGGCGGGCAGAGAAGACCGATACCCCTTGGGTGTCCAAGATTTCGATGGCCTCCTCATTACTATTGAGGGCTAACGGCAGACTGAGCAGGCGCAGTTGTTCGGCATCACCCGCCTGAATGGCTTCGGCAACTCCCTGGGTATTGGCGATCAGGCGCAGAGTAGCCAGCAGGCGGTCTTCTTCGCGCACCATCCAGTCGGTCGTTTGCCGTCCGGCTGCCACCAGTTGATTGAAGAAGCGGTCCTGCACCGATTCGATCACCACCTGCGTAATGATATAAGCCGAGGCCAGCGCAAATAACAATGCAAGGATCAGGTACGGGAGGGTGATTTTGAGCCTAACCGGCACCTTAACCGCCGGCGGTTGCCCTACGGGCAGCGCAACCGCGGCTGGCTGTTGGCGGGGCTGGGTAGGCACATCCACGGATTCGAGACGCCGTAATGCCTGTTCGATCCAGCGCGCCTGAAACGGCTGGCGCAGGAACACGTGAAAACCGTTCGATTTTGCCAGCATCTCGCGCTGGACATCTGGATACTGGTTGGTGAGAATGACTTTGACCTTTGGATCGGTGGCTTGAATGCGGCGCAGAAATTCCAGCCAGCCCTCACCGGGAAAGTGCAGATCCAGCAAAATCAGGTGGGGTTTGATTTGCTTGAAGAGCGCTTCGGCCTGTCCAATTTCCCACGCCTCCCATACTTGATCGCCCCGGCTGCGAAAGTGGCGAGTCAATAACTGAGCTGGCTGAGCTTGCTGTTGAACAATGAGGACTCGCTGGGCAGGCATTGATCCTCAGGAAGATGGGCTTATGACAGGTATTCTCGCAGGTGACGGCTACGGGTGGGGTGGCGGAGTTTGCGAAGCGCTTTGGCTTCAATCTGACGGATGCGTTCGCGGGTTACATTGAAGTAGCGGCTGACTTCTTCAAGGGTGTGATCTTTGCCGTCAATCAAGCCGAAGCGCAGTTCCAGTACCTGTCGTTCACGTTCGGAAAGCGCCCCCAGAGCGTTTTGTACCTGTTCGCGCAGCATCTCGCGGGCGGCAGCGTCCATCGGCTCCATCGCATCGTCGTCTTCGATGAAATCCCCCAATTGGCTGCTGTCCTCGTCCCCAACCGGCCGTTCCAGCGAGACGGGCTCTTCCGCCGATTGCAGAATGCGCTGGACTTTGGCGGCTGCCCAGTTCCAGCGGCGCTGCACTTCGGGGTCAAGCGGGAGATTGGCGGCCTGGGCTTTTTTGATGAGACTGACGTCCTCGTCACTCAGAAAGCCGCCCTCCAACGCCAGTTCTTCGTTGGTCGGTTCGCGCCCCAATTTTTGGACAAGGCTGCGCTGAACGCGCAGCAATCGGGTGATGGCTTCGAAAAGATGGACCGGGATGCGGATGGTGCGGGCCTGTTCGGCAATGTAGCGGCTGATGGACTGGCGTATCCACCAGGTTGCGTAAGTGCTGAACTTGAAACCTCGGGTTGGGTCAAACTTGTTGACCGCCCGCAGCAGCCCTAAATTACCTTCCTGAATCAGGTCAAGGAAGGTGATTCCCCGTCCCAGATAACGTTTGGCAATACTGACCACCAGCCGCAAGTTGGCCCGAATCAGGGTCTGGTTGGCTTCTTCGGCGAGTTCCTGAATGTTCTGGATTTCTTTTTCAAGGTCAACCTTAACCAGCCGGGCTTCAAAGAAGTCAATTCCCGGCAGGTCTTCGCCTTTTTGCAGAATCTCAAAAAGTTCCTGCGCCAGTTCCGCCGGCAGCAGGTAAAGACACAGATACAGGGTGAAGGCGTTGCGCACCAGTCCATCCCAAAGCGAGTCCTTTCCCCATAAACCGTTATCCAGGAAAGAGCGCATGTAGGAAGGCGTATCGGACTGCCAGGACTGGCGCAGGGCCTGCGCTTCCAGCAAAATCAGGCCCAAATCGGGTATCCCTTCGCTGCTCAGGCGGTTGACATCCTGTTTAAAACGTTCCCACGAGGTATACAGATCTTCAACAACGGCCAGATATAACTGTAAATTGGGGTCCATGGCCGGATTTTTGCCGTCCAGATGGCGGCGCAGGGTTTGCAGGTACTGACGGGCTTCAATACGGGCCGCCAGCCGAAATTCGCTGTCGGCGTCCAGAAGATTGATTTGCCCAATCTCTTTGAGGTACAGGCGAACCGGATCTTCGGAAAGTTCAACCGCTAAAGCCGGATCTTCCAGAATTTCCAGGGGGTCTTCCAGGGGAACTTCGGCTTCGACCCATTCTTCGGCAGGGACGAGCGGCAAGACCTCTTCCATATCATCGTTGAGTACAGCGCTGAGGTCAGCGGTTTCCAAATTACCCGCAGCCGCTAAATTCAGCGGATCCAGTAATTCACCGCTCGATTCGGGAGGGGATGCCTCGCCGCTTTTCCTGGCGGGGCGTTTTTTGCCGGTGGATGGGGAAGGAGGTTGGTTTTTTTTCGGGGTGCGAGCCATGGTTAATAATATACCATAAAAAGAAAAAATCTCTTTTTCTATTCCACTTCGCCAACTTTTGCAAGGGCTTTTTCCAGACGGTTGCGGGCTTGCAGGTAATCTGGGATCAGTTCCAGATAGGGAGAAATGGCCGATGTGCTTTGTTCCTGTAAGTCTTGCTGCAAAAAACGCATTTGCAGCAGATTTTCATTGATGCGGATCAAGCGGAGCATTAAGAAGGTGCGCAATAAATCTTCCGTGGTTTGATTGGCTTTGGGTTCACCGAATGGGAGTGGTTGTTGTAGGTCCTCCAGTAGGGATTTCAGTTCGGGCGGACAAATTTGATTAAGAAAGGTGGTTGGCTCCATTTGATCCTGTGCAAGCGATTGAAGCACAAGCGCAGCCAAACTCTGATGTTCGCCCAATTCAAAATCCAGCGCCGAAAAGCGGCTCAGGCCGTTGGCTTGCAGGTGTCGGTCGAGCGTGTAAAGCGCTTCCGGGTTGCGCACCAGCAGCCGCAGACAGTGCTTTTCCATCTCATGCGCCCGCCGCTCCGGTTGAGTTTCCTGTAATGGAGCGGGTCTTTCGGGGCGGGGCTGACGCGGGCGGGCCGGCGCTTTGCGGGTGACAGAGCCGGATGACGGCGAGATGGTCTGCAAGGCGCGTTCGTCAATTTTCAGTAAGCGCGCCAATCGCTGGCGGTAGGCATCGCGCTCAATCGCATCCGGTACATCGTTGATTAAAGTTAACACCTGTCGGGCAATTTCGCTTTTCGCCTTAGGGTCATCCATATCACGGCTGGCCGCCAGCGATTCCATGACATGAATGACCACCGGCCGGGCGTTGGCAACAATTTGCTCCCATTGGTGAGGGTCATGAAGGACAACATCATCCGGGTCTTTACCGGCGGGTAAAGTGGTGACGCGCAAATCGGCCTGTAAACGGGCTTCGTGGCGCAGTAAACCGCGCGCATCGAAGACGACCTCATCCTGATGATCAAATGCCTGACGGGCAACTTCCAGCCCACGCAAAGTTGCCTTTTCGCCGGCGGCGTCTGCATCCAGCGCCAGCACAATCCGCCGGGTAAAGCGTTTGAGCAGGCGTAGCTGGTCTTCGCTGAGGGCAGTCCCCATTGGCGAAACGGCATTGGTGAATCCGGCCTGATGCAGGGCGATCACGTCCAGATAGCCCTCGACAATCACAGCCTGATCCTGGGCGCGGATGGACTTGCGCGCCAGATGAAGTCCGTAAAGCAGGCGGCCTTTGTCGAAAAGCGGGGTTTGCGGTGAGTTGAGGAATTTGGGCTGATCTTCGGCGCGCAGAACCCGCCCCCCGAAACCGGTGATTTTTCCGTTCATATCGCGGATGGGGAACATGATTCGGTGGCGGAAGCGGTCATAACCGCTACCGTCTTGTCGTTCGGTCAGCAAGCCGGCCTCGCGGATTTCTTCAAAGGTGTATCCTTTACCGCGCAGGTAGTTCAAAGCTGCGTCCCATGAGTCAGGAGCGTACCCCAGTTCGAAAATCTCTGTGGTTTGGGGCTGAATGCCGCGTTGCTGCAAGTAAGCCATCGCCTGATTGCCGGCGGGGGTATTGAGTAATTGATGGCGGTAGTACACCACCGCTTCTTCCAGCAGGCTGCGTAACCGGTCGTACTCTTCGGCTTGGGCCTGCTGCTGGGGAGATGGCGTTTCGAGTGTAACACCGGCACGCTCGGCCAGATAGCGGAGCGTTTCGCTGAAATCCCAGCCTTCTTTTTTCATGACAAAGCGGAAAATATCGCCGCCTTCGTTGCATTGACCGAAACAGCGCCATGTCCCTGAATCGGGGAAGACGACAAAAGCGGGGGTGCGGGTATTGGTGTGAAATGGACAAAAGCCAATGTAGTTCTTTCCCGTCCGGCGCAGTTTGACGGTTTCCGAGACCAGTTCCACGATGTCAATTCGGGCTTTGATTTCATCAATCGCGCTCATAATTTGATTTTAACGGTGAATCCCGCTGCGGTTAAGAAAATAACCATAGACATTCCTTGCAAATTGTTAATTCGCTATAAGGTCTTCTTTTATATAATAAAGCTATATCTTTGTCTTTTTTCGCTATTATTCAGGGGAGCAAAAATGAAACGAGAAAACGGAGGTCAGGGGCTGGTTGAGTATGCGTTGATTATGTTGCTGGTTGCGCTGGCGGTGATTGTCATTCTGGCCCTTCTGGGGCCGACGATTGGCAGTTTGTTCAGCAATATCATCCCCCTCATCTGACGCATTGCTCATTTCGTGCTCAATTTTTTACCAGCCGGAGGATTATTTCGGAGGGTATTGTTTTAAGGCGAGCTTTAAGCGGTCTGCGCCTTTCCTGAGGGAACCGGAAAGGCGCAGGCTCAATCAGTGTTTTTTGAGAATTTAGAAGCCTTCCAGACGTGAGAAGTCAGCCACGCCGCGTGCCAATCCGGCAATCCGTTGTAACATCCCCAGACGGTTGGCGCGTTGAACAGCATCCTCCGACATCACCAGCACTTCGTCAAAGAAGCGGTTGATCACCGGAATCATGGGCAGGAAGACGTTAAAGAAATCCTCAACCGAGCCGCTGCGGCGCGGGGTGGTTTCGGCTTGCAGCAGGGCGCTGAGCAAGGCCTTTTCGGCGTCCTCAACCAGCGCGTCTGGTTCGATGGAGAAAGTTTCCTGCTGATCGCGGGTGATGCGTACACAACGGGCGTAGGCCGGTAAAATCCGGTTCCAATCCTCGCGCTGCACCCATTGCTGCAGTTGCTGAACAGCGCGGAAAGCGGCCGCCGGATTGTGACCCTGCTCTGCCAGCACGGCGGCAACCACATCGTAGCGATAGCCTTCTTCCAGCAGGTAGCTTTGCAAGCGCCCGATGATGAACTCCAGACAGGTTTGCAGGCTTTCGGGACTGGCGGGGATGGGCAGTCCCTCGGCGGCGGCTTGCAGCCCGGCTCGCAGGTCAAAATCCAGATTCCAGTGAATCAGGTTTTGTACCAAGCCCAGGGCAGCCCGACGCTGAGCAAAGGGGTCTTTGGTTCCGGAAGGGGCTAATCCGGCAGCAAACAGTCCGGCGAGCGTGTCCAGCCGGTCGGCCATACCGACCAGCAGGCCAGCCGGCGATTGCGGATAATCGTCCCCGGCGTAGCGCGGCAGGTACGATTCAAAGATGGCCTGGGCAACGGCGGGAGACTCGCCGCTGTGCAGCGCGTAATAGCGTCCCATCAGCCCTTGCAGGCTGGTCATTTCGATGACCATGTTGGTGACCAGGTCGGCTTTGCACAGGTGAGCGGCACGGCGAGCGGCAGCTGCCTGTTCGTCCTTCAATCCGACTGTGGAAATCAATTGCTCCACCAGCCTTTCGATCCGCTGGGTTTTATCCAGCATCGAACCCAGTTTGACTTGAAAAGTGAGGGTGTGCAGGCGGGGCAGGAAGGCTTCCAGCGGTTGTTTCAGGTCTTCCTGAATGAAAAAGGCTGCATCGGCAAAGCGGGCGCGGATGACCTGCTCGTTGCCGTCCACCACCACTTCCTTGAAACGCTCATCCCCATTGCGGATGACGATAAAGTAAGGTAAGAGACTGCCATCCGTTTTGTAAACCGGGAAGTAACGCTGGTACTTCTTCATCACCGAAATCAGCACTTCTGCCGGTAATTGGAGATGGGCTTCGTCGAATGACCCGCGCAATGCGGCAGGCGCTTCCACCAGACCGGTGACTTCGTCCAGCAGGTTTTCATCCAGATGAGCCGGGTCTCCCCCGCATTCGGCAATCAATTGCTCCGCCTGTCGGCGGATGCTGGCGCGCCGTTCCTGCGGGTCGAGCAGGATACCCTGACTGGCGAGGAACTCCAAATAGGCCGAAACGCCGGTGATTTCGGTGGTTTCCGGCTGGTGAAAGCGCAGCCCGCGGGTCTGGTTGCCGCTGGTCAAACCGGCATACTGGAACGGGATGACCTGATCATCCAACAACGCCAGCAGCCAGCGGATGGGGCGGGAAAAACTCACCCCGGATTGGTTCCAGCGCATGGATTTGGTGAAACTGAGTGAGTCAATCAACGGGGGTAGAGCGGGGGCCAGAACTTCAACGGCCGGCTTACCGGCTTCAAAGACGCGCGCAATGGCATATTGACCGCCGTCCATTTCCGCTACCTGCAATTGACTGACATCCAGACCGCGGCTGCGGGCAAACCCGATGGCGGCCGGGGTGGGGTTGCCGTTTTGATCAAAAGCGCGCTGAGCAGGCGGCCCTTTGACCACTGTTTCGCGGTCAGTTTGACGGTCTGCCAGATCCTCCACAATGACGGTTAAACGGCGCGGTGTACCCAGAACATGCACCTTGCCGTGGGTCAGGCGTAATTCTTCCAGCAATTGCGGAACGCGCTGCTTAAATTGGCTCAGGGCATCCTCCAAATCGCCGGCGGGAAGTTCCTCTGTGCCGATTTCCAGCAGGAAGCTGGCCGGCCGGCTGAGAGGACGGGGTGCAGCGGAGGGGGCTGCCGCAATGTCAGCCGAAGAGGGCTGGCTTTTGCCGGTTAGCATGGGGTATCCAAGCCGTTCGCGCTGTTCCAGATAGGCGCGCGCCACTTTGGCCGAAAGGTCACGCATGCGCGCGAACATGGCAGCTCGCTCGGTCACGCCGACCGCCCCGCGGGTATCCAGGATATTGAAGGTGTGGGAGCATTTCAGCACATAATCATGGGCGGGAAGAACCAACCCGTGTTCGAGTGCGTTGAGCGCTTCGGCTTCGAACAGGCTCATCATCTGGCGTGCCCGTTCGACATCGGCGATTTCGAAGTAGTACTTGCTGTGTTCCTGTTCGCCCTGCAGATTCACATCCCCATAAGTGCGTTCCGGGCTCCAGCGAATATCGCGGAAATTACGCACTTTTTGCAGCGCCATGGCAATTCGTTCCAGCCCGTAGGTAATTTCCACCGAAACCGGATCCAGCACAATTCCGCCGGCCTGCTGGAAGTAAGTGAACTGGGTGATTTCCTGCCCATCCAGCCAGACTTCCCAACCCAGCCCCCAGGCGCCCAGCGCCGGGGATTCCCAGTTATCCTCGACGAAGCGGATATCGTGTTGATCGGGATCAATGCCCAGCGCTTGCAGAGATTGCAGGTAAATCTCCTGCGGGTTGCCGGGGTCTGGTTTGAGGATGACCTGGAACTGGTAGTGCTGCTGCAAGCGGTTGGGGTTTTCGCCGTAGCGCCCATCGTCCGGGCGGACGGATGGTTCGACATAGGCTACTTTCCAGGGCTCCGGGCCGAGAACCCGCAGAAAAGTTGCCGGGTTGTAGGTACCGGCACCGACCTGTGTGTAATAGGGTTGCCAGATCAGGCAACCCTGTTCGGCCCAAAAGCGCTGCAAATTCATGATGATGGTTTGGAAATCGAGCGGTTCAGACATGCGCACTCCACAAAACGGGTTGAGATTGCCAACCGATTATACTACGGATGAGAATTGATTTGTCAGCAGCCGAAAATTGCACTACAATCGAAGATGCTATGGCATTTCGAGATCTGGTCATCCAAAGCCAGTTGATCCCGCCGCTGCCGCGCAAAGCCATACTCCCCCGTCCCCGGATTCGTTCGTTGCTGCAACGCGCCCTGCAGCATCCCTTGACCTTACTGTTGGCCGGTACGGGTTACGGAAAGTCCACCGCCTTGCTCGATTTGAGCCAGGAAAGCCGGCGCATCTTCTGGTACACCGTCAACGAGCCGGAGCGTGATCCACTGTTGTTTCTGGTTCATCTGATTAATGCCTTTGCTCAGCAAAATGAAGAATACGGGCGAGATGCTTTGCGCTACCTGGAAGAACATAACGGCCGGGCGGTGCCTTCGGCATTGACGCCGCTTTTGAACGCTTTGACTGCCCACCTGTTGGAAGATGGCGTGCTGGTGATGGATGATTATCACTGGGTGCACGACGTGCCGGAAATTGCTGCGCTGGTACGTCATCTGATTCAGTACCGTCCGCCGCGCTTGCAGGTGGTCATCGCAACCCGGACAATGCCGGATAATCTGGACTTGAACCGCTGGCGGGTCAAGGGTGAATTGAGTGTGGTGACGCATAGCGATCTGGCATTTACAGCCGAAGAAATTGAAGCCCTTTTTCGCGAGGGATATGGCTTTCCGATTACCTCTCAGCAGGCTGCCCGCCTTGCACAAGAAACCGAGGGGTGGGCGCTGGTGCTGCAAATGATCTGGCAAAGTGTCCAGCGTCGGCCTTCCGCTTCGTTGGATCAGGTGCTGGAAAATTTGCCGGAAACTCTGGAAAGTTTGTTTGACTATCTGGCGCCTGAGGTGCTTGCCCGCCAGCCGCAGGACATTCAGCAATTTTTGATAGACACCTCCATTTTGCGCCAGCTGGAAGGCGAGATTTGCGATGGATTATTAGGTATCGAAGATAGTGCAGCCCTGTTGCGGCGGTTGTACGAGAGCGGAATGTTCATTGAGGCGGCCGGCGGACAGGTTTACCGTTACCAGCGGCTTTTTCAGGAGTTTTTACAAACCCGCCTGAATCAGCAGCCTGCCGAAGCACGCGCTTTGCACCTGCGCGCCGCAACCCTCTACCTGGATCGAAAGCGCTCCGAAGAAGCCATCTACCACCTGCTCAAAGCCGGTGAGGCTGCTTTTGCGGCGGATGTCATTGAACAGATCGGCATGGGGTTGATTCGCAGCGGACGGCTGGAAAGTTTGCAATACTACCTCAGCCGTTTGCCAGCCGAGTTGAAGGCCGAGCGGCCGTTGCTTCAATTGCTGCTGGGAGACCTTCATCGTTTGCGTGCCGATTTTGAACCTTCATTGCTGCATTTCCGCGCTGCCGAGCAACTCTACCGTCAGCAGGGGGATCGCTGGGGCTGCAGCCGGGCATTGCGCGGCCAGGCTCAGGTCTTTCTGGATACTATCCGTCCGTTACAAGCCGATGCCCTGCTGGAAGAAGCCCTGCGTTTGCTGGAACCGCAAGAGCACCGCGAAGAAGTTGCTGCCTTGCTGGATCAACTGGCGGAGAACAAACTGAACCTCGGTAAGCCGGATGAGGCCCGCGTGCTGCATCGAGAAGCGCAGTTGCTGCGTGCCGAGACCAGCCCGAACGATGTGTATCTGGAAGGGCGCGCTCTGCTGCGTACCGGCCGGCTGATCGAGGCCCGTCAGTTGATGTTGAATCAGGCTGCTGAGGAAAGACGCCATGAGGCACAGCGCGCCCAACGGTTTCACCGTGAAACGCTGCTGCTGCTTTCGTTGATTTGTTCAATGCTGGGCAGCGCAGAAGAAGCCGAGCGTTACGCCCGCGAGGGAATTGCCATCGGCAAGCGTTTGCAATCCGAGTTTGTTGAAGCCGTAGGTTTGATCCGTCTGGGACATGCCTTGCAGGTGGGCCATGTTCAGCCGTGGGGTGAGCCCTCTCTTCGGAAAGCCATTGATTTATATCGGCGAGCCATTGAATTAATGCACCCTTTCAAAGTGGCGCGGGTGGGCGTGGAACCGCTGTGGGGTCTCACCCGGGGGTTGGGTTACGCAGGAGAGCTGGCAGAAGCCGAGGATTGTGCCCGCCGAGCGCTGGCGATTTCTGAAAAGGCCGGCGATGAGTGGATTGGCAATCTGGTGCGCACCAGTATGGGGGCTTCGTTCGCGCTTGACGGGCAATTTCGTACGGCAAGGGAGTGGCTGGAGCGTGCCGCGCAGGGTTTTGAGTCGGTGCGTGACCGCTTCGGTTGGACGGCTGCCCGGTTGTGGCTGGCGTGGATGGACTGGTACGGCGAGGAGCGCGGCCGGGCTTTGACGGAATTGGAGCAGATTTTAGAGCGACAGGAAGGGGCGGATGCTGCGGTGCTGTTTACCAGCCCGACCCTGCTGGGCTGGAAGGACGAACAGACCCTTGTCCCCATTCTGCTGGCAGCCCGTCGTCAGGGAATTGGCGGAGAATACCTGCTTAAAGTGCTGAACAATTTCTCGATAGAAGGTGACTATCACCCGGCTTACACGCTGTATGTGCGAACGCTGAGTGATTTTGGGGTGTGGCGCGGGGATCAAAAAGTCCACTCCGCTGAGTGGCAGCGCGAAAAAGCCCGCCAGTTGTTTCAATTGTTGATTACCAACCGCCAGCGCTGGCTGCTGCGCGATCAGATTGTTGACCTGCTCTGGCCGGAACTGGATGGTGAATCGGCGGTGCGGGACTTCAAAGTGGCCCTGAATGCGCTTAACCGCACCATTGAGCCGCAGCGTCCCCGTGAGACAGCTCCCTTCTTTGTGCGACGCCAGGAGAATATGTACGGAATCAATCCGCAGGCAAAGGTGGTTGTGGATGCAGATGAATTTGAAAGACTGGCTTCCGAAAGTCTGAGTGATGAAGAAAGTCTGCGTCGGGCGCTTGACCTTTATCAGAACGATTATTTGCACGAATGTTGTTACGAGGATTGGAGCAGTATTGAACGCGAGCGGCTGCGTCAGGTTTACTTCACCGCCGTCCAGCGGCTGGGGGAGTTACTGGGCAGTCAGGGCCGCTGGGATGAGGTGATTGCGGTTTGCAATGCCGCTCTGCTACGCGATCGCACCTGGGAGCCGGCTTACCGCTTGATCATGCAGGCCTACGCTGCCAAAGGCAATCAGGCGCAGGTCATTCAGACCTATCAGCGCTGCTGGAAGATCCTTTGGGACGAAGTGGGGGTTGAACCATCTCTGGAAACGCGTGATTTGTTGCGCCGCCTGACCGCCTGAGCCAGGTTGTGTAACCCTTTTGTAACCATTGCGCTGTATCCTATTCAACAGGGGGCGGTTAATTTACCCTGTCGGCTGGCAGGATTCCAACATCTTTTCAGGAGGCGAGGGAAACATGCGGTTAAAGGATAAGGTGTGTCTGATAACGGGAGGCGCAGCCGGAATCGGGAAAGCCACAGCCCAGCGTTTTGCTGAGGAAGGGGCCATTGTGGTGATTTGCGATGTCAACCGTGAAGCCGGCGAAGCCCTGGTAAAGGAGCTTGGGGAACCAGCCTGCTTTTACGCGGTCAATGTCGCCGACCGGGCTGAGGTGCAGGCCTGGGTTGACGACGTGGTGCGTCGTTTTGGGCGAGTAGATGTGCTGGTCAACAATGCCGGTATCACCCGCGATGCGCTATTCGTCAAGGTCAAAGACGGTGAACTGGTTAAGCAGATGGAAGAAAGCGCCTTTGATCAGGTGATTGACATCAACCTCAAAGGGGTCTTCAATTGCGCCCAGGCAGTTGCTCCGTTCATGATTCGGCAGGGCGGTGGCGTGATCCTCAATGCCTCTTCGGTGGTGGGTCTGTACGGCAACGTCGGTCAGACCAATTATGTTGCCACCAAAGCCGGGGTGATTGGGATGACGAAGGTGTGGGCGCGGGAATTGGGACGGTACAATATCCGTGTCAATGCGGTGGCACCCGGTTTCATTGCCACCGAAATGGTGCAAAAGATGCCCGAAGAGATCTTAGCCGGTATGAAAGCCAAGACCCCGCTTGGCCGGCTGGGAGATCCGCGCGATATTGCCAATGCCTATCTCTGGCTGGCCAGTGATGAGGCCAGTTTTGTGCATGGCGCCACCATCAGTGTGGATGGCGGTATTGTGATGGGTACATAAAGCCCATCCATTCTTTGAAAAGGAGGTTGAAAAAGGATATGTCTCGATTTGCTACCATCATTGGAACGGGTCACTATCTGCCGCCAATTGAACGCCCTAACCGGGAAATGCGCGAGCGTTTCGGCGAAGTGATTGATAAGTTCGAAGCCTCGTCTGGCATTACCACCCGCTGGTACGCCCCGGATGACTGGGTAACCTCGGATCTGGCGGTAGAAGCTGCGCGGGAGGCATTGAAAGACGCCGGCATCCAGGCCGAGGATCTGGACATGATCATTCTGGGCACCGACAGCCCCGACTACATTACCCCGGCCACCTCGGTGGTCGTTCAGCACAAATTGGGGGCCGTCAAGGCCGGCACATTTGATATTGGATGTGCGTGTGCGTCGTTTCCTACCGGCCTGAACATCGCTGCCGGTTTGCTGGCAACCTCTTACCAGATGAAATATGTGCTGGTGGTGGGTGCTTATATGATGCACAAATTGTGCGACTGGCAAAATGATGTGATGTCCTTCTTCTACGGCGATGGGGCCGGTGCCGCGGTATTGGCTTATTCGGATAAGCCGGGTTTCATCAGCTCAACCTTCTTTGCGGATGGTTCTTACCACAAACATTGGGGAATTTACTCCGGTGGCACCTACGAACCGGCAACGGTGGAAAGTGTGCAGGCCGGCCGAACGCAGGTGCGCTTCATCACTCCCTTCCCGCCGGAGGTCAATAACGAGGGCTGGCCGAAGCGGATGCGCGAACTGGCCGCCAACGGCAATTTTGACCTGCAGGATGTGGACATGGCGCTGTACACTCAGGTGCGCCTGAACAGCATCAAACTGGTACAGGAAACCCTCGGTCTGCCGCTGGAAAAGACCCACTGGATCATGGATAAATGGGGCTATACCGGTTCGGCTTGCATTCCAATGGTGTTTGATGACGCCCGTAAACAGGGCAAGATCAAATCCGGCGATCTGGTGACCTTTGTCGGTTCGGGGGTGGGCTACAATCAGGCCGGTTCAGCCTTCATTATGCCCTGATGGCAGGAGGAGTATGAATCCCGCTGAAGTCTATAAAAGTAAATTGATCTCCATCCCCGATGCGGTCAGTCTTGTTCAATCTCACCAGACGATTGGGGTGGCGATTGCTGCTTCGGAGCCGCCAGGATTGTTGAGCGAATTGGGCAATCACAAGGATCGCCTGGAAGATGTGACGGTGTGGGTGTGCCTGCCCTTACGGGAGTATGAATATGCTACCAACCCGGAGATGGCTGGCCACTTCTTTGTGGAAAACTGGTTTTATGGCGCGCCGGATCGCAAAGTTCACCCGCAGGGGCGCATGTCTTACATCCCCAATAATCTGCACCGTGCCTCGACCGATAAATTGCTTGCCAGTGGCGGCAAAGTCAACATCTTTTGGGGAACGGCCACCCCGCCTGACTCGCGCGGCTATCTTTCGCTTTCTCTGGGGCTGGTTATCGAAAAACAATTGATGGAAGCCGCCGATCTGGTCGTTTTGGAAATCAACGAAAACCTGCCGTATACCCTCGGCGATACGCAGGTGCACATTTCGGAAGTGGATTATGTTGTAGAAAACCATGTGCCGTTGTTTGAACTGCCTCCTGCTCCGCCAAGCGAAGCCGAACAGGCGATTGGCGGTTATATTGCCGATTTGATTCAAGACGGTTCCACGCTACAACTGGGCATCGGCGGCATCCCCAATGCCATTACGCCCTTCCTGATGAACCGCCGAGATCTGGGCATTCATACCGAGATGTTTACAGATGGCATGGTGGATTTGTACGAAGCCGGGGTGGTGACTAACCGCCGAAAAACGCTCTGGAAAGGCAAAATGGTGGGGGCATTTGCGCTGGGCACCCGCAAGCTGTATGACTTTGTGGATCGCAATCTGGGGGTGGAGTTTCAGCAGGGAAAAGTGACCAACGATCCGTTTGTGATTGGCCAGAACTACCGCATGATCAGTGTCAATACCGCCTTGCAGGTAGATTTGTTCGGACAGGTCTGCTCGCAAAGCATCGGTTATCGCCATTTCAGCGGAACGGGCGGACAACTGGACACGCACCGCGGCGCACAGCTTTCCCCCGGTGGACGCGGAATCATTGCCCTGCGCTCCACAGCGCGGGATGGACAGATTTCGACGATTGTACCCATCCTCTCGGAAGGCGCCGAAGTGACTGTGCCCAGTCAGGATGTGGATACGATTGTGACCGAGTACGGGGTGGCCGAACTACGCGGGCGCTGTGTGCGCGATCGCATGGAAGCCCTGATACGGATTGCCCACCCCGACTTTCGCGAGTGGCTGCGCGAGGAAGCCCACCGGCTGGGGATTGTCCCCCGCCTGGTTGTGCCGGGGGTGCGCCTTGCTGAAAAAGAAGCCAGACCATCATCCGATTCATAAACAGGAGAAAATCATGAACATGCCTCAACCTCTACCGGGTGTAACGTCGCAGATGATTCAAACCCCGCGCCTGAACCTGCACGTTTTGACAAGCGGAGATGCGGCCGGTGTACCGGTGATCTTTCTGCATGGGAATTTTTCGGCTGCTCTTTACTGGGAGGAGACCATGCTGGCTCTGCCGGCCGGTTTTCGGGCAATTGCTCCGGATTTGCGCGGTTACGGCTGGACAGAAGATGTGCTGATCAATTCGACCCGCGGTTACCGGGACTGGTGCGATGACCTCGCGGCTTTGATGGATGTGCTGGGTGTGGAAAAGGCGCATCTGGTGGGCTGGTCAATGGGTGCGGGCATCATTTACCGGTTTATCGGTGATTTTCCTGCCCGCGTACTGAGCGCAACCCTCATTTGTCCGGTTTCACCGTACGGTTTTGGCGGCACCAAGGGAGTAGAAGGTACGCCGTTGTTTGAGGATCATGCCGGCTCCGGCGGTGGAGTGGTCAATCAGGAATTTGTCAAGCGCATTCAGGCACAAGACCGTTCCAGTGATGACCCCAACTCCCCACGAAATATCATCAACGCCTTTTATTATGTGCCGCCCTTCCGCGCCGCACGGGAGGAGGAATTTCTGACCGCATCCTTGATGGAAAAAACCGGCCCAGACCGTTATCCGGGAGATTTCGTTCCCTCGCCCAACTGGCCGTTCGTGGCGCCGGGGGTGCACGGGCCGGTCAATTGCTGGTCATTGAAATATCTCAAGACGGATGTACCGGACCTGCTGGCTGCTCAGCCAAAACCGCCTGTGCTGTGGGTGCGTGGTAGCCACGACCTGATTGTTTCGGACACCTCGTTTTTCGATATTGCCAATCTAGGCAAACTGGGGTACGTACCCGGCTGGCCGGGTGATGAGGTGGCGCCACCTCAGCCCATGTTGCAGCAAACCCGCGCCGTTCTTGAAAAATACGCGGCTGCCGGGGGGGCCTATGAGGAGCATGTCATCGAAAATACCGCCCACAGCCCGCACATCGAAAAACCGGATGTGTTTAATGCACTGTTCCACGAATTCTTGAAGAAAGCCTGAAGGAGAAATTTTTATGAGCCAACGGAAATTAGGGCGAGGTGTGGCCGTTGTGGGTGCCGGCATGAGCAAGTTCGGCTGTTACAACGGCATGGCCACACGGGATATCTTTGTTGAGGCTTATCGCGAAATGCTGTCCTCGGTTGACCGGGGTTTTGATCCGCATGACATTGAAGCCGTTTACATCGGCAACTACTCCGGCGATCTGTTTGAGGGTCAGGCGCACATGGCCCCACTGATGACCGATTGGGTGGGGCTTGCTCCCCGACCGGCAACCCGGGTCGAGGATGCCTGTGCCAGCGGATCGGCGGCTCTGCGGCAAGGGATGCTGGCGGTGGCTTCCGGTTTGTACGATATGGTGATGGTTGGCGGGGTGGAGAAGATGAGTGAGCTGCCCACCGAGCGGGTAACCGATACGCTGGCAACCGCCTCGGATGTGATTTATGAGGCGGCGGTTGGTTTTACCTTCCCGGCGTTATATGCAGCCATGGCAACTACTTACCTGCACGAATATGGGGCCGACCCGGAAGTTTTTTTGCAGGTGGGTTACAAGAACCATGAACATGGCGCTCTGAACCCCAAAGCCCAATTCGGGCAGCGTATTCGGGAAATCATGGAAGCGCGCAAAGCCAGTGCAGCCCGCAAAGGTCTGCCCATTCCGGAGTGGAAAGATGAGTTTGAGTTTTTACACGATCCGCGCGCCAATCCTTATATTGCCTGGCCGCTGCGGTTATACGACTGCTCACCAATTTCGGATGGGGCTGCAGTGGTCTTGCTGGTAAGTGAGGATCTTGCCCGCCGGTTCAGCGACGTACCGCTTTACATCATCGGCAGCGGGCAAGCCAGCGATGCAGCTACCCACGATCGGTCAACCCTGACCTCATTGCCGGCCGCCCGCCGGGCCGCCCGGCAGGCTTATGAGATGGCCAGAATCACCCCGCAGGATGTGGATGCGGTGGAAGTGCATGACTGCTTCACGATTGCGGAAATCATCGCCAGCGAGGATCTGGGCTTTTTTGCCCCCGGTGAGGGCTGGAAGGCAGCCGAGGACGGGGTGACTTCGTTGAAGGGAAATCGTCCGATCAACTCTTCCGGTGGATTGAAATCCAAGGGTCATCCGGTCGGGGCTTCGGGTGTGGGGCAGGTAGTGGAGATCTGGCATCAATTGCGCGGCGAAGCGGGTGAGCGGCAGATTCCCGGCAGCCCCGCCATTGGTTTAACCCACAATGTCGGCGGCACCGGCCAGACCTGTGTGGTGAACATCTTTGAACGGAGATGAGTGGATGAGCGAAAACGGAGTGTATACCCATCAATTTTCTGAACATCTGGCGCAGCAGCATTTGACCGGTTCGCGGTGTAAAAAATGCGGGAGGCGGTTTTTCCCGCCGCGCATTTGGTGCCCGGATTGTCAGCAAAACGATCTGGAAGCCAGCGAATTTTCCGGAAGGGGCAAACTGGCTGCATTTACGGTGGTGTACGTTGCCCCAACAGCCATGCTGGCTGCCGGTTATGACCGCAAAAATCCCTATTGTGTGGGGGTGGTAGAGTTAGAAGAAGGGGAACGCATCCCTGCCCAGATATTCGGTGTGGATGTTCATCACCCGGAAACGATCAAAATAGGGGCTCCGCTTAAGGCGGTTTTTGTGGAACGCGGTGATGGAGAAGGGAAAAAAGTCGTGTTAGGTTTTGAGGCGTTGGAGTGAGTGACTCTCGCTGTTCTGCATCATCTTCAAAGGCAGCCAATGGAAACTGACTTGCCGGATCCATCCAATCGCCGTCATCTTCAACCGGAGTGGAGCGTGGGAAAGCGCGCCGCGTTGGTCAAGACAATTCAGCCGGCCGATCTGGAAAATTATGCCCGCCTGATGCGAGCAGATCGCGAGACAATTGAGAAGGTGGAACACTCTGAGAGTGATCAAGAAGAGCGCACCGCAGTGCCCACCATGTTCCTCGGCGGATTAATTGGCGCAGCCATCCAGCAATATTTTTGTGAATCCGGTTCAATGTGCCTGAATCAGTATCTCGAATTCATCGCACCAGCGTACACTGGTGATACTGTGACGGCCGTCCTGGAGGTTGATCACGTGCAGGCTGACCGTCCCATCCTTCGCTTGAAAACAGCCTGTAGCAATCAAAACGGGCAAGCGTTGGTTACCGGTCAGGCTGTCATTCTCATGCCACAAGGAGGTGAGCCGCGATCGAAAAGTTAACCTGAATTGCGGGCTTCTACCGTTGGGTAGACCAAGTCTAAAAGATTTCCCAATTCAATTCATCCGAAGGAGAAGAAAATGAAAAGGTTGTTGACCATTTTGACTGTGTTGATCCTGGCTTCTTTGGTGCTGGGCGCCTGCGTGCAGCAGGTTACACCCACCGCCGAGCCAACCCAGCCGCCTGCCCCGACTCAGGCACCGCCCCCCACCCAGGCTCCGACCAAGGCTCCAGAACCGGTGCAAACCGAAGAACCGGTGGTGGAGCTCGGCCCGGTGCTGAAGATTGGGCAGATCGGCCAGCTTTCCGGTGCGCTGGCACTGTATGGTTTACAACAAACGCGCGGCTTTGAACTGGGGCTGGAATACGCCTCTGGCGGAAAGACAGATGAAGCCGGCCGCTATATCATTGCTAATCGTCCGGTGGAAGTGCTGGTGCGCGATGATGAAGGCAATCCCGAAAAAGCGGTACAACTGGCACGCGAACTGATCGAAAAAGACGGTGTCGAGATCATTCAGGGACCCTCCAGCTCGGCTTCGGCAGCGGCGCTGACCACGGTTGCACTGGAAAACAAGATCATCCTGATGGTTGACCCGGCTGCCTCGGCTTTCATTACCGGTCAGTACTTCAATCCATATGTCTTCCGCACCTCGCGAACCAACTACGATGATGTGCTGGTGATTGCCAAGTACCTGGTTGAGAATGTTGGTTCAAAATTTGCCCACATTGGCATTGATAACGCATTTGGACGCGGCTCTGGTGCGGCGCTGGCTTACGCGGTGGCGCAATACGGCGGCGAGGTGATTGCCGACATTTACGCTCCACTGGAAACCACCGACTTTACCCCCTACATCCAACAAGCGATGGATTCAGGTGCGGACTGCCTGTTCCTGACCTGGGCCGGCACCGGCTATGTGACCCTCTTCCAGCAGTTAGGTGACCTCGGCGCATTGGATCAGATGCAGGTTGCTACCGGCTTTGGCGATAACGCCTCCTTTGCAGCAGTTTACGGTGCGGCGGTGGGGCAAATCGGGTTGAATGTCTACCACTACACCGCTGCCAATACCGAAATCAACAAGTGGCTGACCGAAAAGCACCTTGAAAAATACAACGAACCGCCCGATTTGTTCACGGCCGGCGGTATGGCTTCGGCACTGGCGCTGGCGGCTGCACTGGAAAAGACCGGCGGTGATGCTTCCGGCGATGCGATGATCCCGGCGCTGGAAGGCTTGAAATTTGAAGGCCCGAAAGGGACTTACTACATTCGGCCGGAAGATCATGTCTGCCTGCAGCCGATGAACATCCTCAAACTGGTGGACATCAACCCGCCGCTGGATGACAAGGGCCGCCCGACCTATAAATTCTTCGAGACGGTTTACGTGACCAAATACGATGAACTGGCAGTGCCCTGCACGCTGACCGGAGAGTACGAATCGCGCTGCGGTGACCTGCCGCGCCCGTAAGTATGATCAAGTGGGATGGCTTGGCTCTCGATGGCTGCCATCCCACCAGATTGACAAGTGGTGGCAGCCGTTGGGTGAAAGGCGGCTGTCACCCCTCCCTGTTGATTAATCTTTTTTGAGAAGCGAAAGGGACCTTCCATGACCGTTGAAGGGGAGATCCTCCTTGAGGCCAGAAGTTTACGGAAAGAATTTGGCGGACTGGTCGCCGTGGATGATGTCAACATCCAGATCCGCGAGCGTACCTTGCACTCGATCATTGGGCCGAACGGCGCCGGTAAAACCACGCTGTTTAATCTGCTTAGCGGGATGATGCGTCCCACCCGCGGGCAGGTATATTATCGCGGACGGGACATTACCAACCTGCCGCCGCATCGGATTGCCCATTTGGGAATTGGACGTTCTTTTCAAATTACCAACATCTTCCCGAATCTGACTGTTTTGGAAAATATCCGGCTGGCAGCCCAGGCACTGGGCAAAGATAATTTCCGTTTGTTCCGTCCGGCGGGTAGTTTTCGGCAATATGAAGAAAAGGCTTATGCTGTCGTCAAGCGGGTTGGCTTGCAAGGACGTGAATTTGACCTTGCCCTCAACCTCCCCCATGGCGATAAACGCAAACTGGAATTGGGCATTATGCTGGCAGGCGAGCCGCAATTGCTGCTGCTGGATGAACCCACCGCCGGTATGTCTTCTGAACAGGTGCCGGCTCTGCTGGAAATCATTCATTCCATCATGGCGGATGGCGATAAAACCATTGTGCTGGTGGAACACCGTATGGACATGGTGATGAGTATTTCGGATCGGATCACCGTCATGCATCAGGGACAGATTCTGGCAGAAGGCACGCCGCAGGAAATTGCCCGCAATCAAACTGTACAGAGCGCTTATCTGGGGGAATTGTACGGGGATTTGACGGCTGATCTGGAGGGCAAAGATGGGCAACGATAATATCCTCGAAGTTGAATCCATCCACACCTTCATCGGTCAGTTTCATATTTTGGAGGGGGTCTCTTTGCAGGTGCCGCGCAGCAGCATTACCGTTTTGCTGGGCCGCAACGGCGCCGGTAAGACGACCACGCTCAAATCCATTTTGGGCCTGACCCCGCCGAGACACGGCGTAGTACGTTTTGATGGGCAGGAGATTCAGGGCAAACCTGCTTATGAAATTGCTGCCATGGGGATCGGCTATGTGCCGGAGCATCGCGCTATCTTCCGCAATTTGAGCGTTGCCGAAAACTTGAAGATCGCCGAGAGGAAAAAGGGCGATCTTGACCGCAAGGCCGACTTCATCTTCAGCCTGTTCCCCGACCTGAAACGCCTTTACCGCCTGCCGGGCAATCACCTTTCGGGCGGCCAGCAGCAAATGCTGGCGGTGGCGCGGGCACTGGTTGCCGATAATCAATTGCTGCTGATTGATGAACCCAGTGAAGGGCTGGCACCGATCCTGATCGAACAAATGATGGAGGCAATCCGTAATTTGAGCGCGACAACGACTGTACTGCTGGTGGAACAGAACTTTATCATGGCCAGTCAGTTGGCAGAAAATTATTATATTCTGGACGATGGGAAAACCGTGCATCAGGGGAAGATGGCTGATCTGGTGCAGGACAAGGAATTAATACACCGCATGTTGGGAACGGCCGTGCGCAGCGGAGGTGCGGGATGATGCGGAATAATTTCTTCCGGGATAACGCTGCTCTGCTGGGTGTGGTGGTGATTCTCGCCGTGCTGGGAGTGGTGGGGTACACCAGCATGGGGCAGACCGCCTTTGTCCGCACGACGCTTTCTGGTTTGACGCTTGGCGCCTTGTTTTTCATGGTGGCTGCTGGCCTGACGCTGATTTTTGGACTGATGGATGTGCTGAACTTTGCGCATGGCGCCATGTTCATGCTGGGGGCTTATCTGGGCTGGCAGTTCTTTACCAACCCCACCTTTTTATTTGGGCTGGCGCCGCTGATTCTGGCGCTGCTGGCGGGGTTGCTGCTGGCGCCCCTGTTTGGCTGGTTGTTTGCCAGGCTGGAAATACCGGAAGCGCTCCAAAAATCGGCACCGAGTCTCTTGGGCCTGGCCGGTGTGGTGGTTGTATTTCTGGCTGTTCGCGGGCTGGATATCCTCGATCTGGCTAAGACGGCTATGGTGGCGACCATGACAGCCGCTGACCCGTTGGCCGAGGCGACCCCGCAGGAAGCCTTGAGCATTTTCTGGCTGAGGACTGCCGGAATGTTCATCGCCGGGGCCCTGCTGGCAATGGCAACTTCCCGGCCGGGGGACAAAACCCGCACCGTTCACACCGATCAGGTGCGGCGAGCTTTGATTGGCGCGGGCGTATTGCTCGTTTTCACCATTGTGGCAACGCTTTTTCGCGAGGCTGCACCCCGCGCGGTTTTGCTGTGGGATGCCAACTTGCGCTTCTTTGCGGCGCTGCTGGTTGGGGCATTGCTGGGGGCGGGGATCGGTGGCGCCATTGAAGTATCTCTGATTCGTCCTCTGTACGTGCGCCCGATTTATCAGGTGATTGTCACGCTTGGGTTGGCCTATGTCCTGCGCGAGGTGATTCAACTGCTCTGGCAGCCGCTGGCTTATCAAATGAGCCGACCGCCGCTCTTTTCGCAGCCCGGTAAAGCCGAAAATATCTTTGAGTGGTTTCGCACCAACTCGGTTACCGTGGATGTGCTGGGCGTGACTTTTCCCAGTTATCGGCTGTTCATCATCCTGCTGGGGGTGTTGATGCTGGTGGCGCTGGCCCTGTTGATGAACTACACCCGCCTGGGTATGATCATCCGGGCGGGGGTGCAGGATCGTCAAATGGTCGAAGCGCTGGGAATTAATGTCCAGCGGGTGTTCACGCTGGTATTCATGTTGGGGGCTGGTCTGGCGGCACTCGGCGGCATTGGTGCAGCGCCCTTCATCCCGGTGCAGCCGAATATGGGAGATGCCTTCCAGTTACAGGCCTTTATTGTGGTGGTGATCGGCGGTATGGGCAGTTACGGCGGTGCAGCCATTGGGGCGTTGTTATTGGGACTGGCGCGGGCGTTTGGGGACTATCTGGCGCTCAAATACAGTCTTTCTCCGGCAATTGCGGAAGCCTCGACGGTGATCATCATGGCAATTGTGCTGCTGGTGCGGCCGGCGGGCCTGTTCGGGAGAAAGGAGTGATCCATGGCAACCACCAAAACCGAAACCCAGAACCTCTCTCTCAAACGCGAATCTCCGCTCAACCGCTTGCGACAGGAATGGGCCGGCGTGTTAATTTTGCTGCTGCTGGCTGCTTTCCCATTTTTGTTCGCGTGGTTCAGCGGCACATCCGTTACCGACGGCCCCAGTCGCTTCTGGCAGGGGCTGATGATCACTTTCTTCATTATGGCGGTGTACGCTATGAGTTACGATTTGTTGATCGGCTACACCGGCATCCTCTCCTTCGGTCACGCCGCCTTTTTTGGCGGAGGCGCTTACACGATGGCGTTGTGGCTGACCCACGCTGTACCGGTCATTTCCAGCCGTTACCGCATCACCCTTCCGGGTGGGGCAAATATTACCGAGGTGGTGCTTTTTGTGGCGGGCATTCTACTGGTAGTGCTGGTGGTGACTCTGCTGGGGCTGTTGTTCAGCGCAGCCTCGGCCCGTGTGCGGGGGGTTTACTTTGCCATGATCTCCCTGGCCATGGCGGAGGCGCTCCACATTCTTTCCAAGGCAACCGATTTTGTGCGCTGGACGGGTGCGGACGAGGGTCTGCATGGTGTTCCTGTGCCAGCGTGGATTAACCCCACCCAAAACCGGTTGCTGTTTTATTTTGTAGCATTGGCGTTTGCCTTGATCATGTATCTGCTGGTGCGTCGGATTGTCGATTCGCCAGCCGGGCGGGTGTTTGTTGCCATTCGTGAGAACGAATCGCGTGTCCGAATGATAGGCTATAATCCGGTGGTTTTTCGCTCCATTGCCTTTGTAACGGCAGCCGTCATCGCCGGGCTGGCGGGGGCGCTGTTTTCTTTGTGGAATATGTCGGCTACCCCGACCATGACCGGAGCGATTATGACCATCAACGCCCTGATCATGACCATTCTTGGCGGTATCGGTACGCTGGTTGGGCCGATCCTTGGCGCGGGCTTGATGCAAATTGTCGGGCAGTTCTTCTATCAGTGGTTTGGTCCGCGCTGGCCGCTGGTGTTTGGCCTGATTTTCATTGCGCTGGTCATTTTCCTGCCGTATGGCGTGATCGGCACATGGCGGCAGAAGCGATATGCATGGAAGCGCGCCATCCAAAAAATGTTTGGTAAAGGCTGAAGCGCTGGAAACGATCAACCCACTCTCTCCCCTTGCCGTTCAGGGCAGGGGGAGAGTTGATTGGTTATTCGGGTAATCCTGGACTGGGTTGAGCCTGCTCGATCAATGCCGGGGTGTCTGCGGAGGCAAAGCTTGAATTTTCCAACGCGTCCAGCCGGTTGAGCAAGAAGTCAGCCACTCGTTCGCCAATCGGGCGGGCGTAAAAGGCCACACTGGCATGCCCGCAGGGAAACCATAACAGGCGGGGTTTTTGCCAGGCCTGCCACAATTTTCGCACATTTTTCGGGGTGATGATCGGGTCATGTTCACCGCCGACCAGTAATATGGCTTCGCGCGGCAGGGCTGGTTTGAAGTTGCCCGGCGCGAGCATATACCACCACTTTTCGAGATCCGCCGGGTACACCCCGGCTTCTTGCAGTTCTTTACGGATCAGCCGGAAGGAAAACCCGGCAAAGATGATGTTTGCCAGCGAAGCCCCGCCTAGCAGGGAAATCAGCCCAAAGGGGCGTTCATCTACCACACCAGCCATTAAGGAGGTGAATGCCCCCAGACTAAGACCGCCGATAGCCACCGGCTTTTTCTGCACCTGAGTAATCCAGGTGATCATTGCGCGCAGGTCTAACACTCCCTGGCGGAAGGATTGCACCGTGCGCTGGACATCCGCGCTTAGCCCATACTGGCCGCTCCAGCTGCCCCGCGGGGCGCGCTGCATGTGATAGGGCAGGGCGAGGTAGTAAACATCCATTCCGGCGCGGGCTGCTGGTTCGGCAAACCATTTGAGCGGTGCAAAGGTGTTCATCTGGTAGCCGTGCAGTAAAATCAGGGCTGCGCTGGATTCCCCCTCGCTTTGCAGGTCGGCCATACCGTGGACAATGTTGTTTTCCGGATGTGGGGATTGGAAGAAACTGGGAAAACGAAAGCGGGCGTGGGTTCTCCCGTCCAGCCAGCGGTGAACCGAGTCGAATTCAATCTCGGGTGGAGTTGGCGGAATCGAATAAAATACGGATGGGTCTTGGGGTTCGGTCGGGCTGATTTCCCAAACATTGCTGTGGAATTGGGGACTGGCAGCCAGCAGGCGCAGCGAACCAAGCGTGACCTCGATGAAATTATCAATCAAATGGGCAAACGTGCGGTTCAAAAGGAATTCCAATCTAAATCGGGTATGATCGGTTTGAGTATATCCTGTTTTTCAGCGGAATGGAATTATTGACCCTTTAAACCCTTTTGTTCCAGAGCGTTTCAAACGGCGTGAAAGTTGCACCGCAGGCATTCACAGAAAAAATGGAAGCACACAAGGAAAGCGTGATGAAATACATCCGGACGATCTGGCTGGGATTGGTCATCGGTTTGGTGGGGCTGCTATATATTAAACCGACACTGGCACAAAGCGGCGGCGGAGAGACCAGCCGCCTGTTCCTGCCTTTAATCAGCCGGATGAGCGAACCGGTCTGGCTTGGGCCGGAAAGCGCCGATGTGGTCAGTATTGCCTATGACCGGCGGGTGGAGGATCGTGTCTATCTCGGCACGTGGGGGGCGGGTGTTTTCGTCAGCGAGGATGGGGGCATTCGCTGGAAACGGCAAAGCAGTGGCCTGGATAATTTGTACATTCAGCGTCTGGCGGTTGATCCGCTGCAAGCAGGAGTAGTTTACGCCGGCACTTATGGAAGCGGTATTTACAAGACGAACGATGGCGGCTGGAACTGGTATCCGGTCAATCAGGGGGTGATGAACGGGGCAATTGTCTATGGTTTGACAGTTGACCCGCAACAACCCCAGCGAGTATATGCTTCGGCGCGGGTGGCGAACCGGAACGAAGAGCCATGGGGCGGGGTGGTTTACCGCAGTCTGGATGGCGGCCTGACCTGGCAGGCGGTGTTGCAAAACATTGGCGGAAGTAATGTTCAGGATTGGGTGTACTCCCTGGCGGTTGACCCGCAGAATCCTCAACGGGTGCTGGCAGCCACTCATGAGCATGGGATTTACCGAAGCCAGGATTATGGCACTACCTGGCAGGCAGCCAATTCGGGAATCAGCGACCTTTCCGGGCGGGCAGTGGTTTTTGACCCGCGCGGCCGGATTGCTTATCTGGGGGTGTGGCATCGCACCGGTGAGTTCAAAACGCTCAACGGTGGGGATGGCTGGATCTTACAATCCAACGGCCTGACCGGTTCAAAAATTTACGATCTGGTGGTCAACCCCCATAACCCCGAGCAATTGCTGGCGGCTACCTTCATGATGAATTTTTCGGATAACGAGCGCGGGGTGGCGCGCAGTGACAACGGCGGCGAGCTGTGGGTCAAATCCGGCTTACAGCCGTATTTTATCTACACGGTGGCGGTCAATCCGTTCAACGGCAATGAGATGCTGGCCGGTACGGTGGATTACGGTGTTTTCCGCTCGACGGACGGCGGTAAAAACTGGATTGCCCGCAATGAGGGTTTAATCAACGCAACCGTCACGCATCTGACTTTCGATCCGAATTTACCGCAGGTCTGGTATGCTGCCGTGCAGGGACGGGGGGTGTGGCGTTCGCCGGATGGCGGAAACCACTGGCAACCGTTCGGCGAGGGGCTGGAAACCACGAGCGTTTACAGCCTTGCCTGGGAGGGACAAGACTCCCGGCGTATTCTTGCCCTCACGCCGGCTGGCTGGATGGCAGCGGATAGTGACGGAGAAGGGACATGGGAAGCGGTTGAGCCGACTCAAATAGCGGTGGATGAGATGACTTACCGGTCTTTTACGGACTGGCAGGAGTACCAACCGCCAAAGCCGGGGTTTGAATTTGAGGTGCACCCCAGCCGGTCGGTTCAACCTGTCCTGAACGGAATGTCCCTTCCTGGTAACGGTGTCATGAGTGACGCATTGCCGGTTGATGTGAGGATTTACACTTTGCTTCAAGCCCCGTTAGAAGGCTGGCTGGCTGGGACGAGCGATGGAATTTATCAACGAGAGAGCGGGGCTGCCTGGCAACCAGTCGGTTTGCAGGGGCAGACGGTGGTGGGGCTGGCGATTGATCCGCTTCGCAGAGATTGGATTGTGGCTGTTACCCCATCCCAAATCTGGTTGAGCCGGGATGCTGGACGTACCTGGCAGATGCAGGATGCCGGCATGCCCCTGGACGGCATTCAAGGGGTCTGGTTTAACCCGCAGGGACGTTTGTTGGTCAGTCTTGTTCACCGCGGGCTGCTTTGCCTTGACCGGCCATGGTGACCGCTGCGATACGTTATTTGCGCATACGCTGGATTTTTTCTGCCAGTCGTTCGTCGAACCGGCTGCGATCCATCAGAAAGCGCTCGTGTTCACCTTCGGCGATCTTCTCGACTTCATCCCACGCCTCAACCTTGAAACGCAACCGGCGGCCGTCCACTTCCATTAACTCGGCGCAGAATCGCACCTGCATGCCGACCGGTGTGGCGGCCAGATGGCGAATGTTGATGCACGTCCCTACGCTGCCTTGATTTTCTTTGAGGTAAGGCAGAAGAGCTTGATGGGCGGTGCGTTCCAGATAACCGACCAGTCGCGGAGTGCTCAAAACGGGGGGAAAGCCCTCGCCGGCAGAAAAACGGGCGGTATCGCTTTCCTGAACGGTGATGGTCAATTCAGCCTTCAAGCCGGGTTGTATACTCATGATTGGCTACTCCTCATCGTTTATTTTGTGCAGGTGAGATCACTGGCTTTATTTTACCGGAATCCGATTGTGCGCGGGATTTTGGCGCTAAAAAAGTCGGAATCACAAAAGTTTTACAAAGTCATAACACAGCCAGACTTTGAAAGGTTTATAATAAATTCAGGTACGTAAAATCCGATTCACAAAGGAGAGGAAAAAATGCTCAGCAAACGTTTACTTGACGAAATGAACACGCAGATCAAGCTGGAGCTGTACTCCGGCTATCTGTACCTGGCAATGTCGGCTCACTTTGACGAGGCCAATTGGGGCGGTTTTGCCAAATGGCTGAAACTGCAGGCCAAAGAAGAGCAAGAACATGCCCTGAAATTCTACGAGTACATTCACGACCGCAACGGCAAAGTGACTCTTCAGGCGATTGATGCACCGCCCAGCCAGTTTGGCACGCCGGTTGAGATCTTCGAAGAAGTCCTCCGCCACGAGCAGTCGGTGACGGCACGCATCAACCTGCTGTACAGCATTGCCGTTGAAGACAAGGACTATGCCAGCCAGGAATTCCTCAACTGGTTCGTCAAAGAACAGGTGGAGGAAGAGAAGAACGCTACCATGGTGCTGGACTGGCTGAAAGCCGCGGGTGACTCGGTCAATGCCATGTTCCAGATCAATGCCATGCTGGGCCAGCGTGAGGACGAGGAAGAAGAGGATTAAGTTAAACCAGAGAGGGCAGGATGAACGCCCAAAATTCTGCAACTGCTAGCGAGCAGTCACCCCAAAAAAAGAACAACACAATCTGGATCATCGTGCTGGTACTTCTAGCACTGATGCTGTGCGCCTGTCTGGCGGTGATTGTGCTGCTGGGGCTATTCGGCCCGGTAGTGGGAAACGTATTTTCCAATATCATTCTGACTGCTGAACCGCTGCCTTAAGTGGAGATGCCATCAGCGGAAAATTTCACGGCGGGGGTCACCCGCCGTGATTGTTTTTTTCGACAAAACCTTGTTTTTAGATGGGGTTTTTAGTAAAATATATGATAAATATCATCTAAATTGGAGGATAATATGGCCGAGTACGCACACCCGGAATTTCTGGTTGAGACCGAATGGGTTGCCCAGCACCTCGATGATCCCAGCGTGCGGATTGTCGAGTCGAATGAGGATGCCCTGCTGTATGATACCGGTCATATCCCCGGCGCGGTGCGGGTGGACTGGTTTACCACACTTCAGCACCCGGTGCGGCGCGACTTTTTGACCAAAGAGGAATTTGAGGCTTTGTGTTCCAACCTGGGTATTTCCAATGATACGACGGTGGTGTTTTACGGCGATAAGAGCAACTGGTTTGCGGTGTATGCGTTCTGGCTGTTTGAATATTACGGACATGAAAAACGTAAAGTGATGAATGGCGGGCGCGCCCGCTGGATCGCCGAAAACCGTCCGTTGACGACCGAGGTGCCTTCTTACCCGCCCACCACATATCGCGCCAAAGAACCGGACGCCAGCATCCGGGCTTTCCGTGATGATGTCATGCGCCACATTCAAGAGCGTTTGCCGCTGGTAGATGTGCGCTCGCCTAAGGAGTATACCGGTGAACTACTGCACATGCCCGGCTACCCGCAGGAAGGCGCTCAGCGCGGTGGTCACATTCCCGGTGCGGTGAACATTCCATGGGCGCAGGCTGTAAATGAAGATGGCCGCTTTAAGTCGCCTGAGGAATTGCGACAACTCTACCAGAGCCGTGGCGTCACCCCGGACAAAGAGATTATTGCCTACTGCCGGATTGGCGAGCGTTCCTCGCACACCTGGTTTGTGTTGAAGTACCTGCTGGGTTATCCCAAAGTCCGTAACTACGATGGCTCGTGGACGGAATGGGGCAACCTGGTGGGTGCCCCGATCGAAAAAGGCGAGGGGAGCCAGGAGTGAGCGTCAACCTGCCACCTCGTCTGGCTGAAATCGTCAGCGATTTTGCGGAGTGCGAAGGGCGGGAAAAGCTGGAATTGCTGCTGGATTATGCGCGCCGCTTCCCCCCGCTTCCTGCCGACTTCAATGCCGATTCGGATGCCGAAGACGTGCCGGAATGTATGACACCGGTACGGATGAGCGCCAAGTTGACCAATGGACGGCTGACCTTCGCCTTCGATGTGCCGGCCGAATCCCCGACGGTACGCGGCTATGCCATGATCATCATGGAAGGACTGAACGAAACAACGCCGGAGGAGATTTTAGCCATTCCGGCGGAGTTTTATTTGCAGATGGGCCTGCAGGATGTGCTGACCGCTCAGCGCCTGAACGGCATGGCTGCCATTCTGGCGCATGTCAAACGACGGGCAGCCGAGGCGTTGGAGAAAACCGACTAAATCACGCCCAGTTTTTTGCCGACTTTTGCAAATGCTTCCAGCCCCTTGTCCAGATCATCCCGGCTATGGGAGGCGGAGATCATCACACGGATGCGGGCTTTGCCGCGCGGTACGGTGGGGAAGCCAATCGCCATGGCAAAGACATTTTGTTCAAACAGTTCGCGGCTGAACTGCTGGGCTAACGGCGCTTCGCCCAGCATGATCGGCGTTATGGGGGTGACGCTTTTACCGGTATCAAAGCCCAGTCGTTTCATCTCGGCTTTGAAATAGCGGGCGTTTTCCCACAGGCGATCAACCAGATCGGTGGATTCTTCGAGTAAATCCACCGCGGCTATGGCGGCGGCCACATCCGGCGGGGTTACAGCGGAGGAAAACAGGAACGGACGTCCGCGCTGGCGCAGCCATTCCACAATCAGCGGGTCGCCGGCAACCACACCACCGACCACCCCAAAGGCTTTGGAGAGCGTGCCGACCTCCACATCCACTTTGCCGTGCAGGTTGAAATGATCCACGATGCCGCGTCCGCCTTTACCCATGACCCCTTCGCCGTGGGCATCGTCTACCATCAACATCACCCCGTGCTTACTGGTTACTTCGTAAATTTGATCCAGCGGGGCAATGTCGCCATCCATGCTGAATACCCCGTCGGTGACGGCCAGGGCGCGGCGGTACTTGCCTTGATTTTCGAGAATCACCCGTTCCAAATCGGTCGGGTCACAGTGGGCGTAGCGGATGATCGGCGCGCCGGAAAGCCGGCAGCCATCAATGATGCTGGCGTGGTTCAATTCGTCGGAAAAAATGACATCTTCTTTGCCGACCAGCGCCGGAATGGTGGCAAGGTTGGCGGTAAAGCCGGACTGAAAGGTGATCGCTGCCGGTACTTTTTTGAAAGCCGCCAGCCTTCTTTCAAGTTCAAGGTGGATTTCCATCGTTCCGGCAATGGTGCGTACCGCTGCCGGTCCAACACCGTACCGGTCGAGAATCTCGCGGGCGGCTTCGATCAGGCGCGGGTGGTTGGCCAGCCCTAAATAATTATTGGAGCAGAAGTTCAGCACCCTTTTACCGTCCACAATCAGCCAGGCGCCTTGCGGCGAGCCAATCGTGCGGATGCGATTGTATAAGCCGTTCTCTTTGAGCCCTTCGATCTCTTGCTGGATCCAGGTTAAACGTTCGGTCATTGCCACCTCTTTTTGGAATTGGGAATGGGGAATTTGCAGGGACACTTTATTTCATTATACCCCTTCCGTATCATCCGCTCCAAGATACCCCAGCCGTGTAAGTTCGGCGAGGATGGCTTTTTTTGCGGATGGCCGGATAAGCACCAGGCGGGGGGAAATTTCTTCGATGATGTGGCGATTGAGGCGGCTTTTACGCAAAGCGGCCAGAATAGCAGGGTTTTCTACCCGCAGCAGCATGGCCTGCTGCAGGCGTACCTGAACACCATGCTGCTCCCAGCGCTCCACTGCTTGAAGTAGAGCCGGCGGCAGAGGATCTGCAACGACTTTACGCAATAAACCGATCAGGTGGGCGCTGCGCAGTCCCTGCTGACGGGCGCGTTCCAGTGAAGAGGGGGTGATCTGATAGCGGTATGTGTCCGAATCGCCCGGAAGCCAGTGACAAAAACGGGCAATTTGATAGCGGAGGCTGCGGGGTGCCCGGCGTTCCACCTGAATGATACCCTCACTGTTGACTCGGGTTGCGCCGGTTTCCTCTGGCAATCCGGCAGGAGGCCGGTTATTGAACAGGGCTTCGGCCCAGGCCGAAAAACGAAAAGCCAGCGGGGGAGTCTGGCTGTCACGGCTTGCCAGATCCATCCACCCCAGCCAGTGCAGCGGCGAAGTAATCAGGTAATTCAACAAAGCGCCGTCCACTTCATCCCAGCATTCAAAGCCGCGCAGGTACTGTCCGTCGCTGTACCGGCGGATGAACCACGAGTCGTAATCACCTGCCGGGCGTTGGAAATCGGGTTGTTCGTGCTTAACAGCCGTGATGAATGCCCGCAGGTCCCACCAAACTTCCGCCGGGAGTGATTGCAGTAAAGCCAACACGCGCTGGCGGGTTTGAAGGGGATCGTTGCGCCATTCCCCTTCAAAAGCCAGACCGGGCAGCATTCGCAAATCGTTATAAGCGGTTGAATTCAGCCAGGCCTGTGCCAGATTCAATAAGGCGGCCGCCCGTTGTGTTTCAAGGAACTGGCGCACCCGTTCAGGCACCGGCTTGTCGTGTTCATCTATCAAACCGGCGGCTACCAGCAAGCCGCGCAAATCGCGCACTGGCAGGTGGATATGAGGCGCAATCTCGGCTTCGTCCATGCCGATTCGCATCCCGGCCAGGAGGGTGCAGGCATCATCCAGTACCCGGTCGCTGACCGGTATCTCAACCGCGTAATCCTGAGGGAAGGCAGCCTGTCCCAGTACCGGCGGGGGAGGTGCATCGGGGTCCGGCAGTAAACGGACAAGATCATCCGGTATGTAGGCAAATTCTTGCGGTTCGGGCGGCAGGTTGAGGAAGGCTTTGCCGATCAGAGCGCGGTACCACAACATTTCGGCAGGAGAAATGGGATTGAGATCGGGCCTTTCGCGGTCGCGGCGGCCAATCCCAAAGGTGCGAATTTCGCCGTATTTGCGGCTGAACACTGCCCAAGGCAGTCGTCCCTGATGCACCCGCAGGTCTTGAAAGGCACGCCGGGCGCTCTCCGGCAGGCTGGCAATGATTTCTTCGATCAGCAGCCGGTCGAGCATGGCTTGAATGAGTTCTGGCAGGGCGTGGTGAACATCGCGGGCTTGGAGTTCCAACCCCCACAATCCGGCTACCATTTTGAGGAAACCGAGGTCATGACCTTGCAGGGTATGAATCAATTCGGGCATAGAGGGGGATCAATCGGATTTTGGAATATTCATGCGTATAGCCGCAGGGATCGCCTGAACACGGATCTGGCGGATGGTCGAATCCAGTCCGGCGTAGATTTCACCATCGGTATGAATGTACAGCGGGTGATCCGAGACCAGTTCCAGATTCTGGAATCGCCCGTGGCAGGCATACGAAAGACGCTGATGGGTGCCCTGCATGACGAATGGAATGGTGTAGAACATTTGCAGGCGGGAAATCTGGCGGATGCCGAGGTAGTCCAGTTTGCCATCGCGCGGGCTGGCCTGGGGGGCAACCCAAAAGGCTCCACCTTCACGCCGTCCGTTGCACAGCACCAGCATCAGCAGACGATCCTGCCAGCGTTTGCCATCTTGAACCGCCTGTAACTTGAGCGGCGTGTGATTAAAGAGAATGGTCTGTAAAGCCGAGAAGAAGTAGATCAAAAATCCACGCACCCAGCGGATGCGGCGCGAGCGAATGTTGACAACGGCATCAAACCCGATGCCCAGCGTATTCGTCCAGTATTCAGTGTGACCGCGGTCATCCTCGATCCGGGCGATGTCCACTTCGCCAACCGTTCCATCCAGCGCCAGTTTGAGGGCTTCCACCGGGTCGGTTGGAATGCTCAGGCTGCCGGCCAGATCGTTGCCGGAGCCGACCGGGATGATGCCCATCACCGGGCGTTGTTCGGGCGGCAGTTGCATTAAGCCGTTCACCACTTCGTGAACGGTGCCATCACCGCCCATGGCAATCAGTTTATGGCAGCCCTGCGTGGCAATTTGGTGGGCCAGTTCAATGGCGTGGCGCGGGTAAGCGGTGAACACCCATTCTAAATGGGACGAAGGCGGGGAAATTTCTTGCAAACGCGCAGCAACGGCGCTGGCTTTGGTTTGATTGGCATGCGGGTTGCACAGAATCACAGTCTTAGAGGACATCATGGCACTCATCTGGATGTGGACGGGATGCGCTTGATTATACTCAATTCACCCAACGATATTGTAAGGTCAAAAGCCATTCTCGGCAGCAGGATTGCGTTGTGAATGAGCGTACATTTGTTATAATTCTTTCAGACTTTCTCGTCTTCCGAGGCTGCACATGGCATTACGGGGCAATCTGCGCGATTTTTCCATCACCCAACTCCTCAATCTGATCAATCTGGCGCATAAAAGCGGTACTCTGGTGATTGAAGGCACCAGCGAAGTTGCTCAGATTACCTTTCGGGAAGGAAAACTGGCCTATGCCCAGATTGGCAGCGAGGAGAACGATCTGGCAGCCATCTTGCAGCGCAGCCGTAAAATCACACCCAATCAGGCGCGGGTCATTCGAGAAAGAACCCGGAAGATGAGCGATAAGGAAGTCGGTCTCTTGTTGATCAATGCCGGTTACCTGACCCAGAAAGATATTTTGGAAAGTGTACAGAATTATTGTGTGGATGTCGTCCGCCGTTTGTTTACGTGGGTGGAGGGTTCGTTTAACTTCAACCCGGATCAATTAACCCCCGATGGTAAGATTCCGGTGCGCATTGACCTGGAGAACCTGATTATCGAGGGTTCACGCCAGTTGCGCGAATGGGAGCAGCTGCAGGAAGAGATCCCCAGTCTGGATATGGCACTCAAATTTACCGAGCGCCCGGGTACCAACATCCGCAACCTGAACCTGAGTTTGGAAGAATGGCGGGTGGTGCGTTACGTCAACCCAAAGAATACCATCCGGCAAATTGCACACGCCACCAAAATGAACGATTTGGAAATCCGCCGGGTGGTATATGCCTTGTTACAAGCCGGGTTAGTGGAACTTGTCCGCCCGGGCGGTGTGCCGTTGGGCGGAATGGTGCGTCCGTTTCAGACCACCAATAAGCAGGAGCAGGTATCTCTGCTCAACCGTTTGATCAACAAGATTCGCTCGATCTAAACCCTGTTTCCTAAGGAAGCACGATGCAGACAGTCAAAATTGTAGTTACCGGGCCATTCAATGCAGGCAAGACCGAATTCATCCAATCCGTCAGCGAGATTGATGTGGTCTCTACCGAACGAAAGATTACCTCGGCCGCCGAAAAGGTGAAGGAAAGCACCACCGTCGCATTGGATTTTGGCCGTATTACGGTTGACGATGATCTGGTGTTGTATTTGTTTGGAACGCCCGGACAGAAACGGTTCGATTTCATGTGGGAAATCCTCTCCGAAGGGATGCTCGGGTTTGTGGTCATGGTGGACAGTACCCGCCCGGAAACCTTCCGCGAAGCGCGCACTATTTTGGAAACCTTCCGGGCGTATGCTCCTACCCCTTACGTGGTGGCAGCCAATAAGCAGGATTGCAAAGACGCATGGGACATTGAGGATATGCGGCTGGCGCTGCGACTGGATCCTAAAGTTAAACTGCTCTCGTGCGTTGCCAAAGATAAAGAAAATGTCAAACAAGTCCTGCTGGAATTGCTCTACAGCATTCTGGAAGAGATGGGGGAGGGTAATTCGTGAGCCAACGGGGGAGTTAAACCAGCGTGTCATCCATTACGACTGATCAGGGCATCCTTCATTACGAAGTCTACGGTCGCGGCAAACCGGTTATTTTGCTCCACGGCTGGCTGGGATCATGGGGGTTGTGGCAGGAAACCATGACCTATCTGGGTCAGTATTACCGCACCTACGCGCTGGATTTTTGGGGTTTTGGTGAATCGGGTAAAAAACTGGATACCTACGAGGTTAGTGAGTTTGTTTCGCTGGTGGACCAGTTTATGGACAAACTGGGTATCATCAGCGCGCCGCTGGTGGGGCACAGCATGGGGGGTACGGTCAGCCTTTCGGTGGCGTTGCGCTATCCTCAGCGGGTTGAAAAGGTCGTGATCATCGGCTCACCGGTGGTTGGTTCTTCGCTGGCGCTGCCGCTCAAACTGGCCGGCTGGCGGGTAGTGGCATTCCTTTTGTTTAGTTTTTTCCCGGTTTTTCGGGCTGCCATGCGGATTGCTTCGCCGACTATTTGTCGTGACCCGCGATTCCCGGATATGATGGATCGCGATCTCTCCCGCACCACTCTCGAATCCTTTTTAACCAGCATTGCCTCACTGCGCCGCACCGACCTGCGCAATGAGATTCACCGGATTCAGGTGCCGGTGATGGGGATGTTTGGCGACCGGGATAACATTGTCAACCCAAACCAGGGCAAAGCCCTGCAAAAGGGTTTGCCCAACGCGCGCATCGAGCGTTATCCCAATGCCGGACATTTCATCATGCTCGATGAACCTCGTCCTTTCATGCTCACCTTGAAAGAATTTCTGGATACGCCCTCGTCCAACCCTGTCCCATGAATCCTTCTCCGCGTTTGAAATACTCCCCTGACCTTAACAGCCTTATTCTGGAAGGTTTGACCGAGTTTCTCGGTGACCAAAAGCTTGAAATGCTGCTGCAAGCCATGCCTGCTGATCGGTTGCGCTTTGACCTGGAAAGCCTGCATGAGGCATTACGGGCCGCTTATGGCAGCCAATCGGCTGCCGGGATTCTGGTGCGGGCTGGCAGAGCAGCCTTTGCGCGGCTGTTGCTGAAATTTGCTGCCGAATTGGGATTTGAAGATCAGGGTTTCCGTCTGCTGGCACCCCGCCGCAAGATGGGGGTGGCTTTGCAGAATCTGGCAGACTGGCTTCAACGGCAGGGGGCTGGTAGATTTGAGGTGCGGCGTGTGACGAACGGCTGGCAGTGGCTCCATCGGGTTGATTTTGAAGGTCAGACCGACAACAGAGCGACAATGGCCTGTCCTTTCCTGCTGGGGATGCTGCAAGAATTATCCTACTGGGTCAGCAGCGGCCGTATTCACCCCATCCGCGAGGAAGCGCATTCCCAAGGCTGCCTGCTGGAAATCGAGTCGAAACCGCTGGATTGAGAGGACCGGATGCTGAAAATCATTTTACAGTGTCCCCGTTACCTGGAACCTTTCAACGAGCGCGCCCGTGATTTGAGAATTTTCAATAAACCATTGTGGCTTCAACAGCGCGATGTGCTGGCGCCTTACACCACCCGCGAACTGGAATTGCCCCCCGAAGCGCGCCTGCCGCAAACCGCTGAGCCGTGTATCGTTTACCGTGATAATTTGTTTTTTGACGAGGGCTTTATGCAGGCCTTCATGCGGGAAGCCCTGCGCCGGCCGTACCCCTCACGGGCGGCGTTGTCCATCCATGACCCTGCTTTCCGGGAACATTGTTTGCCGCTTTCTACTTCCTATACGCCGGCGGGGGATATTTATCTGGCGGATTTGTGGTACTACCCGCGCGGTCCCGAGCCGAGCGCCGAACCACTGGTGGTGGATTTGCAGGCGCGGGAAATCGGCTATTACCATGTTCCGACTTATATGGCGAGTGAATCGGGTGATCTGGTCTATCAGGTGCCGCTGCGCAGTCTGATTGCGATTGATTCCTGGGTGCATATTTTCATCGCCGATACGGTGTTTGGCCTGTTTGGTCGCGGGGCGCGTTTTGAAGATCGTCTCAACCGTGATCCTTTCTTCAAACTCAGCATTCTGGCAACCGCATTGTATGAGGGTAAGCAGGTGCTGGAATGTTCTAAACTGGTACGGGTGGGACGCAACTGCTCGATTGACCCTACTGCCATCATTCACGGCCCCACCACCATCGGGGATAATGTGACCATCGGGGCCGGGGCGGTGATTGAAAATTGTATCATCGGCGACAATGTCAATGTCTCACAGGGCTGCCAGTTGATGCTTTCAGTGGTGGGGGATGGCACCTTTCTGCCGTTTCGGGCCTCGTTATTCATGACCACCATCATGGATAACAGCATGGTTGCCCAAAACACCTGCTTGCAGATGTGCGTGGTGGGGCGGAATACTTTCATCGGTGCGGGTTCCACCTTTACAGATTACAACCTGATTCCCTCACCCATCCGGGCGCGGGATGCCTACGGCCAATTGCAGCCATCCAACCGCCCGGTGCTGGGGGGATGTGTGGGTCACAATTGCCGGATTGGGGCTGGTATGATCGTCTACCCGGCGCGGATGATCGAATCCGATGTGATTTTGTTCGCTTCCAAAGAACGGCGGGTGATTGACCGGGACATCCGCTATGAGGACAGCGATCACCATCGCTTGAAGGACGGTCATCTGCATCCACGTTTGTACCCGCGCCCCGGTGAGGCAGGCGTCGAAAGCTGGTGAGTCACTCCTTAATCCTTACAACTCCCTAACCAGACCGCCTTTGGACGGGTAATTTTGTTGCCAGAAATGGCGGTTTTGCGTAAGATTAAGTGTTGTACCCGATTTCCACCGTCTGGATCCCCGGCTGGGCGGAATGGGTTACGCAAGATGCTCCGGGGGAAAGCCCATGCCTGATCTCTTGAGGGAGGCACCCATGAGTAAAGCCCGCCTGTTGATTGTGGAAGATGACGTGGATATTTCCAACATGCTGCGCATTTATTTTACCTCGCAGGGCTATGATGTGGATATTGCCCCACGCGGTTCGGATGCGCTGGAAAAGACCCGTCAGGTCATGCCCCATTTGTTGATTCTGGATATCATGCTGCCGGATATTGACGGTTACGAGGTCTGCCGGGTGCTGCGCACCAATACCCGCACCAGCCACATTCCGGTGCTGTTCCTGACCCAGAAGGACGAGCGCAGCGATAAACTCAAAGGTCTGGAACTGGGGGCGGACGACTACATCACCAAACCCTTTGATATCGAAGAGCTGAAACTACGTGTCCAGAATGCCCTGGCGCGTTCCGAACGGGAAAGCCTGACCGACCCGCAAACCGGCCTCCCCTCCGGTCGGTTGATTGAGGATCAACTGCGCAAATTGATCCGTCAGAACGACTGGGCATTTCTGGATATTCGCATCAATCACTTTGAGCCATTCAAGGATGTTTATGGTTTTATTGCCGGCAATGATGTGCTGCGGTTCACTGCCATGTTGTTGGGCGAAGTGGTGGATGAGCTTGGTACACAAAATGACTTTATTGGCCATGTTGGCGGAGATAACTTTGTCGTTTCCACGACGGCTCAGGCGGGGGCTGCCATCAAGACCCGCCTGAAAGCACGGTTCAAGGAAGAAGTACTCTCGCATTACAATTTTTTGGACCGTCAGCAGGGTTTTGTGCTGGCTCCGGGTAAAGACGGCCAGATGACCCCCACTCCCTTTATGACTTTGGCGGTTGGTTTGGTCTCACCGCTGACCCATCAATTCGCCGATATTCGCGAAATTACCGAGATTGCTGCCGAAGAACGCCGCCGAGATTCAGTTTAGGGATCGGTCAGGGATACCCGCATGGTGTTTGAAAACCCGCTCATTCTGGGTGTTGTACTGGCAGGCAGCGGTTTGCTTTTTTGGCTTGCAGCTGCCGGCCTGATTCGTTGGGTATCCCGTTCCCCAAGACCGCACTCGATCCTCGTCCCGGCTGAAGAAGCGGATAATCCGAACGCCGACCCGATTTTAATTGTGGAAGCCGGTGGAAGGCTGGCGTGGATCAACTCCACGGCCCGGCAGTTGTTTGGCTTGAAGGAAGGCGAATCCGCCAATCTGGAGGGCCTCTCTCGTAAAATCCGCCCGGCAAACGCGTTGTTGAATTTATGTGCCACAGATGGCCAAACCCGCCTGATAGTTGAAGGTAAAGCCATCGAGGCAGCTTCTCAGCGTTTACCGTTTGGTCAGCCGGAATGGAGGTTAATCACTTTTCGCTCTGGAGAAAGCGGCGGGATGATGGGCGCAGCCCAAACCGGTCTGCTGCCAGCGCAGACCTTGCAGGTTTTCCTGGACCTGACACAGGCCATGGCTGCCAGTCTGGATGTGGAGCAAACCCTGTTCTCCATCCTTGATAATCTGGATCGTTTGGTGCCGGCCGATTTGCGCGAGATCAACCTGTACGATGAAGAAAGCCAGACTTTCATCCCCTATCGCATGCTGGCGATGGCGGATGGCGAACGCAAACTGCTCCTGGCCAGTGAACGCTACGGCCGGGAGGAGGGTCTTTCGGGGGTCATCGCTGTCTCGCGTCAGCCATTGCTGGTGCCCGATTTGGAAAAAGCCACCGACTTAAGCACAATCCTTGACCGGCGTAAATATCCGGTTCGTTCATTTCTGGGCGTGCCGTTAGCAATCGGCGAGCAGTTCATCGGCACCCTTGAGCTGGCTTCCTTTGCCGCAGATGCCTTTCAGCCGCAGGATCGTGATCTGTTGACTTTGATTTCCGGCCAGGTGGCGGTTGCCATTCATAATGCATTACTTTACCGGCAGGAACAACGCCGAACCGCCGAGCTGAACGGCCTGGCTCAACTGGCGCAGGCGTTCAGTTCGGTGCGCGATACGCGCGGTCTTTTCGAGCGTTTGGTCAGCGCCATTCAACCACTCGTGCGGGTACAAATCCTCGGATTTTTGCTTTATAACGAAGCCACCCGCACGCTTCAGGCTCAGGTGCCGTTTGCCGGAATTCCCGAACAATTTTTGGAGATGTATCGGATAGCGGTGCAGCCCGGCAGTCCCCTGGAAACCGCTCTGCTGGCTCAGGATGTGCTGATCAGCGACCATGCCGCAGAAGACGAGCGCTGGATCGAACTGGGATTACAGCCCATTGCGGTTGCTGCCGGCCTGCGGGATACGGTGATGATGCCCCTCGCGGTTAGCGGGCGGGTGCTGGGCTATTTGCAGGCTGCCAATCATTTGCAGGAAGGCAGCAGTTTTAATCAGGATGAATTACATTTGTTGATGATCGTAGCCAATCAGGTTGCCCCGATCATTGATAATGCGTCTTTGTTGCAACAATCCCGCCTGCGCGCTCAACGCGCCGAAGGTTTGCGGCGGATTGCCAGCCTGTCCAGTTCAGCGGCAACCCTGGATGAGATTCTCAAGTTCTCGCTGCAGGAGCTGGTGCGCCTTTTACAGGCCGACCTGGCTGCTGTATTTCTGCTGGATCAGAACCGGGTTGTCCTGCAATTGCACCGTCCTTCTCAATATGGCGATGCGGGGGAGGTGCCGGAGCGCCTGACCCGCCTGCTGGCGGAGGATGCTCAGTTTCCGTTTACTTCGGCCGGCAGCCAGCACATCATTCAGCTCAATCAAGCGGTAGAGGAAAAACCGATTGTTCCCTTTTACCAGCAGCTGATTCAATCGTGGAGGATTGAATCGGTGATTGTCGTGCCGTTGGTGGTACGAGATGAGGGCATTGGTGAAATCTGGATTGCCAGCCGCCAGCCCAACTTTTTTGACCCGGGTGATGTGCAACTGATGGCAACAGCTGCCGGGCAACTGGCGGGGGTGGTGGAACGCAGTTACCTGCTGATGCAGACGGATGAGACTCTCCGGCGGCGGGTGGAGCAGATGACCTCCCTGACCCGCATCACCCGCGAATTAAGCACCTCGCTGGACTTGAAGCACCTGCTGCAACTGGTGTATGACGAAGCCCTGCGTACCACGCGCGCCGATTGCGGTACCATCCTGTTCTTTGAGCTGGAACAACCACCTGAGGCGACTCCGCAAATTCGCTTTTGGGTGGGCGACCCGCCGCCGTCGCAACTTTCTTCCCTTGAATTGCAGGTGATTGCCAGCGGAATGGGTTATGTGCTGCGCGATGTGCACAACCCGGATTATTACCTGCCCCACGAAGGCGTGCAGTCGGTGCTGCTGGTGCCGATTTACCATCAAGACCGGGCCGGCGGACTGATTTGCCTGCATAGCTCGGAGAGGGAACATTTCGATGAATCGGCGATGGACATTGCCCAATCATTGGCGGCTCAGGCGACGATTGCGCTTTCCAATGCGGTGCATTACGAAGAACAGACCCGCCGTGGTACTTTACTCAAGCGCCAGTTGGATACCCTCGCTGAGTTGTATCAGGTTTCACGCTTTTTACGCCCCAATCAACCGCTGGAAAAAGCCTTGGAAGCCATTGCCGAAGCGATTGTGGATGCCACCCCCTTCCGGGCGGTGTTGATCAGCGTCTATGATCCGGACGGTAATTGTTTGCACCGGGTAGCCCATAAGGGAATTTCGCCTGAGATGTGGGAGGAATTGCGTTCGCGGGTTCAGCCATGGCGCGGCATATTGCAGTTATGCCAGCCGGAATATCGTGTGGGGGATGTGTACTTCATCCCCGCCGACAAGCAGCCGCTGGTGCCGGAGGAAGTTCACACCATTACCGTTTTGCCCGGCAGTGAACAGCAGGGCGAGTATTTATGGAATGCTGATGATTTTCTGCTTGCGCCGTTGTATGACTCCAATGGGGAGCCGCTGGGGTTGATCAGCGTGGACGACCCGCGCGATGCCCGGCGCCCGGACCGTCCGACACTGGATGCGCTGGAAATTTTTGCGGTGCAGGCTTCGCTGCTGATTGAAAACCACCGTCATCTGGAAAAAACCCAGACCCAATTACGGCAATTGCTTGAAGAAAATCAACAATTGCGTACCTCGGCAGAGGCAGCCCGCCAGCAAATCCCGCAGTTGCTGCAGCGTCAGGTGGAGGATCTGCTCGAAATTCGCCGCCTGTTTCGGCAGGTGGAACGGGTGCGTGCCGGATTGGAAATTGCCGCACAGGCCAGTTTGCAGCAAAATACCCGGGCTGCGCTGATCAGCATGGGACGTGCCTTGCTGGAACATTTTGCCTTGTCCATGGCGCTGGTTGCCGAGGGGGATGCTTCCGGCGGACGTCTGATCGAGGTAATCGGCGAAATCCCTCCCGGCAGCAATCCCGAAGCGTTGTTCGGTCAGCGCAATCCACTGCGTCAGGCTTTACTGGATGGCCGTCTCATCCTTTCGCCGCAGGTGGAAGAGGATCCTATCTGGCGCGGAACTCCGCTGTTGAACGGCTTGGGCAGCCGCAGTTTTGTGGTCTTCCCGTTTGAAATTTCCTCGGAGCACCGGGCGGCGGTGATGGTTTGCGGCGCAGAACCGATGGAAGCCTTTGAAGCCGAGGACGCTCAGGTTTACGAACAACTGTGCCGGCAGGTGAGTATCAGTCTGCAGAACCTCGAATTGCTTGCTGAAACCCGCCGGCGGTTGGGAGATGTTAATTTACTGCTGGAATTTAGCCGCAAGTTGGGCAGTCTGGATACCGGTAGTATTCTGCAGAGTCTGCTGGAAAGCGCCTTACAAGTGCTGCCATCCGCCGATGCCGGCTGGGTGGGGTTGATCGAGGAAAATGGCGGCAGGATTGTGCCCATGCATGCAAGCGGTTACACGGATGTCGAGGCTTTGCTGCAAATTCGCTACGATCCGGAGCGGACACCACCGCCATTGCCCCTGCGGGTTGTGCAATCGGGTAATCCACTGAGGGTAAATGAGATCCATTTCGCCGCAGATTACAACCTCTCTGCCGAGGATTTGATACGATATCAGAAAGCCAGCCGCGCAAGACTTCCGATCTCGGTACTGGTCTTGCCAATCCGCCTTGGTGAACGCTGTATGGGCGTGCTGGTGTTGGAGAATTTCGATCAGGCCGAGGCTTTCAGCGCCGAGCATGAAAGTCTGGCGCTCTCGCTCGCTCAGCAGGCTGCACTGGCGCTGGAAAATGCCCGTCTGTTCCGCTCCATTCAACAGCGGACGGCTCAGTTACAGGCGTTAACGCAGGTCTCTTCGACGATTACTTCCAGCCTGCAAACCGATGCACTGATCGCCAGCCTGCTGGAGCAATTGCAAAAGGTGGTGCCATTCGATACGGCAACCCTCTGGCTGCGCAAAGGCGATTGGATCGAAGTCGCTGCTGCGCGCGGTTTTGATGACGATCAGGCGCGGATCGGATTGACCGCGCGGGTTGAGGATAGTATCTTGTTTCAGGAAATGAGCCGTTCAGGTCTGGCCATTTCGGTTCCGGATGTCCGCGCTGATGCCCGTTTTACCCGCCTGCTGGTGCCGGATTATCTTTCCTGGCTGGGGATACCCCTGATTGCCAAATCCGAATTGATTGGGGTGATCGCGCTGGAGAAACGCGACCCTGATTTTTATACGGAGGATTACATTCAGGCGGCGATGACCTTTGCCGGGCAGGCAGCGGTAGCCTTAGAAAATGCGCGCCTGTTCGAGGAAAGTCAGCGCCGGGCTGCCGAACTCGATCAACGTTCCAGCCGTCTGGCTTTGCTCAACCGCTTCTCGGCTGATTTAGGCGCATCCCTGGAGGTGCTCCCCATTCTCCAACTGACCTGTGAGCGGCTGGCGGATGCGTTGGATGTTACACGGGTTGGAGCGGTGTTGATTGACGATCAGGAGCGCCTGCTTTTGGTCACGGAAAGTCCACCGGTTGAGGATGCCCTCCCCATAACCCTGCCGGCAATCCCGCTCATCCAGCAATTACGCGATTCGCAGGGCGTGTTCAACACCGAAGATGCGGAAGCAGAAACTGGATTGGCTGAATGGCGGACGGCGTTCCTCGCCAGCCGTAAGGTGCGCGCCCTGGTGATCATCCCCCTGATCAGCGGGCAGGAAATTTCTGGCTGGCTGATGCTGCAATCCGAGCAGAAAAAGCGGTTCACCGCCCAGGAAATTGAATTGGTGCGGACGATCAGCAATCAGGCGGCAATTGCCATGCAAAATGCCCGCCGTTTTGAAGAAATCCGTACCCTCAAAGAGGATTTGGAGCGCCGGGTAGAAGAACGCACGGCGGCGCTGAGTCGGGAGCATCATAAATCCCAGACGATGCTCAAAGTGACCACCGAACTTTCGGCCAGTCTGGATATTCATCAAGTCCTCAGCCGTTCGTTGAGTGTTTTGAATGAAGCCCTGCAAATTGATGAAAGTCTGATCGTCCGCGATGCCGGACGGGTCGTTGTTCGGGCCGGTCAACTTCTGGAAAGTTCGGCCTCACCCGAAGGCCATACCCTCGAACACCAGATTCACCAGTATCTGATGCGGGTCCGAAAACCGCTGTGGATTGAGGATGTCCATCTGGATTCACGCTGGCAAACCGATCCGCATCAACCACCGGCATACCGCAGTGTTGCAGCCATTCCCCTGATTCTGGGCGAAGAATCGCTCGGTACACTTATGCTGCTCCATCGCGAAAAGGGGCATTTTCAAGCGGAGCAGACCGGGTTGTTGGAAGGGATTGCCCGCCAAATTGCCATCACCCTCAATAATGCCGAATTGTTTGGTTTAATCCGCGATCAGGCTGAAAACCTGGGTGCCATGCTGCGTGATCAGCAAATCGAGGCATCCCGCTCGCGCGGTATTCTGGAAGCCGTTGCAGATGGCGTGATTGTCACGGACGTCAATCAGATCATTACGTTGTTCAATGCTTCTGCCGAAGCCATTTTGGAGGTAAACAGCAACAAGGTGATCGGTAAGCCGCTCGAACAGATTGCATCGTCGTTCGAGGGGAGTGGCAGTCAGTGGATGACGGTGATTCAGCGCTGGTCGGAGGGAAGTTATCCCTCGCCGGGCGAAGCCTACGCCGAGCAGATCACCCTCAATAACGGGCGGGTGGTCGCGCTGCATCTGGCGCCGGTCATCTGGCGCAATGAATTTCTGGGTACCGTATCCATCCTGCGGGATATGACCCACCAGGTGCAGGTGGAACGTCTGAAATCGGAGTTCATCGCCAATGTCTCCCACGAACTGCGTACCCCCCTGACTTCAATTAAGGGATATACCGATATTTTGTTGATGGGCGCTGGTGGCGAGTTGACCGAAAAACAGGTTCACTTCATTGAAATTTTACGAGAAAACGCAGAGCGCTTGAACATACTGGTTAATGACCTGCTGGATGTCTCCCGCATTCAATCCGGTAAAGTCATGCTTGAGGCTCAGCCGCTGGATTTGCGCCTTCTGGCCGAAGAGATTTTGGGCGAAATGCGTCAGCGTTCGGTGGAAACCGGAAAACCGATGCAGTTTTTACTGGAAGCGCCGCCTTCCTTGCCGCATGCGCGTGGAGACCGCGAACGCACCCTGCAAATTTTACGCAGTCTGGTCAGTAACGGCTTCAATTACACTCCCGAAAACGGTCAGGTGAAGGTACGGATTTCGGCTCGCGAACATGAGGTACAGGTAGATGTCATTGACAATGGGATTGGCATTCCGCCCAAAGACCATTCCCGCATTTTCGACCGTTTTTACCGTGGTGAAAGTCCTCTGGTCATGGCAACCCCCGGCACCGGTTTGGGACTGGCGCTTTCCAAAATTCTGGTCGAAATGCAGGAAGGCCGCATCTGGTTTTCTTCCACCGGGGTACCCGGTGAGGGCAGTGTATTTTCCTTTACTCTGCCAATCTACCCTTTGGAAGGTTGAGTGGAAATGGCGAAAATTTTAGTGGCTGAGGATGAAAAGGATATCCGCGACTTGCTCTCATTTACCTTGCAGTTTGCCGGTCACACTGTGATTACCGTTACCAACGGAGAGGAAGCCTGGCAGGCTGCTCCCAGCGTCATGCCGGATTTGATTTTGATGGATGTACGTATGCCGCGAATGACCGGTTATGAGGCCTGTCAACGCATCAAAGCCGACCCGCAAACCGCTCACATTCCGGTGGTGTTTCTCTCTGCCAAAGGGCAGGAAGCCGAGATTCAACAAGGTCTGCAAGCCGGCGCCAGCGAGTACCTGCTGAAGCCCTTTGCGCCGGATGAGCTGACCCGCCGGGTGGCAGAATTGCTGGAACGCTTTGCCCAAAAGAAGTAACCATGAGCGCAATCCTGATTGAGCAAGATATCATTCACTATGAAGTACTGGGACGCGGCCGCCCGATTCTCTTTTTACATTCGTGGGTCGGTTCGTGGCGCTACTGGATTCCGATGATGCAGGCCGCTTCGGTCGGTTATCGGGCTTACGCGCTGGACTTGTACGGTTTTGGCGATAGCGCCAAGAATCGCCAGTACTCGCTGGAAGCGCAGGCCGGTCTGGTTGAGGCTTTTCTGGAAAAACTGGGGATTGGCAGGGTGGCGATTGTTGGACACGGATTGGGGGCACTGGTTGGCCTGCTGTTTGCGCTGCGCCATCCGGGGGTGGTGGATCGCGTGATGGCAGTCGGTTTTCCGCTGGATGAAACCATGATCAGCGGGCGGCTACGCAATACCTCACCGGTTGATCTGGCAGAAAGCATGCTGGGCAAGACGCCGCTCAGTGAGCCGGTTACTACCGATGCCGCCAAGACCGATCCGGCGGCGATTGTCGGTTCACTCAGTGATGTGGTGCTGCAATATGCAGGTGGTTTATGGGTGAAGTTAAACACGGCCTGTCTGCTGGTGCATGGCAACCGCGATGTACTGGTGCAGCCACCACGGCTGGACCAGATTGAAAAATTGCCGGAACATGCCCACCTGATTCAATTTGAAGAAGGCGGTCATTTTGTCATGCTGGACGACAGCAGTAAATTCAACCGGCTGATGAACGATTTTCTGAGCCTGCCTTCGGGAGAAAGCCCGCAGCAATTGCAGTTGAAGGAAGAATGGAAGCGCCGCGTGCGCTGATGCTTGCAAATTTCCGCCGCGGGGTATCAATGGCAGGGAACGCAAACCCGACTCCGGTTATGTCAGTTGTGGTTTCACCAGTTCCTGAAAAGTTTTCAGACAGCGTTCGCGTTCTCCCTGCGTTTCGGCGTTACAGGAGAAAATCACCACATCCACGCCGGCCTGGCGGTAAGCCTGTAACTGTCCGGCAATTTGCTCCGGTGAACCGCTGAAGGGCTGATCCGGTTGGGGATTGGAGGAAAACTCAAGCCGGGCGCGCATACACACCGTAAAAGGGCGGTTGAGCAACAACGGGCGCACCGATTCGAGTGCGGAGCGGATTTGTTCGACTGGCTGAGTGTTGGGATGCCAGCCGTCGGCGTAATACACCGCTCGTTTGAGCGCGGTGGGCGAGTCACCGGCGACCCAGATTGGCGGTCCGCCGGGTTGAACGGGGGGCGGCGAAAGCACAACCTTTTCAAACCGGTAGTAAGTGCCGGAAAAGGAAATTACTTTGCCGCCCCGCCAGAGAGTACGCAACACTTTCAAGGCTTCGTCCATGCGCTTGCCGCGGTTGTGAAAATCGTAACCCAAATTGGCATATTCCCCCGCTGACCAGCCAATGCCGGCGGCCAGAATCACGCGTCCACCGCTGAGTGCGTCCAGCGTGGCAAGCTCTTTGCCGACTTCCAGCGGGTTACGCTGAGGCAGCACCAGCGCCGAAATTCCCAATCGTATTCGGCGCGTGCTGGCAGCCAGATAACTGAGGGTGGTGATGGCTTCGAAGATATGGCCGAATCGCTCGGCATCCGCCTGTGGGAGCGCCAGATGATCGGTGACCCAAATCGAGTCAAAACCGAATTCTTCGGCTGCCAGCGCGGTATCGAGGATGCTCAGACGGGTTACGTTTTTGCCGTAGGTCGGCAGGACGACGCCAAACTTCATCGCTTAAAAACCGTAAATATCGCGGTATTTGGTGTTGAGGTAACGGATATACGGCTGCGGATCAATTTTCGAACCGGTGACTTTTTCCACCAGTTCCTGCGGTTCGTACTTAGACCCGTGCCGATGGATTTTCTCCCGCAGCCAGCTCAGCAGCGCCGAAAACTCGCCGCGCTCGATCTGTTCTTCCAAATCGGGGATGTCCTGCTGAATTTTTTCCCACAATTGCACCGAAATCAGATTGCCCAGCGCGTAGGTGGGGAAGTAGCCGATCATCCCGCCTGACCAGTGGATATCCTGTAATACTCCGAGACTGTCGTTCGGAGGGATAATTCCGAGGTACTCTTTCATGCGGGTGTTCCACGCTTCTGGCAGGTGTTTGACCTCGAGACTGCCTTCCATGAGAGCGATTTCCAGTTCAAGGCGCAGCATGATGTGAAGGTTGTACGTGGCTTCGTCAGCCTCAACCCGAATGAAAGACGGTTCAACTTTGTTGATGGCCTTGTAGAAAGCCTCCAGACTGACGTTGCCCAGTTGCTGGGGGAAGTACTCCTGCAGGCGCGGGTAGAAGAAGCGCCAGAAGGCGCGCGAACGCCCGACCAGATTCTCCCACATGCGGGATTGGGACTCATGAACAGCCAGTGAAGCCGCTCCGCCCAACACGCTGCGGCGGTATTTCCAGTCAATCCCCTGCTGGTAGAGGGCGTGGCCGGTCTCGTGCATGGTGCCGAACAGGGCAGAGGGGAGTTGATCTTCAATGACGCGGGTGGTGATGCGTACATCGCGGATACCAAAACTGGTAGTGAAAGGATGTGCGGAACGATCCTGCCGGCCGGCCTGCCAGTCATACCCAAAGCGAGTGGCGACTTCGACTCCAAAATCCCACTGTTTTTTATCGTCATATTTGAGATGCAGGAACGAATCATCTACCTGTGGGCGGGAAGCTATCGCTTGAATCAGTTCAACCTGTTGGGGGCGCAGCCGGGCGAAAATTTGCTGCACTTCGGCGGTTTTCAGGCCCGGCTCAAAATCATCCAGCAGAGGGTCATAAACATGGTCGTAAGGGGCAAAGTAACTGGCGTACTCGCGGCGCAATTCCACAATTCTTTCGAGATGCGGCTGAAAGAGTCCGAAATTCGACTCACTGCGAGCCTGAACCCAGGCGCCCTGTGCCATGGTCGTCACACGGGCGTATTCGGCAACTTTTTCGGCCGGTACGCGGGTTTGTTTATCATATTCGCGTTTGGCCAGTTTGATCAGGCGGGCGTCATCCGAATCGGGGTCGAGGGTCTGGGCATAGGGTACCAGCTCGTCCAGCAATTTGCCCATCTCATCCGAAGTCGCCATCTCATGCACCAGCCGCGAGAGAGTGGCCATCTGTTCACCGCGTTCTTCCGCGCCTTTGGGGGGCATGTAAGTTTGCTGATCCCATCCCATCAGGGCGCCGATCATCGAAAGATCCCAAATGGTGGCCATTTTTTCTTTGAGGAGGTTTAATTTTTCCTGCATGGGTGATCCTTTCTCTATAAAAAATTTGAGCGGGGATTGGATTTGCCCCGCTCCATTCTACCGAAAAATCAGGCAACTTTCCAGCGTAACGGCTCGCCTTTGAGGGCGGCCAGCACCTCGCTGGCAATGTCCTCGGCGGCGCGCCCCTGCGCCTCAACGGTTTGCGCTCCGATGTGCGGCGTGCAGACCACACGGGGGTGTTTGACAAGGGGAGTAATCCCCGGCGGTTCGGCTGCAAATACATCCAGTCCGGCCCCCGCCACCTTGCCGGACTCAAGGGCCGCCAGCAAGGCCTCTTCGTTGACAACCCCGCCGCGGGCTGCACAGATGAAATACACGCCGTCTTTCATTTTGGCGAAGGCATCCGCATTGATCAAATCCCGGGTGGTGTCATTGAGGGGGGTGTGAACGGTGATGATGTCGGACTGTTCTAAAAGCTCATCGAGTGTGGATGAACAACCGCAACGCTGTTCAATTTCCTCGCGTGTACGCAGAGGGTCATAGGCGATGACGTTCATTTCGAAGGCACTGGCGCGCTGGGCCACCGCCGAGCCGATCCGTCCAAAACCAATGATACCGAGGGTTTTGCGCCACAATTCACCGCCTTCCAGTTCTTTTTTCAGCCATTTTCCCTCTTTCATGCCGGCATCGGCACGCGGAATTTCACGCAAGACCGCCAGCATCAGCCCGATGGTCAATTCGGCAACGGCGATGGTGGTGGCAGTCGGGGAATTGACCACCGTTACCCCTTTGGCTTTGGCGGCATTGAGATCAATGTTATCTACCCCAACACCGGCACGCCCAACCACTTTGAGGTTTTTTCCCGCTTCAAAAACGGCCGGGGTCACCTTGGTGCGTCCGCGTACGATCAGCGCGTCATAATCACCGACAACTTGCAATAATTCCTCCGCCGAAATACCCGAACGGTTATCCACTCTGGCAAATTGCCGCAAGATGGCCTGCCCGTTTTCTTCCAATCCATCGGTCAGCAGCACTTTCCATTCACTCATGACAGATACTCCTTTTTCCGTCGAAGTTGGGATTCTGGGAATGCGGGGATAACCCCCTGACATTGTACCTTAAGAAAACCATTCGATTGTGGAATTGGTATGAAAATCATCCACCAAACCTGACAAAACTCCCCCAGCGGCGGTTAGCGATCCAATTCCTCAACCAGTTTGAGGCAGGCATCATCGGTTGGGTTGGGCTGGTAGGAGGTGTTGAACCAGGCTTGCAGGATTTCACGGGCTACCGCTTCGCTGGTCAGGCGCAGTGAAAGGCAGAGGATATTGGCGTTGTTCCAGAGCCGCGCACCGCGCGCCGTTTCGGCATCCGCACACAGGGCCGCCCGCACACCACGCACTTTGTTGGCTGCCAGGCTGACCCCCGTGCCGGTCCAGCAGAACAAGATGCCTTCGTCAGCATTGCCCGCGGCGACTTCCTCCGCGACGCGCCGGGCGACCACCGGCCAGTAATGCTGCGGTTGACCGGGCGGATCTTCCGGATTGGGGCCGTAGTAAACCGGCGAGTGCCCCATCTTTTCCAATTCCCGGAGCACCACGCCAACGACGTGATGGTACTCATCTGCGGCTACCGCTACCTTCATGGCTGACCTCCTGTGTTAAAATTGCGTCTGATGCACTTTTCCTTGCATTCCCGATTACTCCGTTCCGAGCCGGTGCGCCGCTGCCGGCTGACCGAATGCCGCGCTGCCTGCTGCTTGCACGGCGTTTGGCTGGATTGGGAAGAATGGCAGGAAATCCTCCTGTACGCGCCCTTAATCATACCGCATATGCCGGTTGATTTGAATGATCCACGCGGGTGGGTGGATGGCAGAATTGAGGACGACCCATTTACCCCCAGCCGGCGGGTGATTCATAGCCGGGTGCTACCGGATGCCAGCCATTATGGGGGCACAGCCTGTGTCTTTTTAAGGGATGATTACAAATGTGCCTTGCAGGTGGCGGGTGAGCAGGCCGGCCTGCATCCGTGGCGCTTCAAACCGTTTTACTGCATTCTCCATCCGCTGGATTTGAACGAGGAAGGCCAGATTACGCTGGATGAAACGGATGCGCTGTTAAGTGAGCCGGGCAGTTGTCTGCGCCCCTCAAACGAAACCGCGCTGCTGTTGCAAATCTTTAATGAAGAATTGCGTTATCTGTCGGGCGGACGGGGCTGGAAGGCTTTATTCGCGGAGGTCAGCGAAATTGATAAACCAGCACGCGCGGCTGATTCGTCACCAGATACAGCCGGTCATCCTGACCAAATGCCATGCCAAAGGCGACACCGGGGACAGGCAGGGTGCGCAGATACTGACCATCCGGATTGAATATCATAATCCCCTTAATGTCGCTGACGTAGATTCTTCCCTGTGAATCCACCTGAATGGCGTTGATGGCACGAAACTGGTTGACGGCATCGCCGCCGCTGCCAAAGCGGTTGAGAAACTTGCCCTCCGGTGAATACTTGAAAACGCCTTCCGTGAAACTGCCCGCCAGGTAAAAATTACCCAGGCCGTCACCGCTCAGATAAGCCGTTAGTTCGCTTTCACCGGCTACGTTTTCAATGGCATGTTTGACCATCCACTCCACCTCGCCGTTGGCGTTCAGCAGGGCTAAGTCATCACCGTTGGCAACAATCCCAATTTTGCCGGTGCTGGTGAGAAAGACCTGCTGGATGGATGTCCGTTCCAGTTGAATGGGCGGCAGCGACAAACCGTCGGCCACATTCCGACGGTAGATGGCGCCATCATGGACGATGTGCAGGATGCCATCGCGACTGACGGCCAGCGAGAAAATTGTCGGTTTGTTTGATGTGCTGGCTTGGGGGGTGCCTTCCTCAATCCAGAGGTTGAGAAAATTACCCTGCGGGTCGAACTGCTGAATCCGCCCGCTGCGGTAATCACTGACATAGATGTTGCCCTGCGGATCAACCGCAATGTGGCGCGGATCGTCGAAAGAGCCGTTACCGATGCCTTCCTTTCCAAAGGAAAGAACAACCCGTTCCCGTCCAAACGGGTTAACGGTCAACCACCAGCTTTCCAGGGGGCCGCCATCCGAGACGAGCGCCCAAAACACAATTCCAACGGTCAACAATGATACAAGGGAAATAATCAGGAAGGTCAGGCAACTGCTGAACGCAAAAATGGATGCAGCGCCTTTGGCAATTCTGGCTGTTTGTTGATTGTTCAATGGGGTGGGTTGCTCCATCAGGCGGGAGGCCAACCGCATGGCGGCTACAGCCCGTTGAGCGTCCTCTGCTCCGGCGCCTGTGATTTGACGATAGAGTTGCAAGGCCTGGTCTTCTTGACCCTTGTTGAGTAATTGCATGATTTGATTGGCGTCTTCACCGCTGAGGGTGAATGTCTGGCTGGAAAAGCGGTTTTCAACCTCACCGATTTGTACAATTTGCCCCTGTTCCATCTGGGCAACCACCCGGCGGGCTTCCGGGCCATCCATGGCAAGTTTCTCCATCAATAGCTGGACGGCTTCTTCCACGCGGCCGGCACGGGTTAATTCGGCGGCTTCCCGCACTGAAACGGCTAACTCCGGCAGATTGAACAGACTCTCCGCCGGGCTGAGTGCCGGTTCAGTGGAAGCAGATCGCCGTAGTTCCGGGGGGACAATTACCGAGGAAAGGCAGTAAGTACAGGAAATGACCCCCTGCTCGCGGTCGGGTTCTTGCAGGGGTGCGCCGCAACTCGGACAGTGAAAGGTTTTACTCATTCTTACCCTCGCTTTATTCCCCCTGTCCCAATGAATAGGCGCGCTGCCCCTCAAAGGTGTAGAGGTTTTCGGTTTTGATGATCTGAAAACCGGCTTCATGCAATCGGTTGAGCAATGCAAGAATCCGGCGGTAATCCACTTCCTGTTCGGCGGTGAAGCGACAACGCCAGTGGTCTGTGCAGAAGGTTTCGGGAAAGCCACCGGGGTACACTTTGACACCGCGGTTGGTGATCAACCGCAGGGGCAGCTCAGGCAGCGTCAGATCCGAGAGACGCCCGCCGAGTACATCCGGATTACGGCCGGGCTCGTTCCAGTCCAGAAAGATGTCCACCCCCACCAGCTGTTTGCAGCAAGGTGGGGCGCTCTGCAGCGGTGGCATTTGAACGCCGCCGCTGTGGAAATGAGCCGGCGGCAGGATTTGAGGCAACTGCCCCAACCGCTCGATGACCGCCCGGGCAAATTCCTGGGTGCCGACCCGTTTTTGGCTGATACCGAGGCGGTAAATATCAATGGTGTGGATGCCATCCTCCAATGTGCGCAACCAGGCGTTATGGATGTGTTCGGCGGTTTCGGCTAACCCCACATGCACCAGCATTTGGACGGCGGCTTGCAACAGGCCGGAGGGGTTGGCAATTCCTTTTCCGGCAATGTCCGGCGCCGAGCCGTGAATGGCTTCGAACATGGCGAAATCTCGCCCCACATTCGCGGAACCGGCCAGTCCAACCGAACCGGCCACCTGAGCGGCCACATCCGAGAGGATATCCCCATACAGGTTGGGGGTTACAATTACATCCAGTACTTCCGGTTGAGCGGCCACCCTTGCCGTACCGATGTCAATGATCTGGTGATCGGCTTGAATATCGGGGTATTCGGCGGCAATCTCGTTGAACAGATGGTGAAAAAGGCCGTCGGTGATTTTCATAATGTTGTCTTTGGTCATGCAGGTTACTTTGCGGCGGCCGTATGCACGGGCATATTCAAAAGCGTAGCGAATGATGCTTTCGCTGCCGGGGCGGCTGATGAGTTTGAGGACCTGGGTCATCTCGGCTGTCTGCTGGTACTCGATGCCGCCGTACAGGTCTTCCTCGTTCTCACGGATGATGACCACATCCATGCCGGGAAAGGCCGAAGCGACAAAAGGCGCGTAGGCTTTACACGGGCGGATATTGGCAAACAATCCCAACGATTTCCGCAGGGTTACGTTGACGCTCTTGAATCCGCTGCCCTGCGGCGTGGTGAGAGGCGCTTTGAGCAGCACGCGATTGCGCCGGATGATTTCCCAGGCCGAGTCGGGAATGCCGGAAGTGATCCCCTGACGGTAAATTTTTTCCCCGATTTCGATTTCATCATAAGCCAGGGTGGCGCCGGCAGCTTCCAATATGGTCAGCACAGCATCCATGATCTCCGGTCCGATTCCATCGCCGCGCGCAATGGTGATGCGTTGTTTTTCGCCCATCGTCTATCCTCTTTGGCAAGAATTGTATAGGGTAATGATAACGGTTTTCCGGCAAAATTTCCAACTCTTGTTAGGAAATTAATTGCTTTAGATGTAATCCGAATTTTGCAGGTTATTTGTAAGTGTTAAAATCCTAACCCCCCTTATAATTGGAGGTATGAACCTTTTCAGGAATAGAGGGTTTCTGGTCAGGTGGTTTTTGGGGGGCGCGTTCCTCCTGCCAGCAGTGATCCTGCTGGCGGGCTGTGGTGAGCGGGGGGTGCCCGGATCGTGGCTGCTGACCCCGATTGATCAGCCAGTGGTGATCAGCGCCACTTTGCCGCCGCCCGCCGAAACGGCTACCTTCCCACCAGTCCCAACCGACACACTTCCGCCGCCAACCATGGAGGCTGAGGTCACCGCAACGCCTGAACCGACCCTGACCTTCACCGCAACTGCCAGCGCCACCCTGCCACCCACGGTTGAAGGTACGCCAACCTTTGGCCCCAGCCCGACCCGGACGCGCACCCCCACCCGGACGCGTTTTCCAACCCGTACCCCTACCCCCAGCCGTACTCCCACCGTCACCCAAACGCCTACTCCGCCGCTGGCATTCATGCGGATTCAAAAACCGGGACCTTATTCCAAAATATCCTCTCCCCTGCAGGTGGAGGCGCTGGTCAGCCCGGGTGAGGATGGTTATGTCTATGTGGAGTTGATTGGCGAAGATGGGCGGGTGATCACCCGCCAGGCGTTGGATTACCGCTCGTTTATGAATCGTTACTTTTATATCAACCCTCAGGTGCCATTTGAATTGAATACAGCGGCCGAAACGGCACGGCTGGTGGTGCGTGTGCAGGACCGTTTTCAGCGTCCCACCTACCTCTGTTCGGTAGAGGTGGTACTGATGCGGCTGGGCCGGAGTGAGATAACTGCGCCGCAGATTGTGCAGGAACCCTACGTGGTGCGATCGCCGCGCGAAGGAGCAGTCATCAGCGGGGGAGTGCTGCGGGTGACGGGACTGGCGCGGCTGGTCAACGACCGCCCGTTGATTTTCGAACTGATTGACGAAAGGGGGCAACTGGTCAGCAATGCCGTAATCGAACATTCCCAGCCGTACGGCGACCTGAGCCATGTCCCCTTTGAGGTGTTCATACCCTATTCGGTCGAGCAGGACACCCCGGTTCGACTGGTCATTCGCCAGGAATCGGCTACCCGCATCCCCGGCACGGTCTGGCTTTCGAGTATGCTGCTAACCCTCCAGCCTTAATCGCTGGTCAATTTTTGAAAGCGCGGCACACCGCGCAGATCATTCAGGTCAGGGTCCTGGCGGCACCATTCTACCAGGTGCGGGTCAAGCTGTAGGGCTTCTTCCAGCAAATCCAATGCCCGGTCAAACTCTCCGCCACCGGTCAACAGGCAAGCCAGATCATAAAGAAGTAAGGCGCGGCTTGCTCCCAGCTCCGCGAGGGAGGAAACCCATTGCAAGGCTTCCTCTTGAAGGGAGGAAGCCCGCGGGAGGTCATTCAACTTTCGATAGGTATGCACAAGATGCTGAATGACATGAATGTAACCGTTTCCTAGAATGTAGGAAAGGAGCGGAGTACCTTTGCGCCATTCAAAACGGTGAGGGTCAGTGAGGTCTTCATCCTCGAAACGGTTGAGAGCCTCCTTTACGGCGTTCATGGTGCTTTGGGCTTCTCGAAGCAGAGCCGCCAGGGGAATGTGTTGTTTGTCAAAATATACTTCACGGTTGACCTGATCATACGGGGGGTAAGAGGGCGGTGCTTGATTCCGGAAGGCGTAAGCCAGGGTTTCGACCATTCGCTGCCGCCAATAGGTGGTGTGTGCCAGCGAGTCTTTGGGAGACCAGTTTTCAAAAGTGCCTTCGGCGCTTCGTTCTCCTTCGCTGAGACTTTCAATCAGGTCCATCTCGGCCTGATAAGCCCTTTGCAGAAGGGTTACAATTTTTTGAACCAAATCTTTACCCATATAATCCTCTTTCTGGGGGTGTTGGAAACTTACTCTCCAATGATCTTAACCAGCACACGTTTACGCCGGCGTCCGTCGAACTCGCCGTAAAAAATTTGCTCCCATGGGCCAAAATCCAATTTACCGTTGGTGACCGCTACCACCACCTCTCGTCCCATGATTTGTCGTTTAAGGTGGGCGTCGGCGTTATCTTCGCCGGTGTTGTTGTGCCGGTACTGGCTGATCGGTTCGTGGGGGGCCAATTGTTCCAGCCAGCGCTCGTAATCATGGTGCAGGCCGGGTTCATCATCGTTGATGAACACCGAAGCGGTGATGTGCATGGCATTCACCAGACACAACCCTTCCCGAATGCCGCTTTCACGCAAGCAATCTTCCACCTGTGAGGTGATGTTGACGAAGCCGCGCCGGCTGGGGAGGTTAAACCAGAGTTCTTTGCGGTAGGACTTCATGACCTGTTCCTTTCCTTTCTACGGCAGGTTCTTGCGCCGCTGCAGGAAGATTTCCTGAGCGTTGATTGCCGGTTCACCTTGGGCTGGTTTCAGCCGCTTGTAGGTGCCGTCGGGGTTCATCAGGCGGGCTTTGACGTTATCTGCCAGATAGAGGGTGAGAATGTCCTCGTAGATGGTACGGATCATGCGTTTGTCTTCAATTGGGAAGAGTACTTCCACACGCTGATTGAGGTTACGCGGCATCAAGTCGGCACTGCCCATATAAATTTCTTCGTCGCCGTTGTTGTGAAAGTAGTAAATTCGGCTGTGTTCCAGAAAACGCCCCACAATACTGATGACGCGGATGTTTTCGCTCAAGCCTTTAATGCCGGGCCGCAGGCAGCAAATGCCGCGCACAATTAAATCAATTTTAACTCCGGCCTGTGAGGCGCGATACAGCCATTCGATGATGGGTTGATCCACCAGTGCATTCATCTTGAAAATGAGATGCCCGTTACCGTACTTTTGCTGATGTTCGATTTCGCGGGCAATCATCGCTTCGAATTGTTTTCGTAGATTAATGGGGGCTACCAGAAGTTTGCGGTAGTCCTCTTTCAGGGAGTAGCCGGTCAGGTAGTTGAACAGGTCGGTGGCATCGGCGGCGATTTCATCATCGCAGGTGAACAACGAAAGGTCTTCATACACCAATGCGGTAATGTGATTGTAATTACCGGTGCCTAAATGAACATAGCGGCGGATGTGATCGCCTTCGCGCCGCACTACCAGGGCAACTTTTGAGTGGGTCTTGAGACCGAGTAAGCCGTAAGTCACATGCACGCCTTCCTGTTCCAGCAAGCGCGCCCAACTGATGTTGCTCTCTTCATCAAAGCGGGCTTTGAGTTCCACCAGCACGGCAACTTGCTTGCCGTAATCGCGGCGGGCTTGCAAGAGTGCCTTGACCACCGGCGAATTGGAGCCGGTGCGGTAAAGGGTTTGTTTAATGGCCAGCACGCCGGGATCACGGGCGGCGGTTCGTAAAAAGTCCACCACGGGCGAAAAAGAATCGTAAGGATGATGAAGCAGGATGTTTTCCTGTTGAATAGCGCTGAAGATGGCGTCTTCTTCCGCATCTGGCCCAAAGCGGAGGATGGGCGGAGTGTAAGGCACGAAAGGACGATCCTTAAGCTCGTGGCGTTCGATGCGGGTCAGTTCCATGACCGCGCGTAAGTTCAGGGGTTTGTCGAGCACATACACATCGTTGCGGTCTACTTGAAGGTTGGCAATTAACATTTCCTTCAAGGATTCCGGAATGTCTTTCCGTACCATCAAACGCACCACTTTGCCAAAGCGGCGCTTGCGCACACTTTCTTCAATGGTTTCCAATAAATCGGCTGCTTCCAGTTCCTGAATTTCCATATCCACATTGCGGGTGACGTGGAAGAGGTGGGCGCCGGTTACTTTCAAGCCGGGAAAGAGGTCGTCCAGATTGGCTTGAATCAGGTCTTTCAACCAGATGAAGTAATGATGGCGGGGTACGGTGCCGTCCTTGCGAACGCTTCCCGACGAACGCTTAATCGGCACCAGTTGGGGCAGGGTGTCGGGCACTTTTACGCGCGCAAACCGTTGCTGTCCGTCTCTGCCTTCAAGGGTGATGGCAAGATTCAGGCTGAGATTGGAAATATGCGGAAACGGATGAGCCGGATCGAAAGCCAGCGGAGTCAGAACAGGGAAAACAGTTTCGTGAAAGTAGTCATCCGCAATTTGTTTCTGGCGGGGAGTTAATTCTTCGTAGGCGCGGATATGAATGCCGGCTTCATCTAACTTTGGCATTAATTTTTTGTTCCAGTAATCCCGTGCCTCGCTCATGATTTTTTGGGCGACCTTGCGGATTTCAACCAGCTGCTGGGCAGCCGTCAAACCATCAATCGAGAGATCTACCACCCCTTCATCGCGCTGGAGGATGAGACCGCCAACCCGCACCATGAAAAATTCGTCCAGATTGGAACCTAAAATACCCAGAAATTTAACTCGTTCGAGCAAGGGGTTCGATTCGTCCATCGCTTCTTCCAGCACCCGCCGCTGGAATTCGAGCATGCTCAATTCACGGTTGATATAGAGGGCAGGATTTTTGAGGTCAATTTCCTCAACACCGGCAGGGATTACTTCGGGCATTTTTGGCAAACTCGCTTTCTTTTTACCTTTGGCCATAGGCGTTTCGACTCGTTTTATGCATTTTCAGGTTTACCCTTTTCGCCAAGTTTAACCAAGGGAGAAGTCCATGTATATCCTATTATACTGAATCCCCCATCCGCTGGTTCATCGAAGTTTAAACCGCTTTGGGGCAAATCAATCAATGCCCGGCAATGTGTCCTGCTGCTGTTGATAAACGGCAACCCGGTTGCGGCCATTTTCTTTGGCTTGATAGAGGGCCTTATCGGCAGCGTCTACCAGTTGATCGAGACTGATCGGTTTGCCGGGTTCAAAGCAGGCTACTCCCAGACTGATGGTGATGAACGCTTTCCCTCTGGCGGTTGGGATGCTGATCGCTTCGACCGCATGGCGTAATCGCTCGGCAATGACGACGGCTTCCTTGATGCAGGTTTCCGGCAGTAAAATGATGAATTCTTCCCCGCCAAACCGCCCAATCGTATCAAACACACGGAGATTGCTGCGACAGCGTTGCGCCAGTGCCTGTAACATCTGATCGCCCACCAGATGACCAAAGGTGTCATTAATCCACTTGAAATGGTCAATATCCAGCAGGATGATGGCCATGTTCCGGTCGTAGCGGTGCGAGCGTTCCAGTTCGGTTTGAGCCACGTAATAAAAGTGGCGCCGGTTGAAAACACCGGTGAGCGAGTCGGTAATTGCCAGTTCGTGCAATTTCTGTTCGGCCAGTTTCCGTTCGGTAATGTCGCGGAAGGAAAACAGCCAGCCAATCTGTTTGCCTTCCAGGCGATAAGTGGTCATCAAGCAATCCAGTGTCACACCCGAATGGAGATCCAGCGTGATCGAGGTTTCCTCCACAGAATGCCGGATAATTTCTTCGACTGTGGATAAGAAGGGACTGCCGTCAGACATTTTTTGAGCCAGCATATCCAGTGGATGATGATCAATCTGATTATGCCAGTTGTTGGGCAAGTCGAAGAGTTTCACCAGCCGTTGATTGTAGAGAATGACGTTCAGGTCCTGATCGAACACGACCAGACCGGAGGCGGAAGAATCTACGGTGGCCTGTAAAAGCGCCATCGAGCGGCGCAGGTCTAATTCCACCTGTTTTTGTTCGGTGATGTTATGAAGGGTGATGATATACCCGCTCAGTTCGCCGTTATCCTGAATGAGACGATTGACCTTGACCTGATAATGCTGGGTGGTGCCTTTGCCGGGCAGGGAAAGCTCGGTGATTTGAGTGGAGCGCCCGATGCCAAAATCGGCCCAATTTTCAGCCAGTGGCAGCAGGCTGGTTATTTCACGGCCAACCAATGTTTCAGCCGGGGTTGAAAACAAAGCGCATGCTGCCGGATTGGCATCCAATACCCGTTTGCCGGTATCTGCCACAATCACTGCATCCGACAGGTTTTCAAACAGGGTGTCACGGGCGACGGGCACCAGATCAAGCAGGTGGTGGCGAAACAGCGCCCATGCAATGATGAGATTGCTGATTCCAAAAGACAAGGGGACAAGGTCGTGCAGGTTTAGGGGGATCCAGCCTGCAGCGGTGATGATGCTCACCAGCCAGGGAATGATCGTGCCGACCAGTAAAGTGCCAACCTGCCTGCGGAACAGGCGCGGTGCACCGATGTACTTGACCACAAAAAACAGCGTGGCGAGGATGATCAGGGTGTAGGCATAGACAGTATAAATTCCGAACAGGGATCCGTTCTGGAATTCCAACGCATAAAACAAGTCCCTCTGGATGACCTGCGGATTGATTCGGAATAAACCGTGAAGGGCATCCGTCCAGATGAATGCCACCATGAGGCCGGCAAGGCCAAAGAGCAATTTCCAATTGAACCGTTTGAAGGGGATTTGACGATAGTTGTAATCCACCGCAAAACCCAAATAAAAAACCGGCAACAAAGATGCTGCCAGAAATTGAATGTTATTCCAGAATAATCCGATTTCGATCCGATGGCTGAGGATTTGGAGGATGTAAGCAAACACCCACAGGGCTTCTGAGTATGCCAGACCCGCCAGCGCCCGGGATGCGACATCCTGCTTGCGGGTAGTGGCTAGCCGCCCGACCCAGATGCAAATCCCCGCTGAAATCAGATAGGGTAACAGGCCGATGATGTAGCGTAAGATCATCAAAATTCAGTAAGGTAATATTCTGGTAGATTAAATCTAATCATACCTTATAATTTGCAATTTTGATTTAATGAAATTGCAAACTTCACTTGACAACCCCGGTCAAGACGTTATAATGGTGTTGTAAATACACTAACAAGATGTTTTTAATTTTTTTCAATTTAATTTGTGTAAATTTTACACGAAGGAGGCGAGATGAGCGATTTACTTTCAACCCGATCACAGGCGTTTGTGGATTTTATTGAAAAATGGCTTTCTGAAAGACCGGTTTTGCCGATGGCGCATGCTGCTCCGCATCCCGAACGTGTTGCCATCCTTTCGGTGGATATGATCGAAGGGTTTTGCCATATTGGCCCGCTGGCAAGCCCGCGAATTGCGGCCATCGTTCAGCCGATTGTGGAACTGTTCTCCAAAGGCTGGCAGCACGGTATCCGCCATATTCTGCTCAGCCAGGATGCCCACGAACCGGATGCGGTGGAGTTTGGCTCATGGCCGCCTCACTGCGTACGCGGCACACCTGAAGCCGAAACCGTAGCAGCCTTCAAAGCCCTGCCGTTTTTCGATCAAATGGTTATTCTGGAAAAGAATTCCATCCATAGTGGACTGAATACCGATCTCAACCGCTGGCTGGAAGATCATCCGCTGGTGGATACTTTTATCGTTGTGGGGGATTGTACCGATTTGTGCACCTATCAACTGGCCATGCACCTGCGGCTGGATGCTAATGCCCGTCAGCGTCACCGGCGGATTATTGTGCCGGCCAATGCTGTTGAAACCTATCATCGCAGCCTGGAAACTGCGCAAGAGCAGGGCGGTCTGCCGCACGATGGCGATTTGCTGCATGCCATTTTTCTCTATCACATGGCGCTGAACGGCATTGAGGTGGTTGCCCGCATTGATTAAGCCGGTCATCGGCAGGTGTGAGACACAGACGTGTTCGGGTTGGGCAGTAAGTTGCTCAACCCAACATGTTTAACCGCCGAAAATCAGCCCGAACTTGATCCTCGAAGGTCGTTGGCTTTTTGATATAATAAGGTACTTCGTGGAGGTGAAGTATGGATCAGAACAATCAAGAACGATATGAAGACAGCGAGTTATATCGTATCCGCCATTCGCTGTCGCACATTATGGCGCAGGCAGTTCTGGAAATGTTCCCGGAAGCCAAATACACCATTGGCCCGCCGGTGGAAAACGGCTTTTACTACGATTTTGACCTGCCGCGCACGCTCACTCCCGAAGACCTCGAAAAAATCGAAAAGCGCATGCGGCAGATTGTGGCCGGCAAGTACGATTTTGTCCGCAAAGTGGTCAGCGCTGACGAAGCCCGTCGGATTTTTGCCAACCAGCCTTACAAGCTGGAACTGATCAACGACCTTGAACGCGGTGAGACCGACGAGCACGGTCAGCCGCTGGATGAAAAACCCGAAATTTCCATTTACACCCACGGCAATTTTGTGGATCTGTGCCGTGGCCCACATGTGCAAAATACTTCTCAAATCAATCCCTCGGCCTTCAAACTGATGAGCGTAGCGGGAGCCTACTGGCGCGGTGATGAAAAAAACCCGCAATTGCAACGGATTTACGGCACGGCGTGGCGCACCAAAGAGGAATTGGAGCGCTATTTGCAAATGCTGGAAGAAGCCAAAAAGCGCGATCATCGCAAACTGGGCAAGGATTTGGAGATTTTCATCTTCGATGATGAGGTCGGCCCCGGTTTGCCGCTCTGGCTGCCGCGCGGTGGGGTGATCATTGAGGAACTGGAAAAACTGGCCAAGGAAATGGAAGAACAAGCCGGTTATCAGCGTGTGCGCACTCCGCACCTGACCAAAGAAGACCTGTTCCTGCGCAGCGGCCACCTGCCGTATTACGCCGAAAGTATGTACCCGCCGATGGAACTGGAAGGGGTGCGTTACTACGTCAAACCGATGAACTGTCCTTTCCATCACAAAATTTATGCTGCCAAACCGCGCAGTTACCGTGATTTACCTGTCCGGCTGGCTGAGTACGGCACCTGCTACCGCTATGAGAAAAGCGGCGAGTTGTTCGGGCTGATGCGCGTGCGTTCGATGCAGATGAATGATGCCCATATCTACTGCTCGGAAGAACAATTCGAGCAGGAATTTTTGGCGGTGGTGGAATTGTACTTAAAGTACTTTGCGCTGTTTGGCATCGAAAAATACGTGATGCGCCTGAGCACCCATCACAAGCGCGGACTGGGCAAGAAATACGTGGACAACGAACGCCTGTGGCTAAAGACCGAGGAAATGGTACGCAATGCCATGCGCCATGGCGGCGTGCCGTTTGTGGAAGCAGCCGATGAGGCGGCTTTTTACGGGCCAAAGATTGATGTGCAAATCTGGAGCGCCATCGGGCGGGAGTTCACCCTTGCCACCAATCAGGTGGATTTTGCCGTACCGGAACGCTTCAACCTGACTTTTGTCAACCGTCACGGTGAGGAGGAAACCCCGCTTTGTATCCACCGCGCTCCGCTCAGCACGCATGAGCGCATGGTCGGCTTTTTGCTGGAACATTACGCCGGTAATTTTCCGGTCTGGCTCTCGCCGGAGCAGGTACGCATTATCCCCATAACTGACTCTCATAATGAGTATGCCCGCCAGTTGGAGCAGGAAATGCGGGCAGCCGGCATTCGCGCTGAAGCCGATTTGGGACAGGATCGCATGAATGCCAAGATCCGCTCGGCGCAGCTGCTCAAAATTCCCTACATGGCGGTGGTTGGAGATCAGGAGGTCAACAGCCGGACGATTGCCCTGCGCCGGCGGGACGGCAGTCGCCAGAACGATGTGCCGGTGCAGGCCTTCATCGAGCAGGTCAAGGAGCGTATCCGCACCCGCTCGGCTGAATTATGAGTTAAATTGGTGAAATTGAAAGGCAGAATCGGTTGACATCACTTTCAACCTGTGCTAATATTCTGCTCCAGAACAATTGAATAAGCCCCTAAAAGGCGCTCTTATCCAGAGAGGTGGAGGGACCGGCCCTGTGAAACCTCGACAACCTGAAAACCCAAAAGTGGGTTTTCAAGGTGCCAAGTCCGGCAGAACGAATTCTGGAAGATGAGAGGGCACTTCTTAATGAGATAGAAAGTTGCCCCTTGAGGCCAGAAGGGGCAACTTTATTTTACAGGAGGATCAAAAACAGAATGAACACCACTTTTATGAACTCGCCGCGTTACTTGTTCACCTCTGAATCGGTAACCGAGGGCCACCCGGATAAGTTGTGTGATCAGGTCAGTGATGCGGTACTAGATGCCTGTCTTGAGCAGGATCCTTATTCGCGTGTGGCTTGTGAAGCGGCAACCAAAACCGGCTTTGTGCTGGTCTTTGGCGAAATCACCACCCGCGCACAAATCAATTTTGATGAACTGGTGCGCCGCGTCGTCAATGAAATTGGTTATGATAGCAGCGAAAAAGGCTTCGACGGTACTACCTGTGCCGTGCAGGTGGCCATTTCCAAACAGTCCGGTGATATTGCCATGGGCGTGGACAAAGCATTGGAAGCCAAGACCGGCTCGATGAGCGAACGAGAAATTGAAGCCGTCGGCGCCGGCGATCAGGGGATGATGTTTGGGTATGCCTGCAATGAAACCCCCACCCTGATGCCCATGCCCATCTATCTGGCTCACAAACTGACCCGCCGGTTGGCGGAAGTGCGCAAAAACGGCACATTGCCCTGGCTGCGCCCGGACGGCAAATCTCAGGTTACAATCGAATACCGCTTCGGCAGGCCTCACCGGGTAGATACCGTCCTGATCAGCACCCAGCACGCGCCGGAGATCTCTCAGGAGGAAATCTATCAGGCGATTACCCGGCACGTCATTTATCCGGTGCTTCCGCCGGAAATGGTGGATGATCAGTTGAAGATTTATGTCAACCCCACCGGACGCTTTGTCATCGGCGGGCCGATGGGAGATTCCGGTTTGACCGGCCGCAAAATTATCGTGGATACCTACGGCGGGATGGGCCGGCACGGCGGCGGTGCCTTTTCCGGTAAAGACCCGACCAAAGTCGACCGTTCGGCAGCCTACGCTGCCCGCTGGGTGGCCAAGAACATTGTTGCTGCCGGTCTGGCAGAACGGGTGGAAATTCAGGTGGCGTATGCGATTGGGGTTGCCCGCCCCTTAAGCATTAATGTGGAAACCTTTGGCACCGGCACCATTCCAGATGAGGAAATTGCCCAATTGATCAATGAACATTTTGACCTGCGGCCCGGTGCCATTTTGCGCGATCTCGATCTGCGCCGTCCGATCTACCGTCAACTGGCGGCCTACGGCCATTTTGGCAGGGATGATTTAGACCTGACCTGGGAGCGCACCAACAAAGCCGAAGCATTGAAGCAGGCTGTGGCTGCCAAACTGGCAACCGCAGCGGATTAAGTACCCGAACCGCTGTTGAATTGGAGGACACCCGCCATCCCTGGACGGGTGTCCTTTATTTTTCGGCTGGCGGTGCGGTGGGGCCGTAATCCAACACCTCGCGCACCTGTGAGTTGGGCAGAGCCGGAGAAATAATGCCTTTTTCTTCGAGAGCGTCAATCAATCGGGCGGCACGGGTGTACCCGATTCGCAAGCGGCGCTGCAGCATGGTGATTGAAGCGCGTCCCTCACGGCGCACCAGATCAATGGCTTCCTTTAAGAGGGGATCGCCATCGTTTTCCTCATCATCCCACAGAGGCGTTTGTTTGAGCGGGATACCGGCCGGGAGGAGGTCTGCCGGGGATGCCGGGCTGGTTTCGCTGCCGCTTTTCTCGCGGATCATAGCCGCCTGGGTGCGCCAGAAATCCACCAGGCGTTGAATCTCAATATCCGAAACGAACACGCCCTGCAAACGGACCGGAGCAGCCGCATCCGGGGCTTGAAAGAGCATGTCACCGCGCCCCAAAAGACGTTCGGCGCCCGGTTGATCGAGAATCACGCGGCTGTCAACCGATGAGGCTACCGCAAAGGCAATCCGGGCAGGAAAATTAGCCTTGATCAGGCCGGTGACCACATCCACCGAGGGACGCTGAGTGGCAAGAATTAAATGGATGCCAGTGGCGCGTGCCAGTTGCGCCAGCCGGGTGATGGCGCGCTCGGTTTCATCGGGAGCCAGCATCATTAAGTCAGCCAGTTCGTCAATCACAGCCACCAGATAAGGCAACCGCTCGGCCGGGTGGCGGGCGTTGTAATCCTGAATATTGCGCGCGCCGCTTTGTGAGAATTTGTGGTAGCGGGCATCCATTTCGCGCTGCAGCCATTGGAGCGCACCGATCACCCGCTCGGTATCCACCACAACCGGGGCCAGCAGGTGAGGAATGCCGTTGTAACCCGTCAGTTCCACACGTTTGGGGTCAACCAGAATCAGGCGCATCTCGGCGGGGGTGTTGTTGAGCAGGAGACAGGTGAGGATGGAATTGACGCATACCGATTTGCCGGAGCCGGTTGTGCCGGCGATCAGCAGGTGCGGCATGGAGGCGAGGTCTACCGCCACGGGTTTACCGGCAACATCCTTACCGAGTGCAAAGCGCAGGTCTGAGCGGATGCGTTTGAAGGCATCGCTTTCGAGCACTTCGCGCATCGAAACGCGGCTGATTTCGGTATTGGGGACTTCGATGCCCACGTAAGCCCGCCCGGGTACCGGCGCCTGAATGCGGATGCGCGGCGCGGCGAGCGCCAGCGCCAGATCGTCGGCCAGTGAAGCGATTTTGGAAACCCGCACGCGCGTCCTTCCGGAGCGGGTTTCTATAAAATCGGGCTCAACCCCAAAGCGGGTTACGGTAGGGCCGCGCGAAATATCCACCACATGCGCAGGCGCACCAAAGGAAGCCAGCGTTTCTTCAATCAATTTGGCGCGTTCTTGTTCCAGATTGGTCTGCTGGGCGGAGGGTGTGGCGGGGTCAAGAATGGAATCCACCGGGGGTAGTTCCCAAATCACTGCCGGCGCGCTGGCGGGAGGTTGCCGGAGGGGGGCAGGGGAGGCGCGTTCGGGCGCTTCCGCCGGTTGGGTTTCCATCCCGGACGAAGATGCCACGGAAGACGCTGCCGCGGAAGGTGCGGGACTTTCCCGCCGGGCTGTGGAAGAACGCTGGGGGGGTGCCGGAGGTAGAGGTTGAAAATCGGGGGGTAGTTCTTGCGATTCGGCTTCTTCCGATGATTTCGGCGGGCGGCTGGCAATAGCCCGTTCAATCTGTTTTTGCACACCGCTGAACAGCGGTTGAAACCGGCGCATCAATTCGGGTATGGAAAGGTCAAAGGTAAATACGACTGCGATGATCAACCAGGCCAGCAAGAGAATGACCGCCCCTGCCACCCCCACGCTGGAAGTGAGCAAACGCAGCAAAAAACCGCCAATGTAACCACCGCCTTTTCCCAATGCGGCCAGTTCCATCTCTCCGCCGGCAATCAGGTGCAACCATGCAAGAAGGTTGAGGTAAAGCAGCAAACCACCGATTAATCGTTCGGCCGAAAGGCGCGGCAGACGTTCAAAACTGCGAAAAACCAGCCATAAACCAACCGCAATGAACAGAATGGGCAGAAGATAAGCCCCCCAGCCGCTCAAACGCGAGAGGAAGGAAATCCAGGCGCCGGTAATGGAAGAACGCTGCGAAGAGAGCAGACTGAGCAGGGTCAGCAAGCCAGCAAACGCCAGAAACACTCCCAACAGGTCTAATTTTCGATCCAGCGAGAGTGAAGGAAGCGAAAAACGGCTGCTGCCAGAGCCTCCCTTTGTTGCACGCGAGCGTCCGGCTGCCGGCGAGGCCCGGCCGGTTTTGCGGCTGGCTGGACGTTCTGCCGTTTTGCTGCGTCCGCGCGAAGAGGACGCAGGAGAGGGTTTTCGGCTTTTGGAAGGATGTTTTGCCAATGCAAACCGCTCCATTCGGAAAAGGTGTTCTATATCCATTATAGCCGGAATTGAGCAAAACATTGACGGTTGAAGGCCGGTTTCTGGCCTTCAGCCAATCAAACCGCATGGCATTGAAAAACGGCTAAATTGTTAGCAAAATATTCAAAGTCTGTAAGAGTTCCATTAGAGGTCTTACAAATCACTTGACTTGTGGTATTCGGAAAGAATAAAATGAAAGCATGGAATACAAGGACTATTACAAGATTCTGGGTGTTTCAAAGACAGCCAGTGAAGAAGAAATTAAAAAGGCCTATCGTAAACTGGCTATGAAATATCACCCCGACCGCAATCCGGGCGATAAAAGCGCGGAGGAAAAGTTCAAAGAGATTAACGAAGCTTATGAAGTGCTGGGCGATCCTCAAAAACGCGCTCGATACGACCAATTAGGAGAATCCTACCACCAATGGCAGCAAATGGGCGGTCAGCCGGGTTCCTTCAACTGGGAGCAGTGGTTTACCAGTGCGCCGGGCGGCGGCCGAACCGTCCAGGTGGACATGGAAGACCTGTTTGGCGGGATGGGCGGCTTTTCGGATTTCTTCAGCGCCATATTTGGCGGAATGGGCGGGGAAACGGCGCGCCGCACAACTACTGGCCGTCGCACACGCCAGCCGCAGGCTTTTGAATACCCCGTACAAATTACCCTGGAAGAGGCTTACCGCGGCACCACCCGCCAGATTCAGGTGGATAACCGCCGGATCGAGGGCAAAATTCCGCCCGGCGCTCAAACCGGCACCAAAGTGCGCTTGCCGGGTGGCGGCCCCATCGGGGCAGATGGTCAGAAAAGTGACCTGTATCTGGTGATTGAGGTCTTGCCCGACCCGCGATTTGAACGCAAAGGCAATGACCTTTACACCGAGGTGCCGGTGGATCTGTATACGGCGGTACTTGGCGGTCAGGTGCGGGTAAAGACCATGAGCGGCGAGGTGATGTTGACCATTCCACCCGGAACTCAGCCGGGGCAAAAAATTCGACTGGCGGGACGGGGAATGCCCGTTCTGCGCAACCCACAAACTTTTGGAGATTTGTACGTAACCGTCAAGGTACAACTTCCCCGGCAATTAACCGAGGAGCAGCGCCGCCTGTTTGAGCAGTTGCGCGCCTTGGAAAAACAAAAATCAGCGGCTCGAGCCTGAGCCGCCAGTGAGGTTGGGCTGAAGCAAGCAGGTCAGACCTGCCGCTTCGACCACACCCTCGCTCAATCTCACTACAAGATTAACCGGTAATCGAGAGGCACATCATGAACAAGAAAACCATCTTACTCACCTCGCTGATCATTCTTCTCACTACTGCGGCATGCGGGTTCACGTTTCAGATTCCGCGGTTTATGGGCGGTGAAACGCCCGCTCCAACTGCCGAGGTTCGAGTTGAAACTGTACCGGCCAGTCCGCAGGTGACCCTGCCTGCCGTTCCAACCCTGAGTTCTCCGCCGGATATTTCGGGATTGAGCTACACCGAACGGGATGCCCTGCTGACCGCCCTTTATGAACGGGTTTCACCGGGTGTGGTTTCCCTGCTGGTCGAAAATGAGCAGGGGGGCAGCACCGGGTCGGGTTTTGTGATTGACCGCCAGGGACATATTGTGACCAATTATCACGTCGTGGAAGATGCAACCGAAGTGGAAGTGGATTTCCTGTTTGGCTTGAAGGTGCGCGGCAAAGTGATCGGCACCGATCTCGATTCGGACCTGGCCGTTGTCAAAGTGGATGTGCCGGAGGACGTACTCGTTCCGCTTCCGCTGGGCGATTCGGACCAGGTCAAAGTCGGGCAGACGGTCATTGCCATTGGCAATCCTTTCCAGTTAAACGGCACCATGACGCTTGGGATTGTTTCGGCAAAGGGCAGGACGCTGGAATCGCTCCGCCAGGCTGAGAGCGGCTCGTTTTTCACAGCCGGTGATATTATCCAGACCGATGCCGCCATAAACCCCGGCAATTCCGGGGGGCCGTTGCTGAACCTGAACGGCGAGGTGATCGGCGTCAACCGTGCGATTCGCACCACGGGCACAACCATCACCGGCGATCCGGTCAACAGCGGGATTGGCTTTTCGATTTCCAGCAACATTGTCCGGCGGGTTGTGCCGGAGTTGATCGCCAACGGCAAGTATGATTACCCCTACCTTGGAATCACCAGCCGCAGTAACCTGACCCTGCGGATGATCGAAGAATTGGGTCTGCCGCGCCAGACGGGTGCCTACGTCACCGCAGTGACCCCCGGCAGCCCGGCCGACCGCGCTGGCTTACGGGGCGGAAGCCGGCCGACCAGTTTCACCGGCTTGCCGGCTGGCGGTGATTTGATCGTCGGGATTGACGGCAAGCCCGTTTTGACCTTTGACGATTTGCTGAGTTACCTGATTAAGAACAAAAAACCCGGCGACACGGTCACCTTGACCATTGTGCGTGACGGGCAGGAGAAGGAGGTGAACTTAACTCTCGGAAAACGTCCATAAAGTAAAACCGGAAGCAGGCCAATTGAATAATCTATCCCACAACTAAAAAGGAGGTTGCCATGTTGGCTGAACGTGAGCTGCGGGAATTGCTGCAATTCGTATCGCCGGACCCCGTTTTGAGTGTTTATCTCAACACCGATCCCTCGGCTGGCAATTCAGATGCGTACCGGCTGCGATTGCGCAATTTGTTAAAGGGGGTCAACTTGCCGGATGATGTTGCAGCCATTGAAAATTATTTTCAGTGGGAATACGATTGGATCGGGCGAGGGGTGGTATTGTTCTCCTGTGCTCCACAAAAGTTCTTCCGGGTTTATCCATTAGCCATCCCGGTACCGGATGTCGTTCACGTCAGTGACCGTCCCAGTGTGCGTGTGCTGGCCGACCTGCTGGACAGTTATGGCGGTTACGGGGTCGTTCTGGTGGACAAGCAAGGCGCCCGCCTGTTTTTCTTCCATCTGGGGGAATTGCGTGAGCAGGAGGGCGTGGTGGGGGAGGCCGTCAAGCGCGTTAAGCGCGGCGGTGCTTCTACTGTACCGGGGGCATTGGGTGGAATTGCCGGGCGCACCCGTCACATGGAAGAAGTGGTCGAACGCAACATGAAAGAGTCGGTGGAATTTGCCGTGGAGTTCTTTGAAGCCAACCGTGTTCGGCGGATTTTGTTGGGCGGCTCGGATGAGAATGTTGCCCAATTCCGCAGTCTGCTGCCGAAAGCCTGGCAAAGTCTGGTTGTGGGACATTTTCCCATGAATATGAACGCCGGTCATGCCGAAGTGCTGGCAAAAGCCATGGAAATCGGACAGAAGGCAGAACAACGGCGTGAGGAACTGCTGATTGAGGACTTGATCACCCGTGCTGCAAAAAATAGCGGGGCGGTAACGGGGCTGGATGCAACCCTCGAAGCCGTCAGCGGCGACCGCGTCAGTACGCTGGTTGTGGCGCAGGGCTATCAGCAGCCAGCCTACCGCTGCACCAATTGCGGTTACCTGACCGCCAAAATCATGACAACCTGCCCGGTTTGTGGTGGTGAAGTGCGCGAAATTCCGGACGCGGTGGACTTCGCCATCAGCCGCACAATGCGCGCCGGTGGAGATGTGGAAGTCATTCATGCCAGTGACCAATTGATCAAGGCTGGCCAGATTGGGGCATTTCTGCGTTACTGACGGACGTAGGCCAGGAATCTCATAAATAACATGCTCCCTCGCTGCAAGTCAGACGGGGGAGCATGTTCCATTTTATGGGGGCGAGGTTCAGGGTTTTTCCAGCCGGGCAAGGTTTTCTGCCAGTATTCTCAATTCTTCCAGACTTTTTTCGGGATCGCTGGTAAGGTTTGAACGTACCGTGGCCAGCCGTTCGGTCAGGGCGGTTTCAATGTCTTTATCACCGATCATCGGGATCAGCTTTTTCAGGTTGCTGCTGGCTGAACTCAATTCCTGCCGGGCAGTAAGCAGGTCTTTGGTCACCAATGCCAAACGCGCATAGGATACATTGTTTTGCAAGGCGGTCAACGCGGCAAAATACTGGAGGGCTTTCAATTCCTCGGAAGTCTGCTGCAACTCACCCTGAGACTTCTGCAACTGCTCGCGGGTCTGATTGAGGTCAGCTTCCAATGTGGCAATTTGCTCATTTTGGAGCAGAACCTGCCGGGTCTTTTCTGCCAATTTTTGTTCGGCGGGCAAATAAAGCAGGAAGTAAGCCAGACCAAAACCGACCAGCAGGGATGCCAGGATGACGACCAGCCAAGCCAGACTCTTTCGAAGCCATGCCGGCGCCGGTTTTTTTTCGGAAAGGAGTTCGGTTTCTTGTGTTGCTTCTGCCGGTTGAGGCTGAGCTTCTTCCGGTATGGGTCCACTGGTTGGGGTAGGTTCCTCGGCTTCGGTTGGCGGTGTCACCTCAGGGGCGGTTTCTTTCTCGTTTTCCATAATTGAGGCTTCTCCATTTCGTTTATGGGGTTGGGGAAGGGGTAGGGGTCAATGTTAGGGTGCCGGCGGGTGTCGGGCTGGCGGTCAGTGTGCCGGTGGGGGTCAATTCCAGTGTACCGGCAGGGGTTGGGCTGGCGGTCAGAGCGCCAGTGGAAGTCATCTGCGGAGTTTCTTCAACCGCCAGGGGCGCAAGTGGTGTTTCTTCCAGCAGGGGTGGCAGCAGAATCAGGTTTTCAGCCGCCTGCAAATCACTGGCTGCCATCACCGGCCGGTCGGGCAGGTTGACCAGGGCAGAGTCAAGCCTGCCAATCCAGGCAGCCAGTTCTGCTTTTTGCTCCTCGCTGGCCGTTTGCTGCAATTCAACCAGCAAAAGCCGGGCTGCGCGGATTTCATCACGCGCCAGCCCCAAATTGGCCTGACTGAGGTACACCCGTGCCCGCTGAATCAACAGGGCGGATTTTAAGATGGTCAGCTGGTATTCCACCTCGTTGAGAAAATCTCCATTTGCAAGGGTCTGTTGATTTTCCTGCGCCAGTTGAAGCGCTTCGGTGCTGATTTTCCGTACCTCAGCCAGTTTCTTCTCCAGATCGTCCAATCGTTTGAGCTGCAGGGGGTAAGCCTGTTGGGTGGATTGAATCATTTCAACATCGCTTTTCAAACCGGCTGATTCATCCTGAAGCAGGATGATCTGGTTACCCATTTCGGTAACCTGCTGCTGGAGTCTCTCCAACCGCTGGCTGAACTGCTCGTTTTGGCTGGCCTGTTGGGTCTCCAGCAAACTCAGGCGGGCGCTATTCTCCCGTGCCGGCAGGATGGCTTGCTGATAAATCAGGACGAAACCCATGTACAGCAGCCCGGCCAGGATGACACCTGCCAAAACCACTATGATCAAGCGCAGGACAGCGCGGAAAAACGCCCCTACTGCAATCGAAAATCGCTCACCAGCGGAAAGCGGGGGTTGTGAGTTACTCATGGCAATCTCCTGTCTAGGGGGTTTCACCCACGCTCAACAAACGGCGTAAGCCGTCCAAAAAGTTTTGAAAAACATTGCTGCGTTTTTGCAAATCCTCGATCTGGGTTTGGAAAGCGGCGGTTTGTTGCTGCAAGTCAGCCAGTTCACTCTGGGCTGATTTCAATTCATCGCTGAGTGACTTTTGGCCTTGCTCCAGCGTGGTCACCCGTCCGCCGAGGGCTTCAATCGTCTGTACCCGGCTGCGTAAATTATCCACATCTCCCTCTAATAAACGGATGCGGTTATTCAGTGCATCCAGTCTTCCTGAGAGCGCCTGTGCCTCTGCGGCGGGCGCATAGGTGAGGGTTTGATTGATCAGTGCCAGGGTACCCAGGGTGAAGACCAACGAGAGGATCAGGGTCACGATGGCCACACCGACGGCTGTCCAGAGCAAATCTTCACGTCGTACCCATTTCTCGTCGGTTTTGAGAGGCTGGCCGACGGGCGGCGGGGTAGAAGCAGTCCGGGATTCAAGCGCCGCAGCCGGTTCAGCAGCAGGCGGGGTGGCCTGTGTGGCTTCTTGTATTTCACCCTCGGCCTCAGATTGGGCGGGTTCGCTTTCCACTTCGGGCGGTTCTGCTGCAGGGCTTTCCGACAGGGTTGACTCAACCTCCTCTCGCGCCGGAGCGGAAGCCACAGCCGCCACAGGCTCCGGGAGGGTTGATTCGGGCTCTTCCACTGCGGTGTCGGTAAAATCAATTTTCAGGTAGGGCCGGATCTTTTCCAGCGAAGCTGGCCCAATTCCGCTCACCCGTGTCAATTCATCCAGCGTGGAAAAGGGTCGGGCCGCCACAATCCGCTCGGCGAGGGCCGGGCCAATCCCCGGTACCGAGGCCAGTTCTTCCAGTGTGGCACGATTGACCTCAACTGCGCCATTTTGCGTTTCCATATTTCCTCCTTTTCTTAATAAAGAAAACTTTCAGTCCCGGTATTACTCGCTTTTGGTTTTACGCGCCGGTAGCGCCGGACGGGCGGGGTAGGGCAAGGGGATGTATTCAACCGAGGGGCGGCGCTGCTGAGTTTGCGGGTACAAATTCATCAACTGGTAGATTTCTTCGGGTAGTTCGGTTTTGACATTCAGGCCCAACTGACGGGCTTCGTCCACCGTAATCGGGTAATCGTGCGTCCATTTGCCGGTAGCCAGTTCTTCGGCCAGAAATTCAGCCTTCTCCGCAGGGTAGTGGGCCGACGCAATTCTGCGAATGGTGGCTTTGACCTGTTCAATGGCTTTTCGGGAGATGTCCGCCAGAATCAGGGTTTCATCGTCAATTCGATTACGGTCTTTTTCGGCAACCACTTGCAGAATCGAAGCCGCGGGAAAATTGCCGATTTGCGGGTCCACCGGGCCGAGCACCGCATTTTCATCCATGAGAATTTCATCGGCAGCCAGCGCAATCATCGTGCCGCCGGACATGGCGTAATGCGGCACCATGACGGTCACCTTGCCCTCGTGACGGGCAAGCGCATTGGCAATTTGCTCGGCCGCCAGCACCAGACCGCCGGGGGTATGAAGGATGATGTCAATGGGCAGTTTGGGATCGGTCAATTTGATGGCGCGCAAAACCTGTTCCGAGTCCTGAATATCAATATAACGGGCAACCGGGAAACCCAGAAAACTCATACTCTCCTGCCGGTGAATGAGGGCGATGACGCGCGAACCGCGTTTGGTTTCGACGGTTCTCATCAAACGCAGCCGGTCTGCTTCGATGATTTTTTGTCGGAACAGCGGCACAAGACTGGAAATGATAAGAAAGAGCCAGAGAAGATTGAGTAAATCCATAAAGCCTCCGTCCAGAATTTCAAAGAGTTGTGGTTACCATGGGTAATATTCGTCGCGGTACCAGTAGACTCTATTGCGGTTGGAAGCGCTGAAGGGAAAACCCAGCAGCAGCCCAAATAAAAACCCGCCAATGTGAGCCCACCAGGCAATTCCGCCCATGCTCATGCCGGCCGGCAGGGCAAGAGAAACCAGACCAGAGAATAACTGGGAAACGAACCAGAATCCGAGGTAGATGACGGCAGGAATGTTGACGAACCACGGCAGGAAAAATACCGGTACAAAAGTGATGACCTGAGCGCGCGGGAAGAACAGGAAGTAAGCGCCCAGCACCGCCGCAATTGCCCCGGATGCGCCGATTGAGGGTATATTCGGTGCGCCCAGCAGCAGCTGCAGCATTCCGGCTGCAACGCCGCCGATGATATAAAACACGAGGAAACGGAACGAACCCATCCGGTCTTCGACATTGTCCCCGAAAATGAATAAAGTCCACATATTGCTGAGAAAATGCACCCACCCACCATGCAGAAACATGTGAGTGAGGAGCGGATACCACGTCAGGGGATTGTCAATTTGAATACGGGTGCCCAATAAACCGAACGTACGGATGAAACGCTCCAATTGAAAGGGACTCAGATCCAGCTCGATGAAAAAAACAAACGTGTTTGCCAGAATGATGAGCCAGGTCATGATCGGAAGCGACCTGGAGCGGATGGTGTCTTTGAGTGGAAACATATCTCCTCCGATGTCATCTTTAGTATAGCCTTATTGGTAAAGGATTGCAAACCAGAATTCTCAACCGGGCATGAGGATTGCAACAGGTACAGCAGGATCACTTGATCGGACGGCGTAAAAATTTGGCTTGTATCCCCTCTCTGCCCGTGATAGACTTTAAAGTATGAACGGAAAAGTGCTTGTTTTCAGCGTTCATGAACCATTCCGAACCCTGTTGCTGAACAGCTTGAAGGGCGGCGGTTTCAGCCGGGTGGCTGCCGCCAGCAAAATTGAGGAAGTCCGTCAGATTCTGCCGGAGGGGGATTTTGAGGCGCTGGTGGTGGACCTGGATGCCGGTGAGGACATTCAACAGGCCTGGTTGCATCTGGTGCAGGAAGTGCAGCCCTCTCGTTTGATCATCTTCCCGCCGGATAACGACCGGCTTCATCCGTTGGTGGGGCTGCTTCGTCCGGCAACTGTGCTGATCAAGCCGTTTTACCTGCCGGATTTGCTTTCTGCTTTACAGGTAAACGAGGGTCATTCCCCGACCGTTCGGCCGGCTCCCCCGCTCTCATCACCTGCTACCGAACCGAAAGAGACCCTCGCCAAGTGGTTGAGTGAAGCCCATGCGCTTGGCGCGGTCATTCTGCGGCGGGGTCAGCCGCCGCTGCTGGTTGGCAACCTTGAAGAGGAAGATTTACGCGAAGCCGGTCTGGTTTTGGGGCGGTTCTGGCAGAGCGAAAGGCGAACGGATTTAATTCGCTATTTTCGCCCGCATGTTGCCGATCAAGATGTTTTGCTTTACGCCACCTTGCTTTCGGAAGGCACACCATTGGGGTTGTTGTTCGAGGCGCATACTTCCCTGCGGGAAGCGCGCCGTGTAAGTCAGTGGTTTGCCAGCCGTTGGAATGACCGGCTGCTCGCCGAACCCATCAACGACCTGCCAGGAACCGCAGAATTGGTTTCTCCGTTCACAGTTGAAGAGGAGAATTCTCAGTCAGCAGAACAATCATTCTTATCGGAGGAAGATGGGAATCTCGCAGAATTTGATCAGATTCGATTGGAGGATCTACTCGGCAGTGTTCCCTCGCCTGACCCGGTAAGGTACGAAAAGTCCTCTGACTGGCAGCCTGAAAGCGACTTCCTGCCCGGAAGCGACGTTATGGCACCTGTAAGAGAACCTGTTCAGCCCTCAAATCCCCAACCCGATCCAACGCTACCACCATTTGCTGAAAGCCCGGCCGCACTGGAAGAAACCCGCCCAAGCCGGAAAACCACGTTACCTCCAAGGGGGGACTTGCTGAATCACGAAGCGCGCCAAACTTACACCTGTGTTTTGCTGCCTCGTTCCCCTGAGGTAACTTTAGAAGGGGAAATCGGGGAGGAACTGCGCCGTTGGCTGCCGGATTTTTGTGCTACACTGGGGTACACACTGGAATCGCTGATCGTCGAGCCGGCTTATCTACTGTGGACGGTCAACCTGCCCCTGGCAGTATCACCCGGACATGTGGTGCGGATTGTACGGGATCAAAGTTCCAGCCATCTTGCCGGGTGTATCCCCGAACTGGCGGGTAAGGGAAATTTCTGGGCTTCAGCCCACCTGATCCTGCGCAGCCGGCATGCACCGGAAGCCTCATTGATCGAGGACTTTATCACCCGTACCCGCCGCCGGCAGGGATTTCTTTCCTCATAAAGGAAAGCGTTTGAGTGCAAATCATTTTTCAGGTGAGAATCAATGCCGCCAATTCTTTATTTGATTGATGGACATGCATTAGCCTACCGAACCTATTTTGCCATCACCCTTTCCGGTCAACAACTGACTACCAGCAGCGGCGAACCAACCGCCGGTATTTACGGTTTTGCCAGTGTTTTACTGCGATTGCTGGAGCAGGAAAACCCCGAATACCTTGCGGTTGCTTTCGACACAGGGGTGACGTTTCGTAACGACCTGTACCCGGAATACAAAGCCACCCGTGCCAAAATGCCCGATGAATTACGCCCGCAAATTGATCGCATTCGCGAGATGGTGGATATTTTTGGCTTTCCCCGTCTGGAAGCCGAAGGCTTTGAGGCAGATGATGTGCTGGGCAGCATTGCCCGAAAGGCGGCAGAAAACGGACTGGCCGTCAAGATCATCACCGGTGATCGAGATTTGCTGCAACTGGTGAATGACCGGGTGATTGTCAATCTGGCCGGCAGTAAACTTTCGGAAGCGCGGGATTTCGGCGTGAGAGAAGTGATCGAAACCCTTGGGATCCGACCCGAACAGGTGGTGGATTACAAGGCATTGGTGGGAGATAAATCGGATAATATCCCCGGCGTGGCCGGTATTGGCGAAAAAACGGCGATCATGTTGTTGCAGCAGTACTCCAATCTGGATGACATTTACGCTCATCTGGATCAGATTCCTGCAAGGGTGCGAAACCTGCTCGAAAAAGATCGCGAAAAAGCCTATTTAAGCCGTCAACTGGCTACAATACGCACGGATTTGCCGGTAATGCTTTCCCTTGAACAGGCACGTACTTCCCAAATCCAACTTTCGGCGGTGGAGGAGTTTTTCCAAAAACTGGAATTTCGTTCGTTGTTGCCGCGCCTGAAGAAACTGGAAAATCGGGGGGAAGCCGTCCCAACCGCAGGGCAGCAGCTGTCGCTGTTCGGTGAACCGCTGGTGAAAATTGGCGAACCGCCGCCTCAAGATGGGAGATGGGTTACCATCCAGACCCGCGGAGCACTGGCAGATCTGCTCCGTAAACTGGAAGGGGTGAAATATCTTTCGTTAGACACCGAAACCACCTCCACCGATCCAATGCGGGCGGAGCTGGTGGGAATTTCGCTGGCTTTTGAGGGCGGTGAAGGTTATTACCTGCCGGTTGGTCATCGGACGGGCGAAGAGCAATTACCTGCCGATGAAGTGCTGGAGGCGTTGCGCCCGGTTTTGAATTCGCCGCAGGTGGCAAAAATCGGTCACAACCTCAAATATGATGCACTGGTACTGGAAAATCAGGGTATCCCCGTCGCACCGCTGATTTTCGATACGATGATCGCGGCCTGGCTGGTGCAACCGGAAAATTACAATCTGGGATTGAAAGAACTGGCGCAGTCCTATCTGGGTGTGCAAATGACCCACATTGAAGAACTGATCGGGAAGGGTAAAAATCAACGAACCATGGATCGGGTGCCGATTGCCACGGCAGCGCCATACGCGGCGGCGGATGCAGAAATCTGTATACGACTGATGCCCCTGCTGCGCGAACGGTTGGAACAGGTGAACGCCGTCCGTTTATTTGAAGAAATTGAAATGCCACTGGTGCCCGTGCTGGGAATGATGGAACGGAATGGGGTCATGCTGGATGTACCCTTCCTTAAGAAAATGTCGCAGGAATTGAACAGCCGGCTGGCGGAAATCGAAAGGGACATTTTCGAGGTTGTGGGGTATTCTTTCAACCTCAATTCCACCCAGCAGTTGTCAAAAGTCCTGTTTGATACCCTCAAACTGGAACCGCCGGATCGGCGCAAAAAGACCGCATCGGGACATTTTTCAACCTCGGCGGGTGTGCTGGAGGAGTTGCGCAATCAGCACCCGATTGTCGAGAAAATTCTGGAATACCGCGAACTGGCAAAACTCAAATCCACTTATGTGGATGCCCTTCCGCAGCAAATCAACCCCCGGACGGGGCGCGTGCATACCTCGTATAACCAGACCGGTTCAGTGACCGGCCGATTGGCATCCTCCGATCCGAATTTGCAAAACATTCCAACCCGAACGGAAACCGGCCGGCTGGTGCGGAATGCCTTCATTGCTGCACCGGGTTACAGGTTGCTTTCAGTGGACTATTCCCAAATTGAGTTAAGAATTGTCGCTCACATGGCTCAGGATGAAGCCATGCTGGCAGCTTTCCGCGCCGGACAGGACATTCATGCGGCTACCGCGGCGGCTATTTATGGAGTAGGTCTGGATCAGGTCACCAAAGAGCAGCGCCGCCACGCCAAGGCGATTAACTTTGGCTTGATTTACGGCATGAGTGCTTTTGGGCTGCATCGTTCCACTGACCTGACGCTGGCAGAGGCCGAGAATTTTGTTAAGGCGTACTTCCAGCAATTTCCCGGTGTAAAAGCCTTTCTGGACGGCTTGCGCCGTCAGGCGTCCCGGCAGGGATATGTAGAAACGCTGTTGGGGCGAAGGCGATACTTTCCCAATTTGAAGAGCAATGCCAACCCAGCCCTGCGCGCCCGCGAGGAACGCGAAGCCATCAATGCACCGGTGCAGGGTACCGCTGCCGATATCATGAAACTGGCAATGGTGCGTCTGCCACCGGCTTTGAAAGCGGCGGGTTTGGGAGCGCGTATGTTGCTTCAAGTGCATGATGAACTGGTGCTGGAAGTGCCAGAGAACGAACGGGACGAAACCGTGCGGGTGGTACGCGAAGTGATGGAAAATGCCTATCCACTTTCTATTCCGCTGGTGACCGAGGCCCGCTGGGGACAAAACTGGGGTTCGCTGGAGGTGTTATCCTGAACCCGCGAAACGACCGGCAACCTTGCGGATTTGTTATCCAAATTGCTTTGCGTTTTCCAGGGCAATCGGTTAAAGTAGATGAGAATTAAACCATTGAGGGAGTAAGGTAGAGAAACATGGCTGGCGACCAGAGATTATTTGAGGAAGCCATGAATAAGGGGCATTCGGCGGCCTGGGATCAGGAATGGGAGCAGGCAGCCCGATATTATCGAGCGGCTTTGGAGGAATTTCCGGATCATCCGGCTGCGCTGAGTAATTTGGGCCTGGCGTTGTTTGAGTTACAGGATTTCGAGGAAGCCCTGCAGGTATATAAGCGGGTTGCGCTGATCAACCCCGATGATCCAATTCCTGCCGAGAAAATGGCACGGATTTACGAGCGGCAGGGCAGGTTGAATGATGCCATACGCGCCGGGATGCAGGCTGCCGAACTTCACCTCAAAGCCAGAGATGTGGAAAAATCCATCGAGGGCTGGCAGCGGGTTCTCAGCCTTAACCCCGAAATTTTCACAGCCCACTCACGGCTGGCTTTGATTTATGAGCGATTGGGCAAAAAGAGCGAGGCTGTTTCGGAATTGATTGCCTGTGCCAGCCTGATGCAACATGCGGGGGATCTGCAGAAAGCCCAACAAATTGTACTTTACGCCCTCAAATTGATTCCCGGCAGCGCTGAAGCGACCCAGGCGTTGCAGATGCTTAAAATCGGTCAGCCAATGCCCAAGCCGCTTCGTCCGCGGGGCGGGACGGGGCCGATGCGCATGGCGGAGGTCAAACTGCTCGAAGCTCCGCAGGAAACCGATCGGCAGCTTTCCCTAGACCCGATTTCCGAAACCCGCCAGCGGGCTTTGATTCAACTGGCGGAATTGCTGTTTGATACGCCGGAGGATTTTTCCGGCACGGATGCCCCTTCTCCACGGCGCGGGATTAACGCATTGATGCGCGGGACGGGTGAACTGGTTCTCGATCCATCCACCCGCACCCGCGTTTTGCTGCACATCGGACAGGCAATTGAGTCGCAAACGATGGGGCAGGAAAAACAGGCAGCGGAAGAACTGGAACGCGCCTATGATTTGGGCTTTTCGCATCCAGCCCTCTATTTTGATTTGGGGCTACTGCTGGCAGATAAAGAGGATCAAAAAGCCCTGCCCATTCTTCTCAAGGCCGTTAAACACCCCGAATTTTCGCTGGCTTCGTACTTGCTTATAGCCAAAATCTACTACCGTGCCGGCAATTATAAAGAGGCTGCCACGGCCTATCTTCAGGCATTGCGTCTGGCGGATACGGAAACGGTTGGGTTGGAACAAAGAGAAGAACTCCGCCAGATTTATGAGCCGATCATCGAGGCGCAGGCGCAGAGGAATGATCCTCAATTGTTTAAGACGCTGTGCGATACGATCGCCGATCAACTGCTGCGCGGGGACTGGCGTCAATTTTTGGCGAAGGCTCGGGAACAATTACCACCCCCGCCGCCGAATTCACCCCCGCCGCCGTTGGCAAGTCTGCTACTCGAATCGCGTAGTTCAGAAGTGATAGAAGCCATCGGTCGAATTCGGGATTACATGCGCCAGGGTAAATACCGTACTGCCATGGAAGAGGCCCACTACGCCATAGACTTTGCGCCGACCTATTTGCCGCTGCATGTTCAAATTGCCGAATTGTTGGTTGCCATCGGTCAGATTCAGGAAGCCATTACCAAATATCTGCTGGTGATGGATCTCTATAATCTGCGCGGCGAAGCCAGTCAGGCCATTCAAATCATGGAGCGGGTCATTCAACTTTCACCAGCCGATTTCAATTTCCGGAAAAAATTGATTCGGATGCTTGTTGAGCAGGGGCGGGTAGATGATGCACTCAAGCAGTACATGGCAATGGCCGATTTTTATTATCAAATGGCCGATTTGGAAGCCGCTCGTCAAATCTACATGGAAGCCTTGAAACTTTCCCAGCAATCCCGCCGCAGCCGGCAATGGGCTTATGAATTGCTGGGCTATCTGGCGGAGATTGACATGCAGCGCCTGGAACCGCGTCAGGCATTGCGCTTTTACGAACAAATGCGTTCTCTCCAGCCAAATGATCCCAACCCGCGGATTCGGATTGTGGTGTTGAATTTTCAGCTGGGGCAGGATAAGACCGCCTATCTTGAAATGGATAATTTCATCGGCATTCTGGAAGGTTTGCGCCAGGACGATGCGGCCATCCAATTTGTCAAAAGCATTCTGCTGGAATTGCCGGAAAGATACGAATTGCGCCACAAACTGGCTGATTTATATAAACGGACTCACCGCCTTGCAGAGGCGATTGCCGAATTGGATACCCTGGCGGAGCATTATGCGGAAGTGGGTGATTACGCATCTTCCATACGCACTGTGCAGGAGATCATCGCTCTTAACCCGCCCAACCGCCGCGAGTATGAGGTTGTGCTGGATAAACTGCGAAAAGGCGGAAATTGACGCTGGTTTAGCCCGGCCGTTTGCCGAGTGAGGCGGCATATACCAGAAAAAGGGTCTCGCCATCCAGCCCCAGGGCTGCATTGATGGCGTCATCATCATAAGCTGCGATGGCACATACTCCGCAGCCCAGCCCTTCGGCAGCCAGATATAGATTCTGGCAGATGTGACCGGCATCCAGCAACAGGAAGCGGTAACCGCGCTCAGGATATCGCCAAAACATCCGTTCGCCCACGGCTACCCAGAAAAATGAGACGGCACTGGTAGCAACCTGCCGCTGATTGAAGCATGCCTGAGTGAGTTTGTCGTTGATATGCTCATCGAAGTTCAAACCCAGCAAGGCGTGTTCCAGTGCCACGTAACGGTAAACGCCCGGCTGTAACCCTTCCACCCGGTTGATCAGTAAATACGTTTCAAAGGCATGCCGGGCGCCCGCCGAAGGCACCGTGCGTAGCGTAACCGGCCGGTTGGTCACCTCTTTGACACCCTGAGTAAACCATAACAGGGCCGATAGTTCGTTAAGGGAAAGTGGGTCACTGCTGTAGCGCCGCAAGGTTGTCCGGCGATTCATCACCTCCCAAAGCGAAGCAGCCGGCAGAGAAAGTTGATCCGGGTTGACCAGCCGGATTAATGCGGCGGTTGGATCGTAGGGCAATTCGAGCGGTGGTTGCGGTTCTCCCCGGCTTTGGGGGGATGGCGGGAGAAAAGCGTGCTTGGTCTGTTGCCAGAAGGTTTTACCAATGGAATGGCTCATTTTGTTCCTCCTTAATTCAGTGTGAGTGAAGGTGATTAACCCAATCGTGAGCCGAGGATATGCCTGGCTCGCTGAATGAAACTCTGCCAGAGAATGTGCAATTCAGGAACCCGTTGAATCCACAGCATGGCCGCATACACCGCCGCACCCAACAACACGGTAGTGAGTACGACAAAACCGGAACCCATAGAGGGGGTGAACTGCTGCCACAGGATGATTGTGCCGGTCATGACCAGAGCCCCTGCTATGGCGTAGCGTGTCCCTTGTAAAAGATGATTTCCCTGCAACCCTCCTAATCGGCGGCGTAGTAAAAACAAAAGCAGACTGCATTCCAGGAAGGTGGCCAGCGAATTGGCCAGCGCCAACCCGCCGTGCGGCATCCAGCCAAGCCGAGCAAACAAGGAAGGGAAGGTCAGACTGAAAAGAATGTTGAGAGTCATTGCACCGGCTGTGACACTCACCGGTGTGCGGGTATCGTGCAAGGCGTAAAAAGCCCGCACGATGATTTCCAGTAGAGAATGAAAAACCAATCCCAGCGCATACCAGAGCAGCGCCCAACCGACCATCTCGGTTGAACGGCTGGAAAATTCACCCCCTTCATAAAGCCAGCGGATCAGCGGGATTCGCACTGCGATCAACCCCACCGCTGCCGGCACAGCCAGCAGTAACACACCGCGTAGACTGGCAGCGAGAGAGGTACGTAATTCGGCAAGTTTACCCAATGCGGCCTGGGCTGAGAAAGTTGGCATGGCGGCAATGGCCACCGATTGGGCGATGGCCGCCTGTGGCATCAGCATGAGCGTAAAGGCGAGGGTGAGAGATGAGACGCTGCCCTCCGGCAGGCTGAGTCCGATGATGGTGTTGACGATGAAATTAATCTGGACGACCGCCACTCCCAGCACGCGTGGTCCCATCAGGCGTGCCACTTCTCGCACTTCCGCCATGCGGATACCGAGCGTGGGAGTGTATTGGGCGTTCAAGCGGAATAGCTGAGGTATCTGCACCCCTAAATGTAATGCTGAACCGATCAATGCGCCGACTGCCAGCCGGTAAATGCCCCAATCGCCCGGCAGTAACAACACCCCCCCAATTTGTCCGAGTGAATACATGGCGGGGGCAATTGCCGGAAGCCAGAATTTTTGATGGGCGTTGAGGATGCCCATCACCAAACCGCTCAAGCCAAACAAAATGACGGTAGGCAGCAGCCAGCGCAGAAGAATGATGGTAGTTTGTTCCTGCCCGATGGAAAGTTCCGGGGCGAGAATGAAAAGACCTTGCCTGACCACCTGAGGGGCAAAGAGGAACACCAGCGCTGCAATCAGGGTAAGCACAATCAACAGGAGGTTGGCAACCGCCGAAGCCAGTTTCCAGGCGGTCTGACGTTGCTCGCGGGCAAGCAGACCGGTAAAGGTAGGTATGAATGCCGAGCCCAGTGCGCCGCTTGCCATCAGGTTGAACAGCATCTCGGTTACCCGGTTGGCGGCATTGAAGGAATCCAGGTCGGCGCTGGTGCCAAAAGCACGGTAGACGAGGATGGTGCGCGCCAGACCCAGTAACTGGGTCAGCACAAAGGCAGCCATGACCGTACCCGCTGCTCGTGCAATCTGGCGGCCAGCCGAACGGGTCGGGGTTGAGGCGGGAATGCTGGACATCTTCCCAATTATACTTTCAAGATGGCAAAGCGGCAGATTCGGCCGAGTTTGGGGGTGTTTGGGATATAATTCTCACAAAACTTAGCCGTCATCCAGGAGACCTTGTGAATGAATTTTGAAAAGATATGCGTGCTGGGTTTGGGGTATATCGGGCTGCCCACAGCCAGCACCTTTGCAACTCATGGTTTGAAAGTGATCGGGGTAGATGTCAACCCACAAATTGTGAACGGCTTGCAAAACGGTCATTTGCACCTCTACGAACCTGGCTTGCGCACCCTGGTGCAGGCTGCCTTGCGTTCCGGTAATCTGATGGTCAGCCAGCAGCCCCAACCGGCGGATGCCTTCATCATCGCCGTGCCGACCCCATTTTATGCGGATAAACGTGCCGATATGCGAGCCGTCCAGTCGGCCAGTGAAGCGATTGTTCCACACCTGCGCAGGGGCAATCTGGTCATTTTGGAGTCCACCTCGCCGCCATTGACGACTGTCAATCTGGTGGCGCCAATATTGGAAAAGAGCGGCTTGAAGGCCGGAGAGGATTTCTTTCTGGCTTACTCACCGGAGCGGGTGCTGCCCGGCCAGATATTACGCGAGTTAATCGAGAATGCGCGGATTATCGGTGGAATCAACCCCGAATCGGCAGAGGCTGGGCGGGATTTATATTCCATTTTTGTGCGCGGGGAGATCATCCTCACCGATGCAACCACCGCCGAAATGGTGAAGTTGATGGAAAATACCTATCGGGATGTGAATATTGCCATTGCCAATGAATTTTCCCGTCTGGCAGATCGTTTTGGGGTGGATGTGTGGGAAGCGATTCGTCTGGCCAACCGCCATCCGCGGGTCAACATTCTTTCACCGGGGCCGGGAGTGGGCGGGCATTGCATCAGCGTGGACCCATGGTTTTTGGTGGAGGCTGCCCCGGACCTGACACCGCTCATTCGTACGGCTCGCAAAGTCAATGACGACCAGCCGCATTTTGTGGTGCAACTGGTACAGCGGATTCTGGGCGATGTGAACGGACGCCCCATTGCAGCGCTGGGACTGGCTTATAAGCCCAATGTGGATGATCTGCGCGAAAGCCCGGCCATTGAAGTCGTGCATTTGTTGCAGTCGGCCGGCGCCAGAGTTTTTGCTTACGAACCGTATAAAACCGATTATGCTTTCAATGGGGTGGCCAGCACAACCTCTTTGATCGAAGCCATTCAGGAGGCAGATCTGCTGGTTTTGCTGGTTGCCCATGACCAGTTCAAGACACTTGATCCGCGGCAGGTTGCCGAAATGACGAAAGCACGGGTGGTGCTGGATGCGGTCAATGCCTGGAAAGCGCACGAGTGGCAGGCGGCTGGTTTTCAGGTTTTTCGATTGGGAGCAGGTCAAACCCGATGACTCGAAAATTACGCGTGGTTTCGATTTTCGGCACCCGCCCGGAGGCGGTTAAAATGGCGCCAGTGGTTCAGGCTTTGGCCAGGACGCCGGAAATTGATTCGCGGGTGATTGTCACTGCCCAACACCGCCAGATGCTGGATCAGGTGCTGGATTTGTTTGGCATTCGGCCGGATTACGACCTGAATCTGATGCAGCCCAATCAAACCCTGGCGCAGTTGACAGCAGCCATCTTCACCCATCTTGACCCCGTGCTCCGCCATCTCCAGCCGGACTGGATGCTGGTTCAGGGTGATACCACCACTGTTATGGCAGCCGCCCTGTTGGGATATTACCAACGGATTAAGGTGGGACATGTCGAAGCCGGTTTGCGTTCCGGTGACCGCTGGCAACCTTTTCCGGAGGAGGTCAACCGGCGGGTTGCCAGCGTGGTTGCGGATTTGCACCTTGCTCCAACCCGGCACAGTCGTCAAAATCTGCTGCGCGAAGGGGTCGAGGAATGGCGGATTGTTGTTACCGGTAACCCGGTCATTGATGCGTTGAATGAGATTGTGCGCCGGCCGATGCCGGCGGAAGCAGGCCAGATTCTTGACCGCTATCAGATTGGCCGGCAGGGCAGGCAACTGGTGCTGGTTACCGCTCATCGGCGCGAGAATTTTGGAGAACCGCTGGAAGCAATCTGCTGCGCCTTGAAGCAGCTGTCTGAGCGGTATAAGGATAAAATCCAGATCATTTATCCGGTGCACCTGAATCCGAATGTTCAAGAGCCGGTTTACCGCCTGCTCGATGGAGTGGCGAACATTGCCCTGTTGCCGCCGCTGGAGTATCTGACGATGGTGCATTTGCTGCAAGCCGCCCGTCTGGTGTTGACCGATTCGGGTGGTATTCAAGAAGAGGCCACAGGTTTGGGCAAGCCCACTCTGGTCCTGCGCAATACCACCGAACGGCCCGAAGGGGTGGAGGCTGGGGTGCTGAAACTGGTCGGTTGGCAGACCGAGCGGATTGTTGCAGAGGCCAGCCGCCTTTTGGAGGATGAAAACGCCTATCAGGCAATGGTCAAGGCGGAAAATCCGTTTGGGGATGGGCGGGCTGCTGAACGGATTGTGGATGCCGTGCTGAATTTTGCGGAACCCAGAGGCAGATGAACGGCGGCAGCATTTGCCTGCTCCCTCGGATTCAGGCGCTGGCCGGCCCGGCCTCGTTTTCGACACGCTTCAAAACCGGAATGGCAAGGCTGGGGTTTGAGATTCACCATGATCCCAACCGAAGTGATACACAGGCAATTTTGATCATTGCCGGAACGCGCCACATTCAACCCATCCTTCAGGCTCGCCGGCGGGGTGTGCGGGTTGTGCAGCGCCTGAACGGAATCAACTGGATTCACCGCTACCGGAAGACCGGTTGGCGGCATTTTGTGCGGGCTGAGGCCGGCAATTTCCTTCTTGCGTTCACTCGTCGTTACCTGGCTGATTATGTGGTCTATCAAAGTCACTTTGCTCGAAACTGGTGGGAACGTCAATATGGAAGAACGCCGGTTGAAAATACGGTGATCTGGAACGGGGTGGATTTGAGCGAATTTTCTCCGAATGGGGAAGAATACCCGCCTTCGGATCGGGTTAGAGTGCAGGTTGTGGAGGGTCATTTGAAGGGGGGATTTGAAATCGGTTTAGAAATTGCGGCTGGTTTTGGGGCGGCCCTTCGGCAAAAGGTCAACCTGCCGGTAGAAGTAGTGATTACCGGCGATGTGAACCCGACCGATGCCAGCCGACTGGTACAAAGGTATCCGAATTTATGGATGAGTTTAACGGGGGTAGTCCCGCCCCGGCAAATTCCGGCCCTGAACCGGCAGGCGCACCTTTTTCTTTCCACCGACTTACACGCCGCCTGTCCCAATTCGGTGATCGAGGCGCTGGCCTGTGGCACACCGGTGGCTGCTTTTGCGACCGGCGCATTACCCGAGCTGATTATGGGCGACAGCGGGAGGGTGGTAGATTACGGAAACGATCCATGGCGTGCAGAGTTGCCCCGCTTTGAACCTTTGGCGGATGCGGTTCTGGAAATCATTCGGGATCAGGTCAGGTTCCGGCGGACTGCCCGACTGGTGGCGGAGGAATATTTCGATCTTGACAAAATGTGTTTGGCCTATCGTCAGGCGCTTTTACCTTCCTGATCACCCGATTGGATGACCCAAGAACAGGATATTCGTCCTTGAAAAAAGTTTGAAAGGAGGTATGATATTAATTAGGATAATCTCATCCAATTTATCGTGTTACGAAAGGATTGAATAATGACCACTGCATCACGTTCCCAAAATGTGATTGGTATCAATGATCCCCCGGCGGCTCAAGCACTCTTCGGCAGTCCGCAATGGGCCTGGTTATGGTTGATTGCCCGTTTGTATGTTGGCTATACCTGGTTAACCTCGGGATGGGGAAAACTTTCCAATCCCGCCTGGGTGCAAACTGGTGAGGCGCTGAAAGGTTTTTGGGAACGGGCTGTGCTTGTGCCCGAGCCACCCGCACGCCCTGCCATTGCTTTTGACTGGTACCGTGCCTTTATCCAATTCCTTTTGGATGCCGGGGCTTACACCTGGTTTGCCAAACTGGTGGTCGCAGGTGAAATTCTAATTGGGATTGCTCTGCTTCTGGGATTATTCACTGGTATTGCTGCCTTCTTTGGCGGTTTTATGAACTGGAATTTTATGATGGCAGGAACAGCCAGCATCAATCCAGTGTTGTTCACCCTTTCCATTTTCCTCATTCTCGCGTGGAAAAATGCTGGCTGGTGGGGGCTTGACCGATTTGTGCTACCCCTGTTGGGGACTCCCTGGCAGCCGGGTCGCATTTTCTCCCCAAAAGAGGTGGAAGCGTAAGACTGAATTGACCAATATGCCGAAAAACAGCGGTCTGCTAGAAGGATGGCCGCTGTTTGTTTTCCTATCATAAATCGCGCAGTAAAAGATTCTGCGTACCCCGGGCGATTTCCCATGGATAGACGATGTAGGCATCGGTGATAGCGGCGTAGTAATCCGGGCGGGCAGTGCCGAAGAGATTGCGGTAAGGGTTGAAGTGCAGGACGCAGGTGTAGGGTACCCCTGCGGCGGCGGTGATGCGGTTCTTCACCGCGGTGATCGTCCGCCCTGATCCCCACACATCATCCACCACCAGAATGCGCCTGCCGCGCAGCAAATTATTTTCCGGGAATTGCAGGAATTTTGGCCATGCCAGCCAGCGGGTTTTCTCTTTGTCGTGTTCCTGCTCCATCTCGGCAGGAAAGTCCACCGAGGCGGTCAGGATAATGCTCAATTTGAGCGCTTCGGCCAGCATTCCGCCGGGAATAATTCCGCCATGGGTGATCATCACCATGGCGTCAAATTCCACTTCAAATTGGGGGATGAGATGATCAATCAATTTATCAACGTCGTTCCAGGTTAACACTTCACGGCGCATGAAAATAATCCCTTCGGCAGGTGGGCAAGTAGTATTTTTGAATGATTAAAAACAAATTATAGCAGGTTATTGCCTCAAATAGGCCTGCCAGGCACAAACTCGATTGCGCCCATTTTGCTTGGCAAGGTACAGGGCACGGTCTGCGCGGTGGAATAAATCGTCAACATTCAGACAGTCCTCATCCATCTGGGCAACCCCCAGGCTGATGGTCACCTGAATGGCGGTATGGCCGACAAAGGTGGTACATTCCTCTGCCGAGCGGCGCAACCGTTCAGCCACTTCAAGCGCATTTTGCACATTGGTTTCCGGAAGGAGGATCACAAATTCCTCGCCCCCATAACGACCGATGCTGTCGCTGGCACGGATTTGAGAACGCAGGCACTGACTGAGACGCATCAGAACCTGATCACCAGCGGTGTGTCCGAGACGGTCGTTGACGTTCTTGAACAAATCAATGTCAATCATAACCAAAGAAAGATCACCGCCATAGCGTTGGGAGCGGCGCATTTCGATTTCGGCCAGTTCGTAAAAATAACGCCGGTTGTAAAAACCGGTCAATCCGTCTGTGATGGCGTATTGCTGAACCTGTTGAAAGAGGCGGGCATTCTCAATTGCAATGGCCGCCTGATTGGCAAACGTCTGTCCCAGTTCGGCTTCGTTGCCGCCGTAAACGCTGCTGTTGGCGTTGTAAATACTCAGGTAGCCGATCACCTGTCCATGTCCGAGCATGGGAATGCCCAGCCAGGCTTTACCGCAATTCAGATCGCCCAATTCCTGAAAAGGACGGTAGAGTTCTGCGTCATCCAGATAGAGCGGGTAACGGTTCCGATTGATGGCCTCAAATTGTGGGTTGCGGGCGGAAATTCGCCTGCCGATGTAATCGTCATTGTTGGCAAAGCCAGCAGCTGCTGCGATCTCCAATTCATCCTTATCTGCCAGGAACAGGAAGGCACGGTCGTAGGGGATGAGCATCTTCAGGTATTCCATGACCTGAGAAAGAACCTGACGCAGGTTCAGCACCGATGTAAAAGCAGTCATTGCCTGACGTAAGAGCTCAATTTTGGAGCGTTGCTCTTCTTCGGCTTGCTGTTTGAGTTTTTGGTGGGTAATATCGCGGATAATGTTCAGTAAATAGCGGTGTGAAAGACGAACATAATCGGCCTGAACCCATTTTTCTTCACCTGTGGTGCGCAGACGGGTGAGCGTTTCAATTCTTTTGGGTTTACCGGTGCGGAAAACCTGATAGATAATCTCACTTACCTGTGGTTCATGGGAAAAGAAATCTTCCACGGTGATACCGGTAAAATCTTTGATGCGTCCCAAAGACATTTCGACGGCTGCCTGATTGAATAAAATCAGGCGGATTTCCCCCTGTTCGTCCCTGCGCCAGATGAGGATCGGATCGGGCAGGGCAAGAAAGTTCTGGCGAAAAATCAGGTCCGTTTCGGTGGGGTTACCGTTCCCATTTTGCAGACGACTGAGTTCCCGGCGTAATTTCCGGTTGAGGCGCAACAAATATCGGGAGCGTCGGTTGTGGCGTGAATCTTGGTAAACCATTCCCCACCGAGAGGACGGCTGGATTAAGCGGGACAGGCGCGCTTTATTGGGAGTGAGATTGGTTGAATCGTTCGTGTTGCTGGAATCTGCCATCGGTTCGATGATTACCTCCCCTATGCAATACCGACGAGCAGCGAAGAAAGGGTGATAATGCTAATCCTGATTGCATTATACCCAATTCTTGCCAGCAATACATCTATCTAAATATTAAAATTTTCCTCAAATTTCCAGCCGGATGTGCTCCATCCGCCTGAACACCGGCGAGCGGGCAGTATCTCCCCACGTGCTCACCCAGCCCATCCTGCGCAGCAACGAACGCAGGAGGTGATCCGCAAAAAACAAAGCAGTTCGCCGTGGTTGAGCATACACGGGCAGGGTTTTCTTGTCCAGCAATGCTTTGCGAAGATCGGCAGGGGTGTAGCCCTCGAAGTATGTGCGGGCATGTCCGATATTCCAACCCACGTGTGAGTCGCTACACCCAACCGCGGCCAGCCCCAACCGTTGAGCCAAGCGAGCGGCGCGTAAATTGCTGCCACGGTAAAACAGGCTGGCGTTCAAACTTTCAATCCCCAGTAAAGTTTGCTGGCCAATTTCCGTTTCCAGCGCACGGCGGATAGCCGTTTCGTTCAGGCTGTGAGCGCCAACCGCCAGCGGATGGGCGGCAATAGCCACCCCACCGGCTTCGTGGACGCGCTGGAGTGTTTCGAATAAGGGCCGGCCGGCAGGAATAAGCGTGCGCACGAACAGAGTCAGCAGGTGCCCTGCGGCGGTGGATACTTCAATGCCCGGGATGACCTTCTGGTCATATTGAACGCCGATGGCTTCCGCCCGTAGCGCGCCTTGAATTTCATCGTGATCGGTGATGGCAATCAGGTCCAACCCGGCACGGCGGGCATGTTTTAACACGGCTTCGATAGTGGCCGTACCATCGTAACTGTATATCGTGTGAATATGCAAATCAGCCTGTCCCATGTTCCCTCGCTACCTTTTTTATCGGTATTCCCAAAGGTATTATGAGGGAGGAAGGTTAAGGCCGGTTCAAAAACGGTTTAAGGATTGGTTGTGATCCTGTAAAATTGCAGATTGACCGCCAGACAGCGGTCAATCTGCAAAATCTTCGGGTTGTATCGGCAGATTTTCAGGCGGGGTTCTCTTCGGTTGTGATTGAGGGGCGCTGGCGGGCGGACTGAAAAGCGAACCAGATAGCGCCTAAGCCGATCAGGGTAGCCAGCAAGCCGATTAACCATCCAAAAACCGGAATGGCCCGTAGAATCACATAAATCAACACACCGCTTAATAAGGCCCACAGGCGCGGGTTTTTTGCCTGAGGAGCGATTTGCCGCACGAGGAGTTGCCCGATCCAGAAGGAGGCAACCAGTTTACTGCCATACGCTACCAGCAGGGTAAAGGAAGCCAGGAAGACTGCCAGCCCTGAAAATCCGATGCCGAAAATGGCATTGCTCAGACCGCCCAGAGTTATCAGACTGAATAAGATGCCGACACCGAAAATCAACGCCCCGGCCAGAAGCACCCCGGCGTAACCGCCCAACAAGCTCAGCAGACCCACCCCTGTGGATGCAAGCGGTTGACGGTTGGCCTCGTCCACTGTTCGCTGGAAGAAGTTCGGCAGCAGCCATAAAACTAAACCGCCCAACAGCAGCAGTGTGATCAGATTGCGCAAGAGGTTGACCACGGTTTTTACAATGGGCATGGCAAAAAAGCCGCGAGGTGGTTGAGAGAAGGATGGTTTTCGGGCTGCTTCGTTCGGTACGGGGGTCTGATAAATGATCTGTCCGCCAGGTCGTCCTTGAATAGCCGGGGATTGGTCGGTTGGGCTGGTGTATTTCAAGTCGCCGCCAATGACAGCCTGAGGAGAGACGCGCATACCGGGGCGAATAGCCGGCGGTAAAGCAGGTTGAAAGGTGAGAAACCAGCTGCCGGTTTCTCCACCTTCAGGAGAGGACACCTCGGCTACAACATCTCCGCCGATTGTACCGTTGATTTCCAACGCGCCAGCCGAGACTCTCAAATTGCGCTTAATCTCACCATTCAGGATTGCCTGATACACCCCCATAAAAGCATCCGTGTTCACGGTGGAACCGGCCAGGCTTTCCAGACTGTAACCGCCGTAGTACACATTCCGCCCGATTTTTGCGTTGTTGCCAATCAGCAGGGCGGTGCAGCCGCCAAATAAACTTCCCCCAACACTTCCACGCACCTCCGCATAACGAGCCGCCCCAAAAAGATTGCCGGTTACTTTTCCACCTTCGGAGAGGATGACATCCGTGCCGAACATGAACAGGTCACCGTTGATGGTGCCGTTGACGATCACACGGTTGCCGGCAGCGATGACTGTGCCGTTGACTGTGCCATCCAGAATGACATTGTTCCCCGTAATGAGCAGGTCGTCATTGACGGTTTCATTGGCCGGTAGGCTTCCGTCATCGTCAATGACCGTTGCCTCCACCGGTCGAACAAATAAAAACATCGAGATGAGTAAGAGCGCAAAGAAGGTTGCCGCTCCGGCCCAATATTTTCGCTGATTCGCATTCATTTCAATACTCCTTTTTCAAGCGACGAGTCACTCTACTTACGTGAATATACCTTGCCGGGTTGCGGTAATGGTAAAGATTAAACGAACGTTAACACTTGTCTTTTTCCCAAGTGGAAGGTTGGCCTGGATATTCCAGATCGCTATGAATTAAGAAGGATCGCCCGAAATTTCCAAACTTCAACCAGCCCGTTTGGGGGCTGGTTGAAGTTGTGTGTAACCATCTCTATACAGGCAGGGGATTATGATGTGGGTTGGTCTTTACTGTAAGCGTGATGCAGCCCCATCTGGTCGGTTTCGATGATGGCTTTTTGCATTTCCTGAATCATGGTAACGCCGTGACGGTATTGGAACGGCCACATTGAACGTAAATGGAAGAAAGCCACCCGGTCACCATCCTGCAGGGGATGATCCAGATCCGGCTGCAAGCCGGGCATCGCGCTCAACTGCCCGTTGATAAAGGTGATGCCGCGCTCCTCGGTGCGCATACCCAGCACATCCAGTAAATCCCGTAATCGAGATCCTTCCGGTAAAGCCACTTTACGGTTGGCGAAGACGCGCTCGTTAGGATTTCCGCCGAAGCGGGCCAGTTCGCCATATAACCAGGTATCTACAATGATGTTGTTCACTCAGCCACCTCCTACGGGCGGAAAGATACCAGCTTCGTCGCCATCATTCAAGCGGGTATCCAGGTCTTGAATTCGGGCGTTGATGAAACAGACTTTGACTTCACTTTCGGGGATTTCAAGATGGTTGATTAAGTCCCTGAGCGTTGAACCTTCCGGCAATTCTACCTCAAAAGGAGTGCCGGCGAGGGTGCCTGGATGATAGCGGCTGAAAGTGGCGTAAAGCTTGACTTTGACTTTCATGGACAGCGAATAATATCCTGAGACCAGAGACAATCGGCGCAGGAGGGATTGACCCCCCAGCAGCCTTCGTTGAGTTCGCGCAGATCGCAGGTGCTGCGCAAGTCACAATCCGGGCAGGAGGGAAAGTGATACACGGCTACTTCACTGCGGTACTGCATGTACTCTTCCGACATCCAGATCTCATCCAACGGGGTTTGGGTGACATTCCCCAAGACGTAACGGGTGACTTTTTTCTTGCGTCCATCCAGTGTGTAATAGGAATAATTGTGCGAGAGAGCATAACAGGGGGAAACTCCGCCGTCCCAACCCACCACTGTTGCCCGGCTGTGAACAAAACGACAGTGTCGTTCAGCGCCCCAGTGCATGCGGGGCATTTCCATAAAGTTCCATAACCACCAGCCTGACCCCAAATTTGGAAACCCAAACCCCTTGACCGAATCTACGGGGGCATAACCATACAGGGTTTGGTCCACCATGTCTTCGGTGTAGGCAAGGACATTGCTGACGATTAAGCGAGCCGCGCCTAAACCGGAAGCCAGCCGTACCAACGCAGGCAGTTCATCCGCATTCGATTTGAGAATGACAAACTCAATGCCCAGTTCGGGCAGGCGGGTAGCATGCTGCTTTTTTAATTCTTTCAAGTGCTCCAGATTGGCAATAATTTGTTGAAGGTTTGCGCCGCGCAAATCATGGAAGGTTTCGGCTTGCGCGCCATCAATCGAAACCATGACGCGATAAACCCCCAGTTTAATTAACTCACTAACGATTTTTGGGGTGAGCAAAATACCGTTGGATCCCAGTGTGACTTTCAAACCACGACTGGTGAAAGTTTCAATCATGCTGAGGATGTTAGGGTGGGTGAGCGGTTCACCGAAACTGGTAAAAACGACTTCCTCTAACTCCGGCAGAAAAGGCAGCCGGGCAGCAACCGCATCGAAAATGTCCTGTGTCATCAGGGCAATCGGGTCATCCCAGATATTGCGCATGCAGAAGCGGCATTGCAAATTGCAACCGGTGGTGACTTCAATGTACAACTTGCGTAAATTGGGCAGGCGCGGCAACAGGATGGGTTCTCCTTCCCGTTCGAATAGCCAGAAATCCAGGGGGGGTGCCAGGTTGCGGCGCTGTAAAAATACTGCCGGGATTATGAGACTATTATCCTGATTGAGTTTAATTTTCATGAATTATAATGACGATTAGTAAATACAACTGATATTTAGATAAGGAATGTCATTGCGATTTCCGCGCTGGTTTGAAGGTGTATTTTGATGGTTGAGATTGGTGTTCTTTAAAGAGCGGTTCGCAATGACATTCCTGAAAAGGATTAGCAGGCTTTTACGCTAGAGTTCAGCGTAGACTGCATCCAGTGCTTCATCCGGCACATCAAAGACGGTGTTGTGGGGCGGCAAGGGTTCCTGTTTCATGAATTCCGGCAGCCGGTCAGCGGCTTTGGTGATGCCGGCGGCTTCGTTGAACTTGCGCTCGACTTTCAACACCTCTGCGCCGAATTTGACCACATCATCGGCTGTCCAGTTTGTACCGAGTACGCCGTTGATCTCCTCGATCATACCCTGATAACCGCTGGCGATGTCGAGGATGGCAAAAGCGATGAAGAGGCAGTGACCGCTGGAATCGATGAAAGCAGTGGTCGCCTGGAAGGCGCGGCTGAGGGCGGCTTTGCCTTCGGCTGAAAGTGGATCCACCTTGCCCATCACGCCCAAAATTTCTGGAGCAATCGTGTAGCCGGCGGTGTGATCGGCGCCCATCGTGGAGGTGGCGTAGGTTATTCCAATACCCTTCACGGCACGCGGTTCGTAAGCCGGGATGGACTGGCCTTTGACGGTGGGGACACGGGTGATGCCATAAACCCGTCCGGTCGTTTCGGTGCCGGCTCCCAGAATGCGGCCCAGCGGCGTGCCTTTGCCCATCTCATGCACCAGGTTGATGGCGGCTTTGCTATCCCCAAACGGAATCACGCCTGCCTCCATGGCTACGGCGAGGGTCGTGCCGGTTTCGATGGTATCCAGGCCGTATTCGTTACACAGGTGGTTGAGCATGGCAAGGTCGTCCAGATTGCTGATGCCGCAGTTTGCACCCAGCGACCAGGCTGATTCGTATTCCAGGCAGGAAGTAATTTCGCTGCCATCCTCGGCATAGACCGTGTTGGAGCACTGGATGATGCAGCCGGGGCTGCAGGCATGGTTGAAGATTTCCTTGCCTTTGCGATCTTTGTTGGTTTCAAAAATGGCCTCACCGGCAATCTTGGGGGCTTCTTCAAAACGGCCGCTGGTGAAGTTTTTGGTCGGCAGGCCGCCGGCTTCGTTCATGATGTTGATCAGAATGGCGGTGCCGTAGGAGTTGAGTCCGCCTTTGGGTTTGGTGATGGCGTGGGTGCGCAGCGCATCAATCATTTTCTTGCGACCTTCCTCAAAGAGGGCCTTGTCAGCGATTTCCACGCCGGGGGCGCCTTGCCGGTCAAGCACGATGAATTTGAGGCCTTTGGAAGCCATCACCGCACCCAGACCGCCGCGCCCTGCATAACGAGAAGGTCGCTTGGACTGATCGTTGAAGCATACACCGGAATTGCTGTACCCATATTCTGCGGCAGCGCCTACGCTGCAAACCGAAACCCGATCGCCAAACTTTTCGTAAATGGGCGGATAAACGGCGGAAAGCGGTTGTTTGGTGTAGGGTGTGGCATCGAAGAATTCTACCTTGGGTTTGCCATCCCAGGTAATGTGCAGCCCCCAGAATTGATCCTTCTCTTTGGGCTGCCCTTCGATGATCAGGCCGCGGATTTGCATGTTAGCCAGATCGGCGCCCCATGAGGTGCCTGCATTGGCTTCCTTAATGCCGCCGGTCAGAGGTGATTTTCCACCGACAGAAATGCGGGCTGCGGTTGGAGCGCTGGTACCGGTGACAAAACCGGCAGAAAATACTAATTTGTTGTTCGGGCCGAGCGGGTGACAAAGCGGGGGTACTTCATCGGCAACAACGTTCGAAGTCAAGGCGCGCCCAGCAAAATATTTGTACTTTTCCGGCACCTCAGTTACCTGATAAGTACGGTCGGTCATGTTGACTCTAACAAAATACATGGCATCCTCCTTTGCAAAAATTGAATTGAAATTGCGGGGGGTTGGGATTAAGACTTTTATATACTGCCTGGAAATTCTGCGGACTTCTACCTCCTTGCTCAGAAAATGGGGATGGGGAAACTCGCTTGGCGTATAACAACGAAAAAGAAGGACGCATCCCGTCGGTTTGAACGGGTGGCCCTCCTTTGCAAAACGGCAGGCGATGAAAGTTGCCTCTCATGCCCTATCGTCCATCTATCCCGGAGGGAATTGATGGATCGGAGGAAATCATTGGATGGTTAAGTCGCGATTCTCATCCCTGTTATTAAGAATAATGACATTGGACGCGATTTCAAGTGACAAAAGTCACAATCGGTTTATTTCAGAGTGAAAAGGTTGACAAAACAAGGAGTATCTGTATAATGTATGAATATATGTTCATATATTGGTTTTAGAAAGGGGTTGAGATGAGCCAAAATGTGCTTTCCCCCAAATGTACTGACCATCACATTCACCGCGAGGCGGTCGAACGTGCTCTCGATTCCATGGTGGATGGCTGGACGGCCACCCGCCTTTCGCAGGTTTTCGGGGCACTTTCTGATCCCAGCCGCGTGCGCTTAATCTCGGCTTTGCTGGCAGGTGAGTTGTGTGTTCACGATTTGGCTGCAGCGCTTGGCATGAGTCAAAGTGCGGTTTCCCATCAGCTGCGTTTTCTGCGCAGCCTCAATCTGGTGCGTTACCGCAAGGAAGGCCGGGTGGTGTATTACTGCCTGGATGACGAGCATGTCGAGCATCTCTTCCGTATGGGGCTGGACCATATCCGCCACCCAGAAAAAAGCATCGAGGAGGCATTCACACATCATGGCTGAGCAGCGTTACCGCATTGAAGGAATGGACTGCGCCGATTGCGCTTTGAAAATTGAAAAAGGGGTTCGTCAATTAGATGGCGTGGAGCGGGTTGAGTTGAATTTCAGCACTGCCTGGTTGACCGTCGAAGGTGAGGTCAGCCGGCAGGTGGTGCAGAAACGGGTAGAACAACTGGGCTACCGTTTAGCGGAGGATGCGGCTGACTCGGCGGCGCGCGTTCAAACAGAAGCCTTTCTGCCCGGATTGTTTCGTTACCTGCTTGCCAGTCGCGAGACGCGTCTGGCATTGCTGGGCGGTGGTTTGATCGCCCTTTCTTTTTTGTTTTCTGCCTTTGGCTTTGATGGCTGGGGGGTGGTCGCCTTGCAATTGATCGCGCTGCTGCTGGCAGGTTTTCCAATTGCGCGCAGCGCACTGGTGAATTTGTGGATTAACCGTGATTTCAACATGAATTTCTTGATGACCGTGGCGGCGATTGGCGCAGTGGTCATCGGGGAATACCCGGAAGCGGCTTCACTGATCTTCCTGTTTGCCGTTGCCGAAGCGCTGGAAGGTTACAGCGCTGAACGAGCGCGCCGTTCTATCCGCCTTTTGGCGGAACTGGCTCCGCGAACTGCCCTGCGCCAGACGGAGAATGGCGAAGAACGGGTTGCGGTGGAGCATCTGCGAATCGGTGATCGGGTAATCATTCCGGCTGGCGAACGTATTCCGACCGATGGAGTGGTACGCAGCGGCTTTGGAGCGGTTGATCAGGCACCGATCACCGGTGAAAGCCTGCCGGTTGAAAAAGCACCCGGCGATGAGGTGTTTGCCGGAAGCATCAACGGCGGCACGGTTCTGGAAGTCGAAGTGACCCGTCTGGCGGCCGACAACACCCTCAACCGGATTATTCGCATGGTGGAGGAAGCCCAGGCCTCCAAAGCCCCCGCTCAGCGCTTTGTGGATCAGTTTGCGCACTATTACACACCGGCCATGCTGGTGCTGGCGATTTTGGTAGCTTTCATTCCCCCGATTCTATTCGGCCAGCCTTTACTGAACCTGCCGGATGGTACGCGTGGTTGGCTGTATCGCGGTTTGGCGCTGTTGGTGATTGGCTGTCCCTGCGCGCTGGTGATTTCTACACCGGTAACGGTGGTCAGTGCGATTGCGGCAGGTGCACAAAAGGGGGTGTTGTTCAAGGGCGGCGCATTTCTGGAAGCTCTCAGCCGCGTGCGTGCGGTGGCGTTCGATAAGACTGGGACGCTCACCCGCGGGACGCCGATGGTGACTACCTACCGCTCGGTGGATTGTCGGGACGGTCAGGATTGTGAAAAGTGCCGGGATGTGCTGGCGCTGGCTTGCGCGCTGGAGCGGCGCAGCCAGCATCCGCTCGCACAGGCGGTTGTGCAGGCAGCTGCCCTGCGGGGATTGGAAAACCGCTATCCACCAGCGGATAAGGTTTCTGCGTTGAACGGCCTCGGTCTTCAGGGTCAGGTCAATGGGCAAATGGCCACCATTGGCAGTCATCGTCTGTTTGAGGTTGAGCATCCCCATTCCGATGAGTTATGCCGCTGGGTGGAATCGGCGGAAAGCCTTGGGCAGACCACCATGCTGGTTTGTGATGGGGAACGGGTTCGCGGTTATCTGGCAGTGAGCGATTCGCTGCGTCCGGAAAGCGAACAGGTGGTGAATCGCTTGAAGCGGCTGGGAGTTGAGCCGGTTATGCTGACCGGGGATAACCCGGCTGCGGCGCGGTCGGTTGCTGGACAGGTGGGTGTCCAGCAGATTCACGCCGGTTTGATGCCGGACGATAAAACCCGTCTGATTCAGGAATTGCGATCTCGCTATCGGACTGTGGCAATGGTGGGAGACGGGATTAATGATACACCCGCCCTGGCGGCGGCGACGGTCGGAATTGCCATGGGTGGGGCTGCTTCGGCGCAGGCAATGGAAACGGCCGATGTGGTGCTGATGTCGGAAGGATTGCTTCGTTTGCCGTTTGCCATGCGGCTGGCGCGGCTTGCCCAGCGGATTATCCGCCAGAATATTGCTTTCAGTCTGCTGACCAAAGCCGTCTTCATTTTGCTGGCGCTGGCCGGTTGGACGACCATGTGGATGGCCGTGCTGGCTGATATGGGTGTTTCGCTGCTGGTGACTTTCAATGGTATGCGCCCGCTGGCTGTGCGGGATGAGTACGGTCAGACCCCGGCTCACACCGGCGGCCACGGATAGGGGCGTCGGCTGGGGGCCGGGTGGGGAAAGCAGCCGTTTTCAATCAACCGGCGGGTTCGGCGTTCCAGGGCACGAATTTCTGCCGGCGAGAGGTAGGCTGTGAGCGATTCAACCAGCCGTCCGGTTTGGGTCAGTTCTTCCAGCAGGCGGGTTATATCCTTCAGCAGGTCAGTGGGGATCGGCTCACCGGCAAAATCCCAGATGACCGTGCGCAGTTTATCCTCCTCATGGAAACAGATGCCGTGATCAATCAGCCAGATGTGGTGATTTTCATCCATGAGGACGTGACCGCCCTTGCGGTCGGCATTATTGATCACCAGATCGAATAGAACGACCGGACGAAGCAGCTGCCTGTCTTCGGGGGTGAAGGAAAAATAGTGGTATTGGGGGTCGTGTTCAATGTACAACTGTACTGAACCCGGGCCGAGGGGCGCTTTGCGGCGGTAAACCGTGGGCGGCACCAGCTGCCAGCCAAGAAATTCGCTCACCAGATAGGCTGCCACCTCCCTGCCGGAAAGGCTACCGGCTGGAAAATCCCACAGGGGCTGCTCACCGCGCACCGGTTTATACACAGCGGGGTATTCCTGGTTCTGGTGGACAATCGAAGCCAGAAAGGTGTAGTTGGAACCATGCACAAACTGACCCCGCAAGGTCATTTCACCCTTTTGAAGAATGGTGAGTATCTGCGGGGTTTCTGCGTTCATGTACCGATAGCACCTTTCGGTAGGGGGACTTAATGTTTGTGGCCGTTTTTCTTGGGGCAGAAGTGTCCTTCGGGATCCATTGGCTCACCACATTGCGGACAAATCGGCCTTCCGCGGTTGGCCACCTCAATTCCCCATAAACTCAACGCCAGCAATTGCGAACGGGTACACCAGAAGCGGGCGACACCGGCATCCTCCTCGCTAATCTGGTCGGAGAGCACTTCATGGGCGATCAGGCAGGCCATGTCGCGTTCCGGGTCGAAGGCCAGCCCCAGCTCGCCAACCCGGAAGAGCGGATCCACCGGCGGCTGGATGTGCATTTGATTTTCGTCATACTCACCGGAAGCCGGTGGCAGTTGTGGGTAACGGCTGGCGATTTCTTTGAAGAATTGCTCCACACCGATGGCCAGGGTTTGAATCTGTACTTTTTCCACCAGTAAGGTGACTACCTCTTCACCCTGGCGGGCCTGAATATAAAAAACCCGCTGTCCGGGTTTGCCAATTGCATCGGTGGTGATGTGAGTGACCGGGTCAAGTTCAATTTCTGTATGCGCCATTTCGGTGCGCCTCCTGTTTCAGGTTGAGTATACCAGAAACCGTCTGTTGAAATATCCTCTTGTCCAATCTGGGCGGGGAGGGGCTTTCAGAGGGCAGATTGCACCTGTAAAAGACGGCGCTCCTCCCAACGGGCGGCCTGAAACAGGCCGTGCTCACCCACCAGATTGAAAACCTGCTGGCGCAGGGTGGCCGGGTCGCCGCTGGTATAAAAGCGCACCTCGGCCGGCCGATTCCCCTCAACCAGCAGGTGATTCTGTTCCAGCAGGCGACGGGTCTGGCGGGCAACTGCGGGGGCGGGATCAATCACGCGCACGCCGGGGCCGCAGATTTCTTCAATCAGTGGGATGACAAAGGGGTAGTGGGTACAGCCCAGCACAACCGTGTCAATCCCTTCGCGCAGCATGGGGGTGAGGGCACTCTGGAGTATCTGGCGGGCCGGGCTGCCTTTCAGCCGTCCGGCTTCAATTTCCTGTACCAGACCAGTGCAGGTATCCGTCATCAGTGTAACGCCGGAGGCAAACCGCTCAACGACCGAAGCGTATAAAGCTCCCTGAAAAGTGGCGGGAGTGGCCAGCACGCCGACTTTTCCACTGCGGGTAGTTTCGGCAGCGGGTTTTACGGCCGGTTCCATGCCAACAAAGGGGATGTGCGGGAATTTTGCCCGTAGATAGTGCAGGGCGGCGGCTGAAGCGGTGTTACAGGCCACGACAATCAAGCCAGCCCCATGCTCAATTAAAAATTCGGTAATGGCTTCGGAAAAATCACGCACTTCCTCCAACGGCCGGCTGCCGTAGGGGACGTGCTGTTGGTCGGCAAAATAGATAACCGGCTGGGCTGGGAGAATCTGGCGAATGGCGCGGTAAACCGAAAGACCGCCTACCCCCGAGTCAAAAATCCCAATTGCCGGCGGGTGATTCATGCCCCCATTTCCCCGGCTGCCTGAATAAATGCTTTAAAGAGGGCAAAGTGGCGGGGGTGTTGGGTCAACCATTCGGGGTGCCACTGAACGCCCATCAGAAAACGGTGGCCGAGCAATTCAATCGCCTCTGCCAGTCCATCCGGCGACCATGCACTGACCCGCAGTTCTTCGCCGATGCGTGCCAGCCCCTGATGATGGAGGCTGTTGACTTGAATTTCGTCCTCGCCGATGATTTTTTCGAGATGGGTCTGGTCCATGATTTTAACTTTGTGGGCGAGTGTATCCCGCGGATAGCCCGGAAAATAATCATGTTTGAGGGCGCCTTTGAGTTGCGAGGCTATATCGGTGTAGAGGGTACCACCCAGCGCCACATTAATCACCTGCGCTCCGCGGCAGATGCCCAGCAGGGGCTTTTTGTGAGTTGCGGCCAGCTGCACCAGTTCGATTTCCATCTCATCGCGGGCAGGATCCACATCATAAACCCGCGGGTGGGGTTCGCCGTTAAAGCGGGCCGGGTCAATATCGCCGCCGCCGACCAGTAAAATCCCGTCCAGATTTTGGAACAGCTCTCGCAATTGGGTCAAACTCAGCCCGACCGGGATCAACAGGGGGATTCCGCCAGCCTGAAGAATGGCGCGGGCATAGGCTTCCTTTGCACCTACGCTGACGATCGGATCGTGGACAATCAATCGTTCGGTGGAGAGTCCAATCAGTGGCGTTTTCATTGATAAATATCCTATGGTAATTTTACCTAAAAAGGGCGCAGCCAGCGTTTGACTGCGCCCTCCGGTTTGGAATGCGGTGGCGAGGACTAGTTAAACTTTTGTTTGAGGCGCGCGCTTTTACCGGTGCGGTCGCGCAGGAAGTACAGGCGGGAGCGCCGCACGCGGCTATGCCGTTCTACCACAACCCGGTCAATCCGCGGGGAGCGGAACAGGAAAGTGCGTTCCACGCCAATGCCGTTACTGGCAATCCGCCGCACCGTGAAGGTGGAGTTATTACCGTTGTTGTGAATGTACAGAACGGTGCCTTTGAACTCCTGAATACGTTCGCGGTTGCCTTCTTTGATTTTGACATGCACGGAAACGGTATCCCCGGTTTTCAATTCCGGAATATTGGGGTTGACCGGCGCCTCTACAGATTTCAAAATATCGTCCATGGTGCAATTCCTTCCAATGAATTCTTACCCTGCGTCCTTGACGCGAGGGCAGATTATACCATGAAGTTTTCAGGCGGGCAATGATTCTGGAATTCATTCCAAAAATTTGGTTGATTTGACAATTTCTTAAAGGATGGTTATAATTAGGGTCGTGAGCGGTCAAGAACCGCCTGAACATTCGATTCAAGAGATTGAATGGTTTTAATTTCTGTTGGAGGTTGTATCGCCGAATGCTTCCGAGAATAAAATCCAGACCGGTGCTTATTCCTTCGGCTGCATGGGCGAATTGCAGCCGAAGTTTTTTGTGTGTTCCATCCCTGAACCAGAAGGGAGGTGAGAAGAATGACCGTTGTCACGTTAAGACAAAATGAATCACAAGACCAGTTGCTGAAGCGTTTCCGCAAGAAGGTCGTCAAGAGTGGTGTGCTCAGCACAGTCCGCCGTAAGCGGTGGTTCATTTCCAAAAGCGAACTGCGCCGGGTGGAGAAGAAAAAAGCCATTCGCCGCATCAAGCGCCGCCAGTTTTCACGTTCGGCTGAGTAGTTTCAGGATCTAGATTCCGGTTGGGCGAGCATCCTCATCCGGTGTGGAGGGAATGATGGCAAAAGAAGAAGATAAGATTCAGGTCGAAGGCACCATTGTGGAAGCTCTGCCGGGAACACAATTCCGCGTCCGGCTTGACAATGGGCACGAAGTGCTTGCCTATCTCTCCGGTAGAATGCGTAAGTATTACATCCGCATTTTATTGGGAGACCGGGTGCGGGTAGAAATGTCTCCGTATGACCTCACCCGTGGCAGAATTGTATATCGCCAGCGCCGCGTCGGTGAATCCATGGCATTGGAAGAGTAAATCGCTGCTCAACCCTATCTGGAATCATTCGTCTGTTGGTTAATCATTGAACGCCCCTGCCTTTGAGGGGCGTTTTTTATTGACGAACTCCTGCGGTTTTCAGGCCGCAGGAGTTCGTCTACCGATAATCTATCCTCTTGCAATCCTTGGGGAGGGCAGGAGAGGATATTCGATTGGATTACTGAGGCAGGATGACCGTATCAATCACGTGGATGACGCCGTTGGTGGTTTTGATGTCGGTCAGGATTACCTGCGCATCGTTGATGAAGACTTTTCCGTTCTCCACTTTGATGGTCACTTTTTGACCCAGTGCGGTTTCGGCTTCGCTCAGTTTCACCACATCCTCAGCCAGCACGCGGCCGGGCACCACATGGTAGAGCAAAATGTTGGTCAGTTGCTGCTTGTTCTCGGGCTTGAGCAGGGTATCGAGTGTGCCTGCCGGCAGTTTTGCAAAAGCCTCGTCGGTGGGGGCAAACACCGTGAAGGGACCTTCACCCTTGAGGGTTTCAACCAGATCCGCAGCCTGAACAGCGGCAACCAGGGTTTCGAACTTATTGAACACCGCAGCATCCACAATATCTTTCGGCAGAATGACGGTATCAATCACATGGATCACGCCGTTTGAGGCCTCAATATCGGTAAGGATGATTTCGGCTTCGTTGATATAGGCTTTGCCCATGTCCAGTTTGAAGAAAACCGAGGTGCCAAGGGCAGTATCTGCAATCAGTCCATCGCTCACATCCGCTGCCATGACCTTGCCGGGGATGACGTGGTAGAGCAGGATGTCGGTCAGCTGCTGTTTGTTTTCGGGTTTGAGCAGTTCTTCGATGGTGCCCGCCGGAAGTTTGGCAAAAGCCTCATCGGTGGGGGCGAACACGGTGAATGGGCCTTCGCCTTTCAGGGTGTCCACCAGCCCGGCGGCCTGAACGGCTGCCACCAGTGTCGTGAAGCGGCCGTCCGCCACAGCAATATCCACAATGTCTTTGGGAGCTTCAGCGGTCATGCTGGGGGGCAGGATCACGGTGTCAATCACGTGGATTACGCCGTTTGAAGCTTCAATGTCGGTGAGGATGACCTGGGCATCGTTGATGAATACCTTGCCATCTTCAACCTTAATGCTGACCTTTTCGCCAAGCGCGGTTTCGGCTTCGCTCAGGTTGACCACATCCGCTGCCATGACCTTACCCGGGACTACATGATACAGCAGAATGTCGGTTAACTGCTGCTTGTTTTCGGGCTTGAGCAGCTCCTCAATGGTACCGGCCGGCAGTTTGGCAAAAGCCTCGTCGGTGGGGGCAAACACCGTGAAGGGACCTTCACCGGCTAATGTTTCGACCAGCCCGGCGGCCTGTACAGCGGCAACCAGAGTGGTGAATCGGCCATCCGCTACGGCAATGTCCACAATCGTTTGCGGAGCGGGGGTGTTGGTGGGCATTGGCATCGGGGTGTTGGTGGGGGCTGCCGTTGGGGCAGGTGTAGCCGCAGGAGCGCAGGCAGCCAAAGCCAGCACAGCAACCAGAGCAAACAACATCAAGCGTTTCATTTTTTTCTCCTCATACCTTCTAAAATTTGGATTGATTTTGTTGATATCCAGAGTATAAGGTTTTGTATAAACTTGGTCAAACACTATTTGGGCTTTGTATAATGTTTGTGTAGTGTATTAAAAAATACTTAACTAAACCGCTTGTTTGGACTGGATCAAAATAAAAAAACGGTGCAGCGCACCTTTTTGCAGCTACACCGTTGATGGATGAATTTTCTTTACCGGTTGAGTGGTCTACTCAGGGAGGCTTGCTCAACCGGAGGTTTGATTACCAGATGATTCGGTTATCGTAACTCATCAGGGCTTTCATGTAATTGGCGCGTTCAAAGGCGGCCGGTTCGGCAACTGCCTGCTGGCTCATACTGCCAATCATCTGCTGAACGGAGGTGTATTCGAACTCATCCAGCCAGTTGTTCAGGTCGGTGAGGATTTCGGTTGCCCGTCCAATGCCCTTTGCCAGTAATTCGGAGGTGGTCATGGCCACATTTGCTCCGGCCATCAATGCCTTGACCACATCCCTGGCGCTATGAACTCCGCTGGAAAGGGCCAGGTCGGCTTTTATGCGCCCGTAGAGAATTGCCACCCAGCGCAGAGGCAGGCGCAATTCATCGGAGGTGCTCAGCACCAGGTTGGGCACCACATCCAGCGATTCGATGTCCAGATCCGGCTGGTAGAAGCGGTTGAACAGTACCAGACCGTTGGCGCCTGCTTCGGCCAGTTGAGCAGCCAGGTTGGGCAAGGCGGTGAAGTAAGGGCTGAGTTTTACCGCCAGCGGAATTTGGATCTGACTGCGGACATCGCGCACCAGTTGAACATAGGTGGCTTCCAGTTCCTGACTGGTCAATTGGGGATCGGTGGGGACGTAATAGATATTGAGTTCAAGGGCATCCGCGCCGGCTTCCTCGATTCGTCTGGCATAATTGATCCAGCCGCCGGTGGAAATGCCGTTCAGGCTGCCGATGACCGGAATGCTGACGGCTTTTTTGATGCGGTAAATCAGTTCCAGATAGCTTTCCGGCCCCACATTGTAACGTTCAAGATCGGGGAAGTAAGTCAGCGCTTCGGCAAAGGATTCGCTGCCGCGGGTCAGGTAATAATCGAGGGCGTGGCTTTCGTGGACAATTTGCTCTTCAAAGAGCGAGTACATCACAACCGCGCTGATGCCGGCGTCTTCCAGCCGCTTGACCCCTTCAACTTTTTTGGAGAGGGGTGAAGCCGAAGCGACCAGAGGGTTTTTGAGTTTCAAACCCAGATAAGTGGTAGTCAGATCTGCCATCGTTATTTCTCCTCGTCGTGAATTAAGCCAGCGTGCGGAAAGAACCTTCCGCACGCTGCAGGGGTGGTTTTATTCGCTCTTACCAGCGGCTGGCTCTTGCCCGTGCCCATTATACTGAATGGCAGCCATTTGCTGGTAGAGTTTCCAGCGGCGGATGGCGTCTTCGCGGGCCAGTTTCATCAAGGCTTCGGCGCGGGATTCGTCGCTTTGCAGTAACATGCGGTAGCGGGTTTCATTGTATGCGTAATCCTCCACCGGAACCGACGGATCGCGCGAATCGAGCTGCAGGGGATTCTTGCCTTCTTCCGACAGCATGGGATTGTAGCGGAAGACAGGCCAGACCCCGGCTTGAACTGCCAGTTTTTGCTGCTCCAGGCCTTTGCGCATGTCAATACCGTGAGCGATGCAGTGGCTGTAAGCGATGATCAGGGACGGGCCTTCGTAGGCATCGGCTTCGAGGAAGGCTTTGAGGGTTTGGGCGTCGTTGTAGCCCATGGCGACGCGCGCCACATAGACATACCCGTAGGCCATGGCGATCATGCCAAGGTCCTTCTTGGGCAGGTTCTTCCCGTTGGCGGCAAATTTGGCAACCGCTGCGCGCGGGGTAGCCTTGGAGGACTGTCCACCGGTGTTGGAGTACACCTCGGTATCCAGCACCAGAATGTTGACATCCCGCCCGGAAGCGAGGACATGGTCCAAACCGCCGTAGCCGATATCGTAAGCCCAGCCGTCACCGCCGATGATCCAGACACTCTTGCGCACCAAAAAATCTGCCAGATCCAGCAGCATGGTAGCGCGCGGGTCTTTGAGCGATTGAAGCACCTGTTTCAATTGGGCTACCCGTTCGCGCTGGGCTTTGATGCCGGTTTCGCTGGTCTGGTCGGCGGTCAAGATGGCATCTACCAAAACCTGTCCGATTTGGGGAGCAAGCGCCACCAGTAATTCGCGGGCGAACTCACTTTGTTTGTCAATGGTCAGGCGCATGCCCAAACCAAATTCAGCGTTATCCTCAAACAGACTGTTCGACCATGCCGGGCCGCGCCCTTCGCGGTTGACCGCCCATGGGGTGGTGGGTAAGTTACCGCCGTAAATAGAGGAACAACCGGTGGCGTTGGCAATCACGGTGCGGTCGCCGAACAACTGAGATACCAGTTTGACATAGGGCGTTTCGCCGCAACCGGCGCAGGCGCCCGAGAACTCAAATAGCGGTTCGAGCAATTGCGAGTTTTTCACCGTCCCGACGCTGATCGCCGTGCGATCCACCTCCGGCAGGGAGAGGAAAAATTCCCAGTTGACCCGTTCGGTTTCGCGCAGGGGCGGCTGAGGAGCCATGTTGATCGCCTTCAAACCAACCTGCGACTTGTTCTTGGCGGGGCAGGCTTCCACGCACAGGGCGCAGCCAGTGCAATCCTCCGGGGCGACCTGGATGGTGAACATCATCCCTGGAAATTCCTTGAATTTGGCTGGGGTGGATTTGAAAGTCTCCGGGGCATTTTCCAGATATTTGGGGTCATAGACTTTCTGGCGGATGACCGCATGCGGGCAAACCAGTGCGCACTTGCCGCATTGGATGCATACCTCCGGGTCCCAAACCGGAATTTCCAAGGCGATGTTGCGTTTTTCCCAACGGGCGGTGGCGGTGGGGAAGGTGCCGTCCACCGGCAGTTTGCTGACCGGCAGGTTGTCGCCTTCAAACACCATCATCGGCGCCAGCGTTTCGCGTACAAAAGCCGGGGCTTCATCGGCAACAGCCTTGCGGCGGCTGAATGTGCTGGTCACCCGATCCGGCACTTTGACCTCAAACAGGTTGTCGAGGGTGTGATCCACCGCTTCAAAATTGCGTTTGACCACGGCTTCGCCGCGTTTACCGTACGTCTTTTCGATGCTCTTCTTGATTTGAGCAATGGCTTCATCCCGCGGTAAAACACCGCTGATGGCGAAGAAGCAGGTCTGCATGATGGTGTTGATGCGGCTGCCCATACCGGTCTTTTGAGCGACCTCATAAGCGTCAATCACGTAGAATTTTAATTTTTTATCAATGATCGTTTGTTGAACTTCGCGCGGCAGATGATCCCATACCTGATCGGGCGGATAAATGCTGTTGAGAAGGAACACGGCGCCCGGAGCGGCGTATTTGAGTACATCCAGCCGTTCCAGGAAGGTGAACTGGTGGCAGGCGACAAAATTGGCCTGGCCGGCTTGGATCAGGTAAGGCGCTCGAATCGGGCGCGGGCCAAAACGCAGATGCGAAATAGTGACCGAGCCGGATTTCTTGGAATCATACACAAAGTAACCCTGGGCGTAGTTGTCGGTTTCTTCGCCGATGATTTTGATTGAGTTTTTATTGGCGCCTACGGTACCATCCGCGCCCAGGCCGAAGAAAACGCAGCGCACGGTTTGAGGATGTTCAATCGAGAAGGAGGCATCATAGTCCAGGCTGGTGTGGCTGACATCGTCCACAATCCCCACGGTGAAATGGTTGCGCGGGGTATCGGATTTCAATTCATCGAAGATGGCTTTGACCATACCCGGCGTAAACTCTTTTGAAGAAAGACCGTAACGGCCGGCAACCATCACCGGCAGGTGTTGAAACGGCGCTTTTCCAGTCCGTAAGGCTTCGGTGACGGCGGTTACCACATCTTCATACAAGGGTTCACCGGCGGCGCCGGGTTCTTTGGTGCGGTCTAAAACAGCAATCTTCTGAACGCTGGCCGGCAGGGCTTTCATCAGGCTTTCCAGCGAGAAGGGGCGGTAAAGGCGGACGGTAACCACGCCGACTCTTTCACCCTGCTGCTGCAGGTAAAGGGCGGTTTCCTCGGCGGTTTCGGCTCCGGAACCCATCAAGATGATCACCCGCTCGGCATCCGGCGCACCGGCGTAGTCAAACAGATGGTAGGAGCGCCCCGTCAATCGGGCAAATTGATCCATTGCTTCCTGTACAATCGCCGGGCAGGCATTATAGAAGGGGTTGATCGCTTCGCGTGCCTGGAAGAAGACATCCGGGTTCATGGCGGTTCCGCGCAGGACGGGGTGATCGGGGCTGAGGGCGCGGGCGCGGTGCTGACGGACGGCTTCCATGTCAATCATGGCGCGCAGGTCATCTTCGCTGAGATATTCGATTTTGTTCACTTCGTGAGATGTACGGAAACCATCGAAGAAGTGCAGGAAGGGGATGCGCGAACGCAGCGAGGCAGCCTGGGCAATCAACGCCATGTCATGGGCTTCCTGCGGTGAGCGGGATGCCAGCAAAGCCCAGCCGGTCTGGCGGGTGGCCATTACATCGGAGTGATCGCCAAAAATAGAGAGCGCGTGGGTAGCCACTGTGCGCGCCGAAACATGGAAAACAGCCGGGGTTAGTTCGCCGGCGATTTTGTACATGTTGGGGATCATCAACAGCAGGCCCTGAGAGGCAGTAAAGGTGGTGGTCAGCGAGCCGGTTTGCAAAGCGCCGTGAACCGCCCCGGCGGCACCCCCTTCGGATTGCATTTCCACAACCAGTGGAACGGTGCCCCAAATATTGGGGATTTTGGCGGCTGACCAGGCATCAGCCAGTTCGCCCATCCCCGATGAGGGGGTAATCGGGTAGATGGCGATGACTTCGTTCAGCCGATAGGCCACATAAGCAACAGCCTCATTGGCATCTACGGTAATCTTTTGTCGTGTCATGTCGGTTAACTCCACATCGAGATGATAGAAATCCCAAAAACAGCCTGCTTTCTTCTCTGAAAGTCAGGCTGTTTTAATGTTCGGCCGTCTTGCGTGTCCAGACATTCATCTATGAGAGTGTATCTTTTCTTGGACGAATGGGTAAGTTATATTGGTCATTTAATTTGTATGTTTCCTGTCATATTTACAAATCACCCCTCAACCGCTTCTGCGCCAGCATCAACGCTGCCAGGCTTTTGGCGTCGCGCAGTTCTCCATTCTGTGCCATTTCCACGGCTTGTTCGGCCGGAATGATGACCAGTTGCAAAAATTCATCGGCATCCTGCTCCAAAGGGGAGGGGTAAAGTGCGCTCGCCAGGAAGATGTACATGTGTTCACTGGAATAGCCGGGAGCCAGGTAAAAGTCGCCCAGTAGTTCCAGCTTTCCGGCTGCCATGCCGGTTTCCTCGCGAATTTCACGAGCAGCGCAGGTGTGTGGATCCTCCCCCTCGTTCAGCACACCGGCCGGAAGTTCCAGTAATTCCTCGCCGACGCCAATGCGGTACTGTTTTACAAACAAGATATTTCCTTGAGCGTCCAGCGGGACAATGGTAACCGAACCGCTGTGTTGGACGAGATCGTAGGGGCGGACGGCACCATCCGGCAGCCTCAAATGCACCTTTTCCACCTCAAAAGCACGACCCCGATAGATGGTTTCTCGTTGAAGAATGGCAAAGTTCATCCTGCACCTTTTGGATTTGGAATTAAGCACAAATGGCAGGGTTTCCCCTGCCATGATTGTACCATTTACACTGGCCGCTCAGTGAAGAAACGGCTTTACGGAATGCGGAGAACGTCTCCGACTTTGAGGGTGTATGGGGCTTGCAGGTTGTTGGCAGCTGCAATGGCCAGCGGATCCACATCTCCAAAGTCGCAGGCGATTGAGTAGATGGTATCGCCGGCTTTGACGGTGTAATCAGCCGGGTGGGCTTTGAGGGCGCGCGGGCCGGAAGACCAGGTACCCGTTGCGGGGATCTTCAAAACCGTTCCTTCAGCCGGGCGGGAATTCATGTTGAGGTTGTTGGCGGAGAAGAAAGCGTTGAGATCCAGATTATAGCGCCGGGCGATGCAGATGGGCCATTCGCCTTTTTGGAGGGTGTAAGTTTCCGGGCGGCTGAGGGTTGGCAAAACCGGCAGAGTGGTAGTGGGTTGGGGTACCGGTGTGTCGGTGACCACAATAATCGGTGTTGCTTCGCCGGGCGTTTCCGGGGTGATTTCCTGCGGTTGGGCGGTCGGCTGCTGGGCAGCCTGAGTCTGCTGGACGATTTCGGTCAGCCGCTGGTTCGGATCAACCGTAGAAATCGGGAATGGGATTTCGGAGGTGGCGGTGGCTTCGCCGGGTTGTTTGGTGGTGGCCGAACGAGTGCAGGCGGCCATGCTCACCACAACCAGTATACTGATCAGCGCCACTACAAAAAGGTTCTTTTTCATCTTCATTCTCCTTCTGAGGGTACGAATTCCCGAATTTCGTGTAAACTTTCCTCAGGATTTCATCACTTGCAATGATACTAGCATAAGCATTATCCTGCGTCAAGCGAAGATTCGGGGGTAATTTCATCACTCCATGCAATAAGTATGCCAGATTTTGATTTTTCGGTGTTGAAAAAATGCGGGTAAAATTGAGCGCAAGGATTTCTTTTTTCGGGGTTTCTACACGAAAATGAACATTTATTTTTCCTGTTCAATTACCGGCGGCAGGAATGATCAGCCGGTTTATGCCACCATTGTGCGGGCTTTGCTGGAAGATGGTCATCATGTGCCTACGGCAATCCTTGCCAGCCCACAGGTGATGGACATGGAGATGGTGGTGGATCCGCGCGAGGTTTACCGCCGGGATGTCAACTGGGTGCGGGCGTGTGATGCGTTGATTGCGGAGGTGAGCACACCCTCGCATGGGGTGGGGTATGAAATTGCGCTGGCGCTGATGCTGGAAAAACCGGTGCTGGCCTGTTTTCGGGCTGGGGCAGCCGTTTCCAAAATGATTCTGGGTAACGATCATCCTCGTTTCAGCATGGGAATGTACAAGGATACCGAGGAGGCTGTCATATTAATCCGTGACTTTTTACGGGGTCTGGATTGTGAATAAGGTCATCCTGAATCTGTGATGAAACACAATAACGGATGTCAGACCTTTGAGGTAAGATAAGACATGGAGACGCAGACATCCGGACACCTCCAAATTTAGCTCATCGCTGTCTCCTCCTTTGGCGAATGCCTCCGCTGGGTTACCTCACCGCCCCCGGCGGAGGCTTGCTTTAAACCCCAAACTTCCCCTTCAGGCAGGTGCAACCCGGCCGAGTGGAATCAACCTTCCACAATCGGGAGGACGATGGTAAATGTGGTTCCCTGCCCAACCGTGGATTCCACCCAAATCCGTCCTTCGTGGCTTTCCACAATCGAGCGGACGATGGCCAGACCCAAACCAGTACCGGCCACTTCGCTGTTGACATTGCTGGCACGGTAGAACTTATCGAAAATGAATGGCAAATCAACCGAGGGAATGCCGATGCCCTCGTCTTTGATTTGCAGGATGATCTGGTTCTGCTCCATCTCGCCGTAGATTTCGATTTTTCCGCCGGGCTGAGAATATTTGATGGCATTATCAATCAGGTGTTCAAACATCTGGCGGATTTGCACCGGATTGCCATAGAAGGGCGGCATGGGCGAGGGCAGTTTGATTTCCAGGGTGTTGCCTTTGCGTGCCAAAGCTTTACGGAAGTTATCCGCTGCCAGATCGAGAATCTGGCGCAGGTCAAAGGTTTCCTTGCGGGTGTCAAAGCCGGCCTCAATCCGTCCAAGGTTGACCAGATCGTCTACCAGATGGGTGATGTTCTGGACGCTGGTTTGCACGCGGCGAATAAATTCCTGTTGCAATTCGTTGACCGGGCCGGCCCGTTCGATTAATTCGGCGTAACCCAGAATAGCCGTCAAGGGAGAGCGTAGATCGTGCGAAACGGTGCTGACGAACTCGCTCTTGATACGGTCCAGTTTCTTGAGGTAGGTAATGTCGTGGAGAGTCAGGGCGGTGCCCACATCGGGAATGGGGGTGCGCTGAGCGCCGAATACCCGTCCATCCTCCACCACCAGTTCTGTGCGGTTAGAAAGGCTGCGGGTACTGGTGTCCAGTAATTCGAGCAATTCCGGTTGGCTGATGACCTCGCGGTAGGGTTTCCCAATTACATTCATGTGGTGGAGACCCAACGCTGCTTCGGCAACCTGATTGATCAGGATGATCTCACGGTTTTGACCGATGACGATGACGCCATCCTGAATCTTTTTCAAGATGGTTTCCAGTTTATTGCGTTCGGCCTGGGTTTCATCGAACAGCCGGGCATTTTGCAGGGCAATCACGGCGTACTCCGCCAGCGTGGAAAGCAGGTTGATGTCGCGTTTATGGAAGGGCAGCCTGCTGTGACGGTTATCCACTCCCAGCACACCAAAAACACGATCCTGCACTTTAAGCGGTACATAAATCAGGGCGTGGACCAGATAGGATGTTTTGATTTTCTGCGGGGTGCTTTCGTCCAGCACAACCGGTTGAGCCGTCCTCAGCACCGAACCCGCCAGCGTATCCTGAATGGGCAGGCGGAAGGTGCGTACAAAATCTTCCTGAAAGTTCTTGGCAGCCCGCATGTACAACTCGCCGCTTTCCTCATCCAGCAGTAACAAACTGCCTTCCTCGGCACCGGTCAGCTCAACAGCGGCTTCGACAATTGCGGAGAGGACTTCATCCGAATTGAGGGATGAGGTAATGGACTGACCCAGCCTTGCAAGCGTTTCCAGCTCATCCACCCGGCGGCGCAGCCGGTCGGTGGCCCGGCGGGCTTCCAGCAACACCCAATCGCGTGACTGGCGGACTTTGTTCAAACTTTCCTGAACCGAGGAAAGGATATCCTCGGTGCGCAGGGGCAGGCACAGGTAATCGCTCACTCCTAATCGCAGAGCTTTTTTGAGCAATTCGGGGGTGTCTTTTTGCACCAGTAAAACAATGGGAATGGCAGGAAATTGATGAATGAATTTACCGGCGACTTCCAGACCTTTCCCCTGATTCAGGGTTTCGCTGAGTACAATCAATGCCGGGTGATTCTCTTCGGCATAATGAAAGGCAGCTTCGACATCGCTTTGAATCACCACTGTAAAACCGGCGGATTGCAGTACCCTTTCCAGCAGGTAGGTGATTTGCGGATCCGTAATCAGGACGAGGATGGTCTGGTCTTTGTTTGGGTTATTCATGAACGGTTATGTGCCTCTATAGCATTATACCGGTTTAGCGGGCGGGCAGCATGACATGAAATTGAGTACCTTGTCCGGGTTTGCTTTCCACCCAAATTTTACCATTGTGGCGGCTTACCATTTCCTTAATGGTTTTCATCCCAACGCCCAAGCCGCCGAAACGTCGCGGCTGGGTCTGCTCGTTGCCCGCTTCGCTTTCAAAAAGGCGGGCAGCAATCTGAGCATCCAGACCCGCTCCGCTGTCGCTGACAATCAGGTGAGCATCGTTTCCGTCGGTTTTTTCCAGTTTGATCCGTACCTGACCACCGCTATTGCAGAATTTGATGGCATTGCTCACCAATCCGTTTAGAATTTGGGCGATTTGCCGTTCATCACCCGAAATGTAGATCGGCTGGGGCGGCAAATCGGTGATCAGAGAAAGGTTGCTTTTTTGGGAAAATGGCAAAAAATGACCGGCAGTCACCCGAACCACTTCGGTCAGGTTCACCTCACGGGCCGGTCGCTGACTGCGCGGCGTCTGTATGGGTGTGATCGCTTCGGAAAGCTGGTTCAAGGTATCCAGCGACTGACGTAGCATGGTCAAATTTTCGCGCTGGGCAGATGACCAGCGGATGGTCGGATCTTGGAGCAATCGTTCCAGCGCGCCATATTGGACTTCAACTGCCCGGCGCAGTTCCTTTTTGATTTTTTGCAGCAATTCGATGGTGATTTTTTCCCCCGTCAGGGCATTTTCAGCCAGCGATTGCTGCTGACGAGCACGTTCTTCCATAATCCGGAAAAGCCGGGCGTTGACCAGCGAAATTGAAGCAAAGTCCGCAATGGATTCAACCAACCGCTGTTCATTCTCTCGGAAGGGTTCGGACTTGCGACGAATGAGCGTCAGCAAGCCAATGACCTGTTTGGAAACCTTTACCGGTACAATCAAAGCAGATTGACCCAGCGCCGAAACTTTAAACCGTTTGAGCGGTTCGCCGTGAATACTGAGCGGTTCACCGGACATGGCTACGAGAGAACTGATGCCGTCATCCCATGCCTGGTTCAACCGCACCGGCATGGAAGGTGGTAATTTATGCTGGGCAACCAGCACAAAAGCCTTGCTGGGTTCTTCTCGCAGTAAAAACCAGCCGATTTCGGCATGAGTAATCTGAGTGACGCTTTCCAGGATTTTTTCGAATAGGGCCGATTGATCGGTAAGCGAGGTAACCGCTTTGGCAATTGAAAAAATGGTGGTCAGTTCACGGATGCGCTGCTGTAATTCCTGATTGGTTTGCTGTAATTGCGCAGCCAGTCGTTCCCGCTCGCGGCGTTCTCGGACCTGCGAGAGGTTACGCTCCACCGCAGAAAGCACTTCTGCTTCGCGCGCCGGCCAGATCAGGTAATCGGCTGCGCCCAGCCGAAAGGCCTGAATGATTTCGTTTTCTGTGCCTTTACGGGCAATCAGGATGACGGGGATATTGACTCCCTGAGAATTCAAACCAACCAGCAAATCTTTGCCGCTCAGTCCGGGCAGTTCGAGGTTGGCGAGAATGACATCGGGCATGACCTGCACGGCGCGGGAGAGTGCGGCAGTCCCATCGCTCACCTGATATACCTGATAGCCGGCAGCCTGCAAGGTCTGACGCGAAACGAAGTCCGCAATCACGGGATCGCTCTCAGCGATCAAGATTCGATCAGGATTTTCTGCCATGTATTCTTAATGATAGCACGGAACATTAAAAATAAAACACCGTTGACTATTCAATTTGCTAACAATTTTCCGATGTTTTTGGGGTTTACTGAGCCGAATATGGCGGTTGGGTCAGGCAGAAGGCTGGCCGCTATTCCACACCCAGTACCCGCCGGGTGGCACGGAAAGCCAGCGGCGGCAGATGGTTGCGGGGGAAGAAAGCAGCCTGATCAGCATCATCTCCGGCGGATAGATGACCGCCGATCACCTCGGCACGATAAACAATAATGATGTCGGCACCGCGTTCATGTTCCCGTCCGTTGATGACACCTACAAGACCGGTGATTCGCACCTCAAGTCCGGTCTCTTCCAGACATTCCCGCAGAGCTGCCTCCTGCGGGTCTTCATGGGCATCCACAAAACCGGCCGGTATGCTCCAAAGACCCTGGAGCGGTTCGTTGATGCGTCGAACCAGCAGTACCTGATCATCCTGTTCCACCAGTACACCGGCGGCGACTTTGGGGTCGGCAAAATAAATAAAGCCGCATTGTGGGCAGACGGGACGCGGCTTGCCGAAGACGATGCGGGTTTCCAATTTAGCTGCGCATTGCGGGCAATACCGATAGATGGTAGGGCTCATGAGATCTTTCGTTTGAGCAGCATGGACAGAAGCCATAACCCAAGCGCCAGAATGGCAAAGCCGGCTCCTGCCAGCCAGGCCGGGCGGATCATGCCGCGCTCCTGTTGGCTTTGGGGGGCAGAGGGGAGAGGGGCCGGTACAGGCTTTGTGGGGTTCGAATGAGGAGTGAACAGGTTCTTTCCCTGTTCTTCCGGTTGACGCACACCCAATATCGGGCCACTGCCTTCCAGAGGGAGGGGTTCAATTTGCGTAGGAACGGGGTTGATCTGAATACTGCCTGCCCCCGATTCGGGCATTGCCTGTGATTTGAATTCGAGATCCAGACCGCCGCCTATCCCATTGGCAGGCGGATAATCGGACGCTCCCCCGCAGAAAGCATCCGGACAACCCGGGGCCGTGCCTCCGCCTCCCCCCATGCCCATGGCGGGGGCCGGCGGGCCACCCCAGTACACGACTGGTGGAGTTTCTTGCGGGGTTTCTGGAACTGCCATTATTCTTACGGTTTCTGTGCCGGTGACTGCCTGTAACTCCATCATCGGTTCACTGGCGGTCATCGGACGGGTTGCCATGCCCGGCAATAACTGGCTGACAAACATCCACACTGCCATGAGGGTTGCCAGTACGGAGGAAAAGCGTAAGGCGGGGATCAGGAAATACGAACGGCGTGGCTGCTGGACAGTGGCAGCGCTGAGGGTAAAATTGCGCGGCACTTTACGAAGTGGAGCATTGCGTAGAACAGCCCGGGTTTTTTGCAAAGACTCAAAAGTTTCTTTTGCCTCAGGATTGGACTGAAGTAACGCCTCAACCCGCGCTTTTTCGCGCGGGTCAAGCTCTCCATCCAGATAGGCAGAGAGCAGAATCAAATCACGAGAATTCAACTGCTCTGTCATTGTAATTCAGCCTCTTTCCCAAGACGAAATTTTGCCGGTAATAGTTCCGCAAAACCGGAAAGACAATCGCGTAAGCGCAGCCTTGCCCGTGCCAGCCGGCTTTTGATGGTGCCAAGCGGCTTGCCAATCGCCTGAGAAACTTCGTTGTAATCCATTCCCTGGATATCCACCAGGATGACCACTGCCCGAAATTCTTCCGGCAGGTCTTGAATGCAATGCTGAATGGCTTGTTCTAATTCGCGGGTTTCAACCTCCTCATCCGGCTGGGGATTGTGATCAGCCAGCCACGCCGGAGATTCGATTTCCTCATCATCTTCCTGATGGATCGGCTCCAGCGCCACGGTCGGGCGGCGCTGACGGCGGCGTAGTTCATCATAACAGGCATTGGTAACCATGCGCATGACCCATGCCCGAAACGAACCGCCGCGGTACTGGCGGATATTGCGGTAGGCGGAGATGAAGGCAGTCTGGGTGGCATCCTCCGCTGCTGCATCGTCGTTTAGCATCCGGTAGGCGAGGTTGAATGCCATTTGCTGGTAAGCCAGCACCAGCCGGTTGAAGGCATCCAGATCCCCGTGCAGTGCATCCTGAATCAACGCGGCTTCGTCCATGTCAAGCCTGCTTTCTAGTCGTCCACCCGATCCAAATTAAACGCCAAATCAACAAACCGGCCGCTGAAACTGCCATCATCACCAGCGCAAAGACCGGCATGACCACATTTTGAAGCCACAAGCCGCGCAGCACAGCCCCCAGGGGCGCAGCCAGCCCCGCAGCCATCAAAACCCTCCATAATTGCCGGTAATCCGTACTGATTTGCGGTGTGAAGACTCCACCCAGCCAGCCGGCAGCCAGCCAGCCCGCCAGCATCGGCAGGAAGGTGACCAGCCATCGGCCGCCAGCCAGCGAACTGCTGTGCGAGGCAAACCCGATGAAGGTGACCACGAGCAGGACGACCCCGTCCATCAGAATCAAGAAAATGACGGGTGGAGAAACCGGATGATTCTTCACCCGTTTATCCTAACCTATCTAAATCTGAACGTCAAGAAGGTTTTTTAGCGGTCTTTATTTTAAATACCGGTCAAAGAATTCGATTGAACGCTGCATGGCCAGGCTGAAACTGTTGGCAATATTGTGATCATCGCCGGGGTAGGTGTAGAACTCAACCGGCTGACCAGCCGCCTGCATGGCTTCGTACAACCGTTGTGAAAAGTAGAGCGGCACGACCGAATCATCCACGGCGTGGTGCAGCTGCAAAGGGCCGCTGATCTGGTTGACGAACATAATCGGGGAGATTGATTCCCAGAACGAGGGATTTTCCTGGGGAGATCCGTAGGTTTCAACCAGTTGCTGGGTAAACCGTCGCCCGCCAGTCGAAAGGGTGGGTATGGGAGTCGGCCGCCAGCGGTACATCAGGTCTTCGTAAGAACCGACCACCCCCGCCCAAATCACACCGGCTTTGACATCACCGCTGGTGACCATAACCCGCAGGGTGATGTGGCCACCCATCGAATGCCCCCACATGCCGATTTTTTGCGGGTTTGCTTTGGGGTAGCGTTTGATTGAGGCAACGGCGTTCAGCACATCAATCGTGTAGTCGGGGTTGCTGTAAGCGCCACGAGCCTCACCTTCTGAATTGCCGTGTCCGCGATAATCCGGCCGGAAGACAATGTAGCCGCGGCTGGCAAAAGCGTTAACGTAGGCAACGTAACGCTCGGTGGGGTGGTACTCGCGCGGAGGAATGTAGCCGTGATTGAAAATGATCACCGGAAAACCCCCGTCAGGCGGTTCGCCAAAGGGAATGGTCATTAAGGCAAAGATTTTCAGCCCCTCCGAAAGATAAGAAACCAGATACCGTTCATAATTTGCCCCGGAGGCCAGTTTTTCCTCAAAAGTGATTTCACTGCCGGGGTAATCCCGCAGGCGCATGGATTGAATGGTGAGGGGGTGCAGGGTGGGGGTGGGGGTAAAAGTAGCAGTGGGAGGTAATGTCGGGCTGGGGGTAACGGTTGGCAGAGGACTGGGAGTCTGGCTGGGTTGTTGAATGCTGGCAGGCGAAGGCAGCGGCGGTGCTGGTTCAAGATCAACCGAATTACACCCGCTGATCAGCAGTCCGATGACCAGTGTGAATTGAACCCATAGCGGATTTTTAAATTTGGACATAATTTATCCTGAATGAGATTGTAAAGGGATTTGAGGAAAGGTGTCAAGGCAAGTTTTGTGGTTTGAAACAGGTTGCGCCGGGCAGGGTTCTGGTCTAAACTAAATGTATGATGGTCAGCAGTCGCACGGTCTTTTTGGGGATTGACCCCGGCAGTGGGCGCGAGGGGATGACTTATGTAGCGCTGGATGCCGAAAAGCGTTTGCTGGCCATTGGCGGGGGAAAGATCCAGGATGTGCTGGCTTACGCTGCCGGCCAGGCCGAGGTACTGGCAGCGGTGAATCATTTTTATAAGCCGTCGAGAGAACCCCCGGCGACGGAAATCCAGCAGCGGCTTTTCCCGGAGTTTGGAGATGATCTATTTGGGCGCTTGAGAAAAGAGGTGGCTGAACGGCTGGAATCCAACACCGCTGCTGGTTTAGCCGAAAAAGACAGCCGCAGTGCCAGGCAGCGTTCAGGTTTGCTTGTGCAACAGTTGCAGGGGTTGGGTTACCAACGTTTTCCAATGGAAGAAGAAAACCGACAGTGGCTGCGCTTTTCGGCGCAGGCTGCGTTTTACTCGTTGAGCGGCGGGCGTTTGTTCGAGGCACGCTCGCTGGAGGGGCGTCTGCAGCGCCAGTTGATTCTTTTCGAAGAAAAATTGCCGATTAAAGATCCGATGGATTTTTTTGAAGAAGTGACTCGCCGCAGATTGCTGCTCGGCCGGCTGCCGTATGAGATGATTTACGCTCCGGGTGAATTGAACGCGCTGGTGGGTGCTTATACGGCCTGGCTGGCAGTTTTTGATGAGCAGCGGGTGAAAAAAGAGGAAGACGGCAGTGAGGGCGGCTGGTATCTGCCGCTGCCACCTGCGCCGGCTGAAAATGAATGACATGGGCAGCCGCTCTCTTTACGAGATGAAATGAATGCGGGCGGGTTTACCTGAGGTTCGCTCCCCAATCAAAACGGCTACCCAGGATTAAGATTGAATTAGAGTTTTTCGAAAAGCCTTTACATTCGGCTGCTTTTCGAGATAATAACCTTTAAGATAGACATAGTGAGGAAATAATGGTCAATGTAAAAATGTGGGTCAAAGCCTTACAGGTTATTCCCCATGTTGAGCGGGACGAGTGGGAACGTTTGGATGTGATATCCAAGTGGTTAATTTCCACGCGGGCAGCCGTGCTGATTATGACCTTTATCTCCGCTGCGATTGCCGGTTTGCTGGCATTGCGCGCCGGGGAGTTCAATCTGGTACGCTGGCTCATGCTGGTGATCGGGCTGATCTTTGCCCATGCCACCAACAATTTGCTCAATGACCTGACCGATTACTCGCGCGGGGTGGATACGGATAATTACTACCGTACCCAATACGGACCGCAGCCTTTGGAGCAAGGTTTATGGAGCCGTAAGACACACCTGCTCTACGCCGCCGTGACCGGTTTGATTGCGCTGGCGGCCGGGGCTTATCTGGTGGCTGTGAGCGGAATTTTGGCGTTGTGGCTGCTGCTGGCAGGTGCCATTTTCGTCTTGTTCTATACCTATCCGCTCAAGTACATTGGATTGGGAGAACTTGCCGTTCTGCTGGTTTGGGGGCCGTTGATGATCGGCGGCGGTTATTATGTGATTACCGGTCAGTGGGATTGGTATGTGGCTCTGGCCTCTCTGGCGTATGCTCTCGGCCCCACCACGGTCATCTTTGGAAAACACATTGACAAATTACAGCAGGACAAGGAAAAAGGCATCCGCACTTTACCGGTGATTCTGGGCGAAACACGCTCACGGTATGTGGTGCTGGGCATGATTGCCCTGCAGTACCTCTCGGTGATCACGCTTGTCGCGGTGGGATATTTCTCACCGGTGATGTTGATCGTTCTGCTGGCGTGGTATTACCTGCCTCCGGTCATCCGGGTATTCAGCCAGCCGCGCCCGACTGAAAAACCACAGGACGCAAGGCTGGCAGCCGGTTGGCCGCTTTATTTTGTGGCGGCAGCGTTTTATCAAAATCGCAGTTATGGGTTGTTGTTGCTGGTCGGTTTGATTTTGCAATTATTCATTCGCTGAGCAGGGTTTTACTGGTTGGGCAGCGGGAACTGCTCAACCGCCAAAATCTTGCCTCCAGGTAAAGGGTTTTGGGAAATTGGGTGTGCAAATGGCGTGCGGTCAACCGCGCGCCATTTGCCAATTTTAAACCCGCAGCTTTCGACGCAGAAATGGAAGTTTCCGGCAGTCTGCGTGGGATTCAGGGTCTGCCATGGGGACCTGCTGAATCTTGTCATCTGATCCTTTGGCAAGGGAGGGGCGTTTTTTTAATCAAACTCTAACTTGACAATAATTATTAGTTAGATATAATTATTTACGGATAATAATTATCAATAAGAGGATGGGTTCGATGGATACCGAAGAACGCTTAAGGGATATTCTTCAAAGATTGCAGAAAGATGGTCACCGCATGACCCCCCAACGAGTGGCGATTTTGCGGGCGTTCCTTTCCGCACAGGATCATCCCACCGTTGAACAGGTCTACCGGCGGGTCTGCCGGGATTTTCCGATGACCAGCCTGGCTACGGTCTATAAGACAGTTGCTCTGCTGAAGGAAATGGGCGAAGTAATCGAGATCAGCGGAGACCTGCAAGGCAGCCGTTACGATGCCTTTCATCCCGAACCGCATCCTCATTTGATCTGCACCCGCTGTGGTCAAATTTACGACGGCGAGGGCGTGGATGTTCAGCCAGTTGTGGCAGCCTTACAGGCCCAGTCGGCATTTCAGGTTTCCACCTACCGTCTGGATTTGTACGGCATTTGCGCTGCCTGTCAGGCGCAGTCCGGCTGACCAAAATCAAATTCCAAAAATTAATTGTTTTACGGAGGTAAAAATGGCAACCCTAAAATCGAATACAATTTTTGACGAAAAACAACCCGAAATTGAAATTGCCCCATCCAACCGCGAGGCGGTCATCGAAATGCTGAATCGTCTGCTGGCCGACGAGCATGTCCTGATGCTCAAGACTCACAACTATCACTGGAATGTGCTGGGGCCGAGTTTTGACCCGATGCACAAGTTCTTTGGCGAGCAGTACGAAATGCTGGATGATATTGTGGACGATGTTGCCGAACGTGCTCGCGCTTTGGGGGGTAAGGCAGTCGGCACGATGCGTGAGTATTTGGAACTGACCCGCCTGAGCGAACACCCCGGCGAATATCCGGATGTGATGACGATGATTGCCAACCTGTTGGCCGATCACGAAACCATCATCCGCGAACTGCGTAAGGATATTGACGAGAGTCTCGAAAAGTACGGTGATGTCGGCACCAGCGATTTTTTGACCGACCTGATCCGCCAGCACGAAAAGATGGCCTGGTTCCTGCGCTCGTTTTTGCAGGGATAGAGCGGTTTGAGCCATTGAACAGTACGCCCCTCGAAAGAGGGGCGTACGTTTTATCCAACCAGCTGGATTTCGGTAATCCTCAGGCTGGCGGCATCGTTGGGCAACAAACCAAAGCGCAGTTTCCCGTCCGCTGTGAAGGCGGCGTATTGATTGTCTATCCAGATCACCAGCCCCAGCCGGCCGCGCGGGGTGAGAGGTGTTTCAAAAACCGGCTGTCCATCCACATCAAATCGCACAGCATGGGTCTGCCATTCCAGGCGGTACTCATGGGGTTGGGTTACTTTCACATCCAGACGGGCTGCGTCCTGCTGAATGACGAAACAGGCAAGGCGGCGCAGCCAGCGGGCGGTTGCCGGAATTGCCAGCAGCGGCAGGACGAAAAGTGCCGGTATCAGCCCCGCCGAAGGAATTAAGGGTGAACGAAATACCCCGGCCAGTAAACCGTTGGCGGGCAGGTCATCGCGCAGGCTGAGGTGATTTTCTGGTGAAGCGTAAAAGAACCAGGCTGCATTCGGCAGCATCGGCAGGCGGCGGGAACTGCCCCTTGCCCCCCAGGAGAAACTAAACGGATCGTTCCAGAAGCCGAATCCCCAGGTGCCGGGCACGGATGGGGAAGAGACCTGGGCGGTCAGCTTAAGGATCAGCGGCGGCTGCCAGCGGAAATGGCTGCGCGGAAGATGGCGGTAGTCATCCAGTTGGGCAACGCGGTAGGAATCAGCCGGGCCGGCCGGTAGTGCCAGCAGCCACCCGTTTTCGGGCAGTAACTCAACGCTGGCCTGGCCGGGGGGTAGGGTCAAGATATTCAGGGATGAAAAACTCGACATTGTCAGCAATTCCTGATTTATTATAAAGTATATGTCTTTGCCGAACCGTGGGGCCTGGGCATGGAAAGTACGGTTGGTGAGCGTTATCGGGTCAGTTTGCCGGACGGGAAGACGGCATCGCTCGACGCAGAACACCCCCCAAAGGGAGCGACTTCGCCGGATGGACGCTATGAAATCTTTGAACACCCCCAGGGATTAAGGCTGTTTGACTATCAGAGCCAGCAAGAGCAGGTTATCCCCCTTGAACCGGCCTGCCCGGATGCAGAGGTGTGTTATCTGAGTGGGGAACGACGTATCGTCTGGCGGGTTGATTCGAGCGGTTTTTATACCACGACTACCCGCAATGCCTATTTTGACGAACGCGCCGAAACAAATCTCTATTTTGTGCAGGTACAGCCGCTGGTCATCGTAAAGGAACTGGCGGTCATTCGAGCCAATCCGTGGACATTTTCTTTTTCTCCCGACCGGCGTTTTCTTGCTTTTTTGAATCAACCGGATGTGGATAACGCTTCCCCAAAAACCTATAACTGGGTGACCCTGAGTCTTATGGATTTACAAACCCTTCAAGTGCGCCGTTATACGCAGGGCTGGGTGTTGCGGATGGCAGGCTGGAGTCCGGAAAGCCGCCGCTTTTTGCTGACTTCCAGCCCTTTTGGTGGTTCAAATCCCATTGTTAAAAAACTTGCTGTGGGAGACCTATGCCGCCCGCCGGAGGAGTTGATTGTGCCGACCAAACAGACGATCATGGAAACGCTGTGGCTGGATGCGCAACATATCTTAATGTGGACAGCGCCGGAGGAAGGTATTCCGGATCGTTATCTGGCGGGGATGTATCTGTATCATTTGAGCGGGTCCAGCGAGCCCGTCAAGATTGATGATCTGGTGCAGGATTATTTCCAGCCCTATGGACTGCGCCATGAATTCGTCATTTTAAAATGAGCGGATTGTTTTCCTTGACAGGGTTTCACCCTCAGGTATAATGCCATCATCGAGAAAGACCAACCCGGAGTCCAGTAATCGCCTCTGGTCGTTCAGAGAGCCGGCGGGTGGTGCAAGCCGGACGACTAAGCGGTGAACTCCACTCTGGTGGCCTGTTTGAGCAGGCCGGTTGCCTTCGCAGGGGCATAAAGCCGTAAGAAGGACGGATGGAACCGTTATCTCCACGAATGAGGCTGACCCATCAGCGGGCAGCGAAAGCAGGTGGCACCACGAGATGCTCCCCCCTCGTCCTGCACGGGCGCGGGGGTTTTGTATTCATCTTTGCGGAGGTGTGTTGATGTTGGATTTGAATCTGATTCGCGAAAAGCCTGAAGTTGTACGTAAAGCCTTGCGTGACCGGCAAATGGAAGACGCGCCGGTGGATCGCGTGCTGGAACTGGATGCGCGCCGGCGGGCGCTGCTGACCGAGGTGGAGGCCATGAAAGCCGAGCGCAACGCGGTTTCTAAGGAAATTGGTCGGATGAAAGACCCCGTGGAAAGACAGGCTAAAATTGACGCCATGCGCGGGCTGGGTGACCGGATTGCCGAACTGGATGAAGAGGTGCGTCAGGTTGAAAGCGACCTGCAAGCGCTGGTTGCTACCATTCCCAACATCCCTCATCCGGATACGCCCTACGGCACCGGCGAACACGACAACCGCGTGGTGCGCCAGTCCGGCGATATTCCGCAACTCGATTTCCAGCCTCTGCCGCACTGGGATCTGGGCGTCAACCTCGGCATTATTGACTTTGAGCGCGGGGTCAAGATCACCGGGTCGCGGTTTTACATCCTCAACGGCGCCGGCGCGCGTTTACAGCGGGCGCTGATCGCCTGGATGCTTGACCTGCACATCCGCCAGGGTTACGAGGAACGCTACCTGCCCTTTATGGTCAAGTCGCAGACTCTGTTTGCTTCCGGGCAGCTGCCCAAGTTTGCCGATAATCTTTACCACGACGCCGAAGAGGATTTCTGGAACGTGCCGACAGCCGAGGTGCCGCTGACCGGTATGTTGATGGACGAGGTTTTGGAGGAAGCCAGCCTGCCGCGCCGCTATACGGCCTATACCCCTTGCTTCCGCCGTGAAAAAATGAGCGCCGGCCGCGATGTACGTGGCATCAAGCGCGGCCATCAGTTCGATAAGGTGGAAATGTACATCTTCTGCCGACCGGAAGAATCAATGCGCGAACTGGAAAAAATGGTGGCGGATGCCGAGCAAACCTGCGCCGAATTGGGCCTGACCTACCGGGTGGTACAATTATGCACCGGTGATCTGGGTTTCAATGCGGCAATCACCTACGATATTGAGGTGTGGGCGCCCGGTTGTGGTGAATGGCTGGAAGTTTCCTCGGTTTCCAATGTGATGGACTTTCAGGCGCGCCGGGCAAACATCAAGTACCGGCCAGCCGATGGCGGCAAAACCCGCTTTGTCCATACCCTCAATGGGTCGGGGTTGGGCTTGCCGCGTACGCTCATCGCTGTGCTGGAAAACTACCAGCAGCCGGATGGCAGTGTGGTCGTGCCGGAGGTGCTGCGCCCGTGGATGGGCGGCATCGAGGTTATTCGCCCACAGGGATAAAAGTCCATGCAGGAATTTTTACAGGCAGCTTTTCCGTGGATTATTCTGGCTTTTCTACTGCTTGGGCAGGCGGGAACCTTCATCCCGCTCTTGCCCGGGCTGTGGATTCAATGGGCAGCGGCGCTGGTTTACGGCCTGGTCACCGGTTTCGACCTGACCGGCGGCATTTTGTTTGGAATAATTACCCTTCTGGTGATCATCGGCGGAATCATTGACAATGTGGCGATGGGCGCTTCGGCAAAGACCAGCGGGGCTTCGTGGCTTTCGATTGGTGCCGCGCTCATCGGCGGGGTGGTCGGCTCACTGGTCTTTCCGCCGCTGGGCGGGTTGATTCTGGCAATGGGCGGCATCTTCCTCGTCGAGTACTTGCGCATCCGTGATTTACGCAAAGCGTGGGATTCTACCCGCGGCCTGGCGGTTGGCTGCGGTTGGGGAGCCGTCTTGCGCTTTGGTTTTGGGCTGCTGGTGATTCTCGTCTGGCTGCTGTGGGCGTTTGTGTTTTAGGATCTAACGGACTTTGATCAGTTCCCCGCCGGTGATGCGCGGCAGCTCGCGAGGGTCAATCTTGAAGACGGCGTTGGGTGTGCCGGCTGCCGCCCAGACTTCTTCGTACTGGAGCAGGTCTTCATCCACAAAAGCTGGCAGCGGGCGGATGTGACCAACCGGCGGTACGCCGCCGATGGCAAAGCCGGTCTGCTCGCGCACAAAATCTGCTTCGGCTTTGAGAATTGGCTCACCGATGATTGCCGCCAGTTTTCGTTCATCTACCCGATTGCTGCCACTGACCAGCACCAGAATCGCCCGCCGGCTGGTTTGGGTGCGAAAAATCAGCGATTTGACGATTTGCCCAACCTGACAGCCGACCGCTTGAGCAGCCTCCGGCGCGGTACGAGTGGAAGCCGGCAGTTCAACGACCTGACAGGGTAAACCCAGTACGGACAGGGCAGCCTGCACTTTGCGGGCACTTTCGCTGAGGGTTTGTTCGCTCATGCTTGTTTTTGACCTCGTTTGGTAGGGGATGAAGGGGGCGGAGGGGCTGGCCAGGCAAAGCCGGCAATCTGGTTGACGTGGATGACCAGCGGGCGCTGCTCCGGCTGGATGCGAATCAGGGAAAGCGAAGCCGGGAAAATGGTCAGTCGGTGGAAATCGTTCAGCGCCATGTTGAGATAATGCGCCAATGCCAACCGGATAATATCCCCATGGGCTACGGCAGCGATGACCGCCTCCGGCGGGGGTGGTGTGTGTTCTTCGGCGGTACGGGTGTGCTGGTGTGCCAGATATTCCAGCTCCTGCACTACCCGCTGCTGAACTTCGCCGAGGGTTTCGCCTTTCGGAAATCGCACACTGGCGGGGTCATCCTGCACCGTTTTCCACAGCCTGATGCGGCGGAGTTGTTTGTAGGTGCGACCCTGCCAGTCGCCGTAGTCCACCTCACTGAGCGCTGGACGAATCTGGACGGTCAAGCCGCGCTTTTCGGCCAGTGGTTGGGCAGTTTCAATGGCGCGTTCCAGCGGACTGGAATAAACCGCTTCAATTGGAGCGTGTTCCAGTGCTTTGGCAAGGGATTGAGCCTGTTTTCTGCCGTTATCGTTCAGATGCACCCCCGGTAATCGTCCCGCCAAACGGCGGTGCATGACATCATTTTCACCGTGACGAATCAACAGAATCAGCGTCATTGTTTTTCTCCAGAGGGGGTGGTTCTTCTAAACCCAATGCCTGCGCCTGAGCTTTTCGCCAGCGCTGCAAGCGTTCGGCAACTTCGGCTTCGTATCCCTGATGGGAGGGGTTGTAAAAGGTGGTGCCTGTCAGGCCGTCCGGCAGATATTGCTGTCCGACATGATGTTCGGGGAATTGATGGGGGTACTGGTAGCCAGCGCCGTGCCCCAGGCCTTTGGCGTCCCGGCTGCTATCCATCAAGTGCTGGGGTACCATGCCGACCCCGTGTTCCTCAATCCACTCTTTGACTTTGAAATAGGACAGAGCCGTGTTGGACTTGGGAGCGGTGGCAAGGTAGAGGGTTGCCTCGACGATGGGGAAAATTCCTTCCGGCAGGCCGACATACTCGTAGGCATAAGCCGCCGCAGCGGCTACTTGCAAGGCGTGCGGGTCAGCCAGGCCAATGTCCTCGCCAGCCAGAATCAGCAGCCGGCGCAGAATAAAGCGCGGGTCTTCGCCAGCGATCATCATTTTGGCCAGCCAGTACAGCGCCGCATCTGGATCTGAGCCGCGCACCGACTTAATGAAGGCCGAGATGGTGTCGTAGTGCGCATCGCCGTTGCGGTCATACAGCACGGCGCGCTTTTGAATGGATTCCTGGGCTACTTCCAGGGTGATGTGAATGACCCCATTTTCATCCGGGGGAGTGGTTTCCACGGCCAGCTCGATGGCGTTGAGCAGGTTGCGAGCATCTCCGCCGGAAACACGAATCAGGTGGGTGCGGGCTTCTTCGTCCAGTTGGATGTTTTTGCTGCCGTAGCCGCGTTGTGGATCGCTCAACGCCTGCGTAAGAATGCGGTTGAGATGCTCTTCCGAGAGTGGCAGCAACTGGAACAGGCGCGAGCGTGAAACCAGCGCCGGAATCACATCAAAATAGGGGTTCTCGGTAGTGGCGCCGATCAGGGTAATCATCCCGCTTTCGACATGAGGCAGCAGTGCGTCCTGCTGGGCTTTGTTCCAGCGGTGAACCTCGTCCACAAAGAGAATGGTACGCTTGCGGTGCAGGCGGCGGCGTTCGGTGGCCTCCTGAATCACCCGGCGCAGGTCGGCAACGCCCGCCAGTACGGCGGAGATACTTTCAAAGTGCGCCTGGGTGCTGTTGGCAATGATTTGCGCCAGCGTGGTTTTACCGGTGCCGGGCGGGCCGAAGAAGATGATCGAGGAAAACAGGCGGTCGGCTTCGATGGCGCGGCGCAGTAATTTACCTGGCCCGATGATATGTTCCTGACCGATAAATTCATCCAGCGTGCGCGGCCTCATGCGGGCTGCCAGCGGCGCTTCATCTTTCATGCGTTCCTGCATGGCATGGTTAAAAAGATCCATGGCTACTTCCCTGAACCTGAGTATATCATGAACCCACCAGCCGAAATTGCAGAAGGTTATGCGCTGAAAGAGATGTTTTTTGGGTTAAAATTCTCGCACAGGTGAAAGAGAAGATGACCGAAAAAAGTGTGTTTGAACCCGCAAATCCTGCCGGCGTGCCAACCCTTAATCCTCCGGCGACGCAGCCGGTTGATCCGAACGAGTATTATCAGCCCATTCCCATTTCACGCAGCAGTCCAAAACGGCGCCGTATGGGGATGGGATGCGGCCTGCTTGTTCTGCCACTGCTGGGTGTGTTGGCGGTGCTGGCGCTTTACTTCTTTGCTCCGCTGCGCACCAATATTTTGATTTTGGGGATTGACCGGGCGCCGGATGGCAGCGCAATGGGACGCAGTGATACCAACATCTTGCTCAGCATCAACCCTCTCCGGCCAGAGGTTAAAATGCTCTCCATCCCGCGTGATCTGTGGGTCAACATCCCCGGGGTTGGCGAAAACCGGATTAATACCGCTCACTTCTTTGCCGAAATTGAACAGCCCGGTTCCGGGCCGCGTGCCACGCTGGAAACAATCCGGGTCAACTTTGGACTGGACGTACCTTATTACGTGCGCTTGCGCTTTGATAGCGTGCAGCCAATTGTCGAGGCAATGGGCGGAATTACCATTGAACTCGATCAGCCGACCGCCGGTTATCCGCCCGGCCGACATACCCTCAATGGCGAGCAGGCGCTGGCGTTTGCGCGTAACCGCAGCGGGACGGATGACTTTTACCGCATGGCACAGGGTCAGTTGCTTTTTAAAGCCGTCTTCCGACAGTTGCTCAACCCGGCCTCGTGGGGCCGCTTACCGGCCGTGGCTGCCGCAGCGCTGGAGTCGGTGGATACCAACTTGCCGGTCTGGTTGTGGCCGCGCCTTGGGCTGGCCTTGCTGCGCGCCGGCCCGGATGGGATTGATAACCGCACCCTCGACCGCGAGATGGTCACACCCTTTACCACCAGCGGCGGCGCCAATGTGCTGCTGCCCAATTGGGAGCGGATCAATCCGCTGCTGCAGGAGATGTTTGGGCAGTAGTCTGCCCGTTGGCTAAATACTTTTGCCAGTCATCATCGCTCATCAACGTGATGACGCGGAACGATTCGGCATAGGCCATTTCTTTGCCTTTGCCGCTTTCGGCTGCCCAGTTTTTGATCATCTCGGCCGGATCCCACCCTTCCATCTGGCTTTTGTGCTGTTTCAGGGCTTCGATTTTCAAGTCAATGGTTTCCTCGATGTTGACAAAAGTATCGCCGCCATCCCAGGCAGAGATGTACACCTTGCGGACTTTGTGGGGTTTCAGACCTTCTTCGGCCAGTTCTTCAAACACCTGTGGCTGTCCGGCGGCCGGAAAGACGGCATCCAGGGCGGCAGTGGCCGCCGCGCGGTGGTCGGGGTGGTTGATGTAGGTGCTGTTGGCAAATACGACGGTCGGGTCGCCGCAAATGACGACTTCCGGGCGGAAGCGGCGGATTTCGCGAACCAGTTTTTTGCGTAATTCGAGAGTCGGTTGGAGTAAGCCGTCCGGCTCACGCAAGAAGATGACCTCGCTGGCGCCAATGACCCTGGCGGCTGCGGTCTGCTCCGCTTCGCGGATTTCGGCAGCGCGGGCGCGGGTCATCCCTTCTTTGGCAATACCGGCATCCCCACTGGTGCAGAGGACGCAGGAGATGCGGCATCCGGCGCGCGCCCAACGCGCCAGTGTTCCGGCGCAGGAAAACTCAATGTCATCCGGATGGGCAACGATGACCATTGCACTTTCGGGGATGTAAAAATTTTTACTGGACATGGAAAACTCCAATCATTGGGAATGATTTAATGGGCTTAAGGCAGGAACAAAGGCACAATCAGGCTGAGTAAAGCGGCGGCGAGGAAGCCGACAGCCACCACGATTTGACCGGCAAGGTACAACTGCACAGCGCTGAACAAGAAGACCGCAAAGAACAGGGCAGCCGTCAGGCGGCGCAGGGCTTTTTCAACCCGGCCGATTTGTTGTTTTAATTCGGGGCTGCGAAACTCCAAACGTCCCTGTTCCAACCGCGAAAGCAGCGAATCGGCGCGGCGTGGCAAGTTTACCAGCGTGCGCAGGGTGTCCCCGGCTTCCAGCACCCAGCCGCGCAAGCCAGCGCCGCCCTCTTCGGCAATTAACCGCTGGGCATAGGGGATGATGCTGACCCAGACGTTAAAGTTTTCGTCCAGACCGGTACAGATGCCGCTCAAAATGGATAAACAGCGCCCCAGCAGAATCAGGTTATCCGGCAGCTGGAAGGGAGCGTCGTAAATCAATTCGCGAAACTCGGCGATGAAAGCCATCGCCTCGCTGGTGCTGAGGGCGACCAGTTCGCTGGTGGATTTGCCCCAAAAGCGTTCAAAAGCGCGCTGATTTGCCTGACGCAGCAATTCCAGGTCGGCGCCGGGCAGTAAAACGCCCATGATCTGGTAAGCCTTGATCAGCCGATCGGCATCCCGCTGCCCAACCGCGATGATCATTTCGCGGATACCGGCCAAAATGGTTGGAGTAACTTCGCCAGCCATGCCAAAATCCACGAAGACCAGTTTCCAGCCGGGGCTTTCTCCCTTCCCATTCGACTGGAGAGGGTGAACAAAAAGATTGCCGGGATGCGGGTCGGCGTGGAAAAAGTGATCGTCCAGAATCTGCTTGAGATAGGCATCGAATAAGCGTCTGGCCACCTCAGCCGGATCAATGCCGTTGGCAAGCATGGTTTCTTTGTCGGTGATCTTGATTCCGCCGACTTCTTCCAGTGTAAGCACGCGGCGGGTGGTGTAATTCCAGTGAATCTGAGGGACGAGAATCTCCGGATCATCCACGAAATTGGCTCGAAACATCTCGGCATTTTTGGCTTCATGCAGGTAGTCAATTTCTTCCAGCAACGTTCGACTGAATTCTTCCAGCAGGGCCGGCACATTGGCGCGCCGCCGCACCGGCGGATATAAATCCACCCAGCGTCCAACCACCCGCAGAGCTTTGAGATCAACTGCCACAATGGCTTCAATGTTCGGACGTTGAACCTTAACTACAACCGGCAAGGGGGTGTCTTCATCAGCGAAGGGGTAGAGACTGGCACGGTGCACCTGTCCGATGGATGCAGCCGCCACCGGCGTCGGCTCAAAATAAGCAAACAGGCTCTCCAATGGGCGGTCAAATTCGCTTTCGATGACGCGCCGAACAGCCTCAAACGGCTCGGCAGCCACTTCATCCTGCAACCCGGCCAGCTCGGAAGTGATTTCCGGGGGGAGAATGTCCAGGCGTGAGGAAAGCCATTGGCCCACCTTGATCATCACACCACCCAGGTCAATTGCCAGCCGTCGAAAGCGGGCGGCAATCCGTTGTAAACGGCGGGCACGGCTACGGCCTGACCATTTACCCAAACCGATGAACGGCAGGAAGATGTCCCACCAGATCAGGTGCAATAGCACTCTGCCGAAGAACCACAAAATGCGTTGATAGCGGCGTCTTAACATCTTTGTTGGGATTATAACACTGCCCGTCCATCGAGCCGGAAGCGGGTGTATAATCGGCGTATCTCACCACAAATCCACAATTATCCCGGTAATGACGATTAAATCCCTACCTTCCAGCGGCGGCAGGGTCTTATGGCTGGGTAAGGGGACTTTCCGCGCCCTGCGTCACCGCAATTATCGAATCTGGTTTATTGGACAAACCATTTCTTTGATTGGTACCTGGATGCAAACCATGGCGCAACAGGTACTGGTTTACCGCTTAACCGGATCAGCAGCAGCGTTGGGAATTGTCAGTTTTGTCGGTCTGATTCCGGTCATTCCGCTTTCGTTTTGGGCGGGGTCTCTGGCAGACCGCTACCCCAAGCAGAAAGTTGTCCTGTATGCCCAGATGGGTATGATGGTGCAGGCGATTGCGCTGGCAGCCCTGACCTGGCTGGGAATGGTGCAAATCTGGCATGTGTACCTGCTATCTTTTCTCTTTGGCGCACTGACCGCCATTGACCTGCCTGCCCGGCAGGCGTTTACGGTGGATCTGGTTGAAGGAAAAGATGACCTGACCAACGCGATTGGACTGAACTCGGCCATGTTCAATCTGGCGCGTGCGCTCGGCCCGGCGCTGGCGGGCATGGTTGTGGCAGCCACAGGCGAGGCGATGGCTTTCTCGCTGAACGCGGTCACGTTTCTGGCAGTCATTGGCAGTCTCTTGTTGATGCGCGACCTCCCCGATTCGTCACGCTCTTCTCATCCGCAGAACGGCGCTCTGCGCCATATGGTAGAAGGCATGCGTTTTGTCTTTTCCAACCGTTCAATCGGGGTGCTGATCAGCCTGGTGGCGGTCAGCGCATTCCTCTCGATGCCGTTCAATACCCTGATGCCGGTATTTGGCGGTGAAATCCTGAAGGAGAGTGCTGCACCGGTGGTTGCCTATTTTTGTGACTCCGCGCATGGATTGTTCCAGTGTCAGGCGCCCGAAGCTTTGCCGCTGGGCATATTACTGACGACTGTCGGGATCGGGGCGGTGATTGCGGCCCTGAGTGTGGCATCGCTGCCGGCTTCGGCGCGGCGCGGTCACTGGTTGACTTTCGGTAATCTGGCTTTTCCCACCCTGCTGCTAGGCTTTGCCCTTTCGCGTTCGTTCCTTCTCTCTGTGTTGTTGATGCTGGGGGTCGGGTTTTGTTTTGTACTGCAAAATGCCCTTGCAAATACCTTGTTACAAATTGCCTCACCGGATGACCTGCGCGGGCGGGTGATGAGTTTTTATACGATGACCTTTCAGGTCACCATGCGGTTGGGAGGATTGCAAGCCGGCCTGGTGGCGGATTGGTTGGGAGCGCCGTTTTCGATTGGGGTGGGGGCGGTGGTGTCTCTGTTTTATGGATTGTTTGTGGCCATGCGCTTTCCGGCTGTGCGAGAAATGAAGTGAGCGCGGGATTCAGGTAAAATTTAAGGATGTGATTGATTTTTGGGGTAATTATGCCGGTCGGTAAACCGGTAAACGAAAACCCATGTGGAATTATTTTGGGAAAGAGTTTTAATACCGGTACGCTTGGAGGTGTAAGCAGAAATGATTCGAGTGGAAGGGCCATTCTTCAAGGATGAATACGGCAGAACGTTGATCTTACGGGGGGTCAATCTGGCCGGTTCGAGCAAGGTGCCGGCCTCGCCGGATGGGGCGACCCATCGCAGTGAACAGTTCTTCGATCACCGGCACGTCTCATTTGTCGGTCGCCCTTTCCCCCTGGAGCAGGCTGATGAACACTTCCGCCGATTGCGGGCGTGGGGTTTGACCTTCCTGCGGTTTCTGGTCACGTGGGAAGCCATTGAACACGCCGGGCCGGGTCAGTACGATGAATCTTATCTGGATTACATCCGGGCTGTGTTGCAAAAAGCCGCCGAGTACGATATTCAGGTGTTCATTGACCCGCATCAAGACGTGTGGAGCCGCTTTTCTGGCGGGGATGGTGCGCCGGGATGGACTCTGGAAGCGGCAGGGTTTGACCTGCGCCACCTGCATGAAACCGGTGCGGCTATTGTCCATTCCCAACATGGCGATCCGTTCCCTCAGATGGTGTGGCCTTCCAACAGCAGTAAACTGGCTTCGGCGACGATGTTCACGCTTTTCTTTGGCGGTAATCACTTTGCTCCTTCGCTGAAAATTGAAGGCGAGCCGGCGCAGGAATACCTGCAGCGCCATTACATTCAGGCCATCACCCGGCTTGCCGAACGGGTGTGTGACCTGCCGAATGTGGTGGGTTATGATATTTTCAATGAGCCGCTGCACGGTTATATCGGCTGGAAGCGGCTGGATCGGCGGGAGGGTGTCCTGCAAACCGGTGAAACGCCGACGCCCTTCCAGTCCATGCTGTTGGGAGCGGGTTATCCGCAATGGGTGGACATTATGGATCGGCGGGTATTCGGGATTCACCGGGTTGGGCGGCGACTGGTCAACCCGCGCCGCCTCTCGGCCTGGCGGGAGGGTTACACCTGCATCTGGCGGCAGCACGGCGTTTGGGATGTGGACGGGCGCGGAAAGCCGGTTTTGCTCCAGCCGGAGTATTTTGCCCGCTACAACGGTCAACAGGTGGATTTTGCCAATGATTACCTCAAACCATTCATCAATCGCTATGCAAATGCAATCCGACGGGTGCATCCGGCGGCGCTGATATTTGTGGAAGGCGAGGCCTTTCATTCCGTCCCATGCTGGGGGCCGGAAGATGTCCAGAATATCGTTTATGCCCCGCACTGGTACGATGCCTTTGTGTTGTTCTTCAAGTCCTTTGTGCCGTGGCTGGGGGTGGACGTTCGCAGCGGCGGGCGGCTGGTCTTCGGGCGGAAAGCCATCCGCAAGTCGTTCGCCGAACAGATCGCATCCTTCCGTGAACAGGCGCGCCAGTGCCTGGGAAACGCTCCCGTTTTGATCGGTGAATTTGGGATCGCCTTTGATCTCAACCGCAAGTGGGCTTATCGCAGCGGGGATTATTCCCAACAAATTGAGGCGCTGGATCGCAGTCTGCGGGCAATGGATGACAACTGCATGAACTTTACAATCTGGAATTACACGCCGGATAACACCAACGAGCGCGGTGACCTGTGGAACGATGAGGACTTGTCCATTTTCTCCCGTGACCAGCAAACCGACCCGGCTGATATCCATTCCGGTGGGCGGGCTTTGCCGGCTTTGTTGCGTCCCTATCCGCGGGCTACAGCCGGGCAGCCTCTGGGGATGGAGTTCGATTATCGCACGGGTGAATTCCGCTACCGTTTTCGCCACGACCCGGCGGTGACCACGCCGACTGAGTTATTTGTCCCTTCCTACCAGTATCCGCAAGGCTGCCGGGTGGAAGTTTCGGACGGCGAATTTGAGCTGGATCTGTCGGCCCAACGGCTGATCTACCGCCATACGCCGCAGCAGACCGAACATGAGATCATTTTACGGCGGGGTGATAAGGCGGCAGCGGCTGGTCGTTGATGCGTTCAAGTGTCAGCCAGGCAGCGTATTGTTTGAGCCATTGTTTGCGGGCTTTGTAGTCGGGCAGAATGCGGGCAACCTCGGCCCAGAAAGCCCGGCTGTGGTTGGGATGTTTGAGGTGAACCAGCTCGTGAACGATGATGTAGTCCAAAATTTCCAACGGCGCCATTGACAGCCGCCAGTTGATGGCGATTGTGCCATTGCTGCTGCAACTGCCCCAGCGCGTGCGCGCTTTGCTGATGCGTACCCTGGCCGGTTGCTTGCCGATTTTCTCTGTGAAAATGGAAAAACGGAACGCAAGGGTCAAATTGAGCAATTCGGTCAGAAATTTCTGTAGAGCCGTTTTCGCATGGGGCAGCAGATCGCTGCTCATTACCAGCCGGGTCTTTTCCAACCGCAGGGTTTGGGTTTTGATCACCCGCAGCGGATAAGTTTTGCCCATCACATAAAGCAGGTCCCCGTTTTGTAGCGAGCGACCGGCTGCCTGTGCTTTTTCAGCCTGAATTTGCAAGACCTGTTGACGGTGTTTCTCGATCCAGTTGCTTTTACTGGCAACCCATTCGAGGATTTCCTTTTTGGGCAGGCGCAGCGGGGCGCGTACTTCCAGCGAGCCATCCGGACGGATGATCAGCGCCACCGTTTTGCGTTGACTACGAATCAACCGATCAATTTTAGGCGGGTTCATGGCGGGCTGCTCCCGTAGGCTTGTTCAACTGCCTGATGGTCGGCTTCGATGAGATAAACCTCCATGTGATCAAAGCTGGCCAATTGCCGGGCGGTAGAAAAATCGAAAAAACCGTAATCCGGGCCGCGCTCGCGGATGACCTGTTCAAGGGTCTGCTGATGGGCGATGCTGACCAGCACAAATGCCCGTCGGAAGGGGATATCCCTTCGCAGCATCTCGCGCGGCAGGTTGTATTGATAAAAATAGTACCATAAGGGAGCATCTTCCGGTGCGGTGATGATCACCAGATCCCCGGATTGGAGTTGGGGCTGAATAAAACGCAGGGACTGTTCCACCCCCCCAAAGCGCCGCTCACCCAGCGGGGCGCGTTGGGCAACATAAACCACCGTACCCGCCAGTAAAGTTACCGAAAGGAGGGCAAGCAGGCCGCGCTGTGCCCGCATGGGATTCTTGAAAAGGCGTGAAACGACTTCCAGAAGGTACGTTACTCCGGCAGCCGACCAAATCAGCATTAGCGGCACTAAGAAGAGCCAGATGCGCGCCCACGGGTTGGGGCGCTGAATGAACACGATCACCGGCAGAATCACCAGACCGGCCTGCAGGGGAATAGGCAGGCGGCTGAGCTGGGCGTGAAAGACCAGCCCAATGACCCAGCCGATTCCGAATAAACCCACCAGCGCAGGATGGACGAAGCGAGTCCATTCCCGCCAGGTTTCGCTCAGCCGCGATTGAAGGGTGGGCAGAAACCACTCACGGGCAACCGGCTCAATCCACTGGTTGGCAATCACAGACCGGACACCGGAGTTGACAAAGACCGGCAGGTAGAGCATTCCCGCCAGCAGCACCGTAAGAATCCCGCACAGAACAACCCCCAATAGAAAGGAAAAACGCCGCTCAGACTCAACTTTACCGCTTGCCCACACGAGAAAAAGCCAGAAATAGAGGGTGGCTAAGGAATAAACAAACACCGGCACCGTATAAAGCCCCAGCGCACCGAACAAAGCCAGCAACAGCCAGTGAAAGGCGTTTCCCTGACGGAGCAACGACACGGTCAGCCCGGCATTCAACAGGGTGAACAATGCCAGCAAGGTATAACCCCGCGCGTTGACCGAGAAACTCACCAGCACCGGCGCCAGGGCAATGGTCAAACCGGCCAGCCAGGCCGCGGCGGGTGAATATAACCGGCGTGCCAGCCCGTAACCGAAAGGCGCCAGCAGGGCACCAGCCAGCAAAGCCGGCAGGCGTACCGTCCAGGGTTGAACACCGAACAGGCGGTAGGAAAGGTGGACGAGAAAGGTGTGGAAGAGGTGATTGTTTGGGTAATGATAATCACTCAAACCCAGCCGCAGGGGTTGAACGGCAAAAACGCTGAAGGTGTAGGCTTCGTCATGTTCCATCGGGACGTTGACGAACAACCACCGAAGGATCAGCCCGAGGAATAGCAGAGCAAGCGCCGGCAGCCAGATTTTCGGTTGGTGGAGCAAATTCAACCCATGGGCAAAGACGCGTTTGGAATCGCCGGGCAGGTTTTGAAGGGATCTCAACAGGGTCTGCTTCAACCAGACCGTTGCCGCTCGAAAACGGGCCGGAAAGCGCAGAGCGAGTACTGCAATGCCGCTCAGCAGCAGACCGCTGACGGCCAAAAGGCCCTGAAAGACCCGCCAGAGGGCGGGGGTGAGCAGTTCGAGACTGCCATCGCGTGCAAGAAGATCACCCAACCGGCGGGCAGCCGGGTAGGGTAGTAAGGTGAGCAGCAAAAACCCAATCCCAAAAACCAGCAAAGCCACCGGGACGACTTGCCAGTTTTTATGGAAGCCTTTTTCCAAAAGGGGAGGGACGCGCTTGCTCATGGAAGGGACTTCCAATGTGGTTTGAACCGGTCATGGGCTGGCACGGCGAATTTGGAAGACATCGAAATCGCGGGCGACCACCGTGTTTTCAAAGACCGGTTGGGCTTCTGCCAGTATGTCCTTTTCCCGGTACCGGCGCGAAACGTGGGTGAGAATTAACTGACGCACTTCCGCTTGGCGGGCCAGTTCCGCCGAGCGGCGGGCGGTCATGTGGCCAAAGTGACGCGCCATTTCGGCTTCTTCTTCCAGATAGGTGGCTTCGATGACCAGCGCATCCACACCGCGTATTACTTCTACCAGATTGGTGGGATCGCCGACATCCCCAACGATGGCTAAACGGGTGCCGGGTCGAAAATCTCCCAAAACCATGTCCGGTTCAATGGTGCGCCCGTCCGCCAGTGTGACGGCGTTACCGGCCACCAGTTCGCGGCGCAGTGGGCCGTTGGGAATGCCCAGCGCTTCGGCTTTTTCGGGAAGAAAAGGGCGGCGGCCTTTTTCTTCAAACAGATAACCGAGACTATCGGCGCCGCGGTGAGAGACCGCAAAGGCGTGGATGTTAAAGTCCTCCGCCTCAAAAATTTGGCCGGGCTGCACCGGGCGCAGTTGGAGCGGCATGGGTGGTTCGGCTCCGCGCAGCACAACCCCGTAAATCAGGTCGTATACTCGATCCAGTGCGCTGCGGGTACCGAGAATTTCGAGCTGGTCAATTGACTCCCAGCGCATGAAGGTGGAAATCAGACCGGCCAGTCCCAGAATATGATCCAGGTGGCCGTGGGTGAGCAGGATACGGTTGAGGTTTTTGAAGCCGATTCCGGATTGTAAAATCTGGCGCTGGGTGCCCTCACCGCAATCAACCAGAAAGCGGTACTCGTCTTTTTTGACCACCAGGGCGGGCAGGTTACGGCGTACCGAAGGGGCGGAAGCGGATGTGCCTAAAAAGATGATCTCAAACAAAGCAGGTGAAATTCCTTAAGAATACAGGGTAAAGCCTGCGCTGCCTTTTGCAGAAAGGCGGGCAGGCGGGCATTTAACCATACGGGTCTTATTTTACCTTATCTCAGCGCTTCTGGAAGGATTTGAATGGAGGCTGCCTCCGACCAAAAGTAAAATCTCGCCTTTCCGGGATCAAGTTTTTTGGGGAAGTTACGGCGAATTTTGATCGCAACTCCACAAAAATTTTTGCGAACCCTCTCTGGATAGGGGCGAAGCACAGGATGAGAGTGGAAATCGAGGAGAATTTGTTTGTGTATCTCTATACACCTTGTAAAAATCCATAATTCGGACTACAATAGTCGTAATTATGCTGACAAGCCAGAACCACACTTCTTTCAATACCTGCATGTGTATGCGGCGGAGGGTGCTGTCCGCCGGGGTGTGCTGGCTTTAATCCTTTCCAGTCCAGGCACAATCTATCCAGCGGCTGCGCCCTCTGATTTTTCAAGAGCGGTGCAGTTTTTTATTCTCAACTCATTCTCTTTGCGGAGGAAGATATGAATCCCTTACAACCCATTGATCATGCTGCGCTACGAACCAATCAGGCCGTGATCATCCTCTTGCTGCTGATTTCTTTCATTCTCAATCTGTCGTGGCTGGCAGGGCTGGTAGGGCTGATGATGTTGGGCGGTGCGCTCATCGGAAAACCGGCTTTTGGCTGGTTGTATGCCGGCTTGCTTAAGCCGCGCGGCTGGCTGAAACCGGACGTTTTGATGGACAACCGTCAGCCGCACGCCTTTGCCCAGGGCTTCGGCGGTGTGGTGCTGCTATCTGCCGGATTTCTTTTTCTCAGCGGGAGCAGTATCGTGGGCTGGGGGCTGGTCTGGCTGGTGATTGCGCTGGCTTCGCTCAATCTGTTTGTGGGATTTTGCGTGGGTTGCGCCGTCTATTACTGGTTGAATCGTCTGAAGGTACCGGGGTTCACCCAATCACCGCCGCCAGGAACGGCAGCCGGCTGGCGTCCACGGCGGGAGGAGCAGGGCTGATGGATGATTGGACGTTGCGGCTCGTCTGGAGCGGCCTGCTGATAGGCGCAGGCGTTGGGTTGTACCTGCTGGTAAACCGTACTATCCTGAAACGAACGGCGGATTTAAGCCGTCATTTACCCGGCTGGCAGCCCGGCCGGCCGGTGATTCTGTATTTCACCACACCGGATTGTGCCCCATGCCGCACGATTCAGCGGCCGGCTTTACGACAGGTGCAGTCGGCATGGGGCGACCGTTTGCAGGTGATCGAGATTGATGCCAGCCACCGCGAAGATCTTGCCAGACATTGGGGCGTGCTGAGTGTGCCAACCACTTTCCTGCTGGATGCCAGCGGTAAACCCCGCTTTGTCAACCACGGCGTTACCCGCGCCGAGAAGTTGACGGAGCAATTGCGCCACCTGACCGATCAGTTAGCCTGACAAGGTCTTATGGCACCGGCTGAGGGTGTAAGGTACGCTGGTTGTGAAAGTAGCTTTCCAGCGAGAAGATCAGCAATGCCAGCCAGATGAAACCAAAGCCAATAGCACTCGTCAGGGTGAACGGTTCGTGATACAGCAGAACTCCCAGTAAAAATTGCAGGGTTGGCGCCACGTATTGTAACAACCCCATAATCGTCAACGGAACGCTCTGGGCGCCGGCTGCAAACAACAACAGGGGTATGATTGTGACCAGACCGCTCAATGCCAGCAGCACATTGGTCAACGGCAGGGTGTGCAGAAACACTCCCTCGCCGCGCGCTTCGGCAAACACCAGATAGGCAAACATGGGCGGGAAGATCAAGGCGGTTTCCAGCGCCAGACCTTTGCGCGGGCCAAGCGGTGCAATTTTCTTCAACAATCCGTACAGACCAAAACTAAACGCCAGCACCAGGGCAACCCACGGCAACTGGCCATAACGGATGGTCAGGTAGGCCACTCCTGCTGCCGCCAGACCAACCGGCAGCCACTGCAGCGGCCTCAAACGCTCTCGCAGAAAGATGACCCCCAGCGAAACACTCACGAGGGGGTTGATGAAGTATCCCAAACTGGATTCAACCACTCGCCCCTCATTGACTGCCCAGACATAGGTCAGCCAGTTGATTGCCAGCAGGACACCGGCTGCCAGGTAAATCAGGATGGTGCGGCGGTTGAGTGAGTGGAGCAGCGAGTTGATTTCGCGGCGCAAGAGTAGATAGGCCACCAGAAAAATGAACGACCACACGACCCGGTGAGCCATGATCTGAAGTGCCGGGACGCCGTGCAGCCATTTGAAGTAAATCGGGAAAAATCCCCATAACCCATACGCCGAAACTGCCAGTAATATGCCTTTTTTCATGCCGTGTCTTCCATGATGTAGAGATTAATCGCGTATCATACCAGAAAATCAGTACATTCCCACCTGCCAATCCACCAGCCGGGCGTAGGCATCAATTCCGCCGGACAGGTTGAATACTTGCTGCCATCCCTGCGCCATCAGCCAGGCGGCTACCATCCGACTGCGCTCGCCGTGATGACACAAAATCACCAGGGGTTGATGAGGGTTGCGGGCGGCCTCCGGCAGGGCATCCACTCCGCGGGCGGCCAGTTCTGAGAGTGGGACAGGATTGACGGCAGGATGATGGAGATAAGCGCGCGTCCATTCGTAGGGTTCGCGCACATCCAGAATGAGCAGGTCGGGGTTTTCCTGTAACTGTTGGTGGAGTTGCTGGGGGGAAATTTCCGGCGGCAGAGTCATGCAGGTTTGTCCTTCTTGGTTTGCTGGCGAGCCATCATTGCCAGATACAACGCAATCGAACCGGCCACGGCAGCGTTGAGCGATTCGATCTGACCGCGCATGGGCAGGTTGACCAGCATGTCGCATTTTTTGGCAACCAGCGCTCGCATTCCTTCGCCTTCGTTGCCAACCACCAGCGCCAGCGGTCGGTCCAGCGGGGCTTGTTGAATGGTATGAGGAGCCTCGCCGGACAACCCCACTACCCAAACACCGGCTTTTTGAAGCCAATCAATTGCCTGTGCCAGATTCATCTGTGCTACCAGCAAATGCTCGGTTGCGCCGGCTGAGGCATGAACCACAGCCGGAGTGATGCCGGCTGCCCGACGCGGTGGAATGATCACGCCGTGGACGCCAGCGGCTTCGGCAGTGCGCAGGAGTGTGCCGAGGTTTTGGGGGTTTTGCAGCATATCCAGCAGCAGAATCAGGGGCATCTCCTGGCGCTGGGTGGCTCGTTTGAGAATGTCGGAATAATCTGCGTAGGGGTAGCCGCTCACTTCCAACGCAACACCCTGATGTCCTTCGCCGAGTGCATCCAACTGCTGGCGCGGGACACGCTGTACCGGGAGGCGTCGGCGGTTGGAATGGCTGAGGATTTCGGCCAGTTTGCCTTTTTCCTCTGTGCCGTTGGCTACCAACAGGCGAAAAATCTGCCGACGGCGGGTTTGTAAAATCTCAAAGACCGGATTGCGTCCGGTAATCCACTCTCTCATGGGTCAATTCACTTCCAAAATGGTTCAGTGTTCGGTTTCCGGACGAGCAAAGATCATCCGCCCGGCAGCCGTTTGCAGGACTTTGGTGACGGTCACCAGAATTTCCTGATTAATGTATTTGTTGCCATTTTCGATCACCACCATGGTACCGTCCTCCATGTAGCCAACACCCTGTCCGCTTTCCTTGCCTTCCTGAATGACGCGCACGGAAAGGGTTTCACCCGGCAGCAGTACCGATTTGACAGCGTTGGCAAGTTCGTTGACATTGAGGACGGTGACGCCCTGCAGCTCGGCAATCCGGTTGAGGTTGTAGTCGTTGGTCAGAATCGGGCAGCGTAACTGGCGCGCAAGGATGACCAGTTTGTCGTCCACGTCTCGTACGCCTTCGACATCAATGTCCGAGATGCGCACCGGAATAATCGGTTCTTTTTGCAACTGGGCGAGAACTTCCATGCCGCGTCTTCCACGTTGGCGCCGCAGGCTGTCGGGTGAATCGGCGATGTATTGCAGCTCGTTCAGCACAAAGCGCGGAATCAGCAAAGAGCCCGGCAAAAATCCTGTGCGGGCAATATCGGCAATCCGGCCGTCAATGATCACGCTGGTATCCAGCAAAATGGTGCGCGATTCGGCCCAATTTGCCGCGCTTTCTGCTCCGGCCGCGGCTGCGCCGGCGGGTTGAGTTTTGGAGATGTTGCCCCAAAGCGCAAACAGGTCATTCTGGCGCATGACGAAAACCGAAACGCCGAGATAACCGAAGAAAACCACCCCGATGAAGGGAAGAATTTCTCCAAACGGGGAGGGCAGGCGCGAGAGGGGAAATGCCAGCAGGACAGCGATGATCAGGCCGGCGATCAGGCCAAACAGAGCTGCAAAAAGGGTCTGGGCAGAAACGCGAGTTAACAGGCTGCGAATTGCCCGCATGGGACGGATGGTGATGAATGGCGTCAAAATCAAGCCGATCAATGCGCCAACCAGCCCCAGCGTGAAAGCATACTCCTCTACCGAAAAGGTGGAGGATGCGCCGCCGGCTGTTGCAATTTGCCCTAATTGCGCTCCCCACATTACACCAATGATTGCAAAAACGACCATGCCGATCAGGCGAAAAATAAATTCAATACTCATGAATAACTCCTTGGGATGAGTGCAAAAGGTGGTGAGAATTGTTAAGGTGCAGAATAAATAATAAAACGAGAATAAATAATAAAGCGAAAAAATGAAAAGAAATGAATAATGATTAACTCTATGATAGCATCAGAGTCAGGCGGAGTCAACGAAAAAAATTCTAATGGTAAACCTGTGGCTGTAATTTGAATCGAGTGTGTTAAAATAACCTGACGAATGACCGCGGCATTGATCGAAATCGAAGATTTGTGGTACAGCCACCCGGTACGGGGGGGTGAGGCAATCCCAGCCCTTAAGGGCATCAACCTGCGGATTGAAGAGGGGGAATACGTTGCTTTGATCGGCGCCAACGGCTCTGGCAAGACAACCCTTGCGCGGCATTTGAATGCGCTGTTGTTGCCCGATAGGGGAGTTGTCCGAATTCATGGGATGGACACCCGCGAAGCCCGCTTTCATCCGCAAATTCGCAGTCTGGTGGGGATGGTATTTCAATCGCCGGAAGACCAGCTGGTGGCCGCCATACTGGAAGAGGATGTTGCCTTTGGGCCGGAAAATTTAGGATTACCGCCAGCCGAAATTCGCCAGCGGGTGGAAGATGCCCTGGAAATTACCGGCTTGAAGGAGTACCGCCAGCGGCCTCCCCATTTGCTTTCGGCCGGACAGATGCAGCGGGCAGCCCTGGCAGGGGTTTTGGCGATGCGCCCGCGCTGTGTCATTTTCGACGAAACCACAGCCATGCTCGACCCGGCCGGACGGCACATGGTCCGACGGCTGATGCGCCGTCTGCACGAAGAGGGGCTGACGGTGATCGTCATTTCGCACTTCATGCGCGAAGCGGTGGCAGCCCAGCGGGTAATTGTTCTGAACAAGGGCGAAATTGCGCTGGACAGCACACCCCAACAAGTGTTCAGCCACCCGGCTGACCTGTGGGCCTTGGGGCTGGATCTGCCGCTGGCTGGCAGGCTGGCCATCCAACTGCGGGAAGTGCTGCCCGACCTTCCGCCGAATCTGCTGCGCTCCAACGATCTGATTGCTGCCCTGCCGCCTCCGCCCTTCCCGGTGAAGGCAGGCGGTGGGAGTGAACCCGACCGCCCGGTGCTGCCGCCGAATGGTTTTATCCGGGTGGACCGGCTAGGGCATACGTATCTGGCAGATACTCCGCTGGCGTATCAGGCTCTCGAAGAAGTGCGGTTGCATGCTGGTGAGGGAAAGGTGCACGGCCTGATCGGTTCAACCGGCTCTGGAAAATCCACCCTCTTACAGCACCTGAACGGTTTGCTGTTACCCCAAAAAGGTACGGTGGCGGTTGGGCCATTTGATTTGAACGACCCCACAACCGATTTGAAGGCTGTCCGCCAGTTTGCCGGTCTGGTTTTCCAGAATCCGGATTATCAGTTATTTGAACAATATGTGGGGGATGAGATTGCCTATGCACCTCGTTTGAAGGGTGAGCATGATTCGCTGCGGGAAACCGTGCGCATGGCCATGGAAATGGTCGGTCTGGATTTTGAATCCTTCAAAGACCGGCTCACCTTTACGCTGAGCGGAGGAGAACGCCGTAAAGTGGCGCTGGCTTCTTTGATTGCCATGCGTCCGCGGGTGCTGTTGCTGGATGAACCCACCGCCGGGCTCGATCCGCGTTCGCGCAGCGAAACGCTGCGTTCACTGGAAAAGCTGCGCCAGCAGGGCCTGACGCTGGTGCTTTCCTCCCATCATATGGAAGATATTGCTGAATTAAGCAGCAGTTTGACCGTACTTCATCGCGGCAGAACGCTGCTGGACGGCGCTGCTGAAGAAGTTTATTCCAACGTCAGTCTGCTGGAAGAACACGGGCTTGAAGCCCCGCTGGTGACCCGGGCGGCGGCTCGCCTAAGGGAACTGGGGTGGGACATTCCTCGCTGCATTTTGCGAATTGGCGACCTGATTGAACATCTGCGCCGCAATCTGGAGGCTCCGCATGCATAATTTTGAATTTTTGCGGATGGTCAACATCGGGCAATATCTGCCGCTGAATTCGCTCCTTCACCGCCTGGATGCCCGGGCGCGGATCATCCTGTATCTGGTGATCCTCATGGCGGCGACTTTCACGGCTCAACCTGCCGGTCTGTTCTTGGCTTTATTAATTGTGCTGGTGCTGTTGAGGATTGGACGCATCCCGCTGAATTTTGCTTTGCGCGGTTTGTTGCCGCCATTACCCTTTCTTTTGATCCTTGCGGTTTTGCAGGTTTTTGTCTCGATTCGCCCGCCCAGTGCCCTGCCGCTGTTTGAGTTTGGGATATTGAAAATCTACGCCAGTGGTTTGGTCTCGGCCGGCATGCTGCTCCTGCGGTTTTGTGTGTTAATTCTGACGCTTTCCCTCTCATCGTTCACGCTTTCAACTTCCGAGATGATTCACGGGCTGGAATCCCTGCTCTCGCCTTTTTCCCGGCTAGGCCTGCCGACCCACGATTTGGTGATGGTCTTGCAGGTTACCATCCGGTTCATTCCCTTTTTGGCGATGGCTGCCGAGCGGATAGCCAAGGCACAGGCATCCCGCGGGGCGGAGTGGGGGGTGAGAAAAGGCAACATTTTTCAACGAGTACGACAGGTTATCCCGTTGATTGTGCCTTTGTTTCTGACCAGTTTACGCCGCGCCGAAACTATGGCTCTGGCGATGGACGCGCGGGCTTATGGAAGCACCCCCCAGCGTACTTCCATGTACACCATGCAGTTTCAATTCAAAGACGTAGTCGCCATCATTTTTGGCGCCGTCAGCGCGACTGCAATCCTGATTTTGGGGATATAGGCTTACAGCCTTGCGCCTTTGCGATTACCCACGGCAAACTGCTGCCAGGCAGCTACCACAACCAGGGTAATCAATGCCGATACGCCCGCTTCGGGCAATCCGTTGGCAATTGCAATGGGCAGCAAAGCCGCAAACGGCAAAAAGCCAAGTATCCCGATCATGCCCAGCACCAGGATAGTATTGGTCAGGCTACCGGCAATACCCGCAAGAATCAGCGCTGGCACCGTCCATTTCCGCAAAGATTGCCAGACCAGCCACGCAACCGGGCCGATGAACAGGCGCGGCAAGACGGAAAGAAGCGGATTGGTAAACCAGACATCCGCCGGGCCGGTTGGTGCTACGGCTGCTTGAATCAGGCTGAAGATGCCGAAAATCAAGCCAATGCCCAGGCCGACAATTGGCCCTTCCAGCACTGCGCCGATGATCACAGGAACGTGCATGATGGTCAAAGAAGCTCCACTAACCCATGGGATGAAGCCCAGACGGGTCAGTCCCAGGAGAACAGCGATTGCCCCCAATACGCCAGTAATAACAATTTTACGGGTGCGATTTTGTGGCATATTTACTCCTTGTGAGGATGAAATGGTTGGTTTTTGGGGTTTATCTAATTAACCCTGAAGGTTGGGGTAGAGTTTTGCGGTTTGGAATTTGATTTTAACATTAAAACCGTTCGAGCGGCGAGTTCCTGATGAGCGGGAATAATTCTCCGCTATAATGGGAGCAGTGCTTGCGATTTTTCCGCATCGTTGAGGGATTCATGAACCGACCCCTGCGCTGGTATGATTACATTACGATCAATATCTACTGGTTTGCGCTGACCACCCGTTCTCAGACCATTTCACCATTGATCCTGCCACTGCTCGTTCAGCAATTCATAGGCGAGCAGGCCAAGGGAGCGGCTTTGGGAAACATCCGCTTATGGGCCTTGATGACTGCGGTACTGGTACAGGCGTTAATGGGGATGCTTTCCGACCGGAGCACCCATCCCTGGGGCCGGCGCCGCCCGTTCATTCTGCTGGGTTCGCTGGGTGAGTTGATTGTTTTTGCCCTGCTCGGCTTTGTGGCGGGGATGGAAGGCTTGAGCGGTTATACAGCCATGTTTGCCATCTACGTTTTTTCCATGATTTCTTCCAACATTGCTCACGCAGCCACCCAGGGGTTGATACCTGATTTGGTGCCGGAGGAAAAACGCGGTCGCTTTTCAGGGGTCAAAGCCCTGCTGGAACTGCCCGTGCCGGTGATTTTTGTTTCATTTGTCATGGGACGGCTGGTCAGTCAGGGGCAATTGTGGACGGCGTTGATGATTCTGATGGCGGTGTTGGTTATCTGCACGGCGCTGGCGATGTTGGTGCCGGAAAAGCGTTTGGAGCAGCCACCTTTCCCACTCGACTGGCAGGGATTCTTCCGGCTGACTTTGATGACGGTTGTTTTTACCCTGATCATTCTTGGGATGGGTGGAGTTGTGCGCTGGTTCTTAAACCTCTCCTTGCCGGAGGGTATTTTTAAGACGGTTGCGACAATTTTCGCCGGAATTCTCTCGATGGGGATTGCCGTGGCTTTGGGGGTGCTTGCCAGTTTGAGAATTGGGGTGGGTAAAGACATTCGCTATCAGCCCTCGTTCAAGTGGTGGGTGGTCAACCGGCTGGCATTCCTGGTGGGTTCAACCAATGTGGCAACTTTTCTGGTCTTCTTTTTGCAAGAACGCTTCCCGCAATTTGCAGGTGAAAAAGCGGCCGCGCCCGCGGCCACCATTACCATGTTTGTGGGGGTATTTATCCTGCTCACGGCTTTACCGAGCGGTGTTTTAGCCGACCGCTTTGGAAAAAAGATTCTGGTGGCGATTGCCGGTCTGCTGGCTGCTGGCGGAATAGGTGTGATGCTGTTATTCCCAACACTGATAGCCCTGTATGCAGCCGGTTCACTGGTGGGAGCGGGGGTAGGGCTGTTTTACTCGGCTAACTGGGCTTTGGGCACGGAAATTGTTCCACGCGAGCAAGCCGGGCGCTTCCTGGGGCTTTCTAACCTGGCCGGTGCGGGTGCAGGGGCAATTGGGGCATATATTGCCGGCCCAATTGCCGATGCCACCGGCTATACATTGATCATGGCGTTGTACGGTGTTTTGTTTCTCGCCTCAGTTTTGTTTTTGCCATATATTGAGGAAAAGCGAATTGGCTCATCACCGGTGGGCGGGTAACCTTTTGCCGGTCTAATCCGTCTAAAAGTGAGGAAACCAGCGCGTGAATGAAGTGGAAATACTCCGTGGCTTGAAATCGGATCAACCTCAGGCGGCCCTGAGCCTGCTCTTTGAACAGTATGCCGACCGGGTTTACCATCTTGCGCTTGGTCTGCTTGGAAATGAAGATGACGCCGAAGATGTCGTTCAGGATACTTTTCTCTCCGTATTTCGCAACCGCTTTCAGTTCGAGGGCCGGTCTTCAGCGGGCACCTGGCTTTACCGAATTGCCTATAATCTGAGTCTGGACCGGTTGCGGACAAAACAAACCCTGCCGCTGCCAGAAGAGGAGGGTGCGGATGACGAGGATCATCCTGCGCCTTTGCCGCGCGAATTTGTGGAGTGGCGCTGGCTGCCGGAGTATTTGATTCAGAATCAGGAACAGCGCAAGGCATTGGATGAGGCCATCCATTCCCTCTCGCCGGCTTTGCGGGCGGTGTTTTTACTGCGGGATGTGGAGGAACTGTCCACCGAGGAAACTGCGGCGGTGCTTTCAATTTCGGCTTCGGCAGTCAAGGTGCGCCTGCACCGCGCCCGGCTGGAATTGCGCGAAAAGTTGGCGGCTTTTTTTGCGGCTCAGGAGAAAGGAGCAGTGCAATGAATTGCGAGGAGTTAATCCGTTATTTGTCGGATTATATTGACAACAATCTCAACGAAGACCTGCGTGCGGATGCGGAAGAACATCTGCGCACCTGCCATAATTGCCATGTGGTTCTGGATACCACCCGAAAGACCATTCTGATGTATAAGGGCAGCCTCAAAGAGCCGATTCCTGCCCCGCGCCGAGAGGCTTTGTTTGATCGTCTGCTCAAAGCCATTTCAGATCGAGAAGATTGCCCTCCCGAAGGAATGTAACCTTTTGAGGGCTTCCTCGTCAAAAGGGTAGAAGTTCAAACGATCATTCTGAAGGAGGAATAAGCCATGTCTTTCGTAAATGAGTCAACCGTAGATCGGATTATCCGGGTTGTGGCAGGTGTTTTATTGTTGGCCCTTGGATGGGGCGGTGTGGTTACCGGTACGCTGGGTACTATCTTCAAATTCCTTGGTTTTTTGCCGTTGTTGACCGGCCTGATCGGTTGGTGCCCGGCTTACTCCTTATTCAAATTCCGCACGAATTCCTGAATTAATTCCGATCCCATCGGCTGCTGGCTGAGAGACTTCTGGATTGGGCATCACCCAACGCGGAGCGTTCAACCAGCAGCCGGTTGCTGAATCAAACCCTGTAAGGACTTTCAATGACACCCGAACAATTTGAACAAAAAGTGGCTTCTGCCCGTCAACCGCTGGTGGTGGAATTTTGGGCGCCCTGGTGCGGTCCGTGTAAAGTCATGAACCCAATTTTGAAGGCTGCCAGTGAAAAGTACCGCGGGCAGGTAGAATTGTTGAAAATCAACGCAGACGAATCCCCTGATCTTTTACGGCAGTTGAAAGTGTTCAGTATTCCCACCCTGCTGGTGTATCGGGAGGGAAAGGCTGTTTACCGAAAGGTTGGCGCCCAACCAGCCGCTGCGATTGATAATTTGTTTGCCGATTTGGCCTCCGGTAAAATTATCCAGAAAAGTGGCCCTGCCCCCCTGGATCGTTTTTTGCGATTGGGGGCAGGACTTGTTTTGTTGGGGATTGGGATAACCAACCAGATGAACATCGGGTTGGTGGTGATGGGGGGAATCGTGATGTTTAGCGCGGTGTATGACCGCTGTCCTATCTACCGGGCGATTTCCAGCCGGGTGAAGACCCTTTTTGAAAAACCCTAATTAAGGCCCGCTTACGGTTGGATAACCAGCGTTACGCCAGGCGATAATACCGCCGCTAACGCTGGTTACTTTTTCGTAGCCGGCTTGCAGTAAAATATCCCGCCCGGCCTGACTGCGGTTACCCGAGCGACAGATTACCACAATTTCCTTGTCTTTTGGCACTTCACTGATCCGCTGGGGCAGTTGATCCAACGGGATGAGCGTTGCCCCGGGAACATGCAGTTCATTCCATTCTTCCGGTTGGCGCACGTCCAAAACCCATGCGCCCTGGTCGCGTAGTTGAGCGGCTTGAGATACCGAAATTTCTGGCGGTAAAGCGCGGGTTTCCGCCGGGGAAGTGCGGGTGAGAAGGAAGGCAGCGCCTGCTATAAGGACAATTGCCAGCAGGATGGCCCACACCGGAAAACGCCTGTGTTCAAATGAGCCTGAGGATGTCTTTTGACGAGTCATGGATTGTTCCTGTCATGAGTGAGATTCAATCTATCGGTTTTGATTCAATTTTACGGTAAAGGTTACAGGATGTGGGGTAAAATAGAAACGGGTCATTATCCCTGATCAATCAAAGCGGAAGGGATATTCAAAAGCATGTTCATCAGCCGGGAGAGTTTCAGCACCCATACTCTGGATGAGCACCCGCATGGGGAGATTGTCAAACGGGTGTTGTTCGCCGCTTTGCGGGCCGTGGATCCGGCTACTGCGGTGGCGCGCTTTCTCGAACGAGAGGGTGACCTGTTGTTTGCCGGAGGGCGGAGTTATGACCTCAGCCGTTACCGACGCGTGTTTATCGTTGGAGCAGGCAAGGCCGCAGCACCGATGACCAAAGCCGCTGCCCGGATTCTGGGAGACCGCCTTTCGGGGGGAATGATTATCTGTAAAGAAGGTTTTTTGCGGGAAAATGCCGTCGGCGGAGCAATCCCCGAGCGGATTCAGGTGGCCGAAGCCTCTCACCCGCTGCCGGATATGCGCGGTGTGAATGCAACCCGTCGGATGCTTGCCCTGCTCAACCGGGCGAGTGAAAATGATCTGGTGCTGGCATTGATTTCCGGTGGTGGATCGGCGCTAATGACTGCCCCTGCCGAGGGAATTTCCCTGGCAGATTTGCAGTCTCTCACCAATTTGCTGCTGGCTTGCGGCGCTTCGATTGAAGAAATTAATACTCTGCGGAAACATCTGGATGAAGTCAAGGGTGGCGGACTGGCGCGGGCGGCCGGCAAAGCCGATTTGCTGGCGTTGATCCTCTCGGATGTGGTCGGCGATCCGCTGGATGTGATCGCCTCCGGGCCAACCGTGGCTGACCCAACCACCTTTACGGATGCGCTGGCAATTTTACAACGGTACAATCTGGCAGAGCACACCCCGCCCTCCATTCTTGAACGACTGCGCAGCGGTGCCGAAGGGAAAATACCCGAAACCCCAAAACCGGGAGATGGTTTGTTCCGGCGGGTTCAAAACCTGATCATTGCCAGTAATCGGCATGCGGCTCAGGCTGCGGTTGAAGAAGCCGAAGAATGCGGACTGACCCCCCTGCTGCTGAGCACTTATTTACAAGGGGAAGCCCGTCAGTTGGGAATGTTTTTGGGGTCAATTGCCCGTCAAATTCACGCCACCCGTCAGCCGCTACAACCGCCAGCCTGTTTGATTGCCGGTGGTGAGACGACAGTGACTCTTCACGGAGATGGGCTGGGGGGACGCAATCAAGAAGTGGCACTCGGCGCCGTGCGCGGTTTGGACGGCACGCGCAATTTGCTGATGGTCACCCTGGCTTCCGATGGTGACGACGGCCCCACTGATGCCGCCGGGGCGGTGGTCAGTGGAGAAACGTTACAAAGAGCCCTTGCCGCCGGAATGAAACCGGAAGATTATCTCGAGAGAAATGATTCTTACCATTTCTTTGATGCGCTGGGAGATTTAATCCGCACAGGACCGACCCAGACAAACGTCAATGATTTGATGTTTCTGTTTGCTTTTGCGGATTGAGACTTTCCAGCCCTGGCGGATTGGCTTTGGCAGTTGGTTGGGGTGTGATCTTGACCACCCGCCTTCGGCGATGGCGCGCCGAGAGGGCGCGTCTGAGCGGGGGGATTCGCACGATCAACAGCACAGCCAATACAACCGTGGCGGCTAGTGGTTTCCAAATATCTCCTTGCAGACGGAGAAAGTCGCCCTTGACCGCCATGGCCAGATGAACGACCGCCAGCACGGCGGTGAGGTAAACCAGTTGGTGCAGGCGCTTCCATATTTTCACCAGTGTTTTTTGCCACCAGCGATGGGAAGTCAATGCGAGGGGTGTCAGCAGGCTGATCGCCGCCAGTCCTATGAGGATATAGGGTTTATCGGCAATTGAGGCGTAAATCAGATTGAAGTCAAACTGATAATCCCAGCCGGTGTACGTTAGCATGTGCAGCGCTGCATAGAAGAAAGCGTACAGGCCAAGCGGGCGACGAAGTTTGAGCAACTGCGGAAGGTTGAAAAGGATGTGAAGGGGGGTCATCGTCAGAGAAGCCAGCAGGATGAGAATGGCGATATCCCCAGAGCGCTGGGTGGCTGCCTGGATCGGATTAATGGTCAGGTTATTGGTGAAGTAGGCAGCCGTCAACACCATTAACGGCAGCCAGCAGAGGATGTGAGTCAGCCATTGCAGGCGCGACCAGTTTTTCATCGGCTTTTCAGTAATTAACCCGCAAGTCCATGTTGGCGTAAAGCTGCCCGACCTGCTCGGCATAACCGTTGAATAACAACGTTTCGCGGCGGCGGTTTTCGCCGATGCGCCGTTCGGTGGCCTGAGACCAGCGCGGGTGGGGCACTTCCGGGTTTACATTGGCATAAAAACCGTATTCATTAGGAGCAACCCTGTTCCAGAAGGTGGGCGGCATGGTTTCGGTGAGCTCGATTCTAACAATGGCTTTGCTGCTTTTGAAACCGTATTTCCACGGTACGGCCAGACGCAGCGGTGCTCCATTTTGGGGGAGTAATTCCTTGCCGTACAGCCCGGTGACCAGCAGAGTCAAATCGTGGTAGGCTTCATCCAGCCGCAAGCCTTCGGTATAGGGCCATGGGTAAAAGGGGCTTCTTGCACCGGGCATGTTGTTCTCATCCAGAATTGTGGTGAACTGGACAAAGGCTGCACTGGTCATGGGCTCGACTTCTTTGAGCAGCAACGAAAGCGGAAATCCGAGCCATGGGATGACCATAGACCAGCCTTCCACGCAGCGCAATCGGTAAACACGTTCTTCCTGCGGAAACTGGCGCAGGTCTTCGATGTCGAAAATGCGCGGCTTGTGAACCAGTCCGCTAACCTCCACCTGCCACGGACTGGTGGGAAAGTTTTTTGCCAGCGAAGCCACACCGCCCTTATCCATGGTGAATTCGTAATAATTGTTGTAGTTGGTAATTTCCTCAAAGGAATTGGCCGGGTCTCCCCGTTCATCGCGGGGGCGCTCCGCGGGGTTGATTGAGTCGGAATAACCAGGAGTGTTTTCAGACTGTGTTTTGATCCCACAGGCGGCCAACAAAGCCCCGGCTGCACCAACCGCCGCCAGTTTAAGGAATTGCCGTCGGTTCAGGTAAACGTGCTCGGGTGTGATTTCCGAGGAAGGGATGGGGGGAACAGTATTATTTTTCATATTCGGTTAATCCTGACTGGCTATTCTTGTTTATATGGACATGTTTAGTCCACTTAACCTTACCAGAGATGGTGAGATTTTTCAAATCTTTATCGAGTGTTGGCCGGTGGGCAGGGTTGTGTGGAAATTGGTGCGCAGAAACGTAAGATTGCCGAAAATTGACACTCTAATGAGTGATAGGCATCCTGCAAGCAGGGCTGCCACGACATCGAAAAAGGCTCGAAAATCAACGGAGAAAGGTATAACATGAAGAGGCAATTTCTCATTTCTAACCTGCTGATCGTTATGGTGTTTTTACTGACAGCCTGTGCACCCGGTGGGGTCGTTCCGGCTACGGTTCAAGAAAATACCCCCCTGCCTGTTTCGACCGGGGTTGATGAGATGAAAAGCGAGTCAGTAACACCCGATGGAGATGAAAACAACGCTTCGCAATCGCAGTCACAAACGCCGATCGAAGAGGGTGAATCTACACCTGATACGCAGACCCTGCCGGACTGGTTTAAGGTGGAATTGGTTAATGTAGAAAACGATGAGGTATTCACAATCGAATCCCTGACGGGAAAAGTAATCCTTGTTGAAACGATGGCGCAGTGGTGTTCCAATTGTTTGCGCCAACAACAAGAGGTCAAAGCCTTACATCAGTTACTGGGTGAGCGGGAGGATTTTGTGAGCATTGGCCTGGATATTGATCCCAACGAAGATGCCGCTACGCTCAAGAGCTACATTGCCCGGCATGAATTCAATTGGATTTATGCGGTTTCCCCAGCGGAAGTCTCGCGTTCGCTGAGCGATCTCTATGGGCCTCAATTTCTATCGCCCCCCTCGACCCCGATGCTCATCATTGATCGGGCAGGCAGCGTGTATCCTTTACCCATGGGAATCAAATCGGCAGAGCGATTGAGGGAATTTTTACAGCCTTACTTAGAAACCAATCGTTGAAGGGTTGTGAAGCGTGGAGAACATCTTGACTTCACTGACCATCGGATTGCTGGCAACCACCAGTCCATGCGTTTTTCCACTTTACCCGGGCTATCTGGCTTATTTGAGCGGCGGTCATGAAAAATTGCAAGAAAGCAAGGGCCGATTTTTACTCGGCTTTTTCGTGCTTTGTGGGGTATTGAGTATGATGCTGGCAATTGGTCTGCTGATTGCCTTGCTGGCAATACCCATCGGAAATGCGCTTTCCCTGGTTATCCCGTTGGCAAATGGATTGATCTTTCTACTTGGAGTTTTATTATTGCTGAACATCAATCCGTTCAAATCTTTGCCGATGATTCGCATTCCTGTTCTTCAAAATCCGTATTTGAATGCTTTTGTTTATGGACTGCTCTACGGACCAATTGCGTTGCCTTGTGCCGGCCCGCTGGTTGTGAGTGTGTTTGCCCTTTCGCTGAGTGCCGGGGAACTTATTAACCGGTTAAGCACTTTCTTATGGTTTGGTTTGGGATTTGGTCTACCACTGCTGTTGCTTTCTTTTCTGGCTGGAGCCCAGCAGCGGTGGATTACCCGTCAATTCGCCCGCTACGGGAATTGGGTAAATCGAATTGGGGGCATCATTTTGATCACGATAGCCGTGGTGGATCTGGCATCGAATTGGGAGTTGATTCGGTTTACATGGTCGCGATTCAACTAAAAAATTCTTCCCACAGTCCGAATTGACCGGAAAAGGACTGTGGGAAGATCCAAAAGATCCTGTCAGGTTTGATTTTTTTCGCTAAAAATCCCTACAAGGATGCCAATACCGGCAACGATCAACAACACCGGGCCAATTAATGTCCAATTGGCGGAGAAAAAGCCGATCAAACCGGCGGCGGCCGTCAGCAGACCAAAAATGGTCAGCCCCAAAACATTGCCGAATTTTTCCCCGCGCAGAAGACCCAGCAGGGCACTCACAAAAGCCCCCAAGGCGGGGATGAGAATGGCAATTCCCCACCAGTTGTACGGCTCGAGGCGTTGGGCTAAATCCATCCAGCCGGTATTGATTCCCAGAAAACCCACTCCCAGATAGACCGCACCCAGACCGATCCAGAAAGCCATGTTAAGACCTTCTTTGCCGCCAAAACCGTTCAGCAGCACACTCAGGCCGGGTGCAATGACCATCAATGGCCAGTAAACCGACCAGTCCAATCCCAGCAGGAACATGAAGGTCAGGGTAAACAGAATTAATGCGCTTCCAAGGCTGTTGCGCACCGCCGCATTGAAGCGTCCGCTGGCTTGAAAAGCGTAAAACGCTCCGGTCAACGAACCAAAGGCGGGAATTAGAATAAATAAAGCCCACCAGTTGAAACGCGGGCCGAGCCAGCCGGTCTGTTGAGCAAAGATGATGATGCCCGCCAGGATCAAGATCATTCCGAACCAGGCGCTGTTGCGGCGGGGAGAAGAAGCCGCGGGTTTAGGGACATTTGAGGAAGGGGTATCCATTGGTTAATTCCTGCTTTCTATTGGAGAGCCGAGTTTGATTTATATACGCAAACCCTTCACGGAAGTTGCGCCCAGACTTGCAGTACGGTTAAAAAGTCAAACGCCCGGGTGAGGGGGGCACCCGAACGTTTGACATCTTAATATTATCATGTTCTTCGTTCAATTTCAATCCCTTAATTCTTATAAAATTCCGCTGAAATCATCTCGAATTGGCTTTGGCTGCCTTCTGAAATTGATCAAGAAACAGACAATTTGGGAAAATACCTAGAAATGGCTGCGCCAGTGTTGGGAATTGACGAACTGATGCGCTCATGCTATAGTAATGGCACTTCGGAAAAAGAACCATTGAATAAATGGCATCTTTGCTTTATTCATTGCTGAGGGAATATGGCATTACCTCCTCCGGTCAGGATTGAAAATTTGTCTTTCCGCTATCGCAGCCGGACAGATTTTGCGATTCACAACATTAACCTGACGGTTGACGAACCGCAGATTGTACTGATTGCCGGTGCCAGTGGCTGCGGGAAGACGACGCTGGCGCGTTGCATTAATGGTTTGATCCCGCGTAGTTATAAAGGTGAACTGAGCGGCAAAATTTACCTGCAGGGGCAGGATATTGCAGGATTGCCGCTGGCGCGCATTTCTCAACTGGTGGGTACGGTGTTGCAGGATCCGGAACGACAAATCCTCGGTTCGATTGTGATGAACGAGGTCGCCTTTGGGTTGGAAAATCTCGGCTTGAGTCGAGATGAAATTCGCCGCCGTGTGGATGAGGCGCTGGAACGCTTGAAAATTGCTCACCTGCGCGACCGGCAAACGCATTATCTTTCCGGCGGGGAGAAACAAAAAGTAGCCCTGGCCGGGGTTTTAGCGATGAAACCCTCGATCCTCCTGCTGGATGAGCCGCTTGCCAGCCTTGATCCGGCCAGTGCCCAGGAAGCGTTGGAGGTCATCCGCGGGCTTGCCGACGAGGGTATGACCGTGCTGATGGTCGAACACCGCGTGGAAGATGTGCTGCGGGTTCGGCCCGAACGGGTTTTGTTCATGAAGGAAGGCGAAATTCAATATGATGGCGATCCCCAGCATCTGGTCGAACGGGTGGATTACCGCGAGGTGAAACTGCCCGCACCAATGATTATGGAACTGGCCATCAAAGACCCTCCCCCGCCGCCGCTGAATATCCTGCCGGGGGTCAACGGTGGCAGCGTCCCCCTTGTTGAATTCAAGGATGTGGTGTTTGGATACGAAAGCGGGCCGGAGGTATTGCATGGGATCAACCTGCAAATCCGGCGGGGGGATGTAATTGCTGTGCTGGGGCCAAACGGCGCCGGCAAGACAACCCTCGTCAAACATGCCATTGGTTTGCTCAAACCCAAACGCGGGCAAGTTTTGATCAATGGGCGGGATACCCACCAGTTGAGTGTGGCGGAAATCGCCTCAACGCTGGGTTATGTGTTCCAGAGTCCAAGCCACATGTTATTTGCACCAACCGTGTACGACGAACTGGCTTTTGGACCCACCAATCTGAAGCATCCTGAGGAGGAGATTAGAAAGGAGGTGAGTCAGGCAATCGAGATTGTCAACCTGCAGGGGTATGAAAAAACGCCTCCGCTTTCGATGTCGTTTGGGCAGCAGAAACGGGTGAGCATCGCCGCCATACTTGCAATGCGTTCTCGCATTCTGGTGATGGACGAGCCAACTGCCGGGCAAGATTATAAAAATTACATGAACTTTATGAATTCAATTTTGGGAATGCCCGGTTTTGAGGCGATTTTGTTCATCACTCACGATCTCGATATGGCCGTGATTTACGCCAACCGCGTACTTTTGGTCAACGATGGTCAGGTGGTGGCGGATGGCAAGCCGGCTGAAGTGTTGAGTGACCTTGAACGGCTGCGGCAATGCCGCCTGCTGCCAACTTCCCTGCTGGAAACCAATCTCCAATACTATCCAAGAACCCAACAATTTTTCCGCGCCGAAGCCCTGACGCACGTTCTTGCATCGGGCAACTAACCTCTCACTATCTTTCGCCTAAGGAGAGAATGACATGGACCGCAAATTAACTTCTGTCATCGTTTCGCTGGTGGCTGTGCTGGTTTTCTTCTTGCTGATTGTGTGGATCGGCGGGATGATCAACCCCGATTTGCAGCTGGATGAAACCGGTGTGCTTCGCTTTGCTTTTGTGGGAATTGGTCTGTTAATCGTTTTCATTGTTTATTTGTTGACCCGCCAGAGCCAGATTTGGGAAGTAGGTACCCGTGAGGTGGTGTACATGGCGATTGGTGCGGCGCTGTATGCCGTGCTTTCCTTCCTCTTCAACGGTACCGTATTTGCCGTGCCGTCGGTCAGTCAGGTGGCGCTGCGTCCGGCGGTCGCCATCCCCATGTTCTTTGGCTTTGCTTTTGGGCCCTCGGTGGGCTTTTTCACCGGTGCAGTGGGCAACATGTTCGGGGATGCCTTGACCGGCTTTGGGCTTTCGCCGCAGTGGTCGGTTGGCAACGGTTTGATCGGCATGGTGGCCGGTATGGCGCTGCTGTTCAAGGATCGCCAGAAAGGTGTGAATACGGTTTTGGTGGTCAGTTTCATTCTGGCACTGCTGGCAACCCTGGTCTTCTTCCTCAACCGCAATGTTCCGAATATGATGTTCTTCGACCCTGAAGCCGGCATTTTTGGTGATGCGACCATCTCGTGGTTTGCCGGTCTTTCGGCGATTGTGGGCTTTTTGCTGGTTGTCGGCATTCGCTTTACCGCGGTGTTCAATAAAAACCCGGAGGTGACCGCGGCTGTGGCGTGGAGCCTGCTGGGTAACTTCATCGGGATTGGTTTTGCAGCCATTTCGGATATCTGGATCAATGGGTATCCCCCGGCGGTGGCCATCGTTGGCGAGTTCCTGCCGGCTGCCGGCCCGAATTCGATCTTCGCTGCCATTCTGGTACCTCTGCTGGTGGCTGCTTATTCTTCTGTTCAGCGACAAACCGGAAGATAATCACTTGAAAGGAAAGGACATAGCCCTCAATGCTGGTCACCTGGCGTTATAAACCCCGCAAATCCCTGATTCAATCCTTCGATCCGCGCGCCTGGATCATCTTTTTTGCCTGTTACATTGCCTGTACGGTGCTGTTCTGGGATTTGCGCTACCTGCTGGTGTTGTTTGCCATGGCAATGGTGGTGGTGTTTACATCGGGGATCCGGTTTTCAGAAATGCGCCGGGCGTGGCTGTTCATTGGGGGCTTTGTGGTCTTTTTCTCCTTTCTGACCTTTTTAACCGGCCGGGGTGGGATTGAGCTGTACACTGAAGAACACCTGATCACCCGTTGGGAAGCCGGGTTTACACTGCTTGGCTGGCGACCAACCCTGACGGTAACGGCGGAAAAAACCATGTACGCCGTCTCCATGCTGGTGAGGGTGTTCAGTCTGGCCAGCATGACCATTTTGATTCCGTATTCGCTCAACCCGGCCCATTATGGCATCATTTTCAAAGGGTTGGGACTGCCGGACAAGGTTGCCTACGGCATGGATCTGACCATGCGTTTTATTCCCTCTTTTGGACGGGATTTCATGCTCACCCGGGACGCACAGCGGGCGCGTGGCTACGAGCTGGAAAAGTTGAGCGGCGGACTGGTGGCACAGGTGCGTAAACTGGCTCCATTGATTGTGCCGGTCACCATTCATGCCATTGTTTCCAGTGAAGACATCATTGATGCGATGGATTTGCGCGCCTTTGGTGTGGGGCCGCGCACCTGGCTGGAGGAATTGCATTATCGCACCCGTGACCGATTGTTAATCGGTTTTGGGGTGGTGATGTTGTTGACCAGCATTGCCCTTTCTCTCTTCGGAATGGGTAAGTTCTGGGTGCCGCAATTCTTGCTGCAACTGGCGGCCGCGGGTTGAATGGCGCATGGAGCGAAAAAAGCAAAAACTGCCGGTAAGTTCATTACCGGCAGTTTTTATTTTAAAGTGAAAGGATAAACCGGCTGTGGAAAGTCGGCCTATAAAATTTTAACCATGGAAAATTGTCCGGCAAAACGGCTGCTTTCAAATACGGGTGGGGCAGCCAGGGCTACCACAACCCCGTGCTGGCGCACACTTTCCAGCACTTCCCCGAATTGGCGAAAATCCGCCTGGGTGGTATTGAGGATCTCATCCCGGATGCGCTGACGCTCTTCATCGGTGATGCCCAACAGGTGGCGGATGAGGGCTGTATAGCCTTTGGCATCCGGCAGCTGGTAGGCATCCACCTCGCCGATGGCACCGATGATGGCTTTGGTCAATTCGCTTTCGCTTAGCTCCAACCGGCGCAGATAATCGCTGGTTTGATCGAAGGCTTGCAGGGTCTGGTCCAGATTGGGGTCGCGGTACGAAAGGAAGTTGAAATTGCCAGACTGTTGGTCGAACACCGCAAACCCGCCGTAAGCGCCACCCTGTACCCGCACTTTTTCCCACAGGTAACTGCCCCGTAAATAGGGGACGATCACAAGAGCCGATCCGTGAAAGGTGTAACCGTGTTGGTACAAGTTTGCACCTTTCCCCACAAAGTTGACCTGCAACGGCATGGATAGACCTTCCACATCCGGCAGTTTGCCGGTTGACCATGAGTGATGTCTGGATTGGCCCTGCGGCAGGCTGTTGAGGAAGTCCTCCACCCGTGGACGAATCATTTGCCAGTTAGCCGAATCAAGAGTGATGTTGCAAACAGCGACTGCGCGTTGAAGGAGCGTGCTGCGGATGGATTCAAAGGTCTGGTGGACACTTTCCCAATCCGTGTCGATTTTCGTGAGCAGATCGCGCAGAAAGAACAATTGACTGACGCCACTGGTCTGCTCGGCAGCCCAATCGGCTTCATTGAAGCGTGCCTTCAAGCGGGTATTCACCACCCGATGCCCGGCGTGGACAATCCCCGATTCCATGCTGGCTTTGTTTTCCAGCACCATCTGGCGGATGCGCTCCCGATCATGCAGGCGGGCGCTGGTCAACACATCCTTGAGGATGGCAAGTAAGTCAGCGGCCTGATCGGTCATGGCTTTACCGCGCAGGAACAACCAGGCGGCGCTCTGGTGGGTGTGACGCGAGAGTGAAAAGAGGGTAGTGGGGTAAATGCCCCCGGTGCGCTGCCCAATCTGCTGGAGCAGCTGGACAAAGGTCAGGTCGCGCGTACCGGTTTCCAGCAGAGCACGGCTGAATATAGGCAAATAGGGCAGCCATTCCTGCGGCAGGGTGTGCAGGTCAAACCCCAAATCCAGATAAAGAATGCCGTTGGTGAACAGGTCGTGGTAGAGGATTTTGCTTTCGGCTAGCAGAATTTCCTCGCTGGGGATGGTCTTGATCTTGGGTTCAAGGTCTGCACGGGTGAGCATTGGAATGGTTGCGAGTGCTTCGGGACTGTCGGGGGTTTCTTGTCGGCGTTTGAGTTCGCGGGTGATCTGGACGATTTCTTCGATTTGCTCGGCGGTCATCCCGGCGCGGGCCTGCTGCAAACGCTGTTGTTCCGCAGCGGCGCGCTGCTGCCCCAATTGCGGATCGGGGCGTAAAACCAGACTGACGCGGTGTGGATTTTCCAAAAAGTGCCGGCGGATCAGGTTTTCAAAGAAGCGTTCACCAGCCTGAAAGCGTTGCTTGATGGCATTCAGGGGGGCTTCAAATGCCAGGGCGTCAATGGGATTATGACCGTACACCCAGTTTTCCACTGCGTTGAGCATCATCACCAAACCGCGTGGATAAGACCCGGTATTGTTTTCCCTCAGGCTGAATTCCACCGTGTTAAGCGAAGCGCGCAGCGTTTCAGGATCAAATCCCTTCTCGGCAATCTCGCTCAGTGTGTCCAAAATCAATTGCTCGACCTGATCGGTATCCGGCTCGGCTACGCCTTTTAACCCAACCGAGTACATGGTCTGGCGGTAGCCGGTTTGAAAACCGCCGCCGGTTAAATCCTCGCCCAATCCCGAATCGATCAGGGCCTTCCGCAGCGGTGAGGCGGGTGTGCCAATCAAAGCATGATCCAGAATGTGAAGCGCCAGAATCTCTTCCAGGTTTCCGCTCTCCACCAGTAGCCAGTTGAGGGTGATCTGAGCTTTGGCATTGGGGTCGTCCCCACTGTCAAAAGTAACCTCTTTTTTCTGCGGGGCGCTGAAGCGCGGCTGCAGGGAAATTTCGACGGGAATCTCGCGGCGGGTGTACGCTTTGAGCGCTTCGGCCATGTATTTCAAACGCTGTTCGGGATCATCATCGCCGTAAAAGTAGATCAATGCGTTGCTGGGATGGTAATAGGTTTCATAAAAAGTGCGGAATTTTTCATACGTTAGCGAGAGGATTGACTCTGGCTCACCACCACTATCGTAGCGATAGATGGTATCTGGAAATACGGCGTGCTGGGCTTCTTCCGCCATTACCGAATCGGGCGAGGAATATGCCCCCTTCATTTCATTGAAGACAACTCCTTTGAAAGTCATCTCTCCCTGCGGTTCTTCCAGCTCGTAGTGCCAGCCTTCCTGATAGAGGGTGTAGGGGGAAATCAACGGATGAAACACAGCGTCCAGATAGACATCTATTAAGTTGTAAAAATCCTTGAGGTTGGTGCTGGCGACCGGATAGATGGTTTTATCCGGGTAGGTCATCGCATTCAAAAAGGTATTGAGTGAGCCTTTCATCAATTCCACAAACGGTTCTTTGACCGGGTATTTCTGGGAACCGCACAACACCGAATGTTCCAGGATATGAGGCACGCCGGAGGAATCCGGTGGAGGCGTGCGGAAGGCAATCCCAAAGACTTTATTCTCGTCGTCATTTTCGAGGGAAAGCAATTGGGCTCCGCTCTGGCGGTGTTCCCACAAGCGGGCGCGGGTGTTATATTCGCGGATAAAGCGGTCTTCCAGCAACACAAAGCCGTGTAATTCTGTCATATTTACCTCTTGTCATGATTTTAAAGTTTTCCGGCTGCCGGGCAGGCGGAACAGAAACGGCAGACCGGCCAGCACAAGCACTCCGCTCAGCCAGTAAGCCGTGCGCAGACTGAACAAATCTCCAATTGCACCGACGGTCAGGGTTGCAAAGGAACTACTTACGAACGAGACAGCCATGTAAATGCCATTGGCCAGGGCGCGGTTTTCCGGGAAGCTTTCCTGCACAATTGCCATTACCACCGGGGTCATGGAGAGCAGGCCAAACCCCAGTCCCAGCAAGGCAGGGAATTGCAACCAGCCATGCAGGTTGAGCAGTAAAAAGATGAACAACGAGGTGCTGACCAGGGAGAAGATCATCACCGGTCTTCTGCCAATCCGATCGGAGAGCGAACCGGAAAGGAGGGCGCCAATCACCCCGGCTGCCTCCAGCACCGAAAGCGATGCACCGGCCAGCATCAGATTGGCACCTTCCTCGGTGAGGAAGGTAGGTAAATAGGTGGAAACACTGACAAAAGCCAGGGCGCGGGTAATGAGAATGATCGAGAGCGGTATCAAAACCGGGCGCATGGTGATGAGAGCCTTTTTCCACGGTAGGGCGTTGTGGCTCTCCGGGTGACGGGCAGGCAGGTGGCGCAGTTGAACCACCATCCACAGCGAGACCAGAACCCCACCAAAAGCCAGCCATGGCGTATGCTGAATGCCCAGCGTGGAAACTGCCGAAACGATGATGATTGGGCCGAGGGTGCGCCCCAGTTCACCGCCGACCATCCAGAAACTCATTCCCAGCCCCAGCCGGTTGGCCGAAAGCCGCCCGGCAAGCACCGGACCGGTGGCATGCAGACTGGCTGAACTCAAACCGGCGATGATCAACAGCATGGCTGCCAGCCAGTAATATGGTGCAATTCCCAGCAGGCTCATTGCCAGCGCGGTGATGGTGGGGGTGAGGATGACAAAAATGCGCAGTGAACGCCGGTCGGCGAGATACCCGATGAAGGGTTGCAGCAGGGAGGGAGCCGTCATAAACACCGAGAGCAGGCCGGCTTCGGTCTTGATCAGGGAGAACTTTTCGATCAGCAACGGCAGAAGTGGTGGCAGAAAAGCCTGATAGGTATCGTGGACGCCGTGAGCCGCAGCTACGGCGCTGACCTTGCCGGTACGAAAAGTTGCTTCTTCAATGGTGGCAGCGCCGGGCGCTGCGGTACTGAGTTCGGTTGGAGATGTCGGGTTCAAAGGCAGCCTCGATGCAATTCGCGTCAGGATTGGCGGCGGATCTCGCCTTCAACTTCAAAAGAAAGCGGCCGGGCAGGCGGGTGATCTCCGTAATCGGTCAGGTCTTCGATTTTGATCCGTAATTTCAAGGCGGGAGCATGGGGGTTTTCGATCAGGTGACGCAAAATCTTTTCGTCAGCCTGAACGCCAAACACTTTCAGCAAACGGCGGATGTCGTTGCGGCTGGTATCTTCCATTTTTTACCTCCTTTGGCAAAGCAAGATTTGGGATAGGTCAATCTTAATCGCAAAGGGGTTTTCAATCAAGCCGCGTCAGCGGTTCGGTTAAGGTCTGCAGTTTTTTACGGCGCTGGTCAACCCAAATGGCGAGCACAGCGATTAAAGTCGAGGTCAAAATAAACGCAGCGGCAATATGATAAGTGCGCTGCAAGCCCCCAACCAGCGCCTGCGCGCCGGCTGAGGTGATGTCCGTGCCGGCGGGTAAACCTCCCGCTGCCAGTACACTGGCCGAAAACAGACTGCCCATCAATGGCAGGCCGGTAGTCTGTCCCAACGTGCGGGAAAGCACCAGCAGGCCGGAGCCAATTCCCAGCCTGTCCGGCGGAACGGTGCTCATCACGGCGCTGTTGTTGGGGGCCTGAAAGAGCCCCATCCCAATCCCGAATAACAAAGTGCGTGGGAGGAATTGCAGTGGGGTCATTCCTTCCTTCACGGTGGAAAGTGCAAGGCAGCCAGCCGCGATGGAAATCAATCCGACCAGGCTGATAATCCGTGATCCGAAACGATCTGACAGGTATCCGGCCAGCGGCGCAACGATACCCATTCCGATCGGGTGAACCATCATCAGTAAGCCGATTACGCTGGAAGAGAGGTTCAAAACCAGTTGCAGGTAAAACGGCAGAATGAACATACCTGCCATGACAATGAAAACCAGAAAAGCCATCAACAAGTTCATGCTGAATAACAGGTTGCCAAAGAGGTGCAAGTCCACCATCGGCTGAGAGATGCGGGATTCGAGCAAGACGAAAGCCACTAAGCCCAAACCGGCTGCGCCGAGGCTGAAAGTAACCAGCGGCTGTCCAAAACCGGATTGCTGACCACTGGTCATACCAAGGGCATACAATCCAAGGGTGAGGAAGAGCAGGAAACCGCCCCAGCGGTCAAACTGTTGGTCCGGCCGGACAGGCGGCAGGTTGGGGATGAAGCGGTAGACAATCAAAAGGGCTGCCATTCCAATCGGTACATTGACCAGAAAAATCCAGTGCCAGGAAGCAACGCTCAAGATCAAACCGCCCAGCGGCGGACCGATGGCAATCCCAATTGAAACGATGCTTCCCATGATTCCGAGTGCCCGGCCGCGCTGGCTGGCAGGAAAAATCTGGGTGATGATGGCAATCCCAAGCGCTTGCGTAAAGACAGCCCCCAAACCCTGAATGGCGCGGCAAACGATCAGCCAGTAGATCTGGTTGGAAAGCGCACAGAGAACCGATCCCACTGTGAAGAGTACCAGGCCAGCCAGGTAAAGATATTTTTTGTTGAGCATGTCCCCCAGGCGAGCAGCCCCCAGTAAGAGTGAGGTAATCACCAGAATGTAAGCCAGGATGACCCATTGAACGGTCGCAAAACTGGCTTCAAAAATCTCTACAAAGGCGGGCAGGGAGATGTTTACAATGCTCGAATCGAGGGTTGCCATCAGCACGCCCATGCCAACCCCAGCCAACGCCAGCCAACGGGCGGATGAATTTGTCGGTGAGGCGGGATTAATTTGCATGATGATACCGATAATTCGATAAGTTGAAGGTTTTAAGAGGTGGTCTCAGATCATCCTTCCGGGATGAAGCAAAACCCGTTTTCGGTGCGGGTGATGATTTGCGGTTTTTGGGGATCTTCTTCCAGTTTGTTTTGAAGACTGCGAATGGTATTTTCAACCAGTGCCTGCACGGTACGCTGAGGCAGCACTTCTCCGCCCCACCCGGCTTCGTAAAGAGTGGCAATCGGTACTTCGGAATAAACATTGTCCATCAGGCAGGAGAGCAGGCGGGCTTCGGTAGGGTTAAGGTCAATCAGGATGCCGCCGCGGACGAGCGTGTTGTTCTCCAAATTCAACTGGTAATGGGAACTCCAGCCGGACGGTTGAGCAGTATCTTGAGGCGGAAGCGTGCGTGCGACCCGGTCAATCCGTTCCAGCAATTTGGACATGGCAAATGGTTTGACGATGTAATCATCCGCACCCATGAAGTAACTTTGTTCCATGATTCCGGCGTCCGAAAGGGCGGTTAGCATAATGACCGGCGCCGTGGAAACCCGCCGGATCGATTCCAGCACATTCAGCCCGTCCACTTCGGGCATCATGATGTCCAGCAGAATAATGTCGAACGTTTCATGTTCCAGCAGGGTCAGGGCGGCCTGACCGTGACCGGCGGTTTGGATTTTATGACCGGCTTTTTCGATGATCATTGTGACCAATTGCCGGGTGTCGGCGTCATCATCCACCAAAAGGATTCTCAGTTTACGGCCTGTTTTTGTGCTGGACATGGATAGTTCCTCCCGCTGCGCGAATGACCCGCCTGAATTCTGGCAGCAAAAATTCGCAGATACAACCCTATGGGTTATTGTAGATAGGAATCACGAAAATGGCAAGTTTGAAGAGGCCTCATTCCGGCACACGAGCGGGTATGGTAAAATTTCCGTCATGAATAAGCGGGAAGAAAAAATGGAAAAACTCAATGGGGAGCCACGGTTATTGAAACTGGTGCGTGTAGCCGGATCACACCGCGAGATGGGGCGGCAAATCGGTGAAGAATGCCGCCAGCAAATTCAGCACAGTATCGAAAATGCCCGAAAACTGCTTGCCGATGCTTACGACACGCTTCAACTGGATTGGGATGGCGCTTTGATTCAGGCGCGCAAATACATGCCGTTTGCCGAAGAGCGTTACCCGCAATATGTTGAGGAATTGCGCGGTATGGCAGAAGGTGCGAATGTTGGTCTGGACGATCTTGGAATGCTGAATGCCATGGAAGCGGTAACCATGGACGCCCTTCACCTCACCAAATGCACCAGCATGGCGGTCAGCCACGAGCGCACCACCAATGACCGGGTTTTGATTGCCCATAACGAGGATTGGCTGCCCGAAGACGAGGCCGATGTTTTTCTGATCCACGCCAAACCGGATGATGAGCCGCCGTTTCTGGCAATGACCTATGGGGGACTGTTGCCGAATATCGGCTTCAATGCCTATGGAATTGCCCAGTGCTGTGATTCGGTATATCCAACCGACAGCCGGATTGGCATTCCCCGTATCATCGTCTCGCGAGCCGTACTGGCAGCCCGGACGCCGGGCGAGGCTATTCGACACATGCTGGCACCCCACCGCGCCGCCGGTTACAATCATTTGCTGGCGCACGAAAGCGGTGAAATTTATTCGGTGGAGGTCTCAGCACGCCAGTTTGCTATTTTAGAGCCTGAAAATGGTGTGATGGTGCATACCAATCATTATCTGGATGCGCACATGCGAATGATCGAGAGTGAGCCGGATGAATTGATCAGCACACGGGTTCGTTATCTGCGGGCCAAACGTCTGCTTGCCCAACAGGAAAAACACACCATTCGCTCCTTGCAGGCCATTCAGAAGGATCATGTCAATCACCCCGATTCGATTTGCAATCATGCGGTGGTGGGGGATGCGCTTGACCGCGAAAAAACCATCACGGCTTTGACGATTGACCTGACCAACCGGCAAATGCATGCCTGTTGGGGCAACCCGTGCAGCAGTGTATTTTCAACATACCAGTTAGATGCTTGAGAAAGGCGAAAAGTGTATATGGTGGAGAATGGGAACTTGAAAACACCGCGCCGTTCATTGTTGGATTACTTAACGGTGACCCTCCGCGGCTTTTTGATGGGCACGGCGGATGCTGTGCCGGGAGTTTCCGGCGGCACGGTGGCTCTTTTGGTGGGCATTTATGAGGAATTGATCCAATCCATCCGTGAGGTGGCGGATTTGCGTCATTTGCAGCGCGTTTTCCGCCTGCAATTCAAGGCTTTGCTGGACGACCTGCCGTGGAAATTTCTACTAGCGTTGGTGTTGGGCATCTTTGCCGGGGCAGTCACGCTGGCGCATTTGCTGGAAAACCTGCTGGAAACTCAGCCCTTGTTTGTCTGGGCATTCTTTTTTGGGCTGGTGGCAGCCTCAGCGGTGGTAGTCGCCCGCCGGGTGCGGGTTTGGGGGATTGCCAGTGTTTTGCTGTTGATTAGCGGCGCTGTGATCACTTACCTGGTCGTTGGCCTGGTGCCGATGGACACCCCCGACACCTTTCTGGCTTTTTTCCTGAGCGGGATGATTGCCATTTGCGCCATGATTTTACCCGGTATTTCGGGTGCGTTCATCCTGGTGCTGTTGGGTAAATATCAGGATGTGCTGGCAGCCGTGACTGGCCTGGATATTTCCCGCTTGATCGTCTTCCTGTTGGGAGCAGTGGTGGGAATATCCCTCTTCTCGCGAGTATTGGGGTGGTTATTCCGCCGCTTTCATGATGCCACCATCACCCTGATGATCGGTCTGATGCTCGGTTCGTTGCGTAAGTTATGGCCGTGGAAAGGTGAACCGGCCGGGGTGGGCGAAGTCCTCGCTCCGGGAGGCGGTGAATCATTGATCAATGTGCTGCCGGCGTGGAGCGGCGAAACATTGCTGGTCGCGGTTGTTGCTCTTTTTGGGTTTGGACTGGTGGTTGGGCTGGAAGGATTGGCAGCTCGCCGCAAGATGATGGCCGGAACCATTAGTAGCATACCGGCGGCAGGGGAGTGAAGAAAAAAATGAAAATGCCTGCTGGTTTGAACCGTTCAACACCTTTTGCGCACACCTATTCGATTGTTGCCCGCGATCCACACAGCGGTGAAATGGGTGTGGCGGTGCAATCGCACTGGTTCTCGGTTGGTTCGATTGTGGCGTGGGGCGAAGCCGGAGTCGGTGTGGTTGCAACCCAGGCGTTGGTACGGGTTTCCTACGGGCTGCAGGGGTTGACCTTGATGCGGGCCGGCGTGCCGGCGCCGGCTGCCTTACAGGCTTTGCTGTCCGCCGATGAGGAACGCGAAGTGCGGCAGGTGGCCATGCTCGATGCAAAGGGGCGGGTGGCGGTGCATACCGGTTCGCGCTGCGTGGCTGAAGCGGGTCATGAATTTGGAGAAGGTTTTTCTGCTCAGGCAAACATGATGGCCTCTTCCACCGTGTGGGGGGCAATGGCCGAGGCCTACCAGCGCACTGAAGGAGATCTGGCAGAACGACTGATGGCTGCATTGGAGGCAGCTCAGGCAGAGGGCGGGGACTTACGCGGACAGCAAAGCGCCTGCTTACTGGTGGTAGCCGCTGAGCGCACCGATCAACCATGGGAAGGGGTACGCGTCAATTTGCGGGTAGATGATCATCCCCAGCCGCTGGGGGAATTACGCCGTCTATTGACCGTTCATCGTGCTTATGACTGGATGAACCGCGGCGATGCGCTGTTGGGAATGGGCGATACCCAGGCGGCTATGCAGGCTTACCGCCGCGCGGCGGCTTTGCTACCCGAAAATGAAGAAATTCTCTTCTGGCAGGCGGTTACGCTGGCTGATTTGGGCCGTCTTGAGGAGGCTTTGCCCGTCTTTCAGGATGTCTTTCGCCGAAATCCGCTGTGGAAGGTGATGGTGAAGCGTCTGCCCCCAGCCGGTTTAATTCGGAGTGGGCCGGAGGTTATCGAAAAAATCACCGGCAGTACGAACGAGTAAATGCTTTATTAACGGTCTGGCACAAAAGTTGCAAATTGAACGGGAGGGTATAATAATCTCATTGTGCTTGACTCTGTGCTAAAGGCTTGCCTGTGTTCGATTTGACCGTTTTCAAGTACAACCGCTTGCAGGGAAAAGAAGAAAGTGACCTGCCGGGGCTGTTCACCAGCCTGCCGCTCAAACGCACCGCGCGCGGACGCGAAAAAGACCGGTTGGTAATCTTTTTGCAACTGGCTGAACGGGGGAGTCCGCTTCAAGGCGCACCTGAGGATCTGCTGGAAAAACTCGGTCGGGTATATTTTGCAACCCGCGGCCCGATCACCAGCGCGATGAAAGCGGTAGCCGATCAAATAAACGAACGGTTGCTGGCGCGCAATCTTCGGCAGGCAAAAGAAGGCAATCCGCTGCTGGGGTTGTTGATTGTGGCGGTTTTGCATGAGGAAATGCTTTATCTGGCGCATTGTGGGCCGGTGCACTCGTTTGTGGTTAATGCCCAAACGGTTGAACATTACCATGACCCGCAAGGGGCTGGCCGCGGCCTGGGAATCAGCCGGACGACCGCTGTTCGGTTTTACCGTTGTGCTTTTCAAGCCGGTGACCTGGCTTTGTTGTGTGTAAAACCTCCGCAAAACTGGTCTCGTCAAACCCTTCTGGGCAGCGCCCAATTGTCGTTGGATAATTTGCGCCGCCGTCTGTTGGTTCAGCCGGACGAGAATCTCGGTTTCGTGATGCTGCGAACCCGCAAAGGGACGGGTGAACTTCAAGTTCGTAACCTTCGGGCAGTAGAGCCGGAACCCTCCCCGCTGCTGAGAACGGTGGAATCGGCACCGGAGCACCCGGAACAATCCAGCGAAATACCCGCCGTTCAACCTCCTGCCACAGAAAGGCAGCCCCAGGAAAATAAACGTGCGGTGTACCTTGCCGGTGAAAAGGAAAGCGAATCTGTTCCTTCAGCCAGCGTGATGCAGCGCCTACGGGATCGGCTGGGGAAAGTGCAGGTGGAAATTGCCCGGAAAAAGGTGTCTTCTGGTGCACAGTCTGCGGAGGGTGTGAGCCGCCAATCGGTTGAAGAGACGCCGCAGCCCATCCCGGTTGAAACCTCTCAGCCAGCGGTTTCTCCTCCCATCAAACAAGTTTCACCGGCGGTCCGTAAAGCCGGTGGATGGTTGAACCGCGCCCTGCACGGCTGGCAGGCTTTTCATCAGCGCAACGCTGCCGTACTTTCGCGCTGGACGGCTCGATTGCTGCCGGGCAAAGCTGAGCGGTTGCCGGCACTTTCAAACGGTGCCATGTTGTTTATTGCGGTGGTCGTGCCGCTGATTGTTGTGGCCATTGCGATGACTGCTTACTGGCAGCAAGGACGTGGCGAGCAGCACCGGCTTTTCCTTTCTCAGGCTGAACAGATGCTGGCTCAGGCAGATGCCCAAACCGATGTGCTCATGAAGCGGGTCAATTATGAGGCTGCGCTTGGTTATCTGGATCAGGCAGCCGAATTTGGCAATTCCGAACGATTGCGCAGTTTGCGCCGGCAGATCTTGTCGGCAATGGATCAACTGGATGGGATACGCCGGCTGGAGTTTTCGGCGTTACTCCCAGGCCCCTTCGATAACAAGGTCAACATTACCCGGATCGTTTCGACACCCTCGGAGGATTTATACTTACTGGATCAGGCCAGCGGACGGGTGATTCGGCTGGTGTACACCCGTCCAGGTTATGAAGTGGACAGCCGCTTTTTCTGCGGGCCAAATCTTGTGGGGGGGTTGATCATCGGCCCTCTGGTGGATATTGCCGCTGCGCCCATCCCCAACTCGTTAGATGCGGTGGTGATGGGGATTGATGCGTTTGGTAATTTGTTGTACTGCTCACTGGATGCCAATAAAACCAGCGCCGTCCCTCTGCGCCCGCCGGACGCCGGCTGGGGTGAACTGCGGGCGATGATCTACTCGCCCGGTCTGTTGCACCTGCTCGATCCGCGTTCTAATGCCGTATGGCGGTTTGATGGGCAGGGAGTGGATTTCAGTGACCCGGCAGCAGGACCGCGCCTTTTCTTCGGTGACTCTCCTCCCGATCTCTCTGCTGCGGTGGATATTGCTATTTACCAGAACGATCTGTACATCCTTCGCGAAGATGGCAGGATGATCCTGTGTACATATAGCAGTGTCAGTTCCGTCCCAACCCGCTGTAATGATCCTTATCCTTACCGTATCAGCCGTGCGGGGGAACCCACCGAGGAAGTGGACAGTCTTGGCGTCAACCTGAGTCAGATTCAAGCTACCCAACCACCTGAACCTTCCTTGTTCGTGTTGAATCCGTCAGCCCCAGCAGTTTTCCAGTTCAGTCTTGGAATGACTTTTGTACAGGAAATTCGTCCGCTGCAAGAGGCTGCCACACCCCTGCCGGCCCGCCCGGCGACGGCTTTTCGTGTGACGATGGCGCGTAATCTGGTGTTGGCTTTTGGAAATCAGTTGTTTATTGCGTCGTTATCCCAGTAATCTTTTTTTTGGGCGGTTATAAATTCAGCCAGCGGGTCGTAATGGCAGGCAATTCATTCAGCGTTCCGATATGCACTTTGCATTGTGGCAGGGATTCGATAAAAGCCTTGCCATACTGTTTGGAAAGAATGCGCCGATCAAGGATGACCACCACACCACGGTCGGACTGGGTGCGAATCAGCCTGCCAAATCCCTGACGAAATCGTAAGATGGCTTCCGGCAACTGGTATTCATTGAACGGGTCATCAAAAGTTTCCGAGCGAGCCGCAATGATCGGGTCGGAAGGCACATCAAAGGGCAGTTTGACGATGACCAGCACAGAAAGCGCCTCACCGGGGATATCCACACCCTCCCAGAAGGCGCGGGTTCCCAGCAGAACGGCTTTATCGCTTTCACGAAATGTTTCCAGCAGGATATTGGCCGATGCGCCTTCGCCCTGTTCATAGACCTGAATGCCGGCTTCGAGCAAAGGCGGTGTGATCGCTTGAGAAGTGCGCCGCAGTTGGGCATACGACGTGAACAGTACCAGCATTCGTCCACCGGTTGCGCGCGCCAGCCGAATCAGGCTCTGTTCGACAGCGCGCTGGTAGCCGTTGGCATCGGTTGGCTCCGGAATATCTTTGGCGATGTAGAGCAGGGCTGCGTTTTCGTAATCAAACGGCGATCCGAGGATCAATTCGTCAGCCTCATCGGCATTCAGGCGCGAGCGCAGGTATTGGAATTCGCCTTCCGCCGTTAATGTTGCGGAGGTCAGGATTATGCTGTTCTTTTCATGCCACAAATATTTTTCCATCAGCGGTCCGATGTGCAGCGGGGCAATCTGCAGGGAAAGCCGGTTGTTGTTGGGACTGATTTCCACCCAGTAAATGGCTGACGGATCGGGCTGGCTGACCAGCCCGTTGAGGTAAGCCTGTGCTTCGCTCAGTCGGCGGTGGATGCTGGCTAAATTCGCCAGAGTATCTTCAATTTCTTCCCCCAGCCGATCCAGTCCCTCGCTGATCCCTTTATGCAAGTCGGCAATCAGATTGAGCAGGAGGGAGAGGGTTTCGTTGGTGCTGTCCCATTCAATTTCAATTTCTGTCCAATCGGGTAATTTGCGGGTTGACGGCAAGATGCGTACTTGCTGTCCGTAAGGGCTGACCGGTTTACCTTCGCGGGCGTTTTCCATGAACACTTCGATGCTCTTCAGGAATTGTTTGAGGTCAAAATCAAGGCGGGTGGCAAGGTCGGTTGCCCGCTGGACTGTTTGGTGGAGCAATGCCCACTCGGAGGGGCGCAGGTTTTCTTTCATCAAGGTCGTCAGTCGTCCCAGAACGCCACTGCTCAACCCGCCCAGTTCCTGTAACAGGCGACTCAGGTCGCTCTGGTTGACGCGGTAACTGAGCGCACTGGTAGAAGCCGATTCGATGTGATGACCTTCATCTACAATCAGGTACTGGTACTCAGGCAGTACCCGGCTGCCACTGACAACATCGGAGAGCAGCAAAGCATGGTTGACTATGATCAGATGGGCGCTCAGGGCTTGCTGGCGGGACTGGTAGAACGGGCAGGCTCCGCCCATACGGCTGACGCACACTTCGGCTTTGCAGCCTTCGTCCTCCGCAGAAAGACGCATCCAGACTTCCCGCTCGGCGGGGCCATTCAGATTGATTTCCGAACGATCACCCCGGCCGCCTTCCTGCAGCCAGACCAGCACTTTGGCAAGCACACGCAGCTCTTCGGGCGTTTCGGGGCCTTTGTGGCGCAGGGCTTCTAAACGGCGCGGGCAGAGATAATTACTGCGTCCTTTCAGGACAGTAGCGCGCAGGTCGAGTTTGAGAGCGTCGCGCAGGTCGGGAATGTCTTTGTTGATTAATTGCTCTTGCAGGGTAATTGTATTGGTGGAGATGACTACGCGGGTGTTGTTCTGGATGGCCCACATAGCCGCCGGAACCAGATAGGCGAATGACTTGCCGATACCGGTGCCGGCTTCAACCATGAGATGTTCACCATTCGATAAAGCCCGTGTGACCGCTCGCAGCATTTCTACCTGCTGGCTGCGGTACTCAAACTGGTCAAAATAACGCGCAAACAACCCGCCCGGTTCCAGAATAGAGGCAACCTCATCCTCATCCAACGGTTGGGGTGTTTCAACCAGAGTCAACGGCGGAGCCGGGCGGTAATCGGCTGTGAACAGCCCTTCATAATCGCGCTGACGGGTCTGGCGGGCTTCGATGGGCTGGCGGGAGCGCGCCCTCAAAATTTGCCGGAAAATCCAGCCGCCGTCCCATTCGACGGGCTCGCTATGACGAACGATTTCAGCCAGCAATTCAATCGGTAATTCCAGCGCGCGCTGGTATAACTGCCAGAAAACGGCATGAGCAAGGCGGGCATCGTCTAAGGCGCGGTGGGAATTGGGGATGAGGATGCCAAGGATTTGTCCGAGCGAGCCTAAATTATAGCGACTGGCGGTTGGCAGAAGAACGGCCGCCATTTCATAGGTGTCAATCGCCTCCACAAGATGTAAAATCCCCTGCCGTTGCAGGAAGCCCAAATCGAAGCGGATATTGTGACCGACGACGGGCGAATCGCCGATGAAATCGGCCAGGTCTTGCAGCACGGCGCGGATGGGCGGCGCGTTCCGCACCATGTCATTGTTGATGCCGGTCAGGGCTGTAATGGCGGGAGGTATTGGGCGTTGAGGGTTGATGAGCGTATCCCACTCGGCCTCGATGCGGCTGCCGTTAAACCGAATCGCAGCAATTTCAATGACCGCATCTTTTTGGGGATCAAGGCCGGTGGTTTCAATATCCAGTGCAATTAATGAAGGCATGTCAGGGATTATACCATCCTGCTCCGCCTGCACCGCCGATTTGAAAATGGCTTTCAACTGTGGTAAAAATGGTTTCATACTTTCGGGCGTAAAGAGTTGATTCCAAATGAACCTGTCTGACGGTGTAAAAGTAATTGCCTTTGATTGGGGCGGTACCTTGATGACGGGCAGCGGCCCGCAAGACCGCCCGATGGTTGAATGGCCTGAGGTTGAGGCCGTTTCTGGAGCGGTGGAAGTCCTGCAAATCCTGCGCAGCCGTTTTCGACTGGTCGTTTGCACCAATGCGGAAATTTCGACTGCCGAACAGGTGCGCGCTGCGCTGGATCGGGTGGGCCTGGCCGGCTATGTGGAAGCCGTCTTCACTCCCAAAGAGCTGGGAAATGCCCGCAAGCCGCAAGTTGACTTTTTCCGGCGGGTGGAGGACGCCTTGGGGGTAAGCAGACATGAAGCTCTGATGGTTGGTGATGATCCGCTGGGGGACATTGGCGGGGCAGTTGTGGCTGGCTGGCGGGCGGTGTGGTTCAACCCGTCGGGTAAACCCGCACCGGCTTTGCTGCCGCTGGGTGATGCCGAAATCATGCGATTAGAAGAACTGCCGGCAGTTCTGCAATGCCATCGCCTTCCAGCAGTGGATCAGGCGCGCTTATGGCTGCTGGAACAGCGGGCAACCGCTAATTTGCTGGTGCATGTCGAAATGGTGGCTGCGCTGGCCTATCAGATGGCCGTATGGTTGAGGAACAGCGGACAGCCCGTCAACCCGCTGCTGGCTCAACGCGGCGGTTTGTTGCATGATTTGTGTAAAATCTCGGCGCGTGGCACTAAAATTCTGCATGGTGATCTGGCAGCCGAATGGCTGCATGCCCACGGAGAGACCGAACTGGCCGGGATTGCCGCAACGCACATGCTTTTTAATCTGATTGAGGATGGAAAACGCCCCGCTACGTGGGAAGAAAAAATTGTCTATTACGCCGATAAACTGGTGGAAAACGGCCAGGTCGTTCCTTTCAGCAGACGAATGGATGCCTTGCGCCAGCGTTATGCCATGGATCAGGCATTGATTGACCGGCTGGCTGAAGCCATTCCTCCCCTCGAAAGCGAGTTAACCGCCCCGCTGGGTTGGACGATTGAGGAACTGGTGGAGCGTTTACAGCAATGTTTCTGGAAAGGGAATTAAGGACTGCCCAGCGTGTAGTAGTTATAGACCCCCTGAGCGAGGAAAGCCATCAATTCGTTGGCGGGGTTGAATAACAACTGTGTGGGGTGGTACAGGTGAACGACCAGCACGAAATTACCGCCGCTGGTGTAAATGATGCCGGCATCGCTCATCGTATGAATCAACCCATCGCGCGGGTCGGTGATCCAGCCGTGTTTGTGGGCAATTTGTACCCCTTCCGGCAGGCCGGCCTGAAAGAGGACGCCAATCCGGTTCTTGGAAAGCAGGCTGATCATCAGGCGGCATTCGCTTTGGGTGATTTCGCCGGGGAAGACAGCCGCAAAAGTGCCGCCGCCGTTGAGAGCGCACTGGTAAATATCGCTGAGTAAAACGCCGATTTCCATCGGGGTAGTTTGATTGTAACGGTCGGGGTCGGTGTTGACATCGGTACGTTGATTGGCGGGGGTGGTAAACGTGCGCAACAAGGGCGCACCGGGGTAAAAATAACCCGCCAGGAAGGTGTTTCTCAAACCGAGCGATTGTAAATCCGCCGTTACCTCCAGCGGGCCGAGGCGTGCATCCAGCACGACCTGCATCAGGCGGTCGGCCGGGTCGTTTTCGGAAAGTTCGATCATCGCCTCGAGCAGATTGGTCACTTCGGGTGAAAGCGGTTCTTCGAGCCGGCGGAACACCGATACCATAATCGGGATTTTCATGGTGGAAGCCGCCGTAAAGGCAATTCCGGGTGCAATGACCTGCCCGTCGTTGTAGGCAAAGTTGATTTCCTGCCCGGTCTGCAGATCGAGCAGGTAGATTTCCGCCAGACCGTCATAGCCGCGAGTAGTCAGTACCTGCTGCAACAGCACCTGCACATTTTGAAAGGCCGGGCGGGTGGGGCTGACGCGGTTGAACGAAAGATTGACGACCCGATTTGCCGGATTGCGCAGTGCATCTGAGATGAGAATCACAGCCCGGTCAATATCCAGTACAATGCCCGGCTGACCCGGCTCGAAAGTGGTTGTGCCCGGAACGGGGGAGGCTGGCGAAGGCGGACGGTCATAGCGGGCGGCAATTTCATCGCGCAGATAGGCTCGCAGCCGTTCTTCCGAAATGGTTGCGCGCAGGGGAACTTCCGCGGGGGTGGGGAATTGATTCCACAGGTAGTTCCAAAAGGCGGCCCAAAACGGCTGGGCGATCCGCTGCTGATCGGCTGCAGCCAGCATGGCTTCCAGGTCCAGCCGAAAACCAGCTGCCGAAGGGCGCATCTGAATGACGGCATCGGCATAGCGGATTTCCACCGGCACGCTGTAGGCCTGAGTCAGCCGTTCAGCGGCCTGCTGGCGGTTCAAACCGGCTACCGGTACGCCGGCAATGACCGTGCCGGGGGGAAAGGCAGCCCTCAGACGGCTGTACTGCACCAGTTGTAATACCAGTAATAAAACCCCTAAAAAGATAAATAGAATGGAAACCCAGCGAAAAATGATTACGCTGCTTCGTCTCAAGCGTTCCTCCGTTCCAAACGGTACAAATTGTACCAGATTTACGCTGAAGCGCAGTTGCCACTTAAAAAACGGATGGAGATGGTCTCCATCCGTTTCTGGATGCCATGAAATTCTAAAATTTACAGGTTTTGTAACTGGTCGCGCAGGCGGGCAGCGGTTTCTTCAAAGGTAGCCAGTTTCTGGCGCTCTTTTTCGACAACCGGCGGGGGGGCTTTTTCGGCAAAGGGCGAAGCCAGTAACCCTCGCAGGCGTTCGATTTGTTTTTCAACCTCGGCCAGTTCGTTTTGCAAGCGGGCGCGCTCGGCTTCCACATTCACCAGATCGGCCAGCGGCAGGTAAATTTCGATACCGGCCACCACAATTGCAATCTGATTTTCAGGTTTTTCCGGTAAATTTGCCAGCATTGTCAAATGATCGGGTTGAAGATAAGCCAGCGCCGCAATGGCGGCAGCCTGTTGCTGAAATATGGTTAATTTTTCACCGGCAACGATGGTTGCCGGAATGCGTTTGCCGGGTGTGACCTTTTTCTCGGTACGCAGGTTGCGAATGGCGCGGATGACCTCCTGGATCAGGTTGAAATCAGCGATCTTCTGCTCTTCCCACCCTTCAACAGGCTGGGCTTCTGGCCAACGGGCGATGATCAGGGCTTCTTCCCAGCCGCCTTTCGGACTGAAGGTCTCACCTTTCTCCTGCGCGGCGCGTTTGAGATGCCCCCACAATTCCTCGGTCACAAAAGGCGTAAAGGGATGCAGCAAGCGCAGGGAGGCATCCAGGACGCGCAGCAAGGTTTGAGCCGTGTAAAAAGCGCGGTCGCCCCCTTCGGCTAATTGTAATTTCGCAATTTCCACATACCAGTCGGCAAATTCCGACCAGAAGAAGTCGTAAATCTGGCGGCCGGCTTCGCCATACTGGTAATTGGTGAATAAACGCTCCACATCCCGCAGCAGCTGCTGCAGGCGCGCCCAAATCCACGAGTCGGCCAGCGTCCACTGCGGGGCGGCCTGCGCCTGAGCCGGGGCTTGTGCCAGCGCGCCGAGGACAAACCGCCCGGCGTTCCAGACTTTATTGGCAAAGTTGCGGTTGGCTTCCACTTTCTTCAGGCTCAGGTTCATATCATTGCCGGGGGTGGAGCCCACCAGCAGGGTGAAGCGCAGAGCATCCGTGCCCATTTCGTCCATCACTTCCAGCGGGTCAATCACATTGCCTTTGGTTTTGCTCATCTTCTGGCCTTGTTCGTCGCGGATCAAGCCATGCAGATAAACCGTGTGGAAAGGTGGCTTTCCGGTGAATTCCAGCCCGAACATAATCATGCGCGCCACCCAGAAGAAGAGGATGTCGTATCCGGTTTCCAGCACACTGGTCGGGTAAAAGTAGCGCAGGTCGGGGGTGTCTTCCGGCCAGCCCAGCGTGGAAAACGGCCACAGTCCGGAGGAGAACCATGTGTCCAGCACGTCTTCATCCTGATGGATGTGGCTGCTCTGGCAGTGGGCGCAATGAGTCGGGTCATCGCGGCTGACGGTGATCTCGCCGCACTCATCGCAGTACCACACCGGGATGCGGTGGCCCCACCATAACTGGCGGCTGATGCACCAGTCCTCGATGTTTTCCAGCCAGTTGTAATAGACTTTGGTGAAGCGTTCCGGGACAATTTTGATGCGTCCCTCACGGACGGCTTCCAAAGCAGCCCGGGCGAGGGGCTGAATTCGCACGAACCACTGAGTTGAGATCATCGGCTCGACAATCTCACCACCGCGTTGGGAGCGGGGCACATTCAGGGTGTAGGGTTGTTCCTTGATCACCAGTCCGGCGGCGCGCATGTCTTCCCACATTCGTTTGCGGCACTCGAAGCGGTCCAATCCCTGATACGGTCCGCCGTTTTCGTTGATGGCGGCATCGGGTGTGAGGATGTTGATCATCTCCAGATTGTGGCGCAGGGCAATTTGATAGTCGTTGGGGTCATGCGCCGGGGTGATTTTGAGCGCGCCGGTACCGAATTCGCGGTCAACGTACTCATCAGCAATGACCGGGATGGGGCGGTTGAGGATGGGGACGAGCACCTTGCGCCCCACATAAGCGCGGTAACGGTCGTCTTCAGGGTGGACGGCTACCGCCGTATCGCCCAGAATCGTCTCCGGACGGGTGGTGGCAACCGGAATGTACTCCTGCGGGTTATCAGCCAGCACGTACTTGAAGAAGTAAAGCGTGCCGGGCTCTTCGCTGTATTCAACTTCCAGATCCGAGACGGCGGTTTTGAGGCCGGGGGACCAGTTAATCATGCGCGGGCCGCGGTAAATCAGGCCTTTTTCGTACAGGCGGACAAAGGCTTCGCGCACGGCGCGCGAGAGACCCTCATCCAGCGTAAAGCGCTCGCGCGACCAGTCGCAAGAAGCGCCGAGGCGGCGAATCTGGCGGGTGATGATGCCGCCGTACTTTTCCTTCCACGCCCAGGTGCGGCGCAGGAATTCCTCCCGCCCCAGTTGCTCGCGCGAAAGTCCTTCTCTGGCGAGGGCTTTTTCCACCTGCAATTGGGTGGCGATGCCGGCGTGGTCAGTGCCCGGCACCCACAGGGTGGGGACGCCTTTCATGCGGTGGTAGCGGATCATCAGGTCTTCCATCGCCACGAACATGGCATGGCCGAGGTGCAGTTCGCCGGTTACGTTGGGGGGCGGAATGGAGATGACGAACGGGCGGCGAGAAGGGTCGTGATCCGGTGAACGGGGGTCGTTGGATGGTTTGAAATAGCCGCTGGCTTCCCAGTGGGCGTAAATTTTTTCTTCCACAGAGGCAAAGTCATAAGTCTTCGGTAAGGAAAATGGTTGATTCATGCTCGCTCCTCGATTACGAAAAAAATCCATCAAAAAAGCAGCCCTTCGTTTTGAGGACGAAAGGGCTGCTTCCGCGGTACCACCTCAGTTCATTGCCCAATCGGGCAATGCTCTCTAACCTGAATGGACTTTCAGGTTTTGCGCTAACGGGCAATCCCGCGCCGTTCTACTTTCCCATTGTGGGGATTTCTTCGGCGAGTACGCCGGGCGACCTTCGGTCAGGGTTCACTGGGGAGGCTTTCAGCCATTGGCGCTCCGTCTCTGTCAGTGACCGGTCAACCTACTCCTCCCGGCACTCCGGTATGAGTTTTGATTATTATAGCGGTTTCAGGCGCGGCTGTCAAACCGAGCGCCGGGCGCAGTTGGCAGTCTTAGGGGGAAACCGGATCTTGTTCCGATAAGTAATTTTATCCCAGCCTTATGGATTTCGTGAAATTTTAGGAAAAGACCGATCAGGATGAAAGCGGTTGAGTTTCACCTTCCTGGATGTATAATTGATACAATGTTTATCAACTTTAGAAGTTTTCAGATCATCCAGCGGGATGGCAGTAAAAAACCTTGGAAGTTGAATCTTGAAAAAATTAGGGATATCTGAAAGCCTTTGCAAATAAGTAGAACGCTGGAATATATGTCCCGCGCTCAGTTAAAGGAGAAGAGGATGGCAAGGCTCGTGTTCAGCATGAATCAGTCCCTGGACGGGTACGTTGATCATACGGCGTTTGCGCCAAGCCCGGTGCTGTTTCGCCACTTTATTGAGGAAGCTAGAGGGCAAGCCGGCAGTGTGTACGGCCGCCGCATGTATGAAATTATGCGTTACTGGGACGACGATCATCCAGAATGGGATGCGGACGAGAATGCCTTTGCAGTCGCTTGGCGCAACCAGCCCAAATGGGTTGTCTCCCGCTCGTTGAAGGTGGCAGGCCCTAACGCCACGCTAATTGAAGAAAATCTTGAGGGTGCAATCCGTGAGATAAAGTTGACACGCGACGGAGAGATTGAAGTGGCTGGACCAGACCTGGCGCACAGCCTGACCAAACTTGGCCTGATTGATGAATATCGAATATACCTGCATCCTTTCGTCCTTGGTCACGGTAAACCATATTTTGCCGGACCCCGTCCACCCCTCCGCCTCATCGCGAATGATCGGATTGACGAGTCTGTGATCCGATTGGTATATGTCCCTGCTTAATCTTGTAGCTCTCAAAAAGGTCATCGCCGCTGCGGTGGGGCATCCATCAAAACCCTACCAAGGTTTACGAAGCGGTTGGAGCAGGCATTCCTGTTTGCGGCGCGCTACTGAACCGGTGCGCTGGTTGTCGAGCAGGATTGAAGGCTGTGATCATAGAACAAAACCAAATAACCGATTCAGGGGTCTGTTCTTTTAAACAACATCTTCAACCGCCCAAAACTTGACCGCGGGAGAAGGGTATGCGGGGAGGCTTTTCATCGGTTCCTCCCCGCATCGGCAAGCCGGATTGCTCGTGATTTTCAGGGCAAAAAATTCTGAAAGTTAAAGTTTTGTCCGTCGAACACGCCCTGGGTAAAGAGGAAAACGCCAACAAGTGCGTTGACGGCTGAAAGGATCAGCCCAATTGCCGAGAGCACCAGCCCGGCAATTGCCATGCCGCGGCTGCTGGATTTGAGCCCGATGATGCCGGTGATGATTCCGGCAACTGACATGGGAAAGCCGCAAATCGGCAGACACCACGCTGCCAGATTGAGAATACCCAGCCACCAGGGCGGCAATGGCAACGCCCTGTTTATTGCCGGCAGGTGGCGGTGGGTAAACTACTTCTGGCTGAGGAGTATAATCGCTGGTCATTGAGCTGCTCCCTTGGAAAGATCATTCAAAATGGTTATCGCCGAACAAGGCGTCAATCCGTTCGAGGATGTCGTTGGTCAATTTTTCAACCGCTTCAGCGGCGGCGAGGTTTTCATCCAACTGTTCCAGCCGGCTGGCTCCGGTGATCACGCTGGATACTTCTTTGCGGCGCAGCACCCAGGCAATCGCCAATTGCGAGGTGGTCAGGCCGAGCTCCTGAGCCAGGGCGGTTAACTGGCGGACGATGGCAATCCGCTCCGGAGTAATTCGTTCGCGCAGCCAGGCCATGTCTTCGTGCGAGGCGCGGCTGCCAGCGGGGATGCCGTCGTTGTACTTGCCGGTCAGGATGCCAAAGTATAGCGGGGAGAAGGTGGTCAGTCCCATCCCCAAATCGCGCGCCAGCGGCATGATGTGGTCTTCAACCCGCTTGCGGTGAAAGAGATTGTACTGAGGCTGTTCCATGCTGGGCGGTACCAGCCCAAATTCCCGGCAGGCGCTATAAACTTCGGCAATCTGGTAGGCTTCCCACTCGGAGGTACCCCAGTAGAGGACTTTGCCCTGATGGACGAGATCATCCATGGCACGGGCGACTTCCTCAAAGGGGGTATCCGGATCGTAGCGGTGGCAAAAGTACAGATCCACATAATCGGTGCCCAGCCGGCGCAGTGAGGCGTGGATGGACTCGAAGATGTGCTTACGGGAAAGCCCGCGCCCGTTGGGGCCCGGGAAAGTCGGCCAGAAGACTTTGCTGGAAATCACCAGCGTTTCGCGCTGTAAACTCTTAATGGCTTTGCCCATGACGATTTCGGCCTGACCGTTGGCATATACATCGGCGTTATCAAAGAAATTAACCCCGTGTTCATAGGCGGCATGGACCAAATCTACTGCGGTCTGTTCGTCAATCTGGTTGCCAAAGGTGAGCCAGGCTCCCAATGAGATTTCACTGACTTTCAGGCCAGTTCTTCCCAGTCTTCGGTAATGCATGTGATTATCCTCCTGAGGTTGTGAGATGAACTGCCGCCGTCAGGCAGCAGGTGATTAACGGCTCATTCCATATCGTGAATCTTACCACTGCCGAGTGGTTTTGCCTCACCGCCAATGCCGAGTGGTTTCCATTTTTCTTCATTAGCGCGCAAGCGGTGCAATCCTCCGCCGCGGTTGTGGAGTTCGTCAAAGCCTTCTGGTTTGATGAACATCTCCTCCCCATCCAGTAAACCGGTAATGCCGGTCTGACCGGGCTCCATGCGTTTATGCTGGCAGTAATAACAGGTTTTCGGGTCGTGCGGCTTGTACTCGATCGGTTCTTCGTAGGTGGTGATGTAGCCCTCGTAATTACGCAGGATGATTTTGTGATCCGACATGCTGATCAGGTAATTGGGCATGACCGGGATTTTTCCGCCGCCGCCCGGTGCATCCACCACATAGGTGGGAACGGCATAGCCGGAGGTGTGACCGCGCAAGCCCTCGATGATCTCAATGCCCTTGCCAACCGGCGTACGGAAGTGCCCGGCTCCATCCACCAGATCACATTGATACAGATAATAAGGCCGCACGCGGATGCGCACCAGATCCTGCACCAGTTTGCGCTGGATGTGGACACAGTCGTTGACGCCTGCCAGCAGGACGGACTGGTTTCCCAATGGAATGCCAGCCCGACTGAGGCGGTCACAGGCATTTGCCAGTTCCTGTGTGATTTCATTAGGATGATTGACATGGATGTTCATCCAGACCGGATGGTACTTTGCGAGTGTCTCGCAGAACTCATCGGTGATGCGCTGGGGCAGGAAAACCGGCACGCGGCTGCCGATGCGGATGATTTCGATGTGGGGGATCTCGCGCAGACGGCGGAGGAGCTCATCCAGTAGTTTGGGGGCCAGGGTTAGCGGATCTCCACCAGAGAGCAGCACATCGCGCACCTGCGGAGTGTTTTTGAGGTACTCAATTTGCATTTCGAACTCAGCCCGCGAGAAGGTGGCGCTGGGGTCGCCCACGATGCGCGAGCGGGTGCAATAACGGCAGTAGGAGGCGCATTGGGTGGTAACCAGCATCAGCACCCGGTCGGGGTAGCGGTGAACCAGTCCCGGTACGGGGGAGTGGCGGTCTTCGGCCAGCGAGTCTTCCATCATGCCGGTGAATGGCACAATTTCTTCGGCTTTGGGGATGACCTGTAAGCGGATGGGGTCATTCGGGTCATCCGGGTTGATTAGAGAAGCAAAGTAGGGGGTTATATCCACACGAAACAAGCCCTGCGTGTTGAGGGCTTTGATTTCACTGTCGGTCAGTTTGAAGAGTTTTTCAAAATCTTCAACGGTGTTGAGACGGTTGCTCAACTGCCAGCGCCAGTCGTTCCATTTTTCGTCGGGAACATCCGCATACACCGGTGCACGCTTGGAAGGGAAGGGGTTTTGGCTCATGTTCGATCTCCTCTAAATTAAGGTCAAAAGGTGGATGGCCGATTCAAGATCAGAAAAAGAAAATAAGGAGAGACGGCGGATCGTGATCGGTGCGGTAGAACCCGGCGGAGCAGGAAGAAATCAGAGGCTGACTCATCACTTCTATTTTACGAATAAAAGGGGGGCAGGTCAATCAAGCCGGCAGGCATATAAGAATTCTATATGAAGTTGGTATGAATTCTTGACGTTGAAGATTGGGCATGGTAAGATGATGTAATGGTTGGGTTTAGCACTCGAAGGGCGAGAGTGCTAAAATAGAGAGTTGAAAATGGTAGAGCTGAGCGAGAGACAAAAGTTCATTCTGACGCTGGTGATTCACGAGTACATTCGGACGGCACAGCCGGTTGGATCGCAAGCGCTGGTTGCCCGTTATAACCTCACCATCAGTTCGGCAACCGTGCGCAATGAGATGGCGGTGTTGACCGAGTACGGTCTGCTGCGCCAGCCGCACACCTCAGCCGGACGGATACCCACGGAGGAGGGCTATCGCTATTTTGTCTCCCGTTTGATCCGCGCAACCGACCTGCCCGATACGACTCGCCGGACGATCAGCCACCAGTTTTATCAGATGCGCCATGATGTTGAGCAATGGGTGCGTCTGGCGGCCTCCGTGCTGGCTCATCAATCCCGGGCGGCCTCGCTGGTAACACCGCCCCACCCTGAAAAAGCGCGCCTTAAGCATCTGGAATTGATTGCCACCCGCGGCCGGCAGGTGCTGATGGTGCTGGTGATGGTAGGCGGGGAGGTGCGCCAGCGCATTCTCACCCTGAATGAACCGGTTGCGCAAGAATTGCTTTCTCAATCGGCTGACCGCCTGACCCAACTATTTCAGGGGCAGGATGTGGAGGGCATTCGCGCCCGCACCTCGCAACTGAGCGGGCTGGATGCCGACGTGATCGCCTGGGTCATCGAAGATATGATTGAAGCCAACTCGGAAGTGGCCGGGGAGGTCTATCTGGACGGCTTGACGAATGTGCTGGCCGAGCCGGAATTTACCGGTTCGGAAGAAGCCCGGCGCGCTTTGCGGATTTTGGAAGAACGCTCGCTGCTACAAGACCTGGCTGCCCGCACGGTGATGAGCAATACCGTCGGCGGCATTCAGGTATTAATCGGCGGCGAGGGGACATGGGATGAACTACGCCCGTGGTCAATTGTGCTGGGAAGTTACGGCGCTCCCGGACTGGCAACCGGCACACTGGGCGTGCTTGGCCCATTGCGCATGTCTTATGGACGGGCGATTTCGACGGTACGCTTTCTTTCCGGTTTGTTAAGTGACCTGGTTGCCGAGACGCTCTTTGATGAACCCTTGAATTACAAAGGAGAGAACCTCTCATGACCGAAGAAAAGAAAAAACGGACACGCCATGATCATTCATCGGCTGAGGAATCTGCTCAAACCGCACCTCCGGCTGCGGAAACTGCGGAGCAGGAACCAACGCCCCCAAATGATGCGGTGTCCCTCATGGAGGATACCATTACGGGATTACAACAGGAATTACAGAATGCACAAAATCAGTGCAAAGAATACTTCGAAGGCTGGCAGCGTGAACGCGCAGACTTTATGAATTACAAAAAGCGCGTCGAACGCGATCAGGCGCAGCTTCATCAGGTCATCACGGCTAACATCATCAAGAAGTTTTTGGTGGTGCTGGATGACATGGAGCGTGCCATCAAAAACCGACCGGCCGATGCCGAACAGCAAGAGTGGTGGAACGGTGTGGATTTGATTTACCGCAAACTCCAATCCATTCTGGAGGCTGAGGGGATTCAGCCGATTGCCGCTGCCGGTGATTTGTTCGATCCCAATCTGCATGAAGCGATTTCTCATGAGGAAAGCGGTGAAGTGCAGAGCGGACATATCATTGAAGTTGTACAACAGGGCTACCGTCTTGGCGACCGCGTTGTGCGCCCGGCTCTGGTGCGGGTGGCGCAGTAGCAGCCGTCAGTTGGCAGGCAGGTTGCAACGCATCATCTTTAACACGTCTTTTTTTGGAGGAATCTATGGGCAAAATAGTCGGCATTGACCTCGGAACCACAAACTCGGTGGTGGCGGTCATGGTGGGCGGTGAGCCAACCGTAATCCCCTCGGCAGAAGGTGAACGGCTTGTGCCATCGGTGGTTGCAATCAACAAAAATGGCGAGCGCCTTGTCGGGCGGGCTGCCAGGAATCAGGCGATTGTCAATCCTGAAAATACAATCTTTTCGATCAAGCGCCTGATGGGACGCAAGTACGATGACCCCGAGGTCCAGCGTACCATCAGTCGGGTGCCGTATAAAGTGACCAAAGCCCCCAATGGTGATGCGCGGGTGGTGATGGGTGGACGCGAATATTCACCGCCGGAAATTTCAGCGATGATTCTGGCCAAACTCAAAGCGGATGCCGAAGCCTTCTTGGGCGAGCCGGTGACGCAGGCCGTCATTACCGTGCCGGCTTACTTCAATGATGCGCAACGCAACGCCACCAAAGATGCCGGTAAAATTGCCGGTTTGGAAGTTTTGCGCATCATCAACGAACCGACCGCTTCCTCGCTGGCTTACGGGTTGGACAAGCGCAAGAATGAAGTGATTGCGGTGTATGATTTGGGCGGTGGCACCTTTGATATTTCCATTCTGGATGTTGGAGAGGGTGTCTTTCAAGTTAAATCCACCAGTGGCGATACCTTCCTCGGCGGAGATGACTTTGATCTGCGCCTGATGGATTACCTGATTGAAGAATTCAAGAAGGAAACCGGCATTGACCTGCGCCAGGATCGTCAGGCTTTGCAGCGGTTGAAGGAAGCCTCTGAAAAAGCCAAAATCGAACTTTCAACGGTCATGCAGACCGAAATCAACCTGCCCTACATTACTGCCGATGCTACCGGCCCGAAACATCTGGTCAAATCCATCACCCGCGCCAAGCTGGAGCAGCTGACTGCCGATTTGATTGAGCGCTCGCTGGGGCCGGTGCGCCGGGCTCTTTCGGATGCTGGCCTGAAACCATCCGATGTCAACGAGGTGGTGCTGGTAGGCGGTATGACCCGTATGCCTGCCGTTCAGGATGCCGTGCGCCGTGAATTTGGCAAGGAACCTCACAAGGGGGTCAACCCGGATGAGGTGGTAGCGATTGGGGCTGCTATCCAGGCGGCTGTATTGGGCGGCGAGGTTAAAGATGTGATTCTGGTGGATGTGACGCCATTGACGCTCTCGGTGGAAACATTGGGTGGGGTAGCCACCCCGCTGGTCGAGCGCAACTCGGCCATTCCCACCAGCAAGACGCAAATTTTCTCCACCGCGGTGGACGGGCAGACCCAGGTTGAAATTCATGTGGTACAGGGTGAACGCCCGATGGCAGCCGACAATAAATCGCTCGGCCGTTTCATTCTTGATGGCATTCCACCTGCGCCGCGCGGCGTGCCTCAAATTGAGGTGACTTTTGACATTGATGCCAACGGCATTTTGACGGTTACCGCCAAAGATAAAGCCACCGGGCGCAGCCAGCACATTACCATTACGGCTTCTTCCGGCCTGACCGAAGCGGAGATCGAGCGTATGCAACGTGAAGCCGAAATGCACGCTGAAGAAGACCGCCGCCGCAAGGAACTGGTAGAAGCCCGCAATTACGCTGATAACACTCTCTACGCGGCCGAAAAGACTTTAAAGGAATACGGCGATAAAATTCCCGCGGAAGTCAAACAACAGGTCGAGCAGTCCATGCAGCGGCTCAAGGATGTGATGCAGGAACAGGAACCGGAGCGCATTCGGGCAGCCACGGACGAGCTGGGACAGGCTTTGCAGAAGGTTGGCGCTGGAATGTACCAAACTGAACCGGGTGCATCTGCGCCGGGCGGCAGTACACCTCCGCCTCCACCCCCCGGTGGTGATGAGGATGTGGTTGACGGAGAATTCAAAGAGCAGTAAGATTTAACTTTGCGAAAAGGGGCAGATGGCTTGCATCTGCCCCTCACCCCGCAAAGAAATTAACGGCTTACTCGGTTGAATGATTGGAAGTCGAATGGCGCAGCGTGATTATTACGAGGTTTTAGGGGTCAGCCGAAATGCGAGCAGTGAGGAAATCAAATCAGCATTTCGGACGCTGGCTCGCAAGTATCATCCGGATGTCAACAAAGAACCGGATGCCGAACAACGCTTTAAGGAAATCAATGAAGCGTATAGCGTGCTTTCGGACCCGGAAAAACGAGCAGCGTATGACCGGTACGGTCATGCCGGGGTTAACGGCATGGGCGGCATGCCGGATTTCACAACCATTGACTTTTCGGACATTTTTGAGGAGTTCTTTGGCTTTGGCATGGGCGGCAGTTCCCGGCGGCGTAATGCGCCCCGCCGCGGAGCTGATTTAAGCACCACCGTCACGCTGACTTTTGAAGAGGCCGTTTTTGGGGTTGAGAAAGAAATTGAAATTACCCGCGATGAGGTGTGTTCTACCTGCCGCGGCAGCGGGGCTGAGCCCGGTACAGCGCCCGTGCGCTGCCAGACCTGTGGCGGACGTGGTGAGGTTCGACAAACTCGTCAGACTTTCCTTGGGGCGATGGTACAGGTCACGACCTGCCCGGCCTGCGGTGGGAGCGGAGAAGTTATCAGTACCCCCTGCCATACTTGCAAAGGTCGCGGGTTGGAACGTAAAACGATTAGAAAGACCGTCCCGATTCCGGCGGGAGTGGACAACGGCACCCAGATTCGGCTGGCGGGAGAAGGTCAACCCGGCAGCAACGGCGGGCCGCATGGCAACCTGTATATCGAAATTCACGTCAAAGATCATCCCTTCTTCCGCCGCAAGAATGATGATATTTTGCTGGATTTGAACATCAATGTAGCCCAGGCGGCACTGGGGGCGGAAATTGAAGTGCCGACCATTGACGGCAAAACCAGGTTGAACATCCCGGCAGGCACACAGCCCGGTAAAATCTTTCGGCTTAAGGGTAAAGGCGTGCCGAACGTGCGCGGTAACGGACGGGGCGATCAACTGGTGATCGTCAATGTCGAAGTGCCTACCCGTCTGACCAACGAACAACGCGAATTATTCGAAAAACTGGCAAAAACTCTGGGCAGCGAGGTTCGCCCGCAGGAAAAAAGCTTCCTGGACTTGCTCAAAGAGGTTTTAGGTGGCTGAAGCACGCTGGTTGGAAGTATCTCTGATTGTAGATGGGGAATTGGCCGAAGCCGTAGCAGATGTGATTGGCCGTTACACCTCGCAGGGAGTGGTGATGGAACAGGCCGTCCGTTATAACGACGAAGAGAGCGAAGGCGTTCCCTACGGACCGGTCAAAGTGTTCGGTTACATGGTGGTGGATAGCACCCTGGAACAGCGCCGCATGAAACTGGAAGAAGCTTTGTGGCACCTCAGTCAGATTCAGCCGCTACCACCCGCCGAATACCGCAAGATTGAAGATCAGGATTGGATGGCAGCCTGGCGGGAGCATTATCGGCCGATACCGGTTGGAGAGAAATTAATGATTTTACCGGCATGGATAGAACTGACCGATGAGCAGCGTATCCCCATCAAAATTGACCCGAGTATGGCGTTCGGCACCGGTACGCATCCTACCACCCAGTTGTGTCTGGCGCTGCTGGAAAAGCACTTAAGAGCGGGGGATGCGGTCATTGATATCGGCTGTGGGTCGGGGATTTTATCCATTGCGGCGGTCAAACTGGGCGCCAGTCGCGTTTTGGCAGTAGATATTGATCAGGCCGCCATCCGTTCGACCCGTGAAAACGCTGCCCTGAACGGCGTTGTCGATCAAATTGACAGTGGGGTTGGTTCCCTAAATGAGATCCTGGTGGGGTATTACACACTGCGCCGTGCTCCGCTGGTACTGGCTAATATTTTGGCGCCGGTGATCATTCGCATGTTTGGGGAAGGATTGGCGGATACCCTTACAAAGGGCGGAAAGATCATCCTTTCCGGCATTCTGGATGAACAATCGCCGGCGGTAGAGGCCGAGGCTGAAATGCACGGCCTTCAGTTTGTCGAGCGAATGATTCAAAACGACTGGGTTGGGCTGGTCTATCAAAAACCCTGAATTACCAGACTCGTTCTAAATCAGGGTTATCCAGCGCTTTGCGGCCGACTTTGGCCATATCCACCCATTGACCATCCACTTTGATGCGCACCACATCAGCGGTATAGTCGGTGACGGTATCGTTGTGGTTATCGAACAGGGCTGAGCCGACCGCGTAGATATCCACCGGCACTTGCAGTTTTTCAAAACGGGTGATTTTTTCGGGGGTGAAGCCGCCGGAGACGACGATTTTGACCTCCTGACAGTAGCGCCGGGCTGGCTCGCGCCAATCGGCGGGTAGATCCCAGGTTTCCCAGGCTGTATCCAGCGCCTGACGTACCAGAAAGACCAGCCGAGGATTGACGCCCAAATCGAGGGCAGGGTCACCGAGCGGCGGAACGCTGACATCTCGTAAACTTCCACTGGTATCCAGTCGGACGCCATAGAGTTTATACCGCTGGGCTTCTTCCGTCTGACCGGCTTCAATCAATGCGCGGTAGCGTTCAAACATGGCTTTGCAAACCGCCAGCGAATCACGCACACAATCATTGTTGAAATCCACCAGAGCAATGCGTGGAATGCTGGGAGAAAGCACCTTGGCAAACGCCAGCATGGCCTCGGCGGTGTCCCCCAAAAAGGAAGCAATTGCAGCATGAGCCACCGTGCCACCGCCAGCACCACCCCACCAGTCGCCCTGTGCATCGGTGGAAACGAAGGGGCCTAATGTGCTGGCATGATCGTGGTTATACCGCTGGACGGCAATCTGGTAGGCGTAACCATCGGCTGCCTGCACTTCGTGCAGGTCAAAACGAGCCGGGAAAAAAAGCATTGGCTTGCCACGTGCAGCCACCAGAGCATTATAAACATTGGTGGCCACCCGGCTGGCGCGGGTGAGGATACCAAGGGTGGGGGTTTCCAGAATGGCAAAGTCTCGGTACCGCCCGCGCACGCGCATCACCGGTTGAACATTCAGAGGGTTGCCGTCCGAAGTGACCGTGCAGCCATCATGAACCGCCCAAACTTCCAACTGATCGGCAGTATTAATAAAGGTATCTCCCTCAAAGTAACCCGTGCAGTGGCGCAGCATAGTCAGGGCTTTATCCACGCCAACCACAATGGTTTTACCCGGTCGGCGGGTGAACCACTGCATCTCGACCTCAATATCGCCGCAGGCGATCTGGTATGGGTCAATGCCGGGCGGCAGGCGGTGATCCTGGCCCTGATAACGATAACCCTGTTTGGAAAGCACGCTGAGCATGGTGGTAATGTTGACGAAGTACTTGTCGGTATACCAGCCGCGCCGCATGCGCTCAATATCCAGTTTGAAGGTTTCATTGGTCAGACGCTTGCCGTCGAAAATGCTCATGGGAAAACTCCGGGGAAAGATAGTTGGTGTAATTTATACACTAAATATAAACCCAAATGAATGGGGTGTCAAGGAGTTTAGGAAGTTCTCTTTCCTAAACATCAATTCTTATTTGGTATTATTGCCACTATGCTTCCAAAAATTCAGTGCGAGGTTACCCTACCCATCCCGCCCTCTATGGATTATATTTTTGAAAAATCCAGTCGAGAGGTGAAGTCACCATGCAGAGTTTTGAAGTGATTGGACGCTGGTTGATGTTTCTGGGTATTGGGCTGGTGGTGGTCGGTGGCATCTTCTGGATAATGGGACGGCTGCCGGCTTTGCAGAACCTGCCCGGCACCATTAAAATCGAACGAGAGGGTTTTACCTGCATCTTCCCGCTGGCAGCCTCCATTTTGCTCAGCATCATTCTGACGGTGGTCTTGAACATTATCGCCCGTCTGGGCGGCCGTTAGGCTTTCATATAAATGGGATTGATTTGTCTTAAAACGAATTGTTCTATGGTAAACTTGAAGTCTGTCATCATCGGGGACATGCCGGCAGAAAAATTGTTGAGGAGTTGGAAAAATGGTCGAACGCGAAACTTACGCGATTGAACTGGCGGGGCTGCGCCGCGAGTTGCCGCTATTTGAGGTCAAACCCGGTTTGAAAATTGCGATTTTGAATATTCTGGGGGATACGCCGCTGGTTGAGGCTTGCGCTGAGGCTCTGGCACATCAGTCGCGTGATCGTGATTTTGATGTGATCGTCACAGCCGAGTCAAAAAGTATTCCACTGGCGTATGCCATGTCGGTGCGTTTGAACAAGCCTTATGTGGTGCTGCGCAAGGTTTATAAATTCTACATGGGCGAGGCCTTGAAGGCCCAAACCCTTTCAATTACCACCGGTGAGCCGCAAACGCTCTATCTTGATGAAAAGGATCACCGCTTACTGCGCGGAAAGAAAGTCATGATCCTGGATGATGTGATCAGCACCGGTTCAACCCTGGAAGGTATGCGCTCCCTCATGGAACAGGCTGGGGCAACCGTCACTGTGGAAGCGGCCATCTGCACTGAGGGGGACTTGGCGCGCTGGAATGGGATTGTCGCTCTGGCACACCTGCCTTTGTTTGAAGAATAAACCATTCATCGAATCCGAATCAAAAATCACCCCGCGGTGATCGCTTAACGGGGTGATTTTTTGTAATTATCGGAAACGGAAAATCAGGCGCGCCGGCGGACGCGCACCAACACGTCAACTTTCAAAGACAAACGGGGTTCCTCCGCCTATCATCCAATCGGATTTGCCGCAGATAACCTCACTCCTTTACGGCAAATTTTCCTGTTTCGTCAAAAACTCAGCGGCTCGTCAATCTTCGAATGAAATGGCTTCTTCGGGGCATTCATCCACGGCTTGCTGGACGAGGTCACGGTAAGATTCGGGGACGGGATCCATGATGACAATTGCATGAATGGCGTCACCCAACTGAAAAATTTCGGGGGCAATCGTTTCGCATACACCGCAGCCCATACAGATATCCGGGTCAACAAACACCTTCATTAGTAAATTTCCTCCTGAAGTGTGGGGGTAGAAAACGAGAGAAACAGCGGCGAGACTTCGATACTGCCAGTAAACATGGGGGATATTCTCATTATATTGATTTTAGGGTTAAATGCTTCGGTTTACAGGGTGATATTCTTCCTGATTTTTGTCCGAAAATGTCCATTGACTTCATGCCTTTTGAGGGCTGACCCCCTCACTGGCGTGGCAGAGGTAGATTTCAGCCGATTTGCCGGTGCGGGTGTGATATTCCTGCGCCAGCGATTGGGCAAAAGTCCGGCCTGCTTCTTCCAGCACCAGATTAACCGTGCATCCCCCAAAACCGGCTCCCGTCAGGCGTGCCCCAAGGCAACCCGGCAGGTGGGCGGCAATCTCCACCAGTGCATCCAGTTCGGGAATGCTGACCTGATACAAATCTCGCAAAGAGGCATGACCTTCGTACATTAATTCCCCGAACGAACGGCTGTCACCACCTTTGAGGTATTTTACGGCTTGCTGCACGCGGGCAATTTCTTCCACCACATGACGGGCATGTTGGCGAACCTGCTCCGGCAGGTATAAGGCTAGCCGGTTGAAGTCCTCCGGGCTGACATCCCGCAAGCTGTGAATGGCAGGCAGGTGCATCTGCAAGAGGCGCACGGCTTCTTCGCAATCGGCGCGGCGTTGATTGTAAGCCGAACCTGCCAGGGTGCGGCGCACCCCTGAATCGGCGATCACCAATGCGGTTCCAGACGGGAGGGGGACGGGTTCGTATTCCAGGGAGCGGGTATCGAACATCAGGGCGTGATCCTTGACCCCGCAGGCGGAGGCAAATTGATCCATCAGTCCGCAGTTGACGCCGACAAACTGATTTTCGGCTTGCTGACACAGACGTGCCAGTTCCAAACGGCTCAGTCCCCAGCCGTTTAATTCATTCCATAAAGCCCCAAAAGCCACTTCAACCGCAGCTGAGGAACTGAGACCCGCTCCAATCGGGACGGTGGAAGTGAACACCGCATGAATGCCGCTGACGGTTAAGCCGCGCTGCCTGGCCGCCCAGGCCACTCCGGCGGGGTAGCGCGCCCAATCCGGTAATTGCCGGGCCTGCAGGTCTTCTACATCGAAAGAAATTCTCTGCCCCAGATCCAGCGCGGTTAAATCTACCGTGGTGTCAGAACGTGCCGCGGCCTGTAAGTGAACATAACGGTCAATGGCAGCCGGCAAGACGATGCCCTCATTGTAATCAACATGCTCCCCCAGTAGATTGACTCGACCGGGGGCGCGGACATCAAAGTCGGGGTTGGGGAGATGAGCGGAGAGTGGTTCGATCATTGCGAATTGTTGTTTTGAATCAATTCTTTTTTACGCTGATGATTGAGCTTTTTCAACTGAGCTTCACGGCGCAAGGCGGCCTGCCGGCTAGGCTGCTCTTCAACATACACAAGGCGGACGGGAAGATGCAAGCGGGTATAACGCGCTCCCCGACCGGAATTGTGCTGGCGCTCGCGGCGGTGCGGGTCGGTGCTCCAGCCGGTATAAAAACTGCCATCATTGCATTCCAGAATGTAGCAGTAATACCCCATAGACTATCTGGATGGTTTGTTCCCTTTGCCCTGTTCTCGGGGGCGCTTGCCCAGACCGAACAATCTGCCGATCACCTGACCACTGGTGGGCAGAATCGAAGGTGAGGAAGGCACATCCCACATCCCTTCCAGGCGGTCTTGCCACCATTGAATGCGCTGTTGCTGAGCGCTGGTCAATGCCTGATGAAGCGCCTGATCATCCTGATTGAGCAGCATTTCGCGGAAATCTTCCAGTTCACCAATCAGGGCATCCAGCAGGCGAATGGCATTGTCGCTGTTGAAGATTGCGGTTTGACCGAGCAATTTTTGTTCATTGAGGTGCAAAAGGGGTTCGGTCACCTCTACAAACGAGCGCCCGGCCAGTTTTCTACCTTCCCGCCAGCCCGGCTGATTCATGGCAGCCCGCATCAAGCCAGCCGCCGTCAGTTTGGGCAGCAAATCAACCATTGCCATCAGACCGTCGGCTTCAAAAGGATCAGCATAAAAAGGTTTACCGCCGATCATTTCTGCCAGATCTCCGGCCAGTTTGAGGGCATCGGCGTGAGTGTCAGGCGGGGCGGTGATGACGATCAGGCCGCGCTGGAAGTAGTCTGGACTGGCTTTGTCCAGGGATTCATCCGAATCGGTGAGGAAGGACGGATTCAGGGCGGGGGTGAAGGAGATGAGATAGCGTTCTTCGGGTAAGAGATTTTTTGCCCAGTTAAACACGGTGTTGGAAAGCGGGGAAGTATCCAGAACCACTGCGCCGGCTTTCAATGATGGCGCAATGGCTTCCAGGGTACTGCGAATTTCATCCACCGGCAGGCACAAAATGACTACATCGGCTTTTTCTACCGCAGCGTGCAGGTTGTGAATGATACGGTCAATCGCCTTGAGATGAAGGGCTTTTTGCTCGGCAATCAGGTCGGCATCTGAGCCGACCCGCTCCAGTTGGGCTGTGTTTTTTTGGAGCGCCAGCCCGATAGAAACTGCGGTCTGGTTCAGACCAAGAAGACTGATGCGTAATGCCATTAATTTCCTCCCAGTAATAAATAAAGGAGATTGGGTAAGGCGGGATTCATAATTAAGGAAAACACGTCAAAACCCAGGCGAGAGGGGATGATCAGTAAACCGATTAAAATCAGTGATCCGTACGGGCGGATCACACTCATTGCACGTGCCAATGACGGCGGTGCAAAATACTCGACGATTTTATCGCCGTCCAGGGGTGCCAGCGGAATCAGGTTGAACAACATCAAAATCAGGTTGATAAAGATAAATTCAAGCAGGAACTGGTAGGGCGTTGGGAAAAAGCCCGGCAGGGGACTGCCGGATGAGAAAGTCACCAGACCCAATCGCAATGGAATGGCGGCCAGGGCTGCCAGTAGAAAATTGGAAAACGGCCCGGCGAGTGAGACCCACATCAGGGCGGCTGGTGAGCGCCGGTTGAGCGCATACGGGTTGACCGGCACCGGTTTGGCCCAGCCAAAACCGGCAATTAACAGCATCAGGGAGCCAAAGGGATCGAGATGACTGAGCGGATTGAGGGTCAGCCGTCCGTATTGACGCGGCGTTTCATCGCCGAAACGGGTAGCCGTCCAGGCATGGGCAAATTCATGCACGCTGAAGGCAATGATCAGGATGAAAATGCGGCTGATGAGGGTTTGCGGATCGAGATTCAACATAAAACGATTATAACATGGGTGGTATAATGCGGGCATGTTGCCAGATTTGCAGCTGAATGATGTGGTGCGCCTTCGAAAACCCCATCCTTGTGGAGGGTATGAATGGAAGGTGGTACGCCTGGGTGCCGATATTGGGCTGGAATGCTGCACCTGTCAACGGCGGGTGTTATTGACCCGTCGGGAGTTATCCCGCCGCTTGAAGACAATTGTGACGCGAGGCAGCCATGAGCAAAACCCCGCCGGATAAACCGCACATCCTTTTTCTGTTTTCAGATACCGGCGGCGGTCATCGCAGCGCGGCGGAAGCCATCATCGAGGCAATGGGTCTGGAATTTGGTGACCAGATCAGCACGGAGATGGTGGACATCTTTTTGGAATATGCTCCCCCGCCGATTAACCTTGCACCGCGCATTTACCCCACCCTTTCGCGCATGCCGGATTTATGGGAATTGGGTTACCGGATCAGCGACGGTAAGCGCCGAACTCGTTTTGCATATACCATGCTCTGGCCGTATGTACGCCGTTCGCTCGACCGTCTTTTGATGGAACATCCGGCTTCGCTGGTTGTTTCGGTTCATCAGTTGATCAACACTCCTGTTTCAAAAGCAGCCAAAAAGTTGGGTGTGCCGTTCATTACCGTCGTAACCGACCTGGTTTCTACCCACGCGGCGTGGTACTGCAATCAGGCGGATCTGGTGGTGGTGCCGACCGACGAGGCTTTCCAGCGCGGGCTGGAGATGGGGCTGAATCCGGCACAGATGCGGGTAGTCGGCCTGCCGGTTGCGGAGCGGTTTTGCCAGCCAAGGGCTGACGAACGCGTGTTACGCGAGCGGCTTGGTTGGCGACAAGACTTGCCGGTGGCCATTCTGGTGGGCGGCGGTGAGGGGATGGGGCCGCTGGCCGCCACCGCTCGAGCAATTGACGAAGCCCATCTCCCTCTGCAGTTGATCATTGTGGCCGGGCGTAACCGCGTCTTGAAAGAACAACTCCAACGCGTGCGCTGGCAAATACCGGTCAAAGTCTATGGCTTTGTCACCGAAATGCCCGATTTTATGCGGGCTGCCGATATTTTGATTACCAAAGCCGGGCCGGGTACGATTTGTGAAGCCTTTATTGCCGGTTTACCATTGATTCTTTACAGCAAAATGCCCGGTCAAGAGGACGGCAATGTGGATTTTGTTGTCCGGCATGGGGCGGGCGTATGGGCACCTCAACCCGGGCTGGTGGTCAAGGCATTACAGTACTGGCTGCGGCGGCCTGAGGAACGCCTGAAAACCGCTCAAACTGCTTTGAAACTGGGTAGGCCCAAGGCTGCCCGCGAGATTGCCCATTTACTCGTGGAGCAAGCCCGCCGACAGTCAACCACCAAAATACGGGTATAATTTGAATATGCCTATTCTGGATGCACGAACGCTGGAATTTTTCAGTCGCAGCGCCGATCAAACCCGCCGGCTGGGAATGCGTTTGGGAGGTCTGTTACAGAAAGGGGATGTGGTCCTCCTGCAGGGAGAACTTGGCAGCGGTAAAACAACGCTGGTACAAGGCATGGCGCATGGGTGGGGATCGTTAGATCCCGTTTCCAGCCCCACCTTTGTGCTGGTGAATGTTTACCGTCGGCCGGATGGCCAGGCTCTTTATCATCTGGATGCTTATCGTTTGAAGTCAGCCGCGGAAGCCCTGGATTTGGACCTGGACTGGTTGATGGAAAGTGGCGCATTGGTGGTGGAATGGCCGGAGAACATCCAATCGGCTCTACCGCGCGAACACTTGCTGGTGCGCTTGAGCTGGATTGCGGAAGAACAACGCGGTATGGTATTTCTGGCTCAGGGCAGTCGTTACGAAACGCTGGTCCAGGAATTCCGTCAGCGGGTGGTGGGAGGCTGAATGCTGCTGGCATTGGATACATCAACTCAATACGCCGGCATTGCCCTGTATGAAGGGGCGCAGGTCATTGCGGAATCGATCTGGCGCACCCAAAATCATCACACCGTCGAGGTGGCTCCGGCTTTGCAAGACCTGATGAATCGCTGCGGAGTGCGCACTGCTGACTTAAAAGCCATCGGGGTCGCTCTTGGACCGGGATCCTTCACCAGTTTACGGATTGGACTGGCGATTGCCAAAGGTATGGCATTGGCATTGAAAATTCCCTTGATTGGCATCCCGACCTTTGAAATCCTGACGGCTGCCCAACCGGTGCAAGACCTCCCGCTGGTGGTTGCCTTGCAGGCCGGAAGAGGGCGGCTGGCAGTGGGCTGGTATCAGTCAAAAGCACACCGCTGGGAAAGTCAGTCCGAACCGAAGGTGATGAGTGTCGAAGAATTGGCACAAACCATCGAAACGCCCACTCTGGTATGCGGTGAATTGAGCGCAGCAGAGCGGGTAGTCCTGGCACGTAAAAGACGATTGGTTGTGCTGGCTTCACCAGCCGCTTCCTTGCGCAGGCCATCCTATCTGGCGGAACTGGCGTGGAAACGCTGGCGCACTAACAAAGTGGATGATCCAATCCGTCTGGCGCCGATTTACCTCAGCACCGCGGAGGGAGTAACGGTTTGAAAGAAAACCTTTCCTCAGCCCGGGTGATCATCCGTCCAATGGAATTGCGGGATGTTCCGCGAGTGCGGGAAATTGATCTGGCTTCATTTTCGCTGCCATGGCCGGAACGATCCTTCCGATTCGAAATCACCGAAAATCCGGCTTCCCGCTTGTGGGTTGCGGAAGTTCAAACTGCCGAAGGGCAGGTTGAGGTGGTGGGTATGATTGTGATGTGGCAGGTACTGGACGAGGCGCATATCGGTACCTTTGCCATCCACCCGGTCTATCGGCGGCATGGAATCGGCCGCCGCCTGCTGGCAGAATCCCTGCTTGAAGTGTACGAAATGGGTGTCCGGCAATGTTATCTGGAAGTCCGCCGTTCGAATCTGGCTGCCCAGAATCTCTATAAAAAATTTGGGTTCAGGGTCACAGCCGTGCGTAGCGGTTACTACCGGGATAATGGAGAAGATGCCCTGATTATGACACTGGATAACATCAACCCGCAAAAATTACGCGAATTTTTGCAAGATGGTGATGAGGATGTTGGGACAATTCCTTCGGGAGAGATAGACCATGGATCAACCTGATGAAGTCTTGAAAAAAGTCGCAGCGGAGGTATCCGTGTGTCAACGCTGCCAGCTGAGTTTTTCGCGCAAAAAAGCCGTGCCGGGAGAAGGCCCGGCAAATGCCGAAGTGATGTTTATTGGCGAAGGACCGGGCTTTTATGAAAATGAACAGGGTCGCCCGTTTGTCGGGGCGGCCGGAAAATTTTTGGATGAACTGTTGCAGCGTGCCGGGTTAAAGAGGGAAACGGTGTTTATCACCAATGTGGTTAAATGCCGCCCGCCGGGCAACCGGGACCCTCTGCCGGAGGAGTTGATGGCCTGCAATGACTATCTGGAACGGCAGATTCAGGCGATCAATCCGCTGGTCATTGTCACGCTGGGGCGCTACTCGATGGCACGTTTTCTTCCCAATGTTCGCATCAGTGATGTGCATGGTAAAGCACGCTGGCTGGATGGGCGTATGATTGTGCCGATGTTTCATCCGGCTGCAGCCCTGCATCAACCTTCTTTGAAAGGCGCAGTAGTAGAGGACTTTTCCAGGCTGGGTGGCTACATCCAACAGGCACGCCAGAATCGTCAAAACGTCAAAGATGCTCAGCCGCTTTCCAAACCGGCTGAGGAGGAAGAAGAGCAATCCAAACCCACCCAACTGAGCCTCTTTTAGGTGTTACGGCTAAGGGTGTTCGTTTCCATTTCTCTGGTGAAAGAGCAAAAAAGATGACGGAAAACTACCAACAGCAGTTGATTGAAAAATTCAAGAACCGCTCTGCGAAAGTGGCCATCCTTGGCATGGGGTATGTGGGGTTGCCGCTCGCCGTTGTGTTTGCAGAAGCCGGCTTTGAAGTGACCGGTATTGACCCGGTTGAAAGCAAAGTGGAGGCACTCAACCGCGGCGAAAGTTATATTCTGGATGTGCCACAGGAACAGGTACAACGTCTGGTGGAGCAGGGCAGGTTAAAGGCCACGACCGATTATGCTGCTTTGCAGGAGGCGGATGCCGTTTCGATTTGTGTGCCGACCCCGCTGCGCAAAACCGGAGACCCCGATTTGTCCTATATTGTCAGTGCAGCCGAAGGACTAGCGCCGTTTGCCCACCCCGGTATGGTGATCGTCCTTGAATCCAGCACCTACCCCGGTACCACCCGTGAGCTGGTGCTGCCGGCCTTGTGTGCTCAACCCGGGCTGGAAATTGGGGATAACATTTTCCTTGCCTTTTCGCCCGAACGAGTAGATCCGGGACGCAAGGATTGGACAACTTACAACACTCCCAAAGTGCTGGGCGGAATCACACCCCGCTGCACGGAGGTGGCGGCGGCATGGTACGGTGCGGCTCTCCAAACCGTGGTGCCGGTTTCATCCACCGAGGTTGCTGAAATGGCCAAACTCCTTGAAAACACCTTCCGCATGATTAACATCGGTCTGGTCAATGAACTTGCGATCATGTGCAACCGTCTGAAAGTGGATGTTTGGGAGGTCATCGAAGCAGCTGCTACCAAACCCTTTGGTTTCATGAAATTTACCCCCGGTCCGGGGTTGGGCGGACATTGTATTCCTATTGATCCGCTCTATCTCTCATGGAAACTCAAATCACTGAACTACACTGCGCGCTTCATTGAACTGGCTTCAGAGATCAACACGAACATGCCGCGCTTTGTGGTGGGAAAGGTTCAGGATGCCCTGAACGATCATCGCAAACCCCTGCGGGATAGCAAAATACTGGTCATCGGCGCGGCCTACAAGCCGGATGTGGATGACTTGCGCGAGTCACCTGCCCTGGATGTCATTCACCTGCTGCGCGAAAAAGGCGCGCTGGTCAGTTATCATGATCCTTATATTCCTACGATTGAACATAATGATTATCATCTCGAATCGGTGACGGATTTGATGGCAGCAGTGCGCGAGGCGGATTGTGTGGTGATCATTACCAACCACTCGGTCTATGATTACCCGGCATTGCTTGAACAGGCGCGCTTGATTGTGGACACCCGCAATGCACTCGGTAAACTGGGACGCAATCATCCCAAAGTGGTGAGGTTGTAATGCCGATGCGCTTTCTGGTGACCGGCGCGGCTGGATTTATCGGTGCGCGGGTAGCCAATCTGTTGATTGCCCAGGGACATCAGGTTGTGGGGGTGGACAACCTCAATACCGCCTATGATGTGCGCTTGAAGGAATACCGGCTTGCCCGGCTTAAGGAATTTTCTCAATTTGAATTTCACCGGCAAGACATTGCCGACCGGCAGGCAATGCGGGAATTGTTCGCCCACTACCGCCCCTTTGACGGTGTAATTCATCTGGCTGCCAGGGCGGGCGTGCGTGCCAGTACCCAGGACCCCTGGGAATTTGAACGATCCAATTCGGCCGGCACGCTGACCTTGCTGGAAATGTGCCGTCAATTTGATTGTGCAAAGTTTGTATTCGCCTCGACTTCATCTATTTACGGTGCAAATCCCCCCTATCCAACCCCTGAAGAAGCCGATAGCAGTCATCCTCTCCAGCCTTACGCAGCCACAAAAAAAGCCGGCGAGGTCATGTGTCATGCCTACCATCATTTGTACGGGCTGGATGTTACAATCTTCCGTTTCTTTACTGTCTATGGGCCGGCAGGCAGGCCGGATCTGGCCATGTTTCGTTTTGTCCAGTGGATTGCCGAAGGACGGCCGGTAAAAATCAATGGGGATGGCAGCCAGTCCCGTGGTTTTACCTACATTGATGATGTTGCCCGCGGGGTATTGCTGGGTTTGAAACCACTGGGTTTTGAAATTATCAATCTGGGCGGGCATGAATCGATCAGTGTGCTGGATTTGGTGACATTGATCGAAGAACTACTCGGTCGGAAAGCCCGGCTGGAATTTTTGCCGTTTCATCCGGCTGATATGATGAAAAATCTGGCTGATGTGCGCAAAGCAGAACAGGTGTTGGGCTGGCAGCCGCAGGTCAACCTGCGGGAGGGTGTTCAAAATCTGGTCAACTGGTACCTGCAAGAGCGCGAGTGGGCCAGCCAGATTATAACGGATGGATAGTGACAAAGCGCTGGTTGCAGCAATGGCGGGAAGATCGTTTATTGCGCACGGTTGTGCGTAATTCATCTTACCTGTTTTCTTCCAATACGATCAGTATGGGATTGGCCTCCCTGCAAGGTTTGCTGGCAGCAGCCCTGTTGAATGTGGGGGATTACGGGTTGTTGGGGATGATCATTGCATATGCTTCGAATGTCAATCGTCTGCTCTCATTCCGGATGAATGAACTGGTGGTCAAGTTTGCCGGGCAGTATCTGGCTGAGGAGCAAAAGGAACGGGCAGCAGCCGTGATCAAAGCAGCCGGGATGAGTGAGGCTTTTACCTCTTTGGTGGCCTATGGACTGCTGATCCTCACCGCCCAACTGGCGGCTGTCTACATCATCAAAGATGAAAGAGCGGCTCCCTGGATTATCCTGTATGGATTGGCGCTGCTGGCCAATCTTGTGACAGAAACATCGAGCGCCATTTTACAGCTGGGGGGGCATTTTCGCACGCTGGCAGCCTTGAACCTGAGTCAGAACTTGCTCACTGCCGGCTGGATTGGGACGGTATTCTTGTTGCGGGGCGGCTTATTTGACGTGTTGATGGCGTATTTAGCCGGAAAATTCATCTATGGTCTGGGATTGATGATTGCGGCGTTGTACTGGATGCGGCCGTTAGTCGGTCAGGGCTGGTGGCGGATACCACTTTCCAGCCTGAGCGGTAAGAAAGAACTGGCAAAATTTGCCATCAGTACCAATCTCAGCCAGACGGTCAACATGCTGATACGCGATAACGAGGTGTTGTGGGTGGGTTTCTTCCTCTCGCCGGTAGAAGCGGGTTATTACAAATTCGGCCTGGCAATTATGAATGTGATTGTTTTACCGATTTCGCCGTTTATCCAGACGACCTTCCCGGAAATCAACCGGGCGGTTACGTTGCGCATCTGGGATCGGCTGCGGTCCTTGCTGCGACGCACCAGTTTGATTGCGGCGGCCTGGAGTGGACTGGCGGGATTGGGAATGCTGATCGCAGGTCCTTATCTTTTATCCTTTTTCAAGGATGGCGCTTATTTACCCGCCTTTCCGGTGATTCTGGTATTGTTTGCCGGTTTCAGTTTTGCAAATTTGTTTTACTGGAATCGCCCCTTGTTGCTGGCGCTCGGCAATCCCAATTTTCCACTGGTGGTTACTTTTTCGGTGGGAATATTGAAAACCGTTTTAATGTTCTTGCTGGTGCGGCAGTTTGGGGTTATCATGCAGGCGCTGCTGATGAGCGGTTATTTCATCGTTTCCATTGGGATCATTGTAATTAAGGGGTTAAGGCAGGTTTATCATCTGCAAAAAACCTCCGAGCAGGTTCAACCGGCGTGAAAATTTGCTGCATTACTTCGTTTCGAATTCCGTCAAAGGCGGCCAACAGCATTCAGGTGATGAAGGTTGGGCAGGCGTTGTCCCAATTGGGGCACGAGGTGGTTTTATTTACGCCTGGCCATGTGCATACCCCGTGGAAAGACCTGGCGGCTTTATATGGTCTGACTCTGCCTTTTGAGGTGATCTGGCTGCCGGCTTATGCAAGCCTGAAGCGGTATGACTTTGCGGTCAAAGCAGTTCAGCAGGCAGGCCTTCGAAAAGCTGACTTGATCTATACCTGGTTGCCTCAGGCCGGGCTTCTCGGTGTTCTGCTGGGATTTCCGGTGGTGTTGGAAATTCATGACCGCCCGACCGGACGGCTTGGTAGCTGGCTGCTGCGCCGGATGGCGGAAATGCGGGGGGAAAAACGTTTTGCGGTGATTACCCGGGCGCTGGAACAGGCTTTGCGCCATGAGTTCGGAATCCCCTTTAAAAAGGACGAGGTTGTGATTGCGCCCAATGGAGTGGATTTGCAACGGTTTGAGCAATTGCCAGCGCCCCCCGAGGCTCGCCGCCAGTTAAATCTACCTCAGCAACTGACGGCGGTTTACAGCGGTCATTTTTATGCCGGGCGGGGCATGGATTTGTTGCTGGGGCTGGCGCAGCGATTTCCGAATATCCACTTTCTTTGGGTGGGCGGCCAACCGGATGCAGTAGAATCATATCGGGAGGTCGTTCGCATGAAGGGTCTGACCAATGTGACCCTGACCGGTTTTGTGGAGAATCAACGCCTGCCGCTCTTTCAGGCGGCTGGAGAAATATTACTGATGCCCTATGAACGCCAGATTGCTGGCAGTGGTGGAGGAAACTCGGCTGATATTTGCAGTCCGATGAAAATGTTTGAATATCTGGCCTGTGGAAGGGCGATTTTAGCCAGCGATTTACCCGTTCTCCATGAAGTTTTACAGGAAAACAACGCCGTTTTTTGCCCGCCGCAGGATCTGGAAGGATGGAGCAATGCGCTCTCGGCCCTTGTCTCTGACCTGAACCGCATTGAGATGCTTGGTAAAAATGCAAGAGAAACCGCACGCCGATTCACCTGGGTGGTGCGGGAGGAAAAAATTCTTGCCGGATTTCCGCACCGGGAGGGTGTAAAAGCATGAGCCAGGCCGGTTGGAAACGTTTGATCGGCATCCTTATGGCTGCCTTGCTGGGCGGTTTGTTGCTGAATGGCTTGGCCGAACAGCGTTTTTCTTTGCAGGGCTGGCTGTCCAGTTCGGTGCTGCTCTCGGTTAGCGGTGGTCTGCTGTGGTTTTTCTGGCAGATGACGGCTTCACCCCGCCGGGTTGGATGGGCTGTTGCGGTGGCTTTCTTACTGAGATTGTTCGTCGGCATTGGTCTGTCCCTGGCCTTACCGGTTTGGGGGCATGATAGTGAAGTTTCAAAGGCGGGGTACCTGTTCTTTGATGCATTTAACCGTGACCGCCAGGCTTGGGAACTGGCCACATCGGGTCAATCCCTGCTGGCGGCGTTTGGCAACGAATTTTCCGGTGATCAGTACGGGGGTATGCTGGCTGCCAGCGCACTTATTTATCGTCTGCTCAGCCCAGATCTTCATCGTCCCTATTTGATCTTGATTTTGACCGCATTTGCGGCTGCTGCGGCAGTGCCTTTCTTTTATGCGGCAGTCAAGCGTAATTTTGGGGCGGTAGTAGCGGCCTTGGCGGTCTGGATCTATGTTTTGTACCCCGAAAGTGTTTTGCTGGGGGCATCTCAAATGCGTGATCCAGTCCTGATTGGGTTGGCTGGCGTGGCTTTGTGGCTGGTCAGCCGCTGGCAGGATGCCCCTCGACGGGTGACCTTCGGGCTGGTGGGGATTGTCCTGCTCACAGCCGTATTTTCCTATCTTGTGGCGCTGCCCCTGACCGGGTTGCTCTTCCTGTGGTGGTGGCTGGAATACTCGAGCCGCATCCGGCAGGTGAAAATCCGCCGATTGGTGTGGTTATTTGTGGCGGTGAGCGGTGTGCTGATGCTGGCCGGTATGGCCGCCTGGCTGCGTGAATCGGCGCTGTGGGATGCGCGTCTGACCGAATCGGGTTCTGGCAAAATTCAAGCGTTATTTGAGGCTCTACCCGATCCGCTGGAATTACCGTTTCTGGTCGTGTACGGCTTACTCCAACCAGTGTTGCCAGCGGCGTTGTTTGATCCTTCCAAACCCCTCTGGACAGTTATTTCTACGCTTCGTTCTCTGGGCTGGTATGGGGTATTGCCACTATTGGCGTATGCGCCGCTGGGAATGCGTTTTGAAGCCAAAGGTTTACCCCGCCGCTTGATTTTCTGGACTTTTCTGATAGTGGTCGGTTGGAGCCTGCTTTCCAGCTTCCGGGCGGGGGGTGATTTGTGGGACAATCCCCGATATCGCACCTTATTGCTGCCGTGGCTGGCGATGCTGGCTGCCTGGTCGTTTGTGATCGCCCGTCAGCAGCGGGATATCTGGTTGCCTCGTCTGTTGGCTTGCGAGGGCATCTTCGTCTGTATCTTTGGGATATGGTATGCCAATCGCAGTTTTCAATTGGGGTTGAATTTTTCTTTCTTTGTCGCTGCGGCGGTTACGGCTGTCCTGTGTGGTCTGGTGGTGATCATTGGCTATGGGTATGATCGCCGTCGGCGGTTGAAACCAGGATAGGGTATGGACGATACGAGGACACGTATGCAGGTCTGGATAACCTCCTGGTTCTGGCTTCTGGCAGCCTTTGGGACCGGCGTAATGATTTGGACGGCTGCCATACCCGCCGATGAAAAAGGAAGCATACTATTGGGGTTTTCTGCTGCGAGGCTGATCTTACTGTCAGGTCTTCTGGGGCTGGTAATCTTGTGTCTTTTGGGGGGATGGCTCTCATTTCGTAACCGTCATGTTGTCGAGAAAATTAACGATTGGCTGACCGGCTCAAAGTCCCGTCAGTTCATCCAAGCCGTTGCGGGTGTCTTTACCCTGATTGGCTGGTTGGCTGCGTTTATGCCTGCTTACTGGTTTAGAATTTACCAGTTTTACTTTGTACGCCTTCAACCCTTGCTGGTCTGGCTGGGGTTGGCCGGTTTGACTACGCTGATGATGATCGGTTCACACGGGTTGAAAAACCGCTGGAGGGATTGGAAAGACGATCTTAAAAATCAAAAGGAACTTCTTCGAGCCGCCGGAACCACTTTTTTGATTTTTGCGTTGATCTGGTTGATTGCAGCAACCACGGGTTTGGGCATCAATGCCGAACCCTATTTTTGGGATGAAGCCAGTGTGCCGCTGCTGGCAATTCAAATCGTCTTGTGTACAGCCGCAACGCTGTTTTTAGAACGCCGGGTGTTTTCCTCAGAGAGGCTGAAAGATCGGCGGCTTGTCAAAGGAAGTATTTTCCTTGTATTGTGGTTATTTACCTTTCTCCTCTGGTACGTCACACCCCTGAAGCACAGCTACTTTGCGCCCGGTCCGCGCCCCCCCAATTATCTATTTTATCCTTACTCCGATTCCGAGTTTTACGACCTTGCTGCCCAATACATCTTGATTGGCCAGGGGGTCTTGAACGGCATTCCCATGGATAAGCCGCTGTATGCCTTATTTTTGAGTATTCTTCACGCGATTGCGGGGCAGGGCTACGAAGAAACCATCAACCTGCAAATTGCGGTGCTGGCGTTAATGCCCCCAATGCTTTACCTGCTTGGCTCACAAATGGTCAACCGCCCGACGGGATTGCTGATGGGACTGCTGGCTGCGTTTCATCAGCGCAATGCGATTGCCGCAACCCCTTTCATCAAGGTATCTCATTCAAAATTATATTTGACCGAATACCCAACCGCCTTGCTTTTGGTAATTTTTGCTCTGTTTGCCTTTCGCTGGTTAAAAAAAGGGGAAAAGAAAATTTCCTGGGCGGATGCTGTTGTGGCGGGCGGTTTTCTGGGACTGGCCATGCTGATACGTCCCAATGCGTTGATGGTCTTGCCATTTGTCTTGTTGCTGATGTGGGTTGCCAACCGGCGGCAGATTAAGCCCTGGCTGCTCAGCTCGGCCATTGTTGTTTTGATGGTCACATTGACGGTTTTACCATTCATGCTGGAAATCCCCAAGGGCTTCAATGAACCGTACCTGATGATTAAAATCCGCGCCATTCTGGAAACCCGCATTCTGACCGATGAGCCACGCGGTTTTATTCCACTGGAAAAGCAGGTGGCAGGGGATCTTCCTTTCCAGATGGGAGAGAATGAGCAATCTTCATTTGCCTTGCTGGATGGCCTGGAACGCTTTGCTTACGTTCCACGTCACTTTTTTCATAATATGATTATGACCGTAATGTTGCTGCCGAATACCTTTGCCCTGCATGACTTGCGTCATACGCTCGAAGCGCCCTACTGGAAGGATGTACAACAATGGACGGGGGAGCTGCCGCCCGGCGGTCTGTTGTTCTTGCCGTTCAACTTGTTGGTTCTGGCAGTGGGTGTGGGAGCAGCCTGGCAGCGTAACAAGGCGGCCGGTTTGGTGCCTTTAATGATGCTGCCGGGATATTTCCTTGCCAATTCTCTGGCTCGCAATTCCGGCTGGCGTTATCTTGTGCCAATGGATTGGGTGGTGCTGGTTTACTTTGCGATTGGCTTGCTGGTTTTGCTGGGCTGGGTACTGGAATGGCTGGGAATAGATCTGTTGCGGAAGTGGCAACCGGCATTCAGCGAGGAGTCAATCTCCAATATTCACTCTACAAAACGGTGGAACAGATTTATGACTCCGCTGGTGGGTGTTATTTTTGTGCTGGTAGGGCTTTCTCTACCCTTGAACAAGGTATTCATTCCTGACCGATATCCTCCAATCAGCCCGTTGACCTTGTTCGACAATCTCAACACGGCCGGATTGCGTATAGATAGAGAGGCTTTTCGAGAGTTTATCAACAGCCCTAATGCTTACCTGAATTATGGTCTGGGGTTGTACCCTCGTTTCTATCCGGCTAACAGCGGTGAGCCGCAGCCCAATTTACCGCTCAAAGGGCGACCGTATCCCCGGTTTACCCTCACAATCGTGGCATGGGATACATTTTACACCGTCCTGTTGCCAATGGAGGATGCGATGCTCAACTTCCCGCATGGTGAGGATGTGATTGTGATGGGATGCAAGGATACCCGTGAGCCGTTTATTGATGCTTACGCAATCATCGTGTTGAGCGACCCTCCCCAGGTCTATCAACGCGATGCAAAAACGCGATTAGTCTGTCCCTTCCCGCCGCTTGCCCATCAGCCGTGAGCTGACAATTCATCGCTGATGGACTTTGTTCTGAGCACAAAAGCCGTCAGCAGCCAGCCGAAAATCAACCAGAAATAGGGAAATGCGAAGGTGTCCACGCTCATTCCCTCCACCAACAGGGCAACAAGGGTTAGCTGGGCTGTCAGGGCGAGTGTGGCGGTCAGCGGATGTGCATCCCGGCTCAAAAACCGTGCAGTGTTCCAGAGAAGGTATAAAAAACTCACAAACAACGAAAAGCCGATAATACCGGTTTCGCTCAAAAGGCGAATCCACAGGCTCAGTGTGTTGGGAAGGGCACTGCTATAATACATTTTGTGAGATTCAACCACCGTCCAGCCAAATAGAGGGAGCTTCTCCGGAAAGAAATAGCCGGCATTTTCCAGGCCTACTCCCAAAAGCGGATACTGACCGAAAATTTGCAAGCCGGTTATCCAAAAGGCTACTCGTTCACCGAAAAATAGATAATTGGCGGCTTCCAGGGGGGTATAGGGGTTGCGGATCACGCGGAATAAATCGGCCATGCGCGGGTCAAGACGGGTTAAAACAAATACACCTCCCAATAAAATGGCAGCGTACCCCCCAAAAATGACCAGCCAGATGCAGGTTTTGAGAAGGGAGGCAGGCAGTCCGAAGAAAAGGCGGCTACCCCGTCCAGTGAGTTTCTGGTGAATCCAGCCGGCCAGACGGGCGGTGGTCAGTAAAATCAACCAACCAACTGAAAGGCTGAAAGAGAGCAAAGCATTGCGTGCCAGCGAGAGAACCAGAATCACAACTCCGCCGGCAAGTAAAATGTTTTCGGCGGAAATCCCCCAAAGACGCCAGCGGAATACGCTAAACCGCCTGAATGAAGCCGCCAGCCAGCAAGGCAGGTAGAATAACACCAGTTGATGCCCCAGCCAGGAAGGTTCAAAAGCCAGGCCGGTCGTCCGCCGGATATACAAATTGCCGCTGGATGAGATCAAACTTTGAATCCTTCCCATCCAATCCGGATAATCCCCCGTCATGTACCAGAAGACGGACTGCATTCCTGCCCACAGCAGGGCGATGCCCCCGCCGATATTGACCCATTTGAAGAAAAACGCCAGTTGGTCTTCAGAGTTGGTTAAGAGCAGGGCTGCAAAGAAAAAGGAAAGGCCGACCCCCAGTGTCAGGAAGCCAGAAAGCATATTTCGTAGACGGTTGGCTTCCCGGAACAGGGGAAATTCAATAAAAAATGAAAGCGCGCTACTCAATACAGCCAGCAACACAAAGGCAAGCAGTGGAGTGACCACCCGGGGCAAGCGGCGTAGACGAGCTAGATTAAGCGGAAGGAAAACGATTATAAGGATAGCGAGTGGCAAGACAGAGGCGGGGGCAACCATACTCCCACCGGCTGCTTTTGAAAGCAGCGGTAGACTGGTAATTGGCAAGAGCAGGATCAATCCAGCCCAAAGGATTTGATAGAGAAAATGGTTTAGCCGCTGAAGCAAATCATCCCCTTTTTGATAGACGCTCTGGCAGACGAAAATGAATGACAAACAATGCGGCTACCAGCCCAATCAGCGCGCCAGCCAGGAGGCCGGTACTGCGCTGAAATTGAACCGGTTCGGGCAGCAATTCTGCCGGTTGAGTGAGGGCAAAACGGATCCCTGGAATTAGACCGCGGGCGTTGACCCGGGATTTGAGGATTTCTTCGCCGGTTTTGTTAATTTCGGTCTGGAGTTGTTGCAGGTCTTGAAAGGGGCAGGCATGTATTTCCACCCCGCCGCTGGTTTGTTGCTGCAAGCAGGTCGTCAATCCGTCCAGATAACGTTCCAGATGATCGGCTTGCAGGGCGTTTTGAGAGGCGCTTTCGAGCGCCCGCAAGGCCAGCTCGCTCCATCGGTCGGTCAATTCAAGGGCGGCCTGGGGGTTGGGATGCTGAACGCGCAGGATAAAACTTTCGGCTTTGCGTTCGATAAAAAATATGCGTTGGGGATTGCTGTTGGCGGCGAGCCAGCCTGCTTTCGTGGCTTGCTGTTTTAAGTCGTCCATAATTGCGGCGGTCGCCATAACCCGCCCGGTGGTGTTGATGAGAATGTCCTGATTGGTATCGCTCAATGTACCAGTACGGCTGAGGTCTACATTCAGGGCAATTTCAGCGCGGGCTTCGTAAAGAGGCGGTTGAATTTGAAAGAGGATCCAGCCGAGAATTACCCCTGCCGTCATCAGTACCACGATCAGCCACCAGTAGCGCAAGGCGGCGTTCAAGTCATCCAGCAGATTGTAAGGTGATGTCATTGGATTGAACAACAGTTTCACAAAGGATGGCTCAATTCTACCCGATTTTTGGCGATGTGTTTCACCTTCTGATTTATAATCTCAACGGTTCAATTTAATCACAAAGGAGGAAAAGAGGGAGATGGAATATCGAAAATTGGGTCGGACGGGTTTGAAAGTATCGGCATTGTGTATGGGCAGCATGCAATTCGGCTGGACAGCCACAGAGGAAGAATCCTATCAAATTCTCACTCGTTCGTTCGAAGCCGGGATCAATTTCATTGATACGGCTGATGTTTATTCGCGCTGGGTTACGGGCAATCCCGGCGGGGTAGCTGAGACCATCATCGGCAACTGGATGAAGCGCAATGGCATTCCCCGCCACGAAGTGATTATTGCCACCAAGGTGCGGGCAAAGGTGGGAGAGGCTCCCAATGATGAGGGGTTGTCGCGTGCGCATATTTTCCACGCGGTTGAACAATCTCTGCGCCGGCTGCAGACCGATTACATTGATTTGTACCAGACGCACTGGTACGATGACCAGACGCCGATTGAAGAAACTTTGACGGCCTTAGATGATCTGGTACGGCAGGGCAAGGTGCGTTATATCGGCTGTTCTAATTACCCGGCCTGGCGTTTGATGCAGGCTTTGTGGACATCGGATAAATTGGGGTTGGCCCGTTTCGATTCGCTCCAGCCGCATTACAATCTGGTACATCGGGCTGAATATGAACGTGAACTGGCGGATGTTTGCCGTACCTACGGTTTGGGGGTCATTCCCTACAGTCCGCTGGCAGGCGGCTTTCTGAGTGGTAAGTACCGGCGTGGACAAACCGAAACCGGCAGCCAGCGGAATGTCAGCCGATACTTCACCGAATACGGCTGGAAAGTGCTGGATGCTGTGGATGAGATCGCTCGCCAGCGCGGTGTTTCAATCTCGCAAGTTGCGCTGGCATGGATGTTGACTCTGCCGGACATAACCAGTCCAATCATTGGGCCACGGTCGCTCGAACAATTCGAGGATAATCTTGGTGCAGCGGATTTACGTCTGAGTCAAGATGAAATGGAGAAATTGAACGAAGCCAGCCGCTGGCAGTAGTGCCTAAAAAACAGCCGGTTTTCCTAAACGGGCGCGTTCCTCTTCGATGATGGACGCGTCCAGCTTTTTAAACAGGGGTTCCGGTTTTTGAATGGGCGCTCCGGCTTTGATCTGACTGGGTTGCCATTGACCGCTGGCTGAATCCGGATCATAGCGAACCACGGTATGGCTACCGAGCGCATCCTCGACTTCCTGAAGGTAACCCTGCCCAAAGAGGGGCTGTTGATACCCCAGAAAACGGTGCAACCGTTCGGCGGTATGTGGCAGCACGGGGGCCAGCAAGATTTTCAGGTTATCTATGGCGCGAATGGCGGTATAAATTGCGCGAGCGGCGGCTTGTCGGTCGGTTTTGATACTCGTCCATGGCGCTGTTTGATCCAGATAGCGGTTGACTTCACTGGCAAGGCGCATGGCTTCTCCCAGTGCGGCGCGCAAGTGAACAGCCTCATATTCCTTGCCAACCGTTTCAAAGCCTTTTTCAATGATTGCCAGCAATTCCTGGTCGGCTGCGGTCAATTCACCCGGGTCGGGGATGACCCCTTCCCAGTGTTTATAGGCAAAAGAAAGCACTCGATTGGCTAAATTGCCCCAGGTGGCAACCAGTTCGTCATTGTTGCGTTTGTAAAAATCTTCCCAATCCCAATCGGTATCTCGCGTTTCGGGCATATTTACGGTCAGGTAATAGCGCAAAGGGTCGGGGTCGTAGCGGGTCAAAAAATCACGCGCATAAACCGCCCAGTTGCGGCTGCCAGAGATTTTCTGCCCTTCCAGATTCATAAATTGATTGGCAGGCACATCGTAGGGCAGAGTAAGGCGTTGACCGGTTTCACCGGCGAAGATTTCCAAAAATTGTTCGCCGGTGCCCATTAACTGAGCCGGCCACCAGGCAGCATGGAAGAAGATATTATCTTTTCCGATGAAGTAAAACGATTTAGCCTCAGGATTCGTCCACCAGTTTTTCCAGGCCTGCGGGTCACCGCTGAGTTTTGCCCATTCAATGGCTGCTGAAAGGTAACCGATGACGGCTTCGAACCAGACGTACAGGCATTTGCCTTCCCAGCCGGGGATGGGAACGGGAATGCCCCAATCCAGATCGCGGGTAATGGCGCGCGGTTTGAGACCTTCACTTTCGATTTGCCCAAGGGATTGTCCGATGACCGTTTCCCGCCAATAGTGTTTACGTTCGCGCAAGAAACGGGCAACTTCCGGTTCAAGTTTGGAGAGATCGAGGAAAAAGTGTTCGGTTTCGCGCAATTCGGGGGTTGAACCATCCACTTTGGAGCGCGGATTGATTAACTTTTCGGGTTCAAGGACACTGCCGCAGCGGTCGCATTGATCCGAGCGGGCGCCTTCGTAACCGCAAACGTAGCAAGTACCTTCGACATAACGATCGGGCAGAAAACGTTTGCTGACAGGCGAATACCACTGCGGGCGCGATTCGGTGTACAGGTAACCGTTCTTTTGCAGGGCCAGGAAGATGCTCTGAGCCACCTTGAAGTGATTTTCGGTGTGGGTGGTGGTGAACAAATCGTAATGAATGCCCAATTGGAGAAACAGATCGAGGAAGCCGTTGTGAAAACGCTTATAAACTTCCTCAATGGGTTTGCCCTCTGCGTCGGCACGCAGGGTAACCGGAGTGCCATGCGAATCGGTGCCGGAGACCATCAAAACCCGATTGCCTTTCAAGCGATGGTAGCGGGCGACAATATCCCCCGGCAAGTGGGAGCCGGTTACGTTACCCACGTGAATTTCGGCATTGGCATATGGCCAGGCAATGGCAATCAGGATGTGTTCGGTCATGCTACACCTCATCAGGATGAAAATCAGATTAAGATTTTATCACGAAACGGGGCTATCCGCAGATAGCCCCGTTTGAGTTTTTGACGAATAAATAGAGAACTAGCCAACCCCGGGCAGGCTTTTCAAAAACTCAGCAGCCAGTTGGCGGGTTTGTTGAGCGTTGGCACAGGCGACGGCCTGCCGGGCGATCTGTTGGGCTTTTTCGGTAGTTAATGCCCGCACAATGGCTTTAACGCGGGGGATGCCGGCTGCATTCACGCTTAATTCGCGCACCCCCAAACCGATCAGAATGGCAACTGCCTCCGGATCACCAGCCAGTTCGCCGCAAACCCCCACCCATTTCCCGTGTTTTTCGGCAGCCTGAGTGACTTCACCAATCAAGCGTAAGACGGCCGGATGGAGTGCGTCGTTCAGATAGTTCAACTGCGGGTTACCGCGTTCGGCTGCCATGGTGTATTGTGTCAGGTCGTTGGTGCCGATGCTGAAGAAGGCTACATGCTCCGCAAGTGCGTCAGCCACAATCGCCGCGGAGGGAATTTCTACCATGATGCCCGTTTCAATCGGCCACCGGTGAGACAATCCTTCCTCTTCCAATTCTGCGTGAATTTTTTCAAGGAATTGATTGGCTTGCAGTACTTCTTCGATGGTTGCCACCATCGGGAACATGATACGCAGGTGGGTATCCGCGCCAGCGCGCAGAATGGCGCGCAATTGGGTGCGGAATAGATCGGGTTGCTGCAGGGAAAGGCGTAGAGCGCGCACACCGAGGAAGGGATTGGCTTCCGGCTGCTGGTTTATATAAGGGAGGGGTTTATCGCCACCGACATCCAGCGTGCGCACAATGACCGGCTTGCCCTGCAAGGTCATGCCAATCTGGTGAATCGCTTGATACTGCTCCTCTTCAGTTGGGGCCGTTTGGCGGGTGAGGAAGAGGAATTCGGTGCGCAACAGGCCCACACCGTCCGCACCGTTTTGTACGGCGGTTTGCGCATCGGCCAGATTGCCCACATTAGCGGCCACTTCAATAGCCAGACCATCCAGTGTGACGGCGGCCTGATGGGTGGAAGCCAGCAGGCGCTGTTTTTCTTCTAGCCAGCGGGTTCGTCGGCTTTCAAATTCCTGGCGGGTGGATTCATCCGGTTGGATCAGTACTTCCCCCTTGAATCCATCCAGCGCAGCCAGCGTTTGCTGGGGAATTTGTTTGATGTGGATGGGTAAACCGGTAACCGCGGGAATGCCCAGCGAACGGGCCAGAATGGCACTGTGGGAAGTAGCCCCGCCGCTGAGCAGAGCAATGCCCTGCACGCGCTCCAGATCCAACGAAGCAGTTTCGGTCGGAGTCAGATCGTCTGCCACTAAAATGACCGGCTCGCTGAAGACAATTTTTTGGTGAGCCTCGCCGCTCAATTCACGCAGGACTTGATTACCGACATCCTGTACATCCACAGCCCGCTGTTTGAGGTAGTCATCGGATAGTGCCTTAAAACGGGCAACAATCGTATCCACGCTTTCCTTCCAGGCGCGGGCAGCGTTGTATTGCTTTTCCGTGATTAACGAGCGGGCATTTTCCAGTAATTCCTCATCACTCAGCAGGAGTGCATGGGCTTCGAAGATGGCGGCTTCTTCTTCACCAACCCGATTGACCATTTCACGCTGGCGATCAAGGATGGCACGCCGTACTTTTTCCAGCGCAGTCTGTAATTTTTGCCACTCTGCCTCGGTGTCTTGTGCCTCGTAATCCGGAATCAGGGGGGGCAGGCTTTCGTAATGAAAAATGGGAGCAACGGCCACTCCTTCGGAAACCGGTAACCCACGCAGGATGCGTTCATCAGAAGGTTGTGGTTCGGGCATCTGCGGGGTGGGTTTTAGCGGTGGTGGTGCAGCGGCTTCTCCAAACCGCTCCTCCACCAGCTTGGAAAGAGCCTGAAGGGCCTCGGCGGCTTGTTCACCCTGTGCCTGAATCTGGATTTGGTGCCCGTGCAGCGCGCCGAGGGTTGCCAGGGCGTTCAGACTTTTGGCGGAAACCGCTGCACTGCCGGTGGTCAGATTGGTTACCCGAATGTCCGCTTTGAAGCGGGAGGCGGTTTGCACAAAACGGGCAGCCGGCCGGGCGTGCAAACCATGGGCATTGGTCAGTTCCAGCACAACGGTGTGAAGTTCGCCGGCTGGAGGGAGCGGGGCGGGTGATTCAACATCAACAGGCAGCGGGGCGGGTTCGCTGAAATGCAACTGCTCGGCTTTGGGTTGGAGAGCCTGACAGGCTTCGCGGCAAATGGTTTGCGGATCATTACCCAAACTTGCCTGTACACCGGCGGCAATGGCGCCTTCTACCAGCGGAGCGGGGCAAAAGTGAACCCGGCTGCGCACCTCTTCAGGCAGCAGTTCCATTGCCATTTCTGCGCTGAGGATGGCACTGCCCAAATCCATCAGGACGAGGATGCCATCGGGGCTGTCGACTTCCTGGATGACCTGGGCAATTTGGGTGGCGTCGGTGCCAAAATCATCATGATTTTCACCTGCACCAGCTGCCACACCAATTTTGACCTCCTCGCCGGCCATCTGGCGCACCAGATGTACCAGTGATTCAGCCAGCAGTTTGCTGTGCGAAACCAGAACCAGACTCACCATGGGTAGTTACCGGTTAATTTCCTACACTCCGAAATTAATGACCGCAAACAGCAACCAGATGCCGTATGCGGTTGCAAACAGACCGACGGCGATAAAGAGATAATCGAGGACTTTCAACACAGCCGGACTGGGACGAAGGTCAAGGATGATACTGCGCGAACCGATCAAGGAATGTGCCACCACAAAAACGAGGAAAAAACCTTCCATGATTGGGACAATCGGGTAATTGCGGTAGTAAGCAACCACTTCGGCGTGACTGAGCAGGCCGTTAGGGGCAAACAGGTGATTAACCAGAAAATGGATGATCAGCACCGCAAGGATCAAAACCCCGCTGACAATTTTGATCAGCCACAACAGGTAACTTTCACCGGGTTTGGGTTGAGAGAGGGTGTTTTGCATGAGATCACCTCCGTCCTAGTGGGCTGTGAGCATTCGCACGCCAAAAACGACCGTGCCAATCAGGGTGATTCCAACCACGCCATACAGTAGCTGGCGTTGGGCGGGTACGGCAATTCCAAAGCTGTTGAGGGCGATGCGAAGGCCGTTGAGACCGTGGTACAAACCGGCGATGATCACCAACATTTCGCCGAACATGATGGCAGGCTGTTTGGCAGTTTCGATGAAAGCGTCAAATGCTTCGGGACCTTGTGCCAGTTTGCCCAGCATGTAGAGATGCAGGTACAAGTAAACGGTCAACCCGATGGCAGACAGGCGGTTAATGATAAAACCCCATCCGCCAACATTTCTGCCGCGGGGGTCGAACCAGTCTAAAATTCCGCGGGTATTGGGTTTTTTGGGAGTATCCATTCGCTCATTCTCCTGTAAACTTCTAGGCTTTTACAAACCAGCGTTTGATGCGTTCACCCACCACCTGACGGCGCAAGTCCATAATCCGCCAGCCGGGGTCAACGTTAGAAGGACAAACCGCAGTGCATTCATATGCGCTGTGGCAGCGCCACAGCCCGTCTGCGCAGTCCACTAAATCCAGCAGGTCGGGGTTATGTTTTAGCCCTTGTAGTTGAGCAGCTGCCAGCACTGCCGGCCCAAGGTAGTTTTCGGCTGTGCCGGCTACCGGGCAGGCACTGATGCACAAACCACATTCAATGCAATCTGCCAGACGCAGATATTCATCCCCGTTGTTGCGTGGGACATCTTTGGGCGGGCGGATACCCTCACCTTCCAGTGGAGCTGCCGAAAGCGGATGAACCGCTTTGGCGTGGACGCGGTCCATGGCGGCGTACATGCGGGTCATATCCACTACCAGATCGCCAATGATGGGGAAGTTGCGTAGTGGTTCAATTTTAAGGCTTCCGCCATTGGTGGTCACATCGCGGATTTTGGTGATGCAAGTCAACTTCTCCACATCATTCACTCGCATACCGCAGGCGCCACAAGTGGAATGGTGGCAGGCATGGGCAAAAATGAGTGAACGATCATGGAATGCCCAGATCCGTTCCACGCCGTCAATCACATATTCGTCCGGATCCACTTCCAGCACATAACTATCGTAGCGGGGAGGCTGGTCTCCCTTTTTACGAAAGATGACAAATTTTACCGTCCATTTTTCTTCAGTCATTGCTCACTCCGTACAGATAGAGTTCGTTCAACGAGTCACCCAACTCAGTTGACGTAGAACTTGCGGTAAGAGAGAAGGGGAGTTTCGGCGGTGGTGCAGGGGATGTTCAGGTTGAATTTCTTACAAATTAAATCCACGGTCTTTTCCGCCATCAAGCGCAGGGTGGTGGCTTTTCCGCCGGTAATGGTCACCAAACCCTCGACATTATCGGTTTCTTTGTGGTCATAGGCTTTGAAGGTCCGGGAAATGCTGCGGCCGGGAGCGGAAGCGCCGATTAAGGGGCGAGTAGCCATATAAGCCCCGCGTTCTTTGGTCTGGCGCAGAGCCGGGATCAGATTCGAGCCGCGTTCGATCATCAGTTGAACGTGATCTTCGTAGACCGGCACATAATCAGGATCTTCGATGGTGAAGGAAGTTGTGCCGACGACCATCATGCGCCGTTGAGGGAGGACAATGTCGCCATCACCGGGTTTGTTCAATAGATTGATGGCACGCTGGGTTAAGCGTTGGTCATAGGCAACCATTACGCCGGGGGTGGGGGTAATTGGAACTGAAATACCCGCCATGGAAGTGATATGACCCACCCAGGCTCCCGTGGCATTGACGACAATATCGCCGCGAATCTCAAATCGCTTGTCGGTGGCGCGGTCCCAGGCTTTAACTCCGACGATGTTACCCTGTCCATCGGTGAGCAGGTCAACCACATCGGTATAGAGATGGAACACAGCCCCGTTCGATTTGGCGGAAGCGGCAAATGCCAGTGCCAAACGCAGTGGATCGAATGTTCCGTCCGGCACGGTGAAAGCCGTCTGCAGTTTAGGGTTGAGGTTGGGCTCCAGGCGCAAGGCTTCCTGGGGGGTTAATTCCTTGATCGGAATTCCGCAGGCAGCGCAGCCCTCGATGAATTTTTCCCGATAGGCCATATCTTCGTCGGTGATGCCGATGAACAACCCTCCGTTTGGTTCAATGGCATCCGGCACAATCAGGCGCAGGATTTGATTTTCCTGAATGCACTCGATGGCTGATTCCTGATCGTTGACGGCATAACGTGCGCCGGAGTGAAGCAGCCCATGCGTGCGGCCTGATGTGCCATTGACGATTGGACCCCGTTCCACAACCGTAACTGCAAAACCGCGCAGCGCCAAGTCATGGGCGATTGCGACTCCGGTGAAACCGGCACCAATCACAATGGCATGGAGTTTACTCATAATTCTTTCTCCTGTTTCAATATCTGCCACAATCGTGGTGTTTTTCACAAAGTTAAGCGTGCAATTTATCGCGGTTGAGCGCGTAAATTTTCGGGGGAATTATTTCCTTCTGCGAAGCAGGCGGTTGATGAGCAAGAAGAATAAGAAGACCAGCCAGATGCTTCCACCAAATACGACGCCCCACAGGATGCGTTCGAGAAGCGGCAGTTCCGGGTTGCTGGTGATGACCGTCCAGATTGCCAGTAAGATGCTGACGATACCCACTACGATTAAACCGGTTTTAAAGGGAATCCAGGGTTGGGCAGTCAATTCCTGGGGCTGATTTTTGGAGGAGGATTTATTTTTGGACATGTTTTTTCCGTGATGGGCCTTCAAGATATGGATTTTATCATAGGTAAACAAGAACCGGACAAAAAATCACCCTGGCGCGTGGAAAATTACAAAGGGCGGTACAGGTCTTGTGGACTGTACCAGACCGCTGACCCACCGCCCCTGCGCAAAGGAAGAGAGGAGGGGGCAGGTTTGCGACCTGCCCCCGGTTATGGAATTATTAAACTTCGACCCAGCCGAAAGTGCGCTCGACGGCTTTCTTCCAGCCTGCGTACAGTTTTTCCCGTTCTTCGGGAGCCATCTTGGGATGCCATTCGGCGTCTTTGCCCCAGTTGGCGCGCAGTTCGTCAAAGTTGCTCCAGAAGCCAACCGCCAGACCAGCTGCGTAAGCAGCACCCAGGGAGGTGGTTTCGGCAACTTTCGGGCGGATAACCGGCACGCCGAGGATATCGGCCTGGAATTGCATGAGCAATTCGTTGTACACCATACCACCATCCACCTTGAGGGCGGTCAGCGGTACGCCGGAGTCTTTGTTCATCGCGTCCAGCACCTCGCGGGTCTGGTAAGCGGTGGCTTCCAGTGCGGCGCGGGCGATGTGACCGCGGTTGATGTAGCGGGTCAGGCCGACAATGACACCGCGGGCGTCGCTGCGCCAGTACGGTGCAAACAGACCGGAGAAGGCCGGCACAAAGTAAATGCCGCCATTGTCTTCCACCGTGCGAGCCAGCGGTTCAATGTCCTTGGAGTTTTCAATCATCTTCAAGTTGTCGCGCAGCCACTGCACCAATGCACCGGTGATGGCGATGGAGCCTTCCAGGCAGTAGACAGCTGGTTGATTGCCGATCTTGTAGCCCAGGGTGGTCAGCAAACCACTCTTGCTGGGGACCGGTTTGGTGCCGGTGTTGAGCAGCATGAAGCAGCCCGTACCGTAGGTGTTCTTGGCTTCGCCGGGGTCGTAGCAGGCCTGACCGAAGAGGGCGGCTTGTTGATCGCCAAGGTCACCGGCGACCGGAATGCCCTCAAGGGCGCCGCGGGCATGACCATACACTTCGGAGGACGGGCGAACGGCGGGCAGCATGGCGCGCGGAATGCCCATCAGTTTGAGGATTTCATCGTCCCAGTCCAGCGTTTCGAGGTTCATCAGCATGGTGCGGGAGGCATTGGACACGTCGGTGACATGCACGCCGCCCTGCGGGCCGCCGGTCAGGTTCCAGATGACCCAGGTGTCAATGTTACCAAAGAGGACTTCACCTTTTTCGGCTTTTTCGCGTACACCCGGCACATTGTCGAGGATCCACTTAATCTTGGGGCCGGAGAAGTAGGTTGCCAGAGGCAGACCGGTCTTCGGGCGGAGGCGGTCCTGACCACCATCAGCAGCCAGTTCGTTGCAGATTTTATCGGTGCGGGTATCCTGCCAGACGATGGCGTTGTAAACCGGTTTGCCGGTGGCTTTTTCCCAAACCACGGTGGTTTCGCGCTGATTGGTCACACCTACAGCGGCAATGTCTTTGGGATTAACATTGCTCTTGCGCAGCGCGCCTTCGATCACTTCCTGCGTGCGAGTCCAAATTTCCATCGGGTCGTGTTCGACCCAGCCGGGCTTGGGGTAAATCTGCTCGTGTTCTTTCTGATCAACGCCGACAACTTGCCCGCTGTGATCGAAGATCATGAAGCGGGTGCTGGTCGTACCCTGATCTACTGCAGCAGCATATTTTGCCATCTTAAGCCTCCTCTGAAAAATTTGAATATGGGTTTGGTTGAACGTACAAACTTAATTGTTTTTCCATTGTTCTGCGGCGGTGCGCAACAATAGATAAGAGGATGTGGCACCGGGATCCTGATGACCCGCACTGCGTTCGCCGAGGTAACTGGCACGCCCTTTACGGGCAACCAGCGGGATGGTGGCTTTCATGCCTTCCTCGGCGGCGCGGGCAGAGCGCTCCAGAGCATCGCTGAGAGTGGTGCCATTCTCAGCGGCTTGTTTGAGTGCGTTCAGAGCCGGCACCAGCGCGTCAATCATGGTCTTGTCGCCCAGTTCGGCTTTGCCACGCATCTTGACGCCATTGACGCCGGCTTCGAGTGCATCAATCCAGTCCTGAAGCGTCAATTCCATCTTACCCGTGGTCTTCATCCCAGCCTGGAGAAATATGGTGGAGTAGAGCGGCCCGCCCGCTCCCCCAACTGTGGAGAGGAGTGTCATACCCACTGTTTTGAAAATGGTGCCGATGTCCTTATCCCGCATCTCCGGCATCTTTTTCATCACAGCCTGAAAGCCGCGGTCCATGTTGGCGCCATGGTCGGCATCGCCAATGGCGGCATCCAGTTGGGTCAGGTAGTCGCGATTCTCCGCCAGTATTTCAGCGTAGCGTGTAATCCATTCCAGTACGTCATCACGTGTAATTACCATAGACTTCTCCATCAAACAAGCCAGGCAGAGCCAGCGGGTAAACCTGGCTTTTCAGGATTTTTAGACGCCCCAGCGCAGTCCGGGGGTTTTGACGGGTGCATCCCACAGTTTGATCAGGTCATCGTCCATCTTCAGCATGGTGATGGACGTGCCGGCCATTTCCAGACTGGTGATGTACGGGCCGATCAGATTGCGAACGACCTTCAAACCGTGCTTGGTGGCGATTTCGTAGGCCTTGCGATAGACAATGTAGAGTTCGATTAGCGGTGTACCGCCCATGCTGTTGACGAACAGCAACACTTCATCACCGGCTTTGTAAGGCAAATCCGAGATGATCGGTTCCATCAGCATTTCGACAATTTCGTCGGCGGGTTTGATCTTCATGCGGGTGCGGCCCGGTTCACCGTGAATGCCGATACCGATTTCCATCTCGTCTTCCGGCAAATCGAAGGTGGGTTTACCGACATGCGGCACGGTGCAGGACGTGAGCGCCATGCCCATGCTGCGACCCCAGCCGTTGACTTTGCGGCAAATATCGGCAACTTCCTTCAACGAGCGGCGCTGTTCAGCGGCGGCACCGCAGATCTTTTCTGCCAAAACGGTGGTGCCAACCCCGCGGCGTCCGGCGGTGTAGAGACTGTCCTGTACGGCAACATCATCATCAATGACCACCGATTCGATTTCGATGCCTTCGGCGCGCGCCAGGTCGGCGGCCATTTCAAAGTTCATGATATCGCCGGTGTAGTTCTTGACGATGTGCAGCACACCTGCCCCGCCATTGACGGCTTTGGTGGCTTCCAGCATCTGGTCGGGGGTGGGGGAGGTAAACACCGCCCCTGGGCAGGCTGCATCCAGCATCCCCAAGCCGACAAAACCGCCGTGCATCGGTTCGTGGCCAGATCCGCCGCCGGAGACAATGCCCACTTTTCCTTGAATGGGCGCATCTGCGCGGACAATGAAATTCGGATCAAAATGGACTTTGACGAGGTCGGGATGAGCAACTGCAATCCCCTCCAGCTCCTCCTTCACTACGTCTTCGGGTTTATTGATTAACTTTTTCATGCTGTATTTCCTTTCTACACAAGAAACTTTTGCGGTGTACCACTACCTGTCAGCGGGGCGAAGGTGGGCCTGCTTCTACTTGCAAAGCAGGCCCTGATGATGACGAAACTAATCTTTCTTGGGGGGCAGTTGAGCGGTGACCAGGGCGTCATAAATGACCGCGCCGAGGATACCGCCAATGATCGGCATGATCACCGGGGCAACCAGCCAGTAAATGCCATCGAACAAGCCCTGAGTTCCGACCAGCGCGCCGAAGATGCGGGGGCCGAGATCACGGGCGGGATTGATGGCGTAACCGGAGGGGCCGCCAAGGCTCAAACCGACCGCCAGAACCGTACCACCGACCAGGAACGGCCCCATGTTGAATTTAAGGCCGAGGTTGCGTTCATCTCCGCTGGCTAAAACACCCATCAGCAGCACCGCCGTACCCACAATTTCTGCGATGCTGGCGTTGACCAGCGAGTAGGCCCCAACCGAGCCGCCTCCCGTTCCGCCCCAGAAGGCCTGACCGAATACCGAACCCGGCCCGGTGCACCATACATTTGGCATACCGGCGGCTTGCAGACCTTCCATGTAGACCAGATAGACACCCAGTGCGCCAAGGAACGCACCCACGAACTGGCCGAGGATGTAGGTGGGGACTTTCGACCATGAAAAGCCACGTTTGACTGCCAGAGCGATGGTCACGGCGGGGTTGAGATGTGCGCCGGAAACGCCAGCCGACACATACACCGCCACGATCACCGCGAAGGCCCAGCCGATGGTGATGGTGTTCCAGTTGTAGGCGGGGGAAGCCAGACGCGGGGCAAGACCAACGTTGGCGACCACGCCATCACCCAACAAAATCAGCGTGAATGTTCCAATGACTTCGCCGAGGAATTCACTTAAACCTCTTGATTTCATCTTCGATCTCTCCTTTCAAGGATTTGAAAAATTGGGAAACAGCAGGAAACCAAGGACAGAAATGGAATGTATCTCTTTCCGTGCAACCTCCTTGTTATGATTTGGATTGTTGAGAAAAGACCGATAGGAACTTGCAAAAAAATACCGCTGTCTGGATGGGGTTCCTAACGAGCGGTATCTCTTGCCGGAAGGGAGGGAATAACCAATAATCCTTGAGCTGCAACCTGCCAGCTCATCATATCGGAGCAAAGCCCCTGCCAATAATTGCGCGTAAATGTCCAAAAATTAAACATCGCCCTTAATTGTACGGCACTTAACCAACGGGTCAACTTTTGTGCAATTTTTGGTTCGGAATGAAACAGATATCTTAATAAGTGTTTCAATTTGAAACATTGAGTGATTTTGTGTTGCGAATGCGGAATTCTTCCGGGGATAAATTCATCTGCTTAAAGTAGCGCCAGATGGTCGTCCGGCCGATCCCCAGCATCTCCGACATGCGGGTGACATTCCCCTGACAGTACTGAGCGGCCTGCAGGATGGCGCGTTTTTCCAGTTCTTCCAGCGGCAGGATTCTGCCGTCCTCGCGCGGCAGGCTGAGATCGCTTTCCCCGATTGCCTGCAACTGAGGCAGATGGGCGGGGGTGATCAGCCGGCTCGGGCTGGCCTGCACGGCAGCGCGGGTCAACACCGACTCCAGCTCGCGCACGTTGCCGGGCCAGTGATAGGCCTTGAGCAGGCTGAGCGTTTCGCGGCTGAGAGTCAGGGGATGTCCCACCTGTTTGGACAACCGTTGGAGAATTTGTTCGATCAACAGGTCTAAATCCTGCTTGCGTTCGCGCAGGGGCGGCAGCACAATTTCAAATGAACTGAGACGGTAAAGTAAATCGGCGCGGAAGTTGCCCTCGCGTACCAGATGCTCCAACGGAGCGGAGCTGGAGGCGATGATGCGTACATCCACCTCGATGGGTTTGCGGCTGCCGATTTTCTGAATGATGCCCAATTCCAGAAAGTTGAGCAATACGCTTTGCGCCTCGAGCGGCAGTTGATCCACATCCTGCAGGAACAGCGTGCCGCCGGCAGCCAGCTCGAACTTGCTGGTGATCGGCGCGCCGTCGTGATTGCCTTTTTCACTGCCGATCAGTTCGGTTAGCGCCAGTTCACTGGGGACTGCGGTGCAGGCGAAGACCACAAACGGAGCCTGGCTGCGCTGGCTGTGGTAGTGGATGGCGCGGGCGAGCAGGTTTTTACCCGTACCCGGCTCGCCGCGGATCAGCACACAGCCACGGGCAGCCGCGGCGCTGCGCGCCATGCGCCGCACCCGCCGGATAGCGGGTGATTCGCCGATCAGATTTTGCAGGTCGAAGGTGGGTGAGCTGACCTGCCTTTGGACGTACTCGCGCAGGGTCTTGACCGGGCGCAAGACGGCAATGGCTGAACGCAGCCCGTGCCGGCCGTGAATGTACTGCAAACTGAGCAAGCAGTTGATTGGTTCGCCAGCAGCGGTCAACTGTATCTCAAGATCGGTGATCGGGATGAGTTTTTGAAGGGCGTCTTGAATCACGCGCGGGAAACGGATGTAAGCATCCAGCTTGGAGCCGAGCAGGCTATCCGGTTTCACCCGCAGGATGTTGGCGGCGGTGGGGTTGGCGTGCAGAATGGTGCCCTCCGCATTCCATACAAGGATGCCCTCCTGGATGCTGGAAAGGATGGCATTCAGACCGGTAAGCTGATTGTTCTGTTCTTCCAATAACTGGTCGGCTTGGCGTTGGGCTTCGATGGCTCGGGCAGCGGCAGTGACCATGCCGAGCGAATGCGGGTGAAGATGTCCGCGCAGGGTGATGATTCCCAGCGCCCCGATTAACTTACCGGAAGTATCGAAAACCGGGGCAGCGGCGCAATCATACTGGTGGAACGGCTGGCGGAAATGTTCAAATCCCAGCACATATTGCGGCATTCTTTCGAGCAGGCTTAATCCAATTCCGTTGGTGCCAATTTCTCCCTCGGCCAGCAAGGTGCCGGGAGTGATACCCATTCGCTCGAGCGCCGCCATGATGTTGGCATCCCCCACGGCATCCAGCAGATAGCCCACGTTGTTGGCAAACACCACCGCCGAATTGGAGTTTTCGATGTATTGATAGACATCTTCCATGACCGGACGGGCTATGGCCATCAGGTCAAAGTGATTCACCTGGATGGAAAGTAAGTGCTCGGCAGAGAGATGGGGCGGGCGGTGTGGGGAGTAAGGATCCACGCGCGCCCAGCAGCGTTCCCAAGAGGCGGCAATCACCGGGCGCACAGGAGGCATAAGGACGTGGTTGGTGACGAACGCAATCCAGGCTTGCTGGATTTCCTCACCCGGTTGATGGCTCATTGACTTCTCCTCTCCCGAAGTATGGAATAGAAACGAATCAACCCCAATATATTCTAGCCGATAGCGCATTCAGATTCAATAACCAACTTTTTGGGGGAATGGAGCCGATGGAACTCTGACTTGATCTGGATGCGGTTGTATTTGGGTGAAGTAGGGTTGTTATATGAATGAGTAGTTGTTTGATCAACCAGTGATAAATTTAGACCTTACAAATCAGTATATTCATTTCAGTCTTGACAGAAATGATGAATGATTGTAGAATAAAAAAGTCCCTGGTGGACGGCTTGGTCCTTTTTAATTTCAAGGAGTGATGAATCGTATGGTTTCAGACGAAACGGATAGTGGTGATAGTACCCCTCCCATATCGGGAGACCTGACCACCCTATCCCAGTTCATTGAAAATATGGGATTGCACTTTGAGGAGTACGGCATTCCTCGCATCGGTGGCAAGATTCTCGGGCTGCTGTTGATTGCCAGCCGACCGGTTTCGCCGGAAGAGATGGCCGAAGTGTTGCAGGTCAGCCGCAGCAGCATCTCCACCAATCTTCGAACGCTGTTGATGGCTGGGCTGGCAGAGCGGGTTTCACTGCCCGGAGAGCGCAGCGATTATTATGTGTTCTCTGACGAGGCGTGGGAAAATTCGCTGGAGATGCGTCTGGAAAGCATTCAGAACCTGCGCGAAATGGCGGAAGAAGGCCTGCAAGGACTGGCAGACAATCACCCGGCCCGCCAGCGGATGGATGAGATCATCGAGTGGACCGATTTGCTGGAAAAGTCGTACGAGAAAATTTTACAGGAATGGCAATCCCGCCGAGAGATACCAGCCTGATGGTGTAGATGGCGCATGACCGCCTCCTTTGACCGGCTGGTATCTCGACACCAGCCGGTGTTTTTTACCGGTAATTGACGGACAAGGAGGTTGAAAATGCGCTACCTCGTACTGCGTACCGAAAATTTAACCAAAGAATTTCACCGCCGCCCGGCGCTTTGTGGGGTGACGCTGGAAGTTGACCCGGGAGAAGTGTTCGGCTTGCTTGGGCCATCCGGCTCCGGTAAATCCACCCTCCTTCATATTCTCCTTGATTTTATCCGTCCCTCTCATGGTCAGGCACTGGTCTTAGGCATGGACTGCCAGCGCAACGGGCTGAAAGTACGGCGGCTGGTGGGCTATTTACCGCAAAATCTGACATTGCCCAAGGGGATCACTGCCGGTCAACTGCTGGAACGCTTTGCAGCTTTGCGTGGTGGTGTGGAAATGACTTTTGCCGATGAACTGGCGGCGCGTTTTCAACTCAATTTGGAATTGCCGTGTGAACGGCTCTCACCGGGCGAACGTCGGAAAATCGGTCTGGTGCAGGCTTTTATGCACCGTCCTGAATTGATTCTACTGGATGAACCTTCCCGTGATCTGGATACGGCTGCTCAGAGGGAACTCTACCGGTTGATTGCCGAATTTCGCGCCGAAGGCCGTTCGGTGGTGATGGCTTCTCAATCTATCTCCGAGATGGAGCGGATTTGTGACCGGGTCGCCGTCTTTTACCGGGGACGGATTATTGCTGTGGAACGCGGCGCCCAATTGCGCGCTCGCGCCATCCGCAAAATTGAAATGCGCTTTGCCAACCCGATCAACCCGCAGATTTTCATGGGTTTGAACAATATCAATCAACTGGTCTGTGATCAGAACAAGGTGTACTGCACGGTACAGGGAGACCCGGATGCTTTGCTGAAAACGGCCACCCAGTTCCGCGTGCTGGATATCATCAGCCAGCAGCCCAGCCTCGAAGAGGTCTATCAAACCGTCTACGGCATTCCAGCCTATGCGACTTGATCTATTGCGGGATCTCTGGCTGGAAAGAAGGCGCCGCTTCGCCTTCTGGTGCATAATGGTTGTGGGCTGGAGCGGGGTATGTGGATTGCTTTTTCCGGTGCTGGTGGATGAAATCTGGGTTGAAGTGGTGATGGATTGGTTCAACCCCGCTCTGGATCTGCAACAGGGTTACTGGTTGGTGGCGCTTCCTGCTGTGGGGTTACCGGTTCTTGGCGGATCGTTTGCTTTTTTGGAAGGAGGATCGCTCTTCAAGGGGCAGACGGTGCGCCATGCAATTGCCTTTTTGCTGGCTTACCCGCTGCCGCGCTGGCAGGTCTATTTCAGTCGTCTGGCATATCTCCTGTCGGCGTGCTTTTTGTTGACCGTGGCCGGTTATCTTAGCGGAAGCGGTATGATTCTCCTGACCGGCTATCCGCTGCCGACCGGGTTGTTTGGGTTGTTGCCCGGTACCTTTTTGCTGATCCTGCTGTTGGGGGAATTGGGGGTTCTGTTTGGCATGTTGAGCAAATCTTTCTGGCTCGATCGGCTGGCAGGCATCGTCTTTCTGTTTTTGGTTTACCTGCCCTTTGGGATGAGGTCGGGTTCTGGATGGGTGCGGTATTCGCCCTTATTCTATGTGCTGGGTGAATCACCGCTGATGGGTGGAGTTGATGTGGTAAATTTGCTCGTGCTGAGTCTGTCGTGTGTGGCTGGCGGGCTGGCAGGCGGTTACGTGTTTGAGCGGTTGGAATTGGAGTGAACTCTTCTTAACAAATTGCTAACCTGTTCTTTGAATACTCTTAATTCAAATCCTGTATGATAAATGCAGGCAGTCGTTGCTCATTCCTCCGGGCAAAGTCGTGCTCCTGGTGGGTAGGTGATACAGGGATAAGATAGTGGTAGAGACGGAAAGGCAGCCTGAGAAGGCTGTCTTATCCGTTTAAGAGGCGAAAGTCGAACGGCGGAAGTGATACATTTCGTTTTGAGGTGGGATTATTGTCAGGTATAATTTTTATAGACAAGAAAAGCCAGCCTGTTTTTTACCCGCTGCTTTTCTGGAAAAGGTAGGTTGCCATGAATCCGCTGATGGATCCCAATGTTGCTTATGTTCTGCTCGTACTCGGACTGGTTTTAGGGATTCTGGCGCTGTTTTCCCCCGGCACCGGTTTGCTGGAAATTGGGGCTTTGTTTGCCATCGTGCTGGCAGGAATTGGGGCGCTCAGCCTGCGCATCAACCCATGGGCACTTGGGATTCTGGTGGTGGGAGTCGTGCCGTTTTATCTGGCTCTACGGCGTTCGCGCCACTGGATCTTTTTACTGCTCACCATTGCTGCCGTGATCGCCGGTTCGGTTTTTCTCTTTGAAACCGCCGAAGGTCAACCGGCGGTTAATTTCTGGCTGGCGCTGGTCACTTCGATTATAGTCATCCCCATTCTCTGGATTGTTGGACGAAAAGGAATTGAAGCCATTGGACGCGGAAAGGATTTTGATCTTACCCGTCTGGTGGGAGCGATTGGGGAAGCCAAGACCGATATTCATCGCGATGGAGCCGTATATGTAATGGGAGAGGAATGGTCGGCATGGAGCGATGAGGAAATTCCGGCCGGCAGCAAGGTGCGTGTGGTCAGACGAGAAGGGTTGATTTTACAGGTTGAAAAAGTGGACGAAGAGTCAACAATCCCGTAAGGGATCATCACATCCGAAGGGCTGTGTTCAAAACAGCCAATTCAGTAAAAATGGAGGTTTGCAAAAATGGAAGTCATCTATTGTCTGATTGGGATTGTCGTACTGGGGGCTTTGATCTTCCTCGGCACGGCGCTCAAGATTGTTCCGGAATATCAGCGGTTGGTGGTGTTCCGCCTGGGACGCTGCATTGGCGCCCGCGGGCCGGGTCTGATCATCCTCATCCCCTTCATTGATCGGGCAGTGCGGGTGGATCTGCGCGAACAGGTGCGTGAAATCCCCGCCCAAACTTCGATCACCGCGGATAATGCTCCTATCTCGATTGACTTTTTGTGGTACTACAAGGTCTTTGACCCGGTACAAAGTGTGCTGCAGGTTGGCAACTTTGAAATGGCGGCCCAGGGTATTGCAACCACCACCCTGCGCTCGGTCATCGGTGGCATTATGCTCGACGGTGTGCTTTCAGAGCGGGAAAAGATCAATCAGGCTCTGCGCGTTCGCCTGGACGAAGTGACTGAACGGTGGGGTGTCAAAGTTACGAACGTGGAAATCCGCGAGATCATCCCGCCACGGGATGTGCAGGATTCGATGAATCGCCAGCTTGCGGCAGAACGAACTCGCCGGGCGGTGGTGACCGAATCGTCCGGTCAGCGAGAGGCAGCGGTGAACATTGCCGAAGGTGAGCGCCAGGCCGCCATTTTACGGGCGGACGGTCAGAAACAGGCCGCCATTTTGCAGGCAGAGGGTGAAAAACAGGCGCAATTGCTGCGCGCCGAAGGTTACGCAGCAGCGCTGGAGCGCATTTTCTCCGTTGCCAGTACTATAGACCAGAAGACGATGACCCTGCAGTATTTCGAAACTCTCAAAAACATTGGCGCAGGTCAGTCCACCAAGTTCATTTTCCCGATGGAATTCACCAGTTTATTAGGTGACTTTCTTAAAGGACGTTATTCCGCAGAAAATAAAGAATAATTTCCCCGACTGAGAAATCCCACCCGACGGTAACTCCATTCCTGGTCGGGTGGGTGCTTTTCTCCTGCTTTCCTTCCCCTTGCTATGGACTATCTCATTGAAAAAGCCAGTTGGCGGGATTTTTTTGACCTCTATCGCTTGGAAAAAACGGTCTTTGCCCGGGATGCCTGGCCTTGGTTCGATTTATTGATCGTGCTTACCTTTCCGGGGTTCGTGCGCCTGAAAGCAGTTTCCAGCGGGCAAATGATCGGCTTTGCTGCCGGCGAATTCCGCAGAGGGGATGGGGCTGGCTGGGTAGTGACGTTGGGGGTTTTGCCGGAATACCGCCGAAAGGGGGTTGGACAGGCGCTGCTCCGGCAGTGTGAGGAATGGTTGAACAGCAAGCGCATCCGGTTGTGTGTACGCAAATCCAACCTGCCGGCATTGAAGTTGTATCAGCAGGAAGGCTATGTGGTGTACACCACCTGGCCAAATTATTATCAAGGTGGAGAAGATGCCCTTGTGTTGGAAAAAATTCTTCCCAGTTAAGAGGTTTCTTAAAATTTAAGCGAAGTCGTTGACTTTACCTGCGAGTCAGTATAATATAATAAAGAAAGGATACGAGGCGCATCCAAATGCCTGTGTTGACGACATATTCAAAGGTTGGCTCATTTTCTGGGCACGCGTGATGACGCGTGCCTTTTTGTAAATTTCAAATCGAAAGGAGACCAGTTGAAATGGATTATGGGATGATCGGGAAGCGGGAAAAAGCCAGACGGTACGCACAGGAGCGAGAGCGGATTCACTTCCATTCTTTTACCGTAACAATGGATGGGAACAACAATCCGCATCACATTCAATATGAAAATGGACGCTGGCAGTGTGATTGCGATTTCTTCAAGACGCGTGGGGTTTGCAGCCATACCATGGCGCTTGAAATCGTATTGGAGAATATGCTGGCAGCGCCGGTGAATAACCCGTAAGTCACATTCGAGTAGCACAAAACAAGCCCGGCGCAACAAAACCGGGCTTGTTTTTTATTCGTTTGGATTGCAGAAATTAGATGCGCGCCAGTTTGAGGCGGGGTTTGGTCTGAACATATAAACCGTCAATCGCATCCTCTTGATTGAGGGCAAACAGACCTTCTACCGAAGAAAAGAAACGCGCATTTTCACGGGCGGCTTTGAGGTCTTCTCCCTCCAGATTGGCGAGGGCCTGTTTGTCTTTGCGAAAATTCAAGTTTTCGCTGATCCGGTCGGTCATTTCTTTCAGGATAAAGTGGCGGGTGTTGCTTTGTGCATCGCGCAGGTCCCTGACGCCGGTAACCAGATTCAAGAAGGCCATTTTGAGGTTGTTCTCGTCCACATCCTCCTGAGTCAGACGTTGGGCTTCCCAGAAGTAGGATTCTTTTCCGCGATTGATGTCGTAGAATGCCGAGAGGAACACCAGAAAACGCAGGTAGGCCTGGCGGTAGGCTTTTTCGAAAAAGGAAACGGCCTGCTCTTCGCTGATTTCTCCTTCAAACATGGTGATTAATCCAGCAGCCGCCAGCATAGCGCTGAAGGTTGCCAGATGCACCCCGCTGGAAAGCAGGGGATCGAGAAAACATGCGGCATCACCTACCATGAAGTAACCCGGCCCGGAGAATTTTTCTGCTGTGTAGGAATAATCGGTCTCGGTTTTGAGGTCGGAAATCAGTTCCGCATCCTGGACGATGCGGGCAATCAAAGGCGATTCGAGCAGTGCCTGCTGGTAGATTTCCTCCAGACCCAGCGAGCGTTTCGCAGCAAGGGCATCTTTGTGCATGACAACCCCGATGCTCATCGTCCCGTCATGGAGGGGAATTGCCCAGATCCAGCCGTTCGGAATTGAGCCTACTGCAATGTCACCTTCCCGGCCGGTAGCCAGACGGTCGGTGTTTTTCCAATAGCCCCAAAAGGCAATGTTCTTGAAAACTTGATGATAGCGGCGATTACGCAGATAACGATTTGCCATAATTCCGTTGCGTCCGCTGGCATCAATCAAATAATCGAACGAAATGCTGCCGGTTTGTCCGGCGCTGCCGTTGCCATTCTGGTTGACCAGATAAGCAGCCGAGACGGGGCGTTCCCCCACAAATTCAAGGCTGCGGACTTCGACACCTTCAAACACTTTGACTCCCTGACTTTTGGCATGTTCGAGGAGCAGGTGATCGAATTCGGCCCGCGTGACCTGAAAACTATACGTGGTATCGCCGGCCAGTTCGCCGAAGTTGAGCGCCCAGGTGTCGCGTCCCCACTCAAGATAGGCGCCGTGTTTGCGTTGAAAGCCGAAGGCTTCCATTTTTTCGCGCATTCCTAATAGATTGATGACGTCAATCATGGTTGGGAGTAAGGATTCTCCAATGTGATAGCGCGGAAAACGTGACGCTTCGAAAAGAGTGACATCCAAACCAGCTCTGGCAAGTAAGGTGGCAGCCGTGGCCCCGCCGGGGCCGCCGCCAACGACGAAAATCTTCGTGTGAGATGGAATTTCCAGCATAAAAACCTGCCCTTCGGTGAACCTGATAAATTTTATTCTATTTATAGATTATCCGAGTCAACAATTGGCTTGTCAAGAGCATATTTCTTATAGGCTTCTTATAAAAATAAAAACCTTTTTGAATTGAAAGACCCAAAAAGAAAACGTTGACAAAAACACTATACATTGTATTGAATTTGTAAAATGTATAATGTATTATAACCAAGCAGACCGTAATCCATCCTCGAGTCATTTCAACAGACGGAGAAAGGGTGCAAATGTTCCAATTTTTCAACCGAACTATTCAAGTAAAAGGGAGAAATACGAAATGAAACCGTTTGCAAAAGTTGTGTCCTTGATGGTTTTACTGGCGTTGTTCTTTGGCTTTGCCGTCAGCCCGGTGCAGGCCCAAACCAAAGGCGATCAGTGTGAGACCTTTTTTGTCAACGTCAACCATGGCATCAACGGCACCCGACTGGGTCTTTCCAGAGAGTTGCCAGTAGTTGCGTATGTGTACAAAGATGGTGATGTGCTTGCCAAAATTCCGCTGGTATTCAAGGATAATTTTCAGGCTGAATTACCGGTAGGCGAATACACCATTGAGATCTTCTCGGAAGAGCTGGGTGTTTTCATCGATTCGATGAAAGTCGGACCAGTGGAAATTCCCGGATGTGTCAAAGTGACTTTGCTGGCGCGACTCGGTGAAAAGGGCGAACCCACCATCCGTGTGTTGATCCGTGAATTAGCCGGCAAAACCGCCAGCCGATAATTAAATGATCAGCCCTTTTTCCCCGGTCTGTCCCCCGCCAGCCTTGCTGGCGGTTTCTTTTAGGGGTGATTTTCAGCCTTTTTGGGAAATCACTATTGATTTTGTTTATAAAAGTGATAAACTATTAATGTGGGTGTCAATCAATCCGATTACTCCCGCCGAAAGTTCAACGAGGGGGTATGGATTGAGATCATTTCTTTTTGTTCAATAGTGGAGGAAAAATGAAAACGTTTTTAAGGATTTTTTCGATTGTGGTATTTCTAAGTCTTCTGGTGGGCTTTTCCTACACCCCGGCTGAGGCGGGTGGCAGATGCCCAACCTTTATTGCGCATATCACACACGGCATTGACGGGACAAAGTTAGGATTAAGTCAGGAACTACCGGTTATTGTGGAAGTTTATTTCGGCCCGAACCTCAAATTGATGGACAAAATTGACTTGAAATTCAAAGAAAGTGTCACTGCTGAACTTCCACGGGGAACTTACCTGATCAAGGTGTATTCGATTGAGCTAGAACAATACGTTGAAACAATGACGGTTGGCCCAACGACCATTGAGGGGTGTAAAAAGGTGATCTTCCAGGCGCGCTTAGTGGATAATACACCCGTGATCAATGTAATCATCCGTGATCTGACGCCCAAGCCGGTGGAGGTTGCTCAGTAGGTTTTGACTCCTTTTTTCACAACAGAATATCCAATTTTCCAGCACCGTTATCAATTTGATGGCGGTGCTGGATGTTTGTAGGGCGACTGGTCTGGTAGAATGGGTGTATCTCAATTGGGAGGATTGCGAATGGAATTAGCCATCATGATTGAGGGGCAAAATGGTTTGAACTGGCCGCGCTGGAAGCGGATGGTTGCGGCGGTGGAGGAACTGGGCTTTACCGGTCTGTACCGCTCGGATCACTTTACCAACGCCCGACCGCCTGATAAAGATTCACTCGAATTGTGGGTCTCGTTGACCTGGTTGGCAGATCATACCCGCCGCATCCGCTTTGGGCCGCTGGTTACGCCGTTTTCATTCCGTCATCCGGCGCTGACGGCGCGCATGGCAGCTGCGGTGGATGATCTTTCCGGCGGACGACTGACGCTGGGGGTTGGTGCCGGATGGCAGGAACGCGAACATGACCTGTTTGGCTTTGATCTGCTGCCGCCTCGCGAACGATTTGAACGTTTTGAGGAAGGGGTGATTGTCCTCAAGCAATTGCTTGCCGGTGGGCAGCCTGTCACCTTTAGCGGTAAGTACTATTGCTTGAAGGAGGCGCAGGTGCTGCCTGCACCCAAGCGCGGAGCGAAGTTGCCCATTTTGATTGGCGGCAATGGTAAAAAACGCACTCTCCCGCTGGCAGCCAGGTACGCGGATGAATGGAATGCAATCTTCCTCACGCCATCCGCTTTCCGGGAATTGAACCATGAGTTGGATCACCTGATTCTTCAAAGCGGTCGCCAACCGGTTGAGGTACAGCGTTCGATGATGACCGGACTGGTGTTTGGCAAAGATCAATCCACCCTGCAGGAACGGCTAAGATTGTATGGAGGGGGCAACCTGACGGCGGCGGATTTACGCATGCGGGGGCTGATTGTCGGCACCCCGACAGAAGTGTTGGAACAAATCCAGGCGCTGAGCGAAGCGGGTGTGCAGCGTTTGATGTTGCAATGGCTGGATTTGGATGACCCTGCCGGGTTGGAAGCACTGGCAAAGACTGTGCTGGAAAAGGTCAGTTGACAAAATCCACCAGTCCACTTTTGTGCAAGTCCTGAAAAACGGCTGGCAGGTCATTCATATAACTGAGATACAGGTAATTGCGGGCGCGGGTCATTCCCATGTAGTATAAGCGGCGTTCCTGCGACTCTTTACTTTGTCTTTGAGGGTCATTTTCGGAAAAGTTGAACGTGCGCTGCAGGAACGGCAGAATGACCGCTTCGAGTTCCAATCCTTTGAAGGCGTGTATCGTACTGATCTGAACTTCGTATCCTTTCAGCCGGGATTTCAGTTTATCAATATCATCTTTGAAACGGACTAAAATGCCGATTTGATTGTCCCGCAGTCCGCGGCTGCGCAGGGTTTGGATCGTATCCGTGATGAAGTTGAACTCATCCATTGCACCGCGGCACTTGCGCAGGAGCGGCCGCTGACCATGCCGCATGGTGTGGGGGTTCAATGCCGGACTGACCGGTTCCCCCTCTTCTGCCAGTGATTGTTGAATTTCCTCGTAATTTTCAATCAAGCGGTAAGCAGCCTGATAAATTTCAAAAGTGTTTCGGTAAGGCACACGCAGCCAGCGGGTGCGCCCCACTACCGGGATACCTTTCTCCCTCCAACTGAAAAAGCGGTAGATACTCTGGGAGGGGTCATCGGATAAAAACAGGAAACCATCCGGTTTCAGGATTGTCTGAATCACTTTGAACCAGAGGGGAGCCCAATCCTGTGCTTCGTCTATCAGGATGGCGTCATAAGGCTCGAACTTTACCTCGCCGCTTTGTAATTTTTGCAAGGTCAACCGATGAGCCTCCTCCCAATCCCAGCGTTGATGCGTTTCCAGAAATTGCTGATAAGCACGGTAGATTTCAAAAATTTTCTGGCGTTGTTCGCGGTTCAGGCGCAGGTCACGCCCGATGCCGCGCCGCTCGATCTTCAAGTAGGCGTCGGACTGTTCGATGCCCATGTCCCGTATCCACTTAACTTCACTTTCCAAATCGTTGGGCTTGAATTCTGCGAGGAAGGGCATGGAAGGACGATTTTCTTTCAACCAGTCCTGAAATTCAATCATCTGGGGATCATCGAGCCGGGTGATAGAGCGGCAAAGTGCATCAAAAGTGAGCGGCTTAATCGGCGTGCCCTGAAAAGCGCGTTCCAGCATTTGCTGCAACGCTTTGTTGTATGTAAAAACGCCAATCTTCCATTCGGGGTATTGGGCAGCTAAAAATTTCGCGCGCTGGATCATCACCAGTGTTTTACCGCTGCCGGAAAAGCCGCGCACCAGACGGATGGCGAAGTTCTGCACCAGTTGTTTGCCCTCATGTGGCAGTTCATCGGTTTCCACCGGTTGGGTTAATTGCTCAAAGAGGGCTTCCTGGCGTGCCTGTTCTTCCTGTCTGCCGGGACGCTGAACTTTTTGAGGTTCCTCTGCACGAATGGGTTCGGCAACGATTTTTTCCTGTTGCTCATCCAGTACAATGACGCGTTGATCCTCGGTGGTAAATTCCAGGATGGGATAGATTGTCGAACGAACGTGGTCGAGTTCCTCGCGGGTCAGCGGACGCATTCGTTCGGCCGGGAAGAGGTTCTTCAAGCGGTTCAGTAGAATATCCGAATTTTCGAGATGGTATTTACCGAAGACAAACTCCTCTCCCCAAACTTTTTGTAATTGGGTGATGGTGCTGCCGGGCAGGTTGGGCAGCACGGCTGCATAACTCCATGGGATGGCCTCACCCGGTAAGTCACCGTTTCTCCTGCGGTTGAGTTGAATGGAGAGATTGATGGCATAGTTGCGGGCTACCTCGACTGGATTTTTCTCCTCCCGTTCTTGATTGTTCCGTGTCAGAACAACAACCCAATGAGGGGTTGCCTGACGAACTTGAACCCAGTCCTTAACTTCTAAAACGATTACCCCGTAATTCGTCAGGATCGTAAAGTCGGGGTATTTCAGGTCACGGCTTTTGTGAATGGGCGTTTCAACGTAAACGGTGAACTCTTTGGGCAGATTGTTTTTCAAGTACCTGAGTGTTTCTTTTTCACCGAACGTTGCATCATGCCGAAGAATACCGATGATTTCTGCCACAGGCTATACCTCCCTGATTCCTGGTTTGTTTCTGGTTTAATTTTACACAAGAAAAGTGAAAAACAGCGCGACAGATATTTATCGAATCTCGATCTGGAGCGATTGGGTGATCTCTCCAATTTGCACAGTCAGTGTACCATTGCCCGCCGTACTGCCGGTCTCGAAGAGCCAGCGGCACAATCCCTGTTCATCGGCGCGGATAGTGCCCTCTGCGGCGTTGAGCAGCGTTTCGCCAGCCGGGTTAGTGTAGGTAAGGGTACAGGTCTGGCGTGGATTGGTTTGGATTTCGAGCAGGGCTTGCCGGTTGATCAATCCAATGGACGGGCGACGAATTATTTTAAACCCGACAAATGGACAGATCATTTCGCTGCGGTTCTTGCGATTTTCGGTTTGGCTTTGATCGGAAGATAAGGAAAGAGCGATATATTCCAAGACAGGCTGGTTGAGTTCGGAAGGCAAACCCGCGTAGGTCAATACAGCCGGCTCTTGCAAGACCATTTGATCCTCGCAGATAACCCCCTGAAAATAACGCACACTGGTTACTTCTCTGACGTAGTCATGCACCGTAACCCGTAAAAAAATGCGATTTTGTTGAAGGCTGAAGTCTCCCCGCCACAAATTCGTGTTTTCACGGTTCAACCAGCGTTGGATATCGGATAAACCCTTTGATTGGGGCGGGGATTCAAAACACTCACCTTGTGAGTAGAGCACCAAACCGTCGGGATAAAAACGGTAGAGTTTATAACAGCGTTCTGGCTGCTTGCCGGGACTTGAAACCCTCGATATAAAAATTTCATCCATGCCACCACTTACCGCATCGGATGGGAACGGTTCGGCATTCAACTCAGCCGGCATGGGCAAGGGAGTTGGCCGGAATAAACCGTTGATGCCCGTTCCTGTGCAGGCGGTCAGCAAACAGCCAAGAAAAAAAGAGAGAATTACCGTGATGGTTTTGAAGTCAACACCCTGCCTTAGATTTTGCTAATCGGAAAATTTTCCATCCCACGAAAGAAGATGTTGTCAAAGAAGTGGATTTCACCTTGTACAAGTAGAATTACTTTTGTTAGTATAACAAATTGTATCGTTTTTGTATGAAAATTGCGGGTTTGCTTTGGGGCAATTTTTCCCTCATCAAGCAACGTGGTCAAATTCACCATTCTTAATCCCATGTCCTTAACTCGGGGCAAACAATCTCTGAAGTTCTTTATATCTTGTTCACGAATTGTAATAACACAATAGAAAATAAAAACACCGCTCTTTTTTCGAGCGGTTTGGCAGGTTTTTATAGTGGCGGAGAGGGTGGGATTCGAACCCACGGTGGAGGAAGCCTCCACAACGGTTTTCGAGACCGCCCCAATCGGCCGCTCTGGCACCTCTCCGGGGTGCTGGTATTATAGCAGAATTACCAAAATTTTTGTAAGGTCTGTGAGGAAAGCCGTTCAGGGACTTGGACTGGGCGAGGGGGTAAGTGTGCGCAGATACACTTCGGGTATCCAGCCGATCCGGTTTTCACTATCCCGTACTTGAACCCACACCAGACCCTGATACAGTTGGGTTTGATAGAGACGATAAATGGGTTTGCCTGCCTCGATGTAACCGATCACTGGACCGCCGGGCTGCTGGTAGATGCGTAAGGGGGGAATTGTAACCGGCCCGACCAGCACACTCTGGGGCAGATTTGTGGCAGTGGGCGTCATTGTCGGGGTCGCGGTTGGTGTGATTGTCGGGGTCGCGGTTGGGGATGCAGTGGGTGTAAAAGTTGAGGTGGGAGTTGGGGACGGCCCAAGGGTTATCGTGGCTGTGGGTGTTCGGGTGGGGGTGGAGGTTGGCGGCAGGAGAGGGTCTAAACGTTCTGCAAAAACCTGATTAACTTTTAGCGAAACCGGCTGGTTTAATTCTTTCACCAGGGATTCTTGCAGAAATACTACCTGATCATAACGAAGCAAGCGGTTCGTCCGAATAGTCAAAACAACTTCTAAACCTTCCGGGTTGCGTTGAATACTCATGCTGTCCAATTCACTGCCGTTCAAACGGGTAACTTGATTCACAATCACTTCGCGAATCATGCGATTGTCATTGGCATCTTTGAAAAATTGAAAACTGTAATAAGTGAGTGGAATTAATAAAAGAGTCATCAGCCCGGCGGAAAGGAAAAGGCTTTGTGGCAGGCGTTTTTCTTTGCGAATACGCCGCGAACCGAAGCCGCGCAAAAAGAAAACCAACCCTGCTGCAAATGCGATGGTGACCGCATTGGTGATGAAAAGCAAAGTAGCCCCACCAGCCACATCCATGTCGTTGAAGGCCAGGCCAATTCCAATAGTACAAAGAGGCGGCATAAGAGCGGTAGCAATCGCCACCCCCGGTAAAGCAGCCGAAAGATTTTCCCGGGTAAGTGCATAAGCAGCGGCAAAACCACCTGCCAGGGCAATCATCAAGTCAATGGGTGAGGGATGTGTCCGGTTAATGACTTCTTGTGGTAATTGTTGAAGATATAAAATGGGCAGGTTAATATTGATAATAGTGAGGATAAAAGAAAGCAGGACGGATAGAAAGGCACCCCGCAACAGGGCACTGATTGCCGAACTGAGCATACGACTGTCCCCAATGACCGATGCCAGTCCGATGGTAAGGATGGGTGACATCAGCGGAGCAACCAGCATTGCACCGATGATCACTGCCGGCGAATTGGTCAGCAGGCCAAGCGTAGCAATGCTGGTTGAAAGTACGACCAGCAGGAAAAAGTCGAAACCGGGTGACGAAAGTGGGGTTAGTTCGGTAATGATTTCTTCCCGCTCTGCCGCGGTGAGGGGGCGGGCGCCTTTCCAAAACGCACGCAGTATTTTCTCTGTGAAAGAAGATCTTTTTTCCGATTGACTCATCTTTTGTTACAGATCAAAAAAACTGCCTTTGGCGGGGTAGCGGATATCACGGAAACCGATTTCTTTTAATTTTTCGGTCAATGCGCCGGCAGCATTTGGCTCGCCATGAACGAGAAACAGCTTTTGAATGGAAGATTGGCTGGCCTGTGCATATCTTACCAGCATGTCCTGTCCGGCATGAGCAGAAAATCCGCCAATGGTGACCACCTCAGCGCGGCGGTCACATAATTCACCAAAAATCCGCACCACGGGCTCACGCTCCGCCAGCCGGCGGCCCAGTGTATTGGGAGCCTGCCAGGAAACAATCAGGATGGTGTTACGCGGATTTTGCAAATTGTTCCGCAGGTGGTGCAGAATGCGCCCGCTTTCTGCCATGCCGGAAGCCGAAATGATGATCATCGGTTCATGGCGTTCGTTGAGGGCTTTGGATTCCTCCACGGATTGAATGTACTTCAGCTGCGGGAAGGTCAGGGCGGGGTGAGTACCGTTGCGGACAAATTCCTGGGTTTCGGCATCGAATAAATCGGCGTGTTCCTGAAACACGCGCGTGGCATTGACTGCCAGGGGACTATCCACGTAGACCGGCAGTGGTTCAATTTCACCCTGGCTGACCATGCGGTTCAGACAGTAAACCAATTCCTGAGTCCGACCGACTGCAAAAGCCGGGATGATGATTTTGCCCCGGCGTGCAACCGTGCGGCGAATGGTATCCCGCAATTCAACGTAGGCTTCTTCTGGGTCGCGGTGAGGTTTGTCCCCATAGGTGCATTCCATGATGAGCAGGTCGGCTTTTTCCGGCAAAACAGGATCGCGCATCAATGGCAGCCGTTCTCTACCAATATCTCCCGAAAACCACAACCGGATTTTGCGCCCTTTTTCTTCAATGTCCAGCACAACCGCTGCCGAACCGAGGATGTGGCCGGCATCCACAAACTGCGCCTGCACACCGCGAATTGGCTCAAAAGGCCGGCCGTAAGGAATACCGTCGAAGTGAGCAGCCACCTGTACGGCATCTTCCTGGGTATAGAGCGGTTCTATGGGCGGTTCGCCGCGTTTGGCGCGTTTGCGGTTGACGAATTGTGCATCTGCTTCCTGAATATGACCGGAATCCTGTAACATGATGTCGGCCAGATCGGCGGTGGCAGGGGTTGCGTAGATCCTGCCTTCATAACCCTGCTTGATCAGGTTGGGCAGGTTGCCGCTGTGGTCAATATGCGCATGGGAGAGGATGACCGCATCCAGCGAATCGGGTTCAAATGGAAAATGCAGGTTGGTTTGATAGGTGTCTTTTCGATGCCCCTGGAATAAACCGCATTCCAGTAGCAGACGGTCGCCGTTCACTTCCAAAAGAAACTGAGAGCCGGTGACCGTTTGAGCAGCGCCATTGAAGTGAATGCGCATGGTTTACTCCCTTTTTTGAAGAATCTTCCAGATCTGGTGGCCGAATTTTTCCCGTCGCCACGGAAACTCTTTCAAGAGGGTATCCAGATCCGTGAGGCAAGCCGGTGGAGAAAACGCAATTTTTTCCAAAATGCTGCGAGGCAAGATGACATCCGACTCGACCCCCATCTGGCGGGCGGTTTTCTTGCGCCACTCTTTGAGAACTTCCAACCGTTCCATAACATCCTCGTCGGGGCGGTGATTGGAATTGCGCGGTGGAGGCGCTGTGTGTAATCCACTGCGAATGGCATGAACTACACCGGTTGCATGGCGTCTCCATTGAACGGGGGAGAGCAGGTGCAGATGATACAAATCTTCCGTGGTTTGCGGGGCAGTTTCGGCAAGGTGAATCAACACCTCATTGGGGAGCACTTTAAACGGCGGGAGATTGGCGAGCCGGGCCTGTTGATCGCGGTACTCAATCAACGCCTGTAAAATGGCGTGCTGCTGGGGAGTCAGGTCTTTGCCGCCGCTGACCTTCCAGGCATTCAATGGCTGTGGTTCGGGGTTGGGAGCCGTGTTTTGGGCAAGATATTCAAAATCTTCCTGTGCCAGCGGCATCAATCCCTTGCGTTCCAGCTCTTCGGCCAGCCGGTTGCGCAGCGGGATGAGATAATGGGTGTCCAATCGAGCATATGAAAGCATTGCCGGGGAAAGGGGCCTTTCTCCCCAATTGGCACGCTGGTAGCGTTTTTCCAGTTTAACCCCAAATTCCTCTTCCAGCACATCCCCCAAACCAATTTTCTTCCTGCCCAGGATGCGGGCTGCTTGCATCGTATCAAAGATGTGGTGGAATTCAAAGTGAAAATCTCGTTTGAGGCAAATCAAATCGTACTCGGCAGCATGGAAAATTTTTTCGATGCGATGACTGGCAAACAGCGGGGCCAGCGCAGAAAGATCTGTAAGGGCTAAGGGATCAACCAGATAATCGAGCGTGTTGGTCGAAAACTGGATCAGGCAAACCTGTTCGCGGTAGGCAAACAGACTGTTTGATTCGGTATCTACGGCAACCTGTTCGCAATTCAACAGGTCGTCTACCATTTTGGTGAGATTTTGGGGCGTGTCCACCCAGATGGGTGGCGCTATTGGGTTTTCAGTCATATTGTGGATTATAGCCGATTTTGGTTTTCTCAAAAAAGGTGGGCTTAATTTCGAGTAAAAATGGCGGCTTTAGATTAAAATTTCTTCAATGATGCCCCAGCAGAGGGGCGTTTGGAAGAACCTGTGGATGATTTATTTTCGATTTCAACCATGAGGAGGGGCTATGAAAGAGCGAATTTTGATCATTGAAGATGACGAAGCCATTGTGCGGGTGCTGCGACGGAGTTTGGCCTACGAAGGCTATACGGTAGACGCTGCTTTTGATGGCGAAACAGGCCTGGCTCTGGCACGGGATGCTCACCCTGACCTGGTAATTTTGGATTGGATGCTGCCCGGCATGGACGGTTTGGAGGTCTGTCAGCGGCTGCGAGCCGGCGGGAATGTGCCGATTCTGATGCTGACTGCCAAAGATACGGTCAGTGACCGAGTGCAAGGTTTGGATGCCGGCGCGGATGATTACATGGTCAAGCCCTTCCAATTGGAAGAATTACTGGCACGTGTGCGCGCCCTATTGCGCCGTACCCAGCCGGAGCGGGTACCCGTGCTGAATTTTGCTGATCTTGTGCTGGATACTTCTACCCGACAGGCGATGCGCAAGGGTCGAACCATTTCCCTGACCGCCAAGGAATATGATTTGCTTGAGCTGTTCATGCGTCATCCCCGGCAGGTGCTTACCCGCGAGATGATCTTTGATCGGGTCTGGGGCTATGATTTCGGCGGTGAAAGTAATGTGCTGGATGTTTACATTCGTTATCTGCGCCAAAAATTGGAGAGCGAGGGGGAAAGCCGCCTGATTCACACCGTGCGTGGTGTGGGCTATGTCCTGCGCGAAGACGAATAAGGAATGTCCCTGCGGCTGCGCCTTTCAATTACGTACAGTGCGCTGGTTGGCGTAGTCCTGTTGTTATTTGGTTTTCTGGTGTTTTCAATTGTCAGTCAGGTGCTGCTGGAGCAGATTGACAGCCGTCTGGGTCAGTCTGCAAACCAGATCATCGAACGGCTGCGAGTCAGCGCTAACAACCAGTTCGATATTCGCCAGTTGTCTGCTTACCAGCCTACTGAAAATCTGATCTTCCAGGTTTGGGATACCGACCGCCGCTTGCAGTTCAGCCGCCCGGTTGGCCTTACCGATCCGTTAGATGATGCTGGCGTACGATTAGGGCAGGTTTTTTACAGTTCACAAACCATTAATGGCGTGCGGGTCAGGGTGCTTTCGGTGCCGCTGCGTACCAATCGCGGCCCGGTGGGTTATTTACAGGTGGGATTAAGTCTTGCTTTGGTTGAAATTACTCAAAATACCCTGGCATCGGTGTTGATTGCCCTGACGATTACTCTGATGGCGGCAGTACTGGTGACAACCTGGGCCTTAACCGGAGAAGCCCTGGCGCAGTTGGAAACGGTCACACAGGTTGCCACTCAAATTACCCAGGCAGACGATCTTTCCAGACGGATACCGGTTGCGCCAACTGCCCAGGATGAGGTCAGCCGATTGATTCGAGCCTTCAACCAGACTCTCGAAAGGCTGGAAAAGTTGTTCGACACGCAGCGCAGATTTCTGGCGGATGTCAGCCATGAATTGCGCACGCCACTGACCGTCATCAAGGGTGAAGTAGGGTTGATGCGACTGACGAATGAATTGGACGAGGAATCGCTGCGCAATATTGAGAAGGAAGTTGACCGGCTCACTCGATTGGTGGGGGATTTATTGCTGCTGGCACAGGCTGAATCCGGTCAGTTGCCGCTCGATTTGAAGCCGGTGGAACTGGATACAATTTTACTGGAGGTGTTGCAGCAAATGCAGATTCTGGCCAGCGGAAAGGTCAACCTGCGTTTGGAAGAAATTGATCAGGTGATGGTCAGGGGGGATCGCGACCGGCTCAAACAGGTGATTCTCAATCTGGTGGCTAATGCCATCAATTACACACCGGCAGGCGGCGAAGTTCGTTTATCCCTGAGTAAGCAGAGTGGGCAGAGCTGTCTGATGGTGGAAGATACCGGTCCGGGCATTCCGCCGGAAGACCTTCCCCATATCTTTGATCGTTTTTACCGGGGTGATCCATCCCGGAAACGCACCGAGAACAGTGGATTTGGTCTGGGGTTGTCCATTGCCAAATGGATTGTTGATCATCATGGCGGCCAAATTGAAGTGGAATCGCAGGTGGGGAAGGGTACCCGATTTACCGTGTGGCTGCCGCTGGTTGATTAATCAAAAAAAAGGGCAGGAGGACGGCGGAGGAGGAACGTCCGGGCCTGCCCCTTGGGGGGTAATTTCTGCTCACAACTTGAGCGTGGTGGGAGTTGAACCGGAATTCTGGGATGAACCCGGCGTCCGCAGGGATGAGCGGGCCTGCATGTTGTGATAGGTTGGTTCGGGGCGAGAAGCAAGCCCATCACTACCCAGACCGGGGCGAGGTACGACCGTGCGGCGCGGGCTGAGGTTGGCGCCGGTCAAACCCGCCGAAGAAGCGGTTGCAGTGGGTATCGTGGCAGGGCGGCTGGTGCGGGAAGCTGTCCCGCTGTACACCGGACGGTTTGAACCGGTGGAAAAGATGCGTTCGCCGGCAATCGAGAGCGAGCCGATAATCAAGATGCGAATCACCCAGACCATCAGGGCGACGAACACGGGGACGATGTTCATCAGCGTTTCCTGATCAATGACGGCGGTGCTGGAAACCGTGTGACTGGCGATTGCCATTGAGACTCCCCACCAGGTGAGGACGGCATTCATGGTTGCGGCCAGCAGCCATGCGCCGAGCAGATACCAGACCTCCTTCGGTTCATCGCGGCCCTGTTCGGGGGTGAACAGGCGGGCAATGCCGGCAAAGTCAATCCCACAGAAGGCGATGGAGAGAATGGTTGCCCAGCGGATACCGGCAAAGCGCAGGTCTCCGAGCAAGTCACGCAGCGCGTAGTCGGTGGTGGAGTAGTTGAAAATCTCGAAGGCGATCAGTGCCGAAAAAATAATCAATCCGAAGAGCAGTCCGGGCCGTAACCGAACGCCGGAAAACAATTTCGACAGCGACCAATTGTTAGGGGAAGATGAGAGATTCATTTTTGCTTTTCTCCTTGAACTATTTTTGGGGAAATTACAGGTTTTTTAGATAATAGAACAATTTTTCTATTTTGTCAATAGGCAATCTAGAAAAAATCTTGCAGTCATTGCATAAAAAACATTCCGACTTCCAGGTTATAGATCAAAAATCTTTGGAAGTCAGATTGCACCCCCCAATGGTCGAAGGTTGAGAGGAGACGTGTCGCAGCAAAACAGCGGTTGTCGAGGGTGATTCCGGAGGCGGGTCTGTTTTTGAATGCGCTGAGTGGGCATCAAGTCAGAGAAAGAGCGCATCTATCTTGTTTACAACGGCAAAGGCTGCCATTGATCATGTTTACTGAGCGGAAACCCTAAGCCTCGATAACCACCGTTCAATAATTTCCACTCAAGGTTTCCCTGACTTGTTCCTGATTCTCGAAATTGCAAATCACCAGGATACGATCCCCTTCTTTGAGGATGGTATCTCCTTTGGGGATCCAAAACTTTTTTCCTCTCCTGACGCGGACAATTAATGTGCCTTGGGGGAGGGGGATGTCCATGATTCGCTTTCCGATGTTCGGATTGCCAGGTTGAAGAGATAATTCAAAAACCTTTACGTTCTCTTCCGTCAACGCATCCAGTTGATTTTCCGTGATCTGGTCTTTGTACAAAGCCCGCCGGGTGAGAGCCGCATCATATGCCTGAAGAATGTCGGTTCGTCTCAATACCCCCAAAAGCCGGTTGGGATTATCTCGATCTACCACCGGGAGTTGACCGATGTCCTGGAGGCTCATCCGTCGGAGGGCGTCACTGATTTTCTCATCGGGGTAGGCCGAGAGAATCTTCTTGGAGCAGGCTTCACCCAGGGTGGTTTCTTTCCACCGCTGTGGATCAATTTTTCGGATATCTTCACGGGTTACAATTCCCATCAGACGATTGCCTTCCTCCATAACCAATGAAAAATTTGTGTTTTTCTGCAAAAGTAGGGGAACGGCTTCTTCAACCGTCTTTCGGGAATCAATCATGGGCGGGTTGGTTTGCATGACTTCCGCTACGCGGATGGACTCCAGCACGTCCAGGATTCGTCCGCGTTCCAGGCGGATGCCTTTGCGGGCCAGCTCGGCGTTGTAGACCGAATCCGGGTTCAAAGTGCGGGAAATCACCAGGCTTACGGCAACGGCGAACATTAACGGAAGAATGATGTGATAATCATTCGTCATTTCAAATAGCAAGAGAATAGCCGTCAAAGGTGCATGTACTGACCCGGCCAGGACGGCCGCCATGCCAACCATGGCGTAGGTGGCTGGCACAACGTTGAGGCTCGGAAACAGGGATTGAACTACACTGCCCACACTCCCCCCCAACATTGCACCAATGAACAATGAGGGTGCAAAAACCCCGCCAGCAAATCCACCGCCGATGCTCAGCGGAGTTAAGATCAATTTGGCAGTTAGCAGAAGCATGAGGAATGAGAAAGAGATCAGCTGATTATTCAGGACGCTTTCAATGGTTTCATAGCCGACCCCAAACACTTGGGGTAGAAACAGGCCTGTGATGCCCACCGCCAACCCGGCAAGAGATGGTTTAGCCCAGCGAGGGAGAGCAATCCTCCGGAAAATTTCCTTCATCGAGCCTAACAAACGCACATACAAGGCGGAGACTGGCCCAGCCAATATCCCTAACAGAAAGTAAAAAGGCAGTTCGGCGATTTTATGAAAACCGAATGGCGGGACACGAAAAGCCGGTTGATTTCCGGCTATGGATTGGGTCAATATGGAGGATGAAACCGCAGCAACTACAATGATCCCCAGCGAAGAATGCCCAATTTCCCCAATGATGATTTCAAGTGCAAAGAAGATTCCCGCAATGGGGGCATTGAAAGCTGCTGCGATACCGGCAGCAGCCCCGGCTGCTACCAGAGTTCGGATGCGCTCCTCCGAAAGATTGAATTTTTGCCCTACCATTGAGCCGATATTGGCACCGAGTTGAACCGAGGGATCTTCCGGTCCGACGGATGCACCGCTGCCGATTGAGAGCGCAGCAGCCAACACCTTCAGGGGGATGCGTTTATACCGCAATCGTCCGCCCGCAAGGGCAACTGCTTCGATGATGCCGGAGACACCTTGGTGCCGCTCCTCTCCAACCAGCCAGTGCATGATTAAGCCGACTACTAAACCGCCAATCGCCGGCAGAATGACTACTGCAAACGGCAATATGTTTTCGAGGCTCTGCCTCATTTCCACAAAGAACAGATGATGAACTCCTTCGATCAGCGCTTTAAAGAGCCAGATACCACCACCAGCTGCAAGGCCGACACCAACCGCAGCGAGGGCAAACAAAATAGGTTTCTGGCGGATCGGGAAGCGACTTTTAAGGGGAAAATGTTTCATCAATTAACCCGGGAAAAGTGTGGCAAACACCTCCGGGGCGTATTTTTCCACCATTTCGGAGGCAATTCCGTTGCGCTGGCAGATTTCGGCATACACATCCACGCTGGTGCGGCGGGTGCGTACCTGCGTCTGGGGGTCCAGTCCCCACAGGCCAAAGCGCTGCGTCCAGCCGCGTTCCCACTCGAAGTTATCCACCAGGGACCAGTGGAAATAGCCCTTGATCGGGTAATTGAAATTGACCGCCCGCCAGACCTGATGAATGTGCTGAATGGTGTAGCGCGGGCGCAGGTGATCGTCGGCATCCTCGACGCCGTTTTCGGTGACGAGGATGGGCAGTTTGAACCCGTTAGCCCATTGGAGCGCTTCGAACATCCCCTCGGGGATGTTGGCGATAAAGCCGGTATCGCTCAGGTCGGCGTTGTGGGGGTAAGAAAGTTTATGGAAGAGCGAATTGAAACCCAGCGGTTTGAAAGTGACCAGATCGCGCGAGTAGTAATTGATTCCCACATAATCCTGCGTTTTGGCGGCTTCGGGGATGGTTGTTTTTTGAAGGGCAAAGCGGAAGGTGCCATCGCTGATGGCGCGGATGAAGGAGAGATTGAAGTTGCGGTGTAAAAAGGCAGCCATCCAGCGGTCAAAGGGTGAGGCAGGACGTGCTGGAGCAAAACTGCGGTAATTGAGGGCGATTCCGACGCGGGCTTGTTTTTGAATGCGGTGAATGGTGCGGTAAGCCAGGGCATGAGCGCGTACCATGTTGTTCAAAACGGCAAAGGCTGCCTTTAAGTCATTTTTACCGGGTGGAAAACCGCCGCCCAGATAACCGCCGTAAGCATAAACATTGGGTTCGTTGATGGTTACCCACAGCGTGACGTAGTCTTTGAGCGCCTCAACGACTTTGGCCACGTACTTCTCAAACAAGGCCGGCACATCCGGGTTTTCCCAACCGCCAATTTCTACCAGCCAGAGCGGATCGCTGAAATGATGGAGAGTGACCAGCGGAGTCATGTTGCGTTGTTCCAGACCGCGAATCATCTCGCGGTAATAATTCAACGCTTCTTCGTCCCACATGTCCGGTTTGGGCTGAACGCGGCTCCATTCGATGGAAAGGCGGTGGGCGTTCTGCCCCGTATTGGCTGCCCGGTCAAAGTCTTCCTTCCATCGCCCACCCCACCAGTCACAGGCCAGGCCGGCTTTATGCCCGAATTTGATGCGCCCTTCTTCAGCCTCCCAGGCTGCCCAGTTGTTGTTGGTGTTTTGGCCTTCTACCTGATGAGAAGAAGTGGCAGTTCCCCACAAAAATCCGTTGGGAAAGTGATAGGTGGCTTGCGGCATGATGGATTTCCCTCCACGAATTCACGGATACGGCTGCTCCCAATTATACTCGGTTATAATCTGAGTGATGGAAGAACCCCTTGAAAGCCAGATTGGTAAGCTGTTGTTGGCACGCCGCCTGAAACTGGTGGTGGCTGAATCGTGCACCGGCGGGTTGCTGGGTCACCTCATCACCAACGTACCCGGCTGTTCGGAGTATTTTTTAGGCGGCATTACCGCCTACTCGTATGAAGCCAAGCAGTTGCTGCTGGGGGTGCAGCCGGAAACACTGACGCGGTACGGCGCGGTCAGCCGCAATACGGTGCTGGAAATGGCGCAAGGTGTGCGGCGGGCTTTTGCCGCTCAGGTGGCGGAAGAAAGTTTGGTGGGAGTTGCCATCAGCGGGATTGCCGGGCCGGGGGGCGCTCAGCCGGGTAAACCTGTCGGCCTGGTGTGGATTGGGCTGAGCGCTGCCGAGGGCGGTTGGGCAGCCGATTTTTATGGGCGGGGCAGCCGGGAGGAAAATAAAGCCTTTTCAGCCCGTTGTGCCATGCAAGCCTTAAAGGCTTATCTTGAAGGGACTCTGTTTGTGGAAAAGCAAGGTGAAAAATGAGCGAGGGAAGCCAGAAAAAAGTTTTGATTTTAACCGCTGACGCCGGGTTTGGGCATCGCAGTGCGGCCAATGCCGTGGCAGCCGCTTTGCAGCGTCAGTACGGTGACCGGGTGCAGGTGGAGATTATTAATCCGCTGGATGACAGGAAGACTCCCATCTTACTGCGCGAAAGCCAATCGGATTACGATCTGCTGGTGCGCAAAGCGCCTGAATTGTACAAGTTGGGCTATGATGCTTCCGACACCACCATTACCAGCCTGCTGCTGGAAAGTGCGCTGACCGTCATGCTCTTTGAAGTCCTGCGGGACTTGCTCCGCAAACACAAACCGGATGTGATTGTGACCACTTATCCGCTCTATCAGGCGCCGCTTTCGGCCGTATTTACAATTTTCCGCACCTCCGTGCCGCTGATTACGGTGGTTACGGATCTGGTTTCGGTGCACCGGCTCTGGTTTCACGCCAACGTGGATATGCTGCTGGTACCGACCCAGGAAGTGCGCGAACTGGCGATTGAGGCTGGCGTGGCGCCGGAGAAGATTCACATTACCGGCATACCCGTGCATCCGCAAATTGCGGAAGAAAAACGCTCACCGCTGGAATTGAGAACTCAACTAGGGTGGCAGCCGGATCTTTTCACCATTCTGGCGGTGGGCAGCCGACGGGTGAGCGGATTAATGGATGCCCTGCATGTGATTAACCACTTTGGTGCACCGCTCCAACTGGTGGTGGTGTGCGGTAAAGACCACGATACTTTCCGCGAACTTCACGAGGTGATCTGGCATGTGCCAGTGCATTTGTACGAATATACCAGTGAGATGCCTTCGTTCATGCGCGCCTCAGACCTGATCGTTTGCAAGGCGGGCGGGCTGATTGTGACCGAATCCCTGGCGTGCGGTCTGCCGATGATTCTGGTGGACGTACTGCCCGGGCAGGAAACCGGCAATATGGAATATGTGGTCAATAACGGCGCTGGCGAGCGGGTAGAAACGCCCATTGAAATGTTAGAAGCCCTTTCTCACCTGTGGATCAACCAGCAGGCACTGCTGAAAAAGCGGGCTGCTCAGGCGCGCCGGCTTGGCAAGCCGAGAGCCGCTTATGAAGCGGCTGAGTGGATCTGGCAGGCGGCCCAAACCGGCATTCGCCGGCTGGAAACCCCCCGCCGAAAATCGCTGTTGGATTTGTTGACCAGTAATCAGATTTTCCCAAGAGAAGACGAACCCCTCACCGAGGATTGAGCATGGATTCAGATGTTTGGGGAGTGGTCATCCTGTCTGCAAATGAAGAATGGAAAGCGCTCAGCCTTCATTTTGAAGGGATTGCCCGGCATAATTCCCCCTTTGGGGAGTATCTTTTCTGCCAGATACAAAATAAACCGCTGGTGATTCTCCACGGCGGGTGGGGTAAAACGGCAGGGGCAGCTTCGGCGCAGTACGCCATTCAACGCTGGCAGCCGAAAGTGGTCATTAACTTAGGTACTTGTGGCGGATTTCAAGGCAGAGTAAGGCGCGGTGAGATCATTCTGGTTGAAGAAACGTGGATGTACGACATCGAAGAGCGGATGGCGGATAGCTGGGAGGCGCTGGAAGCCTACCACGTTCGCCTGAATCTTGACTGGCTGGTTCAACCCTATCCCCAACCCGTACGCCGGGCGGCTTTGCTCTCGGCAGACCGTGATCTTAATCCGGCAGAGATTCCGCTATTGATGGAAAAATTTAATGGGATTGCCGGGGATTGGGAGAGCGGGGCGATTGCCTGGGTGGCTCAGCGTAACCACACGCCCTGTCTGATTTTACGCGGCGTCACCGATTTGGTGGATGACTGCGATGGAGAAGCGTACGGACGCTGGGATGTCTTCGCTCAGGCAACCCGCAACGTAATGAACAACCTGTGGCAGCATTTACCGGCATGGCTGTTGTGCTGTCAATTGTCATGAATCAACCAGAAAAAAGTCAAGTTTGTGCTGGCGCAAACTGAAATCCGACAAAACCGGTTATAATACCCTACAATCAGATTGTGCCAATTTTCACCTGAGGTTTTACATTCTCATCCCTGTTTTCGGTATTTCTCATTTTCGATTAATGTTTTCATGGAAAATTGAAAACGGAGCATGTTTCATCCATTGTGAGTGATCTTTACAGGAGGTAAGATGAACGATTCTCAATCCACTGCACGCACGTCCTCAGGAAGCCGAGTCAAATTTTTAATCGGTGGGCTGCTGATCGTTGCGGCAGTAGTTTATTTAATTGCCTCATCCATGCAGGCCAGTGCTCAGTACTTTATGACGGTGGCAGAATTGGAAGAAAAAGCGGCTGAAATTGGCGACCGCGAATTGCGCATTTCGGGAGCCGTCATCGGTGATTCAATTCAATATGATCCCAGTACCCTGCGGCTGGAATTTGTGATTGCTCATATTCCCGGTGACCAGAAAGAGATTACGGCCCAGGGTGGCCTGGCGGCCGTGCTTCATACGGCGGTCAACGACCCTTCCCAACCGCGCTTGAAGGTGGTTTACACCGGCGTAATGCCCGACCTGATGCGCAATGAAGCCCAGGCAATTGTGACGGGCAGAATGGGGCAGGATGGTGTTTTTTATGCCGAGGAATTATTGCTCAAATGTCCCACCCGTTATGAGGAAGCCGTTCCCGATCAGGCGATGGATGGCTGAGTCGGAAGCGGCTCGAAGGAATTTTGATTTTTCTGCCGGGTTAGCTTCTCCCCGGCTCTTTGCTGTTTACGCTTAGGACATTACGAGGAGAGAATATGCTCGCAAATATCGGTTTTGGTGTACTGGTTGTGAGTTTCATCACCTCACTTTACGGGATCATCGCCTCGATCATCGGTGTGCGTAAAAATTCACTGGCGTGGGTGGAAAGTGCCCGTAAAGCCATGCAGATCACTTTTCCCTTAATCACAATTGTGGCGCTGGCAATCATTCTGCTGCTGGTAACCGGGCAGTATCAGGTGCAGTATGTGTATAACGTCACCAGCAGTACCATGCCGCTCTACCTCAAGATCACAGCCCTGTGGGGCGGCCAGTCCGGCTCGCTGGTGTTTTGGGCGTGGCTGATGTCGGCGTTTACAACCGCGGTGACCCTGCGCAAGTGGGAACGTGACCGCGAATTTCTGCCATGGGTGATTCTGGTTGGACTGGTCACACTCACCTTTTTCCTGTCTTTGATCCTTTTCTTTGAAAATCCCTTTGTGCGCTTTTGGGTGACCGCAGCGGGAAATCAGGTCATTTCGATGTTCCCACCGGCTGGCGCAGCCCCGCTGATTCCGGCTGATGGGCGCGGGTTAAATCCCCTGCTGCGCCATCCCGGCATGATCATCCACCCGCCGATGCTTTACCTTGGATTTGTTTCATTTGTAATCCCCTACGCCTTTGCGGTAGCGGCACTGGTCACCGGTCGGACGGATGACCGCTGGATCCGCATCACCCGCCGATGGACGCTGGTGGCCTGGCTCTTCCTTTCACTCGGGCTGGTGCTGGGCAGCCGCTGGGCGTATGATGTGCTGGGTTGGGGTGGCTACTGGGCCTGGGATCCGGTTGAAAATGCAGCCTTTATGCCCTGGCTGACCGGGACGGCCTTCCTGCATTCGGTGATGATTCAGGAAAAACGCGGTTTGTTCAAACGCTGGAACATGATCCTAATCATTCTGACGTATGCGCTGGTCATTTTTGGCACTTTCCTGACGCGTTCGGGGGTGCTTTCCAGTGTTCATTCTTTTGCCCAAAGCGCCATTGGTCCAATGTTCTTCGGTTTCATCGCGCTTTCGATGATTTTCTCGGTCTGGCTTCTGATCTGGCGCTGGCAGATTTTACACGCCGAAGGCAATATGCACTCGTTGCTTTCCCGTGAAGCGTTGTTCCTGTTGAACAATCTCCTGTTTATGGGCATTCTTGTGGTGGTTTTTTGGGGAACGGTCTTTCCGCTGATTTCCGAATTGTTCACCGGGCAAAAAGTGACGGTTGGACCGGCCTTCTACGAACGCTCGACTGGCCCCTTGTTTGCCGCGCTTTTGCTGTTGATGGGGATTGCCCCGCTTTCGGCGTGGGGACACTCGACCGTAAAAACGCTGGGTAAAGCGCTCTGGAAACCGGCACTTGCGGCTCTGGCAGTTGTGATTGCTGCCTTCGCCGGTGGAATCCGTAATGGCTGGGCGCTGTTTGGTTTTCTGCTGGTTTCGCTGGTAATCTTTATCACGCTGTTCGAGTACTTCCGCGGTGTAACCGCCCGTCGCCGGCGGACGGGCGAAGGCTGGCTGGCTGCCCTTTTCAACCTGATGGCGCGCAACCGGAGGCGTTATGGCGGGTACATCATTCATCTTGGTGTGGTTTTAATGGCGCTTGGGATAATCGGCATTGAAATGTTCCAGACCGAAACTCAGGGGACCATTCCGCCGGGTGGGTCTCTGCGTTTGGGGCGTTATGAGGTCACTTTCACCCGCCTGGACATTTTCGATGCCAACGATGGGCGCAATGTAGCCCGTGCAACCGTGCTGGTCAGCAAGGACGGGCGGATGGTGGGTGAGCTGCATCCCCGCCGCGACCTGTACTTTGACTCTATGCAGCCGATGACCATTCCTGGCGTCAGAAGCACGATTGAGGACGACCTGTATGTGCTGCTGGTGGACTGGCAGCCAATCTCCTCCACAGGGGTAACCTTTAAGGTTTTCCACAATCCTCTGATCAACTGGTTGTGGATAGGCGGCTTCGTGTTTATCCTCGGCATGCTGGTGGCTGCCTGGCCGGATAAGGATCCACAACCGGTACCGGTTGCGGTGCGGCGTGGTCAGGTCATACCCAGCCGTTCGAGCGGAGATTGATGTTTATGATCGGAAAAACAGGTTTATTGCGGCGTTTGGCATGGCTGGTGGTACTGACGGGCATTCTGATGGCGGTTGCAGTTGAGCCGGTTTCGGCTCAGCAGCCCACCCCCTCGGATGACGATGTTAACCGGGTTGCAAAGCAAATGTACTGCCCGGTTTGTGAAAATATTCCGCTGGATGTTTGCCCGACCCAGGCCTGCGCTCAATGGCGTGAGCTGATCCGCCTGAAGCTTTCCGAAGGGTTGACGGATGAAGAGATTCGCCAGTACTTTGCCGAACAATACGGCGACCGCGTGCTGGATGTTCCCCCGGCGCGGGGCTTGAACTGGCTGGTGTATGTGCTGCCACCTTTGTTCATCGCAGGCGGGGTGTGGATTGTGGCACGGGTTTTCCGTTCAATGGTCAAACCGTCGGCAGAAAATGCGGGGGCTTCCCTCGAAACCACACCCACACCGAGCGCTGCTGAAGACCCGTATGTGGCAAAAATTGAAGAAGAGCTGCGCCGGCGCGAGCGCGAAGGCGGATGAGCATTTCCCTTCGAGGGATGAGATGAGGAGAAGCTTGAATGGTTGAGGAGCGTATCAACAACGCAGAGAAAACGAATCGCCAGACCTTGCCGCGCTGGGTCGTTGGTCTGGTGTTCGCAGTTTTGATCGGCTTTCTGGTGCTGATCGGCTTGGGTTTACGCCGTACTCAGGAAGGCCCGATCGTCATTGGTCAGAAAGTGCCTTATTTTGAATTGAAGACCTTTGATGGAGAAGTCTATCACACTCAGCAAATGCAGGGTAAAGTGATTGTGGTTAATTTTTGGGCTTCGTGGTGTAAACCCTGCGAGCAGGAAGCCTTTGAGCTGGAAGAAGCCTGGCAATTCTACAAACCACGCGGTGATGTGGTTTTTTTAGGCGTGGATTACGTAGATACCGAACCCGAAGCCAAAGCCTTCATTCAGCAATTTGGGCTGACTTACCCCAATGGCCCAGATTTACGCACACGCATTTCGCAGATGTTCCGGATTCAGGGCGTGCCTGAAACCTACATCATTGACCGTGAAGGCCGGTTGGCGTTCGTCAAAAAAGGGCCATTCCTGTCCGTGACCGAAATTCGCGGCGCAGTTGACCCGCTGCTGCCATAAACTTTGATGCGAGGAGAAACAATTTCATGGATGTAGGCTCTGTTCTGCTAATCCTTGCGCTGGCGTTGCTGGTAGGAATGATTTTGACACAGCCTTTTATGCGAATCAAGGAAACCGAAAAATTGATTCAGGAGCGTAAAACTTCTCAGGAAAAAGATCATCTCCGTTCTGCACTGCTTGCCGAGCAGGAACGGGTTCTTTCTGCTTTGCAGGAATTGGAATTTGATTACACGTTGGGGAAAATTCCTGCTGAAGATTACCCCCACGAACGGGCGGCTTTGCTAAAGCACGGCGCGGATATCCTCCGTCAACTGGATGCCTTGCAGCCGACCAACGGCAGGCAAAAAACGGCGGAGGAACGGATTGAAGCGGCGGTGGCTGCGCGGCGGGCGGATGCTGCCGGCGGTCGCCCGGTTGTGGCTGCCAATCTGGACGAAGTTGAACTGGCCATTCTGGAACGCAAGCGGCAGCAGCAGGCTCGTCCGGCGGGCTTTTGTCCGAAATGCGGCAATCCGGTGACCGAACTAGACCGCTTTTGCTCGCGGTGCGGAAATCCTGTTGAAAAATCATAGAAGAATGGAAGAGCATGTTTCGAAATCGGCATTTTAACTACTTGCGGACTACACTTGTTTGGGTAGTTTGGGCGGTTTTAAGCGGTTGTTCCGTTTCACTGGCAGCTGATGTTACCCCGCCGCCCAACGCCCAGTCCTTTGTGGCTCAACAACCATCAGCCACCAGTGAGGTGCTGTATCCCACAATTCCGCCTGATCCCCAGCGTGGCGCTCAAATTTACGCCGAGAAATGCGCCGCCTGTCACGGTGAACGCGGTATGGGAGACGGTCCGCAGGCCTCTCAATTGACCGTACCGGTTCCGCCGCTGGGAGATTTATCGCTGGCACAGGGCGCCAGACCGGTGGAATGGTACCAGATTGTGACCAACGGTAACATTGAGCGGTTCATGCCGCCCTTCCGTTCGCTGGATGAAAGGCAGCGCTGGGATGTGGTTGCCTACGCGTTGAGTCTTTCCCTCAGTGATGATTTACTGACGCAAGGGGCTGAGCTGTACCAGCAAAAGTGCCAGAATTGTCACGGTGCGAAAGGGCAGGGCAGTGCGCAGGCGCCCGGCTGGCAGGAAGATACTTCCCGGCTGGCTTCCCTTTCGCTGGCTGAAATGAGCAGTGTCATCCGGGGTGGAAAAGGCAACATGCCCGCTTATGGAGGCGAATTTACCGACTCCCAGATTCTGGCGCTGGCAGCCTTCTCCCGCACGCTGAGTTTTGAAAGTTCCCTCTCCGTTCAAAGCCCTGCCCTTGACCAGATCGCCCCTGGGACGGCTGACCAAAATCAAAGCGAACCGTCTCAAGCGGGGGCTGAGTTGCGGCTTGCCATTCAAGGGAAGGTGATCAACGGTTCAGGCGGCACACTGCCGCCCGGTCTGACCGCCGAGCTGGCCGGTTATGACGGCATGGTTCAGGTATACGGGGCAGAAGCTGAGGTGGCGGCAGACGGCACATACACATTCCCAGATGTGGAAATTGTTCCCGGCCGCGCCTTTATCGTATCGGTCAATTATCAGGGTTTTACCTTCAATTCGGATGTGTTTCATAATCTTGGCGAACCGCTGAGCAATCCGATCGAATTGCCGGTAACGGTCTATGACACCACGACGGATAGTTCGGCATTGCGGGTAGATCGCCTGCATGTTTTCTTTGATTTCACCAATCCCGATGCGATTCAGGTGGCGGAGTTGTTCTTATTGAACAATACCGGCAGCAAGGTCATCAGTGGTCAGGCCCCCGGACAACCGGTGATTGAGTTTGAATTGCCGGAAGGTGCGTCCAATCTGCAATTCCAGAGCGGGGCGGTTGGCGGACGATTTGTGATGACCGAAAAGGGTTTTGCCGATACTCAGCCGATTCCGCCGGGTTCCGGCAGCCAGATTTTGTTTGCCTACGATCTGCCGCTCTCTCGCCGGACAACCGTGCGAATCCCGATCACTCTACCGGTGGATGCGGCTATTGTCATGATTCCACAGGGCAGTATGACTCTGCAAAGCAGTCAATTACAGCCGATGGGGCAGCGTCAGATTCAAGGGGTCACACTGGACCTGTATAGTACGACCGATTTACAGGCCGGCAGTACCCTGGAAATGACCCTCAGCGGGCGCATGAGCAGCCCGATCAATCTGCAAACCGGACAGACCGGGGCTTTGATCGCCGGTGCGCTGGCGCTGGTTTTGGTGGCAGGCGGGGGAGCCTACTGGTACCTGCGTCAACAGAAATCGGCCTCTCCGTCCGAAGAACAGCCGCCGGTTGAGGGCGAAAGCCGTGAAGCTTTGATGGATGCCATCATCGCGCTGGATGACCTGTATAAAGCCGGTCAGTTGAGCGAAGAATCGTACCAGCAGCGGCGCAGCGAGCTGAAAGAGCGCCTGCGTGCTTTGATGGATTGAAACGGGATGAGTTCTTTGATCGAAGTGCGTTCGCTGGTCAAGCGGTTTGGGGCAAAAATTGTCCTGCGCCAGTTGAATTTTCACGTGGAAACCGGTGAATTTGTTGCCCTGCTTGGGCCGAACGGGGCCGGAAAGACTACCTTTTTGCGCATTCTCGCATCACTGGCGCGCCCCTCGCTTGGAGAGGTGTGGGTGGCTGGTTTCCGGCTTCCCCAGCAGGCTGCCCACGTCCGCCGCCGTTTGGGAGTCGTCAGTCATCAGCCCTTGTTGTATGGGGATTTGAGCGCCGAAGAGAACCTGCGGTTCTACGGGCGCATGTACGCGGTTAAGGACCTTGAAGCCCGCATCCACGAGGTGCTGGAACTGGTCGGTCTGGTGGCGCGCCGACGGGATCTGGTGCGCACCTTTTCGCGGGGGATGCAGCAGCGCCTGGCAATCGGGCGGGCGATTTTACACGATCCGGATGTGTTACTGCTGGATGAGCCGCATACCGGTCTGGATCAGGATGCCTGCGACATGCTGGATGGGGTGTTACGCCAGATTGCCGGTCAGGGTCGCACGGTGGTGATGACCAGTCACGACCTGGCGCGGGTAGAAGACCTTGCTTCGCGCTTTGATGTGCTGACCGGTGGGCGGATCACGGCCAGCCAGCCGGCGGACGGGCTGCCGCGCGACGGCCTGCTGGCTTTTTACCGGCAGGCACTCGAAAGCCAGCGCAGCCTGCAGGGAGCAACCCGATGAGCGGATTAACCCCGTTTATCAGCGCGATGAGCGCGGTCATCTGGAAGGATTTACGCGCTGAATGGCGCAGCCGCGAGGTCATTTCTGCCATGCTGGTGTTTGCACTGCTGGTGATTCTGATCTTTAACTTTGCACTGGATTTACAGCCGAATGTGCGGGCGGGCATCTCTTCTGGCGTTTTATGGGTTACGCTGGCGTTTGCTGGAACATTGGGTTTGAATCGTTCGATGGCGGTTGAAAAAGACCGTGGCTGTCTGGATGGGCTGCTGCTCGCGCCGGTGGACCGGGCGGCGATTTATCTGGGCAAAGCTTTTGCCAACCTGCTTTTCATGCTGTTGGTGGCGTTGATCGTCCTGCCGGTTTATGGCATTTTGTACAATACCAACCTGCTCATCCCCGGTTTGCTGGTGGTGATTTTGCTGGGCAGTGAGGGGTATGTCGCCGTCGGTACACTGCTTTCGAGCATGGCGGTTCAGGCGCGCACCCGCGATATTCTTCTGCCGATTTTGCTCTTTCCGGTGGCGGTGCCGGTGGTCGTTTCGGCGGTTAAGGCTACCGGTGGCTATCTCGCCGGGTTGGGCTGGGAAGAAATCCAGCCGTGGTTTACACTGCTGGTTGTGTATGACGTCATCTTCACTTCGGTGGCGTTTATGGTGTTCGATTCGGTGGTTGAGGAGTAATTTTAAATAACTGTTTTGGAGGTGGAGTATGCTTCAAAAACCCAAATTATTAACGGTACTGGATGTGGCTGCGATTGCTTCGTTTCTGGCAGCGACGGGATTGGTATTCTTTTATGCCCCGCTTGAACGGGTGATGGGAGCCGTCCAAAAAGTGTTTTATTTTCATGTTGCCTCCGGTTGGGTGGGGATGCTCAGTTTTGCGGTGGCGGCGGTTGTCGGCGTAATCTATCTGATACGCAAAGACCTCAAGTGGGACTCGGTGGGGGTTGCGGCGGTTGAAATTGGCATTGCTTTTACTTTGATCAATGTCATCACCGGGGCAATCTGGGCTCGTCCAATCTGGAATACATGGTGGACGTGGGATCCGCGTCTGACAACGGCGACCATCATGGAACTGGTTTACTTTGCCTATCTGATGCTGCGTTCCGGCATTGAAGAGCCCGAACGGCGCGCCCGTTTTGGGGCAGTGTATGCGATTATCGGGTTCCTGAGCGTGCCGTTGACCTTCTTCTCGATCCGCCTGTTCCGCACCATCCATCCGGTGGTGATCGGCAGCAACGATCCAGGTGCCATGGGTGCCTTCGACATGACCCCGCGCATGACTCAGGTTTTCCTCTTCAGTCTGGTAGCCTTTACAATTGTCTATTTTGACCTGCTGTGGCACCGCATTCGGCTGGGAAAATTAGCCGAGCGTGTGGAAAGCCTGCGGCTTAAGTTACAAGCCTGAGGAAGGTGAGCAATGGAACAACCCGCCAACACATTGTCTTATTTTATCGCCGGTTATGGTGTCATCTTTGGGGTGATGATTGTTTACCTCGCCATCTTGATCATCCGCTGGCGCAATTTGAAGCAGGATGAAGCCCTGTTGAATGAACTGGATCAAAAAGAGGGTGGTTCAAAGGAGTAAAACTGTCAGAGGTGCGCGAGAAAGGCGCACCTCTGACTTTTCAGGGAGGAGAAGGAACGAAAAAACCGTCCAGTCTATGCCCCAATTTGTTCCGGCACCTGTGGCAGGCGTTCGCGGATGGATTGGATGGCTTCTTCCGGCAGCTGATAGTCTTCCAGTCGCCCGTGATTGAAGGCGTCATAAGCAGTCAGATCAAAATTACCGTGGCCGGATAAATTGAAAAGAATTACCCGCTTTTCACCCTGCTGCCTGGCAAGCAGCGCTTCATCAATGGCGGCGCGGATGGCGTGGGCCGATTCGGGGGCAGGTACAATCCCTTCATGGCGGGCAAACAACACCGCGGCTTCAAAAGTCGCCCGTTGCGGAACAGCCACCGCCTCAATCAAACCGGCATCGTAGAGGGCGCAGATGGAAGGCGCCATGCCGTGATAGCGTAAACCGCCGGCATGAATGGAAGGCGGAATGAACGAGTGACCCAGCGTGTACATTTTGACAATTGGGGCCATTTGAGCCGTATCACCGAAGTCAAAGGCGTAGATGCCGCGGGTCAGGGAAGGTGCCGCAGTGGGTTCGACTGCCAGCAGGCGGGTGCGCTGCCCGTTGCGCAGGTTTTCGCGCAGGAAGGGGTAGGCGATCCCGCCAAAGTTCGACCCGCCGCCCACACAGCCGATTACCACATCTGGGTATTCTCCGGCCATATCCATCTGTTTGAGGGCTTCTTCACCGATGACGGTCTGGTGGAGCAAAACATGATTAAGTACTGAACCGAGCGAGTACTTCTTTGTCCCGTTGGAGGTTGCCGCCACTTCGACTGCCTCGGAAATGGCGATTCCGAGTGAACCGGGGCTGTCGGGGTCTTGTGCCAGTATGGCGCGGCCGGCCTGGGTCAGATTGGTGGGGGAGGCGAAAACTTTGGCGCCAAAGGTTTCCATCAGAAAGCGGCGGTAAGGTTTTTGATTGTAGGAAACCTTGACCATGTACACTTCCAGTTCCATATCAAAAAAGGCACATGCCATTGAAAGGGCTGACCCCCACTGCCCGGCCCCTGTTTCGGTGGTGAGGGCTTTGGTGCCGGCTGCTTTGTTGTAAAACGCCTGAGCCAGAGCGGTGTTGGACTTGTGGCTGCCGGATGGGGAGGCGCCTTCGTATTTGTAGTAAATGTGGGCGGGTGTGCCAAGCGCTTTTTCCAGCCGGCGGGCGCGAATCAGGGGAGTGGGGCGGTAAAGTTTGTAGGCTTCCCGCACTTCTTCGGGAATTTCGATATACCGCTCGGTACTGACTTCTTGCAGGATTAAGTCCATCGGGAACAACGCGCTGAGGAAATCGGGTGTGACCGGTTCTTTGGTTACCGGGTGCAGCACCGGCGGCATACTCACCGGGCTGTCGGCCAGCACGTTGTACCAGTAGCGCGGCAGGTCACTTTCATTGAGCAGGTAACGGGTTGATTCAGACATGGTTAAACCTCCTTGTGTGGTTAGATTAGGTGGAAATTAGCAAAAAGCCCCGGCAGACGGGCTACTTTGCCCGTTTTCGGGCTGCAACGCCAGCCCAAGGGTCAGCCCCATGGCGGTCAACACCTCTTCGAGAGTTTGGCGGGCAATTTGCCGGGCGCGGTTGCTGCCGTGATATAGAATCTCACGCAGATAGGCTGGTTGGGAGATGAAGCGGGCGCGCTGTTCGCGCAGGGGTTGCAGGCTCTGATTGAGTTTCTTTGCCAGATATTGCTTGATTTCGACATCGCCAACTTTACCCTGGCGGTAGCGGTTTTTATACTCCTCGATTTGTTCGCGGTCGGGGTCAAACTGTTCCAGATAGATGAACAGGGGGTTGCCCTCGACCCGACCCGGATCGGTTGGGTGAATCCGATGGGGGTCTGTGAACAGGTTCATCACTTTGCGGGTGGTTTCTTCTTCGGAATCACGCAAGAAGATGGCGTTCCCGTATGAGGTGTGCATGGTGCGATTATCCAGGCCCGGCAGGCGCGGCATGGTGGAAAGAAGGGCTTGGGGTTCGGGGAATAAATCCCCATACAGGCTGTTGAAACGGTGGGCAATCTCACGGGTCAGTTCGATGTGCGGCAGTTGATCCTCGCCAACCGGTACGACCGAGGCTTTGTAGAGCAGAATGTCGGCTGCCTGTAAAACGGGATAGGTCAGCAGGCCAAGTGAGGGTTGAATGCCAAGTTGTTTGACCTGCTCTTTGTACGTTGGAACACGGTGCAGGCGAGATTCACTGACCAGCATGCTCAACAGCAGAGCTAACTGACTGTGCTCCGGCACGGCCGATTGCAGCACAAGCGTGCTGCGTTCGGGGTCAATGCCGGCGGCCAGCCAGTCGGCTACAACTTCGAGGGTGTTGGCGCGAATTCGTTCGGGATTCTGGTAATCGGTGGTCAGGACATGCAAATCGGCCACGAGGAAGAAGCATTCATGGCTGTCTTGTAAGCGCACCCAATTCCGAAGGGTGCCAACCAGATGCCCAAGGTGACGCGGGCCGGTGGGACGGTGTCCGGTAAGAATCCGCTGGGTTTTAACGGTCATCTTTTCAACCTCCTTACTTCTCGACTTAAAACAAACGAACCTGTGTTCGTGGGGACGAACAACAGGTCCGTGGTGCCACCCCGGTTAGGCTGCCGGTACAAAAATTCCCCGGTGATGCACACAGGGGAAAGAAGCCAGCCTCACTCGTTGCGGGTACGGCCAATTTGGCGATACCCTTTGCCCTGATAACGGTGGCAACTCCGGCTCAGACTACTTGGGGATTAACCCGTTCGCCCTGCAACTCCAAGGTCCATTCATCGCCGCTGTACGGGCAGGCTCTCACCTGTTCCTGCTCTCTGTACCGCCATTTCGGCGATTACTCGTCCTCTTCATCGTCTTTTTGGATGTGTTTTGGAAGATTATAATGATTTTATGAAGTTTGTCAAGCATGAATTTGGGGGTTATAATTTGGAAGAAAGAAGAAAATAGAATTTTTTACCGCAGGAGTTATCCCTTGACATTCCCAAATCCTTTTTACCGCTGGCGTCCGCATCCCTGGCATGGGTTGGAGATTGGTCCAAATCCTCCCCAACTGGTTCATGCCTACATCGAAATTACCCCCTTCGATCTGGTAAAGTACGAGGTTGAGAAAACGACCGGTTATCTGAAAGTGGACAGGCCGCAGCGCAGTTCATCCCAGCCGCCCACGCTGTATGGTTTTGTCCCGCGCACATACTGCGGAAAACGAGTCGGTGATCTGACACCCATGGCTGCCCGCGGCGATGGCGATCCGCTGGATATTTGCGTGATCAGCGAGCGGCCGATCACAAAATCCGAAGTCATCCTGACCGTGCGGGTGGTGGGGGGTTTGTTGATGATTGACAACAACGAAGCGGACGACAAGATCATCGCCGTACTTCACAATGATAAGTTTTGGGAAAATGCTCAGGATGTGACTGACCTGCCGGATGTGCTGGTGGAACGGCTGCGTCACTATTTCAGTACTTACAAACTGGTGCCCGGTAAAGAAAGCCAGACCTTCATTCATTCGGTCTATAACGCGGAACACGCCATGAAAGTTATTGAGGCCGCGATTGCCGATTATGATGAAGCCTACGGCAGTTGACCATTCAGGAAAGGGCTTTTTGCCACTCGATTAATCCGCGCAGGTGTTCCTGTTCGTGATCAAGGATATCGCTGGTGAGGATCATCGCCAGCGTATTTTTTCCTTTGAGCCACGGGAACAAGGTGGGATTGTTCAATTCGTCGGAGGAGTATTCGTTGATCCTCCGAATGGTTTGATCGCGGATGATTCGGTAATCACTCCATACACGTTCAAAAGGGCGATCTTTGAATTGGGCGTACCAGAGTGCGTTTTGTTCATCGGCACTGATCTTTTTGAAATGGACGGTGGACGGTTTGACTCCCTGGTGGGCCTGAAACAGTAACTTAATGGTTTCCGACTCCCATAATAAAAGATGCGCCAAAACATCCTTGACTGACCAGTAACCACACGCACCGGCCTGTAAACGCTGCTGCGAAGTAAGCCCTTCCACAAAATTGAGCATGGCTTGATGGCTTTCTTTGAGCGAACGAATTAAGTCCTGTGGATCAATGCGTTGAATATTCATGCAATCATTCCTTATGGGATTTTCAAGTATTTTCCAGTATAGCATTGATTATCGGTTAAAATCACAGAGAGATTCATGACGGAGGCAGTTTGTGTCCAACTTTCCAATTGACCGCGAAACCTGGCAGAAGGGTCTGACTGTTGAGGAATTTGTGGAGAGCATGACCCAACATCAAGAACCGATGCGGCGACGATTAGAGCAGGTGAGGCTTCAACCGCAGGAAATTGCCCAAATTCAGAAACTCGACAGACGCCTTTATCTGGCGGTGATGACGGAGGACTGGTGTTCCGACTGCCTGATGGTGCTGCCCATTCTGGTCAAACTGGCGCAGGCATCCGGAAAAATTGAAGTGAAGGTGTTTATCCGGCGGGAATGGCCGGCTTTGCGGTCTTTTTATCAAAGTCAGGATATCCCCAGTATTCCGGTTGCCACATTTCTGGACGATCAGTTTCAGCCGTTGGTCACCTGGATCGAACGGCCGCGAGCGGCGCATCATCGGCTGGCGGAGTGGAAACTGGCGCACCCGGAGGTAGAACAAATCCGCCGGCGGGCAGATCTATCTTCGGAAGAAAAACGGCAACTGCTTAAAGAGGTGCTCGACCAATTGCTGGTCGAGATGGAAGAGTGGTACGCTGAAGAATTGCAGTCCGAAACCGTGCGGGAGATTTTGGAACTGTTGGGGTTGGAGTCAGTCGGTAGCGGAAGCTGATTTATTCCTCCAGCCTCACACAGGTATCGTGAAAATAGTCTTGCTCAATGCTCTGCCATGTTTCGGCAGGGTTATTGCGCAGCAGGGGCGCAAATAAAGGCGTGACGGCTTTGATTTGATCAGCCATGCGCTGGACAGCCCGCCGTAGTGAAAAATGAGCATTTTCCGCACTGCGCAGGGAAATCAAGTGATCGGCGGAGCGCAGATTCATTTGCAGTAAAACACGGCGGTTGTAGGCATTCGGCACGACGTAGGCAGCCACTTCGTGGTTGAAATTTGCCAGCCGCCGGTAAGCCCGGTGTGCCATTTGCATGGCCTGCCGGAAGTGGTCTTCCAGGCCGGCGAGGACAATCCCGCGCGGAAGGGCATAACCCAGATGGGTGGAGAGGGGCTGGGCGGTTTGGGTCATCATACGATGGCGTTTCAACTCAAAATAAGCCCCCTGATCGAGGTACAGGTCAAAGATAAACGTTGAAAATTCCAGTTCGCGCAGGGGGATGGTGTGCTTTTCCAAGCCGCCCAACAGGGTTTCGGCAATCTGGCGGCGAAGGTTGGAATCCGCCGTCTTGACTGTCCGCAAGCACTGCGCATAGTCAAGGGAAGCAAAGCGGTAAAGTGCCGCTGCGAGGATGTGATCCTCGGCTTCTGTGTCCCAGAAAATCAGGCTGCACCAGTCGGTTGATTGTGAAGTTGGGAGGATTTGTTCGGCCAGTCTTTGCAATTGCCGGGAGGTATTTTGCAAGTAGGGGAGGGGGTTAGCGTATTTGACCAGCGTCGGCACGCAGGCCTGAGCCACACTTTTGATCTCCTCACCAGCCCGTCGCACTTCGCTGAGCGGGTGACTGAGCATTTTGGAGAGGGTATGTTCAAGGGCGCGAGCGTTGATGGTAACGCCGACATTGGCAAGAGCGGCTGCCGGCAGGTAAAAGCGGGCAATATCCACGTATTTTGAACGGATGCGCCGTTCCCAGGCAGTTTCGCTTTCTCCCTCGCGGGCGGGGTATTGTTGTTGAATCAGGGCGCGGACTTTGGGTAAAGCCTCTTCGTAAGCCTCAAACAATCCCAATACCGTTTCCTGATACAGCGACTGCAAGGGGTGGTTTTCCAGTTCAGCCGGTAAATGATAATCCTCTTTCGTCCATTTCTGATAACGGGTTGATTTTTCAGTGTAGGATGCCAGCCGGCACGATTCGAGGCTTTCAACCGCCAGACGGGAGATGTTTTCAACGGCAATGTGCAATACGGCATGTTCGGCAACGGAGGCATGACCATAGCCGACTACCCACTTCTCATGGAACTCGGCGCTTTTTTCATCGGTCAACTCGGCGGCGATTTCGATAAAACGTTGGGGTGAGCGGGAAGTTTTGGCAAAAGTAACGGCGATGGTTTCGGGGGGTAGATTTTTAGGGTCGAGCAGATACACCTGTCGTTTAGGGGGCATGGGCAAGCACCTCCTCCGCCGTTTTTTTATCTTTGTTGACCTGTTCAATCAACGCATCTACGGAAGCAAAGCGAATTTCTGAACGTAAATGCTGAACAAATTCCAATTCAATGGTTTGATCATAAAGATTTTGCTGGAAGTTGAGTAAATGTGTCTCCAGATGGGGCTGCAGGCTGTGCTGGTCAAAGGTCGGCCGGAATCCGAGATTGGTAACCGAGGGGTAACGCCGATGGGCGACCCATGCCCAGGTGGCGTACACACCGCCGGCTGGCAGCAGCTGTTCCTCCCAGAATTTCAGGTTGGCGGTTGGAAAACCCAGTTGTTTACCGCGCCCGTCCCCATGAATCACCTTGCCGGTGATGCGGTAATAGCGTCCCAACAGACGGCTTGCCTGGCGTACTTCGCCCTTTTGTAAGTGATCGCGAATCAGGCTGGAGGAAATCCGCTCACCTTCCAGGGTAACCGGATCAATCACCTGTAAGCCGAAACCCACTTGTTGGCCGATCTCACGTAGGCGTGAGAGATTGCCTTCTCTGCCTCGACCGAGGGCGAAATCGGCCCCGGCGAGCAGCTGCCGAATTTCAAAACGGGAGGAAAGCCACTGCATGAATTCCTCAGCGCTGAGGGAGGCCATTTGGAGGGTGAAGGGCAGCGTAATCACCAGATCTACACCGGATTCTCCCAGCAAGCGGGCGCGTTCCTGCGGTGAGGTCAGGTAGCGGGGTTGGTCAATTTTACCAAGGACGACGGCCGGGTGGGGGTGAAAAGTAATCACCAGACTGCTGGCCGAATCCCTTTTGGCACCTTCAACGAGTCGGCGCAGGATGGTTTGATGTCCAAGGTGGACGCCGTCAAACACCCCAATCGTCAACCAGACCGGCGTTGAAGGGGCTTCTTCAATGGAGGAAAGATGCTGCATGTTCACCTGTAGAAGGCTCAATAAAGCCGTAGTCGGGCAGACAGGTTGAAATCACCAATTTTCCGGCTTATTGGTAGAACACTTTTTTGGGCTGCCATTCGCTGGTTGCCGGGTCAAATTCCAGCAAAGCGATCAGTTCTCCCTGCTCGCTGATGCCGCGGGCCATCTTCCCGATGCCGGCTTTGCCGGGGATGCGGTGACCATGACGCACAGCGTCCACCTGTTCGCTGGTCAGTTCCACCGATGGCCAGTCAGAAAGGGCTTCGGCAGCCGGAATGACATATTGATACCAGTTGCCTTGTTCAAAGGCTTCTTTGAGCTTCCGCAGCGGGACGGCATCCCGCAGGGTAAAGCGCCCGCTTTTTGTGCGCCGCAGGCCGACCAGATGGGCTCCACATCCCAACATCTTGCCCAAATCGTTTGCCAGCGAGCGGATGTATGTGCCGCTGGAGCAGTACACATCTATCACAGCCTCGGGCGGCGCCCATTCCAGCAGTTCCAGACTGTACACCCTGATCTTGCGGGGTTGAAGATCTAACTCTTCACCCTCGCGGGCCGCTTCGTAGGCTTTTCGTCCCTTTACTTTTACGGCGGAGTAGGGTGGTGGTACCTGTTCAATTTCTCCGATGAACGACTGCAAAGCTGCTACAAACTGTTCTTCGGTGATATTGACCGGATTATTGGTTAAAACCTGTCCATCTGCATCGTAAGTATCGGTGGTGGTACCCAGTTGGATGACCGCTTGATAGCGCTTATCTGAGGCAGAAACGTATTCAGAAAGCCGGACGGCCGGGCCTAACAGGACGACCAGCACGCCGGAGGCTCGCGGATCCAACGTACCGGTGTGGCCTGCCCGCCGAATGCCCGTTCCCCGCCGGATGATCTGAACAATGTCGTGTGAGGTGTAACCAACCGGTTTATCCACGACCAGGACGCCTGAGATGGTGTTATTCGGGTTTATGGTATCGTTCATCTTTTGCAAATCCTTGCGAAAAATCTTTCCCCTTGTTCGTCAGGAGTTGGAATTACCGCTCATGAAGTCCTCTGTGGCAGCCAGCACTTTCGCCTGAACCTCCTCCAGACTGCCGTTGATTTCTGCGCCGGCTGCAGCCGGATGACCGCCACCGCCAAATTGTGCCGCCAGTTTGGAAACATCCCAACCCGGTTGGGCGCGCCACGAAACCTTCACATGATCGTGTTTTTGTTCGTTGAACAGAATGGCGATGTCACATTCACTGATGCTGGAAAGCAGATTAGCCAGATCAGCGTCATCATTGCCATTATACCCGACTGTGCGCCGGTCTGCCTGAGTTAAGGTTGACCAGATGATGCGTCCCTTTTTTTGCAGAGTCGAAAGACCTACTCCCCAGTAGCGGGCTTCTTCGAACGAGCGCTGCACCAGTCCGCGGTAATATAATTCGGGCAGGTTGGCGCCTTTTTCCATCAAATCGGCGGCAATGCGCAGGGCTTTCGGGTTCATGTTGGAAGTGCGGAAGCCGATGGTGTCGGTGATGATGGCCGTCAGCAGCGCTTCCGCAACCGGCAGGCTGATTTCTAGCCCTAATTGCGGAAGAATCTCCGCCAGAATGGCGGCCGTTGCAACCGCTTCGGGATCTACCCAGTTGAGTCGGGCATAACCGGGGTTGGTGATGTGATGATCCACCTGTATATCCGGTTGGTGGGAGTTGAATGCTGCCCCAATTCGTTTGATGTCAGCAGCATCCACGACGATGAAGGTGTCGAATTTTCCCTGCGGTGCGCGGATGATGTCCCGGCTGCCCGGTAAATGGAGCATGTTCGGTGGCACGGAATCACTCAACGCCATAACCACATCTTTCCCGGCCTGACGAAGAGCCAGCCCAAACCCCAGCATCGAGCCGATTGCGTCTCCATCCGGACGGATGTGGGATGTGATCAAAATCCGCTGGGCGGACTGGAGTGTCTCGCGCATGGCGATCAGGGTTTGCGGGTCATTCATGATCATTTTCTTCTTCCTCTTGGGAGGATTCACTGGCAGTTGGGTTTTCGTTGCGCAACGAAGCTAACAGGCGTTCGATGCGGTCGGCGCGTTCCGGGGTGGGATCCCAATGAAAACGCAGGCGCGGAAAGACCCGTAATTCGATTTGATCCGCCAGCGTGCGGCGGATGAAACCGGACGCGCTCTGTAATCCGTCGAGGATTTCCTGCGCGCGCTGGCTGCCTTCCACGGCTGAAACGTAAATATCGGCGTATGCCAGTTCGCGGTCGACTTTTACATCCGTAACAGTAATACCGCTCAGGCGCGGGTCACGGATTTGACCCATGACCAGCATCTCCGAGAGGTCTTGCCGGATTCGGTCAGCAATTCGTTGGAGTCGAAGATTGGAGGGCATTGTTTACTTACCTCGTCGGGCTGTTGATTCTAAAATCAACTTCCTTTTTCAAAAATGTAACATTCAATTTCATCACCGACAGCGATGTCGTTGAAGTTTTTGAAAGCGGCACCGCACTCAAAACCGGCGCGGACTTCACGAACATCCTCTTTCTCGTGCTTAAGAGAGGCGAATTCACCTTCATAAATGATCGTTCCTTCGCGGCGAAGGCGGACTTTTGCGTTACGCCGAAACTCACCGCTCAACACCCGGCAGCCAGCCACCACGCCGACTTTGGAAATGCGAAAAGTAGCCAGCACCTTACCGTGGCCGATGATCACCTCTTTTACTTCGGGTTCCAGCAAGCCTTTCATGGCTTTTTCAATATCTTCGGTTAGGCGGTAGATGATGTCATATAGCCGGATGGAAACACCTTCGCTTTCGGCTAACCGACGCGCAGCAGCATCGGCCTGCACGTTGAAGCCAACGACAATGGCGTTCGAAGCAGCCGCCAGCATCACATCATTCTCGCTGATATTCCCCGTTTCAGCGTGTAAAATGTTGATGCGGATTTCCCCACCTTTGCCCAACTCATTCAAGGAGGAGATAATCGGCTCCAGAGAGCCCTGCACATCGGCTTTGATGATCAGCCGCAATTCGTGATCTTCACCGGATTGTACCTTGTTGAAAAGTTCCTCAAGGCTGATTTTGGGGGCAGAAGCCAGGCGTTTCTGCTGCTGTTGAAGGCGTTCTTCCACTACTGCGCGGGCTTCCCGTTCATTCTCGTAAACAAGGAAAAGCTCACCGGCATCCGGCACATCGTTCAATCCCATAATTTGAACCGGGGTGGAAGGGCCGGCTTTGCGCAATTTCCGCCCGCGGAAGTCGAACATGGCGCGGATGCGTCCGTATGCCTTTCCGGCAACGACGATGTCGCCGGTTTCCAGTGTGCCGTTATAGACCAGTAAGGTTGCCACCACGCCTTTGGCACGATCCACTTTGGCTTCAATCACCGTACCGAACACACGTCCTTCGGGATTGGCTTTGATATCGAGGGTATCTGCCACGAGGAGGATGGCCTCCAGCAAATCATCAATTCCTTTACGCAACTTGGCCGATACCGGCACTACCATCGTATCGCCATCCCAATCATCCGGCACCAATCCTACTTCGGCTAATTGTTTTTTTGTAAAATCCGGGTTGGCATCCGGGCGGTCAATCTTATTCATGGCAACGATAATTGGCACACGGGCGGCGCGGGCATGAGCAATGGCTTCGCGGGTTTGCGGCATTACACCGTCGTTGGCGGCTACCACCAGGACTACAATATCGGCTCCCTGAGCACCCCGCGAACGCATGGCCGTGAAGGCCGCATGGCCGGGGGTATCCAAAAAGGTGATCAGGCGGTTTTTGTGTTCAACCTGATAGGCACCAATGTGTTGGGTGATACCACCTGCTTCACCGCCGGCAACGTTGGTATCCCGGATGGCATCCAGCAGGGTGGTCTTGCCGTGGTCTACATGACCCAAAATCGTCACAACCGGCGGGCGATCCTGCAGGGCTTCCGGTTTCTCTTTGGCAATCAATTGCCGCCATAGCGGAATTTCTCCGACTTCTTTTTCTTCAACTTCTTCATAAACTTCCGGCTGAGCCTCATAACCCAGTTCGGAAGCCACAACTGCAGCGGTGTCGAAATCAATTTGCTGGTTAATGTTGGCCATCACCCCGTTGGACATCAAGATTTTGATGACCTGAATGGGGCTGGCCTGCATTCGTTGCGCAAGGTCACGAACCGTGATACTGGCTGGCAGTTCGATTGTTTTGGACCCATTATCGCTCATAGTGCACCTCTTTCATGTAGTTTCTCCCTGCTTCCCCTGTGGACCGTTGCCTCTGTTGGGTGAGTGTGTTGACCGGGGAAAGGGCCTGGGTTTTTGAGCGGTAGAAGGGTCGCCTTACATCAGCCTTCTGTTTTGCTCTTTCCTCTAAAACAGGATACGGGATCAGGCTACATGGTATTCTTCCGGCAGGGATTGCATATATTCGGTAAGAAAGACCCGTTCCTGTTCGGTCAACTCGGTTTTTAAGGCGTGGGCAAGAGCTCCTTTCAGAGCGCGCTCCCAACATTGGCGATCCTCGTGGACGTACGCGCCTCGACCGGCAAGTTTCCCCGTAGGATCAATCTGCACGCCTTGCGGGGTACGGACGATCCGAATAAGCGCTCTTTTTGCCATCACCTGACGGCAGCCCACACAAGTGCGCTGGGGAATGTGTTTCGTTCGTTGGACTGGTTTCCTGGCCACCTTTCCTACTCTAATTTAATCTGCACCGTTTTACTCATCCCAATCCCAACCACCATCTCCGCGGCGGTGCTTTTTGCGGATGATGATTGTATCGCGGTCGGGGTCATACTCAATCTGGGTATGTTTCTTTTTCTTTTTACCCTTTTTCTTCTCTTTGCGGGTGGAAATTCCTTCGCTCTCTTCCTCATCCTCAAAGAGGGCTTCATCCACGGGTGTCAATTTCAGGTCGAAGATCTGTTCAAAGGACGGTTCTTCTTCCTCGGTGGTTTCTTCAACCCTGGATTTAATTTCGGTTTCTGCCCTGGCAGCCTCGACTTCCAATTCTGGTTCAATTGCCTCGATGAACGGCTCCACCTCCTCAAGAGGTTGCGGGGCACTTTCTGCGATGGTTACGATCTCTTCGGCAGGTTCGATGGTTTCCGGCAACGGCTGCGGCGCTTCTTCAACGGTTGCCTGTGCGGCCTTCTCGGCTTCCATTTGGGCGTCCAGTTTTTCCATGAGTTTGTGGATTTCTTGCATGGCACGCGGGCCAATGCCGTTCAAACGCAGGATCTCATCCGGCGCAATCTTCATCTGAACAGCCATTTCCCCAACCGTGCTGTAGCCGGCTTCCTGCAGGATGTAGGCAACATGCTCCGGTAAACCGCTGTCCAGAATGTTGATATTGAAGGAGTCGGCGGGCACCTGCGCTTTGGCCTGTGAAAACAGGTCTTCGCTGACCTTTTCGGCCTCGGGACGGCGGGTCATGCGGCGTTCTACCCGGTCAACAAAGCGCGCCATCAAATCGTATTCTTCCGGCTGCAAGGGACGTCCTTCTGCTTTGCGGGCAAGCATATCTTCCACCTTGCGCATCGTCTCGGCTTCCTGAGCGGCCAGTTCGGCAAGGCTTTCGTCTTTTTGCAGTTTGTAGAGAGCATCGGCAGCGGCTTCGGGCAGGCTTTTGATATCAATGCGCCAGCCGGTCAATTTGGCAGCCAGCCGGGCATTTTGTCCATCTCGCCCAATTGCCAGACTTAACTGGTCTTCGGGCACGACGACGGTAGCCGTTTTGCCGCTGGATTGCTGCTCGTTGAGGTAAACCCCGCTGACGCGGGCCGGGCTGATGGCTTTGGCGATGAAAACGGCCGGGTCGGGATTCCATTCAATGACGTCAATTTTTTCGTCGTGCAGTTCACGGACGATGGCCTGGATACGCACACCGCGGATGCCGACACAGGCTCCCACGGGGTCAATGCCGCTTTGGGTAGCTGAAACAGCAACTTTAGCGCGTTCACCCGGTTCACGGGCAATCGAGCGAATCTCAACGACGCCGTGGTAAATTTCGGGGACTTCGTTTTCCAGCAGTCGGCGCAGAAAATTGCGGTGAGTGCGCGAAAGGATGATCTGTGGGCCGCGGTTGTTGTCCTTGACTTCGGCCACCAGGGCGCGCACGCGGTCGTGAATGCGGAAACGCTCGCCGGGGATCATTTCTTTGCGAGGCATGGTGCCTTCGGCTTTCATTTCCAGACCAATGGTCAGCCCTTGCGCGCTGACGGCCTGCACCACGCCACTGACAATTTCGCCCAGTTGTTTCTGGTAATAATTCAACTGTGCCTGACGTTCGGCGTCGCGGATACGCTGCTGAATCACCTGCCGGGCGGTTTGTGCAGCCACACGCCCAAAATCGCGCGGGGTGGTCTCGACAACAATCATGCCCCCCAGCTGCGCATTTGGGTCAATTTTGCGGGCTTCTTCAAGGCTTACTTCGGTGCGCGGGTCTTCCACTTCCTCGACGATTTCTTTTTCGGCAAAGATGGTTACTTTACCGGTTTCAATGTCTACTTTGGCTTCGACATGTTGGGCGTTGGAAGCATTCACCGCGCGGCGGTATGCCGAAACCATCGCCGATTCGAGCGCTTTGAGAATCACTTCTTTTGGAAGTTGTTTTTCTTCCAGGACTTCATTGAACGCCAGGGTAAATTCGTTCTTCATGCTTCAACTTTCTCCAGATAGTTGCGGTTACTAAGCAGAAAAGTGGGGGTTGCCCACTTTTCGATGCGGTCCTCTTTCTTTTGCCTTGCGACTTTGATTTTATCACAGGTTTTGTTAACAGGCAAGAAATTTTACTTAATGATTCGATTAAAACTTTTGACAAATTACCATTCTCTCGGGTATCCTTAAATTACACACGGGAGGGATCCATGACAATCATCGAAGATACCTGGGTCAAAGTTGATCATTTGAACATTCACCTCTATACTGCCGGTGAGGAGGATGAAACAGTTGTATTATTGCATGGCGGTGGTCTTGATTCGGCCTGGCTTTCCTGGCAGCCGGTCATTCTGGCGCTTTCCACTCGCTTTCGGGTGATTGCTCCCGACCTGCCCGGTTACGGTAAGAGTGATACTCCACAAATTGATTACACACTGGATTACTACATTGACTTCGTAAGAAGGCTGCTGGATCAATTGGATGTGGAGCGGCCAACGCTGGCGGGAATTTCGATGGGTGGCGGAATTGCTATCGGTTTTGCATTGGCACACCCCCAGCGAGTCAACCGGCTGGTGCCGGTGGATAGTTACGGTATCCAGCGCAAATACCCGGGCGGATTATGGGGATATTACCTGGTACGGATGGAGTGGCTGAACCGCTTTTCGTGGTGGTTGCTGGGACGCAACCGGGCTTTAACCCGTGCGTCCTTACAGCAAATCATGTATGACCCAAATGCCCTGTCCGATGATCTGATCAACGAGGTGTATGAAGAGATCCGACGTCCCCGGGCAGGCATGGCCTTTCGTTCATTTCAGCGTCATGAAGTTCTTCGCGACGGTGTGCGTACCTGTTATCTGGATCGCTTGAAGGAAATTCAGGCTGAAACGTTATTCATACATGGGGAAAATGACCGTTTGGTGCCGGTGGAGTGTGCTCGAGAAGCCCACGCCAGGCTCCCCGGTTCGCGGCTGGAGGTCATACCGGCTTGCGGGCACTGGCCGCAGCGCGAAAAACCGGATGAGTTTAATCGGATTTTGCTGAATTTTCTGCAAACTTCCTGATCAATCCGACCATTCCAAAAAAGAACAGGATAATAAAATGGACAATCAGTATCTTTGGTGGCGAGATGGGGTCATTTATCAGATTTATCCGCGTTCCTTTGCGGATAGCAACGGTGATGGAATTGGTGATTTGAACGGCATCCGCAGCCGTCTGGATTATCTGGCGGAATTGGGGGTGGATGCTATCTGGCTTTCGCCGATTAATCCATCGCCGGATGTGGACTTTGGCTATGACGTCAGCAATTATCTCGATATTGATCCGAAATTCGGGACGCTGGCTGATTTTGATGCGCTGGTTGATGAGGCGCATCGGCGCGGCATTCGGATTGTTTTGGATTTGGTGCTGAATCACACCTCGGATCAGCATCCCTGGTTTATTCAGTCGCGCAGCAGCCGGGATAATCCCTTTCGGGATTATTACCTGTGGCGTGATCCGGCTGCGGATGGCGGCCCTCCCAATAACTGGCAATCCATTTTTGGCGGAAGTGCATGGGAATGGGATGCTCAAACCGGCCAGTACTACTATCACATGTTTTACAAAGAACAACCGGATGTCAACTGGCGAAACCCGCAAGTGCGCAAGGCGCTGCTGGATGTATTCCGTTTTTGGTGCGACCGCGGGGTGGATGGCTACCGGCTGGATGTTTTCAATATGTATTTCAAGCATCCTGATTTTCCGGATAATCCGCCGGCGGTGGGTTTACGCGGTTTTGACCGCCAAAAGCACATTTACGATTGTGATCAGCCGGAGATGTTTCCCCTGCTACGGGAGATTCGCGCCATCCTCGATTCCTATCCGGAGCGGTTTGCCGTCGGGGAAACCTTCCTTTCTACCCCCCAGAAAGCAGCATCTTACTGCGCTGCTGGCTTGCTGCACACCACCTTCGATTTTACCTTCCTGCATTCACCATGGAAGCCGGCACGCTTTTTGAAGGCGATTCAGGATTGGGAGCAGGCCTTGCAGCCGGAGGGCTGGCCAACCTACGTGCTGAATAATCACGACAACCCGCGATCAGCTACTCGTTACGGCCAGGGTGAGGATGACAACCGCCTGCAAGTGGCAGCCGCCCTGCTCCTGACCCAACATGGGACGCCTTTTCTTTACTACGGTGAGGAAATTGGGATGCGTGACATTCCCATCACTCGTGATATGGTACAAGATCCAGTGGGTAAGCGTTTTTGGCCGCTTTATAAAGGGCGCGATGGGTGTCGTTCGCCGATGCAGTGGAATGACAGCCCCAATGCCGGTTTTAGCACCGGAAAACCGTGGTTGCCCGTCCACGCCAATTACCGGCAACGCAATGTCTCAGCTCAGCAAAATCAACCGGATTCCCTGTACCACTTTTACCGCAAGTTGATTCAGCTGCGCAAGGAATACCCGGTGTTGAGAAATGGTTTCTTCCAGCCTCTGACGTTTGAACCCCAGCGGTTACTGGCTTACCTGCGTCAAAATGCCGACCAAACCATTCTGGTTGCGCTCAATTTTGGTAAACGCCCGGTACGCCTGGCGTTGGGCGGCATGGTGCGGCGCGCAAGTTGGAAATTGCTTTTGTCCAACCGACGCGACCATTTGCCGCCGTTGAAGGACGGTTTGTTGCTTCCGCTGGAAGGCCACGAAGTCTTGATTCTGCTGCAAGAAGCCTGATTGGCTTTATTCTTCTTCGCCTGTGGTTTCTCCCAACACTTCCAGATCGAACGGCACACCGACCTGCTCGCCGGCTTCGCGTAAGCCTTTTACCACTTCAACCAGCAGGGGAATGCCTCTCTGACGGTTCAAAGCCTCCAGCTCAAACTCTTTTTCGCCGTGAATGTAGATGCGTTCCTGCCCTTCGGCTTTGGGGGCATTTTTGAGGGTTTGAATCAGGCGATCCAGGTCGGCTTTGAATTCCTGCGGGTCGCGGAAGGCGTCAATGCGGATGGCGGCAAAGAAATGCCCGACATTGGCGGGTTGATCTTTACCGACCGAGCCCACAAATGGCCCGGTGGCTGCACCGGAAAGTACCCCGGAGAAGATATCCACCCACAAGGCTAAACCGTAACCTTTATAACCGCGCATGATGTCGGTACCGCCTAACGGCAGTAAGGCACCGCCTTGCAGCACGGCTTTCGGATCGGTGGTCACCTGGCCGTTTTGGTCAATTCCCCAGCCTTCGGGGATTTTTTCGCCGGCTTTGTCGTACACCGTGATCTTGCCGATGGGGACAATGCTGGTTGCCATGTCCAGTACGTAAGGTCGTTCGTGCAAGGCGGGGGCTGCCACTGCAATTGGGTTGGTGCCGAGGATACGGGTGCGTCCATAAGTGGGAGCCACCAGCGGCTGGGCGTTGGTGAAGGAAATCCCGATCATGTCATGCGGCAAGGCCATCATGGCGTAATAGCCGGCAATTCCGTAATGATTGCTGTTGCGTACCGAAGCCAGCGCAACACCGTTTTCCCCGGCTTTTTGGATGACGCGCTGCATGGTGTGGTAACCGACCACCATGCCCAAACCGTTGCCACCATCCACCAGGAGGGTGGTGGGGGTTTCGCGGACGATCTGGTAGGGGGAAGCCGGATCAATCAGCCCTTTGAGGATGCGGCTGCCGTAATAACTGTGCAGGCGGATGATGCCGTGAGAACTGACCCCGCGTAAATCCGCTGAAATCAACACGTCTGCTGCGATGCGGGCGTGTTCTTCGGTGACATTCAAACGGGTGAAGAAGCGGATGATGTAGTTTCTCAGGTCTTCAACACGGAATATTTGAGCAAGCGGCATGATCGGACTCCTCCAATTTGGCGAAATTTGATTTGCAATCACACGTCCAAATTACGGACATTACGGGCATGCGTGGTGATGAAGCGGGTGCGGGGAGGGACGGCTTCGCCCATCAGCATGTCAAAGGTACGGTCAGCAGCCGCGGCATCTTCAATGCTGACGGAGAGGAGGGTGCGGTTGGCGGGGTTCATGGTGGTTTCCCACAATTGTTGAGGGTTCATTTCGCCCAAACCCTTGTAACGCTGGATGGAAACCTTATCCGCCGAAACCCCCAATTCCTTTAGTACCTTGTCTTTTTCGGCTTCGGTATAGACGTACCTGACCTGATTTTTATAGGCGATGCGGTAAAGCGGCGGTTGGGCAATGTAGAGGTGGCCAGCTTCGATGAGCGGCTGCATATAACGGAAGAAGAAGGTTAACAGCAGGGTGCGGATGTGGCTGCCGTCTACATCGGCGTCGGTCATGATAATGACCCGTCCGTAGCGCAGCCCGGATAAATCGAAGTTTTCCCCAATGCCGGTGCCCAAGGCGGAGATGAGGGCTTTGACTTCATTATTGGAAAGGATTTTATCCAGACGGGCGCGTTCGGTGTTGAGGATTTTACCGCGCAGCGGCAAAATGGCCTGAAAGTGACGGTCGCGTCCCTGCTTGGCTGAACCACCTGCGCTTTCACCCTCAACGATGTACAGCTCGGTCTTGTTGGGGTCGCGCTCGGAGCAATCGGCCAGTTTGCCGGGCAGGGTCAGGCTTTCCAGGGCTGATTTGCGGATGACCAGATCGCGCGCTTTGCGGGCTGCATCCCGGGCGCGAGCTGAGGTGAGACATTTTTGAACGATGGCGCGCGCCGCGGAGGGATTTTCTTCCAGAAAGGCGTAAAATGCCTCCCCAACGACTTGCTGGACATAAGTCTGGACTTCCGGATTCATCAGCTTGACCTTGGTCTGGCTTTCAAACTGCGGGTCTGGGTGCTTGATGCTGACGATGGCGGTCATGCCCTCGCGCGTGTCATCACCGGTGAAGTTGGGGTCGGCGTCTTTCAGCAGGCTGTTGCGGCGGGCGTAGTCGTTGATCACGCGGGTGATGGCAGTGCGTAAACCGGTCATGTGCGTACCGCCATCTATGGTGTTTATGGTATTGGCAAATGAATAAACCGACTCGGCGTAGGCATCGGTATACTGGACAGCAACTTCAATGCCGATATTATCCACTTCTTTTTCGACAAAAAAGACCGGGTGGAGCGTGGTGCGGTTGCGGTTGAGGTATCGCACGAAAGAAATGATGCCGCCCTCGAAGAAAAAGGTTGTCTCGCGGTTGCTGCGCTCATCCACCAATCGTATCAAGACCTTGCGGGTGACGAAAGCCATCTCGCGGAAACGCTGGCTGAGGGTCTCGAATTTATAATCCACATCGTCTTTGAAAATTTCGCGATCAAATTTGAAAGTGGTTATTGTTCCGGTGCGGTTTGGCTCACATTTGCCAATTACCTTGACTGCCTCCTGGGGGATGCCGCGCTCGTAGCGTTGGAAATACTTTTGCCCATCCCGACAAACGACCACCTCGCACCATTCCGAGAGAGCGTTGACTGCCGAAACACCCACACCGTGCAGACCGCCGGAAACTTTATAACTGGAATGGCTGAACTTGCCGCCGGCGTGGAGAGTGGTCATGACCACTTCCAGCGCCGATTTTTTCTTTTCGGGGTGAATATCTACCGGGATACCCCGGCCATTGTCCTCGACGGTCACCGAACTATCGGGGTGAATGGTCACAATGATCCGATTGCAGAATCCAGCCAGGGCTTCGTCAATTGAGTTGTCTACTACTTCATAAACCAGATGATGAAGGGCTTTGAGGTCGGTACCGCCAACGTACATACCCGGACGGCGGCGGACGGCTTCAAGGCCTTCCAGCACCTGAATGTCTTTTGCGCCATAGGATGAGAGGTCTATTGATTGAGCCACGGATAATCCTCCAAAGAACTTAACACCTTGACCTTCCCCCTGAATCTGCGGAGGGAAGGATTTGAGTGGTTATGCCTGCACCATTCTTGCACTTTGCTGTTTGATTAATTCCATCAACCAGCGCAAACCGCTCCGAAAATAGATAAAACTGGCGGTTAGCAAACTGGTGTAAATAAACGCATGTCCCAAAATACCGACCAGGGTCAACCACGAACTGGTGGGCGGGATTTTCCATAGAATATCCATGCCCTGAGCAATCAAAATTGCAGCAACCAGAAAAAGACTGCTGCCGGTCAGATGATTGCGCACCAGACGGACGCTGGTCAATGCGGAAACCAGCAGGTTGCGCTGACCGAGAAAAATGCTATGCGGCGTGAAAATCAATGGAATAAAGAGCCAGATCAGTAAGAACAGAACCGCCAACAGAGCAATACTGCCTAAACTGGCATTGATCATTGCCAGCAGGGAGACGATCGCCGAAGCGGGCAGACTGATCAGAAAGACCGCGAAAAGGATTGTCAGAATAAAAACAGCGCATAATCCCGATTGCACCAGGAAAGCTTTGAATTCAAACTTAATGGGGGTTTCGCCGGAGGAACGCGCCAGTGTATTCAGGAAGAGACAGCCCATCAGGAAACCGATGACGAGAAAGAGAACCCACCAGCCAAATGCGGAAGAGAAGGAGTTGATCTCCAACACGGCGGGCTGACCAAACGGCGTTAAGTCGCTCATGCGGTTTGCCATCAGGCTCGGCAGACCGATTGGAAAAGTCTGTAATGCGCTGGCGAGATTATAAGTCTTCAGGCTTTCAATCCAGAGCGCGGTGAGGTCGTTGACCTGCTGGGCAATTTCCGCCGATGCAAAACGGCTGATGGTATTGGCGTATTCGGTCAACAAAGGAGTGAACAACCGGTCAATGCGAAATTGCGGACCGAGCCACAAAAACACATCCAGCAACACCGGTAAAATTATCAAATAAACTTTGCCGGCAACGGTATTGAACCCCGCGCTGAGGGCTGGTATCAGGCGAGGCGGGGTGATTAAATTCATATCTGTTTCTGATGCCATACAAGGTTTATTTTACCATACTCATCCTCTCTAGCAGGGATTGCCCGTCGGCGGTAAAATCAAATTATGCAATCCCACCGTCACTTACCCGATGCCGACCGGCTGAGCGTGGTGGCAGCCGTCATTCTGCTGGGGTATGCCCTGACTCCCTTTGTTTCTCTGCCGGAACGCCTGGTTAGTTTGCAACTGCCCGGGTTTTTCTTCGAGATGCGCCTGAATTTTTCCACCCTGGTGGCCATTCTGGTTTCCCTCATTGCCGCAGCTGGCACCGACTGGTTGATTCAAACTCATCCTCATCTGGAGGGCAAAGTCCGTTTACCGCACTGGTTGCTGCCGGCTTTGACGGCATGGGCGATTGGTGTGCCACTGACCACCCTGCAAGTTGGAGTGGAGTGGTGGGTGGTTTTTACGCTGGGCGGTGTGCTTTTCCTCATGGTTGTGCTGGCCGAATACATTGTGGTGGATACGCAGGATATTCGCCACGCACCGGCTTCGATCGGCCTGACGGCTGTTTCATTTGCCTTATATCTGGTGCTGGCGGTGAGTGTACATGCAGCCGGTTTACGGCTTTACACGCTGATTTTGACGCTTGCACCAACCCTTTTCCTGATCAGTCTGCGTTCTCTTTATTTGCGTAGCGGTGGAAGGTGGTATCCGGCATGGGCAGCAGGGATCACGCTGGTGGTCAGCCAGCTGGCGGTTGGGTTGCATTACCTGCCACTTACGCCGTTGCGGTTTGGTTTGCTTTTACTGGCAGCCGCTTATGGGCTCACCAGTCTGGCAGCCGGTTTAGAAGAAGGCCGGGGATTACGTTTTGTGTGGGTTGAACCGCTGGTTATGGCGGTTTTACTGGTTGGGGTTTCCCTGCTTGTGAGGGTTTAATTGAAAAATTTGAAATTGCGCGCTCACCATTTCCAACAAATGCAAGACCACATTTTTCAGAACCTGCCCGAAGAAGCCTGCGGAATGCTGGGCGGGAGGGGCGATCAGGTGGAGGTGGTCATTCCCATCACCAATCAGGCTCACAGTCCGGTTCGTTTCTACATGCACCCGGTTGAAATGTTAAGAGCTTTTGATTGGCTGGAAGAAAATCAAATGGAAATGATTGCCACATTTCACTCTCATCCGATGGGGCCGTTACATCCATCGGAAAGCGATGTTCAGGAGTTTGCCTACCCCGGCACCGCCGTGCTGATCTGGTCACCAGTGGATGAACAGCGCTGGGGCGTCCGAGGATTCATGATTGAGGCTGCCGGGTATCGCGAAATCGGCTTAATCTTGTTAGAATCGTAACCTGATAAAGGGTTGCGGGTTATAAACGCTGGAGGAAGAGTGATGGAAGGATGGTTGACCACAGGACTGGTATTGTTGGGGGCGTATATCATCGGCTCGGTGCCGTTTGGACTGGTGATTGTCTGGATTGCCCGCGGTAAAGACTTGCGTCAGATTGAAAGCGGCCGGACAGGCGGTACCAACGCCATGCGAGCCGCTGGTTTTCTGGCGGGGCTTTTTACGGCCATTTTCGATGTACTTAAAGGTTCGGCGGCGGTTTGGCTGGCGGCGTATGTGTTTCCGGAGCAGATTTGGGTGCGGGCAGCGGCCGGCTTACTGGCGATTCTCGGTCACAATTATTCCGTATTTCTGATCGAATCGCGCGCGAAGGGCGGTATTCGATTGCGCGGTGGGGCAGGCGGCGCGCCGGCTTTTGGGGCTACGCTGGCACTTTTCCCGCCGGCAGCCTTGATCATCTTCCCGTTAGGCGTACTGGTGTATGTGGGAATTGGCTATGCTTCCGTCACAACAATGAGCATTGCCTTCTTTGCAACGATCATCTTTCTGGTGCGGGCATTGCAAGGTCTTTCCCCGTGGGAATATGTTGCCTTTGGGGTGGGCGCATTGGCGGCGGTGATCTGGTCACTACGTCCCAATATTGAGCGGTTACGCAACGGCACAGAACGGGCGGTTGGTCTGCGGGCTTATTTGCAAAAACGCAAAGCTCAGCAAAGCGAAAATAATGAAAACGGCTCGCTCAAAGCGAACCGTCCAAAACAGGAACACGCCCGAAAAGGACTTTAGACCTTAATCGGCCGGGGTGATGACAACCCCTTCCTCTGCGGCGATTTGCTTGAAGAGAAAGCGCACATTGCGTTTGTGTAATTCCTCGGCGAGGCCGCCCAGATAGACGCGGCTCTTGCCACAGGATTCAATATCAATCGTTGCAAGTACTTCCAGTGGATTTTTTCGCCGGACGGCGGCGCGGACGGCTTTTCGCACGTTATTGAGGTAATTGAGGTTTTCCTGGACGGCGTCGTCAATTTCTCCGCGCAAGATGATGTCGCCGTGGCCCTGAATGATGTTTTCCAACCCCATTTTTCCGATCCGGCGAATCGTTTCACTGAGTACATCCGGATCACCATCCACCACATAGGGCAAAGGCAGGAAGGCATCACCGGCGAACAAAACGCGGTCTTCCTCCACCAGCACTGAGATGCCGTCGCGGCTGTGACCGGGGGTGTGGGTAAGGATCAGATTCTTTTTACCAATCCGCAAAGAAAGGTCACCGCCTTCGAAGGTGAGGTGCGGATAAACCAGTTTAACCTGTTTGAAGGCAGGGTTTTGTCGCCGGGCAGATTCCAGGGATGCCGGGCCGCGCAATTCCATCAATTCGCGGCAGAGGGTGTGAGAAATTACGGTTGCGCCCGGGAAGAAACAATTGCCCCAGGTGTGATCGGCATGATGGTGGGTGTTGATGATGTAACGCACCGGTACACCGAGGGTTTCTTCGATAAACGAACGCATAGCAAGTGTTTCCTCGGGAATTGCCAATGTGTCAATCACCACAGCCCATTGAGGTCCGGTTATTGCCCCCGCTGTGACCTGAGCGTAGATTTCACTTTGAAACCAGTAAACATTTTCGGAGATGCGCTCGCGCTGCATACCTGCTCCAAGTGTTGAATTGGATGGGTGTTACAGGTGCAAAGAATAGCATAAAAAAGATCAAATGTCAAAATTCCCGCGGCAATGGAATGAAGGTTTACTGGTCACCCTGATTCTTCTTGTGGATCAATGGGAAGCGCAACAGTCCTTTGCGGTAAAGGTAAATACCTGCCGCCACAAGAATCAAAATCTCGGCGAGCAAAGCCCCTGCAAAATATGGCCAGTACTTTCGTGCCCAGGATGACGCGAAGGGTGGTCTGGTGCCTTCGGATGGCGGTAAGGTGGTGGAACCGGTGGCAGTGGCGGTCACAGGGGAGGATGTAGTTTGAGGTGTGAGTGTTTCCCCTATGGCGGTGGACTGGGTCGGGTTGGGTTCGGGAGGCGGGTAACCTTCCCCGGCTGGAAGGGTGGGCGTGCCTTCACCGATCGGGTAACCATCTTGTGGGGGTGGAGTGGATTGTGGGGTCAGGCTTCGGTTGGGGGTTATGCTGCCGGTGCCTAACGGTGCGGGGTAGCCTTCCAGGGTGGGGGTGGTGGTGCCCGGCGTGCCGCCAAAAGGAGTGAAGGTGCGGGTTGGGAAGCGGGTGCGGGTAGGCGGCAAGGTGGGGGAGCGGTACACCACCGTCGGGTAGATGACCGGTGTACGGGTGCGCGTGCGGGTGGGAATGAGGGTAAAGGTTATCGTGCGGGTGGGGGTGATGGTGCCGGTCAGGGTGATGGTGGGAGTAAAGGTCAGGGTTGCGGTTGGCGAAAGTGTTGGGCTGGCAGTGAATTGAGTACCCGTCCCGGTGGGTGTGGGGGATGATGTGGCGGTGGGAGTGGACGTGGCTGTCGGGGTGGGGGTAGATGTGGATGTGGCGGTAGGAGTGGACGTGGCTGTCGGGGTAGGGGTGACTTGCTGCGGTATTACACTGATCACACCGCTGAAGGAGGATTCCTGGGTAGTGCTGATAATTTCCAACCGGTAATAATAGGTGGTACCGTTGGTCAAACCACTATCCACAACTTCATAAAATGCTCCACCAATGCCGGAGCCGCGCCGCGCAATAAAGGGACTGACCCGGCTGAAGCCACCGCTTTCACTCTGACTGCGCAGCAGGTAAAAACCGGTGGTGTTCACTTCGCTGACGGTTGTCCACTGGATGGCCGCCTGAGTATCTCCGGCTATCGCCGTGAACTGGCTGAAAATGACGCTGGAAGGCAGCGGCAGTAAACCAACCACAAACGGGGTGAAGTTCAAATCATTACTGCTGTTCGGCCGGCCGCTGCCGTCAATTGAAACTTGAATTTCTTTGAGGATGGGGTCACAAAGAGTCGTTTGACCTGTTGCTCCGCCCGCACCGCTGCCAGCCGGGTTTTGACCGGTGGTATCCCAACCATCCGTCACATTGCCGATTGGATCGTACCACCACAGCGGAATCAAAGCCGGGTTGCCGCTGCCGCAATAAGCAGTGCTTTCCACGGTAGCCGTACAGCCGCTGGTGGAATCATAGCGGAAGAACAAATCCACCAAAGTGGGTGGCGTGATCACATCGCTGGAAAGAAAAATGTCGTAATAATTCGAGCAGGCGGTCAGGCTGCCCGGCATACCGCCAGTGAAGGGCACATTGTCCGGGCTTCCAGAACCGTGATTGACCACGAAGAGGGCAAAATCACTGTCGCTTGGGGCGTGTTGAAATGCAACTTTGCCATTGCTGGTGTATGTTTTTGCAGAAGTGACGGTCACTTTTTCCGCGCTTACACCCGGGGCATTGCTGCGTGGCAAGGCCGGCGCACCCAGTTGTTTACCGGCGGTAAACGTACATTGGGAAATGGCCGTGAGCGGGTCAACCCCAAAGCCCCAGAAATTATGATCCACCTGGCCTTTGGTACTGCACTCTACTTGAAATCCGCTGCGATTGGCGTAAAAGTTGTTGGCACCCGCTTGAACGATGCCGCTGCCGGTGCCGGCCTGCCGCCAAACGGCGTAACCGGCATTAGCAGTGATGTGATTGAATTGAAGAATCACATCGCCGTTGTTGTCCAGAATTCTGACCGCATCCTGACCACCGGTCAGATCATTGGAAATCAAAGAGACGGTTTGGGGGCTTTCAACCTGGACAAGGGTACGGCTGGTGCTGGTACAAGTACCATCGTTGATGTTCAAGTCCCGCAAGGTAGCTCCGGCGCTGATCCGAAGCATTGGCTGGGTGCAGGTTGCTCCGAGATAGGTGATTTGAGCGTCATTCACCCCTTGAATCGTGTGGGGCTTGTCCACCAGCACCGCATTGTTCTTGATCAGGTAATTGCCGGTTATCAAAATGGTTGCAGGCTGGGCCGGCAATGGGTGGGAGTCAATAGCGTCCTTCAATCCGGTGCCAAGTCCGGTGGGCAAATCTTCCCCGGAATTAATGTAACAGGGTGAGCTGGCCCCGCAAGCAGCCGCATCGTTGGCTACATAAATCACATCGGCGGTGGCGGTGACACTGATGCCCAAAAACGCCTGACTGGTTTGCTGCCAGCCCCCCGTCGTCCGCTCCAATGCCCGCACCAACACAGAGCCGCTGGTAGTTGCCGTGCTGCCAATCCGAAAGGAAAAATCCAGCCAGTCGCCAAATGCGCCGGCATCTAAGGTCGCCTGGGCTCCCCCCAGCAGCGTGTAACCTGCCGGGGCAATGGTACAGTTGGTGATACTGCTCTGATAGGGGCTGCCGGTGACACCACCGGTCAACCCGATGCGTAAGTCTGCAGCCGACCAGTTAATCGGCGTATAAAGGCAGACTTGTACGTTGGTATCTGGTGGAGGCAGGTAGGCGGTCAGGTCAAAGGAAGCGCGCACATTGAGGGTCTGCCCGGCGGCACAACCAGCCGGCGGACAGGCGGCCGGTGCTTGCAGAGTTAAACTGGTGGATTGAATGGATTGGGCGCGGGTTGATTGCGGCAGGCTCATGATGAACAAAACGGCGACTGCAACCAGCAGGTAGCGCACGACGAAACCACGCGGATGGGTCTGCTGGAAGGGCGAGTCGGGGTTGAAAAAGATGTTCATCAAATGCCTTGAAAAAAAGGATAATCGGCTGGGCGGGGTTGAATTGTTTTGATTATACCGTTCCCATTGTACAAAAATCAAACCATCAACGTGAGATTTTTCATGGAGGTATTTTTGGAAATTACCTCTGCGGCCTCAGTGAAGGACTTTACTCAAAAAGGCTTTGGTGCGTTCTTGTTTGGGATTGGAGAACAAAACATCCGGCGGGGCTTCCTCGACAATCTGGCCATCATCCATCAAGATGGCGCGGTGAGCGGCAGCACGCGCAAAGCCCATCTCATGGGAGACGACCACCATGGTCATACCCTCACGCGCCAGGGCAAGCATGACATCCAGTACTTCTTGAATCATCTCCGGATCAAGCGCGCTGGTGGGTTCATCAAACAGCATGATTTTCGGGTTCATTGCCAGCGCACGGGCAATTGCCACCCGTTGCTGCTGTCCGCCCGATAACTGAATCGGGTAGTTGTGGGCTTTATCGGGGATGCCGACTTTGTGCAACAAGTCCAGCGCAATGCGGGTGGCTTCCTCTTTGCTGCGCTTGCGCACAATCCGCTGAGCCAGCAGGATATTCTCCAATACCGTCAGATGCGGAAAGAGGTTGAACTGCTGGAAAACCATGCCCACCTCTGTGCGGACGGCGTTGATGTTGGCGGCTGTATCCAGAGGAATGCCGTCCACCACAATCCTCCCTTCGTCGAATTCTTCCAGCCGGTTAATGCAGCGCAGCAAGGTGGATTTCCCCGACCCCGAAGGGCCGATGATCACGATCACTTCGCCTTTGTACACATCCAGATTGACGCCGCGCAAGGCGTGGACATTCCCAAAGCGTTTGTGAACATTTTCAATGTGAATGATGGGTTCAGAGGTCATCAGACTTACCTCTCGATTTTGGTTTTTTGTTCAATGTAGTGAACAACCCGCGCCGAAATAAGGGTCATCACCAGATAAAGTAAGGACACCATGATCCACGGCTGAATCGGGATGAAATTGGATGCCATGAATTCACGTCCACGGCGGGTGAGGTCGGAGACGGCAACCACGCTGATCAGGGAGGTGTCCTTCAGCAGGGTGATGAATTCATTCCCAACCGGCGGCAGGATGACGCGGATGGCTTGCGGAAGTATGACGTAACGCATGGCTTGAAAGTAGGTCATTCCCAAACTGCGGGCGGCTTCCATCTGACCTTTGGGAATGCTCTGAATGCCGGCCCGGTACACTTCGCTCATGTAGGCAGCATAACAGATGGTCAAACCGAGGATTGCCATAAAATTTGGGTCGGCTTTGTAGTTGATTAACGCCGGACTGTTCAGGGAAGTTCCCAAATTTTGAATAATGGGAGGGAAGGCGAAATACCAGAAGAGCAGCTGTACCAGCACCGGAATGCCGCGAATGATTTCCACATAAATGGTGAAAATGCCGCGCAATAACCATAATTTCGATAAGCGCGCCAGTGCGACCACCAGTCCCAGAATTAGCACCAGCACGAAAGAAATCATCGTTGTTCGCAGGGTGACCCACACCCCATCTTGAACAAAAATGAGAATACGCTGATACGGATTGGGTTGAGCGATGACCAGAATCACAATTAAAGCGATGACGGCAAATACCAGCAGCCACCACTGGTCTATGCTGGTTTTGCGTGCGTTTGGGCTTGCCTGGGAGGGGTTAGCCGTTTGCATGCTGGGGTATCTCCTCGAAAAACGAATCCAATTTCATGGGGGAGTTCAACAAAGCACGGGCAGCGGCGGTTGTGAAAAATCCTGCCATCTGCCCGTGCCGATCAATTTCACCATAGATGGGGGCTATTCACCCACCAGCCACTTCATTTCAAGTTCGGAAATAACCCCTTCGTTTTTGAGCTGAGCCAGGGCTGCGTTGATTGGCGCAATCAGGTCTTCACGGTTCTTGCAGATCGCGATTCCGTAGGATTCATCGGTGAAGACTTCGCCGACGGTGGTCAATTTTTCCGGATTTTGACCAATGAATCCGAGGGCAGTGGGGTAGTCCGCTATCACGGCATCCACCTGACCGTTCGCCAGATCGAGGAAGGCCAGATCATAGGTGTCATACGGTTTGTAGTTGACATTGGCAATCTTGCGGGCTTCAATTTCGCCGGTTGTTCCCAGTTGAGCGGCGACGGTCTTGCCTGCCAAATCGTCTTTGGATTTGATGGTTTCATCCCCTTTACGGATGACCACAATCTGACCGGCGTTGATGTAGGGGTCGGAAAAGAGCATTTGCTGCTTGCGATCATCGGTGATGGTAATGGCGGCAATTGCCAGATCAAACTGGCACTGCGCCAGACCGGCCAGCACCGAATCAAACGGCAGGTTGCTCCATTCGAGTTGGAAGCCGGCTTTTTCGGCAATAGCCTTCATCAACTCTACATCAAAGCCGGTCAATTCCTTGGTAGCCTCATCCACAATCTCAAAGGGCGGGAAAGTAGCGTCGGTTGCTACCCGGATCGTTGCCGTGGATGGGGCGGGATAGGCTTCCTGTTGCGGCGGGGCAGTTGGCTGGGGTGGCTGCTCGACCGGATACCCTTCCTGCGGAGCAGGGGTGGGGGTGGGTGATGGCTGGCAGGCGCCTAGCACCAGAGCAGCCAGAAACAATGCGGACAGAATCAAATAAACTGAGCGTTTCACGTTTCTCCTCCTGCAAATTGTTGATGTGGGGATCTTGGCTTGAGCGTGTTTTTGACTCACACAATCGCCATCAATTACTTTTTTATTATACCATGCCCCTGATTTGGCTCTGCTGCCCCTGCTGATTGATGAATTGTTCAGGTATAATCGGGTGCATGTCCGGTAAAACGAGTCCAAACCTTTCAACCAGTAAATCCTCGGTCGTCCGGAAAATGGTACCCGGTTTGTTGTTGGGGATTGTGGTCATGGTTGTCCTGACGCTGCTGGGAGATGTGCGGGAGGTCGGTGCGCTTTTACAGGCCTTCGACTGGCGGATTTTTCCGCTGGCGTTGTTGTTTACGCTCTTTAATTACACCCTGCGTTTTCTGAAATGGCAGTATTATCTGCATCAGGTTGGGGTGCGGGAGTTCAACTGGCGGCGTAGTCTGCAAATTTTTGTGGCGGGATTTCCGCTGGCGGTAACTCCCGGCAAGGTTGGAGAGATTTTCAAAGGCATCTGGCTGGAGCAGCAGACCGGCCTGCCGGTGGCGCGCGGCGTTTCGCTGATTTTTGCAGAGCGGGTCAGTGACGGTCTGGCGGTGTTAATGCTCTCAGTTCTGGGGGTAATCGCGCATCCTCAATACTGGCCGGCATTTGGCGTGATTTTTGGTATTCTGCTGGCAGGGATTATCATTTCTCAAATTCGACCGCTGGCATTGGGAATTTTAGCTTTCGCCGAGCGTTTGCCGCTGATCGGCAAGGCCGTACCGGCACTGCGCGAGTTTTATGAAGGCAGTTTCATCCTCTTTCGTCCACAAGCAGCCCTGATGGGGGTGGGATTGGGAACGATTTCGTGGTTTGGCGAGGGAATTGGTTTTTATTTCATCCTGACCGGATTAGGGATGCCCGCCAATCTGGACACTTTTTCGAATGCGGTTTTCATACTGGCTTTTTCAACGGTGGTTGGGGCAGTATCCGCATTGCCGGGCGGTTTGGGCGCTTCGGAAGCCTCGATAGCCGGTATGCTGGTTCTGGTCGGTGGAGCGGCACCGGCTATCGCCTCAGCCGCAACGGTGATCATCCGTCTGGCCACGCTGTGGTTTGGGGTGACTCTTGGCCTGATTACCTGGGCATTTTCCACCCGTCTGCTCAATTTACAGGAAGAACCAGCCTTGCCCGCCAATCGGGTTGCAGAGGTGGAGTAATCCGCTTTTACTTCAATCCAGCATGGTTTTCAATGCCAGGGCGGTTTCTTCATTAATGCCCTTGACGCTCATCAATTCTTCCAGGCTAGCCTGCTGAATGGCTTCGATGCTGCCGAATTTTTGCAGAAGGGCTTTTCGCCGCGCCGGACCGATGCCGGGAACGGCATCCAGCCGCGAAGCCAGCCCGGCTTTACCGCGTCGGTTGCGATGTGCGGTAATTGCAAAGCGGTGGGCTTCATCCCGAATGCGTTGAATCAGAAACAAAGCCTGCGAGTGACGCGGCAGTAAGAGCGATTCTTTTTGGCCGGGTCGAAAGATTTCCTCCTGCTGTTTAGCCAGACCAACGACCGTAACTCTATCTTCCAATTCAAAAGATTGCAGGACGGCTACCGCCCGGGAAAGCTGCCCTTTGCCGCCATCTACTATCAACAAATCCGGCAGGAAGGCAAAAGCCGGGTCCAGTTTACTACCGGGGGCTTCACGTTCCTGTTGAGCAGCTAGATAGCGCCGGAAACGGCGGGTGAGCACCTCCTCCATGCTGGCAAAATCATCCGGCCCGCTGACTGTTTGAATGTTGAAGCGGCGGTAAAGCGACTTACGAGGAATGCCCTGTTCAAAGACCACCATGCTGCCCACGGCTGCCGTTCCCTGTGTGTTGGAGATGTCGTAACATTCGATGCGATTGGGCGGCTCTGGTAGTCCGAGGGCTTCCTGCAATTCGGCCAGCGCTTGGGATTGGCGGTTGGTATCGGCTTCCCACTGAGCTTTTAGTGCCCGCAAGGTCTCCACGGCATTTTCGGTGGCCATTTGCAGCAATTCCTGGGGCGGGCCGTTGCGCGGAACAATCAATTCAACCTTTTCACCGCCGCGCCGGTTATGAAGCCACTGGCTGATAATTTGGGCTTCTTCTACTTCTTGAGGCAGTAAAACTTGCTGGGGAATGCTGGCAGCTTCGGAATAAAACTGTTTGATGAATTCCTCGATGACCTCTTTGTCAGGCTCGCCCATCGCCCCTTCGAGGATGAAATACTCGCGGCCGATCAACTTTCCTTGACGAATGAAGAACACCTGAACGCAGGCTTCCCCATTATCGCGGGCAATTGCAATCACATCCGAGTCGATTTGCTCGTTGCTGATGACCTTCTGTTTTTCCACCACGCGTTCAATGGCAAAAATCTGATCTCGCAGGGCAGCCGCCCGTTCGAAGTGGAGTTCTTCGGCGGCCTGTTCCATCTCGCTGCGCAGACGCTCGACAATTGGGGCAGTGCGACCTTCCAGAAATTCACACAGGTCGCTGATCATTTGACGGTAGGATGTCTGACTGATCGCACCGATGCACGGCCCGCTGCACAGTTTGATGTCATAGTACAGGCAGGGGCGCTCGTCCTTACCGGTAATGACCCGGTCGCAGGTCAGGTAAGGGAAAATTCGCCGCAGCACATCCAGCGTTTGATGCACAGCCCAGACACTGGTGTAGGGTCCAAAATAGCGGGATCCATCCCGCACCATTTGACGGGTGACGGTTACTTTTGGAAAAGGATCGGCCCAGTGTACCTTGATGTAGGGGTAACGCTTATCATCTTTAAGGCGGATGTTGTAGCGCGGCCGATATTTTTTGATCAGATTCATCTCAAGGATCAGGGCTTCCAGTTCGGAGCCAACCACAATCCACTCAATATCGCGGATGCGCTGAACCAGCTGGCGGGTTTTGAGATCCTGATCCTGTCCGCTGTGGAAGTAAGAGCGCACGCGGTTGCGCAGATTGATTGCCTTGCCGACATAAATCACCTGTCCCTCGGCATCCTTCATCAGGTAGCAACCGGGTTTGGTCGGCAGGGTATCTAAAACTCCCTGAAGGTGGGCGTTCAATTCAACCATTTGTTCTATATTTTACTTCAGCCGAGCGGCATTGCGCAACCATCCGCACGCGGGTCGCTGCCGCCCCATAAAACCCCCGAATCGCCATCCCGCAAAATGATCTGGCCTCTGCCAAACAGAGCGCGCCCCAGCCCGCCAACCTGTTCAACCCGATGCCCCCTGCTTTGCAGTTCTTGAAGCACTTGCGGCGGTATGCCGTCTTCCAAAGCCACATCGGCCAGGCTGCGATCGGCTTGAATGCAAAAACGCGGCCGATCGAGCGCAGCTTGCGGATCGAGATGGTCATCCAGCAGGGCAGAAACTACCTGAAGATGTCCCTGAGGCTGCATAAAACCGCCCATCACGCCAAAGACTCCGAAAAGCTCACCATTGGGATCGGTAGCCAGCGCCGGAATGATGGTGTGGTAGGGCCGTTTGCCGGGCGCCAGTGCATTTGGGTGGGTGGGGTCTAAGCTGAAATTATGACCGCGATTTTGAAGCGAAAAACCCCAGCCGTGCGGGACGATGCCGGTGCCAAATCCCATGTAATTGCTGTTGATGAAAGAACAGGCATTTCCTTCTCCATCAATTGCGCATAGATATACGGTGTCGCTGGTCGAAAGCGGATACCCGTGCCGCACGCTATCGGCAGCCCGCTGCGGATGGATGAGTTTACGACGCTGGTCGGCGTATGCATCACTGAGCAGGGTTTCCAAGGGAATGCTGGTAAAAGCCGGGTCGGCTACGGTGCGGAAGGCATCCGCAAAGGCAAGCTGCATGGCTTCAATTTGTATGTGAAGGCGGTCAGCGCTGAGCGGCGGCAGGGAAGCGAGATCGAAACCCGCAAGGAGGTTCAACGCCAGCAGGGCAGCCAGTCCCTGTCCGTTGGGCGGACATTCCCAAATCCGCATTCCACGGTATTCAATGGAAATCGGATTTTCCCACGTACTGTAATGGGTGGCTAAATCGGTTTCGTTCAGGCAACCGCCAGCCTGCTGCACGGCGGCAACGATTGCCCGTCCAATTTCACCCTCATAGAAAACCTTTTTTCCATTTTCGGCAATGGCTTTAAGCGTGCGAGCCAGGCCTGGGTTGCGGAAAATCTCCCCGGCTCGGGGTGCCCGTCCGTTAATCGTCAATTCCTTGCCATTCAGGGCTAGATTGAGACATTTTTCTGCGCCGCGCTGCCAGTAATAAGCGGTCAATGGCGCTACAGGAAAGCCCTCTTCAGCCAGCCGGACAGCCGGTTCAAAAAGAATGGCAAGCGGCAGACGTCCGAACCGTTCGTTCAGGTCGCACCAGCCGGCACAGGCGCCCGGGACGGTGATGGTGTAGGGGTGCAGTGGCGGGAGATGCTCTCCCAACCCCTCGCGCTGTAAACGCTCCAGGTTCAGGGCGGCTGGAGCACGGCCGGAGCCGTTCAGGGCCACCACCGAACGGCTGCGACTTTCGTAAACCAATGCAAAACAATCGCCGCCCAAACCGGTAGAACCCGGTTCGGTTACGTTCAACGCCGCTGCCATGGCAACGGCGGCATCCACCGCATTGCCGCCTCGTCTGAGGATTTCCAGTCCGGCGGCGGTTGCCAGCGGCTGTGAAGAAGCGCACATCCCCTGCCGACCCACGACGGGTGAGCGGCGGGATTTGAAGGTTAATTCGTTGAGACCGGTGAATTCAAACAACTTCAATGCCCGTTCCTTCAACGGCCTCTCCAATCACCCAAAGCGGTTGGTGAAGCCGTTCGGCACTTTCCAGCAGATCCTTAAGTTTTTCCGGCGGTACGGCCATCAGCAAACCGCCGGAAGTTTGCGGGTCGAACAACAGCATTTGACTGACCTCATCCAGCGCCGGGGAGAAGCGCACCCACTCGCTGAAATAGAGGCGGTTATCGGCTGCTCCGCCGGGGAAGGTCCATTTTTCGCCATACTTGCGCGCACAGGAAACGAACGGAATCTCCTCAAAATGAAGACGTAATCCGCAGCCGCTGGCGCGTGCCATTTCCAGGCCATGCCCCAACAGGCTGAAACCGGTAATATCGGTTGCGGCGCGTAGGCCAAACTCGTGCGCCAGTTGAGCTGCGCCGGAATTCAGTCTCTTCATCCAGTTAACCACTTCCTCTACATCTTCCGCTTCCGCAATCTGCCGTTTGAGGGCGGTGGTGGTCACCCCAAAACCGAGTGGTTTGGTTAACACCAACCTGTCGCCCGGTTGAACGGCGCCTTTGGTGAGCAGATGGGCGTGGTCAACCCAACCCAAAACAGCCAGTCCGTACTTCGGTTCTTTATCCTGAATGGTATGGCCGCCGGCAATCACCACGCCGGCCTCGCGAGCCTTTTCCGCCCCGCCGCGGATGATTTCACTGGAAATTTCTGCCGGCAAGTCGGGCGGTAGAGCGGCGATGTTGAGGGCAAGGAAGGGTGTACCTCCCATAGCATAGATATCCGAAAGCGAATTGGCGGCGGCAATCGCCCCGTAATCATAGGGGTCATCTACGACCGGTGTGAAGAAATCGGTGGTCAGCACCAGACTGCGCTGATCATCAACCCGCCAAACCGCCGCATCATCGGGTGAATCTAAACCCACCAGCAGATTGGGAAAATCCGCCGGCTGAAAAATATCCTGAACCGGGCGCAGAACCTGCGCCAGCGCCTCAGCGCGCAGTTTCGACGCTCAACCAGCGCAGGAAGACAGGCTCGTCAGGCGGATTTGTTTGCCAGAAGGCGGATTAGCGGGTTGCGAGGTCATCTGAGTATGATGGTTTCTCCTCTCTCAGGGAGTTGGGGTTGGTTCAATCCCTTGTGGGGTAGGGGTTGGAGTTGCCCCGGGGTTATTCAATTCCGGCAAGGGGAAAAGGAAGGGAGCGTTGCTGGGCAGCAGTAACGCCTGAATGTTGGGTGAAAGTTTGGTGATGTACTGATAGGTGAGTAACTCCGGCTTGTCCTTGAGGGCTTCGGAGATTACTTGCAAGGCTTTGGCTTCGGCTTCGGCCTCAATCAGACGGGCTTCGGCTTCGCCTTTGGCCTGAATGACAGCCGCATCGGCACGGCCTTGCGCTACCTGCCGGGCTTGCTCGGCTTCCTGCCGTTTTTGTTCCACCACAAAACGGGCCTGCTGAGCTTGCTGTTCGGCAATCTGTTTTTGTTCAATTGAGGCGGCATATTCTGGCGAGAAGGTAATGTTGCGCAGCACGAAATCCACCAATCTTAAGCCGTTTTCGGAAAGTTTGATGGAAAGGGCATCGAATACCTGCTGGGTCATTTCACCGCGTTTGGTGCTGTACACTTCTTCAACGCCGTACTGGGAGACTGCATCACGGATAATGCCGCGGCTCAATGCGCGTACCAGTTCGCTAGCGTAACGGTCCTGCCAGCGGATGTGTACTTCGACGACCTTGGCAGGGTCAATTTCAAAGATGACCGAGGCATCAATAAAGACTTCCTGACCGTCGGCGGTGCGGGCGGTGATGGAGTCATCGCCGTAGATTTGGCCTTCCTGCGCAGCGATGGACATGGTGTAGGTCTGGCGGGAGATGGGATAACGCACGACCCTTTCGGCAAAGGGAATGATCCAGCGCAGACCGGGTTCAAGGGCTTGTTCGCGATAGCCTGTGGGGGAAAGCGCGGAGATAACCACCCCGCGCTCCTGCGGCTCGATGAACACCAGGCCGGCCGAAACGACAGTGAGAAGAACGGCTAAAACCAGCACACTGATTAATGTTACCGAGGCGTTCTTGATCGGCCGATTGCGGCTGGCGCGCACCAGTACCAATACCAGCACACCAAAGAACAACAACCACGCAAGTGTGGCAAATCCCTGAAATAAATTGGCGATATTCATCATGGTCTCCTTGAAATATGTCAAACCATTTGTATTATACTCAATAGCAATTTGCTGGCGGGGGGAATTTTTTAATCGGCGGGTTGGTTGTATAATGAGATTCAGGGAAAGGAGTGATCGGAATGGGGAAGATTTCTGCGATACGACCTTCACCGATTGCCGGCTTGTGGTACAGTGCTGATCCACAACAACTGGCGCAGCAAATTGACCAGTATCTTGCAGAGGCTCAAATTCCGCCGTTGCAAGGTAAAGTTGTTGCGTTAGTTGCCCCCCACGCCGGCCATCGCTATTCCGGGCGTACCGCCGCACACGCCTATAAGACCGTACTCGGTCGGGCATTTGATCTCGTGGCGATTGTGTCGCCCCTGCACGCTTATTATCCGGCACCCGTGCTGACCAGCGCCCATGCCAGGTACTACACGCCGCTGGGAGAAGTGCCGATTGACCAGGAGTCAACCGATCAACTTGCAGAACTATTAGCGGAAGAAACCATCGGTCTGACGCCGATTGCTAACGATGATGAACACTCGCTGGAAATCCAGCTCCCGTTTCTGCAGCGAGCGTTGAGTCAGCCTTTCAACCTTTTACCGGTGATGGTGCGCCGTAAGGACTGGCGGATGGCGCAAATTCTGGGAACTGCGCTTGCCAGGGTGTTGAAGCACCGTAATGCGCTGCTGATCGCCAGTACTGATCTTTCCCATTTTTACCCCTTACCGGTTGCCAATCAATTTGACACAGAGATGTTGAGCCTGATTGAGGCGTTTTCGCCGCAGGGTGTACTGCAGGCAGAAGAAGCGGGTACTGGTTTTGCCTGTGGCGCCGGTGCTGTTGCGGCAGTACTGGTTGCGGCGCGTGAATTGGGCGGGAACAAGGTGAAAATACTCCATTACAGCACCTCCGCCGATGAAACAATGGATCCCTCCTCCGTGGTTGGCTACGGCGCGGCAGTTGTGCTGAAACGGGATTAGAGATTGACGCAATTTGTTGAAGTAGCCGCACTGATTCCGGGGCGTTTGAATCCGCTGGACTATCACCTGCCGGCTGTTTTGGAGGGAAAAGTTCAGGCAGGTAGCCTTGTGGTGGTGCCGTTGGGCGGACAACGGGTGCAGGGGGTAGTTCTGCGCTGCCTGAATCAGTCCAGCGTTCCCGAAACACGGCCGGTAGAATCACTGGTGGATGATTCGCCGGTGCTGACAGGTGCGCAAATCGAACTGGCGCGTTGGTTAAGCCATGAGACCCTTTCACCGCTGGGGGTTTGTCTGGATTTAATGCTCCCGCCCGGACTGGCTCAAACTGCGGATGTACTGGTGCGCCTGAATCCGGCCCGTTCCGCCGAGCAGGAGAGATTAAGCCCATTGCAAAAGCGATTGGTTCAATTGTTGAGTGAACGCGGTGAACTGCGTGGCCGGCAAATCGAGGCAGCTTTTCGCCGGGTCAACTGGAAGCCCGCTTTGCAGGGCTTGATCCGGCGCGGTTGGGTGGTGAGCCAGCCTTATCTGGCGCAGACGGGTGTGCGCCCGCGCATCGAACGCATGGCACGGCTGGCGATCGCGGTCGAAGAAATTGCGCAGGCGGAAGAATTGCTGGGGAGGGCCGGCAGCCCGGCGCGTGAGCGGCGCAAGAAGGCGCTCCAATTTCTGGCCAATGAACAGCAGCCGGTGGCTGTTCACTGGATTACGGCAGCCAGCGGTGCATCCCTGGAGGATTTGAAAAAACTGGAGACGCTGGGGCTGATTGCGTTCCAGTCCGTCCAAACCTGGCGCGATCCGCTGGCAGAATTGAACATTGAAGCGTTACCGCCACCACTGTTGACGAATGATCAGCAGCGGGTTCTGCAAACCATCCTGTCTGATCTGAGCAGCCCAAACAACTCAAACCGAAAACCGATCCTCCTCCACGGTATTACCGGTTCGGGCAAGACCGAAATTTACTTGCAGGCGGTGCAGCACATTCTTGAACAGGGTAAGCAGGCGATTGTGCTGGTGCCGGAAATTGCCCTGACACCCCAAACCATTCAGCGCTTCCAGGGCCGTTTCCCCGGCCGGGTTGGGGTGATTCATTCGCGGCTTTCGGCGGGGGAACGATACGACACCTGGCAGCGGGCAAGGGCGGGTTTGCTGCGGGTCATTGTTGGGCCGCGCAGCGCTTTATTTGCTCCTTTGCCAAATATCGGGTTGCTGGTTGTGGACGAGTTTCACGATCCTTCATATTACCAGTCCGAGCCGACACCGGTGTATCACGCGGTTCGAGCAGCCATTCGGTATGCCGAAATCCTCGGCGCGGGTGTCATCCTGGGATCGGCAACCCCGGAGATCGGTTTGATGTACCAAGCCCGGCGGGCTGGCTGGCGGGTTTTAGAGATGCCGCAGCGCATCATGGCCCACCGTCAGGCGGTTCAACCGTTCATGACCGGCGGTCATTCTTCGCTGTTGCCTGTGGAAGGAGAGGGTGAGACGGCTTTCCTGCCACTTCCACCGGTTGAAGTGGTGGATATGCGGCAGGAATTAAAGGCCGGTAATCGTTCGATGTTCTCACGCGCCTTACAACGAGCCCTGGGCGAGGTACTGGAACGCAATCAGCAGGCTATCCTGTACCTTAACCGTCTGGGGAGCGCAACCTATGTCTTTTGCAGGGATTGCGGCGCTTCGGTGCGTTGTCCACGCTGTGATCGTCCACTGACTTACCATGAATCGAGTCATTTGCTGATTTGCCACACCTGCAATTACCGGCGGCAGATGCCGCGTACCTGTCCTCAATGCGGCAGTTCCCACATCCGTCAGTTTGGTGCCGGCACGGAAAAGGTGGAGCAGGAAGTTCATCAGCACTTTCCGCAGGCAAAGGTGCTTCGTTGGGATTCGCAAACCACCCGCAGGAAAGGCGCTCATGAAGCGATTCTGGAAACCTTTGCAGAGGGAAAAGCCAACATTCTGGTTGGAACTCAAATTCTGGCAAAAGGGCTGGATTTACCACGGGTCACTCTGGTAGGAGCGGTGCTGGCAGATGCCGGTCTGAATCTGGACGATTTTCGGGCAGCCGAGAGAACTTTTCAACTGCTCATGCAGGTTGCCGGGCGGGCGGGGCGCAGTCCACTGGGCGGCCGGGTGATCCTTCAGACCTTTCAGCCGGAGCATTATGCCATTCAGGCGGCTTCGCGCCATGATTATGCCGGTTTTTACCAATATGAGATTGAACAACGCCGAAAAATGGGTTACCCACCCTTTGCCCGTCTGGTGCGTATGGAATACCGTCACTCGAATGCCAAAGTAGCCGAAACCACCGCTCAAGAAATGGCTCAACGGGTAGCGGACTGGATTATGCTCAGTTCTTACCCGCAAACCGAAATTATCGGGCCTGTGCCGTGCTTCTTTGCCAAAGAAGGCGGGCAATACCGCTGGCAGATCATCCTGCGTGGGATGGATCCTGCCAGCGTTTTGCGTGGAAAGGATTGGGGCGACTGGCGGGTTGATGTGGACCCGTATTCCTTGCTGTAAGCGCTACGGCAAGACGTACCACGGATTGACAAACCCGCCCAGATAGCGCACCTCGAAGTGCAGATGCGGGCCGGTTGAGCGTCCGGTGCTGCCAGCCTGACCGATCACCTGGCCTTGCGAAACACTTGCGCCACAGCGAACGTTCCACGCGGAAAGATGAGCGTAGAGGGTCTGGTAGCCGTTTCCGTGGTCAATCATGACCATGTTGCCATAGCCGCCACCAACCGGGCCGGCGTAGACCACCACACCGCTATCGGCAGCGTAGATCGGGTCACCGGTGTAGGCGGCAATGTCAATTGCCAGATGCCCGGGCCAATAATCATTACCGGAAAGCACCCGGTTGCGAGTTGGCCAGACAAAGGTGCCGGTGCCAAATGCGCCGCCGGCGCTGGTGTCGCAAGCACCTGGGCCGTAGATGGATTTATTCACACCCGCCGGGCCGCGCGGGATGGTCGGCACAACCCATGTGCGAAATTCCCGTGAACCACCCGGAATCATAATGAAGGTACCGGGTTCAATAACGGGGTTAGCTAAATCTAACTTATTGCCGGGATAGAGCAGAATGTCCTGGGGATCTGCCTTGAAAGTGGCAGCGACTTTCTCAATGGTATCACCCTCCTTCCACTTATACAGCACACCATCGGTTGGCGGAATGAGTAATTCCTGGCCAATCGAGATCATGTGTGGGTCATCGTTGAGGATATCGTAATTTGCCCACAACACCGTTTCGGGCTTCAGGTTGAACGACTGGGCAATCCCAAATACCGAGTCGCCGGCCTGAACGCGGTAAACGATTTCCTGTTCGCGCGGGCGGGTGGGGAGGATGGTACGCAGGTTTGCCCGCCGATGCAAAGTGACGGGCTGAGATTCTGGTTGAAATACAGGCAGACTGACCTGCTGGGGGACAGCGGGCAATTCCAGTGGGGCGTTGGCAACCGCAACGCCAGCACTGCTGCGGCGGTCAAACAAGCGCTGGTAAGCCATGAAAACGGCAAAACCGACCATGACCACCGCTAAGAACCAGAGAAGGATTGAGGTAAATCCAGATCCAGCAGCGGGGGATGCCCCGCCGGCTGGGGTTTCTGGTTGGGTTCGATTCACATATCCTCCGTCAGGCTTTCGAGGAACTCCGCATTGTTCTTGGTTCTTGCCATGCGCTGCAGAATCGCTTCGGTGGCGACTGCAGGGTCCATGCCCGCTCCCTGCGGGGGCGGAGAGATCATCTGCAGGTACATCCGCCGCATCAGCCACACTCGCTGCAGGATATCCGGGCCGAGCAGCAATTCCTCCCGGCGGGTTGAGGAGCGTTCGATGTCAATAGCCGGGTAAACTCGGCGTTCCTGCAGACGGCGTGAAAGATGGAGTTCCATGTTGCCGGTACCTTTAAATTCCTCATACACAACATCATCCAGGCGTGAGCCGGTATCCACCAGAGCGGTGGCAATGATGGTCAACGAACCGCCTTCTTCCAGATTGCGGGCCGCGCCAAAGAAGCGCTTGGGTGGGTACAAGGCCGATGGGTCCATACCGCCTGATAAGGTCCTCCCGGAGGGATTTACCACGAGATTATAAGCTCGTGCCAACCGGGTTAATGAGTCCATCAATATTACCACATCTCGTCCGATTTCTACCAATCTTTTGGCGCGTTCCAGCGTGATTTCGGCAGCGCGGATATGAGCGGTGACCGGTTCATCAAAGGTGGAAGCCACCACTTCGGCATCCACCGAACGATCCATATCGGTCACTTCTTCCGGGCGTTCGCCGATCAAGGCAATAATCAAATGCACATCCGGGTTCTTAACCGAAATGGCGTTAGCGATTTGCTTGAGAATGGTTGTCTTACCGGCCTTTGGGGGGGATACGATCATCCCGCGTTGTCCTCGTCCAATGGGTGCAATCAGGTTGATCAGGCGGGTGGAGAGGATGTTTCGGTCGGTTTCCAAATCAAAGCGTTTGTCGGGAAAAATCGGGGTCAGGCGTTCAAAAACCCGCCGATCGCGGGCTTCTTCCGGCGTCATGCCGTTGATTGTTTCAACTTTCAACAGGCCATAATGACGCTCGCCTTCGCGGGGCGGCCGCACGACACCGATCACCAGGTCGCCGCTGCGCAGTTCATAGCGGCGTAATTGAGCCTGAGAGACATACACATCCTCCGGCCCAATTTGATAATTGGCGCGTAAAAAGCCGATGCCTTCCTGTAAAATTTCCAGCACACCGCCGCGCACTTCCAGGCCTTCTTTTTCGGCTTGCATCTGGCGGATGCGCAGAATCAGGTTTTCTTTTTTCAGACGCGAGGCATTCGGTACTTCCAACTCTCTGGCAATTTCGCGCAGAGTCGCCAGAGGGGCTTTTTCGAGTTCGAGAATTTCCATGTATTCTCTTCCGTGGTCGTTTGGGATGGGGTCAAGCCAGACCAACAGGAGCGCTGTCCTGATTTCAAAGTTGGGGAAAAATTTTTTGAAAAAAAGGGAAGAAAATCTTTCCGGCGAATTGAACGAAAACCCACAAGCCCTGTATCTGGCTTGCACAAATTATAACATTCCCTAATACACGATGCAAGCCATCCATTATCACTGGATCAGACAACTTCCTCTCAAGCACGGCCAGCCAGCGCCCGTAGAAAAACCTTAAGACTGAAGGGCTGACCGGAAAGCAGGTTTTGAGCGCGGAACATGCCCGAAACCAGCCGGACGATTAAAATCGCTGTCAGGGCTTGCAGGAGGGCAGCCAGTCCCAGCTGCCAGAAGGGTACCGGCGTTGCGGCAAGGCGGGTCATCATGGCAACCGGTGAGGTGAGCGGGAACAGGCTCATGATCAGCGCGATGGTCGAATCAGGACGGTTAATCAGCAGCGAGATAAACATGAGCGGGATAATCAAAGGCAGGATGACCAGAAAAGTGGCCTGAGATGCCTCACGTAAATTGGGTACCAATGCGCCAATGCCTGCCATGAGCGCGGCGAAAATGGTGTAACCCAGAATGAAGTAGAGGACGCCCCATACCACGATGGTGGGTGGAATTTCGACGCCCTGGAGGGCTGTAAACGTTCTTCCGCTGAATTGAAGCAGGAATAGTGCCGAAACCAGCCAGACTACCATCTGGAGCAAACCAACCAGTCCCAGGCCGATGATTTTGCCGGTCATCATCTGCGTGGGGGTTACTGAGGTCAGGAGGATTTCCATGACGCGGTTCTGCTTTTCGGTGGTGATGTTGCTCAGCAGGAGCGAGGCGGAACCGAGGATGAAAATGTAAAAGAAGAGAGTGATCCCGTAAGGGACGAAAAAGGTAAGCATCTCGTTCTGATTGCTGGGCGGTTTTTCAGCGGCAATGAATTCTACGCTCAGGTTGAGCGGCTGAACAACCCGATCAAGCAGTTGGGGCTGATCCTTGAGCAGGTTGTACTCGATCAACCAGTCCACCGGATAGGCGCTTCCAGTGTCTTCCAGCAGGTTGATTTGTTGGGCGTACATTTCAATTTTGCCGGTCTGAAGGTAATCCGGGGAGATGACATAGAAAACCGAAATTTCACCCTCTCTTAGAGCTTGCAGTCCAGATTCCTGATCGGGATAGGCTTGAACGATATCTCCTAATTGTTCGGGTACATCCTGAATGATACCGCTGTGATCTATAAAACCCTTAAGAGATGGCCTTTCGGGAATCAGCAGGCTGGTTACATCCGGGCTGGGGTTATTCCGCTGAAGAATGCCCACCACAAACAGGATGATAAAACCGACCAGCGGCACTACAATCAGCGTTATGATGAATGAACGACTGCGGACAATTGTTTCGACTTCGTGTGACAGGACAAGCCAGGTTTTATTCATTGATAATACCTCAACAGGTTAGCGCGGACGCAGGATTTCTGCCAGGGTGAGCTTTTTGCCGTAGCGGAGCATTCCCAGACGGAATGCCCGGCTTGCCAGCCAGATTGATGCTGCCGCAGCAAGGATCAATATGCCAATTGAAAGTCCAACTTGCCAGGCAGGCAAATTGGTTAACATCGAGCGCAGTGGCAGGGTCATGGGGGCGGTGAAAGGGAAAAAACTGAAGCCGATTGCCAGAGGGCCGTTGGGGTTTTCCATGATGGCAGCAATAAACCAGAAGGGGATGGCAATCGGTAAACTGAACAGGCCGGCAATCTGCTGAGCCTCGCGCGATTCGGTGGCGGTTGAGCCAACCATCGTCATCAAAGCGGCAATCATCACGAATGCAGGCAGGAAAGTCAACGCCATCAAACTGAAAAAGGAAAACCCGATACCCACGTCCCTCAGGTCGGGAAATGCGCGCAAGGCAAAGAGCGCCGCAACACCGGCCATGAGCAGCCAAAACAACAATTGGGTCAGACCGACGCTCAAATTTCCGAAAATTTTTCCGGCCATGAATTGGTCGGTGGAAAGCGAAGTCAAAATGACTTCCATGGTGCGGTTTTCCTTTTCCTCCACCACGGCCTGAAGCAAATAACCACCGCTGGTGTTGACTGCCAGCATGAAGATCACACCCGAGAAAATTGCAATCAGAAAACCGAACGGATTGCGGCTGTTGAATTGCTGGTCGCTGTCAAAGGTTCGCAGGACCAGTTCAGGACCTTCCAGAATGCGGGTACGGATGGTGGGGTTTTCGTTTTTCAACAGATGTGCCAGTAAATATTCTGAAAAGTCTCGGTGAATATTTGAATCAACTGAATCTTGGGCGATCATCTTGACGTTGCCGGTCGCATAATAATCTGGCTGGATGATATAGAAAGCCTGAATTTCCCCATCATCCAGGGCATTACGTGCTTCTGTCTCGTTTGCAAAAGGCACGATCTTAACTTGCGTCACGAAGAGACCGGAACGTTTGGCAGGTTGGGGTTGGGCATCCTTAAATAAGCCGGACTGATCAATAAACCCCACCGGGCGGTTATCTTCACTCAAAGCGGCTGCCAGTATACTGACTCCCATGATAACCGCCATGAAAAGCGGGATGGAAATCAAACCGAGGATAAACCTTTTCCGCTTGACGTGCCGCAAGTACTCGTGGCTGAACACAATCCAGAATTTGTTCATGAGACCTCTCCGCGGGATGTAACCACCTGAATGAAGATTTCATCCAGTGTAGGCAAAGCCACCTCAAATCGTTCGAGGGGGATACCCTGTTCCACCAGATTTTTCAGGATCGCCTGAGGGGTCGTTTGATCCGCCAGATGCAGGATGTAACCGGAGTTATCGCGATCAATCCGGCTAACGCCGGGAATCTGGGCCGGTAATTCGTTCAAAGGATGAACAATAACTTCCTGACCGGAGTACTGGCGGCGAATGTCGCTCAGTTTTCCATACAGCATCACCTTCCCGTGGTTAATCAACACCAATCGGTCGCACAATTCCTCGACCTGATGCATCTGATGCGTACACATCACAATCGTTTTACCTTTATCCCGTTCTTCGCGGAGCAAGTCCTTGACCATTTGGGTGTTGACCGGGTCAAGTGCGCTGAAGGGCTCATCAATAATGACCAATTGAGGATCATGGACGAGGGTGATAATCAATTGGGCTTTTTGCTGCATCCCTTTGCTCAGCTCTTTGACCTTCTTTTTGCGGTGATCATACAGGTCAAAGCGTTTCATCATTTGTTCGACGCGTGCAGCAGCCTCAGCCGGTTTTAACCCCTTCAAACGGGCCAGATAATTCAGGCAAACTTCCAAAGTGATGTCCTGATACAATCCTCGTTCTTCGGGTAAGTAACCGATCTGGTTTTTCTTTTCATCGGTCATCTTCCCACCGAGGATTTCAACCTCGCCACTATCCGGTTTGAAAATATCCAGAATAATGCGAATGCTGGTAGTCTTACCAGCGCCGTTTGGACCCAGCAGACCAAAAATTTCACCGGGTTCGACTTCAAAAGAAACCCGATCAACTGCCTGTTGATTTCCAAAGCGTTTGCTGATTTGATTTACTTTGATTGAAGACATAAGATTTCCGCCTTATTGGAATTCGTGCACAATTTATTTACGTAAAAAATTGAAGCGCAGTTGCGCCAAAACAAGGTGAAGCGGAATAAATTATAACAAATCAAAAAAGGCAAACCACCTGTGAGCGGTGTTTTGCCTTTTTTAAACCGAGCTCCACCGAGTGGATTTTATTCCTTTTCGTACGGGATGCCGTCGGCAGCCGGCACATGACCCTTGCCGATGACGCCAGCCAGCACAATCATTGTGGCAATGTAGGGCAGCATCAAAAGAAATTGAGAGGGGATGGTGATGCCAAGAATGGCCATGCGGGAAGCAAGCCCATCGGCGAAGCCGAACAGCAGGCCGGCAGCAAATCCGCCTGTGGGAATCCAGTTGCCAAAGATCATGGCTGCCAGACCGATAAAGCCGCGGCCGGCGGTCATTACCTCATCAAAGCGGCCGGCGGAACCCAGCGTAAAGTAAGCACCGGCGAAGCCAGCCATCATGCCGCCCAAAATAACGGAGGTGTAACGGGTTTTGAAGACATCAATACCGAGTGTATCTGCGGCTTTGGGATGTTCACCAACTGCCCGAACCCGTAATCCCCAACGGGTTTGAAAGAGGGCAATTTGTAAAATGATGATAAAGATGAACATGGCAAAGACGAACAGATTGTTGACGAAAAAGATTTCGCCAATGACGGGAATATCTGCCAGCAGCGGAATGGCAATTGCCCCGAATGTGGGGGGATTGTTCAAGGCCGGATAAACCTGCATAAATTTTGCCGAGATGTAAGAGGTTAAACCGGTGGCAAATATGTTGATGACCGTACCTGAGATAATCTGGTTGGTTTTGTACTTAATCGAGAAAACACCATGTACCCATGCCAGTAAAGCGCCGGTGAGTACGGCGCAAAGCAAGCCGACCCACGCATTTTGAGTAAGGCTGCCGACCAGCGCCGAAACCATTGCACCGCTCAACATCATCCCTTCAATGGCGATGTTGACCACCCCAGAGCGCTCACAAAGGATTCCGGAGAGAGCTCCGAGGGTGATCGGTACGGCTTTACTCAAAGTAGTGTTAAACAACCCGACCAGATTGAGGGATTTACCAGCGGTGGCCCAAACGAGAAAACCGAAGACAAATATGGCAACGACCACCGCCAAAACCGCGTTGGTGTATTTCTTGAACCCGCGCGATAACTGGATGCCACCGAATACGGCACAGACAATCGCTAAAACATACAGCGTGTTGAGGGTGGGCAGCTCCCACGGATCCAGCTGGGTCTTTGCCTGAAAGGTGCTCAAACCAAAACTGGAGATGGCGCCGCCATCCACTGAGCGGGCGAAAAAGAACCAGATGGCAAGGGCGAGTAAAAGGAAGAAAGCTCCCATGACCCGCTGGCGGACGGGAGATTCGCGTACAAACGTTTTATGGAACATTTGACTGTTGGTGGTAGATGCCATGATTGTTTAACCTCCCCACCCACGAATAGTTACACCTGCTTCTTCAACGGTTGGCTTGCGCAGGCGGTAGATGGTACGAATAATCGCCGGAGCCGCAATAAAAGCCAAAATGACGGCTTGCAGGATGGAAATGATGTCATTGGGAATACCGGCGGTCAACTGCATCCGTGTTGCCCCGCTGCGTAAGGTGCCAAACAAGAGCGAAGCAAGTACCACTCCAAGCGGATGATTGTTACCCAGCAGAGCCAGGGCAATACTGTCAAAGCCGTAACCGGATGAGAATGCCATTGCCAGATTGCGGTTGACGCCCAGTACTTCATTGGCGCCTGCCAGGCCGGCCAGTGCACCCGAAAGACTCATCGCCAGAACAATGTTTTTGGTCACATTCATCCCGGCGTATTTAGCAGCGTTAGGGTTGGTTCCCACTGTGCGCAGTTCGAAGCCCCAGGTTGTTTTGAACAGATACCAGTACACCAGATAGGCAATTCCCAAGGCAATGAAGAAGCCGAGATGAAAACGGATCGGGTCGGGGAAGAAGCGCGGCAGCCATGCGCTGGGCAAAATTTCGGGGCTGACCGGGTTGAAAGAACCGGGGCGTTTCATCGGTCCCGTCAGCAAAAAGTCGCTCAAGCGGAAGGCGATGTAATTCATCATGATGGTGTTAATCACCTCATGCCCGCCGGTTTTGGCTTTCAGCCAGCCGGGAATGAACCCCCACATCGCCCCGCCGGCCGCCCCGGCTAACAGTGCCAGCGGAACATGAATGATGCCCGGCAAGCCGGTGACCGAGTAGCCAACGAAGGTTGCGGTTATTGCACCAATGAAAATTTGGCCCTCGGCGCCTATGTTGAAAACGCCAGCACGGAATCCCAGCGCGACAGCCAGTCCGGCAAATATGTAAGGGGTTGATGTCACCAGACTTTCCAAAATCGGGTTGAAAGCGCGGCGGATTTGCAGAGAATCGCCAGATTGGAGGGCAGCAATCATGCGGGCAGGATCGCCAAAAGCCCCGGTAAATAAACCGGAATAGGCTTTTGAAACCGCATCCCAGGCGGCTGCCAGACCCGCGCCGAAGGATTGTCCAAAGGCGGCATAGACCTGTTCAGTCGTGAGGATGATAAAAATACCGCCAATAATCAAACCGGTGATCACCGCCAGGAGGGGGATCAAAAGGGTTTGACTGGCAACGCCTTTTTTCTTATCGTCCTTTTTGGGCGGCTTAAATTGATTATTTAATTCTTCGAGAAAAATTTGTCCAACGCCGGGTTTTTTGGGTTCTTCGGAATTGCTGGTCAATTCGCACCCCCGATCGTTTCAGATTGTGTGGTCTGTTTGTGAATTTGCAGACGGGCTTCTTCCAGCGGTACGCCCGCCATCAGAAGACCAATCAATTCTTTGGTGGCTTCCTCAGCCGAGACCGTGGCTGTAATTTTGCCCCGATACATTACCGCAATCCGATCGGATAATTGCATGATCTCATCCAGTTCCGTGGAAACCAGCAGCACGGCTACCCCTTCGTCGCGCCGTTTCAGGATTTGAGAGTGGATATATTCAATTGAACCGACATCCAGCCCGCGTGTGGGCTGGGCAGCCACCAGCAGGTGGATAGGACGGGAAAGTTCGCGAGCAACGATCACTTTTTGCTGATTTCCCCCGGAAAGAGAACCAGCCGCCGTGAAAATGGATGGCGTGCGGATGTCGTATTCCTGCACCAGGCGGGTTGCGTTCTGCATCACGTATTCCCATTGAATAATCGCACCTTTGGCAAACGGAGGCTGGTAGTACGTGCACAACATCAGGTTTTCCATGACGGGGAAGGGCAACACCAGACCATCCCGCTGGCGATCTTCTGGAATGTGAGCCGTGCCGGCTTCGGTAAATTTGCGTGGAACAGCGTGGGTAACCTCTTTCCCGATCAGAAACACCTTACCGTCTTCTACATCCCGCATGCCGGTGACGGCTTCCACCAGTTCGGTTTGCCCGTTGCCCTGTACCCCGGCAATACCCAGAATTTCCCCTTCGCGGACTTCAAACGATACCCCATCCACAGCAACTTGATGGGTTTCATCGGTTACGATCAGGTTCTCCACTTTGAGGATAGTTTCTTTGGGCCTGGCAGGTTCCTTTTCCAGCTCCAGCTTCACTTCTCGCCCAACCATCATGGAGGCCAGTTTGCTCTGGTCTGCTTCGGAGGGCAGCACCGAACCAATGACCTTTCCGCGGCGGATGACGGTGATGATATCGGCCACTTCCAGCACTTCTCGCAACTTGTGGGTGATAAAGATGATGGATTTGCCCTGAGCCGTCAGGGAGCGCATGATCTCGAACAATTCATCTGCTTCCTGGGGGGTCAGCACCGCGGTGGGTTCATCGAAAATGAGGATATTGGCATTGCGGTAAAGCAATTTGATGATTTCGACACGCTGCTGGACGCCAACCGGCAGGTCCTTGATGTAACTATCCGGGTTGACTTCCAGGCCATATTGGGTTGAGATTTCGCGAATGCGTTTAGCAGCGGTTTCCCGGTCAAGAAAGCCCCCGGGTTTGAGGCTTTCTTCCCCCAGCATTACGTTTTCGGTGACGGTAAAAACGGGAATGAGCATGAAGTGCTGGTGAACCATGCCGATGCCGCGGGCAATCGCATCTGAGGGCGAACGAACCTGGAACGGTTCGCCGTTGACGAAGATTTCCCCCTCATCGGGTTTGTAAAGCCCGTAAAGAATATTCATCAGGGTGGTTTTGCCGGCGCCGTTTTCCCCCAAAAGTGCATGAATTGTCCCCTGTTCGAGCGTGAGGTCAATATGATCGTTGGCCAGTACACCGGGGAAGCGTTTGGTAATCCCGCGAAGTTCCAGTACAGGTGTCATATTTTTCTCCAGGGATATCAAGAAAAGTCCCAGGTGGGAGAGGTGTGAGATAAGGTATTTTACCATGAAGGGGGAGGAAAGAATTCCTGAAAGGGTATGATTTTTGGCAAAAAATTTGTTGACGTACCCGCAAGGGCGTGATAAAATGTTGAGCGCGGGCGTGTAGCTCAATGGTAGAGCAGTGGCCTTTTAAGCCATTGGTTCAGGGTTCGAGCCCCTGCACGCTCACTTTTTCTTGAAATGAGATTACCTGTAAGAGGGTGATGTTTGGATACCTTTCCGGTAATCTCTTACCGGCACTTAGTCTTCTATCTTCTGGTCGGATGCTCAGCAAGCCGAACAGCCCCCCCTGCTTACCTGCCGCAGGGAGGCTTTGTTACCCTTTGGATGCTGCACCAAGTAGCCGTATATCAATTTTGTTAGACGTAAAACGGTCAAAAACTGCCCAGAAAAGCCTCTTTTTGGGTTGGTAAGTGATCCAAATGGCGCCGCGGATTTTTTTTAGCCCTGAAAAAGAGGTCTTCTAACCTGGGGTGGGGTTGTTTTTCACAGAAGAAGTGAGAGTATGCGGTGTGAGGCTTTTTCGAGTGGAGGTTTGTTTACTCTCAACGACGAGTGAGCGCCGCAAAATCCAATCCAATCAGCTGACTGATTTGCTGATTGACCTGTCGGACCAGAGCGATGTAAGTTTCACGACTATATTCGTAATCTTGAATTAAGGGATGTTCGGCAACCTGTAGTTGTAATTGACGGAGATGTCCGAGAGTTTCCTCTGTTGGTTGATTGTTTCGCTGTTGAGTTTTGAGTGTTTGTTGAAGACGAGCCAGTTGATTCAATAAATCCAGGGCAGTCGAATCGTTCATCAAGGCTTGCTCTGCGTTGCGAAACCGAATAAATGCTTCGGAATGGGTTAGATGATCAATCAGGTTTTGAAGAGCCTCTGAAAGGAAATTGACATTTGTCTGAGGCGTGTCATTTTGCAAAATCGGATTATCCACAGCATCCTCCTGTCCGGCAAATAGCAGCAAAATCCAATCCCAGTGCTTCAGAAAGGGCATCTCCCTGTTCCTGAGCCAAAGTCACCAATTCGTTCTGGGCAGCCAGATACACTTTGACAGTTGCTTGCTCATACAGAGCCTGATGAAGCCGCTTCACCTCGGCTTGATCTTCCTCACTAATTGGAGCGGAAAGACGCTGATTATGCATTTGTTCCTGCTTTTGGCGCAGTTGATTAAGAATTCCCTGAGCCAAATCATCCTCAAGAAAAGCGTTATAGGCTTTTACAAAATTCTGGTATTGGGGTGTGTTGGTGAAGGCTTCTGCATACTGCCGGGCCGATTCAAGCACCACTGAGGCGGGTGCCAATTCCAATTCGTTATAGGATTCCATGAGTTTGTATCTCCATTTTCTAAAATCAGGATGGCTCGATCAACAATCGGGCTTTTTCCATTTTGGGTGATTTGACGACCGGACTGATCCTCTCAATCAATTAGCTGCGAATCATGGCGCGGATGATGAGATCTACTGCCTCCTCCTCATCCAAACCGCGCGCCATCAAAGTCTCCAACTCGCGGCGGTTTACCGTGCCAATGGCTGCTTCGTGGGTCACCTGTGCCTGGGGGTTGGAAACCTTGACAATCGGGTTATTGGCTGCCAAAGCCTGATCCCGAACAATCTCGGTACAATCCATGTGTCCACGTGCTCGCGGCGCATTACCCTCTGTAATCGTAGTTACCTCGCTGATGGCTTTGTCTTTCACGGCGATTCGCGTTTTGGTCATACTGTGGGCATTTTCACCATTCAAGTGAATGGTCTCCTCCACCCGGATATGGTCATCTCCACTACCAAATACTTTGGTCACCAGTTCGGCCAGGGCATCCTTTTGAGCCTCAATGCGGTAATTCATCATCAATGTACCCACTCGACCGCGCGTGATCACAAAATTGCTGGTGAACTGCCCGCCTTCCTCAATAGTCACTTCGGAATAGGGATAAACTTCAACTCCGCCCTCCAGGCCGTGGTAATGTTCTTCTTTATAACTCATGCTGGAATTCCGTCCAATGTGAATGCGAGCATTCATACGATGTTCAACCCGGACTGCGTTTGGGAAGGAGCAATGAGCTAAAAATTGAACCTGAGCGCCATTTCCGATCTGGTAGTCGGCTTCAATGCGTTGGATACCTTCCATAGGTAACACCCCAAAACATAAATGCACGGGGTGCTTCACCAAAGTGCCATCATCCACCACGACCGATACACGAACCCCATGTTCTAAAGGCTGAGAATACAGGTGAACACCGGGAATATCATGGGAAACCAGCACCTGATCTCCGCTAACTGCTAATGTGGCCACCTCTGGCATCTGGAAGGAAGCCGGATCGCCTCCCGCTTGCTGGTAAGCTTCCATCAGTGATTGCAATTCACCGGCCCAAGCGGGTGAGGTCTGTTCAAAAGCATGTGATTTGATTGGATTGCCCATGAGACCGTTTCTCCGTTCAGTCACGAATTATTCAACGAAATTTGCCACGGCTGTGATCCCAGAATATTTAAATGTGGCTCACAGCGGTTTTGATAGTACTGGCTGGTTTCGCGGGGACTGCCGCTGAAAATAATGCTGCCAAAACACATCAGCGAAGCGCTATCGGCCATCTCGACCAGCTCTGGGCGGTGGGTAATCAGCAAAACGGCGCTGTTATGCTTTGCCATTTCGCAGATCAACCGGGCAATATCGGTAATGGAGAGGGCATCTATCCCGGAATCTGGTTCATCTAAAATTGCCAGCCGCGGCTGCATTGCAAAAATAGCAGCCAGTTCCACTCGTTTTCTCTCTCCACCAGAAAGGGTTTGGTCGGCAGCACGGTAGGCATACTTCTTTGGTGACAGCGAAACGGCTTCCAGGGCAGCGATAACTTTTTCGCGCTTGGGTTCGCTTGCGCCTAATTCGATGTATTTGCCAATCGGCAATCCTTCAAAGCGGACAGGTTCCTGCCATGCGAGAGAAATACCCATTCTGGCGCGTTCGGTGATTCGGGTATGGGTAATATCCTTGCCGTCCAGTAAAATACGCCCACTATCGGGAGTATAACCTTCACATCCCATCAGGGTGTAGGCCAGCGACGATTTGCCCGATCCATTGACTCCCAACAGAACATGGATTTGTCCTTCTGATAGGGACAGGTTGATGTGGTTCAAAATGGGGCGATTGTCTTTTTTCAAGCAAACATCTTCAACAACAAAGAATGGTTGGGTCATTGAATTCCTCACCAACAAATGTTTGAAGCGCCTGTGGCATAGAGAATGGAGCATATAGGGGCGTGGATTTGCCCGCGGGGGTAGGCTGAGCCACCAGTAAGCGCGATTTAATATTCAATGTTTTGAATATCATAATACGCCAAATATTCGAAAAACAAAAGTGATAATCATCACTATTCATCATGACAAGAAAAGGATAAAATAATATTCAAATAATTGAATATCTTAAACGAGTAATCCGATGTGTAAAAAGTGCCGCTCGCACTGTGGAAGTGCCTACCAGTGTCCAAAAAAGCCTCCTTAGACCGAACCAGCGCCTGTTGTGATTCAGGGTCTGGTCAAAAATATCAATGATTAAAGGAGGTTCAAATGGCTCAAAACTGGTATCCAATCATCAATGAAGATTTGTGTGCAAATTGCAACAGTTGTGTGGACTTCTGTCCCAATGGAGTTTATGTTGCCGGGGATTTTCATCCGTTGGTGGTGAAGCCCGAAAACTGTGTAGAGTTCTGCCGGGGCTGTTCCAAAATTTGCCCCAACGATGCCATCACCTATTTTGGTGACAATCATAACTAATGAGGAGGTCAAAATGGCTCAAAAAGGTTTATTGATGTGTGTTTGTCAGGGCACTTGCCCATCCTTCCAACAAATGAATATCTTCGATGTCGGCAATGCCATCCGGCGCGAGAATCTGGTGGATTATGTTGCCATTCACCCGCAGCTTTGCTCCACGGATGGGGATAAATTCCTAACCACACTGCTTACTGGAGATATGACCGATAAACTGTACATTGCTGCTTGTGATCCGACGATGCAGGTCAAGATGTTCCGGGATGCGCTTGAAGCAGCCGGTTTCGATAAGAACAATATCCGTGGTGTGGATATTCGCAACATGAACACCGAACAGGCTGTTGACGCCATCAAGAAAATGGTAACTGCTGATTGAATTCCATCTTGGCATGGCGGGAGAAGGATTATTCTCTCGCCATGCCACTCTTGGAACTTGCTGACCTGACGCAAATCCAAAATGAGGGTCAATGAACTACCAGGAATTGGCGGACCTGTTTAAAGTGCTGGCAAATCCTGCCAGGCTGCACATTTTGCGTTTACTGGTTGAAGGCCCCCTCTGCGTAAGCGATCTGTGCGACTGCACCAGTCGGCGTCAGGCTTATGTTTCTCAACACCTGATGGTCTTACGTTCGGCTGGCTTAGTTGAATGTAAAAAATCTGGCTGGAAAGTTTGTTACCAGCTGGCGGATAACTGGCAGGCACGTTTTGTGCGTTCGCTTTTTTCGGAAATACATATCCAATCATCAACTCCTGAAAAATAAAACCTCACAATGAGGAATCCCCCATGCCAAAGCAAAAGCCACAATCGCGATTGTCAAAAAAACACCTGCCAGTACCAGTCATCCGAGTGCTGATTCTGGCGGTGATTGTGCTGTCAGCAGGGACGATTTTGTGGGTAAAAAATCAAAACAAACCGGTTCAAAGCACGCTTACCGAATCGGCTGAAATCCAGTTTGATCGAAATCTTCAACAAAAAAAGCCGATGTTTGCTTTCTTTCACTCCACAGATTGTCATTCCTGTGTTGAGATGATGTCCCTCGTGGATGAGGTTTATCCTTCGTTTCGGGATGAGGTTGCACTGGTGGATGTCAACGTTTACGATTCCGCCAATCAGAACCTGTTGCGACGGGCGCGTATTCTCAGTATCCCCACCCAAATTTTCATTGATCGGGAAGGCAGCGGTAAGGTATTTCTCGGAGTGATGAGCAAATATCAATTACAACAAGAATTAAAAAGACTGGCGGAAGAACCCTGATGAACCTCGATCCATCGCTTTTACAACCGGCCTCTCTACTTGGCTATTTTCTGGTCTTTTTGGGTGGTGTGCTTACCAGCATTGGCCCTTGTAATGTAGCCATGATTCCTTTGATCGTTGGCGTTATTGGCGGGAATGCTCAAATCAGCCGGCGTCGGGCATTTGGCATTTCCTTTACTTTTGCAGTGGGTCTGGCAGTTACCTTTGTGTTTCTTGGTGTTATCGCTGCCCTGATTGGCGGTTTCATAGGCGGCAGCAGCCGCTTTTGGTATTATCTGGTAGCTGCAGTTTGCTTTTTCATCGGGTTGCAGATGCTGGGTGTCTTTCAAATCAACCTGCCTGATTGGTTTGGAGGTCTGCGTGAAAAGGTAACCGCCAGAGGTCTAACCGGAGCTTTGTTATTGGGTTTGGTTTCAGGCCTGGTGGCTTCCCAATGTGCCACGCCGGTGCTGGCTGCAATCCTGACTTATGTGATGGCGGAAAAAACCGGTTTGCTTTATGGGGCTGTATTACTTTTTATCTACGCCATGGGACGCGGTGTCCCAATTGTTCTTGCCGGTACTTTTACCGGCGCTCTTAAGAGCCTGAATGCAATTGCTCCCTACGCCTCCGTACTTGAAAAAATTGCCGGTTTGATCGTGGTGGGTGTTGGTTTATACTTCTTATACATTGCCTGAGCGGGGTGGTAAGAGGTACAGTGTGAATAAAGTTCAGCAGTGGAAAACCAAGCAACGAATGCTCCTGGGGGGAATTGTTTTTGGGTTAATCGGATTCGTTCTGATCCTAAAAGTATGGCAATCGGGGTGGTTTACACCCGTTGAACCGGTAGAAATTCCCTCTCAACCGGTATTGGTGTTATTCAATCGTTACCGAGGTTGCGAATGCGCAATGAATGTGTACGAGGCTGCCGAATGGCAGGTGAAAGGATGGCCGGAAGAAGCGCGTTCGTCCGTGCCGGTAATTGTACTAGACCTTGACCGCTATACCGACTTGGGCAAGCAATTGAAAGTGAGCCGAGCACCCACCCTGTTGTTGCTGGATGAAGCCGGTAACCTCATATACAGGCAAAATGAAATTATCCGAGACGACCTTCCATTGGATTTGGAAACCTTTGAGCAAAAAATTCGGGAGATGAACAATGTCAGAAATTGAACTGATTTGGCAAACCGATTTGGAAAGCGCATTGAAACTGGCACGGGGTGAGGGTAAAGGGGTTTTGCTACAATTTCACCGTGAGGATTGCGCAGGCTGTAAAAAGTTGTATGCCTTAACGTATCAGGACCCACAGGTTCAACTGGAATTGCAGCGCTGGTTTGTCTTACTGCGCGCCGACATCTTAAAGGATCGCGCTATCCGGTCACGTTACTCCGCTTACTGGACACCCTCTTTCTATTTTCTCAACGGCAGTGGCAATATGCTATATTCGTTCAATGGCTATCTTAATGTGGAGGATTTTCGGGTATTGTTGAGGTTGGGTAAAGCCGCATTGGATCTACCGCGCGGACGTTATTTTGAGGTGATTGATCTGATGGACGACGGTCTGGCGCAATTTCCGGAACATCCGCGAGCGGCAACCATGTTGTTTGTGCGGGGGATGGCCGAATACCTGATCGGCAAAGAAAAGAGCAGTTTCCGTTCAGCCATGAGTGAAATTTTGGAACTTTACCCCCAAAGTTTAGAAGCGCGCATGTGGCCGTGGATGGATGAGCCTTTGGTTTGAAACAAGGAACGACCTGAATCTTCAACTTTAACAACTGAAAAGAAAAAATTGACACCGGTCGGAATGGAGGATGAAATTGTGTTGAGTTCAATGCCCACAGCGGATTGGGTTGCTCCCTGTCCTGTGAGGTGAACTTCGTTTACCCAAGATGACCCTTGAAATGCGAGCAGATTCAAGTTGTGATGGATTGATTCACAACCCCGCTTAAGTTTGATTGCCAGTGTGTTATAAATCCGCTACAATTGGGGCAAAGAAAGTAGTCTTTTGTCTGGATTACTCCTGATGAAAACAGTTCGTCTGGTCATTATTTTCTGGCTGATGGTTTTTGGCTTGAATGCTTGTTCCATCGAGTCAAATCATCACCAGTCGCCAGCCGCTTATGTGGATTTATCGGTCTTAGAGCCTCTGCCCACCCTGCATCGCGAAGTACCTCCCTTGCGGGTTGCTGTGGCTTCGGTGGTTTCTCCGAAAGGGACGGTGCAGTCTTACAATGATTTAATTCAATACCTGTCCATTCATTTTAACCGCCCGGTGGAACTCGTCCAGCGTCGTACCTATGCGGAAACCAATCAGCTAATTGCCGAAGGTCGGGTTGATGTGGCTTTTGTTTGCACCAGTGCGTACCTGGAAGATTCACAGACTTTTGGAATGGAACTACTTGTTGCTCCGCAAGTTGGCGGGGATACGGTGTATTATTCCCTATTGCTGGTGCCATTTGAAAGCCCGGCTCAGTCCATGGCCGATTTACAAAACCGTGTATTTGCCTTTACCGACCCCATATCACTGAGCGGACGAGTTTACCCTACCATGTTGGTGAGGCAATTGGGTTACGAACCTGAAAAATTTTTTTCACGCATCTTTTTTACCTACAATCATGATGAAGCAATTCGCGCAGTTGCCAGTGGACTGGCAGACGGTGCTTCAGTGGACAGCCTGGTGTATGAATTTGCGATGCAGCGTGATCCTGCTTTGCGGGAAAAAGTACGCGTGATTCATCGTTCACCGCCTTTTGGCATTCCTCCAGTTGTGGTCGGTCCGCAAGTGGATGATAACTTGAAGCGGGAACTCCAAAAGGTGTTATTGAATATGGCATTTGATCCCCAGGGTCAACAAGCCCTCTCTGAAATTGGTGTTGAACGTTTTGTAAACATTGAAGAAGAAGCCTATGAAGGAGCTCGTCAACTGGTGCAGCAGTACCATCTGGAGGACGACAGTGGATCTGATTAACCGCTGGGCAACCCGCTTTTGGGCATTTGCCGGAGCGGTCAGCATCCGTACCAAAATTCTTGGGCTGGCGGTTGGTCTGGTTCTGCTTGCCGGCATCAGCAACACTTTGCTGACTCGCCGGGTGTTGATTGATAACATGGAAGCTCAACTTCATGACCAGAGTATCTCGGTAGCGCGCGATCTGGCTGCACGCGCTGCGGAACCAATCTTGCTCAATAATTTATTGGCGCTGCAGGATCTGCTTTTCGAAACCCAAAGCAACTACCCCTCTTTTCGATATGCTTTTATTCTTGACCCACAGGGACAGATCTTGGTTCATACTTTCAACGGCGGCTTTCCGCTGGAACTGGTCAAAGTCAACACGGTTGGTTCTGACCAGCATCATCACACATCACTTTTAGCCACCAACGAAGGCACGGTTTACGATACAGCTGTGCCAATTCTGGATGGAAAACTTGGAACAGCCAGAGTCGGCCTTTCCACCGCGCCGGTACAGAACGCTCTGGTACGGGTGACACTTCAATCCATTCTTGCCACGCTGATCATTCTGGTACTGGGCTTTCTGGTAGCCAGCTTGCTGACTCATATCCTCACCCGCCCAATTGTCGAACTGGTGGAAGCAACTCGTTATGTTTCGCGAGGAGAATACTCGTTGGCGATTCGCCCGTGGGCAAAAGATGAATTAGGTACGCTTGCGCAGGCTTTCAACCAGATGACGGACGACCTTAAACAAATGCAAAAGCTGCGCGCAGAACGTGAACACCTACAACAATTGTTGTTGGAACGGGTCATTGCGGCTCAGGAAGAGGAACGCCGTCGGATTGCTCGTGAATTGCATGATAGTACTTCGCAATCACTCACCTCGTTGCTGGTAGGGCTGCGAACTCTGGAAGCCAATTGTTCGGCGCTGGATCAGGAAAAAGTGAGTGAATTGCGTCAGATTGCGGCGCAAACTCTCGAAGAAGTTCATCACCTCGCCATACAATTGCGTCCACCCGCGCTGGACGATTTGGGGCTATCCGCAGCGCTGGAGCGATTGGTGTTTGAATGGCAGTCGCGCCTGCAAATACCGATTGACTTGATGATCACTCCCGGTATACAACGTCTGCCATCTGTTATTGAAACCGCCCTCTACCGGATTATTCAAGAAGCGCTGACCAATGTTGCCCGTCATTCCTCTGCACGCTCTGCCAGCATTTTGATTGAACGCCGCCAAAATCGTGTGATTGCCGTGATTGAAGACAACGGGATCGGTTTTGACCCGTACAATTACTCCAATCATCAACGCATAGGGATCCTTGGCATGCAAGAGCGTGCCAAGCAGCTGGGAGGACACTTGACGATAGAAAGCAATCCCGGTCAGGGTACCAGTGTTTTTGTAGAAATTCCATTGGGTGAATATGAATCAGAAATCAAGCGAGAAGAAACGTATCTTGCTGGCGGATGACCACACGATTTTACGCTCCGGGCTGCGTTTGATGCTTTCCACACAACCTGACTGGGAGGTCGTTGGAGAAGCAGCCAATGGAGCAGAAACAATCGAAAAATGTGAACAGCTCCAGCCAAACCTGATTATATTGGATGTCAGTATGCCGGGGTTGAGCGGGCTGGATATATTACCTGCCTTACGTCGGGCTGCGCCGGGTGTAAAAATTCTCATCCTGACAATGCACGATGATAAGCATTACTTGCAGGAATCTCTGCGTAAAGGTGCTTCTGGATATGTTCTGAAAAAAGCAGCCGATACAGAACTGATCACTGCCATTCAGGCGGTTTTGAAGGGGGAATTTTATGTGCATCATTCGATGATGCGGTTCGTGCTGGAAGATGTACTGGATAATCAGGCAGCTCCATCGGACGAGTGGGATCAATTAAGCGAACGCGAACAACAGGTTCTGCAACTGGTTGCACTCGGTTATACCAGTGCGGAAATTGCCGAAAATCTTGCCCTCAGTCCCAAAACCGTTGAAACTTACCGCGCTCGCGGGATGGAAAAATTGGGTTTACGCAGCCGGGCTGCATTGGTGCGCTATGCTTTACGGCGCGGTCTGATTTCTCCCTCCTGATTGTTCCGCCATTTTCCTGAAATCAAACTTTTCCTGACATCCTCCCAGAGGTAAGCGGGGTTTTCCCGATTTATCACCGAACCGTAACTCATTACGCTTAAGCGTGGATGGGTGTGTATCCCTTCAGGCAAATACGTGAGTTAACGAAAGGAGACCGGTCATGGCTGATGAGGAAAAACCAAACCGCATTTCTCGTCGCAACTTTTTCAAAATTGTTGGGGTGGCGGGTGCTGCATTAGCATCTCGCCAACTGCTTCACGGCAGGCCAGCCGCAGCCAACCGCCCGGCAATTGAACCGGCTGAATTGCCAGCACCACCAGCCAAAGCCGACGCAGACATACTCCTGCGAATGCAAGAGGAACTTGCGCGTGCCTTAAAAAAGCCACCCGCTGAACGACGTTGGGTGATGGTGATTGATTTGCGAAAATGCGTGGGCTGCCATGCCTGTACAATAGCCTGCGTTGCGGAAAACAAACTTCCACCCGGTGTAGTGTATCGTCCGGTGATCGAGAAAGAAATTGGCACTTACCCAAATGTATCGCGGTTATTTGTGCCGCGTCCGTGTATGCAGTGCGAAAAGCCGCCCTGCACGCCGGTATGCCCGGTCAATGCGACCTATACCAACGAAGAGGGGGTTGTGGTAGTGGATTACGAACAGTGCATCGGTTGCCGTGCCTGCATTACGGCCTGTCCGTATGGGGCGCGCACTTCGGATTTCGGTTACACCTACACGGAAGAAACACCAGTGGCAGATGGTTTGATTTTGGGGCGGGAAAAAGCAGACGACTACGAGCGGGCTTCTAATTTCGAGTACGGTAAAGGCTATGACCGGCCTGGTGAACACGGCTCGCCAATTGGAAATGCCCGAAAGTGCCACTTCTGTTTGCACCGTCTGCATGAAGGGTTGTTACCCGCCTGCGTAACGACCTGTATAGGCCGCGCGACACTCTTTGGTGATGCTAACGATCCGGATAGTGTGGTAGCCGAAATGATCAGTAAGCCGAATGTAACCGTGCTGAAAGAAGAATTGGGCACCAAACCTCGTGTTTATTATCTGGTCTAGGAGGGAAAAGCCAATGAAATCTGAACCGAACATCAAGAAAATCATTTATTTGCTGGGGGCGGCTGCTTTCGCTTTTGGGCTTTGGGGGTTTTATCTCCGCTTTTTTGTGGGTGAGCGGATGGTCAATTATGGTTCTTATGTGGTTTGGGGTTTATGGGTGGCCATGTACCTCTTCTACGGTGGTATCTCGACCGGTTCGATGATGATTGCCTCGCTGGAATATCTCTTTGGTATGCGTCTGTTCAAGGGGAGTGGCAAAATTGCCCTTTGGGGAGCTGTGGTGACCATGCCGGCGGCGTTGGTAACCATTGCCATGGACCTTGGGCACATGGAGCGCATCTGGAAAGTATTTTTCCAACCCAATCTCTTCTCGGTAATGGCACAATTGGTATGGGGGTATTCGATTTTTATGGCGGTGCTGTTGGCTGCCCTGTGGCTGGTCATCCGCCTGGAGAGCGGCAAGCAGGATGCCCGCCCGTGGCTGCGTTTCGTAATGGGAATCGGTTTGTTTCTTTCCATTTTCCTGAGCGGTGGTGTGGGGGCTCTGTTAGGTGTCAACGCTTCGCGGGAAGCCTGGCATACCGCCATGTTGCCGGCTCAATTTCCAGTCTTTTCTTTGCTTTCTGGTTGTGCCTTGATGTTGATCCTGTTAGGTTGGTTTACACCTGCGGATGAAAAACGGGCACAACAATTGCGTGTGCTTTCGATTGGCTTGTTGATTCTACTGATGGTCAAGGCTTATTACCTTTGGGTAGATTATTCTCAAGCGTTATATGCTGGCACTCCGGTTGCCAGTGAGGCGGTTTCGCTGGTTTTGTTTGGCCGATTTGGCTGGGCGTTCTGGCTGCTGCAGCTGGGACTTGGCATGCTTTTCCCCATTGTTTTTCTGCTTTTTACCCGTTTTCAGCAAAATCCCTTCTGGAGCGGGGTGTTAGGGGTGGCTGTTCTGGTTGGCATCGCCGTTGCCCGAGCCAACATCATCTTTCCCATGCTTTCTATCCCGGAATTGGAAGGACTGGCTCATGCTTTTACCGGGCCACACCTGAACTATGATTACTATCCCAGCCTGATGGAATGGGCGGTTACGCTGGGCGTAACCGGCGGGGCTGCCCTGGCATGGTTGTTGGGTGTGGATTTTCTGCCATTTTTCAAAACCAATTCACAGGAGGTCGCTCAATGAGTACTACCTCATCTTCTCATCCTTCTGCCCAGCCGACCCTGACCCGGCGTGAATTTTTGCGCAGTGCCGGAGCAGCGGGAATCGCATCCGCTTTTTTGGGAATTACGCCAGCCCTGGTGTTGACTCAGGAAGTGGGAGCCGAGTCCGGACCGGTGCCCTTACATTCTGCTGAAAACCAGATTTACTCGGTATGTTTGCAATGCAACACCATTTGCGGAATCAAAGTCAAACTGCTTGATGGAGTGGCGGTCAAAATTGACGGAAACCCGTATAGCCCGTGGACGATGAACCCGCATCTGGATTATGAAACACCCTTCAAGCAGACCGAAACAGTTGAGGGTGCCATTTGTCCGAAGGGTCAGGCGGGTATGCAAACCGTGTATGACCCTTACCGGGTTGTCAAGGTGCTCAAACGCAAACCCGGTACGCCACGCGGCGCAAATCAATGGATTACCATCCCGTTTGAACAAGCCTTGAACGAGATCGTCGAGGGAGGTGATCTCTTCGGTGAAGGGCAAGTTCCCGGTTTACGGGAATCCTATGCTCTGACCGACCCAAATGTTGCCGAACAAATGGCTGCTGCTGTCAAGAAAATTCTGGGAGAAAAAGACGAGGAAAAGAAAAAGGATCTGATTGAGGAATTCAAGCAAACCTTTGCCGCTCATCTGGATACATTGATTGATCCCAATCATCCAGACTTGGGTCCAAAAAACAATCAGGTTGTGTTCAATTGGGGCCGCATGAAGGGGGGGCGGAGCGATTTTATCAGTCGTTTTTTCAGGGATGGATTTGGAACAGTCAACACCCACGGGCATACTACGGTGTGTCAAGGGTCTTTGTACTTCACCGGCAAAGCCATGTCCGAAAAACTGGTGGACGGTAAATGGACGGGTGGCAGCAAGTTTTACTGGCAGGGGGATATTCGCAATAGTGAGTTCATCATTTTTGTGGGAGCTTCTCCCTTCGAGGGAAACTACGGGCCACCTCTGCGTGTGCCAAAAATTACCGAAGGTTCGGTTTATCACGGCACAAAATTTGTTGTGGTTGATCCGCGGCTTTCCAAGACGGCCGGTAAAGCGTGGAAGTGGCTTCCTATTCAGCCCGGTAGCGAAGGTGCAATGGCTTTGGCGCTCATTCGTTGGATCCTGGATAATGAACGTTATGACGCTGATTATCTGAGCGCGGTCAACAAAGCGGCTGCTGCGCTGAAGGGCAATCCAACCTGGACACAGGCAGCCTGGTTGGTGAAACTGGATGAGCAGGGTCAGCCGACCACCTTCCTGAGGGCAAGTGAACTGGGTCTGCGCGAAAAAGAAGCCCGGCCGCTTTCGACCGATCCGGAAAAAACCTACGATTTTGACTATTTTGTAGCCATGCGGGAAGGACGCCCGGTTGCTTTTGATCCCTATGCCGAAAAGGAGAGCGACGCTCTTTTCGGTGATCTCTGGGTGAATGACGTAACCCTGGGCGGTTTTCAAGTCAAGTCGGTTTTGCAAGTGATTGCCGATGCGGCTCGCGAACGTGCCATCGAAGAATGGGCTGAAGTGTGCGGATTGGATGCCAAAGATTTGATTGAGGTGGCACGCGAGTTTACCAGTCATGGTAAGCGTGCCTGTGCCGATATTCACCGCGGCGTTTCTCAACATACTAACGGTTTTTACAATGTGCTGGCATGGTATACCCTGAACGCTTTGATCGGTAATTACGATTATGCCGGTGGTTTGATTAAGGCAACCACTTTTGATTATATGGGCGGTAAAAAGGGACAACCTTTCCCACTGGCTAAAATGGCGGGTGGAAAGATGGTCCCCTTTGGGTTGTCTATTATTCGCCATGATGCAAAATATCAAGAATCGACTTTGTACACTAGCTTACCCAAGGATAAACGTTACCCGGCAAAACGCAACTGGTATCCCTTAGCAAGTGATATTTATCAGGAAGTCATTCCTTCCATCGGAGACGCCTATCCTTACCCGGTCAAAGCATTGTTTCTGTATATGGGTTCGCCGGTTTATTCCCTGCCGGCCGGGCATAAACTGATTGAGATACTTTCAGATCCAAAGAAGCTGCCTTTGTTCATCGCGTTCGACATCACCATCGGCGAGACTTCTATGTATGCGGATTATATCTTTCCGGATACGAGCTATTTGGAACGCTGGGAATTCAATGGTTCGCACCCTTCTGTGCCTTTTAAGGTGCAGGGTATTCGTCAACCGGCGATTTCCCCTCTGGTAGAGGAAGTCGAAGTCTATGGACGAAAAATGCCGCTCAACATGGAAGCCGTGCTGTTGGGGATTGCAGAACGTCTCAATCTGCCTAATTTTGGCAAAAACGGTTTGGGCGAGAATATCCCGCTAACTCATCAGGATGATTTGTACCTGCGTATGGTAGCAAATCTGGCGTTTGGGGAGAAAGAGGATGGTTCGGATGCTGTGCCGGATGCGGATGACGAAGAAATGCGCTTGTTTGAAACCGCCCGCAAGCATTTACCTGAATCAGTGTTTGACATACAACGCTGGAAAACGATTGTGGGGGAGGCTCTATGGCGCAAGGTAGTTTATGTACTCAATCGCGGCGGCCGTTTTCAAAATTTCGGCGCTGCCTATAAAGGAGACTTGGTCGTCAATAAATACGGCCAAATGGTCAACATCTATCAGGAAAAAACTTATGGGATCAAGAGCGCCATGACCGGCGAGCACCTGTACGGTTATGCCAGGTATATCCCGGCTGGTTTGGATGTGACCGGAAAACCGGTTGAAGACGGTTCGGAATTTAACCTGCGCCTGATTACTCATCGTGAGATCATGCAGACCAAGAGCCGCACATCGGGCAATTACTGGCTGAATGCCTTGCTGCCGGAGAATACCGTGATTATAAATGCCGCGGATGCCGAAAGATTGGGATTTAAAGATGGAGAACGGGTAAAAATTGTTTCTTCCTCCAATCCAGACGGCACATGGGATCTCTACAATGGCACAAAAGTGCCCATGGTTGGAAAGATCAAAGCCGTTCAGGGGATGCGTCCGGGTGTAGTCTCCTTTGCATTGGGTTTTGGTCACTTTGCCTATGGCGGTGTAGACTTTGAAATTGACGGTGTACGCATTCAAGGTGACCCACGAAGGACGCGGGGTTTCCACGCCAACGCAGCCATGCGGGTTGATCCTTATTTAGGTAACACACCCCTGGTTGACCCGGTTGGCGGCAGTGCCGTTTTTTACGACACGATGGTCAAGCTAGAACGTGCCTGAACCGTCCTGAAACGCCCCTGGGAGGAAAGCTAGGCTTTCCTCCCAGGGAACAGTGAGGAAAAGATGGAACAATTACAACAATTGCTGGAAAAGTGCGCCCAACTGCATCATCATCTTTGCCCGCGTCAGGTGCTGGGGGTGCGTATGGGGTTGTATGCTGGCAGGCTACTGGGATTGGATCTACCGCAAAACGATAAACGGTTGTATACGATAGTCGAAACCGATGGCTGCGGAGCAGATGGTATCTCCGTTGCAACCAACTGCTGGGTGGGGCGGCGTACGCTGCGGGTCGAGGACTACGGTAAGGTGGCTGCCACTTTCATTGACACGCAAAGCGGGCGTGCTGTGCGTTTGTCACCACTCCCAACTGCCCGCCAAGATTCAATCCTTTTTGCACCGCAAGCCTCAAACCGTTGGGAAGCGAATTTGATGGGCTATCAACACATGCCGGATGAGCGGTTGTTTTCTTTTCAATGGGTGCGGTTGCTACGCCCGATTCAGGCGTTAATCAGCCAGCCGGGTAAGCGGGCAGTTTGTGATCGCTGTGGGGAGGAGATCATGAATGAACGCGAAGTATTTCTGGGCAATTTAACCCTTTGCCGAGCCTGTGCCGGTGAATCTTATTATGAAGTAGAACATGAAGAAGAAAGTTTCCCGCTCTTCAATCCTGTTTGGTTAAGCCAACCCATGGGTTGACAAACCCCTATATCCTTTTTGCCAGTGCGATGCTTTTTGTAATTTGGTTGATGGCTGATTGAGATAGATGTCACTTGCGCAGGTGATGTGAGAGAACGGCTAAGGTAAGCAAAGCCTGTCCGAAGGCAATGCTGCTTACCGCTTCTTTTTCAAAAAGAACACCGCCACCACTGTGCCCGTGGAGGCCAGCCCAACAAAGAGAAACAGGAGAGCAGGAGTGCCCTGGGTTGTTTCGCTTACGGGTGGGGTAGCCGTCGCAGATACGATGGTTGCTGTGGGTGTGGGTGTCGCTGGGGGAAGTGTGGGGGTGTTGGTCGGCGGAAGGGTGGGACTGGGTGTGAATGTTGGAGGCATTGGCGGGGTTACTTGTAAAAGGATTTGATCTCCCGGGTGGATAATCGAACTGCCGGTGAGGCCATTCCACGCCATCAGGTCGTTGAGGTTGACCTCATACAGTTTGGCGATCCACACCAGCGTTTCCCCACTCTGGACGATGTGATAATAACGGCCATCACCGGCTGGTGTGAGCTTCTCTATCGGGGTGAGCGGGCGGGGTGTGGGGCTGGGGGTGATGTTACCGGGGTAGATGATCAGTTTCTGCCCGATTTGGAGAGGCCAGTCAGCCTGAATGCCGTTTAATTTCAAAATCGTATCAACGGTTACGCCGTAGGCACTGGCAATCGTGATGAGGGTGTTATAGGGTTCTACCACATGAATAATTTTTCCGTCCGCGTCAGGGGTGGCGACCTTGACCATCCCCACTGGCGTAGGCGTGGCATAACCTTCCGTGTTGCTGGAGGGGATAAATAATTTCTGCCCAACTTGAAGAGGTTTTGAACGAGAAATATTGTTCCAGACTTCCAAATCCCGGATGGTCACCTGATAAGCAACAGCAATTGCCCAAAGCGATTGTCCGGTTTGAACAACATGAAAAACTTTGCCTTCTTCATCGGGAGTAGCCACCTTAACCGGCACGATAATTTGCGGGACGATGGGGTTGGGGTTACTACTGCCGGGTTGCGGTGTAAAGTTGGCTGGAGGACTATAATCACCGCAGGCTTTGCCCGAAATATACGCGGCTTGGAGTACATAGTAAGTCATTCCATTGGCGGCTTTGGCAACGCCGGCTCCCACATGACAGTAAGCCGGGTTTACTGCCGGGATCATGTGATCCGGATCGGCCCAGACTAACATGATCTGGTCAATGCTAAAGCTGGTGCCAACGGCAAAATTTTCGGTTGCCCACACCTTGGCTCCGCCCCCATAACCAGCCGCCTGCAGACGACCGGATACATTCCCAATGTGCCAGGACATTTGATTGGCCGCCATGATTTCAGCGGTGGACTGGGCTACTGCGTTGATAATCGGGTCTTCGACGAGGGGGGGAAGACCGTTTGAAACTCGCAGAGTATTCATCGCGAGGATAAGGTCGTATGCGGTTACTTCGCCATCGTGCAGATTTTCTGACAAGCTAGCAGCCTGAACAGACATAAATGGCAGCAACCCTGCCAGAAAAATGGTCAGCAGAAAGATCACCGTGAGCTTGTGGGATGGCATAGGGTAATTATAAAGGGAAAATTACGGATTTGAGGGGGATGAAAATTCGGCAGGTATTTTGGAGAAAAAGACTGCATTCAGAAAAGTAGAACCTGTTCGGTGTAAAAATATTTCATTCGAGATTGACTTCTAAAATTCCTGCCTGTCCACCCAAAGCAATCACCAAATTTTGATCCACATAGGCACTGTGACCATGATTGTAATCACTGACCAAACTACTGACGAGTATTGGCAAGTTTAGAGAACGGGATGCCGCTTGTACCTCCTCCATAACATGTACAATGTTTTGGGGCGTAAAGTGGAAAATGAAAAGAAGAAAATCCAGTTTTGGGATTGGAATATTTGAAATATTCGCTAAATCGAAACAGATCAACACCGAAAAACGTTTTCCTCCCAGTGAAAAGACCTTAGACTCTACACCGGGAAGAATCCCCGCTTTTTGTTCCGTTTCATCAGGGAAAAGCTTGCAGTAGTGATCTGATGTTGGGATTAATTCACAACAATTGCGTAAGCCATCTGCGAACATCACCAGTGAATTGATCATGAGAAATTTTCCTGCCGGAATTTTGAACTCTGCTTTTTCTCTGGCGCACTTTTCTGCCCATACAAAGGGGTCAGGGGAGTTTGCAAGCGTCAAAGATCGGGTCAATCCGTATTCCGGCAGGACGAGCAAATCGCCCTCTGCCTGATTGATCAGGGCTTGAATGTGTATGGCGTTGTTGATAATGTCACCACGTTCGATATACGGTTGGAGCAATGAAATTTTCATTACGATTCTCGCAAAATGTATATAGAGCACCAGAATATTTGAAAATGGGTTATCAGGATGGGAAAGGGTAATATCGAGTCATAATTCTATATTTTCAAATTTTATAATCGCGAGCAGGATAAAAATGGGGATCCAAATAAAGGTTGTTGTTAATGGGATAATCCCCATTTCAGGTGGCAGAGATAATCCAGATGCAGACAGAGAAGCCGTTTTTGGCAGTATCCAAGGCGTGACATAGAACAATGGTTTAAACAATCCGCCCAGCAGATTGCCGCCTAAAATTGAGGCCAGCCCGATTCCCAAAACCGGGCCGCGAGTGCTAAAAATGGTTCCAAGCATCAAGGTAAGCGCAAGGTAAAACAGGGTGTGAACTGTCATGATACCGGCCGCGAGGAGAAAAGGTCGGGCCGGAAAGAGTTCCCCTAAACGAATGGATAACATACTGTAGGCAATGATGATCGGTCCGCCTAACAAGAGGCTAAGGACGGCCAGGGTGTTGCCAACAAATTTGGCTAATACATAAGCGCGAGGAACAACCGGTTTGGATAGCAACCATTCTGCCGTGCCGCTTTGTTTTTCACCAATGATTGAATCCTGGAGTAAGATGATCGCTCCGATTCCCAAAGCGATCATTCCAAACTCAAAGAAAACACTTAAACCCATCTGAATGACATAAGCGGTCAGGCTGCCAGCTTGAGAAATTTCAGCTTCGCTGGCCAAATTTGCTATGGCTGGAACAAACAGCATGTTTGCCATCAAACCGCATAAAAGGATCGGCCACAAAATGGCATTAATCCACCAGCGACGGGTGCCCCACCAGGCGCGGCTCTCCTTATGAAGCAAATTGGTAAAACCTCGCAGAACGCTCCATTCTTTGACATGATTCAGTTGGATACTATCGGCCATTTCCATCTCCTTTGATAACTTCCATGAACACTTCCTCCAGCTCGTATTTTTTTCGATTGAATTCCGTAACAGTAATCATTTCATCAGCGAGTACATAACGTAAGAGGTTTGTTTCGGCCTCGACTTCGTCATTTACGCTTATTTGCCACAGGCTTGAGCCGTTGTGCTGCGATACGGAGGTTTGTGTTACCCATGACAGATTGGCTAACTTTTCTCCCAATCCTTCCGGTTCACCCTTGATGGTCATACAGTAGATAATACTCCCCTGGCCATTGAGGATCAATTCGATTGGTCCACTGGCTACCACCTTCCCATGGTTCAAAATGGCTACCGAATCGCTGACTCGCTGGACATCATCCAGAATATGGGTGGAGTAGAAAATGGATGTATGCTTACGCAGGCGCTGCATGATTTCAAGCACTTCCTGGCGCCCAAGTGGATCCAGGGCTGAGGCGGGTTCGTCCAAAATAAGCAGGTCGGGGTAATTGACCTGTGCCAACGCAATGCCAAGACGCTGCTTCTCTCCACCTGAAAAGGTACGGATGGGGCGTTCTGCTTTATCGGTCAAGCCCACCAGCTCGAGCATTTCATCACATCGCATCCGAATTTTTGATTTTGGTCCTGTGTAGAAAAACGCGGCAGTAAATTCAAGGTTTTCCCGGGCGCTCATATACTCAATAAAACGTGGCTGCTGAGGCAGGTAGCCAATCCGCTCGCGGATGGCTACACTTTCCTGAACAATATCCCGCCCAAAAATGCTTCCGCTCCCACCGGTTGGACGGATCAACCCTAGCAGGATTTTCATGGTTGTGGTTTTTCCTGCGCCATTGGGGCCGAGAAAACCAAAAATGGAGTTTTGTTTTACACTTAGATCAACGCCCTGTAAGACCTTTACATTACCGAAAGACTTTTCCAAACCTTTTGTTTCAATGACCAAGGTATCATTAAAGCTCATGTTCGTCTCCTCATTATTCCCTGATCATAAGGATAAAGGAGACTTTCGTGATTGACATCAGTACGATGGGTAAGATGCTACTTAGTCAAATGTACAGGTGACGATTATCATGAAGGCTCAAGGTCTTTGATATTGGAGCCCATGAAAAGTGGATTACTGATGGAGAGACATAAAGAAACTTATATCAATCCTCAGGCACGATCAACGAGAGGAATTTTGGTTTCTCAAAAACAAGAAAATTGTAAAAAAATTTCAATCAATTATCACTCGCTAAATCACCCGTTGGTAACCTGTACAGGGGCTTTATTTTCCACTCTTGCATATTATAATAAGGATTGTGAAGAGGTTCACTACACCAAAGGAGGATTATATGAAAAAAGTTTTTCCAATGATTCTGATCGTATTTGTGCTGAGTGCACTCGTTCTGGCAGCCTGCGGCGGAGGTGGCGGACAATCCACTTCTGAGAAGCCTGCTGTGCCGGCTGAATATGCCGGTAAGACCAACCCGCTCGGCAGCGATGCTGCTGCGGCCGGAAAGACCATTTATGAAGAACGCTGTGCATCCTGCCACGGCCCCAGCGGTGCGGGAGATGGCCCGGCAGCGGCCGGTTTAGACCCCAAACCGGCTCACCTCAATGAGGTGGTGGGCACGGCCGGAGATGATTATCTCTTCTGGCGGATTGCTGAAGGTGGCTCAATGGCGCCGTTCAACTCTTCCATGCCAGCTCAGAAGGGCATCCTCACCGACGAGCAAATCTGGCAGGTGGTTACCTACATCAAAACCTTCAAATAAACCATCCTTTCTAATCACGAGAGATGGGCAATTCCAAAAATTGCCCATCTCTTTTTTGTTAACCAACCCTCTTAATAGGTGCAGATTATCCGATAAAGTTATACGAAATATGATACATTGGTATTTTCGGGGTAAAATTTGTTTTGATGAATAAGCGTCTCAAATCAGTGGACCGCGCTGTTGTAATCATTCTCCTGGCTGGTTTCATCGGTATGCTGGGGTTGGAATTAATACTCAAAAATCAGCCGGCGGACTGGGGTTTTTGGATACCGGCGGTGCTGCTTGCGGCAGCAATTTCCTGGCTTTTGGCGGATTGGTGGATGGGGCGGAAACAGAAGGAGATGCTGGAATCACGCTTGCAGGATACCCGTCAAGTGGGTAGCGCTTTAGAACGCCGCCTGCACGGTATGCTGCGGTTAAATCAAGTGTGGTTAGAGGCGCAAACCGAGAAGGAATTGATTGAACGTTCCCTCTCTATCATCAGCGAAATGACCGGCGCAGTTGGGGTTTCCTTCATGCCGTTTGACGAATGGGGACAACCGCTGAATGCCCTGACGCACGGGGCTTACCCTGCGCCGGTGTTGAAGGCCTGGGCAGAACACTTAAGCGAGCCACGTGTGCGTAACCGTTGCCGCGTCTGCCAGAAGTTAGAGACAACTGTCGGCGAATCCTGTCCGCTGCTGGAAGCGCCTTTCGATCAATCGGTACGGATTTACTGCCTGCCTTTGCAACGGGAAACTCAAACCCTGGCTATGTTAAATATCTACCTGCCACCCAGCCAGAGATTAGACAGCGAGATGCATGAATTTCTCACGACTTTGCTGCGCGAGATGCTTTCGGCATTGGAAGTCATTCGCTTGAAAACGCAGGAGCAGGCCGCCTTACGCCAGCTTCACTTTCCTCAGGTCACGCATTCCTCCATTGAAAACTACGCTCAAAACTTACTGGATCGTCTATGTGCGGTTTTGGGTTTTAGCGCAGCCCGTCTGGAAGTCAAACCATCCCTGCCGCATTTTCGGGGAATGCAACTGATGACGGGTAAAGATGCGTGGATACAATCCCAAGCGGCAGACGATTGGATGCGAGAAATGCTGAATACCGTTCGAGCGGCAGACTGTGTCCTTCGAGACGTTTCTGTCGCTGATGAGAGGGTTGTAGTGGCTCTGCCTTGCTGTCTGCCGGGGGACGTGGTGATTGGGGTGGCGCTGTTCATCAGCCGCTCGGCTCAACCCGTCTCGGACGAAACGCGTGAATTACTGAGGATCATTGCTACGCAACTGGCAATGCTGGTTGAAAGCGAACGGCTTCAGCAGGAGCGGGAATATCGGGTTGTGTTACAGGAACGCATTCGGCTGGCGCGAGAGATTCATGATAGTCTGGCCCAAACACTGGCTTACCTTAAATTGACCGTGGCTCAAATGCAAACGCAACTGGCACATGGAGAGTTACAGCGCCTTGAACAGATGATCCATCAGTCCCATCAGGCTCTGGCAGATGCTTATCTGGAAACCCGTCAGGTCATAGACAGTTTGAGATTGAGTCCGGGTGAAGATATGATTCTCTGGCTGGAACCACTTTCCCGCGAATTTGAAAAAAATAGTGGTATGCGGGTCGAACGTCTCTTCCAGGCCGGACTGCCGAAAATTGAGCCTGAGGTTCAGGCGCAGTTATTAAGAATTGTGCAAGAAGCCCTCAGTAATGTGCGTAAGCATTCGCAGGCAAGTCAGGTTCGCATTGAAGTGCGTAACTGGAAAGGCGTGCTGATATTGGAAATCAGCGATAATGGGGTGGGATTCAGCGCCGAGGATGTACCCGAATTCTCGCGGCATGGTTTGCGCGGCATGCGCGAAAGGGCTGAATTAATCGGCGCAGACTTTCAGGTAATCAGTAAACCTCAGGCAGGGACGACCATCCGAGTTCACTTACCCTTAAAGCAAGAGGAAGCCCCGGTATGACTGTTTTTCCCGTACGATTGGTTGTCGTAGATGATCATGCGCTCTTTCGACGCGGGCTGATCGGCCTGATTAATGATTTGCCCGGTTTTCAGGTAGTCGGCGAAGCCGGCAACGGACGAGAAGCGTTGCAAGTCATTCAGCAGGAAAAACCGGATGTTGTCCTGCTGGATGTGAATATGCCGGAGATGGACGGCATTCAGACGGTGGATCAAATTCGCCGGATGAATCTGCCGGTGCGCGTATTGATGCTGACCATCTCGGAAGAGCAAGACGATTTACTTTCGGCTATCCGCTTGGGGGCGGATGGATATCTGCTCAAAAATATTGAGCCGGAGGATTTGCGTAAAGCCATTTTGCGGGTTGCCGAAGGGGATGGGGCGCTTTCCCCGGAAGTTACCGGGATTGTCCTGCGCGCGTTAGCGCAGCAGGGGGAAATCAAATCTCAACCGTTGTTGAGCGACCGCGAACTGGAAGTTCTGGATTGTCTGGCTGCCGGTCAAACCACCAGTCAAATTGCGGCTCATTTATTTATCTCAGAAAACACGGTTAAAACTCATGTGCGCCACATTCTCGAAAAATTAGAAGCCTCCAACCGCACCGAAGCCGTCAGTAAGGGATTGCAATTGGGGTTAATTCATAAAAAAGACGGATGAGCGGGTGAGCTGAAAATCACCCTAACAGAAAATTGATTTTAACCTGTAAAAAATTGTCCGAGTGTAGAAAATCGGACAATTTTTGTGTAAATTATACGTGGGTATTTTTGGGAGTTGAATTTTCGGGAATTTATATGAATCCGGAAACGAATGCGCCTTATCAGCGAGTCTTAATTGCTTCAGCCAATCCACTCTTCGGACAGGGATTGGAAAAAATGATTCAGCGCCAGTGGAAAAATCCACAACTGGAAATCCGGCGGGTGGCTTCCAACGAAGCCGTCCTCAGTGAGATGCAAAACTGGTTGCCGGATCTGATCATTCTGGACTATGACGACAAAGCCATTTCCCGCGCTGAATTTTTACAGGAATTTGTAGCCGGCGATCAACCCATGCAGGTCATGCTGGTGTCTTTGAAATCCAGCGGGGCGGTGGTGGTATATGACCGGCGCACCCTGACGCCTGCCCAGGCCGAAGATTGGTTGAATTTACCAAAGTTTTCGCAAACCACCAGCGAGTATCCCCCCAAACAGAGGAGATCATCTATGAAGCATTTTGTGATTGTTGGTGTTCTCATCGCTGCCTTTACTGCCTTGATTTACTTTCTTTTGAGCAAAATCCCCTTGTTGCCGATTGCGGCCAGTGCGCAGGCGCAGCCTATTGACCAGTTGTTCAACCTGCACTTCTTCATGATCTCGTTGTTGTTCTCTTTGATTGTCGTCTTTCTCGGTTACAGTCTGGTTGTTTTCCGCCATAAACCGGGAGAAGAAGAGGATGGTGCCTATATCAAGGGCAACAATCCACTTGAGATCATCTGGACGGTTATACCGTTGGGAATCGTAATTTATTTTGCCTATTTGGGTTCGGTCTCACTGGCTGAAACACGCCGGGCTGATCCGCAAGCTCTTGAAATTAAAGTAGTGGCCGGGCAGTGGTTCTGGCGGTTTGAGTATCCTGATTACGGGATTGTCTCCAACACAATGGTAATGCCGGTTAATAAGCAGGCTCTGTTGAAACTGACCTCGCTGGATGTCATTCATTCTTTCTGGGTGCCGGAATTTCGGGTCAAGCAGGACACCTTGCCGGGAGAAAATCTGGTGCGTGAATTACGGTTAACCCCCACGGAGTTGGGAGAATTCAAGGTGCGTTGTGCCGAAATGTGCGGTACCTCCCACGCTTATATGGAGTCGCCGGTCAGGGTGGTTACGCAAGCCGAATTTGATCAGTGGGTGCAGGATCAACTGGCTGCCATCGGCACCGACCCGGTGGCACGTGGCGAGGTTTGGGCGCGGAATAATGGTTGCCTTTCCTGTCATTCTGTGGACGGCTCCCCGAATGTCGGCCCAACCTGGAAAGGCCTGTACGGGCTTACCCACGAACTCACCGATGGCTCGGTAGTCACCGTGGATGATGAATACTTGCTGACGGCGATCGTCAACCCGAATGCTCAGGTGCCGAAGGGTTTTGCACCGGGAGTGATGCCGCAGATCTACAAGGACACCATTCCGGAGCAGCAAATCCTGGAGATCATCGAATACATCAAGTCGCTCAAATAATCAATGAGGAGAGGCAGACTTATGAAAGGTATTTTTTCTTACGGAATTGTGAGGGGGCTGATTGGTCAGATCGTGGGCTGGGCAGCCGGCATTGGTCTGGTCACCGGAATCCGTGCCCTGATGGGGCTTGCCTACAAGGCTGAGCCGGCCTGGGTAGTGGGGGCGGCCTTCGGGGTCATTGGATTCTTGATCGGGATTGGGGCATTCCGAGACTGGTTTGCCTGGGCAAAGGGCGAAGAGACCCCTGATCCGGAGGAAATTCAGGAAGAGCCGGGAGTTAAACGCTACTTTGGGTTCAGTCTGGATCACAAAGTCATTGGTGTTCAATATGCATTTCTTTCCCTCTTTCTGCTGGTGGTTGGAGGCTCATTTGCGCTCATCTTCCGTGTCGAGCTGGTGCAGACCGGCATGCAATGGGTTTCACTGAATTTCTTTAATACCCTGATCGGAATGCACGGCATGACGCTGATCGTTTCGATCCTGATGGGCATTTCGGCGATGTCAAACTACGCCGTGCCGCTTTTGATCGGTGCCAGAGACATGGCCTTCCCGCGCCTGAACGCTTTTTCTTTCTGGCTGGCGGTGCCGGCTTCGCTGGTGTTGGTGTCGGCAATTTTCACCGGCGGTTTTGATACGGGCTGGACCGGTTACCCGCCGCTCAGCCTTCGCGCCCCAATGGGAATGCAGATGTTCTTTGTGGCCGTGTTCTTCGCAGGATGGTCCTCCATTTTAGGGGCGTTGAATCTGATTGTGACCATTTTGCGGATGCGTGCGCCCGGTATGAATATGTTCCGTATGCCGATTTTTGCATGGGCGACTTTGGCAACCTCCATCATCGCTTTAACGGCCACTCAATTGATCGGTACTTCCTTCCAAATGGTCAGTTTTGAGCGTTTGTTCGGGATGGGATTTTTTGATGCTACCAAAGGCGGCAATCCCATTCTGTTCCAGCACCTGTTCTGGTTTTATTCTCATCCTGCAGTCTATATTTTCGTCCTGCCCGGTTTGGGGATCATCAGCGAATTGCTGCCGGTATTCGTGCGTAAACCCCTGTTTGGCTATAAATGGGTCGCCATGTCCTCGCTGGGGATTGCACTGGTGGGTTTTCTGGTGTGGGCGCACCACATGTTTACTTCCGGTATGGAGGAATATCTGCGCGTCCCGTTCATGTACTCAACCCTTCTGGTAGCTGTCCCCACCGGCATCAAGTTCTTCTCGTGGGTGGCGACCATGTGGATGGGACGCATTCGTTTTCAAGTCCCCATGCTTTTCCTTATCGGTGCGATCATCGTGTTCTTAATAGGCGGTTTGAGCGGCCCCCCGCTTGGAACCGTTTCGACCAATCTGCACATGCACGACAGTTACTTTGTGGTCGGTCACTTCCACGCGACCATGTTTGGCGGTTTCATCTTCCCCTTGTTTGCTGCCGTCTATTACTGGTATCCCAAAGTGACTGGACGGAAGATGAATGACCTGCTGGGAAAAATTCATTTCTATCTACTTACTCCGGGGTTCCTGATCATGTCCTTTGGGCAGATGCAGGTTGGACTGTTGGGAATGCGCCGCCGTATTGCGGATTATGACCCGGCTCAGGGTTTTGAGACAGCTCATCTCATTATTACTATCGCGGGTTTCATGGTAGCCCTATCGGTGTTGATTTTCCTGATCAACATGTTTATCAGCGCCAAACGCGGTGAGGTGGTCACGGAGAATGTCTGGCAGTCTCGTTCACCGGAATGGACCGTGCTGCCCACGCCGGCACCGATGCACAATTATCCGCAGCCGATCCGGGTGGTGGGTGATCCGTATGATTACGGCTTGAAAGGTGCCCGCTATGTTGAAGTCTTGCCTCAGCAGGCGGGTGATTGAGGAGGAGAATGATGCAATCCACAAAAATTGATGAACTCAAACGCGGTGTACTGGTCTTTTTGGGATTGGCGGTTCTGACGGTAGTGGAATACTACCTTGGTACCCATGAAGCCGCTCCAATTTTCCTTTGGGTTGTAGCGCTTTTAAAAGCCGGACTGGTGCTGGTTTACTTCATGCACATTGGGCGGGTTTTTCGCTCGGAAGGAGAACACTAAATGACCGCGCCTGAAGCAGCCCTGACGACTTACCGACAAAAGCTAGCCAACAATCGGCTGGGTCTCTGGTTGTTTATCCTGTCCGACTCCTTTGTGTTTGCGGCGTTGCTGGTAACCCGCTTTTATCTGCTGGGTGACAAACGCCCACATCTGGAGCAGGAATTGGGCTTGATTGTCACCTCTGTACTCCTGATCAGTTCGTTTTTTGCCAACCGGGCAGAAGTACAAATTTCCAAAGGCAATCGCAAAGGCTTTCTGACCAGCATCCTGATCACCATGCTTTTGGGAATCGCCTTTCTGGTCGGTGTGGTCGGGTTTGAGTGGCGGCTGGCGCCGTTTGGCCCGGCCGATGGCGTGGAAGGCGCTGTCTTCTTCATGATGACCGGCATGCACGCCTTCCATGTACTGACGGGTGTCATCTTCTTGTTGATCGTCTTTCGCAATGGCTTGAAGGGACATTACAGCCCCGAAAAACACTGGGCGGTTGAAGCCGCTGCTAACTACTGGCACTTTGTGGACGTGGTTTGGATTTTCTTCTACCCGGCCCTGTACCTGATTGGTTCACTTTGAAAGAAAAGGAGCAGGAATAATGCAGCGGACAATCTGGCTGATTGGGATGGCTGTTCTGGCTGGTTTAATCGCCGTGTGGCTGCTGGCCTTTGCTCAGCCGTATTCCTATCATGGGTCGTTGATTGAACCGCCGATGGCTGCCCCGCCGATTGAACTTACCCGTGCCGATGGATCACTCTACCGATTGAGTGATCAACGCGGAAAAGTTACGCTGCTTTTTTTTGGCTACACTACCTGCCCCGATTTTTGTCCGGCCACAATGGCCGAAATGAAGCGGGTCAAAGCCGATTTGTCCGCCTATGCGGATCGTTTGGATGTGGTCTTTATCACGGTGGATCCTCAGCGGGATAATCCGCAGCGGATTCAATCCTATGCGGCCGGTTTTGATCCGCAATTCATCGGTCTCTCCGGCAGTGAAGAGGAACTTTCGCCGATCTGGAAGGCTTATGGGGTCTACCGCAAGATTCAAGAGGGTCAAACGGCTTTGGGTTATCTGGTAGATCATTCAACCCGTGTCTATTTGATTGACCCGGCTGGTAATCTGCGTCTGACTTTTGCCTATGGAACATCCCCAGAGGATATCGCCGCAGATATTCGTCAGGTGCTAAAGGAGAAGTAGGATGTCCCCGGCGGTTCAGGCAGCTTTGCGGCGTTTGTGGTGGAGTTTGCTGATCAGTTCGATTTTTGCCTTCGTGGTCAGTGAAGTTTCCTATCAACTGGTCAAAGATCGCAGTGAGCGTCCGCCGCAAACGGTTGAAATTCTCATCCCGGCCGGCACTGCGGCAAAGATCGCCAATGGTGATGAAGGCCCCACCCTCCCGGAGATGCGGTTTGTGGAGGGTGACACTCTGCTTGTCCGCAATCTGGATGAGGTTTCTCATCAGTTGGGGCCGTTATGGGTATTGCCGGGTTCTTCCAGCCGGCTGACGCTTGACCGTCCCAGTCAGTACACCATGGAATGCAGTTTCCAGCAGTCCCGTTCATTAGGGATTGATGTGCTGCCCCGTGCCAAAACCTCCGATAGAATTTTTGGAATCATCTCGGTTGGGTTCCCGACCTGGATTTTACTCTGGCTTTATTGGCTGGTGGCAAAACCGCTGTCGGGCAGTGAAAATGAAAAGATGTTGAGCGAGGCTGGCTAAATTTTGATGACCGCCAAGTTGTTAACTCCGCGCTGGATTTTAACCACCTTGCTGGTGATGATGGCCGTGGCAGTCATGATTCGGCTGGGGTTCTGGCAATTGGATCGGTTGGAGTGGCGGCGGGATCTCAATCAGCGCATTTTGAGCCAGCTGAATGCCCCACCCCTGGATTTGAACAAGGACGTACCGGTGACGGAGTTGTTCGAAATGGAATATCGGATGATCCAGGTCAGCGGTATTTACGATTATGAACACGAATTTCTCTGGCGCAATCAGGTCTGGGAGAATCAACCGGGGTATCATCTGTTCACCCCCTTGCGTATCGAGGGGAGCGATTGGGTCATTTATGTCAACCGGGGTTGGATCCCGCTGGGAGCAGCTGATGCCGAAAGCCGGCTGCAATACCGCCGGGATGGAACGGTCACACTGAGCGGGATGCTCCGCCGGCCGATTCCCAAGCCGGCGATCGGCGGTGTGGCAGACCCGCTGCCTGCTTCGAATCAACCCGTCCCGGACGCCTGGAATTGGATTGATCTGGAGCGCTGGCGTACCGAAACCGGTCTCAATTTGCTGCCGATGTGGGTTCAGGAGGCTCCCCAGGGGACGCCCTCACGACTGCCGTACCCCTCCTTGCCGGAAATTGAAATCACCGAAGGGCCGCACTTCGGGTATGCCCTGCAATGGTTTTCCTTTGCGGCGATTCTGGCGCTTGGCTATCCCTTCTTTGTGCGTAAACAATTGGAACTCAAAACTGAAACTAACCGTAGAAAATCCGATGAAGATACCTTGCATACCGGGGAGGAAATTTATGAGCATTGAACAACGACCGCGTTACTGGCTGCTGGCGGTGGCTATTCTCACCTTTCTCTCGCTGATGATTGGGTATGGGATGCGTTTCAACCCGGACGGACAGGGATGCCCGGATTTTCCGACCTGTTTCGGTCAATGGATGATTCCGGCCGAATCAGCGGCTCGTCTGGAAATTGCCCATCGTTTAATCGCAGCAATCAGCGGATTGATCACCCTGTCTTTGACCGGCTGGATGTGGCTAAAACGGCAGGGTGGAGGGTTGAAATTTAGCCTGACCATCACTTCGGTCTTGTTTCTTGTTCAGGCCGGTCTGGGAGCCGGATTGGCAGGAGGCGTGGGGGCGGTCTGGCTTTCCACGGCCCATTTAGCGGCGGCGCTCTCCAGCATGGCTTTGCTCAGCGGGGCTGTGACGCAGTCATTTCTTTCAGGCCCCTTCACGCAACAAAATTCGCCATTTTTTCGCTCATCTTTAAGGCGTTTTTCAACGGCAACCCTGCTTTTGGTGTTCGGATTAATGATTTCCGGTGTGCTGGTTGCCCGGCTGGACGCGGGGAGTGCCTGTGCCGGTTTTCCATTGTGCAACGGCGAGCTGCCTTCAACCGCCTTGGGTTGGCTGGCCGTGGGTCACCGCTTGTTGACTTTACTGGCCGGGCTGGCTGTGATGGGGACATTCTTCCGGGTGAACCGTTCCTACTTCGACCAGCCATTGGTGTTAAGTTCCGCTAGCGCGCTGATGGTGCTGTTTGTCGGTCAGGCATTTATTGGCGCCATGAAAGTCCAGCAAAACTTTCCGCCGGATCTGGTGGTGGTTCATGCAGCAATCACGGCTGCTGTGTGGGTTGCGGCAGTGATTTTGTTTGTTGCCGCTCTCCGTTTGGGTAAAAGTGAGGCGGATGAGCGTCTGGCGGCTCTCACCATGCGAGCGGGTGGAAAACAGCTTCTGAAAGCTTATCTCATGCTGAATAAACCCATCATCGTTGCGCTGCTTTTGGTGACTACCTACGCGGGCATGGTTGTCGGCGGTAAGTCCATTCCATCGGTGGAGTTGACTCTCTGGACGTTGCTGGGGGGAGCTCTGGCGGCAGGCGGATCCAGCGCCATCAACCAGTACATTGACCGCCAGATTGATGGGGCAATGCAGCGAACGGCTAAACGCCCGATCCCGTCCGGCGTTTTAACCCCCGCCGAAGGGCTGGCTTACGGGTTAAGTGCCTGTCTGGCTGCGTTTTTTATTCTGGCAGGAACGGTCAATCTGTTGGCAGCGCTGCTTTCGGTTGCCGGAATGATTTATTATGTTTTGATTTACAGCATCTGGCTCAAACACTTAACAGTGCAGAACATTGTGATCGGCGGGGGTGCAGGGGCGATACCCCCGCTGGTTGGGTGGGCAGCCGCAACCGGCAGTTTGAATATTCCTTCACTGTTCCTGTTTGCGCTCGTGTTCATGTGGACACCTCCTCACTTTTGGGCGTTGGCGCTGGTGCGAGCCAAAGACTATGCCCGTGCCGGTGTACCGATGCTGCCAGTGGTGCGCGGCGAGAAAGAGACCCGTAATCAGATATTTATTTACACTCTCGAACTGGTTGCCCTTACTTTGCTTATGCCGGTTTTCAAAGTGGGAGGAAGTATCTTCTTAATTTCGGCAGTGGTTTTGGGTTTGTGGTTGATTCATACCGCCTGGAATGTGTTGCGTAAGCCGGGCAATAAAGTGGCCTGGCGCATGTATCGTTATTCCTCCATGTATCTGGCGTTCATCTTTCTGGCATTGGTGGTGGATGTGCTGATCTAGATCCCTGATTTTTAATCGGTTTTGCCAGAAAGTGAAATCTCCTGCAATCTGCTCCACAAGATGCAGGAGGTATTTTTTTAACCGTTTTATCTGGTTCTGTTTTATGGCGTTATGAACTCAGCTTTAGCGACCACGGAGGGTGCATTTGGCAATGGATCATGATACCGATAGAACTCTGCGCCTTCCGGGTTGTTTGTCTGGCTGCGGAATTTTTCTGCCCAACGGTAACCAAAGGATTGATAGAGTAACTCGATTTCCACTTTGAAGGGGGCGGTGAAACCCGCGGTTGTCACGCGGTACTGAACGGAATCTCCCCCACCAATAAAATCTTCGTCGCTGGCGGCTTCGCCATACACAGCAATATCCGGGCTGACCTGAGTTTTGTCAAAACCGCGCGGCAGTAAGCGGTTATCTTTCAAATAGTGTTGAGCCCGCAGCAGGGTAGTGGTGACTTTTCCATCCGGGTCACCGATGATGGGTTCGTAAATCTGCACCTGATCCACTTGGGTAATGGTCTGATAGTGCGGTTCAAAAAGGTGCTCGTCGAGGTCATTTTCATTGCCTACAATCGAGCCATCAACCCGCCAACCGCCCGACTCAAACACGGTCTTTCCGTTAGCATCTTTTACCGTCAGGTGCAGCCAGGCCCGGCGTGAAGGGAAACTGGTGGGAAACTTGTGGCCGGTTAAAACTTCAACCTGAACCTCGACGATCAACTCGTCGCCCTCTTGACGGGCGTTTCCGCTCAGACGGGCAGTATTTTGCTGTAGCTGCTGCAGGGTGAACAGGCGAGCCTGTCCCAACTGCTCCGGTGTGGCTGAGGTGTTCAAAGCATCCGGATTGGCGGCCAGTAATTCAAGCATGTAGCGGTTTCCGCCGATGAAGGTGTGCTGCATCAGCGGGCTGCGTTTGGGACTGCCGGTGTTGGCTATGGCTACTTCACCTTCGGCAGCCGGCATGTGACACGTTTGACACGAAGCGGTGTTGGAAAATTCAGAAGCCAGCCATTCGAGATGGGGCGTTTGTTCCGGGAACAGGTCCGTGCTGAGTTTGCCCTGGTTGGTGAAATAGGGTGTGTAAAGATTGTGGCAAACGGCGCACAATTCGGATTGGGTGACATGTTCGGATTGAACCGGCTGGTATCCGGTAGCGTTGCGCATGACGGCCGCCATGTTTTCATCCACCGCAAAACGTCCGTATGCCGGTCGTTGACCGGGCAGCGGCTCTGTCTCAAACCGATAGCCACCGCTGTAACTTTCCATTGTCCCAAAATTCTCCCCCTTGATCTGGTGACAGAGGGTGCAGGAAACACCATCCAGCGCCAGCGGGTAAAGCGGGTGAGCGGGATTGAAGTATCCCGTATCGGGAAGGAAGGCAGGTGATTCGCCCTTGAGAATGGCGGTCTGAAAGGCCATTGGTAGATGGCAGACCGCACACTTTTCCTGAATTGCCTCGCCATATTCCGGTTTCTGGAGCACCTCAGACCGCACCGAAGCCCGGTAATACGGATCACGGGAAGCGTTGGCCATGACGGAAGCGCGCCAGGCGGTTTCAATGGAAACATCCTTTCCAGCATTGTCCTTCAAAGCCGTGTGACAAAACCCGCATTCGCCAGAAGCCGAGAAAAAATCCCCGCGCAGACGGGGAAGTTGACCGGTCTCCACCCCAACAACCGGAACGGTAGGTGCAGGTCTGGATGGTGTAGCAGCTATGCAACCTGCCAGCAGTCCGAGCGCGAGCAGAGCGGCAAAAACCAGCAATCGTGTAGAATTGGCTCTCATCTATCCTCCCCAAAGGTGGACTTTCTCAGACCTCTTACCCGCCTCCCCCCGGAGTCGTGGAAAGAGATTATTGCAGGCGAAGTAAAATTTTACCCTGACTCCAAAGTTCTTCCAGGCGGTAATAATCACGTTGTTCAGGCGAGAACAGGTGAACGATCACATCCCCTAAATCCACCAGCACCCAACCGCCCTGTGCATAGCCTTCTTTTTTGCCGATCATTTGAAATTCTTTTTTGGCGTTTTCCAGCACGGCATCGGCCAGGCTTTCAATCATTCGCTCACTGCTGCCTGAGCAAAGGATAAAGTAATCGGTAAATGTGGCAATGTCCTGGATATCCATCAACAGGATGTTTTCACCCTTTTTATCCTCAAGGGTGTTGATAATACTGCGGGCAAGTTCAATTGGTTTCAGATTTCACCTCTCCAGTTAATTTTGTGTTTATTTTATCCATTCAATGAAAAGTGTGCCAGTGGCGTATAAATGGCACCTTCGGGTTTGAGATCGCTGCGGAATAAGACCAGCTGATTAATCATCATAGTCCCCAGCGTACCAACCGATTTTTGGGCAATGGTTTGCCCTAAGAGGGTCAATTCAGTGGGGGAGGCTTCCCGCTTGACGCGCCCCAGAGTCAGGTGTGGTGAAAACTCGCGCTCTTCGCGGGGGTAGCCTATCTGTTCAGCCGCATCCTCCAGTGCTTTCTGCAAACGGAACAACCCCGGTGGGGATTTTAACCCCACCCAAACTACCCGTGGGCGTTTGAGGTTGGGAAAAGCCCCAATTCCCTGCACCTGTACTTCCAGCGGAGCGGTAGTGGCTGCTATTTTGCGGATTTCATCCGCGATTTGGCTGAGTTCTTGCGGAGATGATTCGCCCAGAAATTTCAGGGTGAGGTGAATGGCATGGGGGTTTACCCACTTTACGCTGCGCACACCGCTTTTTTGCAGGTTGATCAGGATGATTTCCAGTTCTTTCTGGATGTGGGGGGGTAACTCGACGGCAATAAAAGCACGGATTAACATCATTCACCGGTCAGTATACCGAGAGGGTTTAAGCATGTCAAGTTGAATTAGCCAGAAATAAGGTAAAATGGGGGCAGGTTGATTGCCGGGAGGTTCACATTTGAAAAAGTTTTTTCGAGATTATCTGATTCTTGCTCTGGTTTCGGGGACTATTATCGCCCTGGACCAGTGGACCAAGTCAATCATCCGCCAGAATCTGGCTTTGGGCGAATCGTGGATGCCGTTGGAATGGCTGGCGCCGTATGCTCGCATCGTTCACTGGTACAACCGTGGGGTGGCGTTTGGCTTGTTTCAAAACGGCGGTGAGTGGTTTGCAATTCTGGCGATTGTCATTGCCCTGGGAATCATCTATTATTACCCCCGTGTCCCGGCGGAGGATTGGACGCTGCGCGCAGCCATGGGACTGCAATTGGGCGGGGCAGTGGGTAATCTGATTGATCGGTTGACGGTGGGGCATGTGACCGACTTTATCTCGGTGGGTACTTTTCCGGTCTTCAATATTGCCGATTCGAGCATTACAATTGGAGTTTTGGTCTTGATCTTGGGTGTGTGGCTGCAGGAACGCCGCGAAAAACGAACCAGAGGGCAGCAAAGTACTGCCGAAGATCATCCCGGCGAACAGGTGAATTTTAGCAAAGCCAATGAGTGAACAGATTGTTCGCTTTGTATTTGATGGGGAGAGCAACGAGCGCCTTGACAAAGTCCTGGTAGCACGATTTCCCGAATATTCCCGCTCACGGTTGCAGGGGTTGATTCGGGATGGTTTTGTACAGGTCAATCAAAAGGTGGTCAGCAAAACCGGTTTCACGGTCGAAAGCGGTATGGCGATTGAGGTGCATTTACCGGCTGTCCAACCGATTGAGGTGGAAGCCGAGGCGATCCCTTTGAAGGTGATTTTCGATCATCCCGACGTGATTGTGATTGATAAACCGGCCGGGCTGGTAGTTCACCCGGCTGCCGGACATGAAAGCGGCACGCTGGTTAATGCGGTGATGGGATTGGTGCCCGACCTCCAGGGGATTGGAGGAGAACTTCGCCCGGGGATCGTTCATCGTTTGGATAAAGATACTTCGGGTTTGATCTTGATTGCCAAGAATGAACGCGCTCACCGGTTTTTGCAGGATCAATTCCGTCTACGGCAGGTTAAAAAGGTTTATCTGGCGCTGGTGGACGGTAAACCGCCTACACCCAATGGCCGAATTGAAGCGTCCATTGGGCGCGATCCGGCGCATCGAAAAAAAATGGCAATCGTGCCGGACGTCAAAGGGCGGGAATCTGTCACGGAATACTTCACTCGCGAATCGTTTTCCGAGCATACGCTTATCGAAGCCCATCCTTTGACCGGCAGAACTCATCAAATCCGTTTGCATCTGGCGTTCATCGGCTGTCCCATTGCTGGTGATACGGTCTATGGCAGACGGAAGGTCAGCCTGCCGTTGAATCGCCATTTTTTACATGCGGCGCAGCTGACCATCCGGCTTCCCGGTGAAAAACAGCCGCGCACATTTGAATCCCCTCTGCCTCCCGAACTGGAACAAATTCTGCAGCAATTGCGTAAATCTTGAAATTTGTAAAAAGGTGAACCGCATGGAAAAAATCATTGATTTGCGCTCCGACACTGTCACTCACCCAACCCCGGCAATGCGCGAGGCAATGGCACGCGCGGAAGTGGGCGACGATGTGTATGGTGAAGATCCGACGGTCAACCGGCTGGAAGAAATGGCAGCCGAACGAATGGGCAAGGAAGCCGGCTTGTTTGTTGCTTCGGGTACGATGGGAAATTTGATTGCAGTACTGGTACACTGTCAGCGCGGTGAAGAAGCCATTATGGGGCATTTGGGACATACCTTCCTTTTTGAGGCAGGTGGGGTTTCGGCATTGGGGGGAGTTTTTGTGAATACCCTGCCTAACCAACCGGATGGCAGCATTGCCCTGAGCGATCTGGAAAACGCCATCCGTGGTGCCGATATTCATCAACCGATCAGCCGATTAATCATTCTGGAGAACACCCATAATCGTTGCGGGGGGACGGTGCTGGATGGGGAATATACCCGTCGGGTGGGGGAGTTAGCCCACCGCCATGGGTTGAAACTCCACCTGGACGGGGCACGCATTTTCAATGCAGCGGCGGCTCTGCATGTGCCGCCCAGCGAGTTGAGCGATGCGGCCGACTCAGTCACCTTTTGCCTGAGCAAAGGGCTTTGCGCCCCGGTTGGGTCGGTATTGTGCGGTTCGAGGGACTTTATTGCCAGAGCGCGCCGGGTTCGGAAGATGCTGGGCGGCGGCATGAGACAAGCGGGTGTGCTGGCGGCTGCCGGCATTGTAGCGCTCGAACAGATGACCGCGCGCTTGGAGGAGGATCACCGCCGAGCGCGCCGACTGGCCGAAGGATTGTTCCAAATACCGGGCTTACAGCCCGCTTTTGGGATGCCCCAAACCAACATGGTGTTTGTTTCCCTGCGGGAGGAGATTGCCAAAACCGCAAAAGAGGTTGCTGAAGAACTATCCCAACGGGGGATCCGGGTTGGAGTGACTGCATCCAAAACTTTTCGGCTGGTTTTACACTACTGGATCAGCGATGAGGATGTTGAAGAGACCATTGCAGCGTTTCGGGCAGTGTTGAGTTAATTTTTTGAAACTAAAGAATCGTTGACCGTTGTGTGGGCTTGAATCTGATTGCGGCCCCATTCTTTCGCAACATAAAGACGCTGATCGGCAATGTCAATCAATTTTTCCAGCACGGTAGTATCCCTGGGAAGGCAGGCAATTCCCTGACTGATGGTGGGCGCCGGGATAACTTTCTTGTCCCGGTCTAAAATGATAATTTTTTGACAGGCGGCACGGATGCGTTCTGCCACCAGATAAGCCTGTTCGGGTTGGGTGTCTGGTAAAGCAATGATAAACTCTTCACCGCCCCAGCGCCCCACCAGATCATCCTTTTTTATGTGATGACGGATCGTTTGGGTCAGCTCGATCAGCACCCTATCACCCGTCAGGTGACCATAGGTGTCGTTGTATTGCTTGAAGTGGTCAATATCCAGCATAATCAGAGAGACAGGCTGACCGCAAACCTGCGTAGTTTGAACCATTTGCTCCAGACGGGCGAGAAACGTGTTGTGATTGAGTACACCTGTGAGACTGTCCATCTGGGAACGAGTCTCGACTTCAAGATGATGGTAAGCGTTGTCCAGCGCCATTGCCGCCCGTTGGGCAATATTTTCAAGTAATTCCTGATCGCGCTGATCGAATGCCGCTTTTTGATAAGAGGCAACCGCGATAATTCCCAAAACTTCCTTGCCGGAGATGAGCGGTACTCCCAACCAAGAAAGGCTGACCTTATTTTTACCGACCAGTTTGAAGTCAATGTTTAGTTTTTTGCGTTCTTCGGGCAGGTCGACAATGAGCAAAGGTTGACGGGTCTGAATGACCCGCCCTGCCAGCGTGCCCTCAATCGGTACATTCATGGATGGAAAAAATTCCCCATCGTCGTAGAACAATTCTAAATGGACGGTGTCCTCCTCAATTAAACCGAAGTAGTAGGTATCCGCATCCAGCGCACTTTGGACGGCAGTGGTCACCATCGTGATGACCTGATGAATTTCCAGCGAGGAAGACAGGCTACGCGAGACTTTATTGATGATCTGCTGGCGGTTGATCTCCCACTGGAGAGAACTTTGCAATTTGAGCAGAGTCTCAGTAGTGGCAATTCCCAACAAAGGTAAGAAGAACAGATCCAGGAAAACCGAATCGGTGACATTTTGGCTGTTGAGTCCCAGGGTGACGATGTGGGCAAACGAGGCGCAGGCAAGAAACGCATAGGTATACCAGCGATTGAAGATGAGGGCAGAAACAGCGGTCATCAGAATGATACAGATGAATGAATACCCTAAGGGTAAAAGGTGACCGATAAATTCGATAAAAACGGCTACGATTGTGTTGAAGACCAGAATCATCCAATCGCGCTTGGGGTACTGATCGAGTAAGGGGATGAGGTGGAGATAAAAAATAGTTAGATAGGCTATTTTCAGCAAAGCGGTTGCCAGGCTGACTTGATTCTCGATGAAATTGAGTCCCGCAATCGGAGAATACACCAGTAATAAAAGATTTAGAATGAAGGCAGTCAGGACGGCCGGAAAAACCAGCGCCTGTTTTTGTCTGGCGGGAATCGAAAGCAGAGTTCTCATCGCTATATGTTGTATTTTCGCCTATTATAAAAATTTCTTGAGGAAACTCGCTATACAATTTGTTTACAGTTTATACACAGGCGTTCCAGGGTTCGATAAACGAGTGTTTTTGAAAACCCAGGTGCTCGGCTGCTCAAAACCTGAGGCTGTGGTGATTAAAGTGAAAGCATGCCAGCGCAAACTGCGGTTATAATACAGGAGGGAACCAATCCAGCTTCAACGGAGGTGCGAAATTGTCTGAATGGATCACACTGGCTGAAATTGACGAAGCCTCTGGCTTCATCGCAAAACACATCCATGTTCAGCCCAAAACCGGGATCATATTAGGATCAGGATTAGGAGAACTGGCTGAACAGATTGAAGATGCGGCAGTTATTCCTTACGCCGAAATTCCGCATTGGCCGGTTTCAACCATCCATGGTCATGCCGGACGATTGATCGTGGGACGGCTCGAAAACCAACCGGTGATGGTAATGCAGGGCCGCGCTCATTTTTATGAAGGCTATCCAATCAGCAGGATTGGTTTTCCTATTCGGGTCATGCAGCGCCTGGGTGTGGATGGGCTGATCGTGACCAATGCAGCCGGAGCCATTCATCCAGATTATTTGCCGGGGGATGTGATGTTGATTGTAGATCACATCAATCTGGTTGGCATGGCAGGCATGAATCCTCTGCGGGGGCCAAATCTGGATGAATTTGGCGAACGTTTTCCGGATATGAGCCAGCCGTATGATCGCAACTTAATGGACTTTTGCCGGCAGGCAGCCAGCCAGGCCGGTATTCTCCTCCGTGAAGGTGTTTACGTCTGGCTGGCTGGTCCCTCGTTCGAGTCACCGGCCGAATTACGCTTTTTGCGCACCATCGGAGCGGATGCAGTCGGCATGTCCACGGTTCCTGAGGTGATTGTTGCCCGCCACGGAAAAATGCGCGTTCTTGGCATTTCGGGCATCTCAAATAAGGCCAATTTAGACGGTAGCACCGTTACCACCCACGAAGAGGTTTTAGAAGCCGGTAAAATTCTGGTTCCCAAACTGTCTGCCCTGATTCGGGGTGTTTTGCGGCAGATGAAGGCGTGATTCCACGGATGAAGTCTTGAATCCTGCGGCTAGATAAAGTCGGAATATGGAGGAAGTTCTCCGCTTTTTAAAAACATACGAACCCTGGATTTATCTGCTTCTGGCAGGGACAGGCCTGTTCGCTGTGCGTCGAATGCTGGCAGCCTTGCAGGAATTGCGAACGGCGGTGTTTGGGTTGGAAAAAGAAAGCGCGCAGCGTCGTTTTCGCTCATCACTATCGGTGTTCATATTTGTCTTGCTGTTGGGGGTGTCGGAATTTGTGTTGACTGCGATTGTCTTCCCTGATTTTCCCAATGTTCAGGCGATGGCAACCCCCACGGCGGATCTGCTTTCGACCCCCACGGCTACCCTGCCGCCGATCCCGGTAGAAACGCCTCAACTTGAAGAAATTGGCATTCCAACTCTGAGTGTAACCGATCAGGATGGCTGTATACCGGGTGTCATTGAGTGGACTTTCCCGAAGGCAGGCGAAACGCTGAAGGGAGTGGTCACGCTGCGGGGAACGGTCAGCGTTCCCAACCTGGGGTTTTATAAATATGAATACAGTGAGCAGGCATCCAACCTGTGGGTAACTATCGCCGCAGGAGATCGGGTGATCGTGGATCAACCGCTGGGCGGAGAGGGCAGCGGACAGTTGGATACCTCGACACTGACCCCCGGTGATTACCGCCTGCGATTGGTTGTAACCGACAACGTCAATAATGTTTTTCCGGCCTGTGTTATTCCCGTGAGAATAGCTGCACCTTGATTGGAGGATTATGCCTGAAATTGAAGTAAGACCCGCACAGCTCACTGAAATACCGCTCTTAATTTCCCTTGAACATTATGGCAAGAGTGATTACGTCTGGCAAATGGAGCGAATGGTTGAGGAAACTCAACTCTCGGTTACTTTCCGCGAGGTGCGTTTACCGCGTTCGGTGAAGGTGGAATATCCGTACAGCATGGAAAGTCTGCCGGAACGCTTACGTCAGCAAACCATTTTACTGGCAGCGGTCTTAAGTGGTGAAGTGGTAGGATATATTGGTGTAGAGGAACGAATTGGAACGCGAACTGCCTGGGTGGCTCATCTGGCAGTGGCGGCACGCTGCCGGCGCGAAGGGATAGCCAGTGCTTTACTTCTGGCAGCGCAGGGATGGGCAAGCCGGCGGGGATTGCGGCGGATGATTCTGGAAACCCATTCTAAAAATGCGCCGGCGATCCGCATGGCACTTAAACTGGGCTTTGAGTTTAGCGGTTACAATGATCAATATTACGCCAATCAGGATATTGCGCTGTTTTTTAGCAATATGTTGAGATGATGAGAGCGGTGGTGTCTTAATGGGAGTCTTGATTACCATCAACCAGATTCTCATGGCGGGGGTAGCGATTACAGCCTTTTCACTGCTGCTGTATTCGTTGACCTTCAACCTGCGGGAACGGGTGGCACGCTCGTTTGCGATGCTTTTGTTTTGCCTGGTAATCATTTACTCGGCCGAGTCACTTGCCAGTGTTGCGCCCCGCCCGGATGAATTGGAATTATGGCTGCGGTTGCAATGGGTAGGCGTTGTTTTCCTGCCTTCGGCTTACCTGCATTTTTCGGATGCGTTACTGGCAACCACCGGAAAACCCAGCCGGGGAAAACGGCGTTGGGCGATCCGGCTTTCGTATGCTTTAGCGGTTTTATTTTTAATAATGCTGCCTTTGGGCTTGCTGGTGGGAGGTCTGGCAGCCGACTCTCAGCCTGCCCCTTACCTCAAACCGACCCTGGGTACCGATTTATTCATGCTGGTGTATTTTGTTTCGATTGGGATGGCGTGGTACAACTTTGTTCGGGCCTTTCGCCGTTCCACTACCAGTACCAGTAAACGCCGGATTGGATACTTGCTGGTCGGCTCGATTGCTCCTGTACTGGGGTCTTTCCCGTTTTTGCTCTTTTCATCCAATTTCGCCGCTCAGCACCGCCTGATCTTTTGGGTGATTTCTGTGCTGACCAATTTTCTGGTGGGCGGGCTGGTGGTGATGATGGCTTACTCGGTGGCATTTTTCGGGGTTGCATTGCCCGACCGAACTGTGAAAAGCCGGCTTTTCAAGTGGATTTTACGCGGACCGGTGACGGCTTCGATCACGTTGGCTTTGACGACGATTGTCCGCCGGGCGGGTGAATTATATGGCCTTCCCTACAATGCGCTGGTGCCCATTGTCATGGTTGCCTCCATATTGACAGGGCAATATCTGGTCACATTGACCTTCCCAATGCTGGAACGCTGGCTATTTTATGGGAATGATAAGGACGAGATCGAAATTCTGCGCAATCTGGAACAACGGTTGATCACCCGCAACGATTTACGCCAGTTTTTAGAGATGATCCTTGCGGCGGTGTGCGATCGGCTGCAGGTGAAGGGTGCTTATGTGGTTGCGCTCAAATCCGAAGGTCTTGAGATTGTCGTGCGGGTTGGGAAGACCTTTTTCGATGAAGATCAAAATCCTGCTGAACTGGAAAGTGTGATCCGTGCCAATCATCTTTCATTGGAAATGTTCAACTGGGGCGACGATCTTCTCATACCGCTGGTGGATCAAAACGAGGAGGGCGCTCCTGATTTGATCGGTTTACTTGGAATCAGCGGTGCAGCCGGCACGAGCCTGGATGAGGACCAGATTCAGGTGATTAACAGTTTTAGAGAAAGGGTCTTGCTGGCTCTCAAGGATCGCCGCTTACAGGAAGGGGTTTTCCGTTCGATCAGTGAATTGACTACTAAAACGGCTTACATTCAGCAATTGCAGGCCGCCGGGCGTTATGATCAATCCGGTCTGTTAAGGGATGAAATTCCGCTGGCAGCAGCCGATTTTTCCCAATGGGTGAAGGATGCCCTTACCCATTATTGGGGTGGCCCAAAATTAACCGAGAGCCCGTTAACGAAATTGAAAATTGTACAGGCCATGCTGAATCGCTATGATGGCAATACTTCCAATGCGCTGCGAGCAATTTTACGAGAAGCGATTGAACGCGTCCGACCGGAGGGAGAACGACGCTTCACAGGGGAATGGGTATTGTATAATATTTTAGAGATGAAATTTTTAGAGGGCAAAAAGGTGCGAGAAATTGCTATGCGGTTGGCGATGTCCGAAGCAGATTTGTACCGCAAACAACGCGTAGCCATTGAGGCAGTTGCCAGGGCAATTCTGGAAATGGAATCCCAAAATGGGCACACGAACGAATTGCCAAAATCGGAGTGATTGATATACAATAAATCAACCTTATTTGTATTTATTGCAGGGAGGTAAACAGGATGGTTGCCAAAAAAACAGAAGTGGATCTGGGGGAACAGCAGGCAGATCCGATTGATGAGGGGTGGTGGGCGGCGGTCCTTGCGGAGGAGGAGATGTATGCACCCTCCAAAAAAGGAGCAAATTCAGGCGGAGTAAACCAGGGAGTGGTTACTCCGACCGATTGGGGGTATGTCCAGCGGATTTTTGAACAGGATGAAATCATTTCTCTGAAGGTGCATGGCTTCAACCGCGGGGGAGTGCTGGTTCAGGGTAAAGGCATCCAGGGATTTGTACCGATTTCCCATCTGGTGGAGATGCCGACCGATGCAAGCGAAGAGGAACGGCGCAACATCCTGGCGGGTTATGTTAACCGCCTCATTCGCCTGAAGGTGATCGAGTGCGAGCCACGCTGTGAACGGGTTGTCCTCTCCGAACGAGCTGCCCTGGCCGGTGAAGGCCAACGTCGAGCTTTGTTTTCCACCTTAAAAGAGGGTGCGGTGGTCAATGGGCGGATTACCAACATCACCGATTTTGGTGTGTTTGTGGATCTCGGCGGGGTGGAGGGGCTGATTCACGTTTCCGAGATTTCCTGGGGGCGGGTGCAGGACCCGGCCGATCTCTTGAGCATCAATCAGGAAGTTCAGGTGCTGGTTTTGCAGGTAAATGAAGATACCTCACGGATTGCTCTCAGCCTTAAGAGGCTGCAGCCCAACCCGTGGGAAACGCTGGCGGTGCGGTACAAGCCCGGCGATGTCGTTCGGGGTTGGATCACTTCATTGACCAGATTCGGGGCTTTTGCCCGATTGGAGGAAGGGGTGGAGGGGCTGATTCACGTCTCCTCGATTCGGCTGCCCCCTCATTGTAAAAATATCCATCATTACCTCACTGTTGGGCAGGAAGTGAATGTCCGCATCCTGCATCTGGATGCGGAGCGCCGCCGTCTGGGTCTGGGATTAGTGCAAACCGAATGAGTTCCTCCCGAAAAAAGGCGGGCAAATCCGTCCAAAAGACTTATTCCGAAAATCAACTGAGGGCTTCCTCCTTGTTAGAAGGGGTGGGGCGGGTTATGGTGCGTCTGGAACGCTATGGACGCGATATTACGGGTGTTTTGTTGATTGCCCTCGGTTTGCTCACCTTGATGGTGCTGGTGGGATGGACGAGTGGTTCCTTTATTTCCCCCTATGGAGATTGGCTGAGGCGCTGGCTGGGGATTGCCAGTTTTCCTCTGGCAATTTTAACCGCCTTGATCGGGGTATCTTTACTGCGAAGCAATCCAGCCGAAAACCGCCGTTTTCCGTTGGGCCGTATCCTTGCGCTGGAAGGGCTGATTTTTACCGGCATGGCGTTTTTGGCATTGCTGGGCGGGGTCTCGGTGGAGCGGGCCGAAGCCGGTTTGGATGGGGGGGTGATCGGCTGGGGGTTGGCTTATCTGATCACCCAATTTTTACCACTCCCGTGGAGCAGTCTTGTGCTGGTTTTGCTGGGAATCTGGTTTTTATCGAGCGCAACCGGATTTCACCGTTGGGTTGGCCGGCGTATTCAGGCGTGGATCGAATCCCTGCCGGTGGAGCAACTTCCTGAACCACCCCTAAGGCCAACCGATCGAAGCCAGAGCAATCCCGATATTCCCCGTGAGGAAGGCGTTCCTGTTCCGGTGGTTGCCTATCGGCGCGAGGAAAACCTGCCGCCGCTTTCGTTGTTGGCTAACGAGGAAAGTAACGGTCTGGACGAGGAACGTATCCTGGCGATTGCCCGCCAGATCGAAAAAACCTTGGCAGAATTTGGGGTGCCCAGCCGGGTCGTCGGTTACCGCAAGGGCCCGACCGTGACTCAGTTTGCGGTGGAGCCCGGTTATGTCGAAAAACCGGCTGCGGACGGGAAGATGATTCGCCAGAAGGTGCGGGTTGCCCAGATTTCCGCTCTTTCGCGGGATCTGGCGCTGGCACTGGCTGCAGAGCGTTTGCGCATCGAAGCCCCCGTGCCGGGGCATTCTTACGTTGGCGTCGAAGTGCCCAACAGCAGTACGACGCTGGTGAGGCTGCGTCCGATTCTTGAATCCCCCGAGTTTTTAAAATTGCAATCCCCTCTGGCAATCGCACTGGGGAGAGATGTTTCCGGTCAGCCGGTGGTAGCGGATCTGGCGCGGATGCCGCATTTGCTGGTGGCGGGTACGACCGGTTCGGGCAAGTCGGTTTGTCTGGCTTCGATCATCACCTGCCTGGTGATGAATAATTCACCGGCTACCCTGCGGCTGGTGGTGTTGGATCCAAAAATGGTCGAACTGGCTCGATTCTCTGGCTTGCCACACCTATTGGGCAAGGTGGAAACCGAAATCGAGCGGATGCTGGCGGTGCTGCGCTGGACACTGGTTGAGATGGAACAGCGTTACCGCTTGTTTGAAGCCAGTGCAGCCCGTGATTTAACCGCCTACAACCGTAAGGCCGAGCGACGCGGAATGATGCCCCTTCCGCGTATCGTAGTGCTGATTGACGAATTGGCTGATTTGATGATGTCAGCCCCTGATCAGACCGAGCACAGTCTGGTCAGGCTCGCCCAAATGGCACGGGCAACGGGCATTCATCTGGTTATTGCTACCCAGCGCCCGAGCACGGACGTGGTCACCGGCTTGATTAAAGCCAATTTTCCAGCAAGAGTGGCATTCAGTGTAGCCTCGTCCATCGACTCGCGGGTCATTCTGGACGTCAATGGGGCTGAGTCGCTGCTTGGCAGGGGGGACATGCTTTTTCTCAATCCGGAAGCCGGCACACCCTTGCGGGCGCAGGGCGTTTTGCTGCAGGATCAAGAAATCGAACGGGTGATTGCTTTCTGGCAGGAAAGATTAACCGATCAGGTCGAGCAGACAGCCCCGTGGGAGGATCTGGTCAATCAAGATGACGACGGGGATGATTTAATTGAAAAAGCCATTGAACTGGTACGCCGTACTCAGCGAGCCAGTGCCAGTTTGTTACAGCGCCGCTTGAGGATTGGATTTCCACGTGCTGCCCGTCTGCTGGATGAATTGGAGGAAAGAGGAATTGTTGGACCGGCACAAGGGGGCGGAAAAGACCGCGAGGTGTTAATTGACCCGTTGGATGATGATCCTGCTGAGGATGATGATTAATCTTTAGGCGGGGGATTGCTTGACAGTTTGCATCAGGTAAGATAGGATACAAACCAGAATGGTTGCGGAACAATTCCGCAACAGCAACCACTTTTATCATGGTGAAGTGTGGTTCGGACAGAAAAACAACCCCAAAAAGGAACTTTTACCGACCTCTTGCGCGCTCGTTTCAAGGGAGTGCTTGACCCCATTGGGGCTTTTCTCATACGGTTGGGGTTGACTCCGAATTGGGTTACCCTCCTGGGGCTGGTGGGAATAGGTGTTTCGGCAGTTTTCCTGGCGCGCGGACAATTTTTTTGGGGCGGGGTGGTGGTGCTGATCATGGCGCCGTTGGATGCGTTAGATGGCACGATGGCGCGTCTCATCGGAAACCCTACCCGATTTGGGGGTGTACTTGACTCGGTGGTTGACCGCTTTGCAGAGATTATCTTAATTGGCGGTCTGGTGTTTTATTATCTGCAGCAAAATGAATGGCTGCCTGTTTTTTTGGGTTATGCAGCGGCTGGCGGATCATTGATGGTTTCCTATGTCAAAGCGCGCGCTGAGGCAGCCCGGTTTGTTGTCAAAGGCGGGTTATTGACCCGTGTGGAGCGGTTTCTGGTTCTCATCCCGTTGCTCATCCTCGGTCAGCCGTTACTGGCGTTGTGGATTCTGGCAGTATTGGGAAACTTTACTGCTTTACAGCGGTTATGGCTGGTATATCAGCAAAGCCGCAAAGAAGAAGATTTGCCAAAGGTATGATTTCTCAATGAGGTGTAAAGAGGATGCCGAATAGTTTTAGTATAGGCCCGATAACCATCCATTTGTACGGTGTCATTATTATGTTCGGGGCGATCATGGCGGCATGGTTGTCCGCCCGCCAGGTCAAGCAGCGAAATTTGAACCCCGATTTGGTATGGGATATGCTGCCGTGGTTGTTAATCGCCGGCGTAGTTGGTGCGCGTCTCTGGCACATCTTAACACCGCCGGCTTCGATGGTTGAACGCGGTATTACAACCTGGTACTATCTGACCCACCCTCTGGATGCGATTGCAATCTGGAACGGCGGGCTTGGCATTCCCGGCGCTGTGATGGGCGGCGCATTGGCATTGTACCTCTACTGCCGTAAAAAGGGATTGAGTTTTGCTGAGTGGACGGATATCATTGCCCCCGGTTTAGCGCTGGCGCAGGCAATTGGGCGGTGGGGGAACTTTGTCAATCAGGAATTGTACGGCGCACCGACCAATCTCCCTTGGGCAATTTTCATTGACCCGATTCACCGCCTGCCTGAGTTCAAGGATGTAGCCTACTACCATCCCTTGTTTTTGTATGAGTCAATTTATAACCTGCTCAATATGGCGTTCCTGCTGTGGGCAGGGCGAAAATTCAGCGACCGCCTGAAGAAGGGTGACATCTTTTTACTTTACCTGATTATTTACCCGGTTGGGCGATTTTTCCTCGAATTTTTACGCTTGGACCCTTCTCCGTTGGCAGGTTTGAATGTCAATCAAACATTAATGGCAGTGATTGCGATCAGTTCGGCAGTGGGGCTGTTTTGGCGGCATCGTAAAGGCAGTAACTCTCCCCAAACTGTCAGCGGATAGCGGTTTTTTTTGTGGATTGAGCGGGTTTGAGGGGATGAAGATGATTTACGCAGAAAATTTGACCAAGCACTTTGCCGATTTTGTGGCTGTGCAGGGGATCAATCTGGATGTGCAGGCCGGGCAAGTTTTGGCCTTATTGGGGCCAAATGGCGCCGGTAAAACGACGACCGTGCGCATGTTAACCTCGGTGCTGCGCCCTACCAGCGGAATTGCCAGAATTGCCGGTTATGATGTGGTTGAAGAAGCCGAAAAGGTGCGCTCATCGGTGGGCGTTTTGACGGAACATCACGGTCTTTACAGCCGTATGAATGCCGATGAATACCTGACTTTTTATGGACGCCTTTACCGAATGCCGGATTCGTTGATCGAGCGCCGCAAGAGGGAATTGTTGGAGCAATTTGGATTGGGGGAGGCGCGTAAAAAGAAACTGGGGGAATACTCCAAAGGAATGCGCCAAAAGCTGGCTCTGGTGCGCGCCTTACTGCACAACCCGCCAGTGCTCCTGCTGGATGAGCCAACCTCGGCCATGGATCCGGAAAGTGCCAGAATTGTGCGGGATGCCATCCGTGCTCTGCGTTCGGACCAGCGGGCGGTGATTCTTTGCACCCACAATCTGGCCGAGGCTGAAATGCTCGCCGATCAGATTGCCATTATCCGCCGCGGCCGGATTATCTTGAATGATGTACCGGAGCGGCTTAAGCAGTTGCTTCTCGGACCGGAAGAGTACGAAATCACCCTGCGGAATGGGGCGGGCATTCCTCCTGAAGTCCTGCCGTTGGGGGTTGTGGTGAGCAGGCAGGAAAACGGCCGTTATGTTTTTCGGATTGATCAGCCGGAAGAAAAAATTCCGCTGCTGCTGAAACGGTTGCTGGACCAACAATTACCGGTACTTTCCTGCGCGCCTGTGCCACGCAGCCTGGAAGAGGCGTATTTGAGGGCTGTCAGCCTGCATGAGGAAAACGGCAATGGAAGCAATTGACATTCGCCCAGCATTGATTATTGCTCAGCGAGAGGTACGCGATCAATTCCGCGACTGGCGGATCATCTTCCCGATTGTGTTTCTGACCCTGTTCTTCCCGTTCTTGATGAATTTCACGGCGCGTCAGCTGCTTAATTTTGTCAATCAATATGGAGCAGGACTGGTTGGTGAACGCTTGATCCCATTTCTGTTGCTGATTACGGGCTTTTTCCCGATCAGCGTTTCGCTGGTGATTGCGTTGGAAAGTTTTGTCGGAGAAAAAGAACGTGGCAGCATTGAACCCCTCTTAACTTCTCCGCTGGCTGACTGGCAGCTATATCTGGGTAAATTACTCTCTTCAACGGTGCCGCCGCTGGTGGGCAGTTTTCTGGGTATGTCGGTCTACATTAGCGGGTTGCTCATCAACCGCATCCCGTTGCCGGATGCAGAAACCCTGCTCCAAATCATCGTCCTGACGATTACCCAGGCGGTGGTGATGGTCAGTGGGGCGGTGGTGGTTTCCACCCAGGCGACTTCGGTGCGGGCTGCCAACCTGCTTGCCAGTTTTATCATCATCCCCATGGCGCTGCTGATTCAAGCCGAAGCGGTGGTGATGTTTTGGGGACGGGATACGCTTTCGTTGTGGTGGATTGTGTTTGGGCTGCTGGTTTTGGCGGTGCTTCTCATTCGGATTGGGCTGGCGCATTTTCAGCGCGAAGAACTGCTGGGTAGAGAGATTGATGTGCTCAATATCCGTTGGATCTGGCGGATCTTGTGGGGTAGTTTTCACGGTGGGGCTCGCAATGTCTTGGATTGGTACCGGAATGTGCTGGGTAAGACTCTCCTTGATCTGCGCGGTAGCTTACTGGCTGCCGTCTTGCTGGCCGTGATTGTGATTATTCTGGGCGCCCAGCAAGCCGACCGTTTTCTTTTGATCTTGCCGGAGGGAGATTTTCAGCAACGCGTTCGCGAATTGGGCTTCAACCTGCCGGTAGGTGGAATTGGGAGCGTTCAGCAAATCTTTTTCCAGAATGTGCGCGCGTTGGTGATTGGACTGTTGTTGGGCTTGTTTTCTTTCGGGGTATTGGGCACACTACCTCTGTTTGCAACCCTTGGTTTGTTGGGGTATTTCACCCGGATTATGGAAATTAATCAATTGCCTGCCGCTCAAATCATCCTTTCGGGAGTGGTGCCTCACGGAATTGTCGAGGTACCGGCAATCCTGCTTTCAACGGCGGCGGTGTTGAGAATTGGCTTTTTACTGGCCACCCCGATGAAGGACAAGACGGTGGGTGAAGTATTTTTGATGGCGATTGCCGGTTGGATGCAGGTGATGGTTGGATTGGTTGTGCCTTTGCTGCTTTTGGCAGCCGTGATCGAATCCTGGATTACGCCGCTGATGATCTTACGCTTATTTGGCTGATTTACCTGCGAATCATTCTTTCTGGAAGGGCAAACGCATGGATCAAATTGTTTTTCTGGGTACCGCAAACGCCATTCCCGCTATCGGTCGGGAGAATACCCATCTGCTCATCCGCCATGAACACGAAGCAATTCTGGTGGACTGCGCTGCCAATCCAATTGTGCACCTGCAGCGCGGAGGGGTCAATCTGGAACAGATCCATCATTTGATTTTGACTCATTTCCATCCCGATCATGTTTCAGGTGCCCCGCTGTTCTTGATGGATTTATGGCTTTTGGGGCGTACAAAACCGCTGTATATTTACGGCCTGGAACACACCCTTACTCGCCTGCAAGCCATGATGGACTTATATGACTGGCGCAGCTGGCCGGGATTTTTCCCGCTCGAATACCGCATTATACCGGAGGTAGAAGGTGCGGCCCTTCTCGAAATGAATGGTCTGGAAATTATCTCCTCGCCGGTTAAGCATCTGCTGCCCACCATTGGTATACGGATTACCTTCACGGATATCCATAAGACAGTCGTCTATTCGAGCGATACCGAACCTTATGAGGCAGTTGTCAGGCTGGCGAAGAAAGCGGATGTGTTGATTCACGAATCGGCCGGGCATTCGATTGGCCATTCTTCGGCGCGCCAGGCGGGGGAAGTTGCCCAAAAAGCCGGCGTGAAAAGTCTGTACCTGATTCACTATCCTGCCAATGTGACCAAAGAGGAACTCATCCGTGAAGCGCGGAGCGTCTTTGGGGGTTCCGTTTTTGTTTGTGAAGACTTTATGGGAATTGACCTGACAAAGGGTGATTAAATCACCAGCCGAGCAGGAAAGGCTCCCATTCGGTATATTCCGTCAGGTGGCGACCGAAAATATACAGGGCAGAAGCAGGCGGTTCAGCAGGCGGACGGAGTAACTGCATGCCGGCTTCGGCCAGCGTGCGGCCGCCTTTGCGGTGATTGCATTGCGGACAGGCGGTAACGACATTCGTCCAGATGTGCTGACCGCCTAAATGGCGCGGGATGACATGGTCAATGGTCAGGTCACCTGCACGCTTACCGCAATACTGGCAGGTGTAATTATCACGGCGGAACACCTCGCGGCGGGTCAGCTTTACCTTGGGGCGCGGACGATGCACCATGTGTTGCAGGCGGATGATCGAGGGGCGTGGGAAGGACGATCCAGCGGTGTGAATCTCCCCCCGTCCATTCATCACCATGGATGCTTTATGTGTCAAAATCAAACCAACCGCACGGCGTAAGTCGCAGACATTGATTGGCTCGAAATTGGCGTTGAGTACCAGCACATTATCCGCCATTGCGACCTCACCTGCAAAATTATAGCACTACCTTTCTACAATCGCTATGAGAAATGGGTTAAGAAGTGTTAATATTGTACAAAGATACGTTTTCGGAGGTGAACGGTGAAAATCCTGATTGCGGGCGGTTCCGGTCTGATTGGCTCTGCTTTGGCCCGTCATTATTTGGAAAAGGGGCAGGAAGTTTACATCCTCAGTCGGCGCGGATCGGCAGCGGTCTTACCGGCGGGTGCTAAAGGAGTAGAGTGGGATGCCCAATCAGCCAAGGGGTGGGGCGACCTGATGAATGAAATGGATGTGGTCATCAACCTGACCGGAGAGAACCTTGGAGCGGGGCGCTGGACAGAGCAGCGCAAACAACGTTTTTACACCAGCCGCATCCAATCCGGTAAGGCGTTAATTGAAGCCATGCGTCAGGCTGTGCGAAAACCCGGTGTGCTGGTGCAGTCATCGGCGGTTGGTTATTACGGGGATGGCGGTGAGCAGGTGCTGGATGAATCCAGTCCGCCGGGTAAGGATTTTCTGGCGGGTTTGTGTGTGGATTGGGAAGATTCAACCCGCGAGGCCGAGTTCATGGGTGTGCGTCGGATTGTTCTGCGCACCGGTGTGGTGCTGGCTGAGGGAGCGGAGGTGTTGAACCGTTTGCTTTTGCCATTCCGCCTGTTTGTTGGAGGGCCATTGGGCAGTGGTAAGCAATGGCTGCCGTGGATTCACATGGCGGATGTGGTCGGAGCGGTGGATTTTCTGGTTGAAAATCCAAATCTTGCCGGGGTTTTCAACTTGAGTGCCCCCCAACCGGTTCAAAATGCCACCTTTGGGAAAACTCTGGCGCGTTTTTTACGCCGGCCTTACTGGCTGCCGGTGCCTGCCTTTGCGTTGAAACTGCTCCTGGGCGAGATGAGTAAACTGGTGCTGGAAGGTCAACGAGCCATCCCCAAACGGCTGATTGAGGCGGGTTATCCTTTTCGATTTTCGGAGCATGAAGCTGCACTGCGGGATTTACTGGTCAAGGTTTGAGCGGCTGAAGAGCATTTTGCAGCAGGGTTTCGCCGATGGTTTGCGCCAGTTGAGGGTTGTTTTCTTCCAATACGATGGCAACCGCCAGGGGTGTCCCGCCCCATTGGGGGAGTGTTCCGCCGATAAACCATGTGTAGGTGGTCGAGTCGTATTGCTGGGCCGAAACAGCCTGCCAGATAGGAAAATCCTGAGAAGCAAGGCGATTGACTGCAGCCGAGACGGACTGTTCATTCCCAAAAACTACCACCGGGCTGCCGGAGGGTAAAATGACCCGCCCCTGATGAGGAGTTTCCACCGATACGGCAAGGCGTGGACTGGGACGGGAACCGTTGTTGGTCAATGCGGCGGCGGCCTGTGCCATTTGTAAAGGAGTTACTTTGACCGCGCTTTTCCCAATACTTGCCAATCGGCTGCTGGTCAATTGATCTGCCTGAGAAGGGGGGGCAACATCCAGCCGGATTTCCGGCGCGCTAAAGAAACCCAGAGCGGTGAAAAGTTCACGCATTTGGGCAGTGCTTATCGAGCGGCTCATTTCTACCAGGGCCGCCGGACAGCCGACTTCAATAGCCGTTTCCAGGCTGAGCGGTGTCCGCGGCGGACGGGCGCATGTCAGCATCTGATTGTCGTGAATATAAGAAAGGTTGAGCGGCAAGACCGGGAGACTGCCTTTTTCGCTTAAGTAGGCATACAGGAACGGTCCCACAATCGTTGCCGTGGGATACTGACCCTGCGTAGCGCGGTTGACAAAAGGTGCAGCCGGATTGTTGAGCCATTCAAGGTAGCGGTCATCGAGCTGATTGGGGTCGTAGGAAGGGTGAGAGGCAATTGTCAGGATCTCGCCGCTGCGGGCGTTTAGTAAAACAACTGCGCCGCGGTGATTTTCCATCAGACCGTCCGCAACCCGCTGTAATTCCAAATCGAGACTGAGGCGCACGTCCAGTCCGTCGGGTGGCTGGGAGTACATCAGTTCTGCCAGCCAGATGCGCGAAGCGGGGTTGCCCTGCAGTCCGCTCAGGTAACCATCGAGGGAGGCTTCCAGCCCGGCCTTTCCGAAGCGAGGATTGATGTAGCCAATCGTGTTTCCCAAAGGCGGGTAGAGCAGCACACGGTCAAGACTACCGCGTTCACCGGTTGTGGTGGCAATCCTCTCGCTGCGCCGGTCGAGCAGATCACCCCGCGGGACAAAGCGTAAATTGACCATCCAGCGGTTGTTATCGGGGCGGGCCAGTAAGTTATCCGCACGGACGATACTCCACCAGCCAGCGATGGCGGCAAGTGCGGCAAAACCTGCCAGGAAGAGAGCAGTAACCCAGGTGTAAGCGCGCGGCTGTTGGATCGGCAACGGCGGCTGGGTGTGCGGCTGGCTGGCCCAAAGCAGCATTCCCACGGCAATGAAACTGGTAACCAGCGATGAGCCGCCGTAGGAAACGAATGGCAGGGTAACCCCGGTGAGGGGTAGAAGGCGCAGGTTGCCTCCCATAATCAAAATAGCCTGAATGGCGAAGTAAATCCCGATGCCTGCCGACAAGAAGCGCTGGAAGGTGGTGCGCGCCGCAAGTGAAATACCAATACAGCGGTAGGTCAGAAGGGCAAACAGTGCGATTAATCCCAGAATCCCCGCCAAACCAGTTTCTTCGGCGATTGCCGCGGCAATGAAATCGGAGTGAGCGACCGGTACCAGCCCGGGACTGCCAAGCCCGATTCCCGTACCCAGCAATCGGCCGGCAGCAACCGAGATCAATGATTGCACAACCTGAAAAGAGCGGTTGACCGGGTCTGCCCAGGGGTTCAGCCAGGTTTCGATGCGCAGGCGGATAACGTCAAAGACCAGCGTTCCGGCAAGTGCGGCTGCCAGCAAGAACAAACCGCTGATGATCAAAATCCTTCTCCGTCCGGAAGCCAGAAAGATCACAAAAGTATAAATCCCTAAAATCAGGGTTGCAGCACCCAGATCACGCTGAAGGACCAGCATCAGGGCTGCCGAGGCGGTCATGATTAAGGTGGGGGCGAGGAGTTCGGGCAGCCGAAAGTGAAAAGGAATCCGCTCAGCCAGATAGGCAGCCAGATAAACCACCAGCAGCAGTTTTAATGGCTCGGAAGGCTGGAAATACAACCCGCAACATCCCAGCCACAAGCGCGGACCTTCGCCTGCCGGGTATGTACCCAGTAAAAAAGTTAAACCGGTCAGCAGCAGGCCAATTGTCAACCAGAGATATTTGTAACGCCGCAGCCAGATGAATACTCGCGGGTAGCGGCTGATCAGAATCAGCAAGATGATTCCAACACTCAGCCAGAGGGTTTGGCGATAGCCCAGAGATTCATCCAACCGGTAAATGGTGACCAATCCCCAACCACTCAACAAGCCGGTGAGGGGCAAAAGATACGGATCGTGTTCTTCAAACTGGCGATTGAGAAGGCGGTAAGCCAGACTGAACAGCACCAGCCAGCCTGCCCAGCCAATCCAGTGCAGCCAGCGGTACCCCACCTGAAAAGTGTGCAATCTGACGGCGGGGGAGAGGGTCAGAATCAGGCTGGAGAGAGTTACCGCCAGCGCAGAAATCCCCATCAGCCGGCGCTCCAGTGAATTTTGCAAAGTGGCAGCCGGAGGGAAGAGAAAGTTCACGGTTTGAGGTATTTATCCACCAGCAAGGCCAGTTTTTGGCGGGTTTCCGGCGGGATGCGAGCGGGATCGGTGATCAGCGCTTTTTCCAGTGCGCGGCTACATTCGCAATCGGTATTTTCATCCAATCGGGCTGCCAGCGTGCGAATGGCCTGTTGGGCTGCTGCAGTATTTTGGGAGAGAGTGCGGATGACCATTTCGACATTGACCGGTTCTTCAGCCAGATGCCAGACATCATAATCCGTAATGTGCGCCAGGCTGGCGTAGCACATTTCCGCTTCACGTGCCAGAAAGATCTCCGGACAGGTGGTCATGCCGATGATTGAAATGCCCCACGCCCGGAAGAGATGCGATTCGGCGCGGGTTGAAAACCGCGGGCCTTCAATGGTGATGAACGTCCCGCCCTGATGAGTTTCAACGCCGGTGCTGAGAGCAGCTTCATACAGCTGACGGGAGAGACTGGCACAATACGGGTCTGCTGTGCTGATGTGAGCGACCAATCCCTCTCCAAAAAATGAACGTTTACGGTCACGGGTGAAGTCAATCACCTGATCGGGAATAACGAAATTACCGGGTTTGTAATCGTGGCGCAGTGATCCGCAGGCGCTGACGCCGACCACAAAACGCACCCCCATCTGTTTCAGGGCGTAGATGTTGGCGCGGTAATTCACTTCTGATGGGAGAATGTGATGGCCAATCCCGTGGCGGGCGAGAAACGCAACCCGTGTGCCTTCCAGACTGCCAAGCAGGATCGGTGCGCTGGGTTTGCCAAAAGGCGTGGTGACTTCAACCGATTGAACATCTTCCAGCCCTTCAAAATGATACAGGCCGGAGCCGCCGATGATTCCCAAAATGGCTTGTTGACTCATGCTAATCTCCCTTTGGTTCAATTGGATTTTTTTGGTTCCATTTCAATTCGGAAAGTGAGCTGACCGCAGCGCAGTTCGTCACCGGGAACGAGCACTGCCCGGGCAGTCAAGCGCTCGCCGTTCAGGTAACTCCCGTTGGTCGAATTCAAATCCTCAACCCACCACTGGTTTTGTTGATAGGTAAAACGGGCATGACGGGCAGAAACTGTTTCATCTGACACACTCAGGTGGCAAAGCGGATCGCGTCCCAGAATGACCTCACTGGTCTGAAAACGGGTTACTTCCTCGGCTGGCCCATCAAGCGGGGTGATCAATAAGGCGGGGATGCTATCGTGGGTAAGTTCCTGCGTTCTTCCGCGCAAGTCGCGCCAGATCACGCTGAACGCCCAGTACAAGAAAGCATATAACGCAAGGGTAAAAAGGATGCGAAGGATGAGAACCAGAATACCGCTCATGCTGGCATTATACTGGAGGTTGGGCAGGGGATGTACCGCCAACGGAGGTGGATTCTCCGCCATCTTCGCCATAAATCAGAGTGAAACCGGCCAAAGAGATGACATCACCCGGGAAAAGAGTTGTCTGGGTGATGCGCTTACCATTGACAAAAGTCCCTCCGGATGAGTTGAGATCGAAAAGGAGGGTCTGATTTTTCGTGCGGCGAATTTGAGCATGTGTGCGAGAAACCCGCAGGTCTTCGATGACCAGCTGGTTATCACTGCGCCTGCCGATGTTGATGACCGGTTGATCCAAGGGGAAAAACCGGCTGCCATGCAGAATCAAGTAAGCCCGGCTGGCGAATGTGGAAGGATCGGCTTCGCTTTCGACTGGGAGGTGCAAGACAGCCGTGGAGCCCGGCAGGGTATCCTGATAGGCAGCGGTGATGCGGGGTTTGCCGGGTGGTTGGCGTGGGTCGCCGACCACCTGAATCACGGGCGGTGCAGCAAAGGATGCGCCTGCTTCACGCACGGTTTCGAGCAAGGCCTGGTTCAACCAGTTCAGCCAGTCGGGGTTGTTTTGCCATGTGGCTGCTTCTTGTGGGTGCATGGCAAATACCAGTACATTTGGCAAGGGCTGGTTATCCTGATTTTCTACCAGCAGTTGTTCACGCAAAGCTTCGACGATTTGAACCGCAAGATTGGGGTGCTCCCTGCGCCAGGTCAATGCCGCAAGCCGGTTTTCGATCAGATCTTTCAGACGGGATTCGATTTCATCAAGGCGTGATTTCATACTTTATAATTATAAGACCAGTCGAGGGAAGAAGATGAATAAAGCGGGATTTGAGGAACTTCAACATACTGCAGATTGGGCATTGAGGGTTTGGGCGCCCGACCGGGCCGAGCTGTTCCGGCAGGCTGCGATGGGGATGAACACCCTGATGGGATTGAAGTTAGAAGGCCAACCCATTCGGCGGGTTGATCTTCAACTGACCGCCGAGGACGATGAAAGTTTGCTGGTTGCTTTTTTGAATGAAATCCTGTTCTATCTGGAAATTGACCGAATCGGGTTCGAGGATTTTCCCTTAAAATTAAATGGCAACAGGTTGGATGCCGAATTGTGGGGCAAACCAATCCGCAGCATCGAAAAACCGATCAAGGCAGTGACCTTTCACAATCTCGTCGTGCAACATAGCGCAGAGGGATTGGAAGCCCGATTGGTGTTTGATGTGTAGCGAGGTGCGCCATGATTCGAATACAAGACCTGAACAAAATCAGCGATTATGAGTGGGAGATTCCAAAGTCGTATCGGCAAGATATGCGCGTAGCCGTGCGGTTGTTTGTTACCCGGCGGCTGCTGGAAGCCGCATTGCAAGATTTATCCATTGAACAGGCGATTAATGCAGCAACCCTGCCGGGAGTAGTTGAACCGGTGGTGGTCATGCCGGACATGCATCAGGGGTATGGGTTTCCAATTGGGGGAGTTGCGGCAACCCGTTACCCAAACGGAGTCATTTCACCGGGGGCAATTGGTTATGACATCAACTGCGGCGTGCGTTTGCTGGCTTCGACTATTCCTTTAGAAGCAGCCGAAGAGAGGCTGGATGATCTGGCCAATGCGCTCAATCATTATTGTCCCAGTGGTGTGGGCAGTGAGGGATCCATCCATCTGACTACTGCCGAACTGGATGCGGTCTGCCGTCAGGGAGCGCGCTGGGCGTTGAAAAAGGGCATGGCCAGTGAGGAAGACTTACGCCGCACCGAGGAAAACGGCTGCCTGGAAGGGGCTGATCCGGCTAAGGTCAGTCAGCGTGCAAAACAGCGCGGCATGGCTCAGCTGGGAACGCTTGGAGCGGGCAATCACTTCATCGAGGTGGATGTGGTTGATCAAATTTTTGACGGAGAGGCTGCCGCGGCAATGGGTTTGCAGGAAGGTATGTTGGCCCTGATGATTCACTGCGGTTCGCGCGGGTTTGGCCATCAAATCTGTACGGATTATGTGCAGGACTTGCAATCGGCCGTGAGGCGGTATGGCATTCAGCTACCCGACCGCGAACTGGTTTGCGCGCCATTAGATAGCCCGGAGGGTCAAAATTATCTGGCTGCCATGCGCTCGGCGGCAAATTACGCATTTTGCAACCGTCAGATACTGGCTTACCACGCCCGGCGTGCCTTTGAGGAGGTGTTTGCCGGAAGCGGTCTGCGCTGGCAGTTACATCAGGTGTACGACATTGCCCACAACATGGGCAAGGTGGAGACTCATGAAGTGAACGGCCGGAAATTGAAAGTTTGTGTGCATCGCAAAGGGGCTACCCGCGCATTTGGGCCGGGTCACCCGGAACTGCCGGATGCCTACAAACCCATCGGCCAGCCGGTATTGGTACCGGGCAGTATGGGTACGGCTTCCTGGGTGCTCATTGGAACGGAAGACAGCATGGCGCGTTCGTGGGGCTCAACCTGTCATGGGGCAGGGAGAGTGCTCAGCCGCAATAAGGCGAAAAAAGATTTTCGTGGCAAGCGGTTGCGGAATGAATTAGAACAGTCCGGTATTCACGTGCGGGCTGGCTCGATGTCCGGTCTGGCGGAAGAAGCCCCGATGGCCTACAAGGATGTGGATGAGGTGGTCGAAACCGTCAGCGGGGCAGGGATTGCCCGAAAAGTTGCCCGGCTGCGTCCGGTAATTGTCATCAAGGGCTAATCCTGATCGGTGCCTTCCGAGACGGGTGTGCTGATGGGGGCGGTTCGGGCACGGGTCAATTCAATCAGGGCTTTTACCGGCAGACGGATATTCAACCCGCGCTGTCCGCCGGAAATGTGAATTTTCTCATGCTGCAGGGCGGCCTCATCCAGGACTACCAGAAAACCACGCTGCAGTAAAGCCAGTGGTGAAATGCCACCAGCCTGTAAGCCGGTCAGCTGCTCGGCTTCGCGCTGAGTAGGGAGTTTTAATTTTTTCTCCCCGATGAAGGCTGCCAGTGCCTTTAAGTCAACTTGATGGGGGGCGGGAATGACTGCCAGGATAGGCTTGCCGCCTTTTTCTCGGGTGACGACAATCGTTTTGTAAATCCATTGCGGGTCAACGCCTAATAATCGGGCGGTCTCCATCCCGCTGATTTTTTGATTGGGTAATTCAAAGGCTTCAAAGGGGATTTTTTTAGCGGTTAGAAGGCGGGTAACGTTGTTTGTGACCATTGTGACCCCTTGAATGGGACGGTACGCCAACGTGGCGGGCGCAGGTAAATCGGGTTGCTGAAAATCCACCCGCGCCGCTTACCCAGATAGTTGAGGTAGCACTCCACCCGGTAAACCCCCGGCTCACGTGTGATATGGGTGCAAACCTCGTGGGTTGTCCAGGTCTTGATGACTTTTCCGTCTTTCAACAAGTTGCACTCACTCTTCAGCGGTAATTTGATTTGGAGCGTGATGGCGCTGTCCATCATCAATTCATCACCCATGATCGCCCTGCCATTTTTTCCCTGAGCGGTAAATCGGAAACCCCGCGTCGAAGCCGGCAGGTCGTATCCTATAAAACAATGCCCTTGTTGAAATGCTTGATAAATCATTTTGCGGTCGGCGGTCAAATCACCGCTGAGTGGATGGGGTGTGAGGAGGTGAGTGTTGATGGCGCGGAAGTGAAATTCATATGGGTAAATCGTTTTGCGAATTGGACCAACCCGAATATTCAGCGCGTGCGCATCCGAGCCGCCAATTGCAACAACCTTGTGGCCCTGTGCCAGCAGATCATCCCAGCGCGCCAATACCTCCGGGTGAGGTCCGTGTGCGAGGTATTGGGGGAAAAAGCCATAAAAAATAGCATCCGCCCAATTTTTGATATGAGTTTTGAGTTCACTCAACCCATTCCATAGTTCTAGACCGGTATAACCGGTTACCTGCCAGTCCTCCCAGGAGATGTCATCCTCGTGGAAGAGTGGTAGCGCCGGGTCGCGGGGGTGAGCGATGAAGGAAAGCCCGCCGTTTTCACGGATGCGGTCAATCAGGCGCTGGGGGTCGTCTGCGAAACGGGCCATTTCGCGGTTGCAGCCCAGCACCATCAGGTGCGATTTTTGCGGCAGGCGGGCTTGATCGTGAACTTCTTCGCCAATCAGCATCAACAGGGTTTTCCCGTTCTTTCGGTGATAGCCTTCAAAGCCATTGACCAGTACGTTGTGATCGGTTACGATGACCACATCTAAACCCGTTTCGAGGGCAGCCCGGGCAATATCCGCGTGAAGACCGCTGCCATCCGAATAACGCGTGTGCATGTGTAGATTGGTGACCAGTTCGTGCATGATGGTTGACGATTTCCACCCTGAAACGGTATAATCGGGTCGTTCAAGATTAAGGAGGAACGAGCGTGGTAAATTACATTGACATTGCTTTGATTATAATCTCAATCGCGTTGATTGCGAGCGTGATCTTTCAAAACAAAGGTGTTGGTCTCGGTGGCTTGACCGGTGCAGACAGCAGTCAGGTGTTCACGGCTCGGCGCGGTTTGGAAAAAACCGTTTTCCTGATCACCATCGGGCTGGCGATTCTGTTCGTCATCCTCACCCTCCTTTCGGTAGCCATTGGTTCCTGAATTAAACAGCAGGGATTCACGATCAGGATATAGTCCATACAGTTAAGGGCGATTGGCACCTTTCTGGGGAGATCGCCCTTTTAGGTTTACCTGAAAATGAAAAAATTTCGCTGGCAAATTCTCATCATTCTTCTGACCGGCCTGGTGGTTGGCATTTTGCTGCTCAGTGAGCAGCCCGAAGGGGTAACCCAGATTGTGCCAGAACCGGTCACGGGTGGATTTTATACCGAAGCGTTGATTGGGTCTCTGCAACGCTTAAACCCGTTACTTGATTTTTACAATCCGGCTGACCGTGACATTGACCGCCTCCTCTACAGCCGACTGCTTTCCTTCGATGAACGGGGTATTCCAGTACCGGATTTGGCCGCTTCCTGGGGAATTTCTCAGGACGGTACTATCTACAACTTTGAAATACGTCCCGATGTCAAGTGGCATGATGGCCAGCCACTGACTGCAGCGGACGTTGTGTTTACCATTGAAATGTTACGCAACGGAGGGGAAATTGTGCCGGAAGACCTACAGCGCTTCTGGCGTGATGTGGAAGTTGTCCAATTGAGCGATACGCTGATCCAGTTCAAACTCCCGGAACCGTTTGCTCCCTTTCTGGACTATCTGACGTTTGGGGTTGTTCCTCAGCATTTGTTAGGAAACCGAACGATTGACCAGATCAGAGATTTACAATTTAACATTGAGCCGGTTGGTTCCGGACCTTACCGTTTTGATCAGTTGATTGTTGAGGACGGTCAAATAGCGGGGGTTTCTCTGCTGGCCTTCGAGGATTACTACGGCAAAAAGCCGTTCATTCCGCAGGTCATCTTCCGCTATTTTCCAGATGCGGCATCGGCTTTGCAGGCCTATCAAGGTGACCGGGTAATGGGAATCAGCTCGATCAGTGAGGATGTGCTTTCCACAGCGCTGGCCGAACGGGATTTAGCCATTTACACCGGTCGAAAACCGGAACTCGGTCTGATTCTTTTCAACCTAAAAAATCCTGAAGTGGGCTTTTTGCAAAAACCTGAAGTGCGGAGAGCGCTTTATCTGGGAATTAATCGTCAGTATCTGGTGGACCGGATACTGGGTGGGCAGGCCATTCTGGCAGACGGCCCAATCTTCCCGGGGACGTGGGCGTATTACGACGGTTTACCGCGAGTGAACTACGATCCGGAGCGAGCCCGTCAGATTTTGATTGACGCCGGTTACACTCTACCAGCCGAGGGTGGAGATGTGCGCATCGGCAAGGAGGGAGATGCGCTTCAATTCACCATGCTGGTGCCGGATACAGCCCGTTCCCGCGCTCTTGCCGAAGCGATCCAGCAGGACTGGGCAGCATTGAATGTCCAGGTTACAGTGGAGTATCTGCCTTACCCCGACTTAATTGAGCAGCATTTAACCCCGCGGGATTATCAGGCTGCTCTGGTAGATCTGAATTTTACCCGCTCCCCTGATCCAGACCCTTACCCCTTCTGGGACTCTGTTCAGGCGACCGGCGGGCAAAACTATGCTCAATGGGATCACAAAATTGCCAGTGAGTATCTTGAAGAGGCCCGCATTACCATTGATCTGAATGAACGCGCGCGGCTTTACCGTAATTTTCAAGTGATCTTTGCCGAGGAGCTACCGGCTCTTCCACTGTTTTATCCCGTTTATAACTACGGGGTGGACCGTCAGGTGCAGGGAGTACGGATGGGGCCTCTGCTGGAAAGCAGTGATCGCTTTGCTACCGTGCTGGAATGGTACCTCTCCAGCCGTCCGGCAGCCGTGACCCCGACTCCGTAGATGCAGGACGGATCTTGATGGATATTCTTTCGCATGATGCGGCTTTTCTTCGCTCCGCTGCGGAGGTTCTGGAAGATTACCTGCTTTCAGATGTGTTGTTCTGGCCGTTGCAGCGAGGAAAAGGAACAATGCTGGGGGGTGATTCCGATCAACTGACCCCCGGTAATTTACTGCTCAGTCGGGCTCGATTGGGTGATGCTGCCTCTGCTGATCCTTCACTGGCAGGTGCTTTGAGCCAGATTGAGAAAATACGCCGGGAATGGAAATCGGCCTGGCTGAATAAATGCGAGAAAGAATGGGATCAGCGGATGAGGCTCTGGATGCACTATCTGGATGAGCTGAAAAGAGAATCCTCACCAATTCTGCCTGCGGATTTCGCTTTTCATGTGCGGCAGCGAGTGATCCTGCATCTGTTAGGTTTGGAAATGAGCGTTCTGCCCGCCGAGAAGAAAACGATGCTGCAAAATGCCGATGATCTCCTCCGTTCGATAAGTCAAGCCGGCGAGTTTGTCTGGCAAAAGAATCTACAGGGGCACTTTCCTGTTTCGACTTTCTGGTATCTTTATCTGAAAACGGGAAAGGAAAAAAACGGATGAGTAGAAAAAGATTTTTTACCGGGAATGGCGATAATGGCACAACCGGTCTGCTGGGGGAAGGGCGCGTTTCGAAAAATCACCTGCGGATTGAAGTGCTCGGTTCCCTCGATGAAACAACGGCTGCATTGGGATTTGCACGAAGTCTGACGGGGGATCAAAAGATTGCCCAGGTAGTCCTTCAAATTCAGCGCGAGTTGTATCAATTGATGGCGGAAGTTGCAGCCACTCCCGAAAACGCCGGGCAGTTTCGGGTCATTTGTGCCGATCATGTGCGGTGGCTGGAACAGCAGGCCGATGAATTGAGCGAAGCCATCGAACTGCCGCGCGAATTCATTGTGCCGGGGGATACTCCAGCCGCGGGAGCGTTCAGTTTAGCGCGTACCATTTGCCGACGGGCAGAGAGACGGGTGGTAGAATTGAACGAACAGGACAGCCTGGGCAATCCTCATATTATTCCCTATCTTAACCGCCTGTCTTCGTTGTGTTTTGTGCTGGAATTATACGAAACTCAAATTCATGGAAATGCCCGCCCTACACTGGTAAAACACCATCAACCATGACCGGAACTTTGATTAACGTCGTGACCATTTTGATTGGCGGTCTGCTGGGTTTAGTCCTTGGCAGCCGGCTGCCGGAACGGCTGCGCCAGACGGTGATGGCCGGGCTGGGACTTTTCACTTTTGCATTTGGGCTAAAAATGTTTCTGGATACCCAAAATGCACTGGCGGTTTTGATCAGTTTACTGCTGGGGGCGGTGATTGGCGAGTGGCTGCGGATCGAGGATGGGTTGAGAAGCGTCGGGCGCTGGTTGGAAACGCGCTTTACCAGGAGCAGCGACCCGGCACAGGATAACCGCTTTGTGCGCGGGTTTCTGACCGCTTCGCTGGTTTTTTGTGTTGGCCCGATGGCCATTCTCGGCTCCATTCAGGATGGGTTGACCGGTAATTTTCAAACCCTGGCGGTCAAGGCAATTCTGGATGGCTTTGGGGCGCTGGCATTTGCCTCAACCTTGGGAGTAGGGGTACTGTTTTCAGCGGTTGTGCTGCTCGGTTACCAGGGCGGCATCAGTCTGATGGCAGCCCAGCTGCAAGCGCTGATTACTCCTGCCATGATGCAAGAATTGAACGCTACCGGCGGGGTCATTTTGCTGGCGATTGCGATTGGCAGTCTGCTGGAGATAAAGCCGATTCGCGCCGGCAACTTTCTGCCGGCGCTGGTCATTGCTCCATTGATGGTCGTTCTAATGCAAGCGTTGGGGGTTTATTGAAATCAGGGATTCAGTTTGGCCAGTTCTTGTTCAATAGTGTCAAAGAGTTCTGCCTGACCAACTAATTGACCGTTGACATTGAAAGTGGGCGTACCGGTCACACCCAAGCCGCTGGCGTAACGGGCATCATCGAGTACCCGCTGCTGATACTGGCGGCTGTTATAGCAGCGGTCAAAGGCAGCCGTATCCAGACTCAACTGGCGGGCAATACCTTTGAGCATTGCATCGTTCAATTCCGCGCCAAAATTGGCAAAGACATAGTCATGATATTCCCAGAATTTGCCCTGATCGAGCGCGCAATAAGCCGCCTCGGCAGCCCGGTACGACTCCGGGCTGATAAAGCTGAGCGGCACATATTTAAAATAAACTTTACCGGTAGCAACGTACTCTTCGACCAACCGTTTTTCAGACCTCTCCCAGAAATCCCGGCAGTGAATGCACTTAAAGTCCGAGTACTCTTCGATTTTGATGGGGGCGTTTGGGTCTCCAACGGCTTGACCGTCCATTTGTGGGCGGTTGATGATCTCCGGTTTGGCAATCCGGTCCGCGCTGGCGGGTTGATTGGATACAATCAATAAAGCTGCAATGGCAATTGCCACAACCGAAATGACGCTGATCAGGATGATCCGGTTACGCTGTTCCTGTTTGCGGCGTTGTTCACGTAATGCGACCTTCCGGCTGGCTTCTTTCGCTTTCGCGGGCATTTTTCCTCCGTACATCGGCAAAATTGTTTAATGTTGAACAAATTTTGCCATAAATGGTTTTATTTGTCCAGTTGTTATACAGCCGGTTGATACACCCAAACAGAAAAGCTTTGTCCACTCCGTTGAAAGCCGATTTTCTGGTAAAGGGATAAAGAGGCGTGATTATCATCCTGGGTGTTGACGGATAATTCCCAACATTGATCGCGTTTGCAGCGCTGGATTAAATCGGCTACCAGTGCATAACCAATATTCCGGCGCATAAAAGAGGGATGGACTGCCAGCCTTGCCAGATGGATGGAAAAAAGGTTCGAGGTGCTGATTTGAAAACCGACGATTTTTTCGTCCATTTCGGCAACGGTGGCATACCGGGCGCGTTGAAAGGAAATCTCAATCTGAGAGAGCGAGTTTTGCCAAATCGGTTCAAAGGCTTGCTGGTCAATGGTGGCAACCTGTGGCAGGTCATCTTCCTCCATCGGGCGGATAAATACAAACGGGGGAATGGTTAAGTCCTTGTCGTCCCCTTCCAGCTCCCGGTAGAGGGTTATAATGGCTTGATGGTAGTGAAATCCGCCATCTTTCAAAAGCGGTATCAGCCATTCTTTCAATCCCAAGGCGGCAATGGTTGGAAGGGAATCGGAAGCAAAATCTCCTAAACTTTTAGTAAAGAGGGTTTTCCAGTGTTCATCTGGCGAAATTCCCCGCCGGCAGGCGTAAATCCGCAGCCATGCAATTCCGGGAGGGTCTTCAATCAGGGCAAGCGCTGCGCGAATACCCTCTTTATCCTCTGCCACCCAAAAGGGTTGTTTGTCGAGCCAGTCTAATGGTGACGACCAGTCCAGATGGTAAAAGACATGATTGGCGTAATTGAGTTCAGCCGAAAGTTGTGGACGATCCTGTGGTGTGGCGCGGCGGATTTGAAAGTGCTCGGACATAAAAATTCGTCAAAAGGCAATGACTATTCCACTCCGCTTAAGCGGCGGATGATACCCATCAAATTCCGCAATAAGCGGTCTTTGAAAGATAATTTCGTCTTTTGTTCCAGGGCAGCATCCATGCTGACGAGCGATTCAATGCGTTTCCCTTGGCGTAATTGAATGGCTGAAATGCGCTGCAAGACGTAGGCGCGCATCTCTTTTTCTTGAATTTGCTTGAACAGCGCCGCCGATTGGGTGAATAATTCCAGGGCTTCATCCAACCGTTTCAGATCTTCCAATGCGCTGGCCAGATTGGCGAGAGCCATTGCCTGCCGTTTGAGATCCCCGGCTTTTGCGAAAATTTGATCGGTACCAAGGGCTGCCTGATAGGCTTGCTGTGGTTTTCCGGCTTTGAGTAAGGCTACGGAGAGGTTGTTCTTCATTTCCGCCTGTTGAAGGATCTGGCTTTCGTCCGTCAGGGCTTCCACTGCTGCAGAAAAGGCAATCGCAGCCGTTTCGTAATCCTCGTTCTGATAGGACTCCCATGCTTTTTGAGTGATGTTCTGAACGTCAACCTCGGACATGATTTTCCCCTCGTGCCTAACTTCTAATAGGTGATTTCCAGCAATCCTTCGGCAACTGCTCGCAATTTTTCCACAGAAAGTTCACTCAGGCGCATGGCCAGTTTCAGGTAGGGCAGGTTCACCGGTTTGCAGATGAATTCGCGGACGTCTTCTGGCAATTCCATGAAGCGCTGCATGGCGAGTCTTTCCCTCCGCCACTGCCCAATCGGCCCACGCTGGTCAAACAATTCTTCCATACGAATTTGGAGGTGGTCGGTGAGGATTTCCAATTCGGGCAGGGGAATGGATTTTTCTCCCAATTCATAGGCTTCGATCCGTTCTTTGGGTAAAGCGGTCTTTTCCTCCATCTGCTGCAAGGTAAGATTTAGAGTCTGACGTGCCATGCGCAAGCGAGCGCCAATGATTTTGTGACGCAAAGAAACGTACGCCGGGGCTTGTTCAAATGGCTCTTGCATGCCTTGCCCAAGCAGGGATTGGGCGCTCCAAAAATGCTCCAGAGGAATATCGAGGTAGTAGGCAAAGGCCTCCAATTGAGGAAGGGAAGGGGCAAGCAACCCGGCTTCAACCTGTTCGTATTGTTCAGGAGATATTCCCATCACTCTGGCGCATTGTTCGACACTGCGATTGCGGGAAATCCTGGCGTCGTAAATCAATAAACCCAGTTTTCGGGTTCTCAGTTGGGTTGCCTGCTGGATGGTTTTCATGAAACACCTCACCGAAACGGGATGAACGAATCGTTCACCTCATTATAGCATTGCCCGTAAAAATTTTTTACCTTCGGCGTCCCAGCATACTGCTCAAATCGGCTCCGAACACTTCCGGCCCCAGTTTAAATCCGGCCGCTTCCAGGCGCGGCATAAAGAGCGGGCGAATACCGGTTGGTTTGAGTTCGCCGATCACTTTACCATCAGGAGCGATACCGGTTTGCTGGAATTTGAAGATGTCGGTCATCACTACGGTTTCACCTTCCATGCCGGCAATTTCGGTGATTGAGGTTACTTTTCGCGTACCATCTTTGAGGCGTGTTTGCTGGATGATCATATCAATGGCTGAGGCAATTTGTTCGCGGATGACACGTACCGGCAAATCCATGCCTGCCATCAGGCACATTGTTTCCAGGCGTGAAATGGCATCCCGCGGCGAATTGGCGTGCAACGTGGTCAGAGAGCCGTCGTGGCCGGTGTTCATGGCTTGCAGCATATCCAGTGCTTCTCCGCCGCGCACCTCACCGACAATGATTCGGTCGGGGCGCATCCGAAGCGCATTGCGGACCAAATCGCGAATGGTGACCACGCCTTTGCCCTCACTATTCGGCGGCTTGGTTTCCAGCCGGACGACATGCTCCTGTTGCAGTTTCAATTCGGCGGCGTCTTCGATGGTCACAATCCGCTCTTCTTCGGGAATGAAACCGGAAAGGACATTCAATAAGGTGGTTTTGCCGGAGCCGGTGCCACCGGAAATGATTATGTTCAGGCGTGCCATCACGCAGGCGCGGATAAATTCTGCCATGGTTGGCGTGAGGGAGCCAAAGCGGATCAATTCTTCAATGGAGAGTTTCTCCTTTTGAAACTTGCGAATGGTAATGGTCGGGCCGTCAATGGCAACCGGCGGAATGACGGCATTGACCCGTGAGCCGTCCGGCAAGCGGGCATCCACCGTGGGGCTGTCCGGATCAATCCGCCGCCCCAAAGGCAAGATGATTTTCTCGATGATGCGCATGACGGCGGCATCGTCTTCAAAAGCAATGTTGGTTTTGAGGATTTTGCCTTTTTTCTCGATGTAGACCTTTTTTGCGCCGTTGACCATCACCTCGCTGATTTCCGGGTCATCCAAAAGCGGTTGAAGGATGCCGAACCCGAGCAGTTCATCCATGATTTCGCGGAAGAGTTGATCGCGCAGGGTGGTCGGCAGACTGATTTTCAGACCGTTATAGGCCTGAGTGAGCAGTTGAGAGACCACCTTGCGGCGGTCTTCGGTCAGACGAGGATTGTTTTCCAGTTCCCGCGAAATTAAGGTGATCAGGTGGTTTTTTAATTTGGCAATTTCAGCAGCGTGTTGGGAGGGAATGGCCGGGTTCATTGCTCACCTGCCTGATTTTGTTTCAATTCGCTTTGGGGCAGCACCCATTCGATGTTGGCGACATTGACCGCCACAAAAGCACATTCGTATATGAGGTTTTTCCCCTCACGATCGAAAATTTTTGCCTGTGTAACCGCCAAAAATGCGGTGGTGCGGTCCAATTCGTCCTTCAGGCGGTCCTCAGGGCGGACATGAACGCGTCCGTAAATGCAACTGGTAGGAGTCTGGATGACGACATCAACCGGTTCTTTGGTGACAACCTGCGTAAAAATCTTTCCTTTTTCTTCAAAGTTGGCGAACATAATGACTTTGGCCTTTCTTTCAGGAATGGGTTGCCTGGTCGGGTGCCGGCATTAAGTACCCCAAACCGGAACGGGTGACAATGTGTTGAGGGTTGTGAGGGTCATCTTCCAGTTTCTGGCGCAAGCGGGCAATGCTGACCCATAAAATTTCCTTATCCTCACGGTAGGATTCGCCCCACACAGCGGTGAGCAGCTCTTCGGCGGTCAGGATGCGCCCGGCATGCTGGGCAAATTGTATCAACAGGCGGTATTCCGTAGCCGAGAGATAAATCTGGCGGTCATCTTTCCAGACTTCAGCCCGGGCAAAATCAATGCGCAGATTTTTGTGGGTGAAGTAGCGATTTTGAATGCCGTGTTGGGGGGTTTTTGCCCGGCGGAGCACAGCCCGCACCCGCGCAACCAGTTCGGTAGCCGAGAATGGTTTGGTAACATAATCATCCGCGCCGACGTTCAAACCTTTAACCCGATCCTGTTCTTCTCCCCGAGCGGTCAACATAATTATAGGCACGTCCGAAAACTGGCGGATGCGTTCACAAGTGCTGAATCCATCCAGGCGCGGCATTGCCACATCCAGAATAATCAGGTCGGGCTGACGGGAGGTCACCAGCTCAATGGCTTCCTCGCCATCTCGTGCTGCAATAACTTCGTACCCCTCGGTTTCGAGGTTGACCCGCAGCAGATGCCGGTACAGTTGTTCATCATCAACCACCAAAATTCGGGTGCCCATTTTTCATCCTCCTTCGGTCACTTCCGCCTGCCATAAACAGGTGGGATTTTCATTCTATGGTTTCGGGTAAGATAATGTGGAAGGTAGTGCCTTCCCCAACTTTGGATGTCAGCGTGATTTCGCCATGGTGAGCCTGAATGATTTGACGGCAAATGAAAAGACCCAGCCCGGAGCCGTGTACATTGGTTTGCTGATCGGGAACTCGGAAAAAGCGGTCGAAAATTCGTTCCTGATACTTTTCGGGAATGCCCGGGCCTTCGTCCCGGATATCTACTTTCACACCGTTCTTTATGGATCGGATTGTAATGTAGACCGGTGAAGCGGGTGCGTATTTTTCAGCATTGGTGAGCAGATTTTCAAACACCTGAACCAGACGACGGGGATCGGCCTGGATCGGTTTGAGTGGTTGTTCAATATCCGTATGAATGACCAATCCGGGATGATGCAAGGCAAGGCGGGTTAACAGGTCGTTGACCAGCGATTCGAGGCGCACCTGTTGAAAGTTCATCACAATTTGACCGGCCTGCAATTTTGCCGAATCGAGAAGGTTGGCAATCAGATCCTGCAGTCGGTCGGTTTCGTTGTCAATAATGGATAAAAACTCCCGCTGAGTTTTTTCATCCCAGTTAGCATCGGTACGAAGCAGGGTAGTGGTGTATCCCTTGATGAATCCCAGCGGTGTGCGTAATTCATGTGAGACGGTGGAGATAAAATCTTCTTGAACTTGAAATACGCGGTATTGAAATTCCAGATGGTCGTGATCGCGTTTCAGGTATTCATATTGAATCTGGCGCGAGAGCAGGCGAGCAATCATATGGGCAAATTTGATTTGCTCCGCCGAATAAGGTGGGCTGCCAAACCGGATAAACACCAGAGCGCCGAAGACCTGGGATGGAGTAGCCAATGGCAGGGCCAGTGTGTAGGGCTGTTTCAAACGATTGAGGGGGTCGGCTTCTTCCGGTTCTTGCAGCACAATTTGGCGGGATTCGATCACCCGGGCGGCGATGATTTCCCCCCAGGCAACATCGGCTTCAGCGGATTTTCCTCTGCCGGTGGCTTTGGCAAAGGCAGCCTCCAGGGTGAGATTCATCGGATCCAGCAGATAAACCACCAGATTGTCAAAAATGAAATAGGGGCGAATCATCTTGACAAGCTGGTTTGCGGACTCCCGCCATGATTTCATCTCCCAAAAAGTTTGCACAATTTGGTAGAAAATATTGGCATCGAGGTCTTTCATGGGGTTTTCTTTATGGTTCATCCGAATTAAGCCTCCTTGAAAGGCGCCAGTTTCCGTTTGAGAGCGAAAGAAAAGCGGCTGCCTCTTCCTAATTCTGAAAGGACTTGAATGGATGAGTCGTGAGCCTCGATGATTTTTTGTGCCAGCGAAAGCCCAAGGCCGGTACCACCGTATTTTCGGGTGGGGCTGTTATCCAGTTGATGAAAGGGTTCGAACAGTTCGCCCATTCGATTTGGCGGAATACCGATACCGGTATCGCTCACTCGCACGGTGACGTGCAGGTCATCCGGGATCAATTCAACGGTGATTTTTCCACCCGGGGGTGTGAATTTGATGGCATTATCCAGCAACTGGTAAATCACCCAGCCGATTTTCTCCTGGTCGCCGTAAACGACAGGCACCTCGGCGGGTGAGATCAACTGGACTTCATGCTGATGATCTCTGGCTTTGGCATGAATCTGAGTGATGATCTCACTGGAAAGCGTGCGTAAATCCAGCGGTAGCCATTGGATGGGCAGTTGAGTTCGTTCGGCAGTCGCAAACAGAATCAAGTCCTCGATCAACCTCTCCAGTCGGTCGGTTGAGCGTTGCATGGTTCGCAGGGCATTGATCTGTTCGGCGTTTAATTCTCCCAAATCCCCTGAAAGTAATAAATCCTGATAGCCGCGTACATGAGTAAGGGGGGTACGTAATTCATGGGAGATGTTGGCAATAAAATTGGCTTTGAGCTGGGAAAGTTCCGCCAGTTTTTCCAGCGCCTTTTCCAATTCAGCGGTTCGCTCCCGGACACGTTGTTCCAGCTGGCGATTGGTTTCCTGAAGGGCATTCCGTAACTGCAAAACATGTTCGGTTATGGCTGTTTCCAAATCGGCACGGGTGATCATTCCCATTTCAACCAGCAATTCTCCCAGCAGAGGCACATCTTCTTGAGTTTTTCTTAAGACGGCTTGCTGCTGCAGAGCGGATTGTAACTGCTCGGTAGAAATCAGACCCCGCTCAACCAGATAGTCCCCCAGGCGGGGAACTAAAATTTCGGGGGTGAGGGCTGGTTTTTTTGGGGGGGTCGTCTGGTTCATGGGATTACCTTTCCCAAACCCATTCTCCGGCAATCATGGTTTTCAGGGGGCGTATTTCATATAAGCGTTGAGGGGAAGTGCGGAAGGGATCTTCTTCTAATACGATCAAGTCGGCATCGAATCCGGGTTGCAGTTTGCCGGCTTCGTTTTCGCGTCCGGCGGTGTGAGCCGGGTTAACCGTGTAGGCTTCCAATGCTTGCTGGAGGGAGAGGCGTTCTTGCGGATACCATCCTTCGGGCGATGGATAACCGGAGTGTCGTTGTCGGGTAACTGCCGCGTGAATACCCCAAAACGGATTGGGCGACTCCACAGGTGCATCCGATCCAAAGGTCAGGCGGGTGCCAAGAGCTGCAAGGGTTTGGAAAGCGTAGGCAAAGCGGGCGCGCTCACCCCAATACCGGTCGGCAATGTCCATGTCAGAAGTGGCATGGATGGGTTGCATGGAAGCGATGATGTCGTGTTGTGCCAGTAGGGAGACATGATTGGGATGAAGCACCTGCACATGTTCAATTCGGTGACGCAAACGAGGGCGGTTTTCTTGATGCTCATACTGGCGCAATTGCGCGTAGGCTTTGATTACTTCGTGGTTGGCGCGATCGCCGATGGCGTGAATGGCAAGGCTCAACCCGCTGGCGGAGGCGCGCTGACCAATTTCGAGGATTTCTTCTGAATCCAGAAAAAGTATACCTGTATCGGTGGAACTTCCCTCGTAAGGCTGTAACATGGCGGCAGTTTGCGGCCCAAGTGCGCCATCCGCAAAACATTTTACCGGGCCAATCCGCAGCCATGGGCTACCAAAGCCACTGCGCAGACCAATTTCGACGGCTTCTTCGAGATTCTCCAGAGGAATGCTTTTGACCACTCTCAATTTCAGTAGGCCGGCTTGCTCCAGCTCCTGCAAGGCCATGAAGCACTGGCGGCGGTCGAAATCATGGACACCGGTCAACCCCATGCTCCAAAGGTGAGGTTGAGCGGCTTCAATTGCCTGCCGAACTTGCGGCAATGTGGCTTCTGGGATGACTTTTTCAACCAGCGTCATGGCGGACTCGAAAAGAATGCCGGTTGGTTTACCGCTTTCATCCCGCTGGATGCGGCCATCGGGAGGATCAGGGGTGTTCTGGTCAATACCGGCAGCCTGCAGGGCAAGGCTGTTTGCCCAGGCCGCGTGAAGCGATTTGGCGGTTAAGTAAACCGGGTGGTTCGGCGCGGCTTCATCCAGTAAAACGGCGTTACCAAACCCTTCTTCCCAGACGTTTTGATTCCACCCGTGGCCACGAATCCAGGTATGGGCTGGCGTGTTGCGGGCTTTCTGCGTTACCCTTTGCAAACACTCGGCGCGGGTGGGGGTTTCGCAATCCACGTACTGCAATCCGAGGGCGTAATGCTGAAGGTGAAGGTGGGAATCGGTCAAACCGGGTAAGACGGTCAAGCCGTTCAGATTGAACCGCTTTGCACGAAGCGGTAACGCGGCTTCGGTTTCCTCCACGCTGCCGGCTGCCAAAATCTTTCCGTTGCCAATGGCCAGTGCCTGAACAGTTGGCTGCCCCGGTTGAAAGGTGTAGAAGGTGGCGTTATACAGCAAATACAACTTCAATCCCTCAACAGTTGATCAAGGAGTGTATTCAGTTCTTCGTTGGAGTAGTAGTGAATGATCAATTTCCCGCCCTTTTTACCATGCTGCAGGGTAACTCGTGTTCCCAACTGCTGGCGGAGTTTCTCTTCCAGGGAGCGGATTTCGGGCAAGGTTTCCGCTGGAGCAGGTCGAGTGGGTCTTTCTCCGCCGTATTTGCGAGTCAGTTCTTCCGTTTGACGAACACTCAAACCGCGCTCGATGATCATTTGCAGGACAGCAATTTGAGCCTGCGAGGTGGGTAATTGCAGAAGAGCTCGTGCATGACCTTCGCTGATCGAGCCGTTGGCCAGCGCCTTTTGCACCGATTCGGGCAGTTTGAGCAGCCGCAGGGTGTTGGTTACCGCAACCCGGCTTTTTCCAACCCGCTCGGCAATCTCTTCGTGAGAAAGCCCAAACTCGTCTGCCAGACGCTGATAAGCCTGTGCGGTTTCCAGCGGCCCCAAATCCGTGCGTTGCAGGTTCTCGATTAACGCCAGTTCCAGTCGCTGCTGTTCACTGGCCAGCCGGACAATTGCCGGAACGCTTTCCAGTCCTGCAAGGCGAGCGGCCCGCAGACGGCGTTCTCCGGCGATCAGGGAGTACTGGCCGCTGAACGGATCGCGGGTTACGATGAGCGGCTGTAAAATGCCGTGCTGACGGATGGAATCAGCCAGTTCTTCGAGATGCTGGTTTTCGACTTCGTGGCGGGGTTGGTATGGGTTAGCGCTGATTGCCTCGATGGGAATTTGCTGGATATTTCCCTCACCGACGGGGGGCTGATTGCCGGGGATTAACGCATCCAAACCTTTTCCCAAACCACTTTTGCGCGTCATACCTGATCCTGTTTGACAAATTCTGGAATGAACACGCCATCACCGGCTAACAATTCACGGGTGAGTTGGGCGTAAGAACGGGCGGCAGTTGAGTCAGGGGCGAAGATGGAAATGGGTAAACCGTAGGAGGGGGCTTCAGCCAGCCGAATGCTGCGTGGAATGACCGTTTGAAAGACCTTATCCGGAAAATATTTACGAACCTCATTCACCACATCAATTGCCAGACGCGTGCGCCCATCATACATGGTCAGAATCACCCCTCGAATGGCCAATTCAGGGAAGAGCGAAGTTTGCACCCGCTGGATGGTTTGGGTTAATTGTCCGAGGCCCTCCAGGGCGAGGTATTCGCATTGAACCGGTATGATTACTCCCTGGCGGGCAGCCACCAGCCCATTGATGGTTAGCAGGCTCAGCGAGGGGGGACAGTCAATCAAAATATAGTCATAACGATCCATTGCGGGGGTAAGCACTTCCAGGAGGCGGCGTTCGCGGTTCGGAAGTTGAATCAGCTCCACTTCTGCGCCAGCCAGAGCTGGTGAAGATGGCAGGATGGAAAGCCGAAAACGCGGATTGTGCAGAATGTGCGGCCCAATCGGCTGATTGCCCATCAGCACTTCATAAGTGCCGTTGCGAACGCTGCGTTTGTCAATTCCCAGGGAAGACGTGGCATTTGCCTGGGGATCAAGGTCAATCAGTAAAACTTTCTGTCCGAAATAACCCAAAAAGGCTGCCAGCGAAATTGCCGAAGTCGTCTTGCCGACACCACCTTTTTGATTGACAAAAGTATAAATCTTTGCCATTTTCATTTCTCAGGGTAGGATTTCAACGGAATTAAGTTTTACTTCCTCCGGGGTGGGAATTGACTTCAGACCGGAGCGAGTTACAGAAGCCGCAGCCAGTTGAGTGGCAAAGCGGGCGGCTTCCCATGGATCACGGGTTTGGTAAAGTCGGACAAAGAAAGCTGCGGCAAAAATATCACCGGCGCCGGTTGGGTCAATTTCTGCAGTAATCGGAGCGCGAAAATAACGCACATCACCGTTCCAGTAAATCCGGGCGCCGCTGGCTCCTTCGGTTATGGCGAGGACGCGGATGGAAGAAACCATCTCTTCGATCAGGTCTTCACTGCTCTGCACATCTTCGATGCTCAAAACTGCCGCGTTGGCGGTTTCCAGAACATAGCGGGCTTCTGGCCATTCGGTGAATGTAACCCGGTTGTCGGGAGTTGCTGCCCGTAACCATCCCTGGGGAGTAACCCCCACAAACGAATTGGGGAATGCTCGTGCCAGTTTGGGGTCAACTTCCTGCAGCACCGGTCCGAGATGTACGATGGGGGTGTTCCGCCAAACCTCCGGCACCATGCTCAAATCGAGGGTGGTGGCGGGGTGAAACACACGCTGGATTCTTCCGGCTGGGGTTTGGATATTTTCAAAGGTAGTGGTTGTATCGCCGTAACGGATTGCCAGTGCCAGATCGTTGAGCTCAAAAAGGGGCAAATCGGGATCGCAAGCGGTTACAACGCCTACTCTTAACCCCAACGCACGGGCGGTCAGGCCGGAATAGGCGGCGGTTCCACCTAAACGCGGGCCATCGGGGGTCAAATCGCGGGTAACGTGCCCGATTACCAGATAATCAACAGGTTGCAGTGGATAAATTTGCATAATCAAATTATACCTTGACCCCAATAAAACATTTCCGTAGCGGGGGTATCAACCCCATACACCAGCGGGATTATTCATTATCTTTAGGAAAATCCACATCCTCCGGAACAGTATTTGGAAAGGTGGTGCTTCTTGTAGGGGCGGGTGTCGCCGCGCGGTTTTCCTCTTCTTCCAAAGGCAGATTTTGGAGTGCATCCTCGATGCTGATTGCTTCGCGGCGCATCCCCGGTGCAGGTGTGCCGCAATAGGGGCATAAATTCCATGGCAGTTCCATGAGTCTGCCGCAGTGGTGACAGATTTTTTTCAGGCGGGTGTGGCAATTCGGGCAGATTTGCCAGTCGGGCTGAATGCGGCGGGTACAACCGGGGCAGAGAGGGGTGTCTTCAATATTTTGGAGTAAGGCTTCCTCTTCCAGGGTTCGTTGATACTCTTCTTCGAGGGTGCGGGGAGGACGCAGGATTAAATAAATGAGGATTCCGGGCAGGAACAATGCCGCAACTACCAGCAATGCCAGAATACGGAGGAGGGGGTCACGGCTGCGGCTGCGAATATCCCGGTAAGTCCAGAGAATCAGACTGAGCCAGAGAGCGGCTAAAAAAGCAGCGCTAAATGCGGCGGCAACAAGAGCAAGATTCCCAAGCGTAGCAGTATCCATAGGGTGAACTCCAATGAAAAAATTATAGCACGGGAGCGGTTTAATCCCCGGCGGTTCGGCTTGCCGGATTTCTCCGTCTCGGCTATAGTATTTTGCAAAACTCAGGATTAAATTTTGCGGAGGGAAGATGACCGGCCAGCGCAGTAAAAATACCCGCGAGCAGATGGTTTATTATCGGATTACCGATTGGGAAGCCAGTGAACGGCCGCGTGAACGGCTGGCTGAGATTGGCGCTCAGGCCTTGAGTACGGCGGAACTGCTGGCCATCCTGCTGCGCACCGGTCTTCCGGGGGAAAATGCGGTTCAGTTGGGGCAGCGCCTTTTGAACACCTTTGGTGGGTTGAGGGGGCTTCACCGTGCCAGCTTCAGTGAGGTGTGTGCTCAACATGGGGTGGGGGAGGCAAAAGCTGCTCAAATCAAAGCGGCGATTGAATTGGGAAAAAGGCTACGGGATGATGATGGCGAAGATGATCGTCGCGCCATTCACTCTCCCGCGGATGCGGCGGATCTGGTGATGTACGAAATGGCCGGACTGGTTCAGGAAAATTTATGGGTTATTCTGACCGATACGCGCAATCGGGTGATGAGTATTGAAAAACTGTATCAGGGTTCCTTGAATGCCTCCACAGTGCGGGTAGCCGAGTTATTTCGTGCGGCGATCATTCGTACTGCAGCGTGTATTCTGGTTGTGCATAACCATCCCAGCGGAGACCCAACTCCCAGCCCGGAGGACATTGCTTTGACGCGGGCAGTGGTTCAGGCCGGAAGATTGCTGGACATTCAGGTTCTGGATCATCTGGTGATTGGCAGAGGCCGATTTGTATCCCTCAAAGAGCGGGGGCTGGGTTTTGACGGGCTGTGAGGTGTGGCTAGAGGTTTTCAAAAATCCAACTTGACAGACTGAAGGCTTGCGGGTAGAATTCAACCACCCTCGATAAAAGGGGCCTGTAGCGCAGTTGGGAGCGCGCTTCAATCGCACTGAAGAGGTCAGGGGTTCGAATCCCCTCAGGTCCACTGGGGCGGGTTCCCCAAGCAAACAGGTCGGTTTTCCTTAACAACCAAAATATTTTTTCATGGGCCCATAGCGCAGTTGGGAGCGCGTCTCAATGGCATTGAGAAGGCCGGGGGTTCGAATCCCCCTGGGTCCACTCAAGAAACGAGTTGTTGCAATGGGGCACGGCTCGTTTTTTGAAAGGCCATGGCAGGAGTAGTAAGTCATCCGCCAGCGAGTCGGGAGAAAGAGGTGTGAGCCCGGCAAAGCGCCTGCGGAGCGCGTGAGGCTGAACTCGCCTGTCGGCTCGATATGAGCAGGCCGCAACGGTGAAATTGGAGTAGTCGTTGCCGGGTTCGCCCGTTAGCGCGTTCTGAGTGGCCGGGAAATTTTCTTTCCGGGCAATCAGGGTGGTACCGCGGAGCAACCCTTCGTCCCTGTTTGGATGAAGGGATTTTTGCTTAATCATTTAGAGGAGAGAGGTATGAACTCATCACCGATACCGGCGTACAATCCGGGAGAAATTGAAAGTAAATGGCAGCAACGTTGGGAGCAGGATGGACTGTATCATTCCGATATTGACCCTTCCAAACCAAAACACTACGCCCTGACCATGCTTCCTTATCCTTCCGGCGATTTGCACATCGGTCACTGGTACGCGATGACCCCGTCCGATGCGCGGGCGCGCTTTATGCGCATGCAGGGGTATAACGTGCTCTTTCCAATCGGGTTCGATGCTTTCGGGTTGCCGGCTGAAAATGCGGCTATCCAGCGCAACATTCACCCCAAAGTGTGGACGTATCGCAATATTGAGAACATGCGCCGTCAACTGCGGAGCATGGGGGCAATGTTCGACTGGCGGCGTGAAGCGATCAGTTCAGACCCGGAGTACTACCGCTGGACCCAGTGGTTCTTCTTGAAATTGTATCAACACGGGCTGGCTTATCGAAAAATGTCACCGGTGGATTGGTGTCCACACTGCAACACCACCCTGGCGCGGGAGCAAGTGTGGGGAGAAGACCGCCACTGCGAACGCTGTGGCACTCCGGTTATCAAGAAAAATCTGGAACAGTGGTTCTTCAAGACCACCGAATATGCCGAGGAATTGCTGCGTTACGATGGTATTGATTGGCCGGAGCGGGTGCGCACCCTGCAAACCAACTGGATTGGGCGCTCCGAGGGAGCAGCGGTTTACTTCACCACTCAGGATGGCGATTTGCTGGAAGTGTTTACAACCCGGCCGGATACGCTGTGGGGAGCAACCTTCATGGTGCTGGCTCCGGAACATCCCCTGGTGGAAAAACTGACCTCGGATGAACAGCGAGCTGCGGTTGAGGCGTATGTTCAACAAACCTTGCGTCAGTCGGATATCCAACGCGAGGCGGCCGATAAGGAGAAAACCGGTGTATTCACCGGTGGCTTTGCCATCAACCCGGTCAATGGGCGGCGGATTCCGGTCTGGATTGCCGATTATGTGTTGATGACTTACGGTACCGGGGCAATTATGGCCGTTCCGGCGCACGATGAACGCGATTTTGCATTTGCTTTGAAATACGGTTTACCCATTTTGCCAGTGATTGCCCGGCCGGATGGTCTGGCAAAATCTTTTGCGCCGGCTGGTTCGATGAGGGCCGGATTTACCGAGGCACTGAGCCATGCGGGGATTGCCTTTGAGCAGAATGAGAGCGGGGTCTTTGTGACCTTGAACTCTGCGCAGATCGAGTCCTACCTGAACATTGCCAAAGAACATCTGAACAGCGGTTATTGGAACGAAATTGTCGGCTCGCGCTGGGTGTTCATCTTTGAAAATGGACTGTGGGAGTGGGAATCGCCGGAGGCCGAGACGCGCATACTGGCGCGCTGCAAGGAATTGCAGCCGGCCGTTCGCCCGGCGCGTACCTTGATGGAGATGCTGTGGAATATTGAATTCTACCGGGATGTGCTGTTCCATGCTGAATACGGGATGATGATCAATTCGGCTGAGTTCAGCGGCACTCCCGGCGAGCGCGCCAAAGCGGAAGTGACCCGGTGGCTGGAGCAAACCGGCAAGGGAAAATATGCGGTGAATTACCGACTGCGGGATTGGCTGATCTCCCGCCAGCGTTACTGGGGCGCGCCAATTCCCATCATCTACTGTCCGACTTGCGGCACTGTGCCGGTGCCGGAAGATCAACTGCCGGTGCTGCTGCCAGAAGATGTGGAGTGGAAACCGACCGGTGAAAGTCCTTTGAAACTGCATCCAACCTGGCGAAAAACCACCTGCCCGCAATGCGGCGGCGAAGCCGAACGCGAAACGGATACTATGGACACTTTCATGTGTTCCTCGTGGTACCACCTGCGTTATCTCAGCCCGTGGTACCACGAAGGTCCGTTTGACCCCAAAGAGTACGACTACTGGATGCCGGTGGATACCTACACTGGCGGCATTGAACATGCTACCATGCACCTGATTTATACGCGCTTTTTCCACAAAGCCTGCCGTGATATGGGCATAACCAAAGGCGATGAGCCCATGCTGCAGTTGCGTAATCAGGGGATGGTGCTGGGCGAAGATTCCGAAAAGATGTCAAAAAGCCGCGGAAATGTGGTTTCGCCGGACAATCTGGTGGCGGCATACGGAGCTGATACCGTGCGCGCCTACCTGATGTTCTTTGCCCGCTGGGATCAAGGCGGCCCGTGGAGCAGCGGCGGAATTGAAGGCACCAGCCGCTGGCTGCGAAGGCTCTGGTCCGTGGTGCTGGAACCGGTTGCCTCCAGGTCGGTTGATGAAAGCGTAATCCGTAACCTGCGCCGCAAGGTGCATCAAACTCTGCGGGCGGTCACGCGTGATTTCCGCGAATTTGAATTCAACACCATTGTCTCGGCATTGATGGAACTGCTCAATGAAATGAGCAAAGCCAAGCAGGCCGGGGCGTTTGGCACGCCGGCATGGGAAGAAGCCGTGGATATTTACCTGCGGATGCTGGCGCCGGTCGCTCCCCACATCAGCGAGGAATTGTGGGAGAAATTGGGAAAACCCTACTCGGTTCATACTCAACCCTGGCCAGTCGTGGATGAAGAAGCGGCTCGCGAGGAGGAAATCACGCTGGTGGTGCAGGTAAATGGGAAAGTGCGTGACCGGATTCAGGTACCGGTGAACATTTCCGAAGAAGAAGCCAAAGCCAAAGCACTGGCCACCGAGGGCGTTCAACGCCATCTGGAAGGGCGTAGCCCACGCCAGATCATTTATGTTCGCGGCCGGCTGGTCAACATCGTCATTTGATTTTATCAGCCGAAGGAGGAGAAGCCTTTTTATCTGGCGGCAGCGAGGCGTCCGGCTTCGCTGCCGCGTTTAATGCGATTTAGTTAAAAAAACAGTATACTCAGAGAGTCATTGCCGGCTCAAGGAGGTAATATGCGGCTGGAAGATTTGAACTGGATGGATGTAGAAAATTACCTGCAGCAAGATGATCGCCTGATTCTGATTCTTGGTGCCTGCGAACAACATGGTTATCTCAGCCTGCTGACAGATGTGCGTATCCCGCTGGCACTGGCCGATGCTGCCAGCGAAAGAACGGGGGTGCTGGTGGCGCCGCCTCTCAATTTCGGGGTTTCGCCCTATTTTTTGGATTATCCCGGCACGATCAGTCTGCGTTCCAGTACTCTAATTCAGGTGGTTGAGGACATGGTCAGGTCGGTTTACAGGCAAGGCTTCCGCCGCCTGCTGGTGTTGAATGGGCACGGCGGAAACGATGGGGCACGTAATGTGCTGGTGGAACTGGCCAATCAACTGCCGGAATTAAGGGTGGCGTGGTACGCCTGGTGGAAGTCGCACAGTGTTGAGGCTGTGGCAGAAAAGCATGAATTGAAGCCGGCCCATGCCAACTGGCTGGAGGCTTTTTCGTTTGTTCAGGTAGCCGATCTCCCCCAAGGCTCCAAAGTTCCGCCGGCTTACCAGGGCTTGCCCAACGCCGAACAAATGCGCCGGTTGTATGGAGATGGTAGTTTTGGCGGGGCTTATTCCACCCGGCCGGAAATCATGCAGGAATTGTTCGAAGCAGCCCTCGCGGATATCCTTCTACTCCTGCAATTTGATTGAGGAGAAGTTTGCCCTTTACCCCAGATTCACTTATGGGATGGTTAACTTCAATCCTGTTAGGGGGTCGTTGCGCAGGGCATTCGACGAGGGTTGAGAGCAACTTACCGAAGGACTGGGGGAATTTGTAACCTCAAAAATGTTTTCAATATTAAAAAATCATGTATAATGTGTTAAGAAATTTGAAACTCCCTCAGCCCGGTATGATTGAAGCAATGGATAAACATGGCAGTGGCGGGGAGATACGGTTTGTGTTTGGATTTGCTCTCTCCATTGGGGAGAGATGAGGAATTCGTAGATTAGCCGGAGAGTGAAATCGGCTCTGAATTCAAGGCGGAAACTGCTCAAAGCGGGGCGTTTACGCTTGACCAGTGCAATTAAACCGGAGGCTTGATCGGGTGAAAGTTCCACAAAAGTTATTGGGTTTAGGTTTCGCCAAAGCCTCATCAGGGACGAATACATTTTTGATTGAGCTTCTTAATCGGCGCTCCCGGTAAAATCTGCATTCAATCTCCGCACAAACTGGTTCTTCTCAGGCTGCTCCGGGCAGGCTGGTGTTTGATTGAACGCGGAGCGTAAGGTAACGGCATTAAAGGTACAAAAGCGTAATCCCAATCGAGTCAATGTTTATCTCGACGGGGAATATGCTTTCGGTCTTTCTCGAATTGTGGCAGCCTGGTTGCAGGTCGGGCAGGTATTAAGTGAAGAGAAGATTCGTTCTCTGCAACAAGAAGAAACCCGTGAAGCCGCCTACCAGCGAGCACTCCACTACTTGAGTTTTCGTCCGCGTTCTGAGGCCGAAGTTCGCCGTAAACTGCTTGAAAAAGGATTTGACCAGCTGCTGGTCGAGGAAATCATTGAACGGTTAAGGGCAGAACGCTGGTTGGGTGACTCTGAGTTTGCGCGATTGTGGACGGAAAACCGCACAACCTTTCGACCTCGCAGCCGCCGTTTGCTGCGCTTTGAACTGAGGCAGAAGGGAGTTTCGGAAGATCATATTGAAGAGGCGCTCCATCCTTTAGCGGAAGAGAGTGAACTGGCGTATGAGGCTGGCATTCGTTATGCGCGAAGATTGACCAGTCTGCAGCCGGATGTGTTTCGCAAGCGGCTGACGGCGTTTTTGGCACGCCGCGGTTTTTCTTACGGAACGATTGCTCCGGTTGTGCGCCGTATCTGTTCTGAGCAAGAGATGGAGCAGCCGAAAACCTGACTCTGGAAAGAGGAATTGGAACATGGGACAATTTGGATTTGAAACATTGGTGTTGATTTTGCTGGTGGATGTAGTGATTATAGCGGGTGTGGCATATTTTCTTACCCGCTACTTTGCCGAAAAGTTCAAAAACGATCAGCAAAACAAAGCAGATGCGGTTCTCCTGCAAGCCAACGAAAAAGCGCGCGAGATCGAGCTGGAAGCCAAAGATCGAGCCCTGAAAACCTTGCAGGAAGCCGAGGCGGAAATCAACCGCCGCCGCATGGAAATCAACCGCGAAGAAGACCGTTTGCAAAAACGACGGGCGGAGCTCGATCAGCGGTTTGAGCGGTTGGAACAGCGTGAACAGGCCGTCAATAAGCGTCAATCGTCTGTGGATAAGCGCCTGAACGAGATTGAAAAAATGTACGAGCAACAAATGGCGGAATTGCAGCGCATTGCGCAAATGTCGGTCGAAGAAGCCCGGGCGGTGTTGCTCCAAGAGGCTGAAAAAGAAGCCCGGGCAGATATGGCGCGGATCATCCGTCAGATTGAAGCCGAAGCTCGTGCAGAAGGCGAAAAGCGCGCACGCGAGTTGATCGCCGAGTCCATCCAGCGGGTGGCTTCCGATCATGTCGTAAGTGTCACCACTTCTGTGATTTCCCTGCCGAACGAGGAAATGAAAGGGCGCATCGTCGGGCGGAACGGACGTAATATCCGCGCATTCGAGCAGGCTGCCGGCGTGGATGTGATTGTGGACGATACCCCCGAAGCGGTCACCATCTCCTGTTTTGATCCGGTCAGGCGGGAGGTTGCCCGGCGGGCGCTGGAGCGGTTGATTGTGGATGGACGCATCCACCCGGCGCACATCGAGAAAGTACTTGGGGAAGAGCAGAAGGAAGTGGATAAGAGCATTATCGAAGCGGGCGAACAAGCCGCCTATGATGCCGGTGTAACCGGCCTGCACCCCGAAGTGATCAAAGTCTTAGGCCGTTTGAAATATCGCACCTCTTATGGGCAGAATCAGCTGGCCCATGCGGTTGAGGTTGCCAAACTTTCGGCTGTGCTGGCAGCCGAACTGGGTGCGGACGTGGATATGTGCCGGATGGGTGGTTTGCTGCACGATTTGGGCAAAGCCATGGATCACAATACCGACGGCACTCATGCCATGATCGGTGCGGAGTTTGCCAAACGCTACGGCGTGCCGGCAAAAGTGGTCAACATCATTGCTTCTCACCATCATGAAGTTGAGCAGGAAAGTGTTGAGGCGATCATTGTCGAGGCGGCCGATGCTATTTCCGGCGCTCGGCCGGGAGCTCGCCGCGAAGACCTGGAACAGTACATCAAACGCCTGCGGGCTCTGGAAGAAATTGCCAATTCCTTCAAGGGCGTTAGCCAGAGTTATGCCATCCAGGCCGGACGGGAAGTTCGCATCATCGTCCGTCCGGAGGACATTGACGATCTGGCGGCAACCCGTCTGGCCAGGGATATTGCGAAAAAGATTGAAGAAACCATGCAATATCCCGGTCAAATCAAGGTAACGGTTATCCGAGAAACACGGGCGGTTGATTACGCCCGCTAAACCCGCCGCTCATGAAGCAGTTACTCCAAAACTTGCGGGATGGTAAAGCCGCAGTTGTAGAAGTACCGGTACCGACGCCGAAACCCGGCTCGGTACTGGTACGCAACGCGGTTTCCTTGATCTCCGCCGGTACCGAGCGGATGGTGGTGGACTTTGCCGGTAAAAGTTTGTTTGGCAAAGCCCGCTCTCGCCCGGATCTTGTTCGTCAGGTGTTGGATAAAGCCCGCCGCGAAGGTGTATTGACCACCCTCGATGCAGTTTTCAATCGGCTGGATCAGCCGATGGCGTTGGGTTATTCCTCCGCTGGTACGGTTGTGGCGGTCGGCGCTGATGTAGAGGGACTTAAACCCGGTGACCGGGTAGCCTGCGCTGGCGGGGGGTATGCAGTCCATGCCGAGTATGTGGTTGTCCCAAAACACCTGCTGGCAGCCTTGCCGGAGGAGGTGGATTTCGAGAGCGCCGCCTTCACTACACTGGGTGCGATTGCCTTACACGGCTTTCGATTGGCTGAAACCCAGATTGGCGAGCGGATTGCGGTGATCGGGTTGGGGCTGTTGGGCCTGCTCAGTGTCGGGATTGCCCGTGCAGCAGGCTGTTCGGTTTTTGGCGTGGATTTAGACCCACGGCGGATTGCCCTGGCGGAGCAAATGGGTGCGATTGCTGTACCACGATCTGCAGCGGAGGAAAGCGGCCGCTCGTTGAGTGAGGGGCGTGGTTTTGATGCGGTTCTAATCTGTGCCGACACTCCCAGCAGCGACCCGGTTGAATTGGCTGGCTTACTGGCACGTGAACGCGCGAAAGTGATTGCAGTTGGAGCGGTTGGTCTCTCTTTGCCCCGCAAGATTTATTATGAAAAAGAATTGCAATTCGTCGTTTCGCGTTCGTACGGGCCGGGGCGCTATGATCCGCAGTACGAGGAAGGTGGGGTGGATTACCCCTATGGATATGTGCGCTGGACGGAGGGGAGGAACTTGCAGGCGGTCGTCGCTCTGCTTGCCAGCGGAAAGTTGGATGTAAAACCGCTGATTACACACCGTTTCCCCATCGAACAGGGCGAGGTGGCTTATGATCTGATCAGCGGCAAAAGCGGTCAGCCGTTTTTAGGGGTGCTCTTGACCTATCCTCAGGGTGAGGAATGGACTGCACCGCTGCGCCGGGTGGAGTTGAGGCCGCAAAACCAGCCGCTGGAAGGGCTGCCGGGGCTGGGGGTGCTGGGCGCCGGCAATTACGCAACGGCAGTATTTTTACCGGTGGTGCAAAAAAGCGGTGGGGTAAAAAAAGTGGGGATTGCCACCGCAGGCGGATTGAGTGCCCGCCATGCTGCCGAGCGCTACGGCTTTGAGATTGCCAGTTCGCAGGAAAGTGATGTTTTGGGAAACCCACGGGTTGAAATTGTCGCAATCCTGACCCGTCATCAGCACCATGCCCGGCAGGTAATTCGGGCTTTACAAGCCGGTCAGCACGTGTTTTGCGAAAAACCGCTGGCCATCACGCCGGAAGAACTAGATGCCATTCAAGAATTGCTGATGCAGCAACCACCCGCCTTGCTGACGGTGGGTTTCAATCGCCGATTTGCGCCGTTTTCCCAAAAATTGTCCGGTTTTTTATCTGACCGGCACGAACCGATGTTCATTCAATATCGGGTGAATGCGGGTTACCTGCCCTTGACTCACTGGCTGCATGACCCGCAGCAGGGCGGTGGACGAATCATCGGGGAGGGGTGCCATTTCATTGATTACCTGACTTTTCTGGTTGGCAAACCGCCCATCCGGGTGCGGGCAGCCGGTTTGCCGGATGGGGAACGTTATCGGCAGGATAATGTGAGCATGATCTTGACCTTTGAAGACGGTTCGATTGGTAGCCTTACCTATCTGGCGAACGGTGATAAGAGTTTTCCGAAAGAAAGGGTGGAGGTGTTCTGCGGCGGACGAGTGGCGGTTTTGGATGATTTTCGTTCGCTCGAGCTGATCCACAACGGCCACCGCCAGAAATTCACCGCTCGCTTGCGGCAAGACAAAGGACATCAGGCTTTGTGGCAGGCTTTTGTGGAGGCTGTCCGGCAAGGTGGTTCCCCTCCAATTCCATATGATCATCTGCTGGGTGTAACCCGAGCCAGTTTTGCCGCTGTGGAATCCCTCCGTCAGCAGGCTGATGTAGAAATCCGGCTGGCTTAAATCCCGGAGAGACATGTCCAGCGTGTGGACGAAAGCATACTGTCTGGTTAAGGAAGTGGGTCCTGGCCCGCTCATTTCTCTGGCAATCTACCGGATGGGCATTCAAAGCGGTTATTACCGCTGGCGAACGCCGATTGGCGGTAGAAAATTAAGAAATCTCCCTGACCTTCGTGCCGATGTGTTTGTCCTGCCCGATCCGGTTCGGCTACTAGAGTGGGATCGTCTGCGTGGTGTAGATGGAACTGCCGAAGCCGAAGAAATCCTCTCCGGCCGGGTCAGGTTGTTCGGTGCCGAGCCGCAGCCCCTGAATTTTAAACCCCCGCACCCGGATCGGCATTGGAGCACGCTTGATGAGCAGGGTGTAGCAGGCGATATCAAGCAAATCTGGGAAGCGGCTCGGCTTGGATGGGTTTTCCCACTGGGCAGGGCTTACCGGCTGACCGGTGATGAACGCTACGCTCATTTTTTTTGGAATTCTTGGGAGCAGTTCGTTCTGCACAACCCGCTCAACTGCGGAGAAAACTGGCTTTCGGCCCAGGAGGTCGCTCTGCGATTGATTGGGTTGGGGTTTGCCGTTCAGGCTTTTCAACCCTCCGCACACTCTGATCGAAGTCGAAGGCAAAGTGCAGCCGAAGCCATCGTCCAGCATGCCCGGAGGATCGAGGTTACGCTTTCGTATGCGCGGGCCCAGAACAACAATCACCTGCTTTCTGAGGCAGTGGGCTTGTTGATGGCGGCTCACCTTTTACCGGACTGGTATGAATCACGCCGCTGGCGGAAGACCGGTTGGAAATGGTTTCAGTGGGCGATTGACCACCAGATTGAAGCGGATGGGGAATACGTTCAGCACAGTGTCAATTATCACCGGCTGATGTTGACCTTGGGACTGATCGTCTTTCGAATGGCTCAGGTTGAGAAGTTTGCTTTACCGGATAGAATCTGCCAAAAATTGCAACTCGCGGCGGAGTGGTTGAGGGGGGTGATGGATGAAACCAGCGGTCAAGCCCTTCAACTGGGTCACCATGACGGAGCCTATCTGATTCCGTTTGGAGGAAGCATTGAGGATTATCGCCCCACCGTTCAGGCCGCCCTGGCCGCTTTCGGCGGTCAGCGTGCTTTGCCGGAAGGGGGTTGGGACGAATTAGCCGCCTGGCTGGGATTGAATCCGACTGAGTTAACCCCCATGAAAGGTTGCCCAAATCTAAATGGGATTAAACGATTGGGCAATACTCGTGAATGGGCCAGTCTGCGGGCGAAGCATTTCACCAATCGCCCGGCACATGCCGATCAATTACAGGTAGAACTGTTTTGGAACGGCTGCCGGGTGGTGTGCGATGCTGGCACTTTTGCCTACAATCTTCCGCCCCCGTGGCAAAATGGTCTGGCACAGGCTGGGGTGCACAATGCACCGTTGTTGAATGATCAACAACCCATGCTGTGGGCGGGAAAATTTTTATGGCTGCAATGGGATCAGGCACGATTTTTGGAAGAATCGGATGAGCAGCGGCAGCAGGTGGCGGCTGTGCGATATGGATACTACCGATGGGGTGTTCATCAAGAACGCCGGTTAACCCGGGTAGATACCGGCCGCTGGCAGGTGGTTGACCGTCTTTCGCCCCTTCGCTCTGGTCAGATTATCGGAAAAATCAACCTGAACTGGTTGTTGCGGGATGGGGAATGGAATCTGGATGATGGGGCGTTGATGGTGGAGTATGCGGAATTTCGTCTCGTGGTTCGGGTGGTCAGTCAACCACAAGGTTCGATGAAGATGAGGATCGTGCGGGCGGGTCAGATTGTGAATGGTGATGGGGAGAAGGGCCTTGAATCCCTCCTGGGCTGGTTTTCTCCAACTTACCTTGTCCGTCTTCCGGCAATTTCATTCTGTATCGAAATACATGCCAATCTCCCAATTCTATTACAGACGGATTTTGAGATTTACCCGAAGTAAGCCTTCCTTAAAGAAGCCCGTACATACTGAAAATTTTAAGATAAAATCAGAGCGATGCATATTTTGTTAATTCATCAGGCGTTTGCTTCCCTGGACGAAGCCGGTGGAACACGGCATTACGAAATGGCTCGTTTTCTGGTTTCACGTGGTCATCAAGTTACGATTGTTGCCAGCCCGGTTTCTTACCTGACGGGTAAAGCTCGACAGCAAAAAGTCCAATGGCTGACTGGCGAACAACCCGAGCCGGGTATTACCATTTTGAGGGCGTTTACTTACCCGGCGCTGCACAGAAGTTTTTTCCACCGGTTAATCAGTTTTTTTAGTTTCATGTTTTCTTCATTTCTGGCCGGTTTATCCGTAAAACGAGTTGATTTGGTTTGGGGTACTTCTCCGCCCATTTTTCAGGGGGTAACCGCCTGGATGGTAGCACGTTTAAAGGGAGTGCGTTTTTTATTCGAAGTGCGCGATTTGTGGCCGGCGTTTGCGGTCGCGGCTGGTGTACTGCGCAGCCCGTTCCTGATTCGACTTTCGGAGGAATTGGAAAAATTCCTTTACCGGCACGCCGATCGGGTGATGGTCAATTCGCCGGGTTTCATTGAACATGTCAGCCGTCGCGGGGCGCGCTGGGTGGAACTTGTTCCCAACGGGGCTGATCCGGACATGTTCGACATGCACCAGAACGGAGTTCACATCCGTCAGCAGTGGGGCCTGGGTGATGAATTTGTGGTTTTATACGCCGGTGCTCATGGACTTTCGAATGATCTGGAAGTTGTTCTTGACTCTGCCCGGATTTTGAAGGATGATCCGCGTATCCGATTTGTGCTGGTGGGGGATGGCAAAGAGAAACCCAATCTCATCCGTCAGGCGCAAGAGATGGGGTTGACCAATATCCTGTTCATGCCGCCGGTTGCGAAGAAAGAGATGGGGAAAATTTTGTCGGCTGCGGATGCCTGTTTAGCCATTCTCAAACCCCTGGACTGGTATAAAACGACTTACCCGAACAAGGTGTTCGATTATATGGCGGCTGGTAAGCCGGTTTTGCTGGCGATTGATGGGGTGATTCGCGAGGTGGTTGAGTCTCATCGGGCTGGAATTGCTGTTCCACCGGGGAATCCGCAGGCTTTAGCGGAAGCCGTGCAAAGACTGGCTGCCGATCCGCAAACGGTTAAAGCGATGGGATTGGCCGGCAAAAAAGCGGTACAAAACTGCTATAATCGGCAGCAATTCTCGCTTCGCCTGGCTGAAATAATTGAGGAAATGAGGTTTTAACCATGCCGGAAAAAATCTTGATTGTGGAAGATGAACAAACTTTGCAGGAAACCCTTGCATACAACCTGACCCGGCAAGGTTACGAGGTTGAGACGGCGGGGGATGGCATAAAGGCGCTGGATCTGGCCCGCAAAATCCATCCTGATCTGATTATTCTGGATATTATGTTACCGGGGATTGACGGTTTTGAGGTTTGCCGGATACTGAGGCAGGAGATGACCACGCCGGTTTTGATGCTGACTGCCCGGGATGATGAAATTGACCGGGTAGTGGGGTTGGAGGTCGGCGCGGATGATTACCTGACCAAACCGTTCAGTATGCGCGAACTGCTGGCAAGAGTGAAAGCCATGCTACGGCGGGTGCGGCTGATGCGCGAAGAATTCAGCCAAACGACGGGTGAGGTGAGTACCCCTTCGCAGTTGTTGACGTTTGGCAATCTGGTGGTTGATATTACCCGCCGTGAGGTACGCTTGAACGATCAGGTGATTCCGCTCAAACCCAAGGAGTACGAATTACTGCTCTTTCTGGCTCAACATCGCGGGCAGGTTCTTTCGCGGGAGTTTATTCTCGAAAGGGTGTGGGGATGGGATTACATCGGCGACAGCCGCACGGTTGATGTTCACGTGCGATGGCTGAGAGAAAAGATTGAGGATCATCCCGCTCAGCCTGTCAGAATTGTAACGGTGCGTGGAGCGGGATATCGCTTTGAGGGCTGATGCGGCGCATGAAACGCTCTCTATTGTGGCGGTTGGCAATCCCCTTCATCTTGTTGATCATTTTATCGGTGGGGGGCGTCAGTTTGTATGCGTACCGCTTCATGGAACGGACGTACTATGAAAATCTTCGGACTACGCTGCGTACCGAAGCGGATTTAATCGCCAGGGATGTTCTTGAACATTTGCGGGAAGGTGAAATCAATCCGCAGTTAGACAATTTAGTCAATGATTATGCCAGTATTACCGGCGTTCGGGTCACCATTATCCTGCCGGACGGGCGGGTCATCGGCGAATCGGGTCGAGATCCAACGCAAGTGGAGAATCACCTGAATCGCCCGGAAGTGCAGCAAGCTCTTGCGGAAGGAGAGGGTACGGCAATCCGATTGAGCAATACCGTTCATCAGCGGTTATATTATCTTGCTCTGCGGGTTGACGGCAACGGTGTACCGCTGGGGGTTGTGCGGCTTGCCAGCTCGATTGAAAAGATCGAGACCGATTTACTGGAATTGAGAAATACCATTCTTGGGAGTGCCTTGCTGACAATTGGCTTGACGATTTTGCTGGCTTTTCTGGCTGCCAATCAGACGATTACGCCTTTACGCCAGTTGACTCGTGAGGTTTCAAGGTTGGGAATCGGGAATTTTAACATTGAATTACCAACTTACCGCCAGGATGAAATTGGCATATTGAGTCAGGCGTTTGTGCGTATAGCCAAGAGACTAAGTGAGCAAATTGAAGGTTACCGTGAAGAACGCAGCAAACTGGATGCTGTTTTAAGGAATATGAATGATGCCATCTTGATTGTGGATGGTCAGGGCTTGGTGACCTTGATCAATCCGGCGGCAGAGCGGATTTTCAACGTGGACTCAAGTCGCGCTCTAGGGCATTCACTGGTGGAGGTTGTGCGTCAGCATGCATTTGTCGAATTGTGGCGCAGCTGTGTGAAGACCAAACGCCAGCAAATTGCTACCATTGAAACGGCGCCCGAGCGTTTATTCATTCAAGGAATTGCGACACCGCTTGAGCCGTTGCTGCCTGAAAATACTCTGCTGGTCTTTCAGGATCTGACTCGCGTGCGGCGGCTTGAGGTCGTCCGTAGAGATTTCATCAGTAATGTTTCGCATGAATTACGCACCCCTCTGGCATCTCTGAAAGCACTGACCGAGACATTACAAGAAGGCGCTCTGGAGGATCCGCCGGCGGCGCGGCGGTTTCTGCAGAAGATGGAAAATGAAATTGACAATATGACCCAACTGGTGCGGGAGTTACTGGAACTTTCGCGAATTGAATCTGGCAAAGTTCCGCTAAACCTCAAACCCGTCCCGCCCAATGAATTGGTGGCACGAGCAGTGGAGAGGATGCAATTACAGGCAGAACGGGCGGGTTTGACCCTGCGTCGGGAGTGTGCGGAAGACCTGCCCAATGTGCTTGCCGATGCGGAACGCATCGAACAGGTGCTGGTCAACCTGCTGCACAATGCGATCAAGTTTACTCCGGCAGGAGGAGAAATCGTGGCGCGGACGTGGAAAGAAGCCGGGCAGGTCATCTTCTCCGTTCAGGACACCGGTGTGGGGATTGAGCCGGCGGCTCTTACGCGTATTTTTGAACGGTTTTACAAAGCAGACCAATCCCGCTCCGGCGGCGGTACTGGACTGGGGCTTTCGATTGCCCGGCATACGGTTGAAGCTCATTCCGGGCGAATTTGGGCGGAAAGTGAAGTGAATCGGGGCAGTACATTTTACTTCTCCATCCCCACAGCCTGAACGATTGTCATGTGGGGCAGGTTGATGAAGGATGCAGAAGGGGTGATCGGCTGGGTGACATTTGAACCGGTCAATTCGGGAAATTTGACCGTAGCAGGGACGGGGTGGGAGTCATACACTATTTATTTAAGTGGATAATCTGCACTTCTTTTGTGAAATTTAACTGAGATTCACATCGAGAGGTTTGGTGCGATGAATTCTTCCGTTACGGTTCTTTCTCAATGGCAATTTGCCATTACCTCTGTGTACCATTTCTTCTTTGTGCCGCTCACGCTGGGGCTTTCGGTTCTGGTAGCCCTCATGGAAACCATTTATGTCCGCACCGGTGACGAGCGCTACAAACGCATGACCAAATTTTGGGGCAAGTTGTTTGTCATCAACTTTGCCATGGGGGTGGTGACCGGTATCGTCCAGGAGTTTCAATTTGGGATGAACTGGTCGGAGTATTCCCGTTTTGTTGGCGATATCTTCGGAGCGCCGCTGGCGATTGAAGCGCTGTTGGCATTTTTCATCGAGTCGACCTTCTTGGGGGTGTGGATTTTCGGGTGGGATCGTCTGTCTAAATCCCTGCACGCGGTAGCCATCTGGCTGGTAGCCATTGCCTCGAACCTGTCGGCATTCTGGATTCTGGTTGCCAATTCGTTCATGCAATCGCCGGTAGGTTATGCAGAAGAGGGCGGGCGGCTGGTGATGCAGCAGTTTTCAGCCTTGTTGACCAACCCGTACGTGTGGGGTCAGTTCCCTCATACCGTTTTTTCGGGGTTTACCACGGCGGCATTTTTTGTGATGGGTATCAGCACTTATCATCTGCTGCGCCGAAAACAGGAGGAAGTCTTCAAACCCTCGTTTCAACTGGCAACCGTATTTGGGAGTTTGTCCATTCTGATGGTCATATTGATCGGCCATAATCAGGCGCAACAGATGGTCAAATTGCAGCCGATGAAAATAGCTGCCGCAGAAGCCTTGCTGAATACCGAAAACCCGGCTTCGTTCTCGCTTCTTTCGGTGGTGGATCAGGAGACGATGAGTGAGCAAATTTCACTGCGGATTCCGCGCGTTCTCAGTTTGCTGGCATATAACCGCCTGGATGGCGAAGTGAAGGGCATCCTGGACCTGCAAAAAGAATACGAACAAAAGTACGGGCCGGGTAATTATGTTCCCCCCATTGGCATCAGTTACTGGTCGTTTCGGTTTATGGTGGGCAGCGGTTTTTTGATGCTGGCTTTTGCGGCTTATGCGTTGTATCGGGTGCTGCGCAATCAACTCAATGCTGAAACGCGCTGGTTGAAACTTTTCCTGCCGGCGATGGCACTGCCCTATCTAGCCAATATTTTTGGCTGGCTTCTGACTGAAATGGGCAGGCAACCCTGGGTGGTTTACGGAAAATTACTCACGGCTGAGGCAGTATCTCCCAACCTCACCCCTGGGATGGTCATGACTACTTTACTGGGATTTACGATTGTCTATGGAGTATTGATGGTTGCGGATGTGTATTTATTGCGTAAATACGCCATTGCCGGCGCAGAAGCACAATTGCCAAAACCGCGCACTGTGGAAGAGCAAACCTATTGGGAATGAGGAGGACGAGATGGATCTGAATACGCTTTGGTTCATCTTGATTGCGGTATTGTTTGTGGGCTACTTTGTGTTGGAAGGATTTGATTTGGGGGTAGGAATGCTGCTGCCTTTTCTGGGTAAGAATGATACCCAGCGCAGAATGATCCTCAACACAATTGGACCCCATTGGGACGGCAACGAAGTCTGGTTGATTACTGCCGGGGGGGCGATGTTTGCGGCTTTTCCAAACTGGTATGCGACCCTTTTCAGCGGTTTTTATCTGGCGTTGTTTTTGATGTTGATCGGTCTGATTGTGCGGGGAATTGCGTTGGAGTTCCGGTCCAAAGACGAGAATCCCCTATGGCGCAAGTTGTGGGACTGGGCAGCCTGTGTGGGCAGCTTTATCCCCTCGCTTCTGTGGGGAGTGGCTTTTGCCAATTTCATCCGTGGTGTACCCATTGATGCTCAAAAGTATTATGTGGGTGGCTTCTGGGATTTGATTAATGTCTACTCCATTTTGGGTGGACTTGTGACGTTATTCGGATTTTTACTGCAAGGGGCCATTTTCCTCTCACTGAAAACCGATGAACCCATTGCCAGCCTGGCCCGCCGAACGGCCGGCCGAATATGGGTTGGAACGACCCTGGCGCTGGTTGCGGTCACAGTCGGGACTTATTTATTCACGGATATTTTGGAAAGGCTGGGGGTCAACCCCGGCCCGGTGCCGATTGGAGCGGTTCTGGCTTTGCTGGCTGCGGGTTGGTTTATCCGACAGGGACGGGACGGCTGGGCTTTTGCCAGCAACACACTGGCAATCATTCTTTCAACCGCCACCATATTTTTAGTCCTGTACCCGCGTGTGCTGGTTTCCAGTCTCAGTCCCAATTTCAGCCTGACGATTTACAACAGTGCTTCCGGTCCGACCACGCTCCAAACAATGACCATTGTGGCGTTAATTTTTGTTCCGCTGGTTTTACTGTACCAGGGCTGGAGTTATTGGGTTTTCCGTAAACGGGTGTCGGCAAATCCCAGGGATTTGCATTATTAATTCTGACCGGCTCATCGCATCAGGACGGTGTGGATTTCCCGCCGTCCGAAATTTTTTAATGGTCGGCGAATAGCACTTTACCTTAACTCAAACATGGCTTAAAATCACAACACTACAATCCTCACGGGAGGCAGTTTATGAGCAAGCAGTGTTGTCGAAAAGAAGTTGTCACCACCGATCAAGCGCCCAAACCGATTGGCCCTTATTCGGCAGCAGTAAAGGGTGGGCACTTTTTATTTACGGCGGGGCAAATTGGAATTGACCCGCAAACGGGTGAAATTGTACACGGGGGAGTGGAAGCAGAAACCCGTCAGGTGATGAAAAACATCCGCGCATTGCTGGAAGCAGCCGGCACCAGCTTCGAGCGAGTGGTCAAGACCACGATTTTCCTGCGGGATATGAACGATTTTGCCAAAGTGAACGCGATTTACGGAGAGTTCTTCCCCAGCGAACCGCCGGCGCGTTCCACTGTTCAGGTTGCAGGGCTTCCCAAAGGCGCAGCAGTGGAGATCGAGGTGGTCGCTTTATTGGCGGAGGATGATCCCTGCTGTTGATCGAAGGACTTAAACATTCCCGGGACGTGAACCAGTCAATGGTTCAATCGGTTTCAATCATCATTCCATGCTACAACGAGGAAAAAACCATTTCCTTGCTGCTGGATGCTATTTACCGTCAGACCTACCCGCGTCATTTGATGGAAGTGATCGTTGCCGACGGCGGTTCGGTGGATGAGACCCGTCAACGGATTGCGGCTTTTCAACAAACCCATCCCGATCTTAAAGTGCGGGTGATTGATAACCCGAAGCGGATCATTCCGGCAGCGCTCAACCGCGCCATTGAGGCCTCTGAGGGGGAGATTATCTTACGGCTGGATGCTCACTGCGTACCGGCTGAGGATTACATTGAACGCAGTGTGCAAAATCTCGACAAAGGGGTTGGGGATAATGTGGGCGGTTTGTGGATAATCGAACCCGGCAGTCAGGATTGGATCGGTTATTCGATTGCTGCGGCAGCTGCCAACCCGTTGGGGGTAGGGGATGCCCGCTATCGTTACAGCCGTCACATGGGAGAAGTAGACACGGTGCCTTTTGGGGCCTTTCATCGCTCGCTGATTGAAAAAATTGGCGGTTACGACGAGACCCTGCTGACCAATGAGGACTACGAATTCAATACGCGCATTCGCCAAAACGGTGGAAAGGTATTTTTTGATCCGGCTATTCGCAGCATCTACTACGCCCGGCCGAATCTAGGTTCGCTGGCACGCCAGTACTGGCGCTACGGTTACTGGAAATGGCGCATGCTGCGTCGATATCCCCGCTCGCTGCGCTGGCGGCAGCTTCTTCCACCTCTATTTGTCACTGCAGTGGCTCTGATGTTGATATTATCCATGTTCATGGAAATTACACGTTTTCTGCTGATTGGACTTCTGGGTTTGTATGGGTTGGCGCTGATGGTTTCTGCCATCCCGTCAGCCGTGCAAAAGCGTCAATGGTATTTGGTTATTGGTGTTCCGCTGGCTATTGCTACCATGCACTTTTGCTGGGGATTGGGCTTTTTAACCAGTATGTTTCGCTCTCTGAAATCGTGAGATAATTAATTTCATGGGTACACAACCACTATCACCTCGTCAAGGTCTTCGATTACGCCCTACTGAAAGACGCTCAACCCTTTTTCTTGGGGATTTTCTGGTTGCCATTCTCTCGTTGCTCTTATCTCTCTATCTTTGGGCGCAGGGGGCAGAATGGTATCGTTTTTCCTGGGCATTTTTACAGGAAAGAGTACCGCTGTGGTTCTTCTTTTTACCGGTAATCTGGCTGCTTTTACTGTCCGAATCATATAGTCCGCGGCGTTCCAGCATCCGCACTGAAACTGTGCAGGAAATTACACTGGCTGCGGGAATCAGTCTGGTGCTATACCTGCTCGTCTTTTTCGTCTCGGAACCCAATTCATTACCCAGACGCGGGGTGGGTGTCTTCATCTTGTCGGCTTATCTGCTTACCCTTGCCTGGCGATTTTTGTACATTCGATTGTTTACTACACCGCTGTTCATGCGGCGGGTGTTGATTGTCGGAGCCGGGCGGGCTGGATCTGAACTTGTACGGATTATCAAGGAGATCTGGCCGCCACCGTTTTATCTGGTCGGTTTGGTGGATGATGACCCGGAGAAGATAGGGGGGAATGTGATGGGTTATCCCATCCTGGGCGGAAACGAGCAATTATTCGATCTGGTGCAGGAGCATCAGGTCACCGATCTGGTATTTGCCATTTCAGGTGAGATGAATCCTCAAATGTTCAGCCGCTTACTGGAAGCGGAAGAACAGGGAATTGAAGTAACCACCATGCCAACAATGTATGAAGAACTGCTGGGGCGCATTCCCATTTATTTTTTACAAACTGACTGGGTGTTGCGTTCTTTTGTGGATCAGGTTCACGCCAGCGGCTTTTTTGAACTGGCAAAACGACTGATGGACATTTTTGGCGGATTGGTCGGGTCTTTTGTGATGATGGTCTTATTTCCAATTATTGCTCTTCTCATTATCATCGATTCGGGCTTTCCGATTTTCTACCAACAAGTACGGCTGGGTAAAAACGGCAGACCGTATAATATGATCAAATTTCGGACGATGCGGCAGGATGCTGAAAAAGATGGGATTGCCCGTCCGGCGAGCAAGAACGATGACCGCGCTACGCGGGTTGGCCGTTTTTTACGCAAGACCCATCTGGATGAATTACCCCAATTCATCAATGTCTTACGTGGGGATATGAGCCTGGTCGGCCCGCGTGCAGAGAGGCCCGAAATTGTAGAGCATTTACAGCAATACATCCCATTTTACCGGGCGCGCTTATTTGTCAAACCGGGTTTGACCGGATGGGCGCAGGTCAATTATGGGTATGCCGAAAATGTGGAGATGAATGCTATCAAATTGGAGTTTGATTTATATTACATCAAACGCAGGAACTTATTGTTAGATTTTCTCATTCTCATCCGAACCATCGGTACGGTGGTTGGTTTTAAGGGTCAGTAATTGAATGAAAAATAAACCCAATATTCGAAATCGTTACGTTTTAATGGGCGATTTAGCGCTGATTGTCCTTTCGGTATTCGGTGCGCTGATTCTTCGTTTTGAATTGGGAAGCCTCTTTTTTGCTTACCTGCCGTTTGGTTACTGGATGATTGCTGTTGCGCTGGTCATCAAACCAATTGTATATTACTTGTTTGGTTTGTACCGGCGGATGTGGATGTATGCCAGTGTTGAGGAATTAAAACTTATCGTTATTGCCGTAACAACTGCTTCCATCATGGTAGCAGTGGTCATGCTGATTCTCTTCACCCGTGGTTTTCTACCAGGCTACCTGCGCTCGGTCTTTGTGATTGACTGGCTGCTTTCACTGGCGATGGTTGGAGGGTTGCGCTTCGCTTTTCGTTTTCTGGCGGAGACACGTCGCCGTTTTGTAGAGATGCAGGCTGGCAGGGTAAAACGAGTCCTGATCGTAGGTGCTGGGGATGCAGGCGCTCTGGTGGTAAAGGAGTTGCAGAAGAATCCCCAGTTAAATCTGATCCCGGTTGGCTTTCTGGATGATAACCCAACCAAACAAAAACAGCAGATTCACGGTGTGCCAGTTGTGGGCACCATCAATGATATGACGCGCTGGTTGGAAAAACTGCGGGTAGATGAGGTCATCATTGCGATACCCAGTGCGCCGGGGCGAGTAGTCAGGATGGTTGCCGATATTGCTCGCCTAAAGGGGATTCCTTTCCGCACCATGCCGGGAATTTATGAATTGTTGGGTGGTAAGGTCAGTGTCAGCCGTTTAAGAGAGGTGGATATTACCGACCTGTTACGTCGCCAGCCAACCCGTATCAAAGAAGAATGGATTGGTGAAGTTTTAGCAGATAAAATCGTACTGGTGACGGGGGCTGGCGGTTCCATTGGGCGGGAATTGTGCCGGCAGATTGCGCGCTACAACCCGGCTGAGCTGATTATGCTGGGCCACGGAGAAAACAGTATTTTTGAAGGACTTTTGGAACTGAAAGACCACTTTCCAACACTGACGATTCGCCCGGTGATTGCCGATGTGCGCGATCGAATGCGGCTTAATCAGGTTTTCAGCCAGTATCATCCGCAAATTGTTTTCCATGCAGCGGCTCACAAACATGTCTCGTTGATGGAAGTCAATGTGGAAGAAGCCGTTACCAATAACATCCTTGGTACCAAAAATCTGGTGGATTTAGCCATCCAGCACCGCGTGGAACGGCTGGTGATGATTTCCTCGGATAAGGCAGTCCGTCCGGCGAATGTGATGGGCGCTACCAAGCGGGTGGCAGAGATGCTGGTGATTGACGCGGCTTTACGAACGGGAATGGCCTTTTCGGTTGTGCGTTTTGGAAATGTGTTGGGAAGCCGTGGCAGCGTTGTGCCGATTTTTAAGCAGCAAATTGCTCGCGGAGGGCCAGTCACTATCACCCACCCGGATATGAAGCGTTATTTCATGACCATCCCTGAAGCCGTTTATCTTGTTCTGCAGGCTGCCGGAATGAGTAAAGGTGCTGAAACCTTTGTGTTAAATATGGGACAACAGGTGCGTATTCTGGATCTGGCGGAAGATTTAATCCGTCTCTCCGGTCTGGAACCGGGAAAGGACATTGAAATTGTATTTACCGGTGTGCGGCCGGGGGAAAAGTTGAGCGAAGATCTGTGGGACGAGGGTTTTCAATTCCTCTCGACCGAACATCCCGATATCTTCCGTTCCCAAAACACCGAACCGCTCAGCAGTGAGCGGCTGGCCGAATTTGTGGATGAACTGGTCAATCTGGCCCGTGAAGGATCAAGCGAAGAGATTATTCACCTGCTCGATCAGTTTATTCCCGGAGCGGTTATTCAAAGCACACCCCCACCGGAGATCACTTCAATTATCTGATGGCTGTATTGGATGCGGCTCAGTGGAGTACATTGTTGAAACAATTTCCCTCGGCACATTTACTGCAAACCGCCGAATGGGGTGAGTTCAAGGCCGCCTTTGGCTGGCAGCCACTAAGGCTGGTCAGTGGCTCTGCCGCCGCGCAAGTTTTATTCCGTCGTTTACCGCTTGGTCTGACCATTGCTTATCTCCCGAAAGGTCCGTTAGGCTCCGATTGGGCGAATTTGCTGGCGGAAGTGGACGAACATTGTCGCCGCCAAAGGGCTATCTTCCTGAAAGTTGAGCCGGACTGCTGGGAGGATGAGCCGGACTTTACCCATTTGCGGAATTACTTTACTGGCTGGTTTGAGTCAAGGCCAGTTCAACCCCGACGCACGGTTGAGATCAGTTTAGCGGGCAACGAAGAGGACTGGTTGAACCGGATGAAACAAAAGACCCGCTATAATATCCGCCTTGCGCAGCGCAAAGATGTGGTTGTTGAAAATTCAACTGACGTGAACCTGTTTTATCGAATGATGGTTACGACGGGCGAGCGGGATGGATTTGGGGTTCACTCGCCAGATTATTATCAACGGGTTTTTGATTCGTTTGCGCCAAAGGGGATGTGTGTGTTGTTATTGGCAAAGTATCAAAACACGCCGCTGGCGGGGTTGATGATATTCGCCTTTGGCCAGCGGGCCTGGTATTTTTATGGAGCTTCCAGCAACGAGGAACGTCATCGGATGCCAGCTTATTTATTGCAATGGGAAGCGATGCGTTGGGCAGCTTCTCGCGGTTGTACGGTTTATGATCTGTGGGGCATCCCGGATGAGGATGAAGAAGTGTTAGAAAGCCAGTTCTCGACACGAGAAGATGGCTTGTGGGGTGTTTATCGCTTCAAGCGTGGTTTTGGGGGAAGAGTACGTCGTAGTGTCGGCGCATGGGATCGGGTCTACCAACCGCTTCTGTATGCACTTTATCAGCAGTTTATTGCCCGGCGGCGAATAGAAGGGTAGGAAGATGGGGTTCTGTTTTCAGTGCGGTTCAGAATTGATTCGGTCATGGATGGAAAACCGGCAGCGCGAGGTTTGCCCGCGTTGTGGATGGGTTCACTATCCGCAGTTGAAGGTCAGCGCCGCGGCAATGGTGCTGGAGGAAAATCGGTTGTTACTGGTCAAGCGGGCAACGCCGCCGTGGCAGGGCTGCTGGTATTTACCTGCCGGTTACGTGGAAGCCGATGAAGACCCGGCCCACGCTGCCGAAAGGGAACTTTTGGAAGAAACCGGCTTGCTTGCTTGTGCGGGCGCTTTACATGGCGCCTATTTTTTTGACGATGATCCGCGCGGCAACGGTTTATTGCTGGTTTATCATATGCGCCTTACCGGTGGAAGTTTGAACCTCAATGACGAGACCGACCAGGCTGGCTTTTTTGAGATGAATCGACTACCTTCTCCCTTAACCGGCGCCGGTCATGACCGGGCGATTGCCGAATGGGTAGCGATGACGAAAACTGATCGGGGGTTACAGAAATGGAATTAGACCAGTGGAACGATTTGCTTCTTGACCTGCCAGCAGCTCACATTTTACAAACCCGTCAATGGGCTGAGGTGAAGGCCAATTATGGCTGGACGCCTTACCCAAAAGTCTGGCGGGATGAGGCCGGTAAGGTCCAGGCGGCTGCGCTGATTCTGGAACGTAGCCTGCGATTGGGATGGTTTACCGCGGGGCTGCGGGTGATGTATGTCCCGCGCGGCCCTTTGATGGATTGGAAGGACGAACTTTGGCGCACCCGGGTGATTAGCGACCTGGAGAAAATAGCCCGTCGGCGGGGCGCCATTTTTCTCAAAATAGATCCGGAGGTCGTCATTGGTAAGGGCATTCCCCAGACGGAAGATGCGCTGGAAGACTCGCTCGGACGAGGCGTGATGAATTGGCTCAGGCAGCGTCGGTGGCGTTTTTCCACAGAGCAAATTCAATTTCGCAATACGGTCTGGCTGGACTTAGCCGGTTCGGAGGAAGACTGGCTGGCGCGAATGAAGCAAAAGACCCGTTACAATTTGAGGCTGGCTCAGCGTAAAGGTGTGACGGTTAGACTGGGAAGTATTCAGGATTTGCCGCTGCTATATCGAATGTATGCTGAAACCTCCCTGCGGGATGGCTTTACGATTCGCAGCGAAGCTTATTACCTGACGGTTTGGCAAAAATTTTTGGAAGCCGGCATGGCCGAAGTGCTGCTTGCGGAGGTTGAAGGAGAGGTAGTTGCCGGTCTGATATTGTTCTTCTTCGCTGGCCGGGCGTGGTATCTGTATGGAATGTCACGCAACCTCCATCGGGACAAGATGCCGAATTATCCTCTTCAATGGGAAGCAATGCGCCGAGCCAAAGCCCACGGCTGTCAGATTTACGATTTATGGGGTGCTCCGGATGAATTTATTGAACAGGATCGCATGTGGGGTGTGTTTCGTTTCAAGCAGGGTTTGGGCGGGGAGGTGATTCGCACGATTGGTGCCTGGGATTACCCGGCCCGACCGCTATTGTATGTGCTTTATATGCAAATTTTGCCTCGTTTGCTGGAATGGATGCGCCAGCGTGGGCAGCAGCAGACTCGCAAGGAGGTTGGGGTATGATGCCGCGGATTCGGATTGCTCATCTACCAACGCCGATTGAGCCATTACCTCGACTCGGTGCGGTGCTGGGCGGGATTAAACTGTGGGTTAAACGGGATGACCTGACCGGTTTGGCGGGTGGTGGCAACAAAATCCGTAAACTGGAATATGTGCTGGCTGAAGCTCAAGCCAATGGTGCGCGCACCCTCATCACGGTTGGGGCGGTACAGTCCAATCATTGCCGGCAAACCGCGGCGCTGGCAGCCCGTTATGGCTTGGGGTGCATTTTAATCCTTTCGGGCGAGAAGGAAGTTTCGCCTTCCGGAAATTTACTTTTGGACCGCCTGTTTGGCGCAGATATCATCTTTTGTGGGGCCGAAGCACGCGATCAAGTTATTCAAAAGGTATTTGAGGAAACATGGTCGGCTGGAAAAAGACCCTTTTTGATACCGCTTGGTGCTTCCACTCCCATCGGGACGGTTGGTTATTTGACCGCATTTGAGGAATTCTTAGCCCAGGAAGTAGATGTGGATTGGATTGTGGTGGCATCCTCTTCGGCGGGAACTCAGGCCGGGCTGGTGCTGGGAGCTTTGAAAACAAGATGGAAGGGCAAGATTTTGGGCATCAGTATTGACCATCCGGCAGCCGATTTGCAGCAGCGCGTGGCTGGCCTGGTTAATGAGACGGCAGAACGAATTGATTTGAAGGTGCGCTGTCGGCCTGAAGAGGTCATGGTCAATGATGAATATCTGGGAAAAGGTTATGGCATACCTTCTCCGCAGGAAATCGAAGCCATCCGTCTGTTTGCGCGTTATGAAGGATTGCTGCTGGACCCCGTGTATACCGGTCGGGCGGCGGCAGGATTACTGGATCTGATCCGCAAGGGCTTTTTCAAACCGCAGGATCGTATCCTGTTCTGGCATACCGGCGGCACACCGGCTTTGTTCGCTGAGCGGTACCGTTCTTTATTGGGTGGATAATCAGCCTCAGGGCTTGATTGGCGGGCGCCAGGCTGCTCCAAAATCAAAGTCCTTGTCGGTTGTCAGGCGGACGAGGTTGGCGCCGTTAATGGTCATCAGGTAGATATCGTGGTTGCGGCCATCCGGCCAGCCCTCAAAAGCAAGCCAGTTGCCATCAGGAGATATGCTTACCTGAGCAACTGGGCCCGGATCGGTCTGACCACGAGGTGGAATACGGGCTGCCCGGGTGGTAAAGCGGTCCTCGTAGCGTAAGGCAAACAAATTGGGAATGCCGTCCGATTTTAGCTGACTGAACAGAATAATCGTTCCATCCGGAACCCATTTCGGCCAAAGGTCATTGACTTCACCGCTCAACGAAAAGCGGTTCTGGAATTGACCGCTGTCGGACATGACCCAGATTTGTCCATAAACCAATTCCCGAACATAGGCAATTTGGGTACCACTTGGCGACCAGGCCGGTTGCTTTTCGGTATATCGTTCACTGGTCAATTGTTTCAGGCTGCTATCTAAAAAGTTGTAGAGATAAATATCGGGGTTGCCGGCACGGGTAGAGGTAAATGCAAGTCGGTTACCATCCGGTGACCACGCCGGATCGTAGTCCGAAGCCGGGCTGGCAGGCAAAGGCAGAGGGATTGGGTCGCTGTTCGTAGTCAGATCAAGCGTGTAGATTTTGGCATTCTCGTACTGATCACGCCGGCCAGCACATGGCGAGATGAATGCCAGTTTCTGCCCATCGGGTGACCAGGTGGGCTGACAGGCACCGTCCGGCATATTAGTGAGTGGACGCTGCTGAGTTCCATCAGCATTCATCAGCCAGATTTGCATCACTCCCGTGCGATTCGAAGCAAATGCAATTTGCCCGCTTCCGCCAAACGCGGTGGGTGTAGGGCTGAAGGTGATGGTGGGAGTGGGAGTCTCGGTAGGTTCGGGTGTGGGGGTTGAAGTTGGAGAGGGGGAAGGGGTCTCAGTGGGTGTGGTTGAAGGGGGTAAAACAAAACCGATGGGCTGGGTAGTGGCTGCTACACTGATAAACAGGGTCGGGGAAGGCAAAGCGGGGAACAAGGCGCTGCGCAGTGCCATAGGAACCCCCGGTTCAATGATGAAAAAGATGGTAAGCACACTGGCCAGCAGGAGGGAAACCGGCAGCAAGCCATTATTCCGCCTTCGACGGGCAACCGGTTTAGAGGTGCGCCTTTTTAACATTGGATCCATCACCGCAATCGGCTGTGATTCGCCCTCTACAGATCGGATGACCTCGCTGGAGGGAAGTAGATTTTCAAGCGGCGGCGGGGTCACAGTGATCTGGCTGATCGGCGGACGGTCAATTTCGCTGGCGTTGAGCAGCGCTTGCTTAAATTCCAATGCGCTTTGATAGCGATCTTGCGGATCCACTTCCAGGGCTTTTTCGATGACAACTGCCAGCTTGCGAGAAGTTTTTGGCGCAAATTCCCGCACAGGGGTCAATTCTGCTTTACCGGTCGCGCGGGACAAGCCGTCTTCTGGAATTGTGCCGGTAAGACAGGCATACAGGGTCGCACCAAGTGAGTAGATGTCGGTACGGGCGTCGGTCGGGGCTGTGCCGTATTGTTCTGGAGGGGAGTAGCCGGGTGTCATGGCTCTGGCCCCGGTGGTCGTTTGCTGGTTGCCGCTCATCACCTTTGCCAGGCCAAAATCCACGAGTGCAATTTGTCCTTCTGGGGTGATTTTGATGTTTCCGGGTTTAATATCGCGATGGATGATGGGGGGCGTACGGGTGTGGAGGTAATGCAGCGCATCACAAATGGCTACCCCAATCAAGATAACCTCATCTTCCGGCAGGGTTCCTAACCGTTCAATACGCTGGCGTAAATCTTCCCCGTCTATATAATCCATAATCAGGTACTGCCCCTGACCTGGAATCGTAAAATAATCTCCCACGCGGGGCAGGTTGGGGTGTCTTAAACTGGCGAGGATGTTGGCTTCACGTTGAAACTGGCGGGCATATTCATCCGTCAGGAACAGATTCTCCTTGACGGCAACTGCAATGCCCAAATTTTCATCCATCGCCTGATAGACGGAACCCATCCCACCCTGACCGAGGATGGAGACGATCCGGTAGCGGTTATTGAGCAGAGTACCTGGAGCAAGCGGCATTAATGTTTATTCTACCTAAATTAAAAATCGGCGACAACGAATTCAGGGATGGGTTTTCATAAATGAAAGGTGAGTTTGTTGGGCGGGTTACAGTCATGCTATAATCACCGGTAGTGGCTCTGCCGAACAGGAATTCACCATGAATCTGGACATTCGCACCGCTGTTCAAACCACTTTTCTTCTTTTGCTGCTGGGTGTACTGATCAGCATCTTTACCGGTGTACGTACCATTCAATCCGGTAAACGACTCTTATACTTCCGCAAGCGTCGCGAAATGGTTTCGCGTGGCTGGCGGTTTATCTTCACGGCAGTATTGCTCGGTGGATTTGCCTTCGCAGTCAACCGTTACGCCGAACCGGTGGCTTACCAGATCTTTCCGCCTTCGCCGACAATTACTTTGACGCCTACGATTACCCTCACACCGACGATCTCTCTTACCCCAACCATTACTTTGACGCCGACCCTCACCGAAACCCCGTTGGAATCACCAACCCCGATTCTGCCGGATGCAATTGCAGCCCAAATCGAAACGACCATTACCCCAAATCCGGAGGCGGTTTTCAGCCGGGTGGTCATTGCCAAACAGATTGATAAGGATTTTCAACCGGTCAATCCGCAAACCGAATTCCAAAATCCCGTGGGAAAGTTATATGCCACGTTCAGCTATGACAAAATGACAACTGGTGGGCAGTGGTCGGTCCTGTGGGTGCGAATGACCGATAATAAAATCTTGTGTTTTCTGACCGAACCATGGACAGGCAGTACTGGTGGTTATGGATATTCAGAATGTGAACCGCCTGCTGGCGAATGGCTGCCGGGAGATTATGAAGTCCAGATTTTTGTCGGTTTACAGTGGAAATCGTTTGGCAGGTTTACCGTGGTGGGTGAACCGCCCACACCAACTGCGACCGCCACACCCTCGCGAACCCCTTCCCCAACACCTACGGCAAGCGGGACACCAACCCCGACCTTTACCCGTACCATTACCTTGACTCTGACCCCCACCCAAACCCGTACAGTTACGTTAACCCCTACTGCGTCACGGACACCGACCATCACCATGACGCCAACTGTAACGCGAACACCGCGCCCCACCGACACACGCTGGCCAACTTACACGCCGGTCAGATAATTGCAGGCTAAACCCGGGGTGCGGGGTTGCTCATTTCCGAAAGAGACCGGGCAATCTCTGCTGCCAGACGGCCATTGTTCAACAACAGTGCCAGATTAGCCTGCATACTGGCCCCGCCCGTGAGTTGATTGACTTTTTCCAGCAAATAGGGAGTTACAGCCGACCCACGAATGCCCAATTGTTCCGCTTCCTGCACGGCTTGGTGGATGATGTTTTCGATTGCATCTGCTGGAAGGGCTTTTTCAGCAGGCGGAGGATTTGCTACCAGGATGGCAGAATGAACGCCGGCTCCCCAATGAGCCAGCGCTACCTGAGCAATTTCTGCGGCGTTCTGGCAGACAAGGTTGACCTTCAGGCCGGATTTTCGGGAGTAGAAGGCCGGGAATTCATCACTTTGGTAACCAATTACCGGCACACCAAAGGTTTCCAGCACTTCCAGCGTGGCGGGCAAGTCAAGAATGGCTTTTGCTCCGGCGCAAACCACAATCAGTGGCGTGATGCTCAATTCGTGAAGGTCAGCCGAAACATCGAAAGGGGCGTTGCGGTGCACGCCCCCAATGCCTCCGGTGGCAAATACCCGAATACCCGCCTGATGAGCGGCAAAAAGTGTCCCGGCAACCGTTGTTCCACCGGATTCGCCGCGCGCCAGGGCAATTCCAAAATCTCGGCGGCTGATTTTTCGGACATGCTTCATTTTCGCCAGCCGTTCGATTTCGGGGGCGGTTAAACCGACCCGAATTTTTCCATCTAATACGGCAATCGTGGCCGGTTCGACGTTTTTGAGGCGGATGGTCTCTTCCATGTGGAGTGCCAGTTGCTGATTGTGGGGGTAGGGTAATCCGTGCGTGATCACCGCCGATTCCAGCGCAACAACTGGTTTGCCGGAAAAGAGGGCTTTTCGAACGGGGTTCGCAATTTCAAGGAAGTTGGCGGAGTTCATTTAGATGATCAATCGGTCGTACAGAAGTTCCAGTGACAGGTTGGGGACGACCGCACCGGTATGCGTCAGCGTCAGAGAAGCGGCGGTAACTCCCAGGCGGACCGCTTCGTCAATATCCATGTCGTTCAATATGCCAAAGAGGGTTGTGGCGGTCAGAGCATCCCCTGCGCCAATGCTATCAACAATCCGGGTTAATACCGCTGGAATATGCCCGGAGGTTTGCGAAGTGGCATAACAAACGCCACCTTCTCCAATGGGAATCACGGCAATTTCGACGCCTAAACGAACGAACTCACGGGCGGCGGCTAATGCGCTGGACACGTCATTCACCACAATCCGGTTATACAAGAGAGCCGAGGCTTCGCTGCGATTGGCATTCAGCAGAAAGAGCCGTGAAAGATGATTTTCGAAGCGTTTTGCCAGCGGCGTGGAGGTGGCATCCGCACAAACCGGAATGTTGTGACGTTTTGCCAGTGAAAAAACTGTCCTGAGGGTGGCCGGGGCAAGATTGGCATCCACAAAGACGAGGGCAGATTTGGCGAATAAATCTGCTAAGGAACGCAGGTAAGCCGACGAAATATGACGGAGAATGGACATGTCGTCCAATCCGTAGTAAAGATTTCCGTTTTCGTCCAGAATTGCGATGTACGCTGCGGTGCCGGCATCGCTGACTTGCAAACAGTGACTGACTTCCACACCAGCGGATGCGGTATGCTGGAGAAGTTGTGAACCAAGATCGTCTTTGCCGACTGCCGATATCAGCGTAACCGGTTGGCCTAAACGGGCAAGATTTTCCGCCACGTTGCGGGCGACGCCCCCAAAGGATGTGCGGACGTGGGCTGGGTTGGAAGTACCGGGTTCGGGTACACCGATGGGCTGGCCTAACACATCCAGACTGGCGGCTCCAATGATAAGTACCCGTTTATCGGGATGCAAACTGTCCAGGTCCATACGGAATTTGTCCTTTTCGGCTGGCGAGATGGGATGGATTATTTTTTATTCTACCAGACAATCTTCGCCTTCTCACAGAAAAGTTGCTCCGCTGCCGGAAAGATAATTTTCCAAAGCGGTGTGAAGGCATTGTCTGGCTGTGAGTAATCTGGAGGGAATGGCTTTACCCTGTGCGGTCATCTCGGCAATGATTTTGCTGACCTGGATTTCAAAATAGCGGACTATCTCGTAGTAAATCTGGTCGGGCTGGTAACCCTGCTGGGTGAGTTGAGCAATGGAGAGGAAAATATCCTGCTGGATAATTCGCTGATAGGTTTGTAAGCGGGCCTGATTGCGGATTTCTTCCAGGACACGCGGGCTGGAACGGGTCATGTTTTCGCTGGTCAAACGCCAGGCCTCAATGTGTTGATCCAGTAGAATCGGGTGGGTTGTGTTCCATGTGCCCACGTTAATCCATTCCAGCCGTAATCCGCGTTGACGGGCTGCCAGCGGGAATTCCTGAGTAAAACTTTTGAAAAAGTTACTCAATTGCGGGCGGGGAACAAAGGAGGGGGGCGTCAGCGGTTGAGGCATTTGGGGGGAGTAAATAAAACGCAGGGGGCGGCGCAACGGTTGGCCATAAGCCAACCGGTGGATGGTGCTTTCCAGGGCAACCTGTCGGCGGATTTCGGGTTCTCCAACGGCCGAGAGAATCTCGCTCATCGTGTGATCCTGGATAAAGCGCAATAAATGATCTTCAACCAGTTCGGTCATTGCGTGGGTCCAATGTTCCCCCACCTGTTGATAGGTGAGCCAGTAGAGATCACGCAGATGTGCCGGGTAAGGATTGTTCAGGGGAGTGTTTCCACTTTGTCGCCAGATGCTGAACAGCAGGTTGACATCCTGAATTTCGATTTTGATGCCATCCTTTGTCCGTCCGATGATTTTCTCATAATGAAAGGTATGATCGCGCACGTCAATGATGCGGCGCAGCCGTTCGAAGCCCTGCAAGGTGCGATCTTTTTTACTCATCCCGGCACGGATGAAATGAGGATTACCGTCCAATCGCTCGAAGATCACCGCAAATTCCGGATTGGGTTTTACGATCCCCGGCCCGCCGATTTGGATGAAAGGCGATTTGCGCTGCTCGGCCGATAATTTTTCCTCTTTTATCTCAAGAGTCTGATATTTGGGAATGGCAAATGCAGATTGAAGGATGAAACGGCGTGAAACAGAGGTGTTGGCAATTTCATAAATATCGGCCTGGTATAGAGCGGCAAATTCCAACGCCAGCAAGAATGGCAGACCAATCGCCGCAGTCATCAATAAAACATCCAGTGAAAAGAAGGTGTTCCCCAATGCCGAAAACAAATATTGAATCGGCGTCAAATCGCGGGGTACCACTGCCGGCACCAGCAAGCCTAGAAGCGCCGTTCCCAGTTGACCAATTGGATGACGGGCGGCCGTGTAGAAAAAAATGGTGGCGAAAAAAAGGATCGCCACGAACAGCCCGCGCAGGGTGGAGGTGGTTTGATCGAGTTGTAGTGTACGGCTGATCAGCCGTTCAAACCAACGCTGAATTTGGTCAAAGGAAAAGTCAAACGATGAGCGGGAAGATGACGTCATGGGTTGTCTTCTGGGGTGGACATTTCTACCAGTTGGGTTAATTGCTCAATTTCCTGCTGCATTCTGGTTTGTGCCTGCGGGTTTCGTTCAAGGATGGTTCGAATGGAGTGCATAATGGTATGGAAAGTCCGTTTGACCGAAAGTACCTGTCCGGAACAGCTTTCTGCCAGAGGTGAAACTGCTTCACTAAAAAAGTTGCGTACGGCCTGTTCCTGACTCTCGCGGGTGATGTACTGCCGCTGGGTTTCGATCATTTCTTTTTCTTTTCTTGCTTGATTGAGCCAGGAGGTCTGCCAGCGTTTGATCAGGTCTTTTTCCACTTCTTCCGGCATTTCCAGATCGCGGATTTCCACTTTCAGAACGCGGATGCCGCGTTCCTGTAACATTTGATATTCCAGCGAGGGAACCTGTTGACCGGTTGGTTTTCCGAATAGATCCAATTCGTCTGCCAGAGGTTGAGTTAACCTCTGGTGAATGATGGAGTGGATGGTTTGCAGGGCAGTGGGTTGATCAGTGCGGCTATGGAATAATTCATCCAGCCGGAAACGGGAGAGGGTTTCTTTCCATATGTCTGCTGCCAGGCGGGGAGGCAGCCAACGCCAGTCATTCAATCGGTCAGGGGTGTCTTCCGGAAGGTTGGCATCCACATTGCGGCGCAAGATAGCCTTCTCCACCGAAGAAGGCCGATACCCGTACTGACTCCCGCCTTCTCCTGGCTGGGCGTCAATTTTGAAGTGAACGATTATTTTGGGAACAAGCTCGATGTTATCACGCGTCAAGGCGCGAGTCTCCATGCGCTGTCGCTGTTGAACTTCCAGGCGGGCCGGTTGATCATCGCTTATCCCTGTCGGTGATCCTGCCGAGAGAAACGGCCCGATTTTCCCTTTCTGAATGCGTAAATCCACAACGGCTTTATCGCCTTCCAGATATTCTTTCCGCTCTGTGAAAGTAATACCCGGGCCGATGGCACGATTGAAACGGTCGTCTTTTCTCAAAACCGCCGCGCTTGCGCTGTCTAAAATTACCACGCCCGGCCCTTCTTTTTTGATTTCTCCCTTACGCTGCCGGATTTTGCCGTTTTCGATGAAAATAGCCGGGCCGTGTCCTCCCTGAATGTACAAAAGCAGTCGCTGGTAAATGCGCCAGCGGTCTTCCAGTTTGCGGACAGGCAGGACGAATTGAGAGAAGAAAAAAAGCCAGAAAAACAGACCCAGCAGACAGATCACACCGGATAAAAAAAGCTGCCCAAACCCGGCCACAAAACCGCCCGGTACCCGGCTGATATACCAGATGGCTAATATGCCGGTCAGGGTAAGGGAAATCAGGATCACTCGGTAGCGGGAACGGAATAATGCTCGCATATAAACCCTGCCTGTAATTCATTTTATATCACAAACCAATTTTCGGTATGATAGAATCAAACGGAAATCGGATTGCTCGAAACAGGAATGAGGAGATGCTGCGTTCATTGTTTATCACCCTTTCCAAAGCTTATTGGGCGCAGCGCTGGATTACCGGTTGGGCGCTGGCCTGGCGAGTGGCTTCCCGCTTTATCGCCGGCGAAACGGTGGAACAAGCCATCCGTGCTGTTCAGGTGCTTAACCAGCAGGGGTTGCTGGCAACACTGGATCAACTGGGCGAAAATACCCAAACGGCTCAGGATGCCGAAGTGGCTGCCCAGGGGATTTTAAATTTACTTGATGAAATTGAGCGCACCGGCGTTCAGGCAAACGTTTCGGTCAAATTGAGCCAACTGGGATTGGTGGTTGACCCGCCACTGGCTGAGAAACACATCCGACGCATTGTGGAAAAAGCCCGTCAGACGAATAACTTTATTCGGGTGGACATGGAAGACTCCAGTTTGACCGACTCAACCCTGGACATTGTCTCCGCTCTGCATCAGGAAGGGTTAACCAACGTCGGTACGGTGATTCAATCCTATCTCTATCGCAGCGTCGAAGATACCCGCCGCCTGATCGAGCAAGGTGTAAAAATTCGGCTGGTCAAGGGGGCTTATCAGGAGCCACCCCATCTGGCTTATCCGCGGAAAAGGGATGTGGATGCGGCGTTTGACCGGCTGAGTGACCTGTTGATTGAAGCCTCTTTGGGTTTGGAGTACTCCCGCGCAACGGCCAGCGGGCGCTTTCCACCGCTGGCTGCCATTGCGACTCACGACGAGAAGCGCATCGAATATGCTATTCGAACCGCCAAACGTTACGGCTTGCCGGTTGAACGTCTGGAATTTCAGATGTTGTACGGGATACGCCGGGATTTACAGGTAGAATTGGCTAAACAGGGCTACCCGGTGAGGATTTACGTGCCATTTGGTACCCACTGGTATCCTTATTTTATGCGCCGGCTGGCAGAAAGACCGGCAAACTTGTGGTTTTTCGTTTCCAACCTCTTTCAGCGGTAATTTTCATGAATGATGAGCGTCCTCAACTTGCGGTGGTGACCGGGGCGGCTGTGCGTTTGGGCAAGGCAATTGCTGTTGCGCTGGCCGGCAAAGGCTACGCCATTGGCTTGCATTACCACCACTCCGAAGAGGCTGCTCATCAAACGGCTGAAGAGCTGGAAAAATTGGGTGTACCAGTTTTTCCCTTTCGTGCAGATTTACGGGACGAATTGGCTATCAGGCGGATGTTCCAGCAGATTGCCGAAACGGGGCTATCGCTCAGGGTTCTCGTCAATTCGGCAGCAGTGATGCCCAGACAGGATTTGCTCACGATCACGGCAGAAGATTGGGATGCGGTGATGGACGTCAATCTCCGTGCGGCGTGGTTGTGTGCGGTTGAGTCAGCCCGAATCATGCAGCCGGGTAGTGTGATTATCAATATCAGTGATACCGGTGCGCGTAAGGTATGGACGGGCTACCCGGTTTATGTGATCAGCAAAGCCGGTCTGGAAATTCTGACCCGCTTGCTGGCACGTCGGCTTGCCCCGCACATCCGTGTCAATGCCATTGCACCGGGCTTGATTCTGCGTGGCGAGAATACCCCTGTTGAGGAGTGGGAGCGATTGGTTCAGCGATCGCCTTTGGGGCAAAGCGGCAGTGAGGATGAGATTTGCAGGGCGGTCACGTTTCTGCTGGAAAGTGTGTACATCACTGGGGAAGTACTTGTCATTGACGGCGGCTATGGATTAATCTAAAACACACAGGAATTGGAATGCAAAAAAACTTTGGAAAAGTCTTGGGAGAGTTCATCCGCACTTCGCAGCCGCTCGCATTACTGGCTGGGGCGTTGTTATATGCCTGTGGGGTAGGGGTGTTGGTATATCTGGGTGAAGCTGTTGATTGGTCGGTTTACTGGTTGGGTCAGGCAGTGGTCACTTTACTGCAATTAAGCAGCGTTTATCTCAAATCCTACTATGACCTTGTGCCGGAAATTCCACGAAGTTCCAGCAGTAATAATGGGCGCCTGGATGATTGGAAACCAGTTTCTCGTAACCTCTATCTGTTGGCGGCTGCCACTACCCTGACGGTAGGCGCGATGACTACCTTTGTGCTGTATTCGCGCGGGGCGCTTCAACCGGCCAGTTTAATTTTTTTGGGGATTGCGTGGTTGTTTGCCTTCTTTTATGGGGTACCCCCATTAAGGCTGGTGTATTCCGGCTATGGTGAACTGATCAGCGCAATTTTTTTAACCACTCTGGTGCCGGGCTTTGCCTATTTGTTACAGCGGGGTGAGTTAATTCCGGTGATGGGATTATTCAATTTTCCACTGTTAGCCCTTTTTCTGGCATTTAGCCTGGCCACTTCGCTGGAAACCTATTTCAGCGAGATCAAAGCCGGTCGCCAGAATATGATGATTCGGTTAGGGTGGCAGCGTGGAATGATTTTGCACAACTTCCTCATTGGCCTGGCTTTTTTACTGGTCGGAATCAGTCCGCTGACAGGTCTGGCATGGTCGTTGACCTGGCCGCGTTTGCTGGTCTTACCGGTGGGCATCTTTCAAGTCTGGCAGATGGTGCAAATTGCCAATGGGGCTAAGCCAAACTGGCGCTTGTTGCGGTTAACGGCAGCCGCAAGTTTTGGTTTGTTGCTTTACCTGCAAGTCTTTTCTCTGTGGACGGGGTAGAACATGCCTGAATTTTTAGAATTGCTTCCTCCAACCAGAGCCTTGTCCTACTGGCTGAATTTCATTCCGCAATCCTTAAAGGAAACGGAACGGCTGGCAGTGGTGGATGCACTGGGGCGCGTGGCTGCCCGGCCGATATTCAGCCCCGAACCACTCCCAGCCTTTCCGCGCAGCAGTGTGGATGGTTACGCCGTGCGGGCAGCGGATACTTTTGGGGCAAGCGAATCACTGTCGGCCTACCTGATGGTCAAGGGCGAGCTGCCCATGGGAACGACACCCCCATTTGATTTGCAACCCGGCGAAGCGGCATTGATTCACACGGGTGGAATGCTGCCAAAAGGCAGTGATGCAGTGGTTATGCTCGAATACACCCAGCCTTCCCGGGAAAATGAAATCGAAGTGCTACGGGCTGTTGCGGAAGGGGAAAACGTTCTGAAACCCGGCGAGGACGTTAAGCAGGGCGAGGAGGTCGTTGCTGCGGGTGTACGGCTGCGTCCGCCTGAAATTGGTGGCTTAATGGGGTTGGGAATTTTGGAATTGGATGTTCTGCGCCGGCCGCGGGTAGGGGTTCTTTCCACCGGAGATGAAGTTGTACCGCCTGAGGCTGCCGTTCAGCCCGGTCAGGTGCGCGACATCAACAGTTATTCATTGAGTGCGTTGGTGGAGCAGGCTGGCGGAATCGCCCAACGATACGGGATATTCCCCGATCAGGCGGCAGCGCTGGAAGCCGGGCTGAGGAAAGCGCTTGACGAGTGTGATGCTGTGTTGATTACCGCCGGTTCTTCAGCCAGTACGCGTGACCTGACAGCGGAGGTGATCAACCGGATGGGTAAACCCGGTGTGCTGGTACATGGTTTGAACATCCGTCCGGGGAAGCCGACCATTCTGGCGGTTTGTGATGGTAAACCGGTCGTCGGTTTGCCCGGTAACCCGGTGAGCGCGTTGGTGATCGCCTATCTTTTCGTCCAGCCGGTGTTGAATCGTTTATGCGGTGTCCCTGGTTTGATCCATCCTGCCATTCGAGCAAAATTGACAGTTAATCTGCCTTCGCAAGCCGGCCGGGAAGACTACTATCCGGCAAAATTGGTTCAGAAGAATAACGCATGGCAAGCCGACCCAATTTTTTATAAAAGTAATCTGATATTTTCGCTCAGCCGGGCAGATGGGTTGATTCACATACCCGAAGACGCCACAGGGTTGGCGGCAGGGGAAGAAGCCGACGTTTACCTTTTGGGGAGAGGATGAAACCCATGAATTTCGCAATTCGGCTGTTGGCTCTCATTGCCGGGCTTGCAGGCTTGCTGGTGGCAGGTTGTGTCGGTCGTATTCAGGCAGCTGCCCAGCAGCCTGCAAGCGAGGCAGTTGTCTCGGCGCAATCAACACAATTGCCTTCACGAACGCCTACCCTCTTCAAAACACCCACACCGATTGTCCCAAGTTTATCGCCATCTCCAACACTCACGCAAACACCCAGCGGTACTCCTGCCCCTTCGTTAACGCCGACACCGGCGTTAGTATATTATCCTGCCGGACAAATCAATGTACCCATTCTCCTGTACCATCGGATTGTGGACGGCGAAGCGGTAAATCGGTATGAGGTGTCACTGGAAAATTTTCACCTTCAGATGGATTTTCTCCGACGGAATGGGTATGAAACCATTACCCCTGTCCAGCTGGCAAAGGTGATCCTGAAGGGGGGAGAACTGCCAGCCAAACCGGTGATTTTGACCTTTGATGATGGCTATCGCAGTATCTATGATCTCGCCTTTCCAGTTCTTAACCACTACGGGTTTGAAGGGGTCGTCTATGTTATCACCGGTTATATCGGCGCTCCAACCTACATGAACTCGGAGCAAATAACCGAGTTGTTTGCAAATGGATGGGAAATCGGCAGTCATACGGTCAGCCACGAGGATTTGGTGAAAAACCCCTCTCACGCCTATGATCAAATGGTTGTGTCAAAACTTTATCTTGAGAAATTATTAGGTACAAAGGAACTGACTCTGGCTTACCCCTATGGTAAAGCCGATGAGAATATCACTCGAAGGGCAGCGAGATACGGTTATTATGCCGGGATGGGCCTGGGGGTCAGTAACATACATTCCGTTGAAACGCTTTATTTTCTCAGCCGACAGGAAATCAAATCCGATTGTGATTTGGGTTGTTTTGAGGAAATCGTGACCGGCAAGAAAATCCAACCGTGAGGAGGTAGCATGTCCATTTATTTACAGGATATTCCTCTGAATGAGGCTCTGGCTCGTTTTGACAATGCACTGAAAAAAGCCAGTTTAAGCGGGGTTCTTGGGGAAGAAACGGTTGAGCTGCATGAACATCTGGTCGGACGGGTGACGGCCAAACCGGTTTGGGCGCGCATTTCCTCCCCGCATTATCATGCCGCTGCGATGGATGGCTTTGCCCTGCGGGCGGAGAATGTTGCCGGCGCGATGCCCACAGCCCCCGTAATTCTGACCGTTGGTCAACAAGCGGCTTACGTGGATACTGGTGATCCATTGCCTTTGTGGGCTAATGCCGTTGTTCCGATTGAGAATGTGGAAGCCCTCGATAAGGACGGTCAGATAACGGAGGATGCCCGCCGGCCTCATTCAATCCGCCTGAGAGTCGCCTTACCGCCATGGTCGCATGTTCGTCCGATGGGTGAAGATATTGTGGCTACCCAGCTGGTGCTGCCATCCGGACATGTGCTTCGACCGGTGGACTTGGGGGCGATTGCTGCCGCCGGGCATGATCGGGTTGTGGTCAGCCGAAAACCGCGAGTAGCAATTTTGCCAACCGGTACTGAATTGATCGAAATTGGCCAGCCGGTGGAAGCGGGGAAGATTATCGAGTTCAATTCGCTGGTTTTGGCGGCACAGGTGAATCAATGGGGGGGCGAGGCGGTTCGTTATCCGATCAGCCCGGATGAGTATGCGCTTATTCGTCAACGGGTACGGGAAGCGGCCGAGAAAAGCGATCTCATCCTGCTGAATGCAGGCTCATCGGCTGGTTCGGAGGATTTTTCCGCCGCAGTGGTGCAGGAATTGGGCGAACTGCTGGTTCATGGGGTTGCAGTGCGTCCCGGTCACCCGGTCATCCTCGGCATGATTGACCGGCAGGACGGCAGCCGGTGTCCCATTATTGGGGTGCCGGGCTATCCGGTATCGGCTGCGCTCACGGGAGAAATATTCATCGAACCCCTGCTGGCGCGTTGGCTCGGCCGGCCGCCGCATAAACCGATTGAAATGGAAGCAAAAATAACCCGCAAATTAACCTCACCGCCGGGTGATGATGATTATGTAAGGGTTGTGGCAGGCAGGGTTGGAGATCAGTTGTTGGTAGCGCCGCTCTCACGGGGTGCTGGGGTGATTACCTCGCTGGTGCGTGCCGATGGAATTGTGGTTTTACCGCGTGGAATTCAAGGAATTGAAGCCGGCAGCCGGGTGAAGGTTCGCCTCTACCGCCAGCCGGAAGAACTCAATCAGACCATTTTTGCAATTGGTTCACACGACATCAGTCTGGACTTGCTGGCTCAGTATCTGTCAACTTACGGACGAAGATTGGTATCTGCCAATGTAGGTAGTCAGGGAGGGCTGGTAGCCTTGCGGCGAGGGGAAACTCACCTGGCTGGCTGTCATTTGCTGGATGCACAGACCGGTGTGTATAACCTTGCAGCGGTCCAACAGTACCTTCCTGACCAAAAGGTACGTATACTGGGATGGGTCAACCGTGTTCAGGGTTTGCTGGTTGCCCGAGGAAATCCTAAGAACATTAAGGGATTACAGGATTTGGTGCGAGAAGATGTGATCTTTGTCAATCGTCAACGGGGTGCCGGAACCCGCATCTTGCTAGACTACCAGCTTAGTTTGCTGGGAATTTCCCCGGCGCAAATTCGTGGTTATGGTCAGGAAGAGTACACCCATCTGGCCGTAGCGGCTGCGATTGCCTCGGGTCGGGCAGATTGCGGTCTGGGAATTGCCGCTGCCGCAGTGGCTCTGGATTTAGAATTTATTCCCCTCTTTGAAGAGGAATATGATCTGATCATTCCATCGGTTTATACCGAAGATGATTTATTACAGCCCTTGTTTACCCTGGCTCAAGATGAGGATTTTCGCAAAGCGGTTGCCCAATTACCCGGTTATGAAACTTCCCGAATGGGAAGATGGATTCTATAAATCAGACCAAAGGAGGTGTAAAATGCCAGTTTCAGCCAATAACCCTGCTCCGGATTTTGAATTACTCGATGAGACGGGAACTCCCCGCCGCTTGAGTGATTATCGCGGAAAGCCGGTTGTTTTATATTTCTACCCCAAAGATGATACCCCTGGATGTACCAAAGAGGCGTGCAGCTTTCGTGATGATTATTCCGAGTACGAGAAAGCGGGTGTCATCATTTTGGGGGTCAGTCCCGATTCGCCAAAATCTCATGCCAAGTTCAAAGAGAAATACAATCTTCCCTTTACATTACTGGCGGATGAGGATCATCAGGTTTGCGAATTGTACGGTGCATGGGGAAGAAAGAAATTCATGGGACGCGAATATGATGGTGTGTTACGCACCACGTTTTTGATCGGCTCGGATGGCACCATTCTGCGGATTTTTCCGGATGTCAAGCCGGAAGGTCACTCGAAAGAAGTTTTGGCTGCCTTAGAGGCGGCTTGAGATCTGTAGTTAACAAACAGACAGGTCAGGCGAATTTACAAAAATTGCCTGACCTGTTTGTTTTAGAATGAAGTTTGAAGGTGGATGGGTGATCAGCCTTTCTGGATGGGAGCATCTTGATTTTCTTCCACCGGTTGAGTTTCTGACTGAACGCTCATCAATTCTGAATAGGCTGCCAGCTTTTCGAGGGTGGTGGAGGAGAGATAGGCAATAATATTGTTTTGCAACTCTTCCCACATCAACCGGGAAGTACAGATTTCATTGCGTGGGCAATCCTCCGTATCCTCCAGGCACGGGGTTAGACAGATGGGGCCTTCCAATACTTCGGCGATTTTGAGAACCGTGATGTTCTTCGCAGGATGGTTGAGCCGTAAACCACCGCGCGGTCCGGGTGTGGCTTTAATGAGGCCGGATTGCATCAGGGTGTGGGCAATTTGGTGAAGGAAAGGCAAAGGGATATTTAGGGACTCAGAAAGCTGGGCGCTCGGAATGGGTCGTCCCGTATTGTTACTGGCAAGCGCGATCATGACTTGCAGTCCGTAGTCCAGTCTTCTGCTGATTCGAAACATGGTTCACTCCTTGAATTTCTACAATGATTATTGATTTTGTAAGGTATTTTAATTGTATATCAATATTCCAGAAAGTGACAATAGTAATTTTACAGGTCGTAAAATATCTTAAGCGATTGTAAGGTGGAAGCAGCGGTGTTTTTGCGAAAAATCAAAGGAAATGATTAAAAATCTTGCCGATAATTCAAGGAGGGGGTATAATGAGCGTCGTTCGGGGCGTGGCTCAGCCCGGTTAGAGTGCACGGTTCGGGTCCGTGAGGTCGGCGGTTCAAATCCGCCCGCCCCGACAGAAATCAGATGAGAATGAACCCGACATCCTCTTTTTTTATATGTCGGTGGTTCTCCCATCGAGGGATGACAAAATCCGCCCGCCCCGACAGAAATCAGACGAGGATGAACCCGACATCCTCTTTTTTTATGTGTCGGTGGTTCTCCCATCGAGGGATAAAACAATTTGATGATCGCGCTAATCAAGGGGCTTCTCGCGGTTTGGAGTTTTTCTTCAAAAATACCGTAACTTTTGATAAAACCCTCTTCTTTCAGCTTTATAGAGGAAAAGGGGAAAATGCAAAAAGTTGCCCTTATCAACTTGTCAGGATGAACGATCTAGATTTGGGGCGGTTTTTGAAAACGGTAAGGTATTACAAAAAAACCAAACAGCGGTTCACCGGTGGATTGGATGAAAAGCGGGGCGGTTGCGTTTTTACCCATGAAAAAACGGATGACAGGATTCAGATGTGGATGATTTGGGTCATAAAGGGAGATTGAGATTTGCTCAAACGCCGGATCAAGCTCATAACCGGTGGCAAGTACCTGATGATTTTGGGTTGGGCTTTGCACGCCGCGCACGCGTACCAAACCCAGTACGGCCGGTTCACCCTTTTGAAGGAGACGCTTCATTTTAGGGATTTCATACCTCTTAATGCGGGTTACAATTTGTTTTTCATCAATAATCATCCATTCCATGAATTTAAGTACTGTAAAAACTTTCAAACTGTCTAACTGGCGATCACAAAGGAATCCGAACAATTTGGGATCAATTTCTTGCGGGGTTTGGAATGGAGGGGGTAACTGGTTGGCGTGAAAATAATCCAGCGCTGCAAAACACATTCCGCCGCATAACCCAAACGTGATCTCGTTGAGGTTGATTGTTCCAGCATAGGGTAAATTCATGAAAACCGGAAATTGAAGTTGAAAGGAGTTGATGAAACGGAAACGATGCTGAAAGGAAAAAGCACTTGAAAATTTTTCCATAATTACTCACCGAGTCACGAAAGCATCTTTTTTCCCGCCTGGAAAGCGGAGAATTTAATCTAATTGTAGAAAATTTTACTGATGAAGTAAAGAATAAAAGGCAAATTTTATGATCAAATCACTCATTATTTCCAAGAGGGTGAAAACAAAAATCATCCTATGTTGGAGGAATTGTTAGGTAGTAAAATCAAAAATAAGAATTGTATTCATCAGATTAACCACCCAATGGAGGAAAGCATGAGGCGCGCTCAGTATTTAGGGACATTTTTATTGATTTTAAGCCTGTTAGTGGCTTGTGCACCGGCCAGTCAACCAACGACTGCGCCGACCAATCCGCCGGTGGAATTACCCACCTCTGCTCCTCAGCCCACACCGACCCAACAGGTTGATGTGCTGAGCCTGTTACGCAGCGCCACCGTGCAAATTGAGGCGCAGGGTAGTTTCGTGGATCCGGAATTGGGCAGCCTTTATAACGTGGCCGGGCGTGGTACCGGTTTTATTATTGATCCTTCCGGCATCGCTGTAACCAATAATCATGTGGTTACAGGGGCAGCGCTGCTCAAGGTCTTTCTGGCAGGTGAAACACGTCCGCGCAATGCCAAAATACTGGGCGTTTCAGAATGCTGGGATCTGGCAGTGATTGATATCGAGGGGGATGATTTTCCATTTCTGACCTTCTATGAAGGTGAAATTACTCCTGGCCTCGAAGTTTATGCAGCTGGTTTTCCGTTAGGCGATCCTGAATACACCTTGACCAAAGGGATTGTTTCCAAAGCCAATGCGGATGGTGAGTCTTTTTGGGCGTCAGTACCGGCTGTCATTGAACATGATGCCCGCATCCGCGGTGGCAATTCCGGCGGCCCACTGGTGAATATGCAGGGCCAGGTCGTCGGGGTCAATTACGCCGGCAATGACCGCTTTGACCAAAACTTTGCCATCCGCGGCAAGGATGCCCTCAAAGTGATTGAAATCCTCAAAGCAGGGCAGGATTATGAATCCATCGGCATTAATGGCCAGGCGGTTGTTTCGGAGGATGGCAGCCTGTCAGGTATTTGGGTGGCCTCGGTTAAATCGGGTTCTCCGGCTGGTAAGGCTGGTCTGCAAGGGGGTGACATTATCACCCTGATGGAAGGTCTGGTGCTGGCAACCGATGGTCAGATGACCGATTACTGCAATATTTTGCGCACTCGCAATTCCAGTGATGTGCTGTCCATTGAAGTTCTCCGCTTCGGCACTCAGGAAGTTTTGGCAGGTGAATTGAACGGAAAACCGTTAGAAACCAAATTTTCCTTCGCCCAGCAATTGGAGGAGGATGTTTCCGGGGGAAGCGGGCAGGCCTATGGCGATTATGTGCTGGTGCAGGATGATTATGGAGCAATTCAGGTTGCCATCCCATCTACATGGACACAGGTAGACGGCTCTCCGTGGGTTTCGGATGGGGAAGTGATTGGTTCCTCTATCAGCGCTGCGGCTAACCTGGATCGTTTCAATAACGCGTTTGATGAACCCGGCATTTTCTTCGGCGTATCCGATCAGGTGGCAAAACTGGCTGGCTACATCCAATTACTGGATTACTACAAATCCGTTTTTCAGTCATCCTGCAAGTGGCAAACCCGCGAAAAATACGAAGATAATGCTTTCGAAGGCTCGTACGATGTTTACAAAAACTGCGAAGGCGCGGGCAACTTGTTTATCGTGCTTACTGCCCGTCCTAAGGTGGATAAAACTTCTTTACTGGTATCGGTCTTATTCAACGCCATGACGGATGCGGATCTAAAGGCATTTGATCAAGTGCTGGCAACTTTTGATGTTGTAGGGGCTTTACCTTAAGGTTGTAGCAAATTTTTCGTTGACAAGGGGCTGAAACCCATTCAGCCCCTTTTTTATTGGTAGAATCACGTTACTTACTGTTTGAATTCAACAAAAGGAGTTTGACCATGAATCAAAAAAAGCGGATGATCCTGATAGTGGGTATGATTTTAATGCTGGTTTCGCTGGCTTGCAATCTGAGCCTTCAGGATGGCAAGTTATCCATCCCGATTACTTTGAAGGAGGATACCATCAAGCAAATCATCTCGACTGCTCAATCGGCGGCCGCTTCTCAGGGTGAAAAACTGCCGCTTATTGAAGTCGAAGATATTGAATTCGTTGAACCCGACCGAATCGTTGCGAAAGGCCAGTATCAGGCGCTGGGCGGTCAACGGTTGAACGGACAGGTGGAACTTAAGTTTTCGGTTGTTAACGACCAGCCAAAAGTAGAGGTGACCGCCATTAACATTCCGGGTGTTGATCTTGCCAGCGATGCCGTTAAAAAGGTCAACGAAGCGCTTTCCAAAGTGATTCGGGATCAGGTGAATCAGGCTGGTGAAGGCGCAGTCATCAAATCCATCACGGTTGAAGCGGATGCCTTGAAAATTCTGGTGGAGGTTACTGTGCGCCGCTGAGGATCAATTCCTCAAATTACGCTGATGCGGTTGCGGCCTTTTTCCTTTGCCTGATAGAGCGCTCGGTCAGCGGCGTTACTGATCGCAATTGCGCTTTTGAACTGCGGGAAAGAAGCAATACCAGCGCTGAATGTGACCGTAAAAACTCCCTCAGGGCCGAGGTGGTGCAGGCGGGCAAAACTTTCCCGCAGTTTATCAACCACCGATGCGGCTTCAGCTGCGGTTGTATTGGGAAAAATGATGGAAAATTCCTCCCCTCCATAACGGCCAATTAAGTCAGTCCGGCGTAATCGTTGCTTAAGCAGGCGAGCCAGGCTCTTGAGCACCCGGTCACCGGCAGAATGCCCGTAACGGTCATTGACGTTCTTGAAATGATCAAGATCAATCATTGCAAAAGAAAGCGGTTGTTTGTCTCGTTCAGAACGGAGTAATTCCTTGACAAGTCGTTCTTTGATGGTGGTGTGATTGAGCAGATTGGTTAAGCCGTCATAAATCATCAAGGAACGCAATTTCCGGTATCTTTCGATGCGAGAAGTGACTGAGGCTATCAGGTGCTCGGGTTTGACGGGTTTGATCAGGAAATCATCGGCGCCCATCATCAAAGCGGCCAGCTGACGTTCGCGATCCGTCTCGGCAGACAGAAAAACGATTGGCACCGATACGAAGTTTTCCATCTGGCGGATCATGCGCGCCAGTTCAATTCCATTGCAGTCTGGCAGGTACATATCCAGAAGAATCAGATCGGGGTTGAATTCGATCATGGGTTGGATCATCTGGCGCGGGTCGGTGACGATGCGGGTTTGCATACCCACTTTTTCCAGATGCATGGCATAAAAACTTGCCTGCGAAAGGACATCATCAATGATCAAAATCCGATTAGGAATCGTAGGTGCCGGATTGGCGAACTCATCCAGAGAACCGATCAAGGTACTGATATCAACCGGATGGGTGAAAAAGGCTGATCCGCCCGCGCGTACTACTCTCAGCCTTAAGTCGAAATTATCCTCAGCACTGATGATTATCAGCGGCAGGTTATTGGATTGTTTTTTGAGTTTTTGCGCCAGGTCTTCGTAATCTTCAAAAGAAAGCGTTTTAGAGTCCACAAAGACGAGGATAGCATTGGGTAAGGACCAGCGCAAGGCAGAAATTAAATCATCTGATTTTGTAAACTGATTAATCTGGTAACCAAAGGCGCTGATTTGCCCGGTGAGTTCTTGTGCTTCTTGTTGATCCCGAATAAAGAGAAAGATGCGATAATTCAGCTTTGGCTTATAAACCGATGAAACCATAAAAGAATCATCGGACATCAGATAATTTGTCATAGGGATCGTTCGTTGTTGATGTATCATTCTTTCTGTAAATTCTCGGACCTTAACAAAAATGGTGAGTCAGAAGTATCCTTATACGGTGACCAAACCAAATAAGGAGAACCCAATGACTCACCAAAATGATTATAACCTT